>ERZ1292629.1-Hain-H43-01um-R1-1-length-701796-cov-16_pt2 | contig 631494 bp, 617 predicted proteins | sample MGYA00564399_ERZ1292629 | MGnify/ENA primary metagenome ERZ1292629 (study PRJEB36523, sample SAMEA6512636) | groundwater metagenome | collected 2019-01-08 | study: AquaDiva: Metagenomics assemblies of 32 groundwater samples | reverse complement strand
GGCGAAGCAAAACCAAAAATTTCCTTTCCATTTATTTTTCCGCTTCGCGGTGGAGGGGTGGGGGGAGGAGACGCGAGAAAAATGCAAGGAAATTTTTTGGTTTTTGCACACGCGAGTCCGCGAGCGTGTCCGAGGCGCATTGGTTCGCATCACCACGCAATCGGGGCGTACGGAGAGGTTTAGAGCCACCACGCGCTCCGCGCGTGCGATTAGTCGTCAAAATCCTGCGGATTTTGTCCGAAGTACATTCGAACTTCGTCCAATACACACCGCCAAATAAAGATTTTGAACAAATAAAAAAGGACGACGATTAGCCATCCCCTCTAACATCCACCCTTGCGTGGTGTATTCACGCTGGGCTCTTCTTGCTCAGCGAGTTCTGCCCCAGAATCGAGGCGGCCATAAGCTGAACGAATTGGTATCTCTCATCGTTACGCCAGCGAGCAACCTCTGCGACAAGGCCACCGTTCTTGCGAGCGTCAAAGGCATCGTAGAGACGCTTTGCAATTTGTGAGAGAGGCAATCTCCTAACCCTCCTTTTCTTGCTTGCCTTCTTGGACTGCTTTCCATTATTTGTCGGTGTTTTTCTCTTCATGGTTCGCCTTCTTTCAACGGAAGATTTGGATGATACAAAAAAACAATCTAACATTAATAATACAGTAGCTTATTTTATTATCAATCATTTTATACCGTTTTCAAGTAGGCGTCTGTATGTTGAGGTTCAGGTTTAATTGGTTTGGACTCTTTCCAAATAACTTCAAATTGAGTTCGCAAAAGCTGCGAAAAATCTTTGCTGTGAATAATAAAACCAAATGTTTCTTTCCGTGAAGAAACAAAAGCGACCTTATCGCCATAATTCCAATAACCCATATCCCAGATCATTCCGTTTGGGGCAAAACGAATTTCTCGAAGGAAACCTTTGCCAGTGCCGAGTGCAGGATGGTCTTTAAAACTTATTGCCCTATCTTTCGGCCAAATTGCTCTTATAGAAATATTTTTTCTAATCCTTTTTCTGTTATGTTCAGCAAAATAATCACCGCCCAAAACCGCAATCATTTCGCTTATCGGCCACATACTATATGTTTCAATATTTTCATACCACAAAACATCATTTAGAATTTGCTTAACACCTTTAACACCGGAGTAAAATTTTATTTTAGGTTCAATAGAATCAAAATTTTGAGCAAGCGTCGGTAAAATTTTTTCTAATTCCTTCCTTTCTTTTTCTAAAGTATCAATTTTGGTTTTTACCAACTGAGGAAGATTCTCGATATTATCTACCTGAAATATCTTTTTGTTTTCTTCAATCCGCTCTGTTACTAAACCTTTTTGCATCAAAACTTTTAAATTGTCATAGACGGAAGGACGAGGAATATTTAAATTCTCCGCCAATTGACGAGCAGAAGAGGCTCCATTTTGGAGCAGATAAATGTATATAGTTTGAAGTAATTTACTCAATCCTAATTCTTTAAAAAGATTCGTAAACATATAAATATTAACTCTTTGTCGATATTCGCCGACAGGTTTACAATATAACCTATATCATTTAAAGTCAATGACAGATTTAGTTGTTCTTTCAAATTTCAGGGTTTTACAAAAGGAAAATCAATGAATCGCTCTCTTTGGTTTGGTCTTAGCCTCATTTCTCTCCTTCTTTGTGGCTGTGTTTCAGGGAAAGCTTGTCTGCCCAAGCCAGTTCTAGATACTCAAAGGATCCCGACCGCAAGCTGGACACCAAGTGGTGTGTTTACACTCGGCTATCAAGAAAACCTCTACAAGCCGAGATTCAATGCCGTTGTCAACGAAGATCCTGTTGTTCTCGGAGACTTGGTCATCAATCTGCCTTCCGGATTCTACCTTGAAACATGGGGGAGCTTCGGTACAGATGACAATAAATGGAACTCGAATAAAGGGGATGAGCTTAGTGTCTTCTTGGGGTGGAAAGAAAAGTTTTGCGGCTTGGACATAAAAACCAATTTGAATTACGTCAATGCGGAACCTCTGAATTTGATGGCCAATGACGTAATCGCCGAATCACTGTCTGTATCCAAGAACTTTCTCGTCGGGGAGTGCAGTGGCATACACCATCTTCGTATTGAGGCGCGAGCTGATTACGTGTCCCCTCTCGACTTTGACGAAGGTGCTTGGGTCTACCTGCCTGGGATTCACCATACTTGGCAGGCACCATTCACTGTGCAAGGAGTGATCTTCTCAGAACAAATTACTTTCCAACACAACGATGATTTTGGAAAGTTTGAGAAAGGTGCGGCCTTACAATGGAGTGGTGGTCTGAATTGGAAAATAACGGAACGTATTACACTGAATGCCCCCACCCTATTCATCGGAATTCCTCTTACAGACTCGGAAAGAGATGGATTCTACTCACTTGGACTTAGTATGAGTTTTTCTTTCTAGAGAACCTGTTCTCCAGGCGGAGACCCCCCAGTAAAACTGAGGGGTCTTTTTATACAAAACAACCGCGTCTTTCGGCGCGGTTGTTTTGTATAAATTTTATAAATCTATTTTCTTCTCAATTTCTCGCTCTTTAATTCTCTCTGGATTCTATCTAATTCCCTCTCGTTCTGTTGCATACGCTGGGTATGTTGGTCAACTTCTCTTTTAAGCAAATCGACTTTACTTTGAGCTTTTGCTAATTCCCTCTCCTCAACCTCCAATTTTCTCCCAGCTTGTTTTAAAGCTTCTCTTTCTCTTTCAACTTCTCTCTGAAATTTACTAAGTTCGAATGTTGAATCTGTCATGTTTTTTAAGTTACTTTTAATGTAGTAATTATATCACTTTTCATGATAAAATATTTAGGATGCCTCTTCTAAACCAACTCATAATAATAATTGCTAGTTTATTAGGCCTTGCTGTTGCGGGCTACATTCACGGGAAAAAGGTGGCTGGCGAAAAATTGGTTTGTCCTGTTGGCACAGATTGCCAAGCGGTGATTTACAGTCCGTATTCAAAATTCTTGGAAATACCGGTAGAAAGTTTGGGAGTCTTCTACTACCTCATCGTAGCTTTGAGCTACACTCTTTTTTTATTTTTTCCGTCGTGGGGCACTGATAATCTTTCTTTTGCAACTCTTTCCCTCACAACCGTAGCCTTTATATTTTCTCTTTACCTTCTATTCGTTCAAATCATCGTACTGCGAAGATGGTGTACGTGGTGCCTCGGTTCAGCGCTTCTATGCACAATAATTTTTGTTTCTGTCTGGACGGTTTCAAACTTAAATCTGGTTTCGTTTATTAACTCGATTATCAATAATCTCTAAATGATTAGTTGGACTGGACCCGAATATATCAATAGAGAAAAAGGATCTGAATGGTATTTGGCTGTAGTGATTATCACTGCAGGAATAATCATTTCAGCAATTTTGCTCAAAAATTATATTTTTGCAGTCTTTATTTTACTTGCCGCTTTTACTTTAATACTTTTCGCTTCAAAAAAACCAAGAATCATAGAAATCAAAATTAATGAGCAAGGAATTTTGTGCGATAAATATTTTTATCCCTTCTCTGCTCTTGAATCATTTTGGATCGAAGAGAATGCAAGCCACCATAAACTAATTTTAAAATCAAAAAAAATACTAATGCCGTATATTTCGCTGCCGATCCAACCAGATGAAATTGAAATTGTGCAAGAATTTTTGAGAAATTATCTAACAGAAGAACAGTTGCACGAACCTATTTTACATAGACTTATGGAATATGTTGGATTCTAAGGAAGGAATTTTTCGTTACACGAAAGCATTTTGATGCCTTCAGTAGGACCATGAGTACATTTATCTCCCTCGACTAAATTTTTTACCGACCAAAAGGAAGGAATCTTTCATTACATGAACAGTATACCTTTTGGATAAATTTTTCGTCTTTCAGACTAAAATTTATGCTCAAAAGCTTTTCAATTCCTACACGGAAGCATTTTGATGCTTCCTTAAAGTCATAAAATTCACCATGTTCATTTTATGCCTTCAGTAGGAATCGAACCTACATCACAAGCTCCGCAAGCTCGTATTCTATCCATTGAACTATGAAGGCAGGGAAAAAGTATACAACGGTATTTTGTATACAATACTTAGTATATTAGTAGAAAAACACAAAAACAAATAGAGATTTATTTTTTGTTGAGGGCCAGCATCAAACGAGATTTCTTGCGAGCGGCGGTGTTTCCTTTGATTACTCCCCTTTTGAAAGCTTTATCAATGGCCTTGTAAGCCTCTGGAACCATTTTTTTAGCTTCATCAAGTTTATTTTCGGAAACTAATTTTTTTACATTCTTCAAGACTTCATTTAGGTCTTTGGCACGGCGCAAGTTGAAAACTCTCTTTCGTAGAGAGCCTCTTAGAGCTTTTTTGGCTGACTTTATTATCGGCATAAGTGTTGGAAGATTAGCAAATCATTCAACTAAAGTCAAAAGAAAGTGATCTTTTATCTTTAATCTATCGGTGTTTGGTGTATTATTGAAAGAACGACATGATTTCTAAACTTAAGGGCTTAATCCAAACATTTGACCATCGTTCAATAATTGTAGACGTGAACAATGTCGGTTACAGAGTTTTTGCTAATGCTGATCTACAAAAAAAAGCTGGTTTAGGAAAGATTGTGGAAGTTTGGATTCATTTTGTGGCCAGAGACAATTCAATGGAGTTATACGGTTTCGAAAATAGAGATGGTTTGGATTTTTTTGAAATGCTTATTTCTGTTTCCGGAATTGGGCCGAAGACTGCTTTAAATATTTTGAACTTGGCGCCGATTCAAGCGATAAAAGATGCTGTATCTTCAGGAGACATCGCTCATTTGACCAAAGTTTCTGGAATCGGGAAAAAAAATGCCGAAAAAATAGTCTTAGAATTAAAAGACAAACTTGGCGGGAACAAAGAACAAGCTGATCTGCAAGATGACATAGATTCCCTCGAGGCTCTAAAATCCCTGGGCTACTCCACGCAAGAAGCTAGAGATGCTCTTAAAAAAGTTCCGGAAGAAGTAAGGGGCACTAGTGAGAAACTTAAACGCGCTTTAAAAATATTAAGCAGATGATTTTACAAAAGATTTTGAACAAATTACGCCCGATTTATCACTATTTATTGGCTCTTTGTGGGGCTTTGATTTACCGCTTCCCCGCACGAAAGATCTTTGTAGTAGCAATCACTGGCACCAAAGGCAAATCAACGACTAGTGAGCTGATTAATAGCGTTTTAGAAGAGGCTGGTTTCGCAACTGCTCTTGCAAACACCTTAAGATTTAAAATTGCTGACAATTCGAAGCGGAATCTTTTAAAAATGACTATGCCCGGAAGATTTTTCCTACAAAAATTCTTGCGGGAGGCCGTAAACGCGGGAATGCAATATGCGATTATTGAAATGACTTCCGAAGGAGCTAGGCAATTCCGACACAAATTTATTGATCTTGACGCACTGGTAGTTACAAACATCTCTCCCGAACATATTGAGTCTCATGGTTCTTACGAAAAATATTTGGATGCCAAACTAAGCATTGCGAGAGCTTTATCAAAATCAAAAAAAGGGAGGAGGATTTTAATAGTAAATGCCGATGATGCGGAAGCAGATAAATTTTTATCTATTCCCCATGTCGAGAAACTAACTTATAAACTAGGTGGGGCCAAGGAGGTTTCGCTTGCGGGAGGTGTTGCTAATTTCAAAATTGGCAATATGGAACTCAAAACAAATTTAACAGGAATTTTTAATGTCTATAATTTACTTGCATCAATCACTTTTGGAAAAAGCCAGAATATTTCGGAAAAAATAATAAAATCGGCTCTGGAAAAAATAAAAACGATTCGCGGCCGGGTGGAAAAAATAGAAATGGGACAGAATTTTGAGGTAGTGGTTGATTATGCCCACACAACAGATTCTTTGGAAAAATTTTATCAAAGTTTTGAAGGTAACAGAAAAATTTGCGTTTTGGGAAATACCGGAGGCGGAAGAGACAAATGGAAAAGACCAGCTATGGGAAGAATTGCGAATAATTATTGCGAGACAGTAATTCTAACCAACGAAGATCCTTACGATGAAGATCCTAAAAAAATTATCGAGGAAATGGCGGTAAGTGTGGCCAGCGAAAAATTAAAAATTATTATTGATAGAAGAGAGGCTATAAGTGTTGCGCTCAAGAAAGCTAAAGAAGCCAGCTTACATCCCCTACCACCTCAATCTTTCAAGGGAAGTAGCAAAAATACAAATATAGCGGTTTTGATTACAGGCAAAGGTACCGATCCATTTATTATGGGACCGAATAATACAAAAATTCCTTGGGACGATGCCGAAGTTGTTCGAGAAGAATTGAAAAAAATTTTACCGATATCAGAATCGAATCTTGAAATTTGAAACAGAAATATAAGATATACAAAAGGTCCAGAGTCCTCCACCTACCCCATGCCGGTAGATAAAGACCCTGGACCCACTCACTCTCGCCTCACACCAAAATGAACAAGCATCCCTGCACTAGATGGATAGACGATTCCCCGAGATAGCCCACCTCCTTCGGAGAGTCTGTTGTCTAACCAACCAGCTTCGCACTCTAAGCCGTTATCAACTTTAGTACGATTGAAAGCAATGTCAACCGTCTTTGTGCACATCTGATTTGTGATAATATTTACTTATGCTAAATCCTTTCCCAGAACTTTTGTCTTTCGGTTTGATAGCGCCATTTATTCTAAGAATTATTCTTGGTTACCTTTTTATAAATGTTGGATATCTCAAAATAACTTCTGAAAAGAAAAGATGGCAATCATTTTTTGAAGGCATTAAACTCAAACCTGCTTCATTTTTTGTTAAATTTTTTGGTTTTGTTGAAATAATCGCCGGAGTAATGCTCGTCATCGGGCTCTTTACACAGATTACAGCTTTGATTTTAGCAATTTTAACTTTCGGCGAACTTTACATTGAATTCAAGGAAGAAAGTCTGCTAAAAAGAAATCTTGTGTTTTATTTACTGATTTTTACCATTTCACTTTCCCTCATTTTTTCTGGAGCTGGTTTTTTCGCATTTGACCTGTCCGTTTAGTCTTATCTTGAATTTCTAGTCTTTTCTGGTATATTTCTAAGCGCATAGCTTTATTTTAGTATTTAGGCAAATTATGAAGGAAATGTTGCTTAGTAAATTTTGAGATTTGATTTTTAAATTTTGATTTTTTTACATCCGCCTATAGCTGTTTTGGTAAATATGAAAGGCAACTATATAATCAAAAGGAAATAAAAGAACGTTAAAATATATATCCGCCTATAGCTCAGTTGGTAGAGCAGGAGCCTTTTAAGCTCTTGGTCGCAGGTTCGAGTCCTGCTGGGCGGACAATAATAAAAGCAGACTGTAAGTCTGTCTTTTTTATTGTCCGCCCAGAGCAAGTGCCTTGAGGCACTTGCGTCAGGACTCGAAAGGCGGAACATGCCGCTTTGCGGTTGTGAGCCGGGGTCGAGAGTACTTATGAGCGGAGCGAATTAGTAACTCGTGACCTAGTCCTGCTAAATAGTATCGAAACTGTAAGCTTCGAGATTCCTGATACTAAAAACGCCCCAAAATAAGGCTTTTTATACATTTCCCCAATTCTCCCATTTTCCCTTGACAGAATTAATAGGTATGCTATCATGTTAAACGACATGGGGACGTGCGCCAGTGCACGTAAAACCATGATGGTGGACCACCTGTGCGCGCATGCACACAGAGCCACATAGTGGAGCTGAAGTCGGCTCCCATTCAGGACCCAGGTGCTTTAGATGCAACCTGGGTCCTTTTTATTTGTAAATATTTAACGCGCGTGATACAACATTCATTATGACCCAAGCAGATAAGCAAACTTATCTAATACTCCATAACATCCGAAGTGTTCATAATGTAGGCTCAATCTTTAGAACAGCTGATGCTTGCGATATCAATAAAATATATTTAATAGGGCTTACCCCCACCCCTACCGATAAATTTGATAGAGAAAGAAAGGATTTGAGCAAGGTTGCTTTAGGGGCAGAGAAAAATATTCCCTGGGAGAAATGTCCGTCCACACCTCAACTCATAAAAAAACTTAAAAAAGAAGGATTTTTGATTGTTTCCTTGGAGCAATCGCCTAAATCGGTGGATTATAAAAAAATAAAAATTAAACAAAAAACGGCATTTATTTTGGGAAATGAAGTGGAAGGAATATCAGAATCAATTCTAAAAATGAGTGATGTTGTAGCCGAAATTCCAATGCGGGGCAAAAAAGAATCTTTGAATGTTTCGGTTGCTGCTGGAGTAATGTTATTTAGAGTTTTGGGAATTTAAACAAATTTCTTTTGGTGTTTGGGACAAAAATGGCCACTTCGGCCGCCCACTTTTATTCGAGAAATTATACCTCCACAATTTTTCTTTGGGCATTTGGCACCAGTCTTTCTATAAACCTTATGATGATTTTGAAACTCCCCTTTCTCGCCATTTGGCATTCTATAATCTGACATCGAGTCCCCTCTAAAATTTATTCCTTTATTTAAAAGAATTTTTATTGATTTAAAAATATCTTGAAGCATACTTTCTGGAATTTTTGAGACAACGCTTTCCGGATGAATCCCCGCTTCAAAAAGAACTTCGTCAGAATAAATATTGCCAACCCCAGCTAAGATTTCTTGATCCATTAAAACAGTTTTTATTTTGCCTTTAGGTTTTTTTAAAATTCTTCCTTTAAAGATGGAAAAAGTAAAATTTTCTTCGAGCGGTTCCGGACCCAAATGCCGCAAGTGCTTAGATTCTTCATGATTTAGAGACTCAAAAATTGCCACCTTCGCAAACTTTCTAACATCAGATAAGACCAAACTTTTACCGTTTGAAAGAGAGAAAACTAGATGGATAAACCTATTATAAGAATCCCAAAGTAGGCTTTCTTTATTTTCATTTGGTACCCATTTTTCCTTAAGCCAAACTTCAGGGATTTTAGATTCCTGGTTTTTTTTAATTGTTTTTCTTTCCGAATATGAACCATAAAGAAGATGCCCAGTCATTTTCATGTGGACCAAAATGGTTTTGCCGCTTGAAAGATGGATTAAAACATTTTTTGCCCTTCGAGACACTGATATCACCTTTGAACCTATAACGCTTTTTTTAAAATCAGAAAAATACTTCTTATTTTTTATTTGATCTTTGCCAACATAAAGCGAAGAAAAATAATCCGACCAGACATCTATGATTTTTAAGCCGGGCAAAAGCTCGTTTAATTTGCTTGCTGTAGTTTGGACTTCTGGAAGTTCTGGCACGATAGATAATCTTAAAAATTAAATTTTAAATCTCAAATACTTCTGCCCCAATCTTACTCCTTTAAAAAGTAATATACCCTTTTCTTAAACACTATTCTATTACTACTGTGCTAAAATAGTAAAATGGAACTTAAACTCATACTAGTAATATTCCACATAATCGGCGTCGCTTTAGGCTTAGGAGGAGCCACAATTAGCGATGTATTGTTCTTCTATTCGGTTAAAAATAAAACAATAAGTGGTGATGAAGTTAATCTTCTAAAAGCCGTCTCCAAAGTAATCTGGACAGGCATCACCCTTCTTATTGTTACCGGAATTGGATTTTTGGTTTTACGATATTTAGACGCTGGAAGTATAAACAATATTGCACTCCTTCATAACGGTCGTTTCCAGACAAAAATGTTTATAGTGGCGGTGATTTTTATAAACGGTTTAGTTTTTCACTTTAAAGTTTTCCCTTTAATAAAAAAATATACTAATCTTTCTCTACAAAACGAAGAGATCAAAAAGAAATTGCCTCTTTTTGCGGCAACGGGAGCAATTTCAATAATTTCTTGGTACAGCGTTCTTTTTTTGGCCTTTCTAAAATTTCTCACCTACTCTTTTAGTTTCCTTGTAAATATTTATCTCTTAATACTTTTCGTTGGAATTATTTTTGCTTATTTTGCAGTATCCAGTAGTTTCTTCCCTAAAAAATAGAGATGACTGAAGTTGAAAATTGAAATTGTTCAGATTTTTAGAATAAATTTTTCTAAGCCAACTGAGAGTTCGGTAACACCCCTTCTTGCTTCATCGTATATCTGTACAAGTTCTGTGCCTAGTTTTCTCAAGTCTTCCTCTTTGAACTTCGAGGCAAATCTCTTAGCTTTTCCATACACAAAAGGCTTGAGCCCACTTTCCGTAGCGTCCTTAGCTAATTTGGCAATTAAAATAGACTTTATCTGCCAGAAAAGCATACCGTGAAGTTCTTCCGCCGCGGACCCACTACTTAAAGCTTTGTAATAAGAAACCCAGAGCAATTTTTTATTTTTTTCTCCTAGTGCATCTCCTAGTGCAAATGGATTAAAAACTTTGAGAGCCTTGTTTTTAATAAAAAATTCAAAAGTTTCCTCTGCTCCTTTTTTAATCAAATCAAGTGTCTTTTTGTCTAATAGACCTTCAAAAACAATGAAGGTGTTTTTAGATTTCTTCATTAAAGAAATATATTCTTTGGTGTCTTCTTTTAAGAAACCACCGCCAAAAAGAGAATAAAAAATTATAACCATTTCTTTTTCGAATAGACCTTGTTCACTCACAAGGTTGAGAATGTCATGGTCTTTAATATTCTCTTCGTTGATTTTAATTAGAGAAATATTAGGTTTTTTGGAAACCATATTAGAAACCAAGGAGTTCAACTTCTCCCGTGTTTTATTAAATTCATCGCCGTAAACAAAATAGATCATTGTATAAATTTATGATGTCAGATATATGATTTATGATTTCAAAAATTCAAATCTTAAATCGTATATCCTAAATCTTATATCGTTTTCATTTCTCCCCAGTTTTTGCCTGTCCCGACATTTACAATTAAAGGTACACCTGCTGTTTCTTTAAGTCCGATCACTCCTTCCATTATTTTTTTGATGTCTACTGCAACATTTCCCGCCAAACCTTCTCGAATCTCATAAATTAGTTCATCGTGAATTTGAAGCAATAAAAATACATCATTCGATAAATTATTTTTCTCAATATATTTATCTACTTCAGTCATAGCAATTTTTGTAATGTCAGCAGATGTTCCTTGAAGAGGAGCATTTACAGCCATTCTTTCCGCAGATGCTTTTAAAAATGGCAACTTGGAGCGAAGCCCTGGAAAATAACGTTTACGACCAAAAAAAGTTTCTGTGTATCCGGTCTTCAAAGCTTCAACCTTTATGCTTTCTAAATAGCTTTTTAAAGTACTGAAATTATTGAAGTATTCTTCCAAAAATTTTGTGGCTTCTTCGCGGGAAGTTTTTAAATTTGCTCGTAAAGCATTTACTCCCATCCCGTAAATAATCCCGAAGTTTATAACTTTAGCTCGCCTTCTCATCTCGCGGTCAACTTTTTCAGATGGCACATCAAAAACCAAGGAAGCAACAGCAGTATGAACATCTTCCTTCTCTTTAAAAATTTTAATAAGTTTTTCGTCACGAGATAAAAACGCCGCGATCCGGAGCTCGATTTGAGAATAATCAAAAGTTGCAAGCAAAAATCCTGATTCCGCAACAAAAGCTTTTCTAATCACTTTCCCCAGATCCGTCTTTATCGGAATGTTTTGTAAATTTGGATTTTCTGAAGACATGCGACCGGTCGTCGCCCCTGTTTGATTAAATTGGGCATGCAAACGACTATCCTTTCCAAGTTGCAATTGAATACTGTCTATATAGGTAGAAAGCAATTTCTGAAGTTCTCGATAGTCCAATATTAGCGGAATGATTGGATGCAATTCCATCATTTTCTGGAGTTCCGATTCTTTTGTCGATTTGGCACCTCCACCAGTTTTTCTCTGATTCTTTATCGTAAGACCTAAATCCTCAAAAAGAACTTTGCTTAATTGTTTGGGGGAATTTATATTAAATTCTGATTTTGCTCCCGACCAAATTTGTTTTTCCAGCTTATTCAGAGTCTTGTGATATTCAACCGAAAGTTCTCGTAAAAATTGTGCATCAATTTTTACTCCTCTTTCGCCCATCTTTTCGGTAATACGAATGAGGGGTTTTTCAATTTTTTCATAAAGCGAAAGAAGTCCAGATTTTTCTAATTTTTGAAAAATTATTTTCTTAGCCTCCGAAAATGACTTAGTGCCTGCGTAACTTAAAATATCTTCTATAGTGGGGGTTGTAATATTGGAATCAATAAGCCAGAGAGCCACGGCTGTTTCTTTTTGTTCCTGGACGTCCACACTCTCCCTAGGAACTTGTTCCAAGATTAGTGAGTTTTGTGAAGGTTTGCTAATAGAGTTTTGAGAATCAGAAGAATTTTTGAAAAAATTTTTCTCAACTCGATCGCGTAAAGTCCGAAATTCGAGTTCGCCGAAAATTTTAACGATGTCCTGTTTAGTTTCTTCTCCGCGCCATTTTGATCCTTCAAGATTAAAATCTAAAGGCACATCTTTTTTTATCGTACCAAGCATTTTTGAAAACAAAGCCTCCTCTTCATTTTGAAGTAGTAGCTCGATCAATCTTTTTTTAAAACCTTTCTTTAAAAACACTTCCTCCCCTTTTTTTAGTTCCAGGTAAATATTTTCAATTGTGCCAAATTCTTTTATAAGTTCGGTTGCTCCTTTTTCTCCGATACCTTTTATGCCAATGATATTGTCCGATGGATCCCCTCTTAGGCCCTTGTAGTCAGGCAAAAGAGTCGGTTCGAAACCAAATCTTTCCAAAACCGCCTTTTCATTATAAATAATCGTATCTTTTATCCCCTTCTTTAGTGTGTAAACTCGAGTTTTGTCTCCCGAAACGAGTTGAAGTGTGTCCATGTCCCCGGACGCGATAACAACTTCAATCTCTGCGTCATTTTTTAAAATTTCGTTTATTGTACCGATCAAATCATCTGCCTCAAAGCCGGGTTTTTCATAAACAGGTATGCCGAAAGCCTTAAAAATATCTTTTGATTTATTTATCTGAAAAATCAACTCATCGTCAGTCTTTTTTCTTGTGGCTTTATAACCCTCGTATGCTTCATGCCTGTACGTTGGCTCCTTAACATCAAAACAAGCGGCTATATAATCCGGTTTTAACTCCGGAATTATTTTTAAGAGCATCAAAGAAAGACCGTAGAGGGCACCAGTTGGTTCCCCCTTACTCGAAGCAAAGTCCGGCAGAGCATGGTATGCCCGATGCAAAATTGCTTGAGCATCTAGCAGTACTATTCTTTTGTTAGTTTTAATCATAGAATCTCGATCTCTCTTTGGGTTTCGTCTAAGTGGTTTAGATAAATCTTAACACTAGTAGACGGTAAAATCTCGGAAACTTTTTCTGGCCATTCAAGGAAAATAATATTACTTTTTTCTTTCAAAATTTCATCCCAACCCAAATTAAGCAGTTCTTGGGCGTTCTCTAATCGATAGGCGTCAATGTGAACCATTCGCTTGAATGTTAGAGTATTTTTAGGGGGTAAATTGTAATTTTTTAAAATAACAAAAGTCGGACTTGTCACATGTTCTTTTATACCAAAATATTCAGCGCAGACCTTAACCAAAGCAGTTTTTCCTGCGCCTAAATCTCCGAAGAGGCAGACAAGCAAGGCTCCCGCTTTGTTTCCATATTCCTTTTCAATCTTTGCCATCAAATCGCAGGCAAACTTTTGGGTTTCTTTAAGATTTTTAAGAATTCTCTTCATGTGGTTAATGTTGAATCAGATATTTAAATAATGCAAATATGGAAGTTACAAAAGAAAAGGCACGCTCACACTGAATAGTGTTTGCGTGCCCCTTGTTGTCCTACTTCTTCCCTTCCTTCTCCGAAACGATCTCCATGGGAGGAGTGAGCTCTTGAATCACCCACACTTCGTCCAACATCTTGTCGAGACAAGCATGCCCCGTGTATGTTGCGAACCCAATGTACTTGTTGCCCACAAATCCTGTGGCCACGAAAGAAATCTCATGGTTGTTCCGGAAACCCCATCTTTGATGGTAACTGGTTTCTCCCGGCTCGAAGTGACTGCGCATGGTGTCACGGCCCTCCTCGAGAATCAGAACGGTATTCGTATTGTTGACGATCCTCAAGGAATACGAGGGAGAGGAAAACCTGTCCGAAGTAGCACATCCACCGAGAATCGAGAAACTGATGAAAAGAACGAAGAGACTGAGAGTGCGGTACAGATTCATTGTGTGCCTCCTTTAGGCGTTTTGGCATAATTCGGTAGTTCTGAATTCCTCTTATATTGTAACCGAATGAATCTTATTTGTCAAGGATAACGTAATAGACCAATATCTTAGCAATAGTTGGGAGTGAAAATCCTAAAAGAAAAGGCACGCTTACACCGAAGTGTTTGCGTGCCTCAAGGTCGTCGATTTGTGGTCACGTCGACCGGCGGAGAAAGACTTTCGATTATCCAGAACTCTTGGGTGTGATTCTGGTAAGGGAGAGACCATGAGCGAGAAGTTGTGCCGATGTATCTGCCACCATGGTAACCCTTGGCCTCTAAAACCATCTGCCCACCCGCCTGAAAAGCCCACAGTTCGAAAGGATAGGTTTTCCCCGTCTCAAGCCCTTCGCATTGCATCTTCCCACCCCATTCGATGTTTAATGGGACGTTAGTGTTGTTCGTGATCACCAGAGAATACGCTGGGGAGGTAATGGCGTTTTTGAAGGCTTCGCAACCCCCGCAGATGAGAAGAAAGAAAAGAACGATCAGACCGAACGTGCGACGGAAGTTCATGGAATGCCTCCTTTGGGCAGTGTGTGATGGATGGAATATTCGGAAATTCGAACGCCCATTTCTACCTACTATTGTATCAAATTGAGTCGATTATGTCAATAGCTCTTTTATGGCTATATAAAGACATACATAATTAGAAAATTTTGTATAAAAAAACACCCGCAAGTCCTGTGACTGCGGGCGGTGAGACGATTTTCTTCTTTATGTGCTTGTGTGGCCAGGATCAATCCCAGGAAACCGGGAACACGCACTCGCCAGGAGCTATAGCCAAAAACCCTCCGTTGTTTTCTACAACAACCCACTTTCCGACACCGAATCCACTGCCGTAGTTGAAGACATCGCCAACTTCAGCATCCTGACGAATATCCTCGGGGAGGGGCAGGTCAGGGACGTTATCTACGAATAGACTACTGAAAGAGATGTGCGGTATATCATGCGGAGTAAGCACATCGTGAGTCACCAACATTCTATCTACCGCCTCTTCATCGGGGTGAAGTTGGGCGTGCAAACCCTTCGCCTCAGCTCGTAGATCTGAAAGCGAGTAGAAAAGCTCTTTTCCAGTACGCGTCTCCAGGAAACATCCCGGAAAAGCCGTGGATAGACTTTTCCCGATCTTGCTTTCCAGATCGACAGTGGAAAGGAGAATCATAAGTAACCGATTCTCTTTGCCAATCTTGCAGATTTCCGGCCAATTGCGATACATGAGGTGTCCTTGTGGTTTTTTGTTATATCCACAACCGAAATGGTTGTGGAATGCAATCCTTTTTCAGGATAGAACAATTTGTAATAATGTCAACTTTTCAAAATTTGAATTCTAATAATACTTTTTGCGGTTTCGGGAGAAAACTTTGAATTTTTTATGCAAATATTCGATTGAGCCATAAAGCATTTATGTATATATGATAACAAAAAAGGCGTGCGATGCATTTGATTGCACCACACGCCTGTACTACTCCACCACTCCCATTCGAAGAGACTGGAGGAAACTCTCACGTAGACGCTCGGCCATCCAGATCTTGTTCTCATGCCCAATGCAAGGAGGAGGCACTGCTAGCACAACCTTGTGCTTACGCACCGTCCCGCCACGCTCTTTGGCCTTTTCCTCGAGATGAGCAACGAGCCGAGCAAAACTTCCAGTGTTTTGCGCAGACCAATTGAGACCTTTGGGAGAACCGCCTCTTTCAGGTTTGGAACTGTCAGCGAGCGCGGCATTCTTGCTTCGAACAACTACTTCCGTCACGACCACATGGATTCCATGCCGCAGAATCTTCTTTACCGCAACTTCCCTCTGATCCTGCTTCTGTTGACGAGCCATTTTGGTTTCCACCCGGCGCTTTGCTTCGCGAAAACGTTTCCATTTCCGAGAATAAGCTGGATAGGCGACAAGGTTAGCTTTCATCCTTGCCTCGATGGCGTCTACCTGCGGTTTCAAGTTGAGATCGGGCCGCCATAGCTTCACAACTTCTTTGCCCTGTAGCGACACAATCCCGAGAGATGACGCACCTAAAGACACATAAACTGCATCCTCCGGCACGAAACTTCCCGTGGCGGGCATTTCGATTTCGTACGCAATCGAAACCCAGAATCGCCCCGCCCGCTTGAGATTACGCTCATCGCGAAAGAGCGTGAACTTTTTGATTTCGAGTGCCCGAGAGAGCTTCTCCTGCTGGTATGCCGGGATAGGAAACGTAAGCTCGACATCCGGCGCAATCTTCGCACAAGAGATCGTGAATACACCCCCACCAACTTTGAATCCAAACCTCCCAGGAATCTCGGAGAAACCTTCAGGGAATCGAGGACGCGGCGGACGCGCATCATGGTCGCTATTCTTGCGAAGAGCGACAAATGACTTAAATCCGCCATCGAGCGCATCGAGTGTTTCCTCCTGCCACGAACGAGGTACGACGGCGAAGGTTGAATCATTCGCTCGCTTCCCTGTAAGTGTATTGATCTGATCGAACAGAGTGACACTGTGCTCCTTGAACGCATCCTTAAGCTTCTTGCGAAGCTCTTTGACGCGTTCGCTGTCTGCCACTCCTTTCATCTCCGCATAGATTGGTGCGATGAACTCGTCGAAGCATTTGCTACGCTCTGCGAGCGCTTCATTCCAAATCACAAGCAGATTGCGACTCACTGTGAGAAGCACCGCAAATTGTTCTGGAGTTGGGTGAATTTCGAATTTCTCCACACGGTATAGGACTCGTCGTTCTGTGCCTTTAGCCACTTGAGCCTCCTTTTTGGTTGATTGTTAAAGAACTTTATCTATTGCGACTATATCATAGATTAAAAATAAACGCAAGCTGATTCTCCTTGACACCCCACCTCCCTCATGCTAGTGTGTCCAAGGAACAGCACCTTGAGAGACATGAGAAGAACACCTACCGTTTTAGGACGGTTTGAGATGTTTTTCTCACATAACGATTTCTTCCTTGTGGATGCAGGCAGAAACGCCTCATCTTTGCCCCGTAGCAGGGCCGTCATAGGATTGAGCCCCTATGAATGATGTTTGTCTGCCTTCACAAGAAGGTAGGCAAGAAAACCCCCACAGCTCATTTCTTAAGTAGCAAAACACCGAATACGATGGAGGGGGTGTGCTACATAAGGGTAATAGAACCCCCTTGGACGATCTGGTAGCAGAACACCGAATACGATGGGGGGTGTGCTACAGGAGCGTCGAGCAGAAAAAGGGAAGAAAATCGTTCACCACCCGCAGTCATAGGACTTGCGGGTGTTTTTTTATGTAAAAAAGAGTATTATTTAGGAGACAATTTGTAATAATGAATCCCGTACGAAGTCACGGACACCTGGCAGGGTTATAAGTTAAAACTTAATATTAATATTTAATTAAAAGTAGGCACGACATAATTTATTTAGTCCGTGTCCTACTTCGTACGGGATGAAATTCAACGAAGAAAAACAAAAACAGAGACTTACCGAGCTCAAAAAGGTAGAGGCGGAAAATTTAACAGAGATTCTTGCTAAGAGACATGGGGTGCCATACAAAGATTTGAGTATGGGAGGAATAAATATGGCCGCGCTTCTCGAGGTTTCCGAGAAAGACGCAAGAGAAGCAGAACTCGCTCCTTTCAACATCATCAACAAAAAAATACACCTAGGGCTACTTTCGCCGGAAAATCTTAAAAGTTTGGAGGTGGTAGAAGATTTAAAAAGAAAAGGCTTCGAACCAATAATTTTCATGGTCTCTCGTGAGAGTTTGGAAAGGATTTGGGAGAGATATAAAGATTTATCAGGTAATAAAGAAATTCACGCTGGGTCGCTTGAAATTTCAAGCGCAGAAATCGTTGAATTTTTAAAAGAAGCTAGCGATTTAGAAAAAATAAAAAAATTAATTGAAGAGGATTTAACTTCAAAAAAAGCTTACAGGATTACTCGAATTTTGGAAATCATGCTCGCGGGCGCTCTTTCTACCAAGTCTTCTGACATTCACATGGAACCGGAAGAAAAAAATGTCAGGCTCCGCTTCCGTATGGATGGAGTTTTAGTTGACGTTTTAGATATTGACCTATCGACGTATAAATTGATCCTTTCTCGAATAAAACTTCTTTCAAATCTGAAATTAAATGTTACTAGTAAAGGTCAAGATGGCAGATTCAGCATAAAACTAGGAGAAGAAGAGATAGAAATAAGAACATCTATTTTGCCAGTTGCAGAAAGCGAGACCATCGTGCTTCGAATTTTAAATCCAAAATCTATTGGGGTGCCGCTTGAAGATTTGGGTATTAATCCCCGCCTGCTTAAAATATTGCTTCGTGAAGCGGGTAAACCAAACGGAATGATTTTGACAACTGGCCCAACGGGAAGCGGCAAAACTACCACTCTTTATGCTTTCCTGAAAAAAATCTATTCTCCTGAAATAAAAATAATCACCATCGAGAACCCTGTTGAATATCATTTATCCGGCATCGTCCAAACTCAAACCAACGAAGAAAAAGGTTATACCTTTCTGGAGGGTTTGCGCTCTGCTTTAAGACAAGACCCTGATGTCATAATGGTTGGTGAAATCAGAGACAGAGACACTGCGGAAATCGCAATAAATGCCGCACTTACCGGACATTTAGTCTTTACCACTCTCCACACCAATACCGCCGCCGGTTCTTTTCCAAGGCTCATTGACTTAGGAGTAAACCCAAAAGTCCTGACCTCGGCCATAAACATTGCAATCGCTCAAAGGCTAGTAAGAAAGCTCTGCGAATCTTGCAAGAAAAAGATTCCTCTCACTCCAGAAAAGAAAGATTTAGTTAAAAAAACATTGGAGGCTATTCAAGATAAAAGTTACTTAGAAAACATTCAGACCGAATTTAATTTCGAGCCGGTTGGTTGTTCGGAGTGCCATTCATCAGGATTCCGAGGCAGAATTGGAATTTATGAAGCTATACTAACCAATCAAAAAATAGAAGAGATTGTTGAGCAAAATCCAAGCGAAAGAGAAATAAATAAGGCCGCTTTAGACCAAAATATTTTAAACATGAAACAAGATGGGATACTAAAAGTTCTCCAAGGCATCACTTCGATAAGCGAACTTGAGAGAGTTATTGACCTTTTGGAATAAAGAACAAAAAAAAATCATTGGGAAGTTGTTTCCAGACCGGTTTTATGAATAATGGAGAGTATCGATACTGAATTTCTTCTTATCTTGTTAGAAAAAAAATCCAAAACATAAACCTCTAAACAACACTTTTAAGATTCACCAAAAAAGATCATTTTATACTAAGGATAATTTCAGCCGAAACCAAAATGTCCTTGTAAAAAATCAATAAAGCCCGGGGGCTCCGTTGTTTAGAGGTTTATAGTCTGGATTTATGTAAAAGATCCTACTTTTTCTGAACCCTGCAAGTCTAGCATAGAAAGAGTTTTGTGTCAACCCCGTAGTGAATTTTGACACCAAATATGACGCCCAGCTTCACCAAAAACGAGAAACTATGTCAAAATCTACTACGGGGTCAATAGATAATTTTCTCTTCCCCTAGATTGAGCAAAAACGAAAGGAAGTGAATAAGTTACACTGAACACCCACACCAATCATTTTCTAGTCGGAATAATGTATCATATATGAGTGAAAAAAGTTAGAGGAGATGAAAATTGAGGTGAAAATAAGCTAAATACCACCGACAGATTCAAGAAAATGATTGGTGTGGGTGTAAAAGTAATGAAAATGAAAGAGCAAGACAAAAAAGAGGAAAAGGATGTCGATTTTCAATATTTGGACCAACAATTGCGCCCTTTAAAATGGGACGATTATATCGGACAGAAAAATATCAAAGAAAATCTCAATATTTTATTAACAGCCGCCAAAGAAAGGAAACACCCTCCGGAACATTTGCTTTTCTATGGCCCGCCAGGACTTGGAAAAACCACCTTAGCCCATTTAATCGCCAGGGAAATGGGGGCGCAAATAAAAATCACTTCGGGCCCTGCTATTGAGCGAGTTGGCGATTTGGCATCAATTCTCACAAACCTAAATCCGGGAGATGTCTTGTTTATTGATGAGATTCACCGACTGAACAAGGTAATCGAGGAAATTCTTTATCCAGCCATGGAAAGCGGTAAGCTGGATATTATAATCGGCAAAGGACCATCTGCAAGAACCGTTCAGCTTGATCTCCCCCCTTTTACATTGATTGCCGCGACTACTAGGATTGCTTTGATTTCCGCGCCTCTGCGTAGTAGATTTTCCGGAGGAATTTTCAGATTGGAATTTTATTCAGAAAACGATGTTGAGGAGATCATTAAGAGATCGGCAAAAATTTTAAATGTAAAAATAGACAAAAGTGCAATCACGGAAATAAGCAAAAGAAGCAGATTTACTCCGAGGACCGCTAATTATTTTCTTAAAAGGTGTCGTGATTTTGCCCAAATTAAAAGAATGGATCTTACAGAAAAAGCTGTTCACGAGGCCTTGGACCTTTTGGGAGTAGATGAAAAGGGGCTCGCACCTTCTGATCGAAAAATCTTAGAAATCATTATCGAAAAATTTAAAGGCGGCCCAGTCGGTTTAAATACTATTGCGGCGGCAATATCTGAAGAAATGGCCACTATCGAAGAGTATAATGAACCTTATTTAATTCAAATTGGTTTTTTGGAGAGAACTCCTAGAGGAAGAACCGTCACAGATGCTGGATACACCCACTTACACATTTCCAGAAAAGGATTGTTTGATAGAAAGGATTAAATTTTAAAATTTTTATCAGATTTTATATTATTTTAGATTTAAGATGTAAGATTTCAGATTTAAATATCGAAAATCATAGATCATAAATCTTAAATCACGTATGTCAGGTCACAACAAATGGTCAAAAGTGAAACATAAAAAAGCGGCGACAGATGCCGTAAAGAGCAAAACATTTACCAAAATAGTAAGGCTACTTAATATGGAGGCCAAGAAAGCAAACGGTGACACTAATTCTCCTGGTCTCAAGGCGGCTATTGAGAGAGCTAGAGCAGAAAATCTACCTCGAGAAAATATCGAACGAGCTATAAAAAAAGGAGGGGGTGAAGACAGCGTAAAACTTGAAGCGGTTACTTACGAAGCCTATGGTCCGGGAGGATGCGCGATTATCATCGAGGTGCTGACTGATAACAGAAATAAAGCTTCAGCTGAAATTAAACATATATTGAGTCTTCATGAGCTTGAACTTGCAGGAATAGGCGCGGCGGCGTGGGCTTTTCAAAAAAATGGCGCGGCGTGGATCCCCCAGGTAAAAATTCCTCTAGGAGAAGAAGATCGATCTAAATTAGATGAAATTGTAAATAATTTGGACGAGAACGATGAGGTTCAAGACGTTTTTACAAACGCCGAGTAAGATTGAAAAACGTAACTTATAAACTGAAATGATTATACTAGCCATAGATCCAGGATATGACAGAATGGGTATTGCGGTGCTTGAAAAAGAAAATAGTGAAAAAGAAGAGCTTTTATTTTCAGAATGCTTCTCCCCCACCAAAAACATCGTTAAAGAAAAAAGAATTCTCGAGATTGGCCAAAAAATTGACGAGTTAATTAAAAATTATCATCCATCGGAATTAGTCATCGAGGATATTTTCTTTGGTAAGAATCTTAAAACAGCAGTTGCAGTTGCGGAGGTGCGAGGAGTTATAATTTACGAAGCATCTAAGGCGGGTCTGTGTATAAACCAATTTACACCATCCCAAATAAAAACAGCTATTACGGGTAATGGCAAAAGTGACAAGACTCAAGTGGAATTTATGGTAAGTAAACTCATAAATATGAAGGGTAAAAAACCAAAATTTGACGATGAGAGTGACGCAATCGCTGTAGGTTTAACCTTTTTTGCTTATGGTGGAAATAGGTTAAAAGAAAAAGCGTAATACTTGTGATATTTGCGTATTTCTAATTATTATTACTTATCCACAATTTTTATAGAGAAAAATTTGCAAAAAAAATTAAATTTGGTAAAAATGATTTACCTTTAAAGTAAGAATTGTGAATTTAAAGGTCTTTATAAGTTATTTTAATAATTTAAGGAGCAATAAATATGGAACAAGAATTTGCACTAGATAGTGAATTAGAGTTAATGAGTATGGATGATGTAGAAGAAGATGATCTAGAGATTGATGAAGATGATGAGGAAGCTGAAGACGAAGAAGAAACGGAGTAATAAGAACTATAAAAATCCCCGCAAACGCGGGGATTTTTCTATTTCAACAAATCCTGTTTCTCAATATTTTCAATTTTTTCTGCTAGATATTTCTCTGTTTCATCTAAATCTTCAGATAGTTCGGCAAATATCTTACTTTCTTCTTTTGTCAGTTTTCGTTTGGTACTTGCTCTCTCAAGCATCTTCAAATGACGCTTCGTATCGCCCTTAAGAATTTCAAACACCCTGTGTACTTCTTGCTCTGTATGTATCAAATCCCTTCTTAAGTTGCGTTTCAAAATATTCAACTTTCTGATTCCTAGATATATAAGAGCGAGAAGACCAAACAACAATACAAGTATGGTGATTACAATCGATACTATCTGAATTATTCGTGAGCCGAGCCAGACAAAATTAGTTTCTTTCGCGCTGATATACACCTTTTCAGACTCTTCACTTCTTACATCTTCACTTCTGACTGTTTCTGCCCAAACGCTTACCGTACCAGATGTTTCTATGGAATCACTTGTAAACAAGAAAACTTTATCCTCGTCTGATTTTACTAGATAACTTTTTGCCTCTTTTCCTTCTTCTTTGATCCAAACATTGATGTCCGCGCCAACATAAGGCGATTTGCCCCTAATTTCAATTTTTGAACCGATATTTATGTATTCAGGATAGTGCGTGATTTTCGGAGCTTTTGTTTCTGGCACATTCACAGAGACATCTGTTTCGGAATAATTTCCAGCTTTATCGTATACTCTTACGGCAAGTTTGGTTTGGCCTTCTTTGAGAGGAACTAGATTAAATTTAGTTTTGTCATTTGTGGTGATATTGTTAATAGCCCTAGAAACAGTAGCTGAAGCAATATCATCAGACATTGCGTCGACCATCTGTTCGGCGATCTTTTTCCCTCCCACATAAACAACATAGCTCTTAATTCCTGACAGCGCATCTTTTGCCGTTGCTTCAATTGAAACCAAATCGTCCTCTGTTACTCTAGTGTTAACAGACAAACCTTCTGGTTCCGTCGTGTCAATTTGAATTTTTCTACTCGTGATCTTACCCCAACCGTTTGCATTCTTGAATCTTGCATTAAGATAAACAACTCCGTCCGCAAGATCTGCGAGAGTTTTATTTTTAATCGGTGGGTCGTAAGTTATAGAAGGGTCAGTATCCGAAGAACTACTTAAAATAAGTTGCACAGCTGTCACATCTGTCGGTAGATCCCAAAAAAACCTTCCGTTGATCTTGTTGTACCAATCATTCTGGATAGGCATATCTTCCGAAGTGATAACCGGGGCCTTTGGCAAACCTATTTGAATTAGAGGAGGTGGAATAACCGCAACGGGGGCAATAGAAATGGAAGATCCTCTTGTTTGTGATAGAACATTGGTGCCACTTCCATCGTTTGCTCTAACCGCAGAGGAACCAAAAGACAGATCAGCCACACCCTGCTTTTTTGCTCTAAAATTTATGCGGAGAGTATTCCCAGACTGTCCGGAATACCCTGGTGTCGGCAAACCTCCATTAAAATAAATCGTGCCAGCTATGTTGGAAAAACTTGGTTGTTCAACCCAAATATTAAAAATCGAGCCAAGAGTACTCACAGAATCAACACTTAAAAGATCAGCGGGAAAATGAATTGTACTTTCGGCGTTATTTATTGGTAATCCTCCGGTTGAAACATAAACGGTTCCACTAAATATGCCTTGCTCTGCAACTTGGTTTTTGTCCAAAATCAGATACATGTCCGCCGCGTTTAAAAACGAAGGAGAAAACACGAATCCAAAAACCATTAAGATGGTGAGTAATTTTTTCATCACTTTTTTCTAAATATTTTTCTTACAACAAAGTAGACGAGCAAAAAAACTATGATTATTAATATGATAATTGAAACTATCTTAAACCAATGCATTGTAGGTTTTAGTTCCAGACTTTGGACCCGAGCATTCCCAGCATTATCAATAGCTCTCACTTCTACAACGCCAGATAGATTTTGATTTTGAAGAACATACGGACTGTCTGATTGCACAATAGAAAATCCATCTTCCTCAACCTCATACCTGTTTATTCCAGATTCATTATCTGTAGCGTAAAAACTTATAAAATATCTGCCGCCAAAAAGAGCGGGGTCTCTGCCTAAATCAATTGAAAAAGGTGATGGCTTATTAGTGTCCGATTCAACAAGAGACGCGAGTTCATCCTCCGTATCTCCCGCTTGTAAAACAGGAATCTCCAAGAACGGAGCCGAAACAGAAATTTTTGTTCCATTTCCATCATTCAAATACGCTGTAACATCTTCAAAAGTAATTTTTATTGGGTTTGTTGATGTTGGTTTTATGGCAATAGTAAACAGTCGCAGTGAATCGCCATAGACCCCAGACGGTGTTCCCCCAGTAAATGATATTACGCTCCCCTCTAAAGAGGGCTTTTTGGGCCAAAGACTAAATACAGAACCCCCTGTTGTAATAGAAACGATTCCATCAGGGTCACTGAAAAAGATTTTTCCATCAACAGCGTTTATTTCTTTTCCTTCAGTTTTAACTGATACCTTAAGAAGAGCGGTGTTATTAACTCGCACGAATGCTTCAGGAAAATCTACAAAGATAGAAATCGCGAAAGCGTGGAAAGGTAACCATAAAAAAAGTGCTGCAATTGCGATATGTAAAATTGTTTTTTGTATTTTCATGATGCAAAAAATTATATTGCTCGGCCCACTGTGCCCCATTGTGACAAGAGAATCGAGAAGTCGGTAGAATTTACTACACCGTCATGATTGATATCCACTGACGGATTAGCAAACGGAGCCGTCGTTTTCCAATAAGCCAAAAGTATCGAAAAATCAACAGAATTGACTATGCTGTCTCCACTAAAATCAGCCCCAACGCCTCTACTAGAATTTCCAGATGAAGAAGATCCACCACCCCCACCCCCACCGCCTCCCCCTCCACCACTACCTCCTCCGCCCCCAGAAGCTGCTGCAATACTAAACAATCGAGATGAACCGGAACTTTCAGTACCGAAGTAAACAACGAGTTTAAAATAATAAGAACCAGCAGTTCCAACAGTTGCTGTGAGATTTGTATTCCAGTTCTCTTCTGGGTCTAAGAATTTTGCGCCGGTAGCATAATAGACATCGTCTCCACCTCCACAAGCATTGTTTGTGTCGGAGACAACACACCATTCATATTGATATTCATACCCAGCGAGGCCTTCATTGGTTATAGTTACATCTGCCGTTGCCGTTGGCACATCTCCAGTAACACCATTTATGATTACTTGTGCAGGAGAACTGGCAACAATCCAATAGTCGTTATTGGTGAGAGTTTTACCACTTTCTACTTGCGTGCTTACAATAGTTTCCCAAACCCCCTGCGAGGCACCGGACGCAATTGAATATGTGTATTCATAAACTCCAGTGCCGAGAGCTGTCATTGCCACAGCGGAGACCGTAACATTTCTTTCTGAATCGTAAAGAGTGACTGTTGGAACCGCAAACGGAGTAGTTGGAACGCTGTTACTATTTTGTATTTCAATTTTAGCTCGATATGTTTCTCCTGCTTGCACCGAACTAAAATCAGACATTGTGAGTTTCCATTCGGCTGTTTGGTTTGTGAGAGAAGCTCGTGATGAAATAGTTGTATTTATGTTGTCGGTCAAAAGCTTACCAATTGAGTCTGCTGTTGTAAGTCCGGAAGTGAGAGAATCCCACATATTTGCCACAAGAGAACCAAAGGACGAAAGTGTCCGTGTTGTACTGTTCCATACAGCAGAAGCAATTGTGCTCGAGGCGACAACTGTTGCCCCAACTGAAAATGTTTTATCAATTTTTACGAGATCTCCAGCTAAAGCCGTTCCACAACTCATTAAAGCTGGCCATGTGCCTTCTGGACCAATTGACGGTATTGAATAGCTATAATAATGCCAACCACTTACAGCTTCGGTCATTGCTCCGTCTGTAACCACAGCGGTTCCACTTGGATTATAAATAGAAAGAGTACAGTCAGCGGTGGATGCCGTGAAATCATCCTCATAAACAAACTCTCCAATAGTAGCCGTATCCCCTGTGGCGAATCTTTCATATGCCGCATAAGCCGTCATCGCACCGAAACTTACGACAAAAAGAATCATGAGCATCCAAAAGAATGTTTGTGTTCGAAAAAATTTATGGAGTTTGCAAAATGTCTTGTGCATTTAAATTAGCAATTCAACTGTTTCTAATGATATCTCGTCTTTTATCTGTTATCAACGTACAGCATTACAATAATTCAGCAAATTAAGTATAATTGTAATCAAATAAAGTCAGTATGATTCTAAAAAAAATTCCAATAAAGCATTCTTTTAAGTTAGTCTCTGAAAAGAAAATAAGAGATTTGTTATCTCCTAAGATTGCTGTAAAAAAAATCTCGACAGACGCCAAAGATAAAGAATCTGACAATAGGAAAAGAACATTTTTGAAAGTCGCGAGCGTCGCTGGAGCTGGATTGATCGCTTCCCAACTTATTCCTAAAAAGGCCGAGGCCTTGATAATGGGAAGCACGCCGTCTTCTAGTGTGGTTGGAGTAAAAAATGCAAGCAATACTAGGATAAATCCAGCAACAAACGAAACCGTAAGTTCCCTACTAACCGGCCAAGGAGTTTCTAAACTCACTATAAATCTTTCAGCTTCTGGAACCGTTCGTACTCCAACTTCGGGCACGAAAATCCGCGTGTACGCATCACGTTTCTCTTTATCGGCCGACGCCACGTCAATATCTTTTAGATTCACTTCGGGCGGCACAGATTATGAAAAATATATATCACCAAAAACCGGCGGGCTTTATGGAGCCAACAATCATCCTAACTACATAGAAGGAGGAACCAACGAAGTTCTTTATTGTGTAATATCAGGAACAACCACGGTGCAAATCAACATAGATTATTTAGAAGTTTAATTATTTATTATTATGGCAAATCGAGCAATTGAACATATTTTTACAGGCGCAACTACACCATATACGGTGTACGATTCCACCAAAACTGTTTTGGGAGACTTGATGAACCAGTACACTGGAAGTGGCGCAACAGATAAATTTGCTGGGCCTGCAAAAATCGGAGTGGCCAGACCGAACGAAGCGGGTACTGCCATACCAGGAGTATTTCCACACGTAGTTTCTTGGGTTAGTAAAAAGGGCTTTTACTCCACCGGGACAGTGGCGGTGTCTGGCACTACCGTTACAGGTAGCAGTACAGGGTGGCTCGCAGACGGTGTGCCGATTGGTGCGCGCATAGGTTTTGGAGCTACGAGTAACGCTTCTATAACGACTTGGTATACTATTGCAACAATTACTTCGGCCACTTCTTTAACTATAACTTCTTCTGCTGGCACAATTGCAAGCGGAACTAGTTTCGTTATTGATAAAAGAGTTGAAAAAGATTGGGTATTCCTAGCAGATATAGCAACAGCCGCAGCAACTCGCCGTATCTCTTGTTTTGAATACGATCGAACAACCTCGCTATTCTCGTGGCAAGGATTTATCACTCTAACGTACCCAGCTGGAGGCGGTGCTCAAACGATAAGAGGAATGCGAGTATCTTATGAAAAATATACAACAGGGACAGTGGCGGTTTCTGGCGCGACAGTAACAGGTTCTTCTACAACATGGTCTACAGATAGAATTACTATCGGGTCACGCATTGGTTTTGGTAGTGCTGATCCGACACAGATTGATACATGGTATTACATAAATGCGGTTGGTTCTGATACTTCATTAACACTTCAGACAAATGTCACCACGAGCGGTACCGGAGGTACGGCCGCTAACATCACAGTTTCTTCAGGAGCAACTTATGTAATTGAAGATTTAAGAGTTCTCACGGCAACAACTTCGGCAGTTGTTGGCGCAGGAGGACTCTCTATGGTTAGTGGCATTTCTTTTGATGATTTTCTTGTCGGAGGTACCACTATTGCAGCCGCAACAACTGTTGATAAAACAAAGGCCGTATATTCTTTGGTTGATATTGATTCACTGTATGCAACAGGCACAGTAACCGTAGCAACCTCTACAACAGTTACGGGTTCAGGAACAACATGGGCGGCGGCTTCACACTTGGGTTGTATGATTGGATTTGGTTCTACAACACCATCTGCTATCACCACATGGTATACAATTACTGCCATAGCTTCTGCTACTTCTTTAACAATCTCTTCTGCTGCCACAGTTTCGGCTGGTACCGCCTATGTGATAGTCGGTGGAAACGGAATATCATGCGGACTTACAGTTGATGACAAGGATAGTTGGACGCAACAATACTGTTATATTATTGAATTGCAGGCAGGTACGACACCCCAAGTTTATAAATATAATTTTAGAACAGATCTTTCTACTCTTGGAGGACTAGGAGCAGGAAAATCTGCCAGTGCTTGGATTTTAACAACAGGCACACAAACGGTCACAGGAACAGTGACGCAGACAAACAATGGCAGAATCGGGACATTAAGCCATGGCTCCGGATCAGGAGTAAAATGCTTGTACTTTGCCGCCACAACCAGAATTCATCGTGCGCCAATTTCCGGTATCACTCAAGGAAGCACAACTTGGGTTGCTGATTCTATGACAGAAGTGCCAACTGGAGGATCCGCGACATATACTCTCTCAAGTCTTATGACATCTGTGGAAATCGCAGATCAAATTGATCGATTGATTATTACAACGACTGGTGCCGGTGCTACCGTTGCTCACCATCGAGCATATATTACAAAATACGATTCTTCCGGTTCTTACTCATTTGACCATATGTTTCTGGCGGATACTGCCCAACAAGATCAGTCTTCCGCTGATTCTAATTCAACTCCCCACCCCAGTCCCCAAGGAGCGGCTCTTTCTGTGTGGTCACAAGCAGGTCTTGTTTATCTAGCTCGAACAGGAACCGCTTCCACCACAAATATTGTTTATGCTGTGCCACTTGGCGCAGATTGGCAGTATGCAACTGGAACAGTAAAGCAAAGAATTATTACTCCTTCTTTGGCGACAACAAATGCCGTCAATCTCGCGAGAGTTTATGTAAGCAACGCTGATTTCCTTGGTGACGGAGGTTTAACTATGCCGACAGAACCTCTTAGAGTATATTACCGCACATCTGGCATCAGTGATGATTCTGGCACTTGGACATTAGTTGATCAGACGGGAGACTTATCTGGGGCAGTAGCTAGCAGTGAGGTACAGTTCGCTATCGAATTTCGATTAATCGGCGCGCTTTGCATCCCAAATCGAGTTTTTAATATTTGTTGCACTTATGAAGACAATACTACAGACAGTCACTATCAACCGTCAGTAGCGCAATCTTCGATAAGCAGTAAAATATTCGCCTGGAGATTTTCAACTGCCTTTGGAAGCACAGTGCCAACTCTTCGAATCAGACTTTACAATTCTGCGACTGGAGGATTATTGCTTGATGACACAACCACATCATCTGCCTCTGGAACATTTGGAAAATCTACAAATGATGGTAGTGCATGGGGTTCATACGACACCACCGATAAGGCCAACGAAACAACTTATATCAGATACACCCCGACTACTCTGGCGGATAATATCAAAGTAAGAGCATTATTAACTCAAAATTAAGATGATACACATAGAAAAAGGTCAAACAATTAAAGAGAATCAGAATTTGATAGTGATATCCCCCACTGGTGATTATGACGATACCGCCCTGATTGAATCTTTTGATGTCAGCAATCCAAAAATTTCCACAGGTTCTTATCAAGCTCAATATGTAAAATACGGAAATTTAGTCTACAGATTCAACGATCCAAAAGATTTAGGCAATGAGATTTTAAAAATTGATCCTGAATCAGAACACGGAGCCGCTGCTTTTGTGCGAATGAACGATGAGCTTCTGAAACGAATGAATGACGGAACAATGGATTCTTTTTCATTGGAGAAAATTCCGCCACAGAAACCTTTGGAAAATGAGATTCGTGTGGCACCGGTTTCAACCACCACGCCAAATGAGACAAACATACGCACTCCGCACGGTAATAATCCAATAAGACCGACCTCGAATACTCCCACGCTCATAAATGTTGCCCCCGTGGCTCCGGTAGAAAACATTGAATCTCAAGAACTTCCTGCAACACCGCAGGTTAACATAGATGTTGAAACAAGTTCGTCAAATGATGTAGCAACTAATTAGTATCGACTTTCTATGGCTTTAACCGATGTAAATTTTCAAGAAGGAGAAATACAAGATTTTCTTTTGGAAGTGCCGACTGCCACCTACACCGGTTCAGTGACTGATTTTCTAGTTGAGTCTGGCGGAAGTCAATTTATGCTATTGGAAACTCCCGAGATCGACAATGTGTTTATTATGTCTGAATAGAGTGCTAGTCTTTCATTGTAAAAATGGACGAATTGCGAAAAAAACTAAAAGAGTACTCGCCGTACTTTGAGGATTTGTTTAAAAGAATTTATTTTCTGACTATTTTTTTTGTGGTTTTTTTTGTTATTGGTTTTTTCCTTTCAGCGCCAATAATAAAACTTTCGGCTCGGATTTTTGATTTCAATGATGTCGTGCTTGCGGCCACTTCCCCATTCCAACTTGTTAATTTAGCAATGAATGCTGGCGTCTTTTTTGCAATGATTCTTTCTATTCCAATTTTTCTGTATCATTTTTACGCTTTCATCGGTACAGGACTAAAAAAAGGAGAGAAGAAGATTTTCTTTTTTTTACTACCGATTGGCCTTTTTCTTTTTTTGCTTGGTTTTGCTTATAGTTTTTTTATTCTTTATTTTACGATGCAAACGCTCGCTAATATCAATATGAGTTTGGGAATTAAAAACCTGTGGGACATAAGCGCGTTTTTATCTCAAATTATATCAACTTCTGCCATGCTCGGATTTATTTTTGAGTTTCCGATAATAATTACACTTCTTATAAAAGCTGGATTTGTCAGTATAAATTTCCTAAGACAAAAACGGCGTTTTGTCATTCTCGCTATGTTTATTACAACTTCTTTACTTCCACCAACTGATGGGATATCATTATTGGTAATGGTGTTACCTTTAATTGTTATGTATGAAATTACAATCATGTATAACAGTCTGGGACATAAACAATTAACTTAAAAAAATAATATGTTTGGACTTGGAACAAAAGAATTAGTAATAATCGCTATCATATTCGTTCTTCTTTTTGGCGCAAAGAAGATCCCTGAACTGGCAAAAAGTTTAGTGGATGCGATAAGACACATGAGAGGAGCATTCAAAGATATTGATGACCCTAAGTCAGGTAGCGACTCTAAAAAGAAGTAGTAATATAAAAATTCCCGCAAAACGCGGGAATTTTTGTTTTAAATTTGAGGCGTCGATTATTATTCGATAACAATATTTAAGAACCTTTTTTTGCCGATTCTTAATGTTATATCTTCAAACACAGCGAAATTTAAGTCGGTTATTTTATTTTTTTTAATAGCATCACTTACCGCCCCCTCATCAACAAGCCTTTTAAAATCAGATTTTGATTTAACAAAATTTTCACTTAGCAAAATTTCTGACAATAGTCTATTTTTTGAAACTTTAATTGTCTTTATATCTTTTGGGATTTGGCCTTTTTGAAAAGTATTCAAAAAATCAGTTTCTGCGGCAGTTCCGGCCGCTTCCCCGTGATAGATTGTCACGATTTCTCTCGCTAATCTAAGTTTAATATCCCGTGGGTTTACTTTTTCTTTTTTTAAAGAAAGCTCTAGGTCTTTTATGTCGGAAAGTGGCGAGTAAGTAGCAAGTGTAAAATAATCGATGATCACTGAATCAGGAATCGACATTACTTTTCCGAATATCTCCGAGGGGATTTCATTTATAGAAATATAATTATCCAGGCTCTTACTCATCTTTTCCTTACCGTCAGTTCCGACAAGCAAAGAAAAAGCTATCACCGACTGCGGGGGTAAAGAACGAGCATTCATGAGCGTCCTTCCCATGAGCATATTAAAGAGCTGGTCTGTTCCGCCGACTTCAAGATCGCAACTGCCATAAATTTGAGCCAAAATTTGAGAATCAATACCTTGGAGCACAGGATAAATCATCTCGTGCATAAAAAGTTCGTTTCCTTTTTTTATTCTTTCTTGGAACATATCCCGCTCAATAAGTTGAGAAAAAGTAACGTGTTTTAACGCCCAGAGAAAACTGCGTAGAGTGATGATTGAAACTTTATCTTTAAGACCAAGGTCTTTTACCTGCATTCGCGTCTTCTCAAAAGCGATAGCTTTACCCACGAAAGAATTTGGCGCAATCTTAATCAACTTGACCGAATTTTTATCCTTTATCTCCAAGTTTACTTTGTAATCGTCTGGCAAATTTAAGTCGGTTATCGCAGTAAACCAATCAGAGTTTCTTATCCAAGAAAAAACCGCTTTTTCAGTTCGTAAAATTTTTTGAACCTGATCCAAATAGGTTTTAAGATTTTTTTCAACTTCTTTTTGTTCGATTTCCGGCCTAACCTTGCTTTTATTTGTCGGATCACCAATTTGAGCGGTAAAATCTCCTATCAAAAAAACGATTTTGCATCCCCAGTCTTGAAGTTGTCGAAGTTTTCTAAGAACCACGGCGTGACCCAAATGAATATCTGGTCGTGTCGGGTCTATTCCCCACTTAACAATAATATCTTTTTTGTAATCCCCTTTAATCTTCTTTAGTAATTTTTCCTTGAAGCCATTTTCTGGATCAATAAAATTACCCACAGAACGAGTGAAAAATTCTTCTATTTCTTTTTCTGGGGTTATTTTAGACATAGAGATGCACACAAAAGCGTGATTAATAACTACAATCTAGCATAAAAGGCCGATATTGTTTAGATCAAAATTCTTCACCTCACCCCACACAACACGGAGATGTGTACAACCTTCCCTTTTGAATCCAGACGCTTGTAAGGTTTCGACTAGTTTTGGGTCTTTATGCTAGTATCTATTAACGCTATTTATGATCCTTAAAAGCAAATTAAAGAAAAAAATAAAACTGATAATGGCTTGGGGTGGGGTTGCCTTATTTGTTATGGCCGGCTTTTCCGCTATCTGGTTTTCAACCTTAAAAATTCCCAGTCTAGAATCATTTGAGGAAAGAAAAATCACTGAATCAACTAAAATTTATGATAAAACTGGAGAAATTCTCTTGTTTGATGTTTTTAATGGTATCAAAAGAAGTATTGTGCCGTTTGAAGAAATTTCAGAAAACATAAAAAAAGCGACTCTAGCTATAGAAGATGTAGATTTTTACCAACACAAAGGCATAAAGCCAACGGCGATTATCCGCGCTGTTTTGGTAAATCTTGGAGCGCTACGTTTTGATCAGGGCGGTTCTACAATAACCCAGCAAGTGGTTAAAAACTCGATTTTAACAGGAGAAAAAAAGATTTCGAGAAAGATAAAAGAGTGGATATTGGCTATCAAAATAGAACGTATTTTGGAAAAAGACGAGATTTTCTCTCTATATTTGAATGAAATTCCATACGGCGGAAATATTTATGGCATTGAGGAAGCAAGCCGAGCTTTTTTTGGTAAAAAATCTCAAGACCTAAGCATTGCCGAGTCTGCTTATTTAGCCGCTTTGCCAAAAGCTCCAAGTTTCTATTCTCCATACAAAAATAAAGAGGGGCTGGAAAAAAGAAAGAATTTGGTACTCCAAGAAATGCTCCGAAATAATTTCATTACGGAAGAAGAACATGATGTGGCAACAAAAGAGGTCGTGGAATTTAAACCTAGAGAAGACCAGGGAATAAAAGCGCCTCATTTTGTTTTATTTGTTAAAGATCAATTAGAAAAAAAATATGGCCAGCAGGTTTTAGAGACCGGTGGATTAAAAGTTATTACCACACTAGATTACGAAATGCAGAAAAAGGCCGAAGAACTAGCAAAAAAACACGCGGAAATAAACAAAGAGAAATTTAACGCGGAAAATTTAGCTCTCGTTGCGATAGACCCTAAAAACGGCCAAATTTTAACAATGGTTGGTTCAAGAGATTATTTTGATGAAGAAATAGATGGCAACTTCAATGTGGCGACAGCTCATCGCCAACCAGGTTCGGCTTTCAAACCTTTCGCTTACGCCGCCGCTTTCAATATCGGCTATACACCGGAAACTGTTCTTTTCGACTTACCCACTGTGTTCACAGCAAACTGCACCCCGCAAGGAGTTGGAAAAGATTGTTATGCTCCACAAAATTACGACAACGTCTTTCGGGGGCCGATAAGCATGCGAGAAGCTCTGGCTCAATCAATAAACGTGCCGTCAGTTAAAACTCTTTATTTGGCTGGATTAGAAAACACTTTGGGTCTTGCGAAGGCTATGGGCATTCAAAATCTCTCCAGCGCTAATTTCTACGGTTTAACGTTGGTTCTGGGAGGTGGTGAGGTCTCTCTTTTAGACATTACAAGCGCCTACGGTGTATTTGCAAATTCTGGAGTTAGAGTGCCATACGAATCCATTCTGAAAATCGAGGACCGTGATGGAAATACTCTCGAAGAGAGTAAAAGTGAACCTCGCCAAGTCTTACAAGAAGAAACGGCAGACAAAATATCTGATATTTTGTCGGATAACGCCGCAAGAACTCCGGCTTTCGGAGCTAGTTCTTACCTTTATTTTCCAAATAGAGATGTAGCGGTAAAAACCGGAACCACAAATGATTATAAAGACGCTTGGATTATTGGCTACACTCCTTCCCTCGTTGTTGGTGCATGGGCAGGAAACAATAACAATACTTCTATGGAGAAAAAGGTTGCGGGTTTTATTATCGCTCCATTTTGGAATGAATTTATGCAAACCGCTCTAAAATCTGTGCCTATAGAGAATTTTGTGAGACTTCCGAAAGAAACTTCTCTTGATTTAAAACCTGTGCTTCGAGGAAAATGGCAAGGTGGAGATTCTTATTTTATTGATAGAATTTCTGGAAAACTCGCAACTGAATACACTCCGATAGAAACTATAGAAGAAATAGTCACAGGAGAAGTGCGGAGCATCCTCTACTCTGTTACCAAAAGCGACCCACGAGGCCCTACACCCTCTAACCCAGAAACGGATTCGCAATTTGCTCTATGGGACTACCCTGTCCAAGAATGGGTGAAACGACAAGGAATTGTAACGCAAAATCCTCAAAATTTACCAACAGGGCATGACGACGTTCACGTTCCAGAATTTTTCCCAAGAGTAGAGATTAAAAATCCTGATCAAGGCGAAAGATTTCAAGAAAACGATATTGTAAGAGTTGAAATTGAAGTGAACGGCAGATTCCAAACCGCAAGCGCTCAAATTTTTGTAAATGATAACTTTTTGGGCAATATAGAAGCTCCTTTCACAAATTTCTCTTTTGTACCGGAAGAAGTTGGATTGACCCGAGGAGAAAATACTCTCAAAGTAACAGTCACCGACGTTGTCTACAATAAAGGTAGCGACGAAATTGAATTTGATGTTAGGTAACAATTTACCTGCCTGCCGGCAGGCAGGGGCTCTAGGAAAGAAACTAATATAAAAACATGTACCTAATTGGTACATGTTTTTATATTAGTTGGTGAGATTAAACTATTTTGTCTGTATTTGTTTATAGATTATTTCGTAAATCGGAAAGTTTTTGCGATTTAGAGTCTAGCTTTAAATATTATTAGTGATTATAGATATTCCTTTTGGACCGTCCCCGTTCATTCCTTCGTTATCAATTCGTAAAACAATACCGTCTTTAATCCAAAAGTATAAAATAGTCACGTCACCAGCAGAATAACTAAAAACGGGAATTCCATTTATTGTTTTCTCAACCTTTATTGTTCCTCCATTTTTTGCTATCAAATCCTTTTTGTATAGCTCAAATGATGCGGCTTCTGTTTCCAGAATATACAATTTCGCCCCAACAGATCCAGAAACCCAATAATGAGCTAGCGCTGCACAATCTCCACTATCACAAAGTTCCTTACCATAACTAATTTCATATTTTGAAGGTAAACTTAAAGAAAATCCATATTGATCATTTTTATAAGTTTTCCAACCAGAAGGAATGTTTGAATCAACTACCCCTTTACTCTTTGACACCCCATACCATATTCCTCCCAAAACAATAATTGCGATAACAATCGCCACAACCATTCCAACACTACCTTTTTGTTTGTTGTTCATCAAAATTTTGTTTATTGTTAAATTTAAATTTATGGCATTACAACTCCCGCAAACCCATCTCCGTTAAGATTTGGAATATTATTTGTTACTTGTGTCCAATTTATTCCGTCTCTAGACTTCCATGCGTCAGTATAGACCGTGCTGGAATTTGGCCAAATATAAGCAAAGCCTCCTATGACCCACATATAGCCATCAAAAACTAATGACGTGTGGCCTTGTCTTACTGTCCATGGAGCATTTGGAGTTACTTGAGTCCAGTTTATACCGTCTGTGGATGACCAAACGTCATTTGTTAATAAACCAGTACTTTCGTTAGCTCCACCTATTACAAATATTTTCCCATTATATGCAACAGCGGAGTGCCCAGACCTACGGCCCCAAGGTGCGTTTACTGTTGTTTGTATCCAATTTATACCATCAGGAGACGACCAGACGTCATCGAGATTTTCCTGCGGTGGCGGTGAAGTAAGAACGCCTCTGCCACCCATCACCCAAATTTTATTATTGAAAACTACAGAAGCAAATCTTTCCCGTCCTTGCCAAGGTGCATTTCCTAGTGGAATCCAGTTTTGACCATCCACCGAAGACCAAACGTCATTGAAAAAAATCCACTGGCCAACCAAAGCACTACCACCCATTATGAACAATTTTCCATTATATGACATTGTATTATGGCTCATCCTAGCTGCCCACGGAGCATTTGCTAACCATTGTATCCAGTTAGTTCCATCACCTACATATACATCATTATATTCTGTATATTGTCCTGGACCTTGTGTATTTGCTCCCCCCATAACAAACATGAAACCACCAAAAGATGTAAGGGTGTGATGAGATCTAGGAGACCATGTGGCATTTGCTACGATTTGATTCCATGCAATGCCGTTAATAGAAGAAAGAACATTATTAACACAAGGAGTAAATAAATTATTAATATTATCAAACGAATTTCCACCAGCTAAGAAAATTTTCGAAATAGGCGCAGTTTGGACTGGGGTTGTAGGGACAGGAGCCACCATTACTCGTGGAGTTGCAGCGGTAGTAAATTCAAACAGATTCCCATTGACTACAACCTTTTGTGACTCAACCTGCGCCAGATTTAATTTGGATAAAGTTGAATATGTTGAAACTACAACAGTCAATAAAATTAAGGCAAAAACGCCGGAGACAAGTTTTGTTTTCATAAAGAAAAAATTAATAGTAACCTTCTAATACAAAGTCATTAAATCTTATCATGAGGGGGGGATAATTTTAGGTTAAAAACAAAGGAATCACAGCTGATCTATCCATATAATCAAGTCGCCTCTCATAACAAAGTCTATCTAACTATTATATGTCCGAGTGTTATCGGTCCAAAGAAATTAGAGGGGGTTTGATGGATTAAGATGTTTGATTGAGATCCTGCCGGTACCCTAGTGAGAAGGTGGATTTCGTCAGCAGCACTTGGGCCACCCAGACTTGATTTGAGATATGCATAGAGACCTTCTTCTTGGTTGGATCCTTGATTCTTCACTGTTGCAGCAACAACGGTGTTCAGTGGCAGAAGAGAGGTGTAATTCCAATTACCAACACTTGTGGGAACAGAAGATACATCACTAGTAAGCAGAGATACTCTATTGGTTGGATGTCCAGCAACAGTAAATTGTAAGTCTCTCTTTCCAATCAGTCTTAGATCTAATGAATTAAAAGATGGTTGTTGGGGAAACAACACATCTTCAGTAACCCAACCATTAACTCCAAAACGAGAAAGTTTTATTGTGCCACTATTTCTAAATCCTACAACATAACTCCCATCTAGCATTCTTATAGGATTCAGAAATCTAAATGAAATGTGATCGCTGTTGGGCATAATGGTCGTAGATCCAGTTGCAACTATCGAAGTACTGATAACATTAAGAGAAGCTAAAGAGAAAACTGACTCATAAAGTGACGTGGTACAACCGCTGGTACAAGTTGGAATGGTGAGAGAATAATAAAATACATGACCATTAACTCCGTCAAATTCAAATGCCATTGGCCCAGAACTGATAAGCGCGGGGAGAGTGACTAGAACAGTTGCTGGTGTCCATATCCCACTAGACGATCTTTTTGAGATAAGGATATCATTGCTTACGTTTATATTAGACCCTGTATGATGTTTGCATGCCGCCCCAACATATAAATTATTATTGTTGTCTACTACAGCATCAAAAGCTCCGCAATGGTAGCCTGTAAGATTTAGAAGAGGACCGGTAGCATAAGAGATAGGAACTATTTCTGGCGGCAAGTTTATAGTATTTTCATTTTTATAATATATCCTGTCATTTACAATCATGCCAGAAAGAATCCCTAATGTAGAATACAAAAAATTTACTTTTCTACTGTCTTTAATCATGAGAGGAGGATTCACCAAGAGAAATTGTCCATTTATTGTGTCGATTGTGTTAATCCTCACATTTGAATTACTATCCACCGAAGCGTATCTTGCAAGCCATTGATTAAGACCTCCCCCTTCTGAAAAACTAATGTAGGTGTAAGGACCATTAGCGCTGGGTATGTTTGGTGTGTCTATCCCCGATTCTTCCTCTTCGTTAAGATCAGCGTCCACTGTTTGATCTTCTTTAATAGAATAATCAGGAACTTCTGTATCTGTTGTTTGGCCATCCGCGCTTGTTCCATCCTCTATTTGTATATCTGCATCGTCGGAAGAAGTGGTATCAAATTCAGGGACCCCCAGATAAGATAAACCTATGTTATTAAAGCCACTTATTGCGGACCCTTTCTTTATCACGAAAGAAAAAGTAATGAGTATGACGAGAAGTAGACCAATAATGAGTAGATTTTTTTTCATATTTGATTAATTATTAAAGTTAAATGTTATGGCATTACAACTCCCGCAAACCCATCTCCGTTAAGATTTGGTATGGTTGTTGTGGCGCGTGTCCAATTAATTCCATTCCTAGACTTCCACGCATCAGTGTAAACTGTATTTGTAGACAGATTGAAATCAATACCACCTATAACCCACATATAATTATCAAAAACTAATGAAGTGTGGCCTTGTCTTACAGACCACGGAGTAGTTGAGGCTACTAGTGTCCAGTTTACGCCATTTGTAGATGACCAGACATCATTAGTCAGTAAACCTGTTGTTTCATTAGCCCCACCCATTACAAATATTTTCCCGTTATACGCAACAGCAGAGTGTCCAGATCTACGACCCCATGGGGCGCTTGATGTGGCCTGTGTCCAGCTTATTCCGTTAGAGGATGACCAGACATCAGCAATATTTTGTGGAAATGGCAAGATTCTCACAGTTCCACCCATCACCCAAATTCTATTATTGAAAACGACTGAAGCAAAACGATCTCTTGTTGCCCAAGGAGCATTCCCGAGTGATGTCCAATTTATGCCGTTTGCAGATGACCAAACGTCATTTAAGTAAATTCGACACCCGCAAGAGGTGGAAGACGCGGATGTCATAGTGCTACCACCCATAACAAATAATTTTCCATTATATGATACAGCTTGATGACTAATTCGATCTGCCCAAGGAGCATTTGCTAGCCGTCGTGTCCAGACAACTCCATCAACAGACGAATATACATCGTTATACTCCGGACTTCCTCCCGCGTTAGAATTGAATCCACCCATAACAAACATCAAACCATTAAAAGATGTTAGGGAGTGATGGGAACGAGGGCTCCATAGTGTGCTGCTACTTGCAGTAATTTGAGTCCATGCAGAACCATTGCTGGAAGAAATAATATTATTTCCAGTAGCAGACAAAGTTCTTCCACCAGTCAAGAAAATTTTTGGAACAGGTGTGTTTTGGACAGGAGTCGTGGACGTACTTGTTGGTGTTGTTGATGCATTTAATGCTGACGCGCTTGCTGAGATTGTGGTTGGAGCTAATTTTACACTCGGAGTTGCGGCAGTAGCGAATTCAAACAGATTCTCACTAACTGCGATTTTTTGTGAATCAACTTGTGCTAATTTCAACTTAAATAAGACTGAATATGTTGAGGTTACTATAGTTAATAATACTAACGCTAAAACGCCAGATATGATTTTCGTTTTCATAGAGAAAAATTAATAGTAATCTTTTAATATAAAAGGTATTAACCCTTTGACCGTCTACAGGTGTCGACACCTAACCAGTCGACCCCGCCTTCACTCGCACATCATGAGAATGAATTCTCACGATAGCGCTCGTTAGCCGGAATAAAGTTATTAAATCTTACCATGGGGAGGTAATTTAGGTATGTTATGTAGTGGACAGACTTTATACATAGGGTCGTCCTATGTATTTTTTTGTGTGTTCTAATTTAATATCGAATTTAAAATCTCAATTCTTTGAAAGCCAGTTTTGTTCTTTCATTTATAGTTTTTAAAATAAGAGATTGTTTCAAAAAAATATCACTTTTGAAAATTTGGGGGCAAACAATAGCTATTGTGCTGTGTTTAACAGAAATATCCTCCTCTTTAAGCTTGAGATGACATATTTCATCAAAAACCCCGAGAATGATTTTTTTAAAATCTCTATCATCCCCTGTGAGTTTTCTGTATTTTTTTAAAAAATCAGCTAGTTTCTCCATTGTTTTGATTAAAAACTACAAAAAAACACACTTTTTAGTAACTTTTCAAATCTACTCGACCAAAATCAATTAATTCTTTAGATTCTAAATCGAAATGTGAGTTTTGGTATGGATTTTCTGACCAATTCAGATTAAAAGGATTGAGTTGATATAGATACACAGTACTTTTTAGTGGCTTTCCAGGATAACAAAATAAAATCCATTTTTGTTGGCCTTCAATATAATCATTTGGAAGTTTTATCTGGTTTTTAGTGAGAAGATAAAATACTAGAATTTCTTCTAAAAAGAAATTAACTTGGTTATCTTCCATTTCCCTACCATATTTCTCGCAATCATCTTTTATGTATTTCTGAAACAATTCATCTTTTTTATAAATTTTCTTTATTGTATTAAAAAGCTCGTTGAAATTTTGTGCTCCAATATATAACTGGTTCCAAACCAAGTAGTTAAAAGCATGCTGTATTTGGAAATCTAAATTATTTTTTTCAATTAATTTATGTACTCCATTTTTGTGAGCAATGGTCTGATTCATAAACGAATCTTTAAGCTCGGGGGCTGGTTTATCACTGTAAAGATAGAGAAAGTCACTGTATATAAAATTCAAACCAATGAATGGTTTAGAAACCTTGCCTGTATGAAAATGCCGGATATCCTCTATACACTTCTCTGGACTTTGTCTATTAAAAAGTTTGTTCATAGACAGGGCAAAAACAAGAAGCCCTTTTGAAGGAGGAAGTTTGTTTATATCAAAGAATTTATTTACTTCTAAATGTTTATTTATGGGCATATTGTTTTTATGACGTGAAAGATTTTTCATTCAATTTTAGATGAAGTGCTAGGCGACCCGCGAGCATTGCGACCAAGATGTATGTACTGATACATCGCATGGGAGCAAATGGAGCGGTCAACGACGCAATTCGCTAAAATTAAATGAAAATCTACTTGTTCATAGGCATGACGAGATATAAAAAACTCCTATCCCCCACCCCTTTTATAACCATTGGTCGAGAGATGTCAGTGAAATTCAGACTTAAACTATCAGATTCGATCGAAGGAAGACAATCAGTCACATATTTTAAGTTAAAACTAATATCCAAATCATTACCAGAAAAAACAGCGTCTACGTGAGAAATGTTTTCACCAACATCAAGGTTCCTAGTGATAACTTCAAAATTTTTCTTTCCCGGTTCAACTTTAATATTTACTTGATTAAATTTATCTGAAAAAACATTTGCGACCTTAAATGCACCTATAAAATCTTGTTTGAGTAGTGTTACGTCGGTCTTAATTTCTTTTGGAATGATTTGTTTGTAGTCAGGAAAATTACCATCAATTATTCTTGAAGTAATACTAATATTGTCACAAACTAGAGAAATTTGATTTTTATCTAAACTTATAGACAAATCCACGTTCTCTCCCTCTAGAATTCTAGCTATTTCTAAAGCATTTTTAAAAGGAATGAGAACTTTACCAATATCTTTACTTTGTTTTATTTTAATTCTTTTTTCTGCCAAACGGAATGAATCTGTCGCTGCAAAAACCATTTGTTTATCGTCAGTATAAATAAAAACACTTGATAATTCAGGTTTAAGAGAAGAAAGAGCACAACTATACCAAACAGATTTTAAACCATTAATAAAATCAAAACTTGGAATATTAAATGGTTCTGATTTTGATTCAGGAATCGAAGGATATTCATCTGCATTTTTAATTTTTATTTTAGTTTGATTTCTTTCGGTTACTATTTTTAAATTATCTTCTACAACTTCTAATTTTATATTTTTACTTTCAGGAAGATTTAATAATAGATTATTTAAAATATCACCAGGAACAGCCACTTTTCCATTTTTTTCTGTTTTAACAGGAATTTCTAAAGTTACCCCTATTTCTAAATTAGTTGCTTTAATAATAAGTCGATTATCTTTTGTTTCTAAGAATAAACAATTTAAAATTGGTAAGTTTAAATTTTTACCATTTGTTAACCTGGTAGCTTTTCCTATTACATTTAATAATTTATCTTTTAAACATTCTAATTTCATAATTATTATATATGTTGATAAGTGTAAAACTTTAAATATCCTTTAATTGAAGCTTTATTTGAAGATTTTTTAGAAGTTATCTTGTGGATAAGTAGTTAATAGAATCTAATAACTTGTTGGTAATTAAGGTTCTGTATTTAACTTGTGGATATTAACATTATTACCAACATCTTTTCCACACCTTTTAATTTTAAGTGATCATCGAACGCAACTGTCCTATCTCTTCTGTTAAAACACTATCGATTTTCATTTTATTCTTAATCTTGTCGCAAGAATGAATCACTGTTGTATGATCTCTTCCTCCCATTTTTTCACCAATTGAAGGAAAAGATATATTAAAATCTTCTCGCAGTAAATACATAATGATTTGTCGTGGTTTTATAATCTCTTTTTTTCTAGTTTTTTTGTATATTGCTTCTTCTTCTATATTGTAAAAATTCGAGACTATTTTAATTACTTCTTTAGGTGAGAGTGTCTTTTTAGGGTTAGAATTGCTTTTGATGATGTTTTTTATCTCTCCCAAAGAAAGGTCTCTGTTTTTAATATTTTCTTGGCAGGAAATAACATTTAAAATTCCTTCAAGTTCTCTAATGTTAGAGGTTATGTTTGAGGCAATAAAATCCAAAACCGCCTGATTTAGATTCAAATCGTGCACTTTTGATTTAGCTTTAAGAATCGACACTCTTGATTCGTGGTCTGGGGGCGGAATATCTACAATCATTCCCGCGCTAAACCTTGATTTTAAACGGTCCTCAAGATTTGGAATGAAATTAGGGTGTTTATCGGAGGAAAAAATAATCTGCTTATTATTGTCGTATATATTGTTAAATAAGTGAAAAAGCTCTTCTTGGGTTTTTTCTTTACTGGAAAGAAATTGAATATCGTCCATAATCAAAATATCGTATTTTCTGTATTTTTCTTTAAACTGACCCACTTTATTTGCTTGGACAGAATTTATGTAATCCATAGCGAATTTTTCTGATGTGGCGTAGAAAATTCTTTTTTCAGGATAAAGAGCTTTCATTTGATTGCCGATAGATTGGATCAAATGGGTTTTGCCGTGGCCTGTGTTTCCGTAAATAAAAAGAGGATTATAAACAATCCCCGGTTTTTTAATAACAGCTTGAGATGCGGCGTAAGCTAATTCATTAAAGGGTCCAACCACAAAAGTATCGAAAGTATATCTTGGGTTTAGGTTGTCATCTTTGTTTATATACAGTTCATTAAGAGGCAATTCTTTATTATTGTGGTAATTTGGCGCCTCTTTAACGAGGCTTTTCTTCTTTTTACTGTCACTTTTAGAGATTGTGTAGTCCAAAGACCTTACATTTTCAGATATACTTCGCAGAATCTTTAAAATAAAATTATGGTATTTATTAAGTAGCCACTCTCGAACAAATGCACTAGGCACACTTAAAAAGACCACTCCATTGTCGATTTTTAGGATCGAAGTTTCTTTGAACCAAGTGTTAAAATTAGCCGTGGAGACACTAACTTCTATCTCTGCCAAAGTACTTTCCCAGAGTTTTTTTTCTTCCATCCTGTACGAAGTAGGGCACGGATAAAATAAAATATTCCGTAACCCACTTTAAATTAACTGATAATTTTGGTATAAAAATTTATAATTCCGCCAAATGTCAGTGATTTCGTACGGGATACATAGTTTTACTTGCGTTCATTATAATCCCTAGAGAGCTTTTGGAAACTTGTGTGAAAGTGTTAGATATGTTTATAATGTGTTGACTAACTGTTGATAAGTTCACAACTTCAATATTTGGCACTTAACTAAAATATATGGGGAAAATTCTAAATCTAAAAAACAGAAAAAGAAAAACCACTCACGGATTTTTGGTGAGAAATAAATCTGCTAATGGAAAGAGAGTTGTAAGAAATAGACGTCGAAAAGGAAGAAAAAGCCTGTCGGTATAAAGGAAATTCCTTTAAAGGGACAAAACTCTTAATAAAATGCTTCCCTCTCCACTCCGAATTAGAAGAATCTTATTTAAGGATATATTCAGAAAAGGTTCAGTATTTCACAGTAAAGACTTGAGTCTTTTTGTTTTGAAGGATAAGGAAGCTGTAAAAGCCAGTCTTTTTTCGTTCTCCGCTTCGAAAAAAGTAAGCAAGATTGCCCCCAAAAGAAACAAATTGCGCCGTCAAGGATATTCTGTCGTAAGAAACTTTCTTAAAGAGGTTACTCCAGGCTTCTTGTGCGTTTTTGTCTATAAAAAAACTGCAGGAGAGGCTTCTTTTGAAGATATTAAGACTCAAATAGAATTTCTGCTTCGAAAAGCGGTGATAAGAACCCCCTAACTTTCGTTTTCAATCAAAATAGATTACAATAGCCGAATGATTTCTTTGTATCGTGAAGCTATTTACCAACCTTTGTATAACGGGTTGATTTTTTTAATGGATATTATCCCCTGGGCTGATGCTGGGGTGGCAGTTGTGCTTTTTACTGTAATAGTGAAGCTTGCTCTCTTCCCTCTCTCCCAGAAGGCCATTAGAACGCAACAGAAGATGAAGCAGTTTGAGCCTGAACTCAAAAAAATTAAGGAAAAATTTAAAGACAAACAAGAACAAGCCAGGGCTATGTTTGATTTCTATAAAGAAAAAAAATTAAACCCATTTTCAAGCTTTTTCTTGATCCTGATCCAGATTCCGATAGTTTACGCCCTTTACAGTATTTTTATGTCGTCTGGTCTGCCAAAAATTCAAGAGGCCATCCTTTATTCTTTTGTGGCAGTGCCGCAGGCTGTAAATATGGTTTTCTTGGGGTTAATAGACATATCTCTGAAAAGCTTTATTTTAGCGCTATTAGTGGGTATTACCGCTTTCTTGCAGATGAAAATATCGATGCCCAAAATTGATTTAAAAGAAAAAGGCAAATCTTTCAAAGACGATCTCGCCCGCAGTATGAGTGTTCAGATGAAATATGTTTTTCCTGTAGTCGCCGCTCTGATTTCTTATAGTATATCCGGCGCTATCGCTCTTTATTGGCTAACAAGCAATTTATTTGCAATTGGTCAAGAAATTTATATAAAAAGAAAAATCAAAAAAGAAGACTTGTCTACAAACAAGGTCTAAAAACATCTAACTCCCTAACATGCCAAATGACAAAGAAAATACAGCTACATATTATTTGGAAGTTAAGGGCGTTATAGAGACTTTATTAAAAAAACTCAATATTGCGTTTGATAAAGTGGAGGTTTCAGAGTTCGGACCATCTCTCCCAAAGTTTGTGATTAAAAGTTTGGATTCCTCTATTTTAATAGGTCATGAAGGAGACCATTTGAAAGCTCTAAACCATATAGTAAGGAAAATAGTTTTTAAAAAAAGAGGATTAGCTAAATTTAATATCGATATAAACAATTATCAAGAAGAAAATGCTAAAAAAATAAGAGCTCTTGCTACCTTACTTGGAAAGCAAGTCTTGGAGTCTAGAAAAAGTGTAGAGATGGAGCCCATGTCCTCTTACGAAAGAATGATCATCCATACCCTCTTTGGACCTGATTCAGGGGTGGTTACAGAGTCAGTGGGAGAAAGAGACCAAAGAAGAGTGGTTATAAAACTTAGGCGCTAGGAGAATTTTCAATTTTCAATAACCAATTTTCAATCAATTCTCAATGTTCAAATTTTCAATTAATAATTGGAATTTGAAACTTTCTTGGTAATTGAGCGTTGATAATTGATAATTTTTCTTACAAAAAATCTGTACCAGAAGATTATTTATTCTGTTTCACTATTCACCAAACGTAACGACCAGAGGCTTGAGTCTTTTTTATTAGTAAAAAATAAGTATTGTTCGTCTTGCGATAGAAACATATCCACTCCGTCGGTTGAATCTAATTCTTGGGTTAATATCCCCTCTTCAGTTTCTGTATCTATCGTCCAAATATCGTCATTAAATGACACTCCACCTTGGTACCAAGATTCAGGATAGTCTCCGCTCGGTGTGTTTTTAGGCACTGCACAGTAAATAATTTTTGAATTTAATTTACTCCAAACACATTTTTCTGGAAGAGTTGATTGATCAATTCTGGATGACTGGTCTTGAAGGCCATCATAAAGGTTTAAAGTAAAACCATTTCTTGAGCTCACGGAATAGAGAATTTTTTCTTTTGAAGGAGAAACATTTCCTGTAAGTCCCAATTGTCCTCCCAAGAGTTTTTTCATAGCTCCAACAGGACTTAGAGAATAAATAAGTCCTTCGGCGTTACCAGAGGCTTTAGTTGAGATAACCACATCCTTCCTGTTTTTGTGAACAGTCCATTCTGTGGCGCCAGACTCAAAAATCTGGGTTTTCTTTTGGTTTGAAATGTCTACGAGTGTTCCAATGGTGCCCAAACTATCTTCTTCGAGGTAAAAGATTTTCTGCAAACTTTCAATAAACGCAAGGCTTTTAATGTCTTCTGAAAGGAAGGTTAGGGCGGTTTGATACAGATTCTCCTCTTCTTCGGATTGTTCTGCGTTTACGCCAGTTATTTCGTTTAGTTTTTCTCTTGAGAGGTCATCTACTAGTCCGGATGGAGTCGTTAGGTTTTGTGGTTTCAGAATGTTGTCAGAATATTTAACTTGGAATTTTTTAACTGCTTCAGTTGTTTTTGGACCAAAACGATTTGTTTCGTTTCCCCTACTTCCTGGGCCAGATTCTGCAATAAGAGTTTCAACATCCCTATTCAAAGTTTTTTGAAGATAAAGCACATCCACGTTCACATCTCCTTCCTTAAGATTTTTTTTAAATTCGAACGGCCTATCACTCTCGTTTTTTGGAATTAATTTTAAAACCACACTCTCTATCGTTTCCTCATCTTTTTTAAGATATCGCAAAACCACAGAACTTTCTCCTGCCCAAACCGCCTCTTCTATTTTAGGCATGGTGGTATTTGTGAGTCTTTTCAGACTGATATCTTCAGTGTTTGCTTCAAAGATGTGTCCGGTAGCTTTGTCTACGAATCTTATTTTTAAATCAGAATTATCTTTAAATGCCAAAGCGCCGGCTATCGGCTTTTCCGAAATTTTTCGAAGTTTTGGCAATTCTGACTCACTCCCTCCATTTACTGGATTTATTTGAGGGGTAGATGTTGGAGTAGATGTAGAAGGTCCCGTCGGGGCTTTTCCGAAAGGTAAAAAATCTCTAATACTTATTCCCTCTCCACTCTCACTGTCTCTATTTTGAAAATTCCAAAAACCAAATCCGATTAATCCAATTAGGACAATCAATAGGGCGGCAAAAATAATTTTTTTAATGGTTTTGGGCATTTTTTAATCAACTACTTGAACAGTTATCATATGTAATATCAAAACAATACTGTCGGGACGGTGTTGTTATCACACGGCACGCGGTAGAATTTAATATCCTGCACTGATTGTCGTTTAAATAAGAACGGTATCTAATTTCTTCTTGTATGCAAGCAATGGAAGCAAAAGCTTCTCCAGTCATATTATTTGAGATTGGGAAACATCGTTGGGGAGGAGAAATGACAGTTAAATTAACTTTTAGGAGCGTTGGACTTATCGTGGCTAGAATAAGCCAGCTTGCTATGGCAAGTCCAAGACCAAACAATGCCTGGGTTATCCTTTCTTTACCCTCTTGTTTGCCGCTTATGGCATCGGTAGACATGTATTGCAGTCCGCCAATCATAATCATTATTATGGCCAAAACCGCGGCAATTCCTATTAAAATTTTTACCATAGCATTCGCATATGTTCCTAGATTAGTTGGAGCAGGAGGACCTACCAAATTAGGATCGAGTGGAGCGAGTGGCGTGTATTGTTGTGGTTGGGCATAAACAATTATTGCGCCCCCAAAAGATGTCAAAATAACAGAAAGAAGAAGCAGGGCAATTATTTTGTTTTTAGTTTTGTTTTGCATTTTCTAGTTTCCTAAAATAATTTCTGTATTAAAACTATCGCTTTGAAGTTGGTTATCTTTATTTGTTACTCGAACGCCAATATTTACATTGCCGGTCATATTTTCTTCCGTTTGTCTCAAAATAATAGAACTTTGCTCGTCTCCCGATTCAATTTTTTGTGAATTTTGAGTCCAGAAATACTCTATGCCGGAACTATTTTTTGTTGGAACACTAAAGAAGTAAGGCACTGCTTCTAAAGTAATTTCTTTTTCTGAAATAAATAGTAAATCCGCTTTTTGATTAAGAAGGAGGCCTAAAAGAGGATTTTTTTCGTATATCAAAACCTTTGGCTCCCCTTTTCTGACAACAATGCTTCCGTTTGCTTTTATTCTCTCATCCAAAGTAGAAACTTCGACTCGAATGTCGAGGGGCCTTGTGATAGTTTCTCCTGGAACGGTTATAGAATTTCTACCAACCCCCGATTGTTCTCCTAAAACAGAATTCCCTTGTTGCCATTTATACATTAAATTTTGAGGTTTGATTTTTTGACCGTCTGAATTTAAAAATTCTGGAATAGCGGTAATTCTGACGTCAGTTTTTTGAGTATAAAGAGCCCTGCCTTTGTAAAATGGTGGTGTGTAAGTTTCCGCATTTGCGACAAGATTTACTTCAGCTGGTCGCAGCACGATTTCTTTTTGAAAAACTTCACCCTCAAAAGTGTCTATCACTACAGCCACTGAAGAAAAAGATCCTATACCGCCAGTCTCGAATTCAAAACTTGTTTTACCAATCTTTTTTTCTTTCAATTCCGCATTTAAATACCAGGAAATATTGGCTTTCTTGGTGTCGGTTTGGTAAAAAATTAAAGTAGCGGTAACTTTTTGTCTAGGACCGGGGTTTGTTGGAGTTGTCTTAATGCTCAAAAAACTTTCAGCATTAGGTAAATTTGAAACTGGTAAATCAAGTGTTTGGGCGTGTAGAGGAATAGTAAAAATAAACAGTAATAAAGCTAATATGAAATTTATTCTGTTTAAACTCATTTTTTTGCCTTTTTAACTTATTTATTCTAACACGATTTAGGCTCTTACTCCTGGTAGTTTTACCCTGGTTGATGCAATAGTAATAACAACAGAAATAGTTATTTCCGGAAGCATATTCAAAATGGGTATAAGGGATATTAAAAAACCCGTGCCCATTGCCGCGGCTCTCTTAGGCCTCATAAGACTCACTCCTTTTAACGTAAACCAGAGCCAAAAAATTAAATAAGCAATAAAGCCAATAATCATTCCAACAACTTGACCCAAAATAGGAATCAGATTGATAAGAAAGACAATAATATCAAAACATAAAGCCACTCCTACCATAATAGTCGCCCAGATGCTGGATATTTGAGGAGCAGTGTTTGTTGGAGGCATCATAATTAATTGAGAATTTGGATTCTACTTTTCCGAGTTCTTCAATTCCTGCTTGGCTTTCTTAATGGCCAATATCTGTGATGGGTCGGAGGTGATGATCTGATCTTCAGTATAAGAAGCTATGATTTTTACCGCCACATGTTTAAGACCAGCGAAGAATATTCCCTCTCCTACTCCAGATTCCAAAAGCAAATATTTTTCTTCCTCGGTTAAATTGAATGTTTGTTGGAGTTTGTCTATTGTGGTCGGTGATTGTTTGAGAAGAATTTGAATCGAAGAATTGGTAACAATCGGCATGCCGTATGGAGATTTCAAGAAATCATCCACATCTTGAGTGATTGTGGAAAGCCCTAGGTAGTATTTTCGGCCTCTTTTAGCAAGATTAAGCAAGAAACTGGCTGTGTCTTCAGATTTCATCATCCACCATGCCTCGTCTATTACTAGCAGTCGTTTTTTCAGTTCCTTTCTTATGGCGCCCCAAATGTGGTGCATGACGATATACATCGCGACAGGTTTGAGTTCATCTTCCATATCACGCAGAGAGAAAACGACAAATTTTTTATTTATATCGACATTGGTTGGTTTATTTATAAAACCAGACCACGTTCCTTTGGTATATTTGGTTAAGCGGTTTACTAAAGATTCGGCTCCTTCCATTCCTGATAGAACCATCTCAAAATCTGACAGTATTGGCACATCAACATTTGTAAAATCAGATTCAGCGGTTATGTCTTTAAGCGCGTATGTTTCGGTGATAGCTCGATCAATAATCGCATCTTCTTCTGGAGAGAGACCCCCAAACATAATACGAAAGAGACCAACAAGATTTATGATACTTGATCGCAATATGTCAGCCGAAGACTCCCCTTCTCCAACAGGTGGCAAATCAAAAGGATTTATATGATGTTCTGAAGTCAGCGAGATTTTGAAATAACGGCCCCCTATGGCATCAGCCATATACTCGTACTCTCTTTCAGGGTCAATTACCATGACATCTGTATCAAACATCAAAGTTCGCAGTATTTCTAATTTTGTAGCATAGGATTTTCCAGAACCTGATTTAGCAAATGTGACGGAGTTGTAATTTTCCAAAGAAAAACGGTCGAACAAAACAAGTCCGGAATTGTGTCTGTTGATTCCATAAAGAATTCCCTTATCTGAAGTTAAATCAAACGAGACGAACGGAAAGATGCTAGAAAGTGGTGAAGAATTTAATTTGGAGTGGACGTTCAGAAGATCAGTTGCAAGCGGCACAACACTTCTGAAACCTTGTTCTTGTTGGAATAAGGCTGGTTTTGTATAGACAAGTTGGGATTCCAAAATTGACCTAATTTCAGCCTCAATTTTATCGAGCTCATTCTCATTTTCTGCATAAATTGAAAGATAAAGTCCAACGTCAAAAAGTTTTTCTTGGGCCTGCTGGAGACTGTCGCGGAGATTTTCTAAGTCTTCATATGCGGTGTCTAGCATCGGATCCCTTACCATTCCTTTGGCTTCCCTGGCGTGGATTTGGCTCTGAATTTCGGCCACTTTCTTTTGAAATTGTTTCAAAACTTTTGATGTGTCTACTGGATGGATAAATATGGAGACATCGAAAATTTTGTCTAAGTTTATAATTGGAGAAAACCAACTCTCCCCTAGATATCTTGGGTAAGAAATTACAAAATACGTCCTAACGATTTTATTCCCCAAATTTAATTCCTTAGGGCTGATCTTAAGGGCGCTTGGAGCAATAATATCGCGCAGTTCCAAAGCTCCCGCTTCATAAATTTCCTGCGGCAGTATCGGGCCACTATTTTCTTCCTGTGGTTTTTTACTTTTAAATAATTTATCGATTAAGGACATTGTAGTTACAAGTTTTAAGTTTATTGGTTTAACTTCTGACCTTAAACTTAACCCAACTTAATAGACTTCTCCGATTCTCCAGGATTAAACACTCTATAAAATATTTCCGTCACCTCTTCTGTTCCTAGTCTTGCGATTCTAATACCGCATCTCACTAATCCTTGTTCAACGACAGCTATCCTTTGTTCTAATTGTGTCCGATTTTCTTCAAAAGATTCTTCCTGCCCTCTCTTGATGTCTTCTTTTTTCTCTTTTTTCCCAAATAAACCGCTCAACATCCCTTTATTGATTTTTCCCTGAAGAACTGCGGGGGTGTAGGAAACAACCACAAAGAAATTTTTAGTCATAACATTCGTATTTTCAGTAAAATCTTTTATGAATCCGATATACTCTTCTATCTGTATTTTCATGAGTTCGTTTACTTGGCTTTTCTCTCTTTGTTCCAGTAGAGCTAAGTATGGCCGTATATCAAGCTCTCGAGACTGAACAACTATCTGCACTGGAAAATCGAGGGAGTTTAAAAAAACTTGGAATTGATAGAGAATAGCGTTTCTCTCATCTGCGCCCTTCAGGGCAAAATTGATAGAAGAAGCCATGATTATGGCCCGTAGACTGTTATCTTTGAGTATGATTGTTCCGTCCCTAACTTCTTTTATCGGAACGAATTCTTGCGTTGCTTTTGCGTTAATTTCCATTTTTATGTAAATGAGGCTGTGGCAATGATTATATCATTTCTATTGGTTTACTAAATTATCAAATTTCTTTCTAAAGCGGTGTATCTGCATCCTTCTTCACATCAAGGTTCCAATTGATTTCTTTTAATTTCGATTCTGTCATGGTTGGGAGAGTTATTTTTGCATCATTTTCTCCGTTTTCTGGCACACTTTCTATCTTTTTTGGTTCGTGTCTCCAAATATAAAGTCTACCTGCCATTAAATATTTAAAATAAGATTCAAGAACTTGCACAAAAGGTTGGCTGTTGATTTTAAGAAAAGCTAATGAGCCTGCGAGTGCTGCTATGGGAATCATGAAAAGAATTGCCACAAAGAAAGGTAAAAGAAAATAGAGGGCTATGCACGCTCCCCCTCCTCCTGCGAGGTAAATAAATTGTTTGAATGTAAAAGACCCAATTATTTTGTCTTCGACATCTGTAAATTGTGGAACTTGAAAACGCATAGTTTTTAATTAAGCCAAAACTCAAAATTTAGATTAAATTGAATCAATGATTAATTTGTTGGCTCGCGATATGGATCTGATTGTCCGTATTTGACAACATCCGGCTTATTTTTTGGAGGAACGACTTGTTGTGGTGCTGTTTTTTGCATTTTCTTTTCAAAAGCAGAAGACATATATGCTGGTGGGTGTTCGATCTCCTCAAGAACTGTCGCTTTATTTAAATTTTCCTCCCCACCATTTTCACTGTTTTCATTTTGAGTAAAAGGATCTTCTTCGGATTTATTTTCTATTCGAACTCCCGCAACGTCATCTGGCCATTTAAAATCATCACTTCCTGAACTAGAGGAAATTTCGCTTAGGTTTTGTCCAGAGAGACTTACATCACCCCCTTCCATTTCCGCTTTAGCCCTTCGGAGTGTCTCTTCTATTGCCGCGTCTTTACCCCGAGAAGGAGTCACTTCCTCGTTTACTTTTTGAATTTGCATCTCTCTTGGCGCAATCATTGACTTCATAGACTGAAACTCTGGTTTTTCACGAGGCCAATCTTTTGGTCTTGAGATTTCTTTTTGAGATGACGGAGTTATAGTGGGGGCCTGCTCTTTATCTTCATTATTCTTCGTTTCTTCTGGTACAATTCCATCTTCCTCTTCTTTCTCCTTTATTATCTGCTCGATGGCTAAAAGAGTAATTTCTACGGGCTTAAAAATCCCATCGTAAACCGAAAGCGCGATTTTTCCGGCTATTTCTTCTCCCAAATTAATTTGTTTGTCTAAATTCGTTTGGAAGTCGCTTATGGTTTCAAGCGCGAGTAGAACAAAATAAGTTTCGTTTTTTAGAGCTTGAACTTGCGCTTCGTTCAAATTATTTTTCCTTCCAATATCTTCAAGTCTGTTTTTAAGACTTGGGTTCATCACTGCTTGTTGCAGATCTTCTGGTAGATTTTGGTAGGTATCTTTTATTAATTGTTTTAAATCTTCCATTTTATTTCAAAGATTAATTATCATTTACTAAAGAGTGTTCGTTAGAAAAATTATAACACTTAAGCTAATATTAAAAAACCTCCGACGTGTAGTCAGAGGCTAGTTCCGAGCGAGTGTGTTGTTATGCGATAAATTGCCTATAAAGAAAGAATATCCCCAACCCCACCAAAAGCAAAAGAAACAAGCAACCCACAGTCTTCGCCTCTTCTGGGGTCATTTCTTCTTTCTTTGCTTCTTCTGCCCGTTCTTTTTCCAGTCTTTTTCCCGCTTCTTCCATCGCCTCCTTCCACCCAAGAGTGGCATATGGTTCGTCAGGCCTTTCTCCGCAATTTGGGCACACCGTTGCATTGCGGCCCACTTGATGACGGCAAGAAGGACAATAGTATGGCATGTTTTTCTCCTTGTAAGGTTAAAGTGTGAGTACCCAGCAAAATACTGGATTCTACTCAAGATAATAACAATATTGTTAAACTTGTCAAGTTCTGTGCGATATTTTTTCTCACGGTTTAAATTTTTTATTTAAATTCTGCCAATTCAAGATTTTTTAGTGATGAGCGCCCCCACCGCCCCCTCCTCCGCCACTACTGCTACCACCGCTTCCTCCACTGCTGGTTTTTCCACCACCTTTATCTTCACCATGACCCTTTTCTTCTTTTTTGGCGGCCTCCTTCACTTCCTTTAATAATTTATCCCAATCTGTTTCGACTTCAGTCCTGCCTTTTCCTAAAAATTCAGCAGCTAATTTTCTTTTTTTATTACTTGCGGAGAAGAATGGTACTCTGGTGACAAATGGTATTTTAAACTTTTTTAGCTCCGCTATTCTTTTATCTTTTTCTTTTTGTTTAGTATCATCATAAACTTCTTTTCTAACTTTCTCTTGCTTTGTTTGTATGCTCGATAAAGTTACTGTAGCTTTGGCTTCAGTTTTCTTTTCCTCCGCAGTCTTGTTTGCTTGTTGTATTCTTTGTGTGGCCTCGCTTCTAATTTTTGTAATTTCTTGTTTGGTTGTTTGTGTGGAACCACCGATAGTCATATTGTTTTGTGTTTGCTGTATTCTTCCTTCCTCAACTTTTTTTATTCTATCAAGCCTCTTTTGACGATTTGCTTCTATTGCCACTTCTGTTTTTTGGGCTTCCTGAATCATTTCTCCAGGAACTCTATCCGCTGCTGCTCCAGACTTTTTCTCGGCAATTTTTTCAGACTTTTTTATGTCGTATTTGGTTCTAACCGCAGCATATTTTTTGGCGGCCTCATCACTTTCCTTATTCTGTTTTTCTCCACTTTTGCCACCTAACACACTGGCTTTGCCGATGCCTCCCAGAGGAGATCTAAGAGCAGAACCCACCATTGTTTGGCCGAATCGAGTTCCTCCTAATTTTTTGTCTGCACCAGCCGCTAATCTTCCTGGAATAGCCATCAAAGCTGTACCGGCGGCTTTCTTCCCCCACTTCATAATTCCAGAAGCGCCTGCTCCACCGATTTGTTTGGCCGCAATGAGAGCAAAGAGAATTGATCCAATGACTATCAAAAAGTTGATAAGTAGCTTCATGAGACCAGTTGGCACATTGCCAGTAAATACTTCAGCGATCATGCCAGCAAAATTCTGTTCACTACTTATAGTGGTTAAAGCGCTTCTCGATAGCATGAGTGCGATCCACAAAAGAGCCAAAAAAACTGGAGCAAAGAGAGCCTGGTCAATCAAAGCGTTCCACCATTTTTTCGAATATTCATCTTTCGGCAAAGCCATAGCAATGAAGGCGAGCGGTGAGAGAATCATAAGGAAAATTAAAATTACATATCTTGAAATAAGCATTATAGAAGAGGCAAAAAATACAAAAGCTGTTATCAAAAAAAGGATTGACGCAAAGCCGGCGAGAAAAACCATCGCTAGAGAATCTTTAGCTTTTAAGAGAAATGCTGATGCCCCATCTGCATTATAGAAACTTGTCATGTTCATTGGTTTCACAAAAGCATCAGAAATGCCGGTTCCTCCCCCACTTATTACAATAGCGTTATGAAATGAGGTTGCCACAATATTTGAAGCGTCAATTATTACTTTAGTGAAAAATAGACTGAAGTTTAAAAGAAGAGCGATAATTACGACGTGAACTAAAAGTTTTTTGGTGTTTATGCTATCCAAGCGAAGGATAGTGCCGATTGCGATGTAGAGGATGATAAAAATAAATAATATATTTGCTAAGTCCCTTAGTGTGGTCCACGCTTGATATATTCCACCACCTTCCTGTAATAGAGACCTCAAATTCATACTCATGTCTACTATTGTGTACGACATGACCCCGTTTAATAAAATTCCAGAAATTCCTAAGACAATTCCAAAAAGACCCATAGCTAAGCCTCCTAGGTAAGACAAAATAACATGAAGGCAGGATGTTAAATCCCAAATGCTACATCCTGGTGCTGGTGGGCCAGCAACTTCCTGAGCATTAGCAATATTTACATCAGAAAAAGGTAAAGGAATCAAAACAAAACTCAAGGCGATTACCCCGAGGAAGAGAAGACTGAATATTTTTTTGTTTTTAAATATCATCTATTTCTTTTTATAATCTTCAATACTTAATTATGGTCGGAGTCCTGAAGCACCCAAAGCTTCCATAATCGCGTAATTGGTTAAAGCATTTAAAATCTTATCAACACTGTCCGCGAGTCCTATTTCTGTTAAACCAATTCCTAAAGTATTTGAAAGTCCAGTCTCAATCGTTTTTCCAGGAGTTTTTATCGGTCCCATCGTCTTACAATTATCCAGAGTTGCGCCTGGAGGATCTATACAATCTTGAGAAGACAAAAATCCACTTCCCCAATTAAGTTTCTTCTCCCATGTGCCATTTCGCGTACTTATTCTGGCGGATAGTTCTGCTTCAGCTTTTAAGTATGAGCCGTAGGTATTATTTTGAGGTTGCATCATAGCAAACCATCCTTCCCATCCTCCTTGCGAAAAATCTTCAGTAAAAGCTGTAAAATTTTCTATTCTATTTAAGACACTACTCAAGGTACAAGAAACATCGAACGACACTGAATAATTATAGGCCAAAAGAGCTCGAATATCTGCAGAAAAAGGGGCACAGAGAAAGCCAAGTTCAGATCCATCAATGAATTGTCCCGCAACAGTGTCTGCCGCGTTTAGAAGAAATTCTTCTGGGTCTGTTACGAAGCCTGGGCCCCCTCCAGAAAAACCATTATTTATCCATCCCACAATGTCTTGAGTCATTAAATTCAAAAGTGCTCGGGATGCGGCAGTTGCCCAATAATTGGCACTTAATGGAGAAGCCGAAATTATTGTGCCCGCGTTGGCCCCCGGATAAATCCCCGGCACAGGACCAATTTCATTTGCTGTAGAGAAACCAGTGGCCACAGAAGTTTGGAGCGTATACATGTTGGAACTGGTCATGAGGGCGGTATTTGCCGTTTGGAACAGAGAATCATTAACTGGCACAAAAACTTGAGCTTGTGATTTTTTAGCTACAGAAAAAACAAAAAAGACTAAAAAAATTAAGGTAAGAGCGGAAGCAGTGATTTTTCTTAGATTTATTCTCATTGCTTTGGTGGTAATGAAGCGTTAGCTGTTCTCTCTATTGAGTATCCTGGGTCGGTGTTTATAAAATTGACCTGATTTTTTTTCATTGAAGCGTCAATTTCTTTCATGGCGTTCTGTAATTCCAAACCATATCTTCCATATTTTGCTAGAATAAAAATTCCTCGAAGTGGGTCAGTTAAAAACACATTAAATTCTTTGATACTGCCAGCAATTGCACTCAAGGAATTTATTACTTTTAGATGAGAGCTAGCCAAACTCGACGGGGTTTCTATTTTAAGGAGATCAGAAATCAATTTTTCGTAATTTGAAATTATAGGTTTTAAATTTTCATATTCGACGGGGTCGTTCTGATTCATTGCTCGAGTGAATATTTCAAACTCATTTCCAGATGTTCCATTGTAAACATTTTTGATTGCTACTTCTCCCACAGTATTCCCATAAGTTTTTAATGCTTCTTTGCCTGTGTCAGAAATAATTTTAAGATCACTGATTTGATATTCTAAAAATTCAATTTTTCTCTCTAAACTTTCTGTTGAAGTTTTTTGAATAATGCTTTTTGCTATTTCATCTTCATTCATCGCGGCGTTAGCGTCTTTTGCTTTGAAATATTCTGTCAAAGCCGATCTAGCGATTGTTTCTGTGTATGACGTGCGCGCTGATGAAACGCTCGATTTTCTATTTAAAATCTCCGTCTCCCAATTTTCCAAATCTTTTTTATCCGTTTCTGCAAAACTTGCCGTTAAAAAAACTGGCTCGTTTGGGGCTGTGTATGTGATGACATTTTCTTTATGGACAAATGAGAAAACTCCAAAAATTATTAGGAGAGCAAACAGACTTGATAGGGTTAACACTAATGATTTTTTACTTATCATTTTTTGAAGTAGAAATGTATACAAATTATATCAGAAAAAATGTTTATTTTTTAGAAAAAACAAGAATTGTGTGGACAGAGCTTAAATCAGAACTCTTGTAAAATAATGATATACTGAAAATTGCAGTAAAATTATGTTAAATAATTTCTTTTCAAGGTTTTTTATTCAATCGAGATTGATTATTGGAATTGCTCTACTGGCTCTCACCTTCTTATACAATTTTACCTCTGCTCAAACGCTAATTTCTTTGCCTTTTTCTTACGATCTTAAGTTTGGGGACAATAATGGAGACGTCTTGCGGCTTCAGCAAATACTTAATTCTGATCCCGAAACACAGGTCGCTTTTCAGGGTCCGGGCGGAAAAGGCTTAGAAACCAATTACTTTGGGCCTGCCACCTTGAGCGCGGTTATCCGATTTCAAGAAAAATACTCGTCTGAAATTTTAGTGCCGACAGGTTTAAGCCGTGGCACCGGCTTTGTTGGCCAAAAAACTAGAGATAAATTGAACTTTTTTTTAGAATCTTCTATCCCAAGTAAGGTAAAAGACCCAATTCTGACGCCTTCGACCTTAAATCAAGCCGAAAACAGCAATCCAAACCAGACAGATCCAAGCTCATTATTGTCTCCAAGCCTTCAAACCTCAATCTTTTCTGGGAGTACCGAATTATTTACTGGTTTTATATCAAGTTATAGCGGCCTACCAGGATCTACCATCACTCTCTCTGGTGGCGGTTTTACTCCGACTGGGAATATTGTGCATTTTGGGGACGATTATGAGATAAAAAATCTTAATTCCTCCAGTAATGGTATTATCACTTTCACAGTACCGACAGATATCGCCAAAGGTCGTTATGATGTTTTTGTTAGCAATAAAAAAGGAAAATCAGAGGATAAAACTTTTTTTGTGATTCTTTCTGCTAATTCTTTACCACCTAAAATCACTTCTATCTTCCCCTCTTCAGGAATTTATGGGCAAGAAATTACGATTCATGGAGAGAATTTTACGAGCGACAATGAAATTAGGGCGGGATACGGCATTATTTCTGGTCTTAAATCAAAAGATAGTAAAACAATTACTTTCAAAGTTGAGCCATTTCCTGAAGCTTTTTCAGGCAAGAAGAAATATAATAATGAGGAAATAGAATGGCCAATTTATTTTTACGTTGTAAACTCAAATGGTATTAGTGAACAAAGCGGCCAGTTTTTATTAAAAATATGATATTCAAAAACAAAAAATTATTAGCGAGCAGTGTAATAGTGGTTCTGGCTTTAAGTTTTGCCATTTTTTATATTTCTTATGGTCAATCTGGGAATATTTTTGGCGGTCGTGTTACGTTTTCAGGTTACTGTGCTTGCACCAATAATTTTATCATGAACATCAGCGGTCCGGTTGGTGGACAATTCGTTTTTCCTCTTGGATCGTCCCAATTTCCTTACTATCGTTTGCCCAGTACCGGCGTATGGGCGCTCGGCGTCTACAGTCCTGGCGGAATCTGTTTAGTGCCTTGTCATAGCGGTTGTTGCCCTTTTGGATTACCGATTGGGACTATTACCCCCATTGTCGGCACCTCTCTCTAAAACTTTGATATTTGGCCAACTTCTTTGCTAAAAACTCCGTTTCTCACTTGCCGTATTATTAAATACGTCTCATTTCGATACTCGTTTTTATCAAATAATTTGTCTCACCTGCCTGCCGGCAGGCAGGAATCTGAAATTTTAGAGTGTGAAAATTTATATTTTCCTAAAGCTTAGAGCCTAATCTCCTAAGGCCTGCGTAATCTTTCTCCAGTCTTCGAGGCTTAATTCTTCGGCTCTGATATTTTCTTGTAGGCCACAAGATTTAAAAATCTCAATTAACTTCTCTTTTTGTGCTAAATCTTTGAGATTGGATATAAGTTTTTTTCTTTTTTGCTTAAAGCCAGATTTTAATATTTTAAAAAACGCTTCTTCTCTGATTTTAGGTTCTTTTTCAAAGAATTTGTTGGATATTTCATCTATGAGAAGAATTGCAGAATCAACCTTAGGTACTGGTTTAAAATAACTTTTACTGATATTTCCAATTCTCGAAGGTTGGCCAAAGGCTCTTATACTCATTCCAAGAATGCTTCCCTTTTCTGCAATTATTCTTAAAACCACTTCTTTTTGTAGAGTTAACACAATAAGTCTTGGTTTGTTCTCGGTTTCCAGGAATTTTCTAAGAATTGCGCCGGTTAAGTAATAAGGAATGTTGGCTATGAGCTTATAATCTTTAAGTCCGTATTCTTTCGGTTCAAATTCGAGTACGTCAGCATGGATCAATTGAAATTTTTCTGCCACTATCTCTTTAGAAAATCTTTGTTCTAGAATTGAAATTAATCGGTCATCCTTTTCAACCGCGATCACCTTTTCAGTTGTTCCTAATAATTTATTAGTTAAGTCTCCTGGGCCAGGACCTATTTCTAAAACGGTATCGGCAGAATTTAATTTGCCGGCAGTTAAAATTTGTCCCAATATCTTGTCGGAGCTTAAAAAATTCTGCCCCAATGATTTTTTTGCTTTGATTGTTGTCATAGATTAATAATTTCTTGTGATTTTTGGTTCTTTGGGTGTGCCGAATTCCCTATTTTGTTCTAGATAAGTAAAGATTAAACCCTATCTTTCTTATCCACAAGGGATAGTGTCCAAAGTTGACCCGGGAACCCTAGTTGTTATAATTGATGGCATATTCTGAATTTTACAGAATGATTCTTGTTTTGGCGGAATGAGTGGATCAATTTCTGAATTATCATTAATTTAACCTTATTTTACTTGATAAAAAAGAAGATAAACCTTTTCTAAAAGGAGCTAACGATCCAAAGAAAGGTATAAAATTTGGAGTTTTTGGGCGAATGACAACCAAGTTGTCGCTTGCTTTTTTCATAGTAATGTTGCCTCTTGGAGCTCACGCTGGGATCATATCGTTTTTTTCCAATATTTTCGCTGAAAAGAGCCAAGCACAAGTTATAAGTGCTCCAAATTCTCAACAAATTGATCTTTTAAGTGCTCCTCTAGCTTCTAATCTATCCGTTGGGGGTGCTGATATCTCAATTGTTGATGGCAATTCTCTGGTTTCAGTAATGGGACCTGCCGGTGCTTCAGGAGAAGAATTGAAAGAAAAAGGTCAAATAAATATCTACGTTGTTCGTGAAGGAGACACAATCTCACAAATTGCCGAGATGTTTGATGTCTCGGTAAATACTATTAAGTGGGGCAATGATATAAAGGGCAATGTATTAACTCCTGGCCAAACTCTGGTTATTTTGCCAGTTTCCGGTGTTAGATACACCATTAAAAAGGGTGATACTTTAGAAGGTATAGTTCGCGCCTACAAAGGAGATATCAAGGAGGTTATGAATTACAACGATATAGCCGAGAACTCAAAACTTGCTGTTGGAAGCGAAATTATCATTCCTAATGGAATTTTACAGGCGGCAGATTCATCAAAATACTCAAAAAATACAAAATTATCTCAAGGACAACCAGAATATAAAGGATATTTTTTGAAACCACTTAATGGAAGTATCAAAAGCCAAGGGATACACGGATACAATGGTGTTGATTTAGCCGCTCCTGTCGGAACAGAGATTTTTGCTTCTGCGGAAGGGTCTGTGACCGTAAGCAGGAATGCTGGATGGAATGGTGGTTACGGTAATTATATTGTTATTTCTCACCCTAATGGCACTCAAACTCTATACGCTCATGCCAGCCGAAATGTTGTGTCTGTCGGTGAATTTGTTACCCAAGGTCAAGTTATAGGATATGTTGGTAATACAGGCAGATCCACTGGCCCACATTTGCATTTCGAGGTACGTGGTGCCAAGAACCCTTTTTAAATAGATTCATGATTCAAGAAATATGATTCATGACAAAAAAATTTCAATTTTCAATAACCAATTATCAATCAAACCTCAAATTACAATTTTCAAGCTATGACTTTTTGATAATTGGAACATTGAAAATTCATTGATAATTGTGAATTGGTAATTGAAAATTAAGGTATTATACTTCACGCCTACCAGAAATTTATCTGTCACCTTTTCTTTTTCCTAAAGCCTAGTGCCTAGTTTCCCTAATACGCTGTTTGGTTTTTTGGACGATATTGCAAAGCTTCCAAAAGATGAGTCTCTTTAATTTCTTCGCTTTTTTCTAAATCGGCGATAGTTCTCGCGACTTTTAAGACACGGTGATAACTTCTAGCGGAAAGATCAAGTTTTTTAGCGATTTGATTGTATTTTTGAAGCAAATCTTCTGCAAGATTGATTGATTTCATGATATTTCTTGGAGATAGCTGATTGTTTATTTTTACTCCCAGTCCTAGAGAATCAAATCGTCTTTGTTGAATAAGTCTGGCGTTTTCCACCCTCTTCTTTATCTCGTCGTTTTGATTATTTTTTTTCGATTCGCTTAATTTTTCATAATCAACCCTGGAAACTTCGAGCCACAAATCAATTCTATCGATAATTGGTCCAGAAACTTTTCTCTGATAACGATGAATTTGAATCGGAGCGCAAATACACTCTTTACCTTTGGTTCCAAAATTGCCGCAAGGGCATGGATTCATGGCGGCAATTAAAATGAAGTCAGCTGGAAAAACAGCAGTGGTCTTTGCACGAGATACGCTTATAATTTTTTCTTCAAGCGGCTGGCGGAGAGATTCCATGACCCTTTTATCAAATTCTGGAAATTCATCCATAAATAGAACACCCTTATGGGCTAAGGTTATTTCTCCCGGGCGCGGTGTTGAACCGCCTCCAACTAAAGAAACATGAGAAGATGTGTGATGTGGTGATCTAAATGGCGGCCTTACTATTAGTGGTTCTTTTAAAACACCCGCAATTGAATGAATTGAGGTTATTTCTAAAACATCTTCAAAATTAAGTGGTGGTAAAATACTTGCAAAAGCTTTAGCTAGCATCGTTTTCCCAGTGCCGGGAGGTCCGTACATTGCGACGTTGTGTCCTCCAGCCGCTGCTATTTCCAAGCCTCTTTTTGCTGTTTCTTGCCCCTTAATATCATCCAAATTAGTTTCAAGAGAATCGATAACCACCTTAATCGGCGTTTTGGGCTGGATTAAAATTTTTATTTGGGAATTTTTTTCAAGTTGCTGATCTTTCTTCTCATTCAAGTGGATGATGATTTCTTTTAAAGTGTTAACTCCATATATTTTTATTTTGTCTATCAAGGCCGCCTCCAAAGCATTTTCTTTAGGTAGGTAAATCTCTTCAAAACCTTGCTTTTTAGCCTCTTGTACCAGTGGCAATATGCCCTTGAGAGGACAAAGTTTCCCATCTAGAGAAAGTTCTCCCAAAAAAATTTTATTTTTAGAGTTAAATTTTATTTCATCAGCCGCAAGCAGATAGCCTAAGGCAATTCCCAAATCGAAAGTCGGCCCTTCTTTTTTAAGGTCAGCCGGAGCGAGAGACACAATCACTTTTTGATTTTTTGTTTTAGGAGACGTAAAGCCACTGTTTTTAATGGCCGCCGCAACACGATCTTTGGATTCTTCCACCGCTTTGTCGGGCAAACCAACAATTGAAAAAGAGTTGAGACCTTTTGATAGATCAACTTCAATGCTAATTATCTTTGCTTTGAGTAGAACATTTTGTCCACTGTATACTTTTGCAAAAGACATATTTTTCGAGCCGAAAATCAAATTTTAAGAAAACTCTTCCCTATAATTCACTTTTAGATCTATTTCATGTGTTTGATGCAAGTTCCTGCGGCTGGATTGGCTTTAAGTCGCTTTACTTCTATTGGTTGTTTGCAGATTTCACATGTTCCGTACTTATTTTCGGTAATTTTTTTTATTGCCGCGTTCACCTCGCCCAATCTAATTTCGAGTTCGTTTAGAATAGCCGCGTTTTCACCATAAGCCTCGTAACCATCAGCAGTTTCGTTTTGGTCTGCGCCAGTCGCATTCATTTGAGTTGGTTTAGCAACCCAATCTTCTGGATTGTCTGGGTTCTTCTCCCCAACCGTTTTAAGCTCTGAAATTAGAGTTGCTTTTTCCTCTTCCAACTTTTTTTTGAAAAATTTTAAATCTAGATCTTTATTTGTCATATTATTTGAATATAGAAATTTCTATTCAATGATACGTTTAGAAGTTCATTATAGCAAGAATATTCCTATAAATATCCCTATCGGTGCTTAAAAACAATGTCTTATTATTCAAAAATGAATAAATCAAAGAAGTTGACCCATCATTTTTTCTTAGAATTCTAGTATCTTTATTTTCGATTATTTGATCTTGAAAATTATTATTAGGTTCATTTTCTTGATTTTCTGTTAAAAAACCAAGTAAATCTGAAGCCATTTTGCTCTCCCAATTCAACATATTTGAATAAGCGTTTTCGTAAGAATCGATTTCTAATATTAAGAATGGAACATTAGCCTCATCTTTTATTTGATAACCAAAGGCCATTTTTTTATCTAAAGCTCTAAGTAGTGGTTGAGGTATATTCGGCGCCATTATTCTTAAAAAATTCTCTTCAGTTACTGTTTTTTCTTCACCACCTATTATTTCTGTTAGATTAACTATAATTAAGTCCCCAGATTCCTTTCGCGTGACTTTTTCGAGTTCTTCTTTGATTAAAACAATTATTTTTTGGCGTGTTTTATTCGTTACATTTATTTTTATGAGAACATCTCCTTCTATCCAAGTTTCTGTTTTTACAACTGGTATTTCTGCGGTATTTTCAACTTTTAAGAAACTCCAAAATTTTGGAAAAACAACAATTACTCCGATAACAATCAAAAATAGAAAAAATACGACAAATATTTTCTTGAAAGCTGAATTTTTGGAAGTATGATCATAATTTTCTTGCGGCTGGGTTTTTGCTGGCCCATTTTCTTCGTGTTTTTCAGATTTCCTTTTTTTCTCTTCCAAATTAATGCTTATCTGGCTTGGTTTTTTCTCTCTTACTGATTCAGAAATATCTCTTTCGTAAGTTCGAAGAGGTTTTACTATTTTGTAATAGTTTTCATCGGTAGTTGAATTCCTAGTCTCGTTTATTTTGTTGTTTAATTCCATTTTTTAAATGAGATACTCGTTCTGTGTTTATTCCAGTTAGCGAACGAAGATAGACCAAAGAGTGAATATCTTTATCGTTTCTTAGGCCTATTTTTGAAAAACTCCGGTTCGATGGCTTTCAAGGATAATTTCATTCTTCCTTTGTCATCCATTTCTTTTATTATAACAGGAATTTTTTCTCCAATAGATAAGATGTCCTCTACCTTTTCTATTCTTGTGGTGGCAATTTCAGAAATGTGCAGGAGGCCCTCTGTTTTTTGGCCAATTCGAACAAAAGCACCAAACTCAACTATTTTTGTTATTTCTCCGGTGAACCTTTCACCAGCCTTGTATTCTTTGGTCATTCCTCTCACCATCTCTGCCGCTTTCTCTGGGCCGTCATTTTTTCCAGTAATGAAAACACTACCGTCTTCTTCTATATCAATCTCTACCCCTGTCAACTCCTTTATTTGATTGATTGATTTTCCTCCAGGACCGATTACAAGTCCGATCTGCTCCGGTTTGATTTTGACAATCATGATCCTTGGAGCATTTGGAGATATTGTTTCTCGTGAGCTTTTTATTTCTTCTTGGATCTTTCTAAGAATTTGTTCTCTCACGTTTTGGGCTCGATCTAAAGCTTCACAAAGAATATGCATAGGAATTCCTTCCACTTTGACATCCATTTGGATAGCCGTAACACCATTTTTTGTCCCAGCCACTTTAAAATCCATATCCCCATAGTGATCTTCTGGTCCCTGAATATCGGTTAAAATTTTATATTTTTCTCCTTGCATCATGAGTCCGATCGCAACACCCGCCGCTGGAGATTTTATTGGAACTCCACCATCCATGAGAGCCAAAGTTCCAGCGCAGACCGAAGCCATCGAGGTTGAACCATTGGATGCCATGCACTCCGAGACCACTCTTATCGTGTAAGGAAAATTTTCTTTTTCTGGCAAAATCGGAAGCAAAGCTTTTTCTGCGAGCGCTCCATGACCGATGGCTCTTCTGTTCATACCTCCCATTCTTCCAGTTTCACCAACCGAGAAAGGAGGAAAATTATAATGATGCATAAATCTTTTCTGTGTTTGAGTTTCCATTCCATCTATTGTTTGTGAATCGCCAGGTCCGCCCAAAGTTAGAGCAGAGAAAACATGAGTACCTCCTCTGTAAAATATTCCAGAACCATGCAAAATTTTGGAGATGCCACCAGCTTTGGCAAAAAGCGGTCGGAGCTCATCGATCTTCCTGCCGTCTGGACGCCTGTCATTTTCGATTGCCTCTTTGTGAATCAGATCATTTACTTTTATCTCAAAATAATTTTTAGCTAAATTAGTATCTACGTTTGGATTTTTCTCAGCAAAACTTTCCATCCAGACTTCTTCTAAATCTCGAATCTTCTTTTTGTGGGATGTAAACTCTTCTCCTCTGTTTTCAAAAATCGGCATGTCACTGAAGATCGCAGATTTAATTTGCGGAGCAATCGATTCTTCCCAAACCTTCTCAATATTTTCAGGTGTCTTTATTTTTTCAATAACTAGTTTTTCTTTGCCAATTTCTTCGATTATTTTTTTCTGAAAGTTTTGAATTTTTTCTATTTCTAGAACTGCTTTTTGCAAAGCCTGTTTCAAATCTTCCTCCTTCGTTTCTTTGCCGGCGGCTTCTATCATGTTTAAGGTATTGTCCTTACCACAGGCGAGTACATCAAATTCAAATTCGGCGTCTCCTCTTTCTTTGTAAGTCGGGTTAATTATTAAATCTTTTTTATTTTTATTCCGGCTAGCGAGCGGCATCGCGAGAGTGCCGTTTACAGGTGTCGACAATGATCCTGTCGACTCACTCTCATGATGCGCGAGCGAAGACGGATCAAAGGGTTTTGGAGTTGAATACTCTTTATATTTTCCAATTCGAATAGCGCTCGTTGGTCCTCGCCAAGGAATGTTTGAAGTACCCAGAGCGAGTGACGCCGCAATGACAGCGAGAACATCTGGATCATCTTCTCCTAAAGACAAAACTGTAAGTGTCACCTGAACTTCATGTCGAATATGATCTTCAAAAAGTGGACGAATAGTACGATCAACAATTCTCCCAGAAAGTATCGCGTCATCTGTTGGCCGTCCTTCTCTCTTGGTATACTGCCCGCCCAAAATTTTACCAATGGCGTAAAATTTTTCTTCAAAATCTACAGTTAAAGGAAAGAAATCAAAATTGTCTTTTGGAAATTTTGAAATCACCGCAGTTGCTAAGACACTAGTGTCTCCATATTTTATGATGCATGAACCGTTCGCTTGGTTGGCTAGATCATTGAATTCACAAGTTAAATTTTTCCCATTAACCTCTAGGACATACTCTTTTGTTTTCATGTTACGTGGGCTGATCTTTGGATTCTAGTGAGAAACAAAAATTTCTTCAGTTTGTTTCGTACTATTTATCCAAAGACCAACTTGATAAATATTAAGGCGAATAACTAAAACTACCTTTTAGATACTTGATATTTTCTTAAAGGTAATATAACAAATTCTTTAAATATTAACCAACTAGAGATATTTTACTAGGTGAAGCTCCAGAGAAAATGCAATTAACAACTTGAAACGAAAATTCTTCGGTTTTACTCCAAGGATTGAGGTTGGTATAATGAATTTCAATTAAAGGTCGATCTTTATACGAATAACAAAATAAATTTTTTAAAATAAAAAAATATGATGATGAAAAAAGGTTGTGGATGTAGCAGGTTTGGTAAATTATTGGTAATTATTGGTGCTTTGAATTGGGGTTTGATTGGTTTGGGTGGTTTGATGAGCAACGACTTAAACGTGGTCAATATGATTTTAGGAAGCTGGCCAGTTGTTGAATCGGTTGTTTACCTTTTGGTAGGTATAGCTGGAGTCATGATGATCTTCGGATGCAAATGCAAATCTTGCAAAGCAGAAGGTTGCGGAATTGGTACAGACAAAGTTTCAATGTAACTATAACTTCCATATTTGGCCAACTTCTTTGCTAAAACCTCCGCGCTTCACTTCAACGTATAGGTAATACGTCTCGTTTCAGTGCTCAGTTTTATCAAACAATTTGTCTCAAATCTGAAAGTTTTAGTGCTCAAAAGATTCAATACCAGTGCGGTATTGAATCTTTTGTTTTAAGTGTAAAAAGTATAAAATTTATTGGTATGAAAAGTAGATTTTCAAATTTAATTATTGATTCGAATAAATCAGTCACAGACCTTCTAGAATTTCTAATAAAAAAAGCTCTTGATTCACGAGCTTCTGATTTACATATAGATCCGCTTAAAGATAAAATCCGACTTCGCTTACGGGTCGATGGTAGTCTGTATGAATTGCCGACTTTACCTTTGATAAAACACCAAGAAATAATTTCAAAAATAAAAATTTTGGCGGGACTCCGAATTGATGAACATTTAAAATCTCAAGATGGTCGTTTTCGATTGGTTATAGGAGAAGGTTTTGTTGATGTGCGAGTTTCTGTTTTGCCTACCTACTATGGAGAAAATGCTGTCCTTCGATTGCTCTCCGATCAAAATGAATCATTAAATTTAGAAAATCTAGGTTTCTCTTCTGGTGATCTCCAAAAAATAAAAAAGGCGATTTTGAAACCGAGCGGCATGATTCTTTCCACTGGTCCGACAGGTTGTGGCAAGACCACCGCTCTTTACGCTATTCTTAAAACTTTAAATAAAAGCGACGTTTCGATTATCACGATTGAGGAACCGATTGAATATGCGATTCCTGGTATAAGACAAATTCAAGTTAATGCTGGAAGTAATTTAAATTTTGGGAGTGGCTTGCGTTCTGTTTTGCGACAGGACCCAAATATCATTATGGTCGGAGAAATTAGAGATCAAGAAACTGCGCTCATCGCTGTGAACGCCGCGCTCACAGGGCATCTACTTCTTTCGACTCTTCATACGAATGATGCCGCGGCTACTCTCCCCCGCTTGATTCAAATGGGTATCGAACCATTCCTTTTAGCTTCTACATTTAGTATCGCAATCAATCAAAGGCTAGTAAAAAAACTTTGTGATAAATGTAAAGCAGAAGAGAAGATTGATGTTGGACAAAAAAGCTATCTCAAAGATTTTTTTAAGAAAGATATTTCAAGACAGAAATTTTGGAGAGGCAGAGGTTGTGATTTTTGTAATGGAACAGGCTTTTTTGGAAGAACTATCGTCGGAGAAATAATGCCGACTGATGAAAAAATTCGAGATTTAATTTTAAATAAAAGCACTGCAAGCGAGATCAGAAAGGTGGCAATTAAAAATGGTATGCAAACATTATTGGAAGATGGTTTTAAAAAGGCAAAGTCAGGCATTACTAGTTTGGAGGAGATACTTCGAGTTATCTATGAATAAGTTATTTGCTATTTTTAAAAAAACTTTCAAGAGAAGGCAAAAGAAAACTCTGTCTTTAAAAGAACAAATTCATTTTACGGAAAGGCTTTCTTTTCTTTTGAATTCAGGAGTATCTATCTTACAGAGTCTTGAACTGATAAAAAATCAAACCAAAAACAAAAATCGTCGAATGGTTTATGAAAAAATCAGGCATGATATTTCTGAAGGACTTACTCTGACTCAAAGTCTAAGGCATATATTTGATGACTTTGCTTTAAATATTATTTTAACTGGCGAGAGAAGCGGTTTTTTGTCTGATAATATTTCATATCTCACTTTGCGATTGAAAAAAAAGAAAGAAATGCTTAAAAATTTGAAGCAGGCCTTTGTCTACCCACTCTTTATCGCATTCGCTACGATTGGTATTACTGTTTTTTTGATCCTTTATATTTTTCCTAAGATTTTGCCGATTGTTAGGAGTTTGAATATTGAACTACCGATAACAACTAGAGCGGTAATTTTTGTAAGCGGGGTCGTGAGTCATTATGGAATTTTAATTTTGATTGTTCTTTCAATTTTACTTATTATTTTTTTAATTCTACTAAAGAAAAATAATAAATTTCGTTTTTTTGTTCAACTTTTTAGCTTCAGAATACCTATTATAGGTTCAATTTACCAAGATTTTCTGCTTACAAATTTCTGTCGCAATTTAAGCCTGCTTCTTAAAAGTGGTCTTTCCATTGATATAGCTTTGCTCACAATAGAGACTGCGACCACCAACTTACCTTTGCGTTTTCATATTTTGAAACTCCACAAGTTCGTCTCCGCAGGAGGTCGAATGTCTCATTATTTATTGAAACACCCAGAAATATTCCCAGAAAATTTTACTGATCTTCTCGCAGTGGCGGAAGAAACTGGCAATATTCTAGTGATTTTAATTAATTTGGCCGATTTTCATGAAAATCAATTTGTGGAAAAAGTTAAAAATTTATCTCAAACAGTAGAACCAGTTTTACTTATAGTCGCTGGTATCATTGTTGGTTTTGTCGCCATATCCATTGTCTCCCCTGTTTATGAGGTTACGCATTCTCTCCAAAGGAGATAGCGGATACTTTTACCTTTAAAGATTCTAATGTTTTCATGAAATTTAAAATGCTAGATAAATATCTTATAAGGAATCAAAGAGGACTCACTATTATCGAACTTCTGGTAGTTTTAGGAATTTTTACAATTATTTTAAGTGGAGGTTTGTTTTTAAGCACAGATTCTTTTAGAAGTTATTATTTTGACGCTGAAGAGAAAATGCTTGTGAGTCTGATTCGAGGGGCACGAAGCAAAGCAATATCAAATATTAATTATGTGTCGCACGGTGTCTTTGTTTCGGAGCAAAGTTTTGTTTTGTTTCAAGGAGAAAGCTATGAAGAAAATTCGGGAACTAACGAAGATTTTCCTAGAAATAAATCTATTCAAATTGAAAATACTTTTACAAATGACACCATTGTTTTTGAAAACCTAACCGGAAAACCAAGACAAACAGGAGAAATCAGAATTTTTGATGGGCAAAGAGAAAGTGTGGTCAAGATAGAGTTAGAAGGAAGAACTAATGAATGATTTTAATAAAAAAGGTTCAAAAGGTTTTAGTTTGATAGAGATTTTGATCGCTCTTTTTGTTTTTTCTGTCACGATAGCCTCTGTGTTTATGGTGTCATTTGGCAATCAGACTATTTTAATGAATTTGAAAATTTATGAGGACTCCCTATCTGTCTCCCAATTTAATTTAGAGGAAGCTAAAGCTAGGGGCCGTTTTGATTTCGAGAACCTGGAGTCTGGTGAGGAAATTAATGAAGATATTCAAGAAAATTTAGAAGTTTCTTTGCTCTACGACTATACGAAAGAGATTAAAAGCAAAGTTCGAAAATTAAATATCGATCTTCATGAAGTCGAATTGCCTCTGTACGTATCAAACTGGAGAGATGCGATCGGTGGCGACACATGTTTCCGCCGGTTTGAAAATTCAGAAAACTATGAGATTCTCCAAACATTTCCGCTTGATGTGTTGAATGAGGTAACCGATATCGATGTCGTTCGCGGTAAGGCTTATATAACAATTGATTCAATTATTTCCCCGAACTTTTTAGTGGTTGATGTGTCGGATGTTAATAATCCAGAATTTATTTCAAATAATTTTGGCTCTGGTCGTAGACTCGTTTCTTTAAAAGTTGCAGGCAAATATGCTTATTTAGCCACGGGGTCAACTGCAAGACAACTTCAAATTTTAAATGTTGAAAATCCAGCAAGTCCGCAAATTCTTTCAGAGTTTAGGTTGCCTGAACCTTCTAGTACAACGACTCAATCAAGTATTTTTTATAAAGATAAAAAAATATATCTTGGGTCGGAGAAGAATAATTGGGGGAAAGAATTTCATATTATTAATGTCTCAACTCCATCCGCTCCACAGTATCTTGGCAGTTTCAGAGTTGATACAAAAGTAAACGCTATTGCTTTTAAAGAAGACTTTGCTTTTGTTGCTGTACCCAACCCCACCCCTCTTCGCGTGCTCGATACAGGGAATTATCAAAATATACAATCAATTAATTCTTATGAAGCAGGAGGTTTAACTCAACATGGCGGGCAAACAGTAGCCATAAATGACAACTTACTCGCGTTTGGGCGTTCGGTTTTAAGTCCTGGGCCAACTTATCATGAAATTTTTCTGTTTGATGTTGAGGGCGGTGGTTTGAATCTCAAAGCATCAAAAAGATTAGGTTTTAGTGTTAGGGATTTAATTTTGCGGGATAATATTTTGATCGTAGCTTCCACCTTGGGCACAGTGAATAAAATTCACTTTTTAAGTCTGGATGAAGATAATCTGCTTGATGTGATTCACGATATTGATTTGCCAGGAAAACCGGTCGCGTTTGATTGTGAGGATGACAAGCTGTATGTCTTAACATCGAACAGTAATACGGAAAATAGTCTGGTAATTATTGGTAAAAACAATGATTAGATATTCAATAGAATTTTCAAATCTCAAAAAAGGATTCTTACTTATAGAGGTTCTTATCTATCTAGCACTTTTTGGAATTATCGTGGGCGGCAGTGTTTCGGTCTTCTATTCCCTACTCGAGAGTAGCGAGAAGGTTAATAAGGACGCTCTGGTATCAAATGAAGCGGAATTTATTTTAGGAAAAATAAATTGGATGCTTAGTGGAAGTGTAATTATTGAAGAACCTTCTCCTGGTGAATCAGGAAATAAATTATCTTTAGTAAAAAATAATTTCCCAGATAACCCACTTGTTTTAGAAAAAGTGGATGATGATATTTTACTCCAAAGAGGTGGAGACGAAGCTAATATTTTAAACAATAGTTTGATAAGGATTGAAGATTTAAATTTTGAAAATATAATTGTACCAACAGTTCCAGAGCAGAATATCTTGAGAGCTTCTTTTGTTATCGCTAGCACTACTTATCACACTTCACGATTAATCCATGAATAATGTTGAACTTACACAATCGACGCATCTCATCGTTGCTTCACTTCGAGCCTCCCTCGTCATATTTAAAATATGCCTCGGTACGGTTCTCACTCGCGCCTTGATCTGCATTCGATTCTGTAAGTTCAAGAAAAAGAATTACAAGAAAGGTTATGTTGCACTGATTGCGATCCTAATCATTTCTTTTATGTTGCTTTCAATAACCATAACCACTGGCTTTGAAGGATTTTGGAGCTTATCAAATTTTTCGAACAGAGAATCAAAAGAAATAAGTTTGAATTTGGCAGAAAGCTGTCTAGATCAGGCAATTGTAAACATTATTCAAAGTCCAAGCTGGCGACCAAAAGCAGGAGGAGAAATTTTGTCTCGTGGAGAATATTTTTGCACAATAAGGAGTTTGGAACGAAATAGTCCGGATGTAACAATCGAAACGATTGGCGAATTCAATAAATCTTTTACAATCCTAAGTGGTGAGTTTAACGAAGAAACGTTAGAAATTGTTTCTCTTGAAGAACTTAATAATTAACTCTATTCTCCTAGTTGTAGAATGGATGTAATAGCAATCGCTGCAGTTTCAGCGCGTAAAATTTGTTCACCCAGAGAAACGATAGATATATTATTTTCTTTAAATAAACTTAATTCTTTTTCGGTAAAACCTCCCTCCGGACCCACGAATACAGCCACTTTTTTGTTTGTAAGGACTTTTTTAGAAAACTTTTCTCCTTTCGGGTCCAAGGCTATATAAAATCTATCCACTTCCCTATTCTTTAAGATAGTCTCAAGTTTTTCTGGTTCTGTAATTTCAGGAATTCGTACTTTACCAGATTGTTCAGCCGCTTCTTTAATAATACTTTTACTCCTTTCTAAATTTAATGTATTTTTTATGCTTCTTTCTGCAAGCAGGGGCAAGAATTTTTGGACACCAATCTCGGTTACCTTCTCTAACATGAGTTCAAACATGTCTTTTTTTATAAGAGCAGGAATGAGATGGAGATCATATCCGCCTCCCAAATCAATCTTTTTCTCTTCAAGGAGAACGAGACGAACTCTTTTGTCCGTGATTTCTTTTATAAAAAATAAAAACTCATAACCACTATTATCAAAGAGAATAATTTTGTCTTCCTCGTTAAATCTCAAAACATTTTTCCATTGATTAATAAGCTCGTGGTCTTTTATCTCCACTTCCCTCTTGTTTTGAAGCGGAGTATTTATGTAAAAGCGATGTATTTTCATATTTTCTTGAATTTGCTCGTCAAATTTGCTAAAGTATAGCAAAACCTATGTTAATACCAACAGTAATCGAAAAATCACAATTTGGCGAAAGAGCTTATGACATCTATTCTCGTCTACTTAGAGAGAGGATTATTTTCATGGGTGGTCCAATCGATGATTATGTAGCTAATTTAGTTATTGCCCAACTTTTATTCTTGGAATCTGAAGATCCTAAAAAGGACGTTTTTCTCTATATAAATTCGCCAGGTGGATCAGTTACAGCAACTCTAGCCATGCTCGACACCATGAATCACATAAAACCCGATGTTTCTACGGTCTGTGTGGGAATCGCGGCAAGCGGTGCTGCTATATTGTTAGCCGCCGGAGCTAAAGGTAAGAGATTTTCTCTACCTAATTCGGAAATCATGATTCATCAGCCATGGGGCGGCGCTCAAGGCCAAGCTACCGATATTGAAATTACAGCTAAGCAAATACTTAAAACACGAGATAAACTCAATCAAATTCTAGCCGCACAAACCGGTCAACCAATCGATAAAATAAGAAAAGACGTTGATCGAGACTACTTTATGTCAGCCGAAGAGGCCAAAAAGTACGGTATTATCGATAAAATCCACAATTCTAAGAAAAGTTAGAAAGTTGAATAAGGGAAACAAAAAAGTTCTTGGAGTCAAACCCAGGGACTTTTTTATTTTTACAAATTAAGCGAAAAATGTAGACATTTTTGTCACTATCTTGTACACTCTAAGTATCGTTTTATTTTTAATTTTGTAATGACGCTCTTTTAGTTTTTTCCTGTTCTACCTGTAAAATTCTCAGTCTAATATTTAGGACTACGCATCCAAGAGAAAAAACAAGAGTTTGCTCAATTTCTTTCTCTTTTTGCCGACAGGATTCTCCGTCGTATATATCATACGTCTGCGAATCCTGTCGGACAAAAATAGTTTGAAATTGAGCAAATGCGTAAGCCCTAAATGTAAAAGGTTTCTATGCTTAAGATAAACAAAACACTAAGGATTGACTTAATACCACAATTAAATTGTCTAAACTTCTTTAAAAGTCCTTATTTCTATACATTTGTCTAAAAAGTAGAAGCCTCTAAAGGAGCGAAATTACTCGCTTGTATGTCTTTAAAAATTGTTTTGTTGCTCGCAATTGCCTCGGGTGTAGTTGGCATTGCTTTCGGCTACTTCCTGCGATGGATAATATCTTTGGGCAAAAAAGGCTCTGTTGAACTTGAAATCAAACAGAGGCTTTTTGATGCCAACGATCAAGCCAAAAGGATTGTTACCGAAGCTGAAGGAAAAGTCAGGATTTTTGTTGAAGAAGGCAAGAGAGATTTAAAAGAGAAGGAAAATACTGTAAAAAAGGTTGAAGAAAGGCTTATAAAAAAAGAAGAATTTTTGGATCATAGACAGATCGATATTGATAAGGAAGTCGAAAATTTGAAACAAAAAATTGCCGAAGTTCGAGCAATTAAGGAAAAAACTGAAGGATTACTTGCTCAAAGAGAAGAAAAACTCGAAAAACTAAGCGAGTTATCAAAAGAAGACGCCAAACTCGAGCTTCTTAAAATTGTTGAAAAAAATTACGAACAAGATATTTTAGTAAGAATGCAGAAGCTGGAAACTCAAAATAAAGAGAAGTTGGACAGAAAAGCCAGGGATATTTTAACAACCTCCATTCAACGCCTAGCTACTTCGGTGTCTTCCGACATAATGACAACATTAGTCGCAATTCCATCTGATGAAGCAAAAGGTAAAATTATCGGCAAAGAAGGTAGAAATATAAAAGCTTTTGAAAGAGCCACAGGTGTTGAGGTTATTATAGATGACACTCCAGGTTCTATCACTCTTTCTTCTTTTGATTCAGTTAGAAGGCAGATCGCCAGAATTGCCCTAGAAAAGCTTATTCTAGACGGCAGAATTCAACCAGCTAAAATCGAAGATTTCGTAGAAAAAGCTAAAGAAGATATCGGTAAAATCATCAAAGAAAAAGGTGAACAAGCGGCATATGAGTGCGGAGTTTACAATTTGGACCCCCGAATCATTTCGATTTTGGGTCGTCTTCATTTTCGAACTAGTTACGGTCAGAACGTTTTGCAACACTCGATAGAAATGGCGCATATTTCCGGAATGATGGCGGAAGAACTCGGCGCTGATGTGGCTGTAGCCAAAGCCGGCGCGCTTTTGCATGACATAGGAAAAGCGCTTGATCATGAAGTTACTGGTTCCCATGTCGATATTGGACGCAGAATCTTGCAAAAATTCGGGGCCAGTGAAGATATTGTTAAAGCTATGCAATCTCATCACGAAGAATATCCTTACGAAACTTTGGAATCAATCATCGTTCAAACTGCCGACGCTATTTCAGGTGGTCGCCCAGGAGCACGCAGGGACACCGTTGAAAACTATCTAAAGAGATTGGGAGATTTGGAAGCGATAGCTAAAAGTTTCCCTGGGGTTGATAAATCGTACGCCCTTCAAGCTGGTAGAGAAATTAGAATTTTTGTTCATCCAGAACAGGTTGGAGACTTGGAAGCTAAGAAAATGGCTAGAGAGATAGCTCTTAGAGTGGAAAATGAGCTAAAATACCCTGGGGAAATAAGGGTTAATGTTATACGAGAAACTCGAGTCATAGAGTACGCACGCTAGAACTTTCAGAAATGGCGAATTTCGTCGTTGCTGATTTCTGCACCACAGAAATCATGTCAGAAGATTTTTTATCACGAAGTGATATAAAATTTCTGACCCGCTCACCGTATAAGTACATACGGCTCGGTACGGTTCTCGCTCGCGTCTAGAACTTCACTCATTTCTGAAAGTTCTAGAAATCACCAAGGCACAAAATCTACGATTATTGATACTTGCATGAAAAAACCCTTGTTATATAATAGTTTCTGATGATAAAGAACATCGAAATGGACTTTGTTTGAGATTTTAGGAAAGATTGGTCGGTTCCTTTTATGTCAGAAGTTTCATTTCATAGTCGAAATTAACAGTTTGAATAATTAATTTTTTCAATAATATGAATAAAGCATCACTAGTAGAAGCAGTTCACGTAAAATTAGGAGGTACAAAAGTTCAGGCCGAAGAAGTTGTTGATATCATAATCAATACAATTATCAATACTCTAAAGAAGGGCGAAGAAGTTTCAATCGCAGGAATGGGAATCTTCTCAACCAAGACAAGAGCCGCAAGACAAGCAAGAAATCCTCGAACAGGCGAAGCTATATCAGTTCCAGCTATGAGAGTTCCTAAGTTCAGAGCAGCTAAGGCCCTCAAAGACGCCGTTAAATAATTTTTCATCCAATTTTAGCGAAAAAATACGCCGTTTTACGGCGTATTTTTTGTTTAAATAATAATTTTTCCCCAATGCTTATTTCGTTGCTTTGATCGGACTGTTTTCAGTGATTTCTGCAACAGCGCTAATCGTTACCCTACCGCTTCCAGAGTCTCTGATAATTTTATAGCCGGTGTTGTAAGCAGTATTAGAGGTAAAAGTTCCAGTTTCTGGATCCTGGACGATGTCTGGAATGTATTTAGGCACCAAACAATCATACAAATCCAATCCATCTGTACCTTCGGGAGCTTTTACCGTTACTTCGGTTGCTGGAATGCTTTTCTCCGCACCATTACATTTAAAAGTGCCCCTATTCTCCGCTATATTTTGGACAATAGCGTTTAAAATAGTATTAACGTGACTCAATCTTTGAGAGTCTCGAGCTTGTGAAAATTGACGTGCTGGGTTTATAGCCACAAGTGCAATACCAGCCAAAATTGCTAAAATTCCAATAACGATTAAAACTTCTATTAAAGTAAAACCTCTCTTTAGTTTTTTATTTGACATATGAAATCATAATCACCCATTAATTAATAATGAGCAAATTACTTTTCCACACTCTACAAAAATTTTAGCAAGAAAAATTTAAGTTGATAATTTTTCGAGAAACTCAAAAACTGCTTCATTTGTCAGAATAGTTTCTATAAATATTTTAGCGCTTTCTTTATTCGCTTTTGGATACTGTTCCATTATTAGTTTCATTTCTGATTCTAATTTTTTAGGATCAGCAGTTATTTTTTGATCTTCAGCAATCTTATTTAGGATTAATTGAACTTTTGCCTTTTTTTCAGCTTGAGGTTTCCATTCCTCTCTCATTTTTTCTTCCGTTGTTTTTGCGTTTGTTAGATAATCTTTAAAACTCAAACCAGAATTTTCCACTCTGTCTTGAAATTCTGCCATCATTTTCTGAAGCTCACTTTCAACTAAGAGAAAAGGCAAATCAATTGTCGCGCTTTTGGCGATTTCATCGACGATAGACATCCTTCTTTTACCCTTTGCTTTAACCAATTTTTGCTGTTTTAAGTTTTCTTTTATTTTCTCTTTTAAATCATTCAAATCTTTGAGTCCTAAAGATTTGGCAAACTCGTCAGTTAGTGGCGGGAGATCATTTTTTGGAGAAACGTTTTCTTCACCTGGGGTCTTTTCGGGATTTCTTATTTGATTTAAAACTTCTTCAACTTCTTTTTGATTTACTTCTATTTTTTCTTTTTCTGGTCCAAATTGCTTGGCGATTTTAGTGTAATTACCTAATGTTATCTCTGGTAGGACTACAGTTTTAATCTTAAAACAAAGGCTGTTGTTTGGGGCTAATTTAGTTATTACAACTTCCGGTTTGCCAATAGCGTCTATCTTGTTATCAGTAATGATGTCTTCGTAAGCTTGGCCGATACAAAGTTCCGCCGCTTCTTTTAAAATTGCCATCTCCCCCACCTTTTTAATTATCATAGCCTCTGGAGCCTGCCCTTTTCTAAACCCTGGGATTTCGGCATCTTTCCTGATTTTTTCAAAAACAACTCCTCTCTCGTTATTGAGGTTTTCTAAGCCAATTTCTACCTCTATTTCAATTTCAGAGTTTTTTAATTTCTTTATATTAGCGCTTAAATAAGATTTTTTTGATTTCATAATCTGCTACTATATACTTTTTTCCGATTTTTTCAATAGCTAAAATATTTTTTCAATCAAGTATTAAAATACCCAGTACGGTGTAACGCACTGGGTATTTTAATTATTTTTTCTAAAAATCTAGAGCTTTTCTTATAGTTGATTTATCTCTTGTTCCGCGCTGTTTATGCCACTGTCGATACTTTCAGAGTCTGTGTTGCTTAGATCATTCTCAATTGCCTCAAGTTCACTTCCGCTCGTTTCATTTGTAATAGGAGCTACTGTGTTTTTCTCATTTCTAAAGAAATAAAGACTGCCCGCAATGATTAGTAAAAGGATAATTATGAGCCCGATAGTTGGTCCCCAAGCTTTTTGTTTTTGGGGGTTCTGCTCAAAAGAAGCTGTTTCTGTCCTATTTTGTTCAAACTCAACCATTTTTACTTGCCTTCCCTTATCTCTAGAACTTTCACTTATCCAAGTGTGGAAGTTCTAATATTTAAGTTTCGGAGAGGTGAATTTAATTAATAATTTTTATAGATTTTTTGGAGTTAAAATTAAATAGCCTTAAGACTCAAGACTATTTTTTCTAAAATCTTTTGAGCCTCTTTAACATTATTAGCTATTGTTCTAATTTTTGCAAAAAATTCTGTTTTATTTTCTGCAACTTTTTCTGAATCAACAGAGATATCTTTCGATTCAGTTTGGGCGGTATCAAGTTTTGCCCTAACTTCTTTAATCATACCTTTAATTTCAGTTAAATCTTTACCTTCTTCCTCCATTATCTTTATTCTCGTTTCAATCTTGTCGGTTGTTGTCTTCAATCTGGCTATAACTCCAGATATTTTAGTTAAAGTGTTGTCCATGTGAAATAGAAAATTATCAATTTTCTTTTCAACTTCCTCATTTCCCTTAAGTTCTGGTTTCATTTTTTCAAAACCAGCTTTCATTTTCTCCCTTTTTTCTTTTGATTCTTTTTCGTTGCCGACTGTCATGCTCCAAAAACAGGATCTTTCCATTTCTCCATCTTTCAAAGTAAGACACTTTTGGGCCATACCCTTTTCATTTGGTTCTGTCCAAAATTTAAAGAGCACCTCTATATCCGCATGATTGACTTCCATATCGTTATTTAGATCTCCAAAACATAGTTTATCTTGGCACTTACCCCACAGACTCATAAGTTTTCTTAGGTCGGCAAATCCAACTTTCCCGTCTCGATTAATGTCAGCTTTTACGTCTACGGAAACTTCAGCTCGTACTTCTTTTTTTTCTGCATCTGAATCATCATCCGAATCCAGCTCGTTTTCTTCTCTAGCGGCTTTTAATTTTGCTTCCATCTCTTTTTTTAGCTTGATTGTCTCTGCGTCTGGTTTCGTGTTTTTTATAGTAGGTTCATTTTTTGTAAAATTATCGCAGATCAAAAATCCAGCGCTATTTTTTGTGAGAGAACCACCGATGTTAACGCAATAAGCCTTGTATTTTTCTATAGTTTCTTGAGAAAGATTTGCGGCTAGGCCAAAATTCATTACATTAGGAGCTACTGGTTTAATGTCTGATTTTACATCGCCTTTTATAACCCCCCGTCCCTGGATGTAAACCTTTCCAGTTTTTAAGTCAGTGCATCTAACTGGAGCAGATTCTTGAACACCGTACACTTTAGCGCAAGATTCGAAATCGCTTATAGCGCTACTATCGTAAGTGGCGGCATTTGAAACGTTAGATATGCCAAATACTCCAACTAAAAGTGCCAAAGTAAGAGTAAAACCTAAAATCTTTTTTTTATTTTTCATAGTTCTAAAATTAAAATATTAATTGCAAAAATTACTCATGTCATTGTACAACATATTAGACGCAGAATATACAGATTTCTTACTACTCTTTTTTTAACACAATCTCTTTCTTCTTAATCTTTTAGGGTTTTCAGAAATGAGGGAAGTTCTGATTTTTGTCCCTCAAAAATCAAATCGTAAGATTTTCTACAATGCAATTGTGGAAAATTTATGATGCAGGCGGTGCCAAAGATGGAAATCATAACTATTTGGAGAATTTTTGTTGATACAACTTACGCCCTCTTTCAAAGGCTTTTTCCGCTTCTTTGCTGTTTTTGAATCCTAAAACTTTTACTTCCTTATTTTGAAGTTTTTTATAAGTAGAGTAAAAATGCTCGATTTCTTTCAAAGTATGTTTATTTATGTCGGAAAGGTTTTTTACATCATTCCATCTTGGATCTCCCTCTGGCACTCCTATAATCTTGTCATCTGCGTCTCCGCCGTCAATCATGTTCATTAAGGCTACAGGCCTCACTCTGACTAGTATCCCAGGGTTTAATGGATAAGTGGTCAAAACAATAACATCGAGGGCGTCATTGTCATCCCAGAGGGTTTGGGGGATAAATCCATAGTCAAAAGGAAAATCTTGAGAAGTGTGAGAAACTCGATCTAAAGCTATTAGTCCAGTTTCCTTATCTATCTCGTATTTATTTTTGGAGCCTTTACCTATCTCAATAATTGCATTTATGAGTTTAGGTTCTCCTGGGGTTATGTCGTGCCAAAGATTCATATAGTTTACGACTTTCACATTTGGCCAATTTTTTTACTAAAACCTCCGTTCCTTCACTCATCGTATAAGTACATACGTCTCGCTCCGGTACTCGATTTTATTAAAAAACTTGTCTCAAATCTGAAAGTCTTGGAATTATTATGCTAAAAGATTTTTAATTTACGAAACTCGTCGAGAACACATACAATTCTCCAACATTGCGAGGCCGGAGTCAGAAATTTTATATCACTTCGTGATAAAAAATCTTCCGACATGATTTCTGTGGTGCAGAAATCAGAGCCGAGCACGAGGAAAATTTTAGCAAAAATTTATCCGTTTGGAGAATTGTGTGTTTCGAGTAAGAGTGTCGTACATTCAAGATATTTAAAAGAATACTAAGCTATTGGTTTTGCGTCAATTTTTTCTTTTTGTTCTGGAGCTGGAGTTTTTGTGGTTTCAATCTCAGTTTCTAACTTTTTTGCATTTTCTGGAGCGGCTTCTGCCAAGTTATCACCTTGCACAGAACGAATATCTATTTTCCATCCTGTAAGTTTTGCGGCCAATCTAACATTTTGTCCTCCACGACCGATTGCTAAAGATTGCTGATCTGTCGTTACGTAAGCAATGGCTTTATTCTCGGCTTCGTCTGTTTGTATTTCTACCACTTTTGCGGGAGACAAAGCGTCTTCCACAAATCTCTTAGGATTTGCTGACCATTCAATAATATCGATCTTTTCACCGCCTAATTCACTCATTACCGTGGAAACTCGAACCCCTCTTTGTCCAACCATTGAGCCTACAGGATCTACATGTTCATCACTGGAACTCACAGCTATTTTTGTCCTGGAGCCTGCTTCTCGGGCGATATTTTTGATTGTTACTACCCCGCTTGCAATTTCCGGAACTTCCAATTCAAAAAGTTTTTCCAAAAATTTTGGATTAGAACGAGTCAATCGTAGGAAAATCCATCTAGCGTTTTCTTCCACCTTAAAAAGATAAGCTCTGATTCTCTCTCCTTGAGCATATCTTTCTCCTGGAATTTGATCTTCAAATGAAATTATTCCAGTAGCTTTGCCTATATCAATAAAAATATTTCCCCTTTCTGTTCTTTGAACAATTCCAGAAATTATTCCTCCCTCTTGTTCACCATATTCTTTTAGCACTGCTATTTTTTCAGCTTCCCTGATCTTTTGAACTATAACTTGCTTTGCTGTTTGGGAAGCAATGCGTCCAAAATCATGTTTTGATTCCAAAGGGAAAATCATTTCATCGCCAACCATAGCCCCCTTTTTGATTTTTTGAGCATCACTCTGCCAGATGTGATGTTCTGGATTAAATAATTCCTTTATTTCTAGAGGAGAATCCGTTCCCTCTTTTTCGGTCTTCTCTTTCAAGCTGGCTTCTCGAGCTTTCATCCACTCTTCCTTGTCGGCATAAGTATTTTTTTCATCTACCACAACCTTTATTTGATAAAAACTAGCCGAAGCTTCTTTAGGATCAAATTTTGTTTTTATAATTTGTCCTCGGCTACCATATTCTTTTTTATAAGCGGTAGCCAAAGCAACCTCAACCGCTTCAATGGTTTTTTCTTTAGGAATTCCTCTTTCCTCTTCTAATTGATGGATGACTGAATTTATTACTTTTAAATCAAACATGATGTTATAACTTTCACATTCGGCCAATTTTGTCGTAAAAACTTCCGCTCCTCACTTCATCGTATTATTAAATACGTCTTGTTTCGGTGCTCAGTTTTTCCAACAAACTTGTCTCAAATCTGAAAGTTCTAATTTTGTAATAAGCGATTAATTTCTAGAACACCTTATTTAGGGTTAAGAAAAATATAGTCGCTTTGCGTCTTATTTTTCTAAAAAATTTGGCTCGCCTTGCGGGCGAACCATTAGTACCCAATTGTATATTATTTATAGTGTTCCAGTCAACCCCGTAGTAGATTTTGCCATAGCAACTTCCGTTGCGAATGTGACGATGCCAAAAGAAACTCAGGGGTCAACCCCGTCTTTAGCTTTTGATTTCTAAAGGAGGAATTGGTTTATTTTTAGGTGATTGTTTTCCTGGTCTCACAGGATTTCGGGAAATTAAGTATTTTTTAGGATTTTTATCTAAATCGGTAAAATCATCTGCGGCTTCTATCAAACGACTTGACGACGAACGTCCAAAAGCAACGACTTCCACTTGGCATCCTTGGTTAACTTTTAAATATTCTACTAGAGGAACAAAATCCCCATCTCCGGAGGCTAATATGATTGTATCAAGCTTCGGAGCAAATTTTATAGCATCTACTGCTATTCCTACGTCCCAATCCCCTTTTTTGGCGCCACCAAAAAATACTTGAAGATTTTTTGTCTTGGTCTCTATTCCTAACTTAACCAGAGCTTCAAAAAAAGCTTTTTCTTCGCCAGATTCTGTCGTTATAACATAAGCTATGGCCCTGATTAGGAGCCTGTCTGCCACAGCATCTTTTAAAACTTGCCCAAAATTAACCTTAGATTTATATAAGTTTTTAGCGCTATGATAGAGATTTTGAGAATCTATAAAGACCCCTACTTTTTGATCAGCGTGTTTAATGACTGCCATAATTTTTTATTTAACCTTATCTCGAAACTCTTACTCATCATAAGTTTTTGATAGACGTGCATAAAATCTTGCTAGATTTTTGCTATGCTCGGCTCGCCAGCCCGTCTACAGGTGTCGACACCTAACCTGTCGACCTGCGCAATGTCTCTCAAAAACTATGATTTCAATGAGTTTCTTATAGAACTTTCAGATTCGGATGCAGATCAAGGCGCGAGCGAGTCGGAAATTTTATATCACTTCGTGATAAAAAATCTCCCGACATGATTTCTATGGTGTAGAAATCAGAACCGTACCGAGACGTATTTAATAATACGTTGAGGGAGGCTCGGAGCGAAGTAACGCAGAGATACGCCGAATGTGAAAGTTCTACTTCTTCTTGAGTTCTAACTTTTTAACTAAAGAATTAAATCTTCGAGGGCTACTTTTGAGAAGATAGTTCATTTGTTTCTGTCTTTTGGCTACCAATCCTAAAAGCCCTCTCCTCGAATGCTTATCCGTGGTGTTTTTCTTTAAATGTTTTGATAGTTCTTCAATTCTTTTGGTCAAAACTGCAACTTGAACCTCTGGAGATCCTGTGTCTGTATCATGAACTTTAACAAGCTTGATGATTTTTTGTTTTTTGGTTTTAGCTAACATGGCTCCCATTTTATCATAAAACAATTTTTTTGACCAGTCTTATGCTCCAATGGGCTATAAAAGCCAGAAATTCAGGCTTTTTAAGGGTCAAGATTATTTGGAATATTTGGGAGATAAAAGTAGAATTAAGAGCCAGTCTCAAAAATAATGAACTAAACAAATGGCAAAATTTCGAAGGAAAAAATCAAGGATGAGACAGGAAACCTACTTATAGTAAGGTGACTGTCGAAACTTGGTTTTTTGCCGAAATTTGGACATTTGGTTGTTCAAGCGTTTATAACTTTATTACTAGAGGTTATTTTTGAGACTGGGTCAAATGGAAAAAAACCTCAACATAATCTCATGGAATGTAAACGGACTTCGAGCCTGCCATAAAAAAGGTTGTTTTACAGAAATCATTTCTGCAAATCCAGATATTCTCTGTCTTCAAGAAACTAAAAGTTTGCCAGAACAGCTCCCAGAAGAAGTAAGAAATCCAAAAGGTTACTACAGTTTTTTTGATCACTCCAAAGGCAGAAAAGGCTACAGCGGTGTTGCTATTTATTCTAAGGAAAAGCCAGAAAGTGTAAAAGAAGGTATGGATAGTAAAGAATTTGATCAAGAAGGACGCTTAATAACGGCCTATTATAAGGATTTTGTTCTTTTAAATGTTTACTTCCCTAATGGTGGAGGTGGGCCAATTAGACTAAAGTATAAACTTGAATTTTATGAAATTTTTTTAAAATTTGTTGAAAAATTAAGAAAAAAATATAAAAATATTATTTTCTGTGGAGATATAAATACTGCTCACAAAGAAATAGATCTAGCTAGGCCAAAAGAAAATTCCAAAAACACAGGTTTTTTGCCAGAAGAAAGGGCATGGATCGATACGTTGGTAAATAAGGGGTATGTTGATGTTTTTCGGTATTATTTTCCTAATCTGAAAGATACATACACATACTGGGATATGAAAACTTTTGCTAGAGAAAGAAACGTCGGATGGAGAATAGATTATTTTTTTGTAAGTAAAGAAACAATTCCTCATCTGGTTTCGACTGAAATTCTAAGTAAAATATATGGTTCGGATCATTGTCCTATCTCTTTAAAAATCAAAATTTAGTCAATCTTAAATTATAAAGGACAGTTATCCCCCATACCTATCAAGGCATGGATTTTTCTGCGAGACCACAATTCGGGAAATATCCAAAATTTAGCCTGAAATCTAGCTTAAAATCATAATTTTTTAAAAAATCTCTCGAGATGTCTTGATAGGTGTGGGGGTTATCCACAGACAGTTTTTGTCCTTTATAATATTCATGTATAATAGTGTCAGATGTCCTCTCGAGTGTTTGAGGATATTTGTTCTTCTCAGGAGACACCAAAGGGTCTCCATTAAGCAGGAAGAAATGTCCGATAGATAACTACCAACCATCCACAAATAAACTAAAACTAGTGGTAGGTTATCTCTCTGATTATTTCCGATCGCTCCGAAGTCCATGTCAAGCCCTCTGCTCGATGTGGACTTTTCGTTTCCAAATTTTTTCTAAATTTAATTTCCCAATATAAAAAAGTTTTGTCAAAAAGTTTCAAATTTATAAAAACTCAAAAAGTTTCTTATGAAACATCTAAAAAGTTAAATAGTAACCAACACCACTAAAAATTATTTGCATCTTAATTTAAAAAAAAAGTCAAAAAATAATTTTTAAATTTTTCTAAACTTGAAGATCGTGTTTCGGTTCGAGCTAATAATAAAATAACCGCGCTTGGCGGTTATTCATGAAACGTATTTTCTATTTTAGCTCTAAAGTATTAGATTAAACTAGATGGTTGGGTTATCTGTATAAAACCAAGAAAATCACAAAATATCGCTTTCTTTTGAATAATTATCTTCTAAAAGATTCCAAAAATTATACCAGTTTTGTTGATAATGTCTAAACCTAATAGGTAAATTGAGTGCATTAATTGTTTCTTATGAAACTATAATTTTTGGCTAAAATACCTAAAATTACAAATTAGTGTTATCTGCTACTTAACCCAATGCTTATCACGAATCTCGGTTATTTTCTTTTCCGTTTCCAATTCTTTCTTTTCTTTGGCCTTTTCTCCTAGAATTTTTAATTCGTTTTCAGGCAATTCAGCTAATTTAAGTGCTTTGGTTTCTAAGTATTCTTCGGTGTTTAAACTCGGATCTTCCAGTACTTCTTCTAGTAGAGCATGAAGAATATAACCAATTTTTGGTCCTGGAGACAGTTTGGTTACACGTATAACTTTACCACCATCCACTTTTAACATTCCTACGGATATTGGGTCTGTTAACACTTCGTCAATCATAGAACGGTACTTTCTTAGCCTGTAAGGGCTTTCTTTGGGCCTACCGGTGCCTATCCTATCGCAAATTCTCACGTTCATTAGATCCCAAATGTTTTCTTTTCCAACGTTAACAATGAGCCTTCTAACGGCCGAAAGAGTAATTTGTTCAGTATCAGAGAAAAACATATGCCATCTGACTAACTTCTCTACTTTTTCTATTAAATCGTTTGAAAACCTCAAATCTTTAAGGATTTTGACGGCTCTTTTGGCGCCGACTACGTCGTGGCCATAGAATGTCCAATCTTTCTTTTCGGGTGACCATCTTCTGGTTTCCGGCTTAGAAATATCGTGGAATAAGGCCGCCAAACGTAAATCTAGAGACATTTTTTTCTTGACCGCATGATTTAAGGACTTCAGTAGATGAAGCCAAACATCGAAAGAGTGGGCTTGGTTCTGTTCTATTCCAATTGTCGATTCTAAATCCGGGATTATAATCTTTAAGATTCCTAATTCTTGGCTTAAAATAATACTTTCCATCGGACGATCAGACATGATGATCTTAATAAATTCATCCCTTATTCTCTCTTTAGATATATTTTGAAGTAGGGAAGCGCGGGCTTTTATTGCTTGACTTGTCTCCTCGTTAATCATGAAACCAAGCTCGGCATTAAACCTAATTGCTCGTAATATTCGTAGACCGTCTTCTCCAAATCTTACTCTAGGATCTCCAACAGTTTTTATAATTCTGTCCTTTATATCTTCTTGTCCTTTATGTGGATCGTATAAATGTCCTTTATCAGCATCTAGGGCTATTGCATTGATTGTAAAGTCACGTCTTTTCAGATCTTCTTCAAGTGTTGCTCCAAAACTTACTTTGTCGGGTCGTCTTGAATCTGAATATTCTGATTCTGTTCTGAAAGGAGTTATTTCGACGATTTTTAAGGTTTCATCTGAAACACCCTCGTTTACTATTCCAACCGTGCCGTATTCGTTCTCATAAAAAGTCTTCGTAAAAAGTAAAACTATATCTTCCGGTTTAGCATTAGTTGCAAAATCCCAATCCTTAGGCTTTTTGCCTAAAATTAAATCTCTGACACATCCGCCAACTAAATAAGCCTCAAATCCAGCTTCTTTTATTTTTTGAGAGATGCTCAAAATTTCTTTTGGAATTTCAAATTTCATAGCTGAATTTTATTACATTCTTTGTCTTTTTACTAATTTTTCATTATAATCTTAAATTCACATTATGTACTGCGCCTGTGGTGAAATGGATATCACAACGGTCTTCGGAACCGTTATTGCGGGTTCGAGTCCTGCCGGGCGCACAAAATTTTGACCTCTTGGTGTTTGTATGCGAGTATGAAAATAGATTATTGGTGTGTCTCTCAAAACTACCAATATCTCTGTTCTTTCAAAAGAGAGGAAATAATGAAGACACCAATCACAGACGTGAATGAACTGGCCCAGCTTCAGATGACTAATAATCCTAACAATTTGCCCACAGGACACTTTACTGGTAGGTGCATGAAGTGTGGGAGCCGTGACTTGTGGGATGATGCCACCGCTTATGGCTGCGATTGTTGTGGTGCAATATTCATGACAGGACATATGCTTCCACTACAGATCTGCAATCTCTGCGGCGCAAAGTTTCAGATTGGTGAGACACATAACTGTCCCAAAACTTGTTCTTGAGAAGCGTATACAAATCACAGGGCCCTAAGTTCTAGCTTTAGGCTCTTTTTATTTACTAGTAAATTTCTAACTAGAAACAAACGCAAATCTTTGCTATTCTTTTCGAGTAGCACTTAAAAAAAAGCGGGTATAGTTTAATGGTATGACACGTCCTTGCCAAGGACGAGACCCGGGTTCGATTCCCGGTACCCGCACAAATTGAACGAAGTGAAATTAGAAAGGGTAGAAAAAGTGCTCGGAAGCACTTTTTCAGGGAATCGAAGCCTTGTTGAGCATAAATTTGAGTTTGAAAAACGAAAATTTATCCAACAAGGGGACTGACCGAGTAACGGTCGATTCCCGGCACCCGCACCAAAAAATGTCCTTAAAAATATTGATTAGGCAATATTAAGGTATAAATTAAAAATAATTTTTTTGGAAAGTTTATAAAATAAGCCCTCTTTGAAAAATTTAATCTAAAAAGTTTGTTTAGGAACTGTGGATAAGTCTGTGGAAATGTGTATTTAAAGACAAAAAGCAGTCCCTTAAGGTTATTCTGGTCATTTAGTCTGTTTAAAAAGGTCTAAAAAATTGTTTTTTTATTTCTAATTAATGTTTGAGAAAAAGAAAACAGGGAATAAAGGTGAGGATATAGCCTGCAAAATCCTTATAGAAAAAGGATATAAAATTTTAGATAGGAATTATTCTAAAAAATGCGGCGAAATCGATATAGTTGCTGAAAAAGACAAACAAATATGTTTTGTTGAGGTAAAAACAGAAACGGTGGATTTAAAACAATTAGAATCTTTGTCTTTGATAAATCGTCCTCGTCCGGAAGAAAAAGTAAATGCGGGGAAACTTCGTCGAATTTCTAAAACAATCCAGGTTTACTTATGGAGCAAACACAAAGAAGATTCGGATTGGAATTTCTTAGTCATTTCAATTCTTTTTGACCCGATTAAGAAAGTTGCTCGAGTAAAAATTATTGAAGATGTGGTGCCGGAGTAGGGAACTGATACTAAATTGGTGCGGGGTGAGAGAATCGGCTATCACGTAGTCAGGTGGTTTTCGGTTTCCTCAAAACAAAGCTTTTCAGAAACATCGAAAACCCTTTCGATTCTCCCACGAACGTGCGCAGGCACGTTCTATCCCGCCCAGCTTCGCTCTATTGGTGCGGGATGGGAGAATCGAACTCCCGACACCAGTTTGGAAAACTGGAGTTATACCATTTAACTAATCCCGCTTTACATTTTTTACTTTTTCTTTTCTATACCACTTGAAAGATGAAGCACCTTTTCAAAATCATCTTTGCCGGACACTTTATTGTTTTTCTCTAAACCACATTTCGTGCATTTATGAACCAAAAAATAGTTTCCTTTTCTTTGGAATACACTCAATGGTGGCATTTCGCCATTGCAATTTGAAGACCTATCGCCTGGGTTTTTGTCTACATGTTTACTCCAGAGACAGTTCTCACAATGATTTGTGTAGCCATTTCCTTTAATTTCAGCTCCACAATGTGTGCATTTAAAATCTTCAACTGTTCTTTGAAACTTCCTATCAATTTTCATTTTGGAATTTCATTACCGAACAGGAATATGCTAGCATAACATAACATTTATTTCGATGTCGCATTAAGTATAAGTTTTGTTTGTTTAAAAACGGGGCGTAGTATAGCGGTAGTATACATGATTTGGGATCATGTGGCCCGAGTTCGATTCTCGGCGCCCCGAACGAAGTGAGAGCGAAACATGCGATCTTAATCGCATGTTTAGAGAATCGAAGCCTTGTTGAGCATAAATTTGAGTTTGAAAAACGAAAATTTATCCAACAAGGGGAATGATCGAGTAGCGATCGATTCTTTCATACCTTAAGATTTGTTTAATGTTAATAAACCCCATTAGGGTTTTTTCTTCTATTCTTTTATAATTATAAAATGTCTAAGCTCCATGTGAGAATCACAAAAGGCAGATTTTTAAATCCACCTCTTTTTCTTTTGATCACTTTTACTTTACTTACAGTAATTAGTTTTTTGCCAATTTTTAATTTAGAACAACAAGTTGAAGCCGCACCTAGCGAAACAACTCTTTATGGGCAAGCATGGTCTGACAATATCGGATGGGTAAGTTTCAACAATTGCCCAACAGAAGGCTCGGAAAATTGCGGGGCGGTAGATTATTCAGTCAAAGTAAACAATAAAACCGGCTTAATGTCTGGATCAGCATGGTCTGACAATATTGGTTGGATAAAATTTGATGGGTTGTCGGGATTTCCTTCCACTGATCAAGGTAGTAATGCTCTGATTAAGTTTAATGGATCTGAAGAAGGTAAAGTTGAAGGTTGGGTTAGGGCTTGTGCTGGCACAGCAAGTGGCAATTGTAGTTCTATGACATCTCGCACTGATGGTTGGGATGGTTGGATAAGTTTGTCTAATAAGACCAATTATCCTTCTCCGCAGTTTAGTGGAACAGGTGGAGTGACTTACGATGAAGAAATAAAAAAACTGGTAGGTAGTGCTTGGGGGAGTGATGTTGTGGGCTGGATTAATTTTTACAATGTTTCGTTCGGTCCTCCGGAAGATGAAGATTTTGATTATGATCTTTCAAACACCAGTCCAGATTATGAGTTAGAGATAGAGCAGGGAAATACTGGGAATATTAGCGTTGATAGAGAATTGCTTGCCGGTATGACACAAGAATCTATAACTCTTTCAGTGGTTTCAGGAGCTGGTTCTCCCGTAACTATTACTATTGTTTCAAACAATCCGTGCAGTATAAGCTGGCTTAATCCAAATTGCGCTAGTTCGGTTACAATAGAAGTTGAACCAGAAGCTTCGACCGGCCAATATGAATTTACGATTGGAGGAGTTTCTAGTTTGAGCGAGATAGTACGAACAACAGAAGTTAAATTCAAAGTGATTCCGCCGATACCTGATCCAGAAGTTTCTTGTGACGTGGATGAAGTTGTATTTTATCCTGGCCAAACGGTTACTTATCAGGCAACAATTACAAATCCAATAGGCGATGAGGAGTTTTTGTGGAGCGATGCAGAAACAGATAGCTGTCTGTCAGACATTTGTGAGGTTTCTTACTCTACTATTGGTCCGAAGAAACCAAAAGTGTCTATAAATAATGGAGTTTCTTTTAGTGATTGTCCGATTGTAAATATAATTCCTAGAGTTTTTCAAATGCTTGAATTTTAGGATTAGTTTAAAAAAATACAATGTCACATTATTTTTATATTGAAGAGATTGAGAAGAAGGCCAGAAAAAGCCAACTGTACTGGTTGTTTTTTATAGTGAGCTTCTCCCTAGCAATTATCGGACTCCTTGTTATAATTAACACAGAAACAAACCTATTTCTTGACTTCGAAACTAAACATCCTGGGTTTTCGGCCGAAAAAAGAATAAGTATTGAGAAGAGGGTTTTGGGCAGCTGGGCTAAAAAAGAACTTGGCTTAGAAGACAGAGAAAATATTGAAAAAGAGTTGGAAACCGAAGTTCAAGAATTATCGACCGAAGAAAAAAGTTCGATAGAATCGCGATTGCAAGCACAACAAAATCTATAAACATGATCCCGTAGTAGAATTTCAGGTTTAAAATACTAATTGCGGGTATAAAATAATAAACAAATTTCTAGGATAGTTCTCGCGTGTTCTGTGGGAACGACCTGAAATTTCACTACGGGATGAAATTAACAAAAAAAATCAATAAATATCTCACAACTGCAAAAATTATTGCACTCGCCGTTATATTGAGTGCTGGAATAAGTATTGTATATGGTTGGACAGGACCAACCGCCGCTCCTTTTGGTGGAAACGTTGAAGCTCCAATAAATGCGGGGAGTTCTGAACAGACTAAACTTGGCAAATTCAATGTAATCGATTCTTTTTGGGGAGGATTTTTAGGTTCTACTGGAGGGGGGTTTATTAACAGCAACTTTGAAATTGGAGGTACTCTAAAAATAACCAGCGGTTCTCCTTCGACCGGCAAGGCTTTGGTGGCTACTGACAACGAAGGAACTCTTGGATGGTCAACTAGCCTTGTCGCTTCTAGTCTGTCTTGCACCACAGGAAGTGCTAGTGGTGTTGGTAGTGTTACCGCTGAATGTGGAAGTTTGCCAAAAGCGAGAACTGGAGGTGGAGGATCATGCCCAAATTCTTCAATTGAAATTTCAGAACCAGTAGGTGATGACGAGTGGAGCGTAACATGTCAAGAATCAGTACCAGTTACTGCCTTTGTGGTTTGCTGCGAGTTTCTGTTTCCAGCTCAACTTCCAGAATAAAAATCATTTTTTAAGATTTTTTAATTTTTTGTAGTTAATTCTCCTTTTGTGAGTATCACACCGTTTTTTCTGGTTGGATTTTAAAGTTTCCTAGTGCCTAGTGCCCTTGTCAGCAGGCAGGTAATCTCCCAAAACCTAAACTTATGCAAGTTACTGATCAACAACTCAAAGAATTCATTATAGATTCAGGTTTAATTTCCTTAAAAGATTTTAAGGAAGTGGAAAAAGAATCTCTGGAAAAGAATGAAAACTTAGAGAAAGTGCTTCTTCGTAAGGGTAAGATTGATCAGAATGAACTCCGACGGGTTCAAGCAATGATCCTCGGTATCCCTTTTGTTGATTTAAAGAATCAAAAAATAGATTTTGAAATATTGTCACTTATTCCGGAGCCAGTTGCTCGTAACCACAACATTATCGCTTTTAAGAAAGGGCCAGATTTTCTTGAGGTCGCTATGCTCGACTCAACTGATTTGTCAGCTATTGATTTTGTAAGGAAAAAAGTTGCGCTTCGGATTCTTCCTAGGTTAACAGATGCTGAATCAATAAAAAGCGTTTTACTGCAGTATCAAAAAAGTTTAAGAGCGGAGTTCGGAGATATTATTCAAAAAGAAGCAGTTTCTTTGAAATCTATTCCAGAAGGGCAGGAAGATCTTTCAGGAAGTGATCTTAAAAAACTCGCGGAAGATTTGCCTGTTGTCAGAATAGTCGACACTTTGCTAAAACATGCGATTATCCAAAATGCTTCCGATATTCATATTGAACCAACAGAAGAAAAAGTCGTGGTAAGGTATCGCATTGATGGAATTCTGCGAGATGCTATGATTCTCCCTAAAAATGTCGCTCTAAGTATAATTGCTCGCATAAAGGTTTTGTCTAATCTAAAACTTGATGAGAAAAGATTGCCGCAAGACGGGAGGTTTAAAATAGATATGAACGGCGAAAAGGTTTCTTTTCGTGTTTCAACATTGCCAATATATTTTGGTGAAAAAGCGGTTATGCGATTACTACGGGAAGATGCCTCTGGGTTTACATTAGAAGCTCTCGGTTTTCATGGAGAAGGCCTGGAAAAACTTCATAGCGCTACTCGAGCTACTACAGGAATGATTTTGACTACTGGCCCAACAGGATCAGGGAAAACCACCACACTTTACACGGTTCTTGAGATTCTGAATGTGCCGAGAGTGAATATTTCCACGATTGAGGACCCAGTTGAATATCAGATAAACCGAGTCAACCAAACTCAAGTTAAGCCTGAAATTGGACTCACATTTTCAAACGGACTAAGAGCTCTGGTCCGACAAGACCCCGATATTATTATGGTGGGAGAAATTAGAGACAATGAAACCGCTTCTCTTGCCATAAATGCGTCTCTCACTGGGCACTTGGTTTTATCGACCCTCCACACCAATTCAGCGGCTGGCGCTATCCCAAGACTTATTGATATGAAAGCGGAGCCATTCTTAATAGTTTCTACCGTGAATGTTATCATTGGGCAGAGGTTGGTGAGAAAACTTACTGAAAAAAAAGAAAAATATTTTCTCAAAAAAGAAGAACTTGATACTTTAAGCAAAGCGGTGGATCTAAAAAGAGTTCTCAAGTTTTTAAAGATGGAATCAATAGTTCCTCCTGGTGCAGAGTGGGACAAAATCCCTTTTTACAAACCCAAAATAACTGAAGATTCTGAAGATGGTTACTCCGGTAGAATGGGAATTTATGAAATTTTGAAAGTATCACCCGCGATAAAAGAACTGATTCTTCAAGAAAAAGCTGATAAAATTATTGAGAAACAAGCCAAAGAAGAAGGTATGATTACAATGATTGAAGACGGTGTTTTTAAAGCGGTTCAGGGGCTTACGACGCTTGAGGAGATACTTAGAGTAGTATCAGAGTAAAGAACTTCCAGATTCGGCCAATTTTTTTACTAAAACTTGTCTCACCTGCCTGCCGGCAGGCAGGAATCTGAAAGTTCTACAAAAATTTAAGCAACAAACATGAAATTTAAAATCATAGCAATAAAAAACAATGGCGGACGATACGAAGAAGTTCGAGAGGCTTCGGATAAAAACTCCATTTTTCATGATCTTCGGATTAGCGGTGATACAGTTATTTCTGTTACAGAAGAAAAATCAAATTCTAATAATAAGTTAAAGCTTAAATTGGAAGGTTTTTTTCATCGCATAAGCACTAATGACAAAATCAGCTTTGCTAGAAATTTAGGTTCAATGCTTGAATCAGGGCTTCCACTCATTCGCTCTCTTTCAGTGTTAGAGAGACAAACTAAGAACCCAAAATTGAAGGATATTTTTGTTACGATGCAAAATAATATTAATAAAGGTGACTCTTTAAGCCAAAGCTTCGCCGGTTTCCCGAAGGTTTTTCCTCCAATATTTGTCTCTATGGTTAAAGCTGGAGAGGAAAGCGGTACAATAGCAAAGTCTCTCAAATCTATTTCTGATCAGATGGAAAAAATCTATATGTTGATGAAAAGACTTCGGGGAGCGATGATCTATCCCGCCATAGTCATAACAGTTATGGTTATAATTGGTGTTTTACTTTTAATTTTTTTGGTGCCTTCCTTGACTGCCACTTTCAAAGATTTAAATGTTGAGCTACCTCTTTCTACCAGAATAATTATAAAATTAAGCGATTTTCTAAAAAATCACTACATTGTAGTGGCTGGAGCAATTTTACTTTTTATTACCGCTTTTTCTTTCGTTTTAAAAACCAAAGGTGGAAAAAAATTCTTTAGCTTCATAGCACTTAAAATGCCGATTGCCTCGACCCTTATTAAAGAAAGCAATTCAGCTAAAACTGCGAGAACCTTATCCTCCCTTCTTTCTTCTGGAGTTGATTTTCTTGTTGCGATAAGAATTACTCGAGATGTAGTCCAAAATCCATTTTATAGAAAGGTCCTGAAACAAGCCGAAGAAGGCGTTCAAAAAGGGGATGTTATTTCAGCTATTTTTCTAAGACCGGATGTTCAAAATCTCTACCCGCCGTTTGTTGGAGAAATGGCAAGTATTGGTGAAGAAACAGGAAAATTGTCTGTCATGCTTTCAAATGTCGCTGATTTTTATGAGGATGAAGTTAACCAGAAAACTAAAAATTTCTCAACGATCATAGAACCTCTCTTGATGGTCTGCATCGGTCTTTTTGTTGGGATTTTTGCAGTTTCCATGTTGGGGCCGATTTACTCCCTCGCCGACGCTATCTAGTTAGAACTCTCAAATTCGGATGCAGACCGAGGTACGAGCGAGTCGGAAATTTTATATCACTTCGTGATAAAAAATCTTCCGACATGATTTCTATGGTGAACCATAACGAGACGTATTTAATAATACGTTGAGGGAGGCTCTCGGAGCGAAGTAACAAAGGTATGCACCGAATTTGAGAGTTCTAAAATTTGGTTGAGTTAAAATATTTTAAATGAAAAAGTTACGCAATAAATCAGGTCTGACTCTCGTGGAGCTAGTCGTTAGCGTAGCTCTTTTTTCTGTTGTTGCGATAAGCGCTTTCCAAGCTTTTTCCGAGATCATAAAAGTTATAAATGTTTCGAGAAATAGGGTTATTGCCATGGCTTTGGCCAACGAGCAATTTGAAATTATTCGCAATTTGCCGTATGTCGATGTTGGAGTTGTGAGTGGTATACCCAGCGGAAAGATTCCCCATGTCCAGACTCTAACGAGAAGCAATGTTACTTTTAGCGTAACAGCTACGATCAGAAACATTGATGATTCTTACGACGGCACTCTTGGAGGTAGTCCAAATGATTTGTCACCAGCAGATTATAAACTGGTAGAACTTGAGATCGGATGTTCTCTCTGTGGCAGTTTTAATTCTATTTTTGTTAATACTAAAGTAGCCCCAAAGAATCTTGAAACTACTTCAAGTAATGGCGCGCTTTTTGTGCGAGTTTTTAATGCGAATGGTCAACCTGTGGAAGATGCTTCTGTGCATATTGAAAACAATCAAATTAACCCTGCTGTGATAATCGATGACAGCACAAATATTTCAGGGATGCTTCAGATTGTGGATGTCCCACCTGGGGATACAGCCTATGAAATTACAATTACAAAGAGTGGATACACTTCAGATCAAACATACACGCCCGGGGCAGTGGGGAACCCAAATCCGATTAAACCGCATGCAACGGTCGCATTACAACAAGTCACCCAAATAAGTTTTATAATTGATGAAGAGAGCACAATGAATATCTCTACAGTTACGCAGACCTGCTCACCTGTGTCATCGGTAGATTTTTCTCTCAAGGGCGATCGGCTCATTGGTACCAATCCAGATGTTTTTAAATTTGATCAAAATTATATTACGGGCGGGGCAGGGACCAAAACAGTATCTGGTCTTGAATGGGACACCTACTCTCTTTTGCTCACAGACACGTCTTATGATTTAGCTGGCACAAACCCTATTTTCCCAGTATCTTTGGTGCCGAACGCTTTACAAGAAGTCATGTTGGTTGTTGCTCCAACAAATCCACGCAATCTTCTAGCGGTTGTTAAAGATTTGGCTACAGGATTACCTCTTGCTAATGCAACTGTCAGACTAGAAAAAACCGGTTACGATGAAACTCTTATGACAGGGCTTGGGTTTATCTCACAAACTAACTGGGACGGTGGTTCTGGGCAAGCAACGTCAAGCGACCCAAGCATGTATTTTTCTTCTTCCAATGTTGATATTGACAATCCAAGCGGGGAACTCAAGCTCACTAATTTTCTTGGGACTTACGATGGATCTGGCACTTTAACTTCTTCTACTTTTGATACTGGGGCGCCAAATAATTTTCAGCAATTGTTGTGGCAACCTGGAGATCAGCCAATTTTAAGCGGAGTAGACAGTGTTAAGTATCAAATTGCCACCAATAACGATACAGAAACGTGGAATTTCTTGGGTCCGGACGGCACAGCCAGCACATTTTACACGACATCAAATACTAATATCAGTTCAGTTCATAATAGCAATCAATTCTTGAGATATAAATTATATCTTTCTACCGCCGACACGAGCATTTCTCCAAATGTTTCAAATATTTCATTCACCTTCACTTCAAGCTGTATTCCTCCAGGACAAGTTCTTTTTAACGGTCTTGGTTCTGGCACTTATGATCTTACGATTTCACACGAAGATTATGCGACATCCTCCACACAGGTTTCTGTTTCTAATAATTGGCAACAACAAGAGGTATTGCTTTCCCCTTTATAAAAATCAATCAATTACAAATGTTTAAGTATTATAAAAATAAACAAAACGGATTCACCTTACTGGAATTAGTTGTGGTTATTGGCATTCTTTCTTTCGTTGTATTTATGGTGTTTCGTTTGGAGAGCGACATATTTGTTTTAAATGGATTGAGCCAGTCTAGTCTTAATTCCCATTTTCAAGGTCAAAACGTAATGAGAACTATTATTCCAGAACTTCGTAAATCGGCTTCTTCAAATCTTGGTGCTTTTCCGATCGTGAGTGTCGCAACTTCCTCGATTACTTTTTTTTCTGATGTTGACGATGATCCGATTATAGAACAAGTGCGGTATTATAAGCAGGGAAGCACAATCATGAAAGGGGTCATTAACCCTGTTGGTTCTCCGCTTGTTTATAATCCAGCCTCTGAAGTCGTATCTGTACTTGCGACAGATATTGCCAACTCAACTAGCACTCCAATTTTTGAGTACTACGACACTAATTATGACGGCACTTCCGCGCCACTTTCTACTCCGATTGATTTGCTTTCCATCAGACTTATAAAAGTAACTGTTGTTATTGATAATAATTCAAATAAGTTGCCGGCACCGCTTACTTTCACTTCACAAGTGACGCTCAGGAACTTGAAGGATAATTCCTAAGTTATGATTCAAGATTTAAGACAAAATTATCAATTATCAATACACAATTATCAATCAAGCTCCAAATCTCAATTACCAAACTATTGATAATTGGTCATTGGAAAATTGAAAATTCTTACTCTCAGCATACTAAGTATTAAATTTCTGAAGACTCAAATAATATGAAAACTTTTAATTCTAATGCTAATTCAGGTTTCATGCTCGTCCAAACAGTGATATTTGCCGCCTTGGCGGTTTTAATCATAGGAGGGCTTTCTTCTTGGAGCGGAGCAAATATAAAATTAGCAAAAAGATCAATTTTAAGAGAAAAATCTATTCAAATTGCTGAAGCCGGTGTTGATTATTACCGTTGGCATTTGGCACACGACCCCCAAGACTTCACAGATGGAACAGGGAATCCCGGCCCTTACATCCACGATTTTAATGATAAAAACGGTGTTAAAATTGGCACTTTCTCACTCTCAATTACACCTCCGCTATCAGGTTCGACCATTGTTACAATTGAATCTACAGGTACTGTGGTAGAAGATCTTTCGATACAAAGAACAATTCGCACCAGACTCGCTATTCCATCTTTAGCAAAATATGCTTTTGTTTCGAATAGCGATATGCGTTTTGGTGCTGGTACGGAAATTTTTGGTCAGATACATTCAAATGGCGGTATTCGATTTGATGGTCTATCTCACAACATAATCTCAAGTGCTCGATCGGATTATGACGATCCAGATCATGCTGGTGGAAATGAATTTGGTGTGCATACTCATGTGAACGCTCCTCCGGGAACAGGTATAAATGATACTTTTCGACCAAATGAAGCGCCACCAACAACTCCTGTGCCATATCGTCCTGACGTTTTTGAAGCCGGCCGGCAATTTCCAGTGCCAGCAGTGGATTTCGTCGGGCTTACAACTGATCTAGCTCAAATTAAGGCTAGCGCTCAATCTTCCGGGCGTTATTTTGCCGCGTCTGGCGGGCTTGGATATAGAATAGTTTTTAATCCAGTTTCAAATGGGACGGATACTTTTTCAATTTATAGAATCAACACATTAAGAAACCCACCTGGTGGATGCACTAAACCAGCAGCGCCAGCTCCACCTGCTACCGACACCCAGATAGGTTGGGGAACTTGGAGTATCGGCACAACCGGAGGATCTACAACCTTAATCGGAACTTACCAAATTCCCTCGAACGGTTTAATTTTTGTTGAAGATCATGCTTGGGTTTCAGGTACTATAAACGGAGATAGAGTTACGGTTGCTTCGGGTAGATTTCCGGATGTGGCGGCAACCAGGACCAGTATCACAATGACTGATAGTTTAAATTATACGAATACTAACGGAACCGATGTTATTGCTTTAATTGCACAAAATAATATAAACATCGGTCTTTATAGCGCCGATTCTCTAGATATTGATGCCGCATTAATTGCTCAAAGTGGAAGGGTTGGGCGTTACTATTACAATACTAGTTGTAGTAGCAGTTATCATAGACAACAAATCAATTTGTACGGCATGATTGCAACTAGTCAGCGATACGGTTTTACCTACACTGGATCTAATTGGAACTGTGGAGGAACAATCGGAAATATAGGTAGTGGTTACTGCACAAGGAATATTGTTTATGACGCCAATCTATTGTTTGGTCCACCGCCTAGTTTTCCACTTACATCGGATCAGTATTCCACCATTTCTTGGGAAGAGCTTTAGAACTTCCATATTTGGCCAATTTTTTTACTAAAACCTCCGCGCCTCACTTCATCGTATAGGTAATACGTCTCGTTTCGGTGCTCGGTTTTATTAAAAAACTTGTCTCACCTGCCTGCCGGCAGGCAGGAATCTGAAAGTTTTAATATTCTCTATTTTTTCTTCAATAACTATAAAAACGTGCTAAAATATTCCGTAAGTTACGAAGTTAACCTAAACTCATATGAAGAAAATTATAATCGGTAATTGGAAGATGAATCCTGAAAACCTGATTTTAGCCAGGAAGATTTTTTCAGAAATTAAGAAATTATCTAAGAAATTTCCTAAAATCGATATCGTCGTTTGTCCTCCATTTGTATATCTCTCGGATCTTAAAAATAAAATAGACAAGGTTTCTTCCTTAAAACTCGGCGCCCAGGATGTTTTTTGGGACAATCCAGAAACAGGCAGCCGACCTTTTACTGGAGAAATAAGCGCTTCGATGCTTAGAGACGCTGGTGTGAAATATGTTATTTTGGGCCATTCGGAGAGACGATCTATGGGAGAAACTAATGAGGAAGTGAATAAAAAAATAAAAATTGCGCTTGGGGCAGGGCTTACTCCGATAATTTGTATTGGTGAAAAGGAACATGATATTGATGGCAAATTTTTTGAAACACTGAAAATTCAAATAAAAGACACTCTAAACAAAATTAAAAAATCGGATCTACAAAAGATTATTATCGCCTACGAACCAATTTGGGCTATAGGTAAAAATGAAAGTGAATCAATGAAAGGCGAAGATCTTTATCAAATGGCCATTTTTATAAGAAAAATACTCTCCGAAATGTTTGGTCAAGTTGAAGCTTTTAAAACCCCGATAGTTTATGGTGGTTCAGTCTCTCCTTTTAATGTGAAAGATATCATTTCTGAAGGCCATGTTAGCGGTATATTAGCAGGAAGATCTAGTTTGGAGTCTCAAAAGATCGCTGAAATTCTAGATATTTTGTCTATAATATAATGCAGATAAGAAGCCTCAAAGATGGAACAAATTTAACTGGTAAAAGGATTCTCCTCCGAGTTGATTTGAACGTGCCCGTTCAAAATGGAAAGATAAGAGATGATTTTAGGATCAAGCAAACTTTGCCAACAATAAATTTTTTAATAAAAAACAAGGCTAAGATTATTTTACTTAGCCATTTCGAAGAAAAATCAGGCAAGCCGGGAAGTCTAAAACCAATATTTGAGTTTTTAAAGAAATATATACCCCGAATTGCGTTTGCTTCTGATTTTTCAGAACTTGAGACATCTATTTCAAAAACGAAAGAAGGGGACACAGTGCTTTTTGAGAATTTAAGATTCAATCCTGGCGAAAAAACAAACGATCCTGAATTTGCCAAAAAACTCTCATCGTTTGGAGATATTTTTGTGAACGAAGCATTTTCAGTTTCGCATCGAAATCATGCTTCGATAGTTGGGATTTCTAAATATCTACCCTCATTTGCTGGCTTCTTGTTTCAAAATGAAGTTGAAAATCTGTCGGAAGCTTTTAATCCGGCTCACCCATCTCTGTTTATTCTGGGTGGGTCAAAGTTTGAGACTAAAATTCCTTTAATCAAGAAAGTTTTAAAACACTTTGATAAGGTATTTGTCGGCGGGGCATTAGCTCATAATTTTTTTAAAGAAAAAGGTCTTGAAATTGGAAAATCACTAGTTTCGGAAGGTAATTTTGACTTAAAAGAAATATTGGAAAGTAAACGAATTATTTTACCAATTGATGTGGTGGTTAAAAATAAAAAAGGTCAAAAAGAAATAAAAAAATCAGAAAATGTTTTAGCTGATGAAATAATAGAAGATGCAGGACCGGAAACCATTTTAAATCTAAAGAAGGTAATAAAAAATTCCAAGATTGTGGTTTGGAATGGGCCCATAGGGAATTATGAAGAAGGGTATATCGAAGGAACTTCGGAATTAGCCAAAATAATTGCCGAAAGTAAAGTGGAAGCAGTGGTAGGAGGGGGGGATACTTTAGCCGCTATTTCAACTCTCAATCTTCAAGATAAATTCAAGTTTATATCTACCGGCGGAGGCGCAATGTTGGAATTTCTCCTGAAAGAAACACTGCCTGGCATCGAAGTTCTAATGAGGGACTAAGATGTATTTATAAGTTAATTATACAAACTTATGGTAGTTCTAAATTTAACGAAAGAACAAGAAAGTAAATTTATACATTTGCCTATACAACAGGCAGTATATGTCCCATCAACTAGTAATATTTCTGAACAACTTTCTCGTGAAAAGCTTATTCAAAGAGTTGACGAGGTCTGTTCATTTTTGGCTAGTCTCTTTGGCGGATACAATGTGTATGATCTCACGGGGGGATATGTGATTCGTAAAAAAGGAGAAGACAAAATTATAAAAGAACATTTTGTACGTGTAGTATCTTTTGCTACAGATGAAGCATTCAAGAAAAATCAAAACAAACTTTTCGAACGAATAGCAGTTTGGGCAAAAGAATGGGGTCAGGAATCAATTGGTTATGAATTTGAAGAGGATTTATACTATATCCCTAAGTAAATTCTGAGCTCTTTTTCAGCATATCTTGCCAAATCAGGCCTTATTTAAAGCCATAAGATTCTATTGACAAACAAGTAGCAAGTATGCTATCCTAGTAAAGGATTTGAGTTCCTTCAAACAATCAACCGAAAGAGGTTTCCAATGTCTGCCGAAAACAAGCGGCTAGCTGGCGACCTGCTTTTCTGGTTCCAGCTATCAATGGCTTGGGCCTTCACTGTGCCGCAAGTCATCCGTTCTCTTGAGAGCACTGCGGGCATGACCATTACATGGACCATGTTCTGCTCGGCATTCGTTCTCATCAATTTGTTCTTGGCTCTCGGAGCTTATGAACAGTCGAAGAGTCGAAAGGCTGGTCAGGTGGTGCTCGTGTATGCAAACTGGTTGCTGCTCTGGCTTACTTTGTTCGCCATCATCGCCATCAAGGGCACGTGGTCGAGACAAGACACGATACTCACCATTTTGATTCTCGTTAGTCTCGCGGTGCTACTGGTAACACGACGGAAAGGGTCGCTCGTTGCGACAGTTTCTGAACCGATCACCAGAGGCATTATCGCGTTGCTACTCAAGAGTGTGCCTCAACTGTTTATCGGGTACTGCATCATCGTTGCAGGTCGAAAAGACGGTTTGGCAGGTGCGACTCTCACGATAGGTCACATCACTGTTTGCACGAGGCTAGTTGAGATTTGGCTCGCGGCACGACAGGATGGTTGGAACAAGAAGAACCAAGGAATGCTAATCGGCGAGTCAGGCAATGAATTGAGCTGGCTCGTCACGACGGCAATCTGGTTCTGCTACTAACGCTTTGGAGATATGCGTTGAACTCCGGCTCCACACTTGGTGTGGGGCTTTTCTTTTACCCTCCTAAGTTTTTGCTCCGCAAAAATTTTGGCGGGTTAATCCAAATTTTTAATAATTTCCTCGGCGTTTTGTTTGAAGTCGTTTTTGTCTCCAATCGCATCGTTTCCGGGAAAAACCCAAATGTGTGCGTGTTCAACTTCATCTCCAACAATTTTGCTTAAAATCCAGTCAGTCTTAAATGCTTTTCTCTGGGCTAGAGCCACTTTTTTTGCTATTTCAAAATATTCTCCGGCATTCGGAACATCCCATACATATCTAAAATGTTTTTTGGGAATCACTTGGGTGTGCCCAGGGGATTGTGGGTGAATATCCAAAAAGGCTAGAAAATCATTGTCTTCATAGACAATATTTGCTGGAATTTCTTTTTTAACTATTTTACAAAAAATACAGTTTTTATCCTCCATTTGTTTGGGTAAATAATACCAAATTAATGAAAAATCGCTATTTGACCGTGCTATAATCTCTCACATTATGGATAAATACTCCTTAAATACCGATGTCTTTACATCCAATAATTTAAAAGAGGATAATTTATCTCCATTACTTAGAAAATTGCTTTCCATCCGAGGTATTACGGAAAAAAAAGAAATCGAAACTTTTTTAAATCCTGATTATGCCAGTTTGCATGACCCGTATTTGCTCGCTGATATGGAAAAGGCGGTTAAAAGAATTCTCCAAGCGATCGAAAAGAAAGAAAAAATAGTTATTTATAGCGATTATGATGCTGACGGAATTCCTGGCGCGGTAATTCTCCATGATTTTTTTAGGGCGGCAGGGCACGAGAATTTTACCAACTATATTCCAGACCGACATTTAGAAGGGTTCGGATTCCATCTCAAAGCGATTGAAAATTTTTCCAAAGATGAGGTCAAATTAATTATCACGATTGATTGCGGGATTGCGGACATAGAGCAAGTGAGAATGGCCCAGGATTCTGGCATCGATGTGATTATCACTGACCATCATGAGCCAAAAACAAAATTGCCGGAGGCGTTCGCAGTTATAAATCCCAAACATCCAGACTCTAAATATCCTTTTACAATGATTTGCGGGGCCGCTACAGCTTTTAAATTGGTCCAAGGAGTACTTGCATCAGGTCAAAAAGTTTTTCCTTGGAAAGAGGGTGCCGAAAAATGGTTTCTCGATATGGCCGGGCTCGCAACACTTTCAGATATGGTTCCACTTTTGGGTGAAAACAGAATTTTGGCTTATTTTGGGCTTAAGGTCCTGCGAAAATCTCGTCGTCCTGGGCTCAAGCGACTGTTTCGAAAAGTTGGAGTGAATCAATCTTCGGCATCTGAAGATGATATTGGATTTATGATCACGCCCCGGATAAATGCCGCAAGTCGGATGGGGAACCCTCGGGACGCTTTCCACCTTTTATCCACGACAGATGAAACAATTGCTTGGGAAAAGACTGACATTTTAAATAAAATAAATGATGAGAGGAAAGGGGTGGTCGCAGGAATGGCCAAAGAAGTTAGAGCAAGAATCAAAGAAGATACTGGGCGTTTCGAAAAAGTTATAGTGCTTGGGAACCCAAAGTGGCGACCGTCTCTTTTGGGGCTAGTCGCAGGCTCTTTGGTGGAAGATTTTTGCAAACCAGTGTTTCTCTGGGGCCGTGATGGGGAGGAAATTATTAAAGGATCATGTAGGGGGGATGGAAAGATAAACACGCTCGCTATAATGGAGAGAATTTCGGGAGAATTTTTGCAATTTGGGGGACACAAAGCGGCTGGAGGATTTTCTGTTTCTTTTGAAAAAATACATACACTCCCAGAAGCAATTTTGAAATCTTACGAATCAATTTGTGCCGAGGAAGCTTCCTCTGGAAGAGAAAGAGCAAAAACACCGATAGATGAAAAATTATCTCTCACCGATCTTACTTGGAAGACATTTGATTTGATTGATAAGCTCGCCCCCTTTGGAATGAGCAATCCCAAACCGATTTTTTTAATTGAGCAGGCAGAGGTGGGGTATGTTAAGATTTTTGGAAAGCAGAAAAATCATTTGGAACTAGGCTTAAAAGGCACAAGAGTAAAAGGAATTTGTTTTTTTGTAAGTACAGATAAGTTGGGGCTCCTGCTTCCAGATGCTAAAGTGAATCTGGTAGCTTCGCTCGAAAAATCTTCTTTTGGAGGAAGAAAAGAATTAAGGTTGAGGATTATCGACGTATTTTTATAAATTACCTTGAATTACAAAACCCTTTCTCATCATAAGTTTTTGATAGACGCGCATAAAATCTTGCTAGATTTTTGCTATGCTCGGCTCGCCAGCCTGCGCAATGTCTCTCAAAAACTATGATTTCGACGAGTTTTGTAATTCAAAGAAATTTATGATTAAGAAAAAAAATATTCAAAATAGTTCAGATAGTATTGTTATTTTTGCTGATGGTGCGTCATTAGGTAATCCTGGGCCAGGAGGTTATGGGGCAGTTGTTTTGATTCCAAAAGAAAATGATTACACAGTGAAAGAAGTGGGTGGGAGAGAGAAGCATACTACCAATAACCGAATGGAACTTATGGCTGCGATAAAAGGTTTAGAATTATTGCATGCGTCTAATTTGGCGACGCGGCATTCTATCAAAGTCCACACTGATTCAAGTTATGTTATAAACGGCATTACCAAATGGGTCTTCTCATGGGAGAGGCGCAATTGGGTTACGATGAATAAAGAGCCGGTTTTAAATAAAGATTTGTGGGAGGAGCTTTTAGAGCAAACCAAAATCCGACCCGTGGAATGGATACATGTCGCCGGTCATAGTGGAATTCCGGGTAATGAAAGAGTAGATGAAATTGCTGGGGGTTTTGCAGAAGGTAAAATTCCCGAACTTTTTTCTGGCGATTTTAAAGATTATAAAATTAAAGATATTTTCGATATTAAGATTAAAACTGCGTTAAAAAAGAAATCAAAATCTCGTGCCCCGAAAATTGGATATTATCTAAGTAAGGTTGATGGAAAAATAATGACTCATAAGACTTGGGATGAATGCAAAAGAATAGTTTTGGGGGTTAAAGGGGCTAAGTTTAAAAAAGTTGCGAATCAGGAGGAAGAAAGAGAAGTTCTTAAGGGGTGGTGATTTCTGCACTACAGAAATCACGTCGGAAGATTTTTCACAACGTAGTTGTGTAAAATTTACGACGCGATTTGCACTACAGAAATCATGTCGGAAGATTTTATATCACTTCGTGATATAAAATTTCTGACTCGCCTCCGCAATGTCTCTCAAAAACTATTGATTAGACGAGTTTTGTAATGCACGTTTATTCCGCTTTTTGAGACGCCAGACTGTTAGTCCAATAACGAGGTAAAGAATAATCACCCAAAAGAAGCTCAAAGATTCTATTGTTATTGAATTTAAATGAATGCTTCCGAAAAAGATACTTATTTTTTGTATGTAAACCAGAATTAGATAAACAGGCAGAGCAAGGAGAATTCCCAAGAAACTCCAGATTACGCCGGCAAAGATCGCGATAAAACTCAAAATTGTGAGCATCGGCAAGGTTGGAACAACTAGAATGTTGACCAGAGGAGAGAATAAAGAAAAGAAACCAAAGTTATATATAACAAGTGGTAAAGTGTAGATTTGAGCAGCCAAAGTGATCGCCAAAACATCCTGAAACCACAGTAATTTTCCTCGGAAAAATTTATTGAAAAAATCTTTAAAAATATTTTGGGTTTGCGATATGCCTAGAACTGCGAGAAAAGATAACTGAAATCCAATGTCGTATCGTAAGAACAAAGGATTTATTATAAGCATTAAAAAGGCTGCGACCAAAAGACCTCTTTCTATAAAGTAAGGCCGTTTTAATTTTTCACCCAAGAGTAAAATTCCGGCCATAATACCAGCTCTTACCGCGGAAGCAGGATACCCGATTAGTACGATATAGAAAATGAGCACGCTCAAAATTATGTAAAAAGATTTTTTTCTAAATCTAGTAAGGTTTAAGAGAGAAAATAAAATTCCGGCAATTATAGTGATGTGACTTCCGGAAATTGCCAGAATATGGCTTAAACCAACATTTTTATAAATATCTTTTACATCTTGAGGAAGAGAACTGGTATCGCCGAGCATCATCGCTTTTAAAATTTCACTGTATGGATAAGGCAGAATTTTTTCTGTGGAGCGTCTTAAAATATTTTTAATGTCTAGAATTTTTTGATAAAAAGAAAAATTCTTTTTTTCGATTAACTCAATTTCTGGATCGTATAAAACGGTGTGTATTTTGTCTTTAATTAAGAATTCTCGATAGTTAAATTCTGGGAATTCTTTCGGTGTTTCTAATTTTCCAGACAACTTTATTCTATCTTTGTACTCTAACTCTGGAAAAATTTTAGCAGTAATTAAGATTCTCTCATCAATTTCTTCAACTAAAACGGTGTATTTTATGTTGGTGTCTCTTATGTCAGGTTCTTCTACGATAGTTCCGATAAAGGTTATAATTTCTCCAGTATCACGAGATTTTTCTAGATTATCTTTTGGTAATAGAACTTTTTCTGTTCTAAGAATCCCTAAAGAGGAAGCGATAAGTATTAGTGTTAAAAAACCAAAAGTGAGAGAGATTCTATTTTTTTGAAAGAAATGGAGAAGTGAAATTCCCCCAAATATTAAGGCTAGTTCGAGAAAAAAAAGATAAAGACCTGTGAAATTTAGGAAAGATTGAATGAATACTCCGATAATAAATGCGGAGATGAAGCCTAGGACCCAATTAGAGGGACGTTTCATAAAAGTAAAGTTAAAAGGCAAAATTCAAAGGTCAAAATTGCAATTAAAAATCCAAAAGTCAAAAAAGAATCTAATATTATTAAATTTAACACTTTTTACTTTAAATTTTGATTTTTGCCTTTTGAGTTTTGACTTAATTTAAATATATTATATCTATTTTCTTTATTGAAATATAATCATTACAATGCAAAAACTAGCTAGACATTCCAAAGAATATCTTGTCAGCCTTTTGATTTTAGTGAATGTTTTTGTTTGGTATGTGGTCGCTTGGGAGCAAAACGACAAACTTTTAGTTTATTTTCTAGATATAGGGCAAGGAGATTCGATTTTTATTAAATCTCCATCTGGCAATAAAATGATCGTTGATGGGGGTCCAGGAAAAACTGTTCTTCAAGAATTATCAAAAGTTCTTCCTTTTCATGATAGAAAAATTGATGTAGTTGTGTCGACACACCCAGACAAAGATCATATAGGCGGGCTGGTCGAGGTTTTGAAAAATTACGATGTTGATTTTGAAATAGATCCAAATGTTAACGCTGAAACCGCGGTTCTTGGAAATTTTGAAGTTGCCCTATCAAAAAAAGACACTAAAAGAATTGTTGCGCGGAGGGGAGTGACTGTTGATTTGGGGGGAGGGGCAAAGTTTATTATTCTTTTTCCAGATAGAGATGTGTTGGATGTCGAAACAAATGTTGCCTCAATTGTTGGTAAATTGGTGTATGGAGAAAAGAGCTTCCTACTTACCGGAGATTCTCCTCAATCAATTGAAGAATATTTAGTGTATTTAGATGGTGAAAATTTAGAAAGCGATGTTTTAAAGATCGGTCATCATGGCTCGAGAACTTCAAGTGCAACTTCATTTATTGAGACGGTAAATCCGAGATACGCAGTAATTCAAGCAGGAAAAGATAATAGTTACGGCCATCCCCATAAGGAAGTGATTGATATTTTAAACTCTCATAATATAGAAATTTTAGGAACTTATGATTTAGGAACGATTTTGATTGAGTCTGATGGAAAAAATTTAGACGTTCGTTCTTTTTCTAATAAATAAAAAAACCTCGCTTTACTGCAGAGGCCTTCTTTTTCCTTAGAACTTGTAATTTTGGATGCAATTCTAGGCGCGAGTGAGGAGCGAACTGAGGCCTATTAATAAATAGGACGAGGGAGCACCGGAGCGAAGTAACGACGAAGTTGCGTCAAAATTACAAGTTCTATATGATGCCGGCTTTTTTGAGGGTGATGTAGGCCCCGTTCTTATTGATAGTTCGGAGGCCTTTAGTTGAAATATTTATAGAAATAGTTTTTTTGAGTTCAGGAATATAGATCCTTTTTCTTTGGATATTAGGTTTTTTGGTTCTTTTACCAGTTGGATTAAACTGGGTAGCACGAGTTCTGTTACTGTAACCCCCGCCGACAATTGTTTTTTTATTTGTTATTGGACAGACTCTCATATTGTTTAAAAGTTATAAGTTTGTAGGTTATAAGGACTTAAAATATGTTCTGGCATGTTATCATAAGCTGGTTAAAAATCAAATAGGAGAATATTTACACTTTTAGTATGGATCCCGTAGTAGAAAATGGCATAGCTCTTATTTATTTGCGAGAAAGATAATTAAGAATAATATAATTTATATAGTTTTAATATATTGTTTATAAATTAAATTGATAATGGCGAGCAAATAATGCCATTTTTCACTAACGGGATGGATTTCATTTTTATAATCATAATCCTCATAATGTCGGTCATTCTCCACGAACTTTCTCATGGTTATGCCGCGCTTTTCTTGGGGGACAATACTGCCAAACACGCCGGCAGGCTTACTTTGAATCCAATAAAGCATATTGATCCTGTCGGTTCAATATTTATCCCTTTAATGCTTCAAATTTTGGGCACCGGCATAATTTTTGGTTGGGCCAAACCCGTTCCTTATAATCCGTACAATCTTCGAAATCAAAAGTGGGGAGAATTAATTGTTGCGGCGGCAGGTCCTATCACCAATTTATTTTTAGCAGTAATTTTTGGCTTGGTAATAAGGTTTGGAATAAATTTTGGTGTTTCTCCAGCATTTATAAATTTAGGAAGCTCTATCGTTATTTTAAATATAGTTTTAGGCCTTTTTAACTTAATCCCAATTCCGCCTCTAGATGGTTCGAAGATTTTATTTTCAATTTTGCCTTTGCGATTTCAAGGTCTCAAAGATCGCTTGGAACAATTCGGATTCGTGATTGTTCTTTTTTTCGTTTTCTTTTTATGGGATTTCGTTTCTCCACTCATCGGCTGGCTTTATGGTCTTTTAACCGGCCTACCATTTTGATTTGCATTTTTATAGGAAAAGTATTAAAGTATTGCCTATTCGTATAAACAGATTTGAGATCGAAGATTTCAGATTTAAGATTGAAACATGCCGACAATAAATCAATTAGTCCGAAGAAAAAGAATAAAAGTATATAAAAAATCAAAGGCCGTTGCTTTGGCTCGTGGTTTTAATACTTTAAAAAATCGACCGGTTTATTTTCCAGCTCCTTTTAAAAGAGGTGTATGTATTAAAGTAACAACTAAAACTCCTAAGAAACCAAACTCCGCTATTCGAAAAATTGCGAGAGTTCGACTCACAAATGGTATGGAAGTAACTGCGTACATTCCAGGTATTGGACACAATCTCCAAGAGCATTCAGTGGTTATGATCCGCGGTGGTAGAGTAAAAGACGTTGGTCTCCGGTATACCATCGTAAGAGGTGTGCTTGATGCAACAGGTGTAGAGAAAAGAATGAAAGGCAGAAGCCAGTACGGAGCTAAAAAACCGAAGGCTGCTAAATAGAATCACTAAAAATCTAAAATTATGAGAAGAAAAATCAGAACAAAAAGAGAAATTCATCCAGACTTTAAATTTAACTCCGTTAAGGTGGATAAATTTATAAATTACGTGATGAACGACGGCAAAAAAGAAGTTGCCAGGAAAGTTGTCTATGAAGCGATGGATCTCATAAAAGAAAAGGCCAAAACAGAAAATCCTCTAGAAATTTTTGATACTGCTATAAAAAACACTAGTCCTTCTATGGAAGTTAGATCTCGCCGTGTTGGAGGAGCTAATTATCAGATTCCAAGAGAAGTTAGACCAGAACGCAGACAAGCAATGTCTATGAAATGGATAATTGAGGCTGCTAGAAGCCGAAAAGGAGTTCCTATGGCCATGAAGCTTGCTGATGAGCTCATTGCGGCAAGCAAGAGTGAGGGTGAAGCTATGAAAAAGAGGGAAAATACTCACAGAATGGCGGAGTCGAACAAGGCGTTTGCCCATTTTGCTTGGTAATTTTTAGACGGCTTTTGCCGTCGAAAAATTACTTAGCAAAATGGAGCATCCTGTTCTAATTTTACCAAGTTATTTTTACAGAACGTAATTGAAAGAAGCTCAATCACTTTCTCACGCAAAGCGCGTGCGCGAATAGCGCTTCCTTGTATGGGCGAAGCGCTTTGCTAGTTGATTTACAATTAAAATTAGAACTGGGATCGCCCATTTCATGCGATAATAATAATCGCTCGAACAATTTTTAAAAAGTAATTAACTGATTTCTTAAATCATAAATCGTAAATCTTAAATCATATGAATCGTGATTATCCTCTAGAAAAAGTACGTAATTTCGGTATTATCGCGCACATTGATGCTGGGAAAACCACAACCAGTGAGCGTATTTTGTATTACACCGGAATGATTCATAAGATCGGTGAAGTTCATGAGGGCGAAACCACCACTGATTGGATGGAACAAGAAAGAGAAAGAGGTATTACTATTACCGCCGCCGCTATTACTTGTTTTTGGAATCCAACCTACATGCCAAAAGGGGATGATTCGAAGAAATTTCGTTTCAATATTATCGATACTCCAGGACACATTGATTTTACAATTGAAGTAAAAAGATCTCTCCGTGTACTAGACGGCGCGGTCGTGGTGTTCGACGGTGTCGCCGGCGTAGAACCGCAATCAGAAACTAATTGGCGATATGCCGATGAAGGAAAAGTGCCAAGAATCTGTTTCATCAATAAGCTCGATAGAATGGGAGCGAGTTTCAATAAATCTTTCGCTTCAATTCTTGATCGTTTGAATAAAAATGCTGTAAGAATGCAGTTGCCAATCGGCTCTGAAGAAAATTTTGAAGGAGTGATTGATCTCCTCAAGATGAAGGCCTATTATTTTGACGGTGAAAAAGGAATAAACATTATCGAGAAAGAAATTCCGGCCGATATGCTCGCAGAGTCAAAAAAATACCGAGCAGAATTAGTTGAGAAGGTAGTTGAATTTGATGATGTCCTTATGAGCGCATATCTCGAAGGGAAAGAAATTTCAATCGAGGATTTGAAGAAAACAATTCGAAAAGCAACAATCAGTAGTAGTCTCTTTCCAGTATTTACTGGCTCCGCTCTTAAAAATAAAGGAGTTCAGCTCGTTCTCGATGCAGTTACCGAGTATTTGCCGTCTCCGCTTGATATTAAAGCGGTAAAGGGAGTTCATCCTGACACCAATGAAGAAGTGTTGAGGCATCCATCCGATGAAGAGCCTCTTTCTGCTCTTGTGTTTAAACTGCAAAACGATCCATTCGTGGGCCAACTCGCATTCTTTAGAGTTTATTCTGGAGTAGTGGAAGCCGGTACCTATATTTACAATTCCTCAACCGGAAAGACCGAGCGCTTAGGCCGTATCGTGAGACTTCAGGCAGACAAGAGAGAGGAGGTAAAGAAGGTTTATTCCGGAGAAATTGCCGCCGCTGTGGGTCTTAAAGAAGCTAAAACCTCTCACACTCTTTGTGATGAGAAAAATCCGATTATTTTGGATAAAATTGTTGTTCCAGAGCCAGTTATTTCTCTTCGTATTGAACCTAAAACAAAAGCCGACCAAGAAAAAATGGGTATGGCTCTTAAACGTCTTTCGGATGAAGACCCAACATTCAGAATTAAAAGTGATGCCGAAACTGGGGAAACTATCATCATGGGTATGGGAGAGCTTCACCTAGAAATTTTGGTTGATCGTATGAAAAGAGAATTTTCTGTTGAGACAGCTGTTGGTAAACCTCAAGTAGCTTACAAAGAAACTGTGACTGGAACCGCTGAAGCTGAAGTTAAATACATTAAGCAATCCGGAGGTAAGGGACAGTACGGTCACGTTAAAATCAAGATTGCCCCAATGGAGAAACTTGATCCAGAAAAGAAAGTGCCTAAAAATGTTAAGAGAACTGGAGATTTTGAATTCATTGATTCCATCAAAGGAGGCGCTATTCCACAAGAATTTATTCCAGCTGTAGAAAAGGGTCTTAAAGAAGCAACCGAGAGGGGAATTGTGGCTGGTTTCAAGATGACAAATATTTCTTGCGATCTTCTTTTCGGTTCTTACCACGATGTTGATTCTTCAGAAATTGCCTACAAAATTGCTGCCTCCCAAGCTTTTCAGGAAGCTGCCAAAAAAGCAAAGCCAGTTTTACTTGAACCAATCATGAGAGTTGAAGTCGTTACTCCAGAGAAATTCATGGGTGATATTTCTGGTGATTTGAGTGGAAGACGCGGACAGATTGAAGGAATGGAAGAACGAGGTGATCTTAAAACTATCAAAGCAACTGTTCCTCTCTCTGAAATGTTCGGTTACGTTACAACCCTACGCTCTATGACCTCTGGCCGTGGTACTTCAACAATGGAATTTGATCATTATGCTATTGTGCCTCAAAACGTAGCTCTTGAAATCATCGAATCTCGCAAGTAAAAGAATTTTGATTTGCTACTATTTTTTCCTTATTTACCCTGTTTATACATAAACTAACCTTGTTTCTAGGGCTAATTTGTTCTTGACAAAAATACTGCAAGGGTGTATACTATATTTGATTGTTCTTTGTTAGAAATACGTGTTTGCCACAGCAGAATGCAGCCCAAAACCTGGGCTTTCTCCTGCTGTGGCAAAGCAACTTCGCTAAGTCACAAATCCAATTCAAAACACATCTAGGAGGTGTGTCATGTCTGCAATTCTCAAGACTGTTGGGACGATTGTCATGTCTGCAAGTGCTGAAAAGTTGGTTGCCAAGACCAAGTTCGGTCGTGGAGAAGTTAAGGCAAGACCAAACTGCCCCAGAAAAAATTTCAACATTTGGTTTTTCGCGGGTGACGGCAAGGTTGAGGAGCCACAAGACGAACAGACTCTCTGTTATCACGAATTGTGTCAGCCCTGTTGCAACAGTTCCATCATAGATGAACTTGGTGGTGAAGCAAAAGCTGAAACCACCTTGACGGTGATGTCTTCTCTCATGAAGATGCAAGAGAATCGTGAACGTGGTGTTCTTCTTACAAATGCCATGGCCAACATTTTCTATGTCAGAGATGTTGCAGGTACGCTTCGTACTGTCTACGTGTCCTGGATTGATGGTAGTTGGCGTATTGGCGCTATGACCACACACAGTTCATTCAAGTGGTCTCACAGGGGCTTTGGCAATTGTCGAGTGTTCTCTCGCCAAGTGCATTCCAAAGCCTAAAATGGGGCCTGTACTTCGGTACGGGTCTTTTCTTTTACCCGCCAAAGTTTTTCAAGAAAAATTTAGGCGGGTTAACCTATAAAACTAAATCATCCCTTGACCCCGTAGTAGATTTTGGCATTGTTGCTGTCGCAACGAAGTTGCTATGCCAAAATCTACTACGGGGTTGACTCTTTTATTATGTTTGTTAATATGTCAGATAACGCTTTTGCGCTATTTTTGTTTTTGTATGTAAGCAAAAATAATCAATTTGATTTAAATTTTGATAAAATTTTAATAATTATTTACTAATAACTTAGAACTTCCAGATTTGAGACAAGTTCTTTGATAAAACTGAGTCAGAAATTTTATATCACTTCGTGATAAAAAATCTTCCGACATGATTTCTATGATGTAGAAATCAGCATCGAAGCGCAGATTTTAGCAAAGTAATTGGCCAAATGTGAAAGTTATAACACTATGGCAGAATTTAATAGAAGCAAACCCCATGTTAACGTAGGAACCATCGGTCACGTTGATCACGGGAAAACTACTTTAACAGCAGCTATTTTAAACGTTCTTCACCGAGCTGGTTTTGACGTAAAAATAAAAGGAGTAGACCAAATTGACTCCGCTCCAGAAGAAAAAGCTCGAGGTATTACTATTGCTCTTTCTCACAACGAGTACGAAACAGCTAAAAGACACTATGCTCACATTGATGCTCCAGGACATGCTGATTACATCAAGAACATGATTACTGGTGCCGCCCAAATGGACGGTGCGATCTTGGTTGTTGCCGCAACTGACGGTGTTATGCCACAGACCAGAGAACATATTCTTCTTGCAAAACAAGTTGGTGTGCCAAAGATTATCGTCTTCTTGAATAAGTGCGATATGGTTCCTGATCCTGAACTTATTGATCTCGTGGAAGAAGAAGTTAGAGAATTACTCTCCAAGTATGATTTTGATGGAAAAACTGCTCCGATTATAAGAGGTTCTGCTCTTAAAGCGCTCGAAGCTAAAGATAATAATGATGATTGGTCAAAGAAGGTTTTGGAACTTGCCAACACTCTTGATGAATATATTCCAATGCCAAAGAGAGAGGTAGATAAGCCATTCCTTATGCCAGTTGAAGACATCTTCTCAATTGAAGGCCGAGGAACTGTGGTTACCGGAAGAATCGAAAGAGGTACAGTAAAAGTTGGTGAAGAAATTGAAATTATCGGTCTTCATCCAACAGCTAAAACTGTTGTGACTGGAATTGAAATGTTCAACAAATCTCTTTCAGAAGGTTTGGCTGGAGATAACGCCGGAATTCTTCTCCGAGGTCTCAAGAAAGAAGATGTTCATCGTGGACAAGTTTTGGCTAAACCAGGTTCAGTGACTCCTCATACAGAATTTGAAGCTGAAATCTACGTTCTTAAGAAAGAAGAAGGCGGACGACACACCCCATTCTTTTCAGGTTACAAGCCACAGTTTTACATGAGAACTACTGACGTTACTGGAGAAGCTACTTTGCCAGAAGGAGTAGAGATGGTTATGCCAGGAGACACAGTTAAATTTAAAGTTAAATTGGTTGCTCCAATTGCCCTAGAAGTTCAGCAAAGATTTGCTATCCGAGAGGGAGGAAAGACTGTAGGAGCAGGTGTGGTAACAAAAATAGCTGCCTAACGTTCTCCTAGTTGATTTATCTGGTACTTTTACAAATAAAATATTCATATGCCTACCACTAAAAAAGTAACGACAAAAAAAACCAAAGCTGCATCCATAAAAAATGCTGGAGGCTTGAATGCTATCACCAAGCTTCGCATCCGAGTGAGAGCTTATGAATATAAAGTATTAGATTTATCGGTTAAACAAATAATCGACACAGCTCTTCGGTTTGATGCCAAAGTGTTGGGGCCGATCCCTCTCCCAACAGAAATAAAAAAGTACACTGTTAACAGGGCGGCTTTCGTTTATAAGAACGCAAGAGAGCAGTTTGAAATGAGGGTGCACAAAAGACTGATAGATATCATTAACCCGGCGCCTGCGATTATCGAATCGCTTACGAATATGAGTTTGCCTTCAGGGGTTGATATAGATGTCAAAATTATCTAAAACTTCCACATTTAGTGCATTACGTCGTTACTTTGCTCCGGTGCTCCCTCGTCCTATTGCCAAATAGGCCTCGGTTCGCTCCTCGCTCGCGCCTAGTACTGCACTCAAATCTGAAAGTTTTAGAAACAGAGATTATTGATGACCTTCTGTAAATTTGCCCTAAGTCATTGACTTATAGCGTGAAAACTTATAATCTGCTGCAGACATATATAACTTTTATAGCCGATATGAAATTCATCTTAGGAGAAAAAATAGGAATGACTCAAATTTTTGAGAAAGACGGTAAGTCTTATCCTGCTTCTGTTATAAAAACAGAGCCTGTTACTGTTGTTCAACTAAAAACTGATGCGAAAGATGGCTACACCGCTGTTCAGATTGGTGGGGGGTTTAGGAAATCTAAAAACATCAAAAAGCCTCAAATGGGCCATTTGAAAAAACTCGGTAATTTTAAATATTTAAAAGAAGAAAGAGTGTCTCCGGAAGAATCATCAAAATATAAAGTCGGGGACAAAATTAACTCATCCATTTTTTCTTTGGGTGATATGGTGTCAGTTGCCGCTATATCTAAATCGAAAGGTTTTCAGGGAGTGGTAAAAAGACATGGATTTAGAGGAGGACCTCGAACTCACGGTCAGAAACATTCGGAACGTGAACCAGGATCTATCGGAGGTGGAGGGCGTGCGGGAGGGCGTGTTGCTAAGGGTATGAGAATGGCAGGACGTATGGGGGGAGATAGAGTTAAAGTCAAAAATTTGGTTGTTATCGGTTTAAATGAGACAGAAAACTATATTTTTGTGAAAGGGGCAGTGCCCGGAAGAAGAGGAACACTGTTAGAAATTAGAGGGATATAGATTGTAATCTAAAATCTCAAATCTGAAAGTTCTAACAAGAAATAATAAATTAAAAATATGGAATCCGTAGTTTACAACCAGGAAGGAAAAGCGATTGATAAGGTAAATTTACCGACTGATGTTTTTGGTGTTGCCTGGGCTTCTGATTTGGTAAAAGAAGTTACTCTAGGCATGACAGCAAATATGCGACGTGGAACAGCTCACACTAAAGGCAGAGGGGATGTAAGTGGAGGAGGTAAAAAACCTTGGCAACAAAAGGGTACAGGCCGCGCTAGACACGGTTCTACAAGATCTCCTATTTGGGTTGGTGGAGGAGTTTCTCATGGTCCACGTAATGACAAAGACTATTCACAAAAAATCAATAAAAAGAAAAAATCTAAAGCTCTATACTCAATTCTTTCGAGAAAACTAAAGGATAATGAAATTCTTTTTGTAGATGCTATAAATTTTGATAAACCAAAAACGAAAGATGCTAAAAAAGTTTTAAATAATTTAGGTAAAGTAGAAGGTTTTAAAGGAATTTCAGAGAAGAAAAATAATAACGCTATTATCGCTTTAAGTAAAAGCAATAAAAATGCGGAGATGAGCCTTAGAAATTTCAGTAATATAACAATAGAAGAGCTAAGAAATGTAAACCCTCTTATGCTCTTACAGTATAAATATTTGGTGGTTGTTGATCCAAAAGTTGCACTGAAAAGTATATCTGATAAACTCCCTGTTTCGGAATCAGGTAAAAACAAAAAAACGAAAGTAAATCTGAAATCTTAAATCTACAAACATGGCTTTATTTGGAAAAACAAAAGAAAAAAAAGTGAAAGTCGCAACAGAGAAAATTTCTCCTGTTTTAAAAGATACTTCAGTTTTGTCTACTAGAATAAGTAAAGAACCATCCGATATTATTTTAAAGCCAAGAGTTACGGAAAAAGCCACAGATCTTCAAGGAAATAATGTGTATGTTTTTGAGATAAATTCTAAGGCCAATAAAAACGAAGTAAGACTGGCTTTTGCCAAGATTTATAAAATTATTCCGATTAAGGTTAATATTGTAAAAAACCCTGCTAAGAATGTTGTAATAAGAGGCAAGAGAGGAGTAAAAAAAGGTGTGAAGAAGGCTTATATTTACTTAAAAGAAGGAGACAAGATTGAAACCGTCTAAATCTATGAAATTTTATAAACCAACAACCAAGAGCCGAAGGGGGATGACTGGAATTAATTACAGTCAGCTTTTGACTGGAACCAAACCCACAAAATCTTTAGTTTCTGGCTTTAAACGCCGAGTTGGCCGCAATAGCGATGGTAAAATAAGCGTTCGCCACAAAGGTGGTGGTCACAAGAGAAGCTTTAGAATGGTGGATTTTGTTTTGGATAAAAAAGAAGTTCCTTATAAAATTATTTCTGTTGAATACGATCCAAACAGAACTGGTTTTATCGGACTTGCTGTCTTTGCTGATGGAGAAAAAAGATATATGCTTCTTCCTCAAAAGTTTGGAAGAGACGAACAATTTATGATTTCTGCAAACGCTCCAATGAAAATTGGTAATAGATTGCCTCTCAAGAGCCTTACCGTTGGAACTTTTATTTATAATGTTGAGTTAAAACCTGGAGACGGAGCCAAACTTATCAGATCTGCTGGTTGTTTTGCTGAACTTGTTGCCAAAGACGGAGGCTATGCGGATTTGAAAATGCCATCAGGAGAAATCAGAAGAGTGAGTGAAAAAGTTTGGGCATCGATTGGGGAAGTAAGTAACGAAGAAAATCGTTTGGTAAATCTAGGAAAGGCTGGAAGAAGCAGATGGCTCGGTATTCGACCAAAGGTTAGAGGTTCTGCTATGAACCCAGTAGATCATCCTTATGGAGGAGGAGAAGGTAGATCGGGTAGAGGACTTCGCCGCGCTAAGACCAAATGGGGTAAACCAAGCGGTATTGGCCAAAAAACCAGAACTCCAAAGAAGTATTCTAATAGATCGATTGTGGCTAGAAGGAAACCTAAGCGAATGCAACAAGGGTAGTTTTTCGTCAAGCTTTTATTTTTCCGGGTACGTTATTTTTTCTGCTGAAAAAATAACTGAAGTGCTCGCACCAGTCGTGCTCGCAACCCCCTACAAAATAAATGCTTGACTCCGTGATATAATTTAGTTATGTGGAATAAATCTTTATTGAAATTGGGAATTACTTTTTTACTGCTAAGTATTTTTAATATTCTTGTAATAGGTTATTGGTGGTTTAGATGTTTTCAAACCCATTCAGCATTCTACTGCGATGCCTTTGCATTTGGTGGAATATTACTAGCTTTGGGAATTCCTGCTTTAGTTTTATTAGGTCTATCTCTAATTCTCGTGATTATTTCCAGGTTTTATAGAAAAGACATCCATAAAGTGTTTCGCTCTACTTTGCTAATACTAGGTACAGTCGTATTCGTATTTCCTTACTGTATTTGGTTGTCTATTCTGTTTTTTAATCCTGATTCTAGGCCTAGAACCTATTCAGAATTTAATGCTCAAATGGAGCAGGGGCGAATAGATTTAGAACAAAAACAACAAGAAAAATGTGCGGAAATAAGACTCAATATTTCCCTTCGTAAGGAAGGTGAACCAATGCCAGTTCTGCCACGGGACTGCAATTAGTGCTTTAGAGCAGGGAAATTTGACAAACGGCTGTGTTCTGCTAACATCTTAGTACGCCTTTTGAGCGTAATTTTTTTTAAACAATATGGTACGATCACTTAAAAAAGGTCCATACGTCTACGAACGGCTTTTAAAGAAAATTTCTGGAAAGAAGCCAGACGAAGTCGGAATGGTTAAAACATGGGCTCGTAGCAGCCAGATAGCGCCAGAAATGGTGGGTTATCTCTTTGGTGTGCATAACGGTAAAGAACATGTAGAAGTGAGAGTTACCGAAGACATGGTGGGACACAGATTGGGCGAATTCTCTCCAACCAGAAAATTCTTAAGACATGGAGGAAAGATGCAGAAGGAACTCGAGCAGAAGAAGAAAGAGTCCGAGATCGCAGCAGCACAAAGCGCTAAAGCCGCTGTTGCCGCTCCGAACGCTGCTGCTAAACCTAAATAAAAAAGGCAATGGAACAAAAAACAATCACAGCAAAATTGAATGACTTCAGACAATCTCCACGAAAGATGAGATTGGTTGCAAGTTTGCTTAAAGGCAAGAATGCTGAACGTGCTTTGGTTGAATTAAGTTTGCTTCCAAAAAAATCTTCTGCGCCGCTTACCAAACTGATTAAATCAGCTTTAGCTAACGCCAAGAGCCAGAATGTTACCGCCGACACGCTTTACATAAAGAGATTATCTGTTGATGGGGGAGCCATTCTTTATCGAAGACGTTTTAGAGCAAGGGGCCGAGTGGTGCCGATAAGAAAGAGAACAAGTAAGGTAATCTTGGTACTCGGAGAAAAAACAGTTTCAATAAAAAACAAGAAACCAATAAAATCTTAAATCTTATATCTTAAATTAAAATGTCACATACAGTACACCCATACTCCCATAGACTAGGAATAATCAGAGACTGGAAATCTCGTTGGTTTAGCGTTAAACCGAAATACAAAGAACTTCTCAAAGAAGATTTGCTTATTAGAGCATTTTTAAATAAAAGACTAAAAGGATTTTTTATAAGTTTGGTTTCTATCGAACGTGGTCAAAAAGCTTTAAAAATAATTATCGACACCTCAAGACCGGGCGTTATTATTGGCCGAAATGGTGAAGGTGCCACAAAGCTTAAGGACGAACTTTTAAAAGAATTAAAGCGTCTTTCTGGCACTGAAATAAAACAGGAAGTTAAGATTGATATTAGAGAAGTGAAGGCTCCTGAATCCAATGCCGCAATTGTTGGCCAAATGGTGGCTGAAGGATTGGAAAAAAGAATGCCGTTTAGAAGAGTTATGAAGCAAATCATTAGCAAAGTTGTTGCTAATAGAAATGTCTTGGGAGTAAAAATCCTTCTCGCCGGCAGATTGGGCGGAGCTACTATGGCGAGAATTGAGCACCGTAAAGTAGGTAGAATCCCACTTCAAACTTTTAGAGCCGATATTGATTTTGCTCGCGTTGAGGCGATGTTGCCTTATGGAAAAATCGGCATAAAAGTCTGGATTTATAAAGGAGAAATTTTTGCCAAAAAACAAGGAGAGTAGAAATCATAAATCTTAAATCGTATATCTTAAATTTTTATCATGTTAGTCCCAAAAAAAGTAAAATACAGAAAATGGCACACCTTAAGGAAGAATCCGAATAAGGTTGGCCTAGCTACCAGAGGCACAAGAGTTTCTTTTGGATCTTTTGGGCTGAAAGCACTCACTCCAGGCAGACTTCGTTCAAACCAACTAGAAGCCGCAAGAAAAGTCATTTCAAAACAAGTTGGTAAGTTCGGAAAATCATGGATCAGAGTATTTCCTGATATGCCTTTTACCTCAAAACCTGCTGAAGTAAAAATGGGTAAGGGTAAGGGCGATATACAGGGCTATTGTGTCCCAGTTAAGCCAGGAAGAGTTTTGTTTGAAGTAGACGGAGTGGATAGTAAGACCGCGATAGCAGCTCTTGTTGCGGCTGGAGCGAAGTTGCCGGTTAAAACCAAAGTGATAAGTCGCATTTAAGATATCAGATGTAAGATTTCAGATTTGTAAGACAGAAAAAATAGAATTTATAACCGAAAATCATAAATCTTATATCGTAAATCGTAAATCTATGAAAAAGACTGATTTTAAAACCAAAAATAAGACAGAATTGATTAATCTTTTCAAAGAAAAGAAGGAAAATATCCGTAATTTCCATTTTGGTATTTCGGGCAGCAAAACCAGGGATGTAAAAGAAGGAAAGAAACTCAAGAAAGAAATTGCCAGAATTTTAACAGCCTTAAACAGCTCACAAAAGATTTAACCTGCCTGCCGGCAGGCAGGGATTTAGAAAAGGAAGAAAAAATAAAAACAAATAGTTAAGAAAAAATATGGAATCTACAAATAAAAACATTAGCAGACCAAAAAAACTCAAAGGAATTGTCGTGTCAGACAAAATGAAAGACACTGTGGTAGTTGCTGTGCAAAGGTTTGTTAAACATGGAAAATATGGTAAGTATATAAAAGAGAAAAAAAGGTATAAGGCTCATGATGCTGGAAATCTCCATAAAATAGGCGCTCAAGTTACAATCGAAGAATGTCGCCCATTATCAAAAGACAAGCATTTCAAAGTAGTAGCTTAAAAAAATATGTTACAACCTAGATCCATTGTGAATATTGCAGATAATTCCGGTGCCAAAATCGGTAGAGTTTTCAAGGTGCTTGGAGGATCTATGAGACGATATGCTCGTATCGGTGATATTTTGGTGTTATCCGTTCAAAAAGCTGAACCTCGAAAAAGAGTAAAGAAAAAGGATGTTTTGCGAGCAGTGGTTGTAAGACAAAAAGCCCCATTCAGAAGAGAAGATGGTTCTTATATTCGTTTTGATGATAATGCCGTAGTGATTCTGGAAAAAGATAAAGATGAGCCTTTGGCTGGACGTGTGTTCGGACCAATACCTAGAGAGTTGGCAGAGCGAGGGTTCCAAAAGATTATTTCCCTGGCGCCAGAGGTTGTATAAAATTATGAAAATAAAAAAAGGAGACGAAGTTACAATAATTGCCGGTAAAGATAAAAGTAAAACCGGGCAAGTTACAAAAGTTTTTCCAAAAGCGGATAAGCTTATTGTTTCTGGTTTAAATATAAATAAATTCCACCAAAGACCTCGGAAGAGCGGAGAAAAGGGTCAATTAGTCGATAAGAGCATGCCAATACATGTTTCCAATGTTAAACTGAAAAAATAGACCGAGTTCTACCTAATATCTAAAATCATGACAACAATACTAGTTAAAGAAAAATTAGAAAAATCTTTTAAGGATTTTAAAGGAATAAGTGGATATAAAAATCCTATGCAGGTTCCTAAAGTTTTAAAAGTGGTTTTAAACGTTGGTGTTGGCTCTATCAAAGATAAAAAGAAAGTTGAGCTGGTTGCTGACCGTTTAGCAAAAATTACAGGACAAAAACCTTCTCCACGTCCTGCTAAAATTTCTATTGCTAGCTTTAAGTCTCGAGAAGGGGATGTTGTTGGATATCAAGTAACTCTTCGGGGAGCGAAAATGTTTGATTTTTTGGACCGATTATTAAATGTTTCTTTGCCACGATCAAAAGATTTTAGAGGACTTTCACCAAAATCTTTGGATGAGATTGGTAATTTAACTATCGGCATAAAAGAGCATACTATTTTCCCGGAAACTTCCGATGAAGATCTAAAAGACGTTTTTGGACTTGCAATCACAATTGTTACAACTGCCCGCAACAAAGACGAAGCCAAATCATTCTTTGATTATCTTGGTTTTCCTTTTAAGAAGATTGCTAAATAGCCTCTTGTTTTTAGCCACGCAATGTATATCTTTTGAGTAGGGCGATTTCTATTATGGTATACTCTGAATGGATGAACCTTTTAAAAGGAGGTGCAACAATCAGTACCATCATCGCCTGAAATCTGGCCTCCGGGCTTCCTACGGATTCCTTCTAGGCGAACAAAAGAAGGCTCTCCGAGCGGGTTAGTGGAAGCGGCATTTCTCGGTAAAACTATATGCGTGGAGACCTCCAGACCAGTAGGTACAGAAACGCAGACCGCGTGTGGAATTGCTGTTGTTCCCCCGAGGAATGTTTCATTAGCGTCCTATTCTTGCTATTGTAGGGGATTAGGAAAACAACAGGTGGAGAAATCCACGGGTATGCAAGCTACCCCAGCGAAAGGGTGAGACATCCCAAGCTGACCGAGAGCGGTGGTAACCATTCCACTGCTCATTTTTTATTTATAAGGGACTTTTAACATTATAACTTTCCTCCTCCCTCATTCTTGACTTCTTTCGGGCTTTTGATATGCTTCTTACCTAGCTTCTAAAAGCTTTTTTCATATAAAACTTTCTTATAAATTATAAACTTCCAGATTTGAGACAAGTTGTTTGATAAAACTGAGCATCGAAACGAGACGTATTTAATGATACGGCGAGTGAGAAGCGGAGGTTTTAGCAAAGAAATTGGCCAAATATGGAGTTTATCACCCAAAATGGCAACAAAGGCCCTGATTGCAAAAGCAAAAAAGACACCAAAATATCCTTCGAGGGTTATTAGGCGTTGCTTCAAGTGTGGCCGCAGAAGGGGATTTATGAGAGATTTCGGTCTTTGCAGAATCTGTTTCCGTGAATTAGCAAATGAGGGGATGATACCTGGAGTTAAAAAATCGAGCTGGTAAATAAAAAAAGAAGGTAAGTAGAACAAACTCTATACTGCCTTTTCAAAAAAATGAACGATCCAATAGCAGACATGATTGTTAGAATAAAAAATGCCGGAGACGCTGGCCGTAGTGTTATTTCTTTTCCATACTCAAAAATAAAGATGGCTTTGGTCACCTTGCTCAAGAATCACGGTTTTCTCAAAAATGTTTCTAAGGGAGGCAAAAAAATAAATAAAACTATCGAAGTTGAGCTTTTAATTGATGCAGACAAAAAGCCTCGTGTTAAGGGGGTAAGAAGAGTTTCAAAGTTTTCAAGAAGAATTTATATTAAATCAAGAGAGATAAAGCCGGTGAAGAATGGTTTCGGAAAACTAATACTTTCAACTTCCAAAGGAATTTTAACTGGAAATGAAGCTAAATCTTTGAATTTGGGCGGTGAAGTATTGTTTGAAATATGGTAAATGTTTGTCTGTAAAAAATCATCATGTCTAGAATAGGAAAAAAACCAATAACTTTAGTTGCAAACACAACCGCTTCAATGAAAGAGGGGGTTTTGACTATCAAAGGTCCTAAGGGAGAAATTTCTAAAGAATTCAAGCCACTCATTGATATTGCGATTACGGATAAGACAATCACTTTAAAACCAGTCAAAAACAATCCTTTCACCGCTTCTCTTTGGGGAACATACGCTTCTCATATCTCTAATATGATCGAGGGAGTGAATAAACCATACGAGAAAAAATTAGTTATAGAAGGAATTGGTTTTAAGGCAGAGATGAGAGGGGACAAGCTCGTGATGAATCTTGGTTTCTCGCACCCAATTGAATTAATTGTTCCAAAAGACTTAAAAGTAAAAACTGAAAAAGATTCCATTCTTGTTGCTGGGATTGATAAAGAATTAGTTGGGCAATTTACCGCAAAGGTGAGAGAAATCAAAAAACCAGAGCCATATAAGGGTAAAGGTATAAGATATTCTGGTGAGACCGTACGTAGAAAGCAAGGTAAAAAATCAACTTAAAATTTCATGGCAAAATTAATACATACATCACCTCGAAAAAGAAGCCAGAAAAAAATTAGAGCTAAAATCTCTGGTACAAATGAACGTCCACGCGTGGCTGTTTTCAGGTCTAATAAATATTTGTCAGCCCAAGTCATCAATGATGAAGTTGGTAAAACTTTAGCTGCTGGTACAACCAAAGAACTTAAAGGATCTTCTGTGATGGAAAAAGTGCAGTTAATGGGAAAGACTTTGGCGAGCGATGCGATTAAAAAAGGTATCAAAAAAGTTGTTTTTGATCGTGGTGGATTTATATATACTGGTAAAGTTAAAGCTTTGGCTGAAGCACTACGAGCCGGAGGACTTGAGTTCTGATTTCTGCACCACAGAAATCATGTCGGAATAAAATTTCTGACTAAAAATAAAAAATCAAAATGGAAGAAAAAATTAAAAAAGAATTTAAAGCGCCTGGAACTGTAGCTAAACAGCCTTTTAGTCGTGGAAATGCTGGCGGCGAAGACAACAAAACACAGAAGAAATTTAGCAAATCTGTAAGAAGAGAAAGTCGAACCAAACCTGAATTTGATCAAAAAATCATAAGTATCAGACGAGTAGCCCGTGTGGTTGCTGGAGGACGTCGTTTTAGTTTCAGCGTGTCTCTAGTTGCTGGAAACAGAAAAGGATCTGTGGGTGTGGGTGTGGGTAAAGCTACCGATACGCCACTTGCTATTGAAAAAGCTTTTAGAGATGCCAGAAAAAATATGGTTTCCTTGAATCTCACAAAAGATTCTTCCATTCCATACGAAGTTAGAGGCAAACTTTGCGCTTCAGATGTCTTTCTAAGACCAACAGGCAGAAGGGGAGTTTTGGCAGGAAGTTCTGTTAAAGACGTAATCGAACTTGCCGGTATTAAAAATATCAGCGCCAAGATTTTTTCTCGAAGCAAAAATCGACTAAATAACGCTAAGGCTACGGTGGAGCTTCTTTCCCGCTTTTCCAAAAAATCTAACTAAATTTTATGCAAATTCATCAAATAAAATCTAAATTTAAAAGAAAAAGGTCTATTAAAGTTGGCCGTGGAGGAAAGCGTGGAAAGACTTCTGGGCGTGGTACTAAAGGCCAAAACTCTAGAACTGGAAGGAAAATCAGACCTGAAATCAGGGACGTTATTAAAAGAATTCCAAAATTACGAGGGCATGGAAAAAATCGAGCGGAAAGCGTCAATGACGCGGTAGTTAAACCAAAGGTTATAAATTTGGTTGATCTAGAAAAGGCTTTTTCATCTGGAGATGTAATAAATCCTAAAACTTTGGCAGAAAAAGGTTTGCTTAAAGCAGAAGCCGGCAAACTCCCAAAAGTAAAAATTTTGGGAACTGGAGAAATAACTAAAAAATTCACTCTGGAAGGATGTTTAATTTCTGAAGTGGCAAAAGCCAAACTAATCAAAGCGCAAGGTTCTGTAAAATAAAAAACAAAAAATCCGATGCAAACTTTCTGGAATAAAATTAAATTGGTTCTCGGAGACAAATCCTTACGAAAAAGAATTCTTTTTGTTTTATATGCTCTCATCGGCTTCAGGTTGCTAGCGGTTATTCCAATTCCAGGCATTGACGTTGTGAGATTGGAGAGTTTTTTGGCTAACAATCAATTCTTAGGTCTTCTAAACATATTTTCTGGTGGTGGACTAGCTAAACTTTCCATTATGATGCTCGGAGTCGCTCCATACATTACCGGAAGCATTATCATGCAGCTTCTCACAATCATGTCCTCTAGATTAAAGGCTTTGTATCAAGAGGAAGGGGATGCTGGACGAAAGAGATTTAATCAGTACTCAAGAATGCTCACCGTGCCACTTGCAATCATCCAAGGATTTGGATTTTTAGCTTTCCTTCGCGCTCAAGGTGTGCTTCTCGATATGTCATGGAAAGAACAACTTATAAGCGTCTTGGTTATTACTGCTGGATCAGTTCTTCTTATGTGGATCGGTGAGTTAATTTCAGAGTTTGGAATCGGAAATGGAATTTCAATCATTATTTTTGCCGGTATAGTCGCTAGTCTTCCGTCAAACGCCGCTCAACTCGCACTTACTTTTGAAGTGTCCCAAGTGCCGTTGTATCTAGCGGCCATTATCGCCGCTACGCTTGTTATCTATGGCGTTGTCTTTATCACAGAAGCGGAGCGCCCAATTCCAATAACTTATGCCAAAAGGGTTCGTGGGCAAAAAGTTTATGGTGGTATTTCAACATATTTACCGCTTCGTCTTAACCAGGCTGGAGTTATCCCAATTATTTTTGCGCTTTCAATTTTGCTTTTTCCTCAAATGATTTTAAATTTTCTGAAGAGTGTTGATAATGGAACGGTTCAGAGCATTGCTAATTTTCTACTTAAATTTATAGAAAACCCTTGGCTTTACTCCATGGTTTATTTCGTCTTAGTTCTAGGCTTCACTTATTTCTATACAGCTGTAACTTTTGACCCAGAATCCACTTCGAAACATTTGCAAAAGAACGGGGCTTTCATTCCAGGTATTAGACCAGGAAGTGCCACAAGTTTTCATATCGCTAAAATCTTAACTAGACTCACTTTGGTTGGTGCCATCTTCCTCGGTTTGATTGCTGTTTTGCCGCTTGTGATGATGGCTATTACTCACATCAACGCCTTTGCTATCGGAGGAACAGGACTTCTCATCGTAGTTTCAGTTGTTATAGACCTAATCAAAAAGATAGAAGCGCAGATCTCTGTCCGTGAATACTAGAGTAAGTCAAAAATCAAAAGTTCAAGTCAAAAGACGTTAAGTTGAATGCATTTGTATTTAACTTTTGGATTATTAATTTCAATTTTGAATTTTAACTTTTGATTTTTGAATTAATAATCGATTATATAAATCTTAATTCTATAAATATACTAAGTACTAAAATACTAGTATACTAAGTACTATATGAGTGATCCTCAAGCCTTTATATTTTTTGGTGCTTCCGGTTCTGGAAAGGGGACCCAGGCAAAATTGCTTTTAGAATATCTAGAGAAAAAAAATCGTAAAGCAATACACATAGAAACCGGTCAAAAAGTCAGAGAGTTTATTGCAAGCGATGATTCGTATACCAGCGTGCTTACCAAACATGTGATAGATCATGGTGGTTTATTGCCAGTGTTTGTTCCTATTTGGCTTTGGACGGAGGTTTTAAATAAAGATTTCACTGGCAAGGAAGACTTGATTCTCGATGGGGTCTGTCGACGTGTTCCTGAAGCCCCAGTTCTTGATTCGGTGATGAAATTTTACAAACTTCAAAAACCAATTGTTATTAGTCTAAATGTTTCTGATAAGTGGGCAGAAGAAAGACTTAAGTCTCGCGGTCGCACAGATGATGTCGCTAAATATGTTAAAAGTCGTTTAGATTGGTTTAAAAAGGATGTTGTTCCGGCAATTGAATATTTTAGGGATAATCCAGACTATATTTTTTTGGACGTTAACGGAGAAAAGAGTATTGAAGAGGTGCACGAGAATATTGTTAGTCACATCAGTTAGACCAACTTATCAAAAATGGTAACAATTAAAACCGAAGCAGAAATAGAAATTCTGAAGGAGGCGGGCCGTAGACAGGCTCTTTATTTTAAAAAATTAAAGGAACATATTGTTCCGGGCGTCTCTACAGATTTTTTAGACAAATTGGCTTTTAAGCTTATAACAGAAGGGGGAGATACTCCGGCATTTTTAAACTATCGGCCCGAGGGTGCGAAAAAACCATATCCTTCGAGTTTGTGTGTTTCGATAAATGAAGAAGTTGTTCATGGCTTGCCTTCTCTCAAAGAAAAAATTTTAAAAGAAGGCGATATTGTCGGAATTGATATGGGGCTTAGCCATAAGGGAATGATTGTAGATTCTGCGATTACATTTCCTGTGGGCGAGGTAGACAGTGTTGCTAAAAAATTGATCAAAGCCACTAGAGATTGTTTAGATGCTGGAATAAAAGCGGCAAAGGCGGGGAATTCAATCGGAGACATCGGTTTTGCTATCGAGGAGACCGCGCGGATAAGCGGTTTTTCCATAGCAGAGAATCTTGTTGGGCATGGGGTAGGGTACAAGCTTCATGAGGATCCATACGTGCCAAACTGGGGGAAGAAAGGAGAGGGTCTAACTTTAAAACCGGGACTTGTGCTTGCAATCGAGCCGATTCTTTGCGAAGGGACCGGCCAAGTTGTTTTTGAAAAAGATGGTTACACTGTAAGAACGAAAGATAGAAAAAGGAGTGCTCACTTTGAGCATACAATTGTCATTACGGATGGAAAACCAATAGTGGTGACAATACTCTAGGAAAATCTCAATTTTTTGGTCTTTTTGTCTGTAAAAAAGCGACTTTCTTTCACACCTCTATGGGTGCAAAGTCGCACTTGGTTTCCTGAGATATAAAAAGCCCCAGAGGTGTTTTACCTGCTGGGGCTCGAGAGAGATCCTAACAAAACCAAAAGTCACTATTGCGTAGCAGTTTTGAGAACCGCTTTAGTAGCATCCGAGATATTGAGGATCGCGAATGCTTCATCTGTAAGCGCCACAAAGTGAAACGATTGGTGTTCAGAGGGACTCAATTTGACGTTGTCTCCCGCAGTTTCGACAAGGAAGTTGAACTGCCTTGTCTTTTTGCCGGAACCAGACGTGTAATCGAAAAAACCGAGATACGAGAGAACAGAATTTACAACAAGTCCTGTCTCTTCTTGTACTTCCCGAGCAAGTGCTGTGAGCAGGTCTTCACCTGTATCCACAGTGCCACTCGGGAGTTCGATGAGTCCGCCCATGAAGTCAGTCGGAACTCGTTCAAGGAGCAAGAATTTGTTGTTCTTGCGGATCACCGCTCCCACTACCAGCTTAACTATATTGTCCTTTTGGGAATCGGCGACCAGCTTCTGTATTGTGTTGTGATCGATGTGTGATTGCATGGGTCTTCTTTTTTTCCTGCATTGTACTACTTGCTCGTTTCCGAGGCAAGCAGAATTGCCGGATTATCTCTCACCACTGAGGCTACTTTTACGATGCCATCAACGTAGAGATTGACCATCTGCTCTTCATCCTGAAATGACCACACCGGTAGTTTGAGTGCGTTCTCGTAGAACTGCTCCGCCATTGGAAATGTTTGCCGTTTTTGTTCCGTTGGACACGGATACAATCTCGGCAAAACACTTTCGGGCTCGACGAACAGAGGCAACTTATGAAGCATCCCGGTGGACCGTGGCCGATCAAGCTCAACAAGCCCTTCGGCTAATACCGCTTTAGTGAACAGGTCGACGCCAATCCCATAGGAATGGGAAGCATCGAACTGAATCACGTAGGCATACCAGCCTGGTTGCTTGTTAGAAACTTCTGGCACTATCAGGAAGGGGAACGGTTTGAATGCTACAGTCATTCTCTCTGCATAGATTTGTCGCTGTAGAAGCCACTCATCTAAGTGAGAGAATTGTTCTTGCGCCATAGCAACTGCGAGGGGATGGGCACGGAATTTCAACCCAAATCCAGTCGTACTAAACGCTGAAAACGGATTATCTGCTGGTATCTCCTGCTTGCATCTCTTATTGTAATGTCCTTGCAATAAGGCGCGATAATACACTTCCTTGTTGTCGGTAAGCATAATACCACCTTCACCGCCCGTAATCGTTTTCTGTGCCTGGAAACTCCACGCTGCCGCGTCGCCAAACGTGCCAACAAGTTTCCCGTTGACTTTTGCACCGTGCGCATGGGAACAATCTTCCAGCAACTTCAAGTTGTGCTCCCGACATATGGATACAATTGCATCCATATCACATGGGAGACCCCACATGTGGGTTACCATCACGGCTTTCGTCCGTGAGGTAATGAGCGTTTTGATCTCCGCAGGATTGATGTTTCCATCACGCCCACAGTCACAAAACACTGGTGTTGCCCCCGTATGCATAAGCGGGCTTACCGTTGCAAAGAATGTGTAGACGGGACAGATTACTTCGTCGCCATGTCCCAATCCCAATCCTTCATACATTGAATAGATGGCATTGGTTCCGGAGTTTGAAAGTAACGCATATCGCCGACCGTGATGAGCCGCGAAGGTTGTCTCAAACTCTTTGATCACTCCTGATCGATCATAGATCGAGACAGTAGTGTGAAGTTGTCGAACAACCGCTTGCTCAACATCTTCTGTAATGCGGGGCCACACAAAATGGGGCCCCTTCGTTTCGATAGTTTTTGGACCACCGAAAATAGCAAGATGATTCATAGCTGTTTCTCCTCTTTGGGTTCTTGGATTAACTTCAGAAAATGATCCGGGTGGCACGATGCACCCGAACGATCGGACTGATACGCTGCCTCGATAACTGCGACGTGTTGCAGATGCTCGGTGTAGTCTGGAAGTAGGCCTGGAACGAATTGACGGATCCGTTCAGCAAAGTGGTCGAGTTGCTCAACCGTAGCCGACGGCCATCCCCCCTGCCTTTCCAGTCGTTCAATTTCTTTACCGTTGATGTCCATGCGACGAATTAGGCCGCGCGAAACTTCAACAACGCCGTTTGTACCGAACACTCTCACCCGCTCTTGTTTCTCCGGATACACTCTGGAGATCACGAAGTTCCCAACGACCTTCTCGTCGTATTGAAACTCCAAATGATGGTAATCAAACAAAAGATGGGCGGTGTCCTCCACATCATACTGTTGACCGGGACGATTGCCCCGTGTCATTCTCGCGGTTACAGATGTAGGCATCCCGAAATACCAGATCAACAAGTCAATGAAGTGATACCCCATATCCACCAATGCTCCGCCGCCTGAGAGATTCTTGGACGCTCTCCACCCCGTATCCAGCGCCGCCACATTCATCGTGTACGCGCCTTCAATAGAATAGATCTTTCCAATATAAGTCTTAAGCTGATGAAATGTTCGATAGATGGGATTAAACCGACGCTGAACTGTCACTCCTAGGTAGACTTGTCCGTTACGCAGAACGTGGAGAAGCTGCTTTGCTTCAGCGACACTGGTAGCGAATGGTTTCTCCTTGATGATGTGCTTGCCAGCTGCCACTAAAGTACTTACAACATTCAAGTACGCATAATGCGGAATGGTGACAAGCGCAACCTGGAAGTCTTCCGCACCAATTAATTCTGAAAGTGAGGTGTAGCCGACCACGCCATACTGCGCGCTCGTTTCCTCCGCTTTCTTCGGGTCGGTATCACAAACACCAACCAGGTCGAAGTTGAGACTTTGCTTGATGGCAGGGATATGATCCTCTCGCGCCCGCTTACCAAGACCGATTACTACAATACGTAGCTTCATGAGAAAGTACTCCGTATCTCGATTGTAAAAGAACAGATTCAACCTTCCCGCAAGACTTGCGGAATTAAATAAAAAGTTGAACTCTAGTTTGAAGACTAAATGTTTCTAAGAGTATTGTCAAGTGTTTTATGATGATTTGATACTTTGGATATATACAACCAAAAGTATCAAGTTATTACGGACCCTAGCATCTGGATAAATTTTCTGCTAAGATTCCTTGCGTTGGTCTTAATTTATTAATCTAATCCCTCTAATACATCTAATCCCTCTAATCTACTAATATGCATTTAAGCAAAGAAAGAACGTTAATTATCATAAAACCAGACGCCGTTCAGAGAAATTTAATCGGGGAAGTTATAAGACGCTATGAACGGGCTGGCCTTAAACTTATTGCCATAAAAATGATGGTTCCAACGGCAAAGCACGTCGAATCTCATTACACCCTTGATCCAAACTGGCGCAAAGTTACTGGAGAAAAGAGTATAAAATCTTATAAAGACAAAGGGATGAAGCCACATTCTGAAGATCCTTATGAGATTACCGCGATAATTTTGGAAAAACTCAAAGATTATTTCATTTCTGGTCCTGTAATTCCGATGATTTGGCAAGGAGCGCACGCGGTGAAGATTGTTCGCAAGCTTACAGGTGGGACAGAGCCTTTAAGTACTGACGTTGGTACAATTCGTGGCGATTTTGTTCATGACTCTTACCAAATGGCAGATACTGATAAGAGAGCTGTCCGAAATTTGGTTCATGCTTCAGGTTCAGTAGAAGAAGCTGAAATGGAAATCAAACACTGGTTCCGACCCGAAGAAATCACAAATTATCGTCTCATTCAAGAAGCAATTTTGTACGATACTGATCTTGAGGGGATATTAGAAACAAAAGAGACAAGAGAGCCAAAAGAAAAAAAAGCTCTAACTAAGAAAAAGAAAAATTAAATTAAATGAGAGAAACAAAAAGACGGCTATTATTAGTCGTCTTTTTGTTTGTTAAAAATATAAATAAAATAAAAAACTTGAATTTTCCAGTTTTCTATTCTCCGCTTGTGTTTTTTGTTTGTATCTTGAAAACTTTTTCGATATAATCTATGCAGGGTTGTTTGAGATATTCTCTAGATAAATTTTTTTAGGGATTCCAAAATCGCTTTGTTACGATGAGTTCAGGAGTCCTGAGTTCTGACAAATAAAGTTGAGGAAACCCACCTATTTTCTATCTATAGGGAAATATCTGCAAATGACCCTAGTAAAGCCACCACGTTAGACGTGGTGTTTTTAATTATTTGTTTTCAAGGTAATATTAAACAAAGAGATGTCCAATATTCAAAATAAAATCTTAAAAATTATTGTGTTTCTGATTGTTTTAATCGGCATTATTCATGTTGCGGCTTACTATTTTCATCTATATCTTGAACTTTGGTGGATTGATATGCTAATGCATTTTTTGGGAGGCACTTGGACGGCCGCTTTTGTGCTCTGGCTCATATTCTTCTCTAATTTACTTAATTTGAATCAGAAAAATAATCTACCAAATTTTTTAATTACTACTTTTTGCACAGTTTTGCTTGTTGGAATTGGTTGGGAAATCTTCGAATTTAAGGCTGGATTATCTTTTTTCTCACCTTTAACTTTGTCTGCTCGAGGGTATTGGATGGACACTATTTCCGATCTAATTCTCGATTTAATTGGCGGAATATTTATGAGTTTATACTTTTACCGAATTTATCGTGTTAATTCTTTAAAAAATGGAAACTAACAACAAAGCACTAAAAATCACATTTCTGGGTGCTACCAGCCAAGTAACCGGCTCCAATTTTCTTGTTGAGACGTCTGAAGAAAAAATATTAGTGGACTGCGGTTTGTTTCAAGAAACCTTAGAATCCGAAAAGAAAAATGTTGGAGGTTTCCCTTTTAATCCACGAGAGATAAATTATTTATTTGTAACTCATGGCCACATTGATCATATAGGAAGAATTCCCAAACTTGTTCGAGATGGTTTTAGAGGGCAAATTATTTCAACTCCAGAAACAAAAGAGATTGCTCTGCTTCTTCTTGAAGATGCTCTCAAGGTTATGGGCTATCGGAAATTGGAGAAAGGAAAAGAGCCTCTCTATGAGGAAAAAGATATCACCGAGTCTTTTAAACTTTGGAAAACTGTTTCTTACAGACAAACTTTTAAATTGAAAAATGGCCTCGAAGTTGTTTTAAAAAATGCTGGGCATGTTTTAGGTTCTGCAATGGTTGAATTCAAGAGAGCGGGAAGCCTTGAATCGCTAGTATTTACAGGAGATTTGGGAAGTTGGCCAAACCCTTTGCTTCAAAAAACCGATAGTTTGGATGGGGTTAAATATTTGGTGATGGAGAGTGTCTACGGAGATAGAAACCATATTTCTTTGTTCGAGGGGGAGAGAAATTTTAGACAAGTTGTAGAAAAGATAATAAAAAATAGTGGCACATTATTAATCCCCAGTTTTTCACTCGAAAGATCCCAAGTTGTTCTTTTTGAGCTTAATAAGTTAATTGAGAACAAAATTATTCCACATATTCCAGTTTTTTTTGATTCGCCACTTGCAATCAAGCTCACTGAAATTTATAAAAGATCAAAACATTTATTCAATACCGATATCCAAAATCAAATTAGGGGCGGGGATGATATTTTTGATTTCTCTCACTTGGTAATTTCCAAAACCTCTTTTGATTCGAAGTTAATTGAGAATACAAAAGGATCAAAAATAATTATTGCCGGGTCCGGAATGTCGCAAGGGGGCAGGATTGTTTACCATGAAGCAAAATATCTTGAAGATGAAAAAAATGCTGTTTTGCTCTTAGGTTACCAAGGAATAGGAACATTGGGACGTAGACTTCTAGAGGGAGAAAAACAGGTTTTAATTCAAGATAAACCTATAAAAGTTAAAGCTAGTATTGAATCCATCGACAGTTTTTCAGCCCACAAGGACTCGGACGGGTTGCTTCAATTTGTGGCAGACAATGGGGATCATTTAAAAAAAGTTTTCTGCGTCATGGGAGAACCTCGGGCTTCATTGTTTTTAGCTCAAAAGATTAAAGACAATCTAAATATTGACTGTGTTGCACCAAAAGAAGGGGAGAACTATCTCGTAGATTTATAAATTATTAAGATGCTATAAATTAAAAAACACTCTCATATTCTTCTGGAACATGAGAGTGTTTTTTAATTTTTACCTCACCTTATGAAATTTTTTGTAGTAATCTTGTGAACGTTTCTGGATTATTTTGAGCAAGCCCAGCGAGAACCTTTCTGTCTAAGGTCACTTTTTTATTTTTCAAAACATTTATAAACTTGCTGTAAGAAGTACCTTTGCTTTTTAATGTGGCGCTGATTCTAACGTTCCACAATCTTCTAAAGTCGTTTTTCTTATCTTTGCGATGAGCAAAAGCGTATTTACCTGCGTGAACCAAGGCTTCATTAGCGGCTCGTTCTTTATTTGAGCGTCCAAATCTATAGCCTTTGGTTTTCTTTAAAGTATTTCTTCTGTTTTTTAGGGCGTTAACGCCTTTTTTTACTCTGGTCATGGTATTAAATAGTCGGAGTAATTGGGAAATGCTAGCATCTCTAATTCTCTAACTTTATTTTTTATTTTGTGCCAATCAAAAATCTGCTTTTTGATTTATTGGAAAAATTAACTTCTAAAGGTCGTTTTTTGTTCAATTGTTTTCGACGTCTTTCTTTAGCGTTAAAGTGATTCTGTCCAGCTTTTCTAGACATAATCTTTCCATTTTTGGTCACCTTTAATCTTTTTGTAAATGATTTATTTGTTTTCATCCCGTAGTGAAATTTCAGGTCGTTCCTCGCAAAGCTCAGAACTATCCTCGAAATTGATGGTTTTGCTATAATAAAATTAAATTATTTTTTACACATTTTCCACTCTAACTATTTGCAACCTGAAATTCTACTACAGGATTCATGCATTCGCCTTCTCTATAACAACTGTCAATCCCTTCGGACTTTTTTTAGGACTTTCAGTTACCTTATATGGGATCTCTACTAATTTCAAGATCCGATCCAATCTTTCCTTAAGAAATTTGAAATCAAGATATTTGGATCTTCCCGGTAAAAATAAATCCACTCTTACACGGTTTCCTTCAGCAAGCCATTCACTAGCTTTTCTGGCTTTTAAAGCCAAATCATGTTCGCCAGTCCCGACTTTTACCTGAATACTTTTTACCTCAACGGTGTGAGCCTTGGTTTTGGCTAACTTCTGCTTCTTCTTCTCCTCATATTGGAATCTGCCAAAATCGGCTATTTTCGCAATTGGAGGAACGGCATTAGGTGAAATTTCAATCAGATCAAGTTGTAATTCGTGAGCTTTTTTAAGAGCTTCCCCGAACACCAAAACACCTAAGTTTTCTCCTTCCGGACCGATAACTCGGAGTTCTTTGGCCCTTATTTGATTGTTTATTCTTGGTTTTTGAATCAAGGTTGATCTTTATTTCCTAACGCTTTATCAATAAAAATTAACACATAGTGCATATTAAAGCAAGTTTGGCACAAAAAAACGACCTTCCACTCATCTGCCACGATGTGACATATGATTGGAAGGTCGATTGGTGCTGTAGGCACAATTGCCTAAGCACAGACGTTGATCACCTCCGAGGTTGGTTCGGTCACACTTGTTGAGCCCAACTTATCGGGGCTAGACAAGCGCGAGTCGTACCTCGGATCGGTGCCACCTGGGTGGCGGGGAGAGGAACGCTTCCTCCGGCTCCGGTTCGGGCGGTGGCGTCACGGGTCTTGGGGGGAATGCTGATTGCATCTCCCTTACTTGTTCGAGGTGGTTTCGGAGTTCTTCTTTCCTTCCTGCAGCAGTGGTTGAGGTGCGTAGCGTGAGCACTGTCCATGTTGAACCATTCGAATCGACCCATGAGGTTGTGTAGGAACTCTGAGCCGGACCCTGGCCTTGTCCTTGCGGGACGATCTTGCCGTTCTCGAACGCTCCGAGGCCGGTGATCGATGTGATCTCGAAGACCCATTCCTTGGTGTTGCTGACTTCGGTCGTGAGCGTGTTGTGGGTGCCGTCTTCTTCATTCCAGTTGAACTCCATCATTGGAGCACGGCTGATGGCTGTCGACATCAGGAGCTCTCCTGTTTCGACGAACCAACTGACGTTGATCGTGTTCACCGACTGGTTCACCGGATCCACGAACGCGTGGAGATGCGGCGCCTGGGCGATCACGGCGGGGCAAACGAGCCACGCCATGAAGACCATGACCGAGAGAAGTTTGTTGAGCATGAGATCCAACTCCTGGAACATGGATCAGCGAACTGATCCGGGTTGTCTGCGGGATGCAGACGGGTGCGCTATCTCGGGGATGAGACGAGCTTTAAAAGGCTGATTTTTACACTTTAAAAATCATGTCGAAAGATTTCGAATAACGAAGTTATGAGAAATTTTCGACCTTAATATAAGCCACTTAAAGCTCGTCTCATTTGGTGATCAATTTTTAAAGAACTACCTTGATAAAAGGTACTACTAGTGTTATAGAAAGTCAAGCACCGATATACTAATCGTGTCTCGGGCCTAGAAAATAAACAGCCAAGGTAGTTGTGATTGGAATTGTGAGAATAAGTCCAATGCTTCCGATGATAGTTCTTATAATTTCAGTCGCGACCGCTTCTTGATTTAAAATCATTCCAAATTCAATTTGGGATACCGAAAAAAGTAAAAGTAATGGAAGAGTTGCTCCGGCGTAAGCTAAAGCCAAAGTGTTAACTAAAGCTCCTGCATGTTCTCGTCCGACTCTCATAGCTTTGTGATAAATTTCTTTTTTTGAAAGGTTGTGTACACTCTCTTTAAGTTCGCGCACAACTGCAACTTGGGTAATAGCAATATCGTCTAAGACTCCTAAAACTCCCACGATAATTCCTCCCAAGAGGAGACCAGAAAAATTTAAATTGCCGAGAGTAGCAAAATTTAAATAGACGGCCTCTTCATTGCCGAAACCTGTAAGCCTGGTCATTCTCACAGCTACCGAAGCCAGTATTCCGGTTAAAATCACCGCAATAACTGTGCCAGAAAAAGCTACTCCTGATTCACGATTAAAACCGTGGGTTAGAAAGATTGCTAGAAAGAGTATAGCCGCGGCAATTAAACTGCTGGTCAAAACCGGAGGATATCCTTTAAGAAGGAGGGGGAGTAAAAAATAAATTATTACTAAAAAAGTTCCAAAGAGGCTCATTATAGAACGCAGTCCTTGCCACCTACCAAAATAAATAATTACTGCCACAAAAAGCAAAGTAAAAAATATGAGTGCGGACCTTCTGTCTATGTCTCTTACTGAATAGATTTCATTGCCATCAATTGTGATCAGATAATTCATGAAAAAAGAATCACCAACTTGAAGTGGTAGGTAATCGTTTACCAATGTAACTGTTTGGCCGCTTTTATCTCCCTCTAGGATTTTAGCTTCGAGAGTTTGTATGATTACTTCTGTCTCTGTTCCCGCAATTAACTTCTTTTCCTCTTTAATAATTTTCAAGACTTCGGCTCGCCAAACTCCCTGCAAGTCTTGCTGAAGTTCTTGGGCCAAAACCGTCTCAACTCCAGAAAAGGTCGATATTAGAGCGACAAGGCTGATTAGAAGTAATGATATTTTTGATACTTTTTTCATTTCTTTAATTTAAGCATATTTCTTGTATATGTTAACATTGGATTTGTCCAATATTATTGAAATTAATTATTATCATCCATGCTTTCTTTATACATCTTACTAAGTGTCTTTGGAATCAGCCTTATTTCCCTAATCGGCATTTTTGCCCTGTCTTTTAAGGCAGAGTTTTTACAGAAAGCACTTTTTATTTTTGTGGGGCTTGCGGCTGGAGCGTTTTTTGGTAATGCTTTTTTACATCTCATTCCTGAATCATTCGAAGCTGTAGAAAATGCAGAAATAATTTCTCTTTTTGTTATCGGGGGGATTTTAATCTTTTTTGTTTTGGAAAAGTTTCTTCATTGGCATCACCACCATGCAGGGGGAGAAGAAGTGGAAGAAGGTCATGCACTCGAGATGGTTGATTTGCCAAGCAAGAAAATAAAACCACTCGGTTTTCTAATTTTAATCTCTGACTCGATTCATAACTTTGTTGATGGTGTTGTTATCGCGGCCAGTTTCGGTATAAGTGTTGAAGTTGGGATTGCGACAACAATCGCGATCGCTCTCCACGAAATTCCTCAAGAAGTCGCGGATTTCGCCCTTTTGCTTCATTCAGGTATGAGCAAAGCCAAAGCTCTTTGGTTTAATTTTGCCAGTGCTTTATTTGCCGTTTTGGGTGCGGGGGTTGCAATTTTGGCTTCTAACTTTATTAGTGGAGTAAATCCTTTTATCGCCGCTTTTGCCGCCGGAGCATTTATCTACATCGCTGGCTCTGATTTGGTTCCCGAACTTCACAAAACCCATAGTGCTAAAAAATCTTTGATCCAATTTATTTCGATTATTGTTGGAGTTCTACTTATGTTTTTCTTAGGGGAGTAAATTTGATAATAAAGGGTAAAAACCCTTTGACCGTCTACAGGTGTCGACACCAAACCCGTCGACCCCGTCTTTGATCGCGGATCATGAGAATAAATTCTCGCGATAGCGCTCGCTAGCCGGAATAAAAAACACCCCAGAACGATTCGTTTGACGAATGTTCTTGGAGCGTTATGGGGTAGGGGAGACTTCAGGATTTCATTCGGTGTCTGAATCTCCGCGGACCACGCATACATGAAATCTCATCCCTTGTTCAAGTTTGCTTCTTACGCGTTCGATAAGCGAAACCTTTTCCTCGGTGGATAGGTCTAGCACTGAACCAATTTCCTCGGCAAGGTCTTCCTCTAGAAAATAGATGGCCAGTTCTGTACACAATGCGAGGTACTCATCATTAGCTGACCAATCTTCTATTCTGCGCGGGATAAACCCTTGCTTGTGGACATATTCACTCATTGAATGAAAATGCCTTTGGTAGGGTCTAAGGATAAAATCACGTGTTTTTCTCGATGCCCTGATACGTTCCGCTTCTATGAGCATTTGTTCGAATGTGGCGTCCACGTTTTGTCTCCCCAAGAACTGTCCAAACCGAAATGGGTTGGATCTACGTTTATGTAAACATAAAGAGAGTACCATCGCAAGATTTTTTTGGTAATAAAAAAACACCCACGATACAGTGTGGGTGTGTGACTTTGAGGGGGAAGTGAGGATTACGAAACTCACTTCTTTGCTTTCGGGACGTCCCTGTCTTTTGGTCTCTGGAGATGTGTCCAGTCGTTTTCTGGAGAAAACTCAGGCTCCATTTTGGTGTAGCCTATTACGAAACCGGGATTGGTCGTTTCAGCCAGATGATAGCGTTTCCCTTCGTATACTATCGAGTGGCCGTTTGAATCCGAATATTGTCCGTAAACAAACACGGTCAAGTGCTTCGGATAGTACGCGAAGATGTAGTCCCCATCGATTTGTTCGAGCAGACTCGCATAGAGCGCCGCCTTACTGGCGCAAGTCGCTCTTTTTGTCATCAAGACTTCATTCGCGCGCTTCACCACTTGACTGTTGCCCGCCCATTCGCGTTCATCCTTGTCATACTCGATCTCATTCGTCACAAAATCGAGAAGCTTCTGAACAGCGCGACTTTGATCTTTCTCTTCACCTACGATTGCTTTCGCAAGTCTGGTTAGAGATGATTCGCGCGGAACGGTAACTCTGGCGCCGAAGTTTGCCGCGTAAACAGTCCGCTTACCCACCTTTTCTGCGGCAAAATACTCTCTACCACACATAATCACTTCATTCGTGATGAACTTCGCAAGTTCGCGTGCTGTTGGATCGTAGACTGCTTGTCTGAATGGGATATGAAGACGGGCGTTCGGCTCAATCTTGAAATCATCCGCGTCGATCCGGAAAAAATAGACGTCTCTTTTCTTCAGGATGAGACTTCCGAGTTTGTATGGTGCCTCGGTTGATCTGCTGAACTCGATCTTCTCCGGTTGTTTCGTCAAACAATCTCTAGCAAGTGCCCAATCTTCGGTATTTGGAAGAGAGAAGTAAAGCTTGTCTTCGTCCAACACGTGCATCACAAGATTTGCTTTTGTACCATTCAGGTCGCTAAGCAAATTACTTGAGGAGAACATCGGGTCAATAGCGTAGCTTAGGACTGATCTAGCAACAGCCTCTTCCGAAATCTCAGCAGGAACAAAGTTTCCCCTTGCCCCCGTCTTGTTATAGATGAAATAGAGAGACAAACCGAGCGCGATGGCCACAACGACCAGAATACCTTGCCAAAGAGCTTTCATGAGACCTCCAGTTGTTGAAGAACGATTTGTAAAAAATCCTGGTTTATATAAACATAAATTAAATTTTCTGTCAAAATATTCGTTTGGAAATTAAAAAAAACCGCGATGATTCAATTATCTATCGCGGTTTGTCGTTGTGGGCTTCTTGGAGCTGGGAGTTCTCCTTACTAAAAGAAACTGGTTTGATCTTTTTCACTCCCTCCCAGATAAATTGGGGGGAACTACGCGTTCCTACAATCGAAAAGGCCACATAGATTTCTGAGCCAATGGGGAATTGGTCTCGCACGTCTTTCTTTCCGAAGCCGATCTCCACTAAGTCCCGTGGCATGCGGATGTTTCCCCAAGTCTGACCTCTTGCGTTTACCAATGAACGCGCTCTGAATCTAACCATGATGCTCTGGTGTGTTTGTTTCCACCACCAGTGTCCGCGGGTGTGGGAAGCATGGTGCTTCACCAAAGCTTGAGCGATGTGCTGTCTCCTTCTGTGGCGACATCGGGGTCTGATCATGCGACTCCTTTTTTGTAAGATCGTCCGGATATATAGATATCTTATTTCTGTGTTTAAGTCAAAATTTTTTATCTTTGACAACAAGAGAATTTTTTGCTAGCTTTTAAACAGATTGCTCTTCAAAAAAAGAAATACCCCCGGCATTAGGGGCATGTTCCAGAGATGGCATGTCAGTAGTGTCGGGGGTGAGAATGAGCTTAGTCGGCTCAATAAGGGTTCCCCCTCGAACCATTTTCATGCGTACATTTGGCATCCGAGGTGCGATAGGTCTCTTGCTGACTATCCTCATTCTCAAGTTTCTTATGTCGGAACCGTTCGGCGCCTTCGAGAGCTTGCTCACGTCTACCTTCACGACGTTCGAGCAAACTGTGCGGGATTTTCCAAACCCCGCATCTCTCATACAGGTTCCTCGTGTTCCCGGCATCTGATCCTAAAACAGCTACTTTTCGAAGTAGCTGTTTTTAATTATAAAAAAACCGTCACAGACAAGGTATAATATTCTTATGACTAAATTTATTCTCCACGGAGGATTTACTCGCAAGGACAACGAATTAAACCGCTTTTTCTTCAAAGAGTTTTTGACAGACGTTCCTAATAGTGGAACAGTGCTTATGGTTTTCTTTGCTTCGCGCGATAATGACCCTTCTACTACTTTTAAAGAGCTTGCTGAAAGAATGCTATCTGAAGCAGACGGCAAGGATATTAAATTTATTCTCGCAACCAAGGACGGTTTCTTGGAGGAAATTAAGAAATCTAATGCCGTGTATATGCACGGAGGCAGCACGAACAAATTGTTAGACGTCTTGCGAACATTCCCATCCCTTCGACCTTTAATCCAAGATAAGACAGTCGCTGGTTCTTCTGCCGGAGCATATGCAATCGCAAAATATGGCGCATCTCACTCTGAGGACGTAATGCGCGAGGGTCTCGGGCTTGCCCCTTTGCGTGTAGTTTGTCATTACGAAAGCTTAGAACTGCCGCCTGCCCCAGGAGCAGTTACTGTTTTGCAGAATACGGCCACTAATCTCGAATTAGTTCTACTTAAAGACTGTGAATGGAAGGTATTTAATTTCTAAGTTAGCCTCGTCATCTCTGCCGAAATCTAGAAATATTAGAACCCGCTCAAATCCATATACAAAATGCTCAGAGGGTTACTCTGAGCATTTTGTTCATTGTTGTGGAGATGGGCGGAATCGAACCGCCGTGCAAAAGGTAAGTGGATGCAAATCTACAAGGCATAGTTTGTTTTTGTATTTTAAACAAAGAGACTTAAAAACAGACAAAACATCTCGATGTCTTAGCCTCTAAACTTCGAAAGTTATTGAGGCAGATAACTTTCTATCCCGATTTTTATGACACCTCTCGCTTCTTATCGGAAGTCAAAAGAAGAGACGTCGTTTAGGCTTTAAGCGTAAACGAAAGCCAATTTTTCGTTTCCAAAATATGGAGAGACGATAGATTTAGCTTTTGCAACTAAGTTGTTTGCACTTAGTGTTTCCGAGCTTTTTAAGAGTTCTCGGAGCTCTGCTTTGCATGCAGCCAATTATTCTTCTGTCTAGGCCGATCATCCCCGCAAAATTTACCTTTGTTTTGGCGACAAATTTTGCGCGAATGACCGAATTCTAGTATTTCAAAGATCTTACATATCCCTCCTCATGTCTCTTTCCGCGTCTCTCTTTTTAAGCGTTTCTCGCTTATCAAATTTTTTCTTTCCCTTTGCGATTGCGAGTTCAATCTTGATCTTACTCTTCTTAGTATATACCGAAATAGGCACAATTGTCAAGCCTTTACGCTTTTCGAAGCCGGCAATATGGGCTATTTCTTTTTTAGTTAAAAGTAGTTTTTTTACTCGGTCTGGATCGTAGCCTTTTGGAGTATTTCCTGGTTGGTACGGAGAAATATGAAAATTTACAATAAAAGATTCGCCACCACGAGTTACTACATATGCGCCATCCAAGCGCCCTTTGCTTTCTCTTAACGCTTTCACCTCAAAACCATGTAGCTCAATACCGCTCTCGATTTTCTCAAGGAATTCATAGTCAAAATGGGCTTTTCGGTTTTGGATTAGATTAGGCATATTTATTGTATTGTCTGACTCGATAGATTATACTAGATTTCTCTTAATTAAGACTATAAATAATGGCTAATAATAATCACAACAAAGACGAAAAAAAGAAGGTAATTTTGACCAAGCGTCAAATTAAACCCGCACGTTCAGACAGAAACAAATTTTGGACCAATTTTCTGACTGCTTTCTTGGTTTTTTTCCTTCTACTTTCTATCTATTCTACTATCTCTGAACGAAGGGATGCTACAAACAATATTGCTATTTCCGACTTAGCGCAGGATATAAAAAGTGGGCTAGTAACGCAAATTACAGTTTTTGGCGACAAACTCGAGATTGATTATAAAACAGAAGAAAAAAAAGAATCAAAAAAGGAAGTTGATGCGTCGCTTACAGAGACACTCAAAAATTACGGAGTAGAAACAAAAGAACTTGCGGCTGTTAAAATTGAAATTAAAAGACAAACAGGTTTGGGTTACTGGCTCTTGAATTTGGCGCCATTTCTTCTACCATTTCTTTTTATAATTTTTATTTTGTGGTTTCTAACAAGACAAGTTAAGGGGGCGGGGATGCAAGCTTTCACTTTTGGACAATCAAAAGCTCGGATGACTTCGCCGGACGATACAAAACAAAAGATCACTTTCAAAGATGTCGCTGGAGTTAAAGAAGCGAAAGAAGAACTAGCCGAAATTGTTGATTTCCTAAAAAATCCGAAAAAATTTATTGATATCGGCGCAAGAATTCCTAAGGGCATAATTTTGATGGGACCTCCTGGAAGCGGAAAGACTTTGCTTGCAAGAGCGGTTGCGGGGGAGGCAGGTGTCGCATTCTTTTCAATTTCCGGTTCAGAATTTGTCGAGATGTTTGTGGGTGTTGGAGCATCAAGAGTGCGCGATCTCTTTAAAATGGCCAAACATGCTGCGCCAGCAATTATTTTCATGGATGAGATCGATGCTGTTGGCCGTGTTCGTGGTACTGGAGTTGGTGGAGGAAACGATGAAAGGGAACAGACTTTAAACCAGATTCTAGTTGAGATGGACGGATTTGAACCGAATGAGAAAGTGATAATCATGGCCGCAACAAACAGGCCGGACGTATTGGACCCAGCGCTTCTTCGTCCAGGACGTTTTGATAGGAGAGTTACTTTGGATTTGCCGGACAGAAATGATAGAGAAGAAATTTTAAAAATTCATTCAAGGAAAAAAACTTTCGCTGAAGATGTAAACATAAGGACCATTGCTGAACGAACCCCGGGTTTTTCGGGAGCTGATTTGTATTCGCTTATGAACGAGGGGGCGATCTTAGCAGCCAGAGAAAGTCGAAACAAAATCTCACAGTACGACTTGATCCGTTCAATTGAAAAAGTTATGCTCGGCCCAGAACGCCGAAGTCATATTTTGTCGAAGGAGGAAAAAGAAATCACCGCTTATCATGAGGGGGGACACGCGCTCGTGGCGTCAGTTCTTCCACACTCTGATCCTGTGCATAAAATTTCAATAATTTCTCGCGGTCGTGCCGCTGGTTACACTTTGAAATTGCCCTTTGAAGATCGAAGACTCCAATCTAAAAAAGAATTTTTAGACGATATTGCCGTGTCTTTAGGAGGTTATGTGGCCGAACGAATGGTCTTTAATGATTTAACCACTGGACCATCCAATGATCTTCAAGTGGCAACTGCTCTCGCAAGAGATATGGTTACAAAATATGGAATGTCGGACAGGTTAGGAGGTATGGCTTTTGAAGGACAAATGGGACGGGCTATGTTTGGACGTGGCTTGGAGGAAAAAGAGTATTCTGAAAAGATTGCGACCGTGATTGATGAAGAAGTACAAAAAATAATGAAAGAAGCTTTTGATAAAGCCGAGAAAATTCTGACAGATCATCGTTCGGTCTTAAACGCCATTGCCAAAAGATTGGTTGATGTAGAAACTCTTGAAAGAGCCGAATTCGAGCAGATTCTCGTCGCAAACGGTATTACTCCTAAAAAGAAAGAGGGGATAGAAATAAAATAATCTTGTTGTGAGTAAATTAAAAAAAGACTGGCTTTGAAACCAGTCTTTTTTTAATTGGTACGCGTGGAGGGACTCGAACCCCCGACCGGACGAGTATAAGTCGTCTGCTCTACCAACTGAGCTACACGCGTAAAACTTCTTCTATTATACAAATACGTAATACCTACCAAAACAGCTACACACGTATTTTATAGTGGAGATAATATAACAAAATTTATCATTAAGAAAGCGTTAAGCACTTCTTTATTTGACGCAAAAATATTTTCGTAATAATCTAATTTTTAGATTGTTCTTTACCAAACCAAACAGGAGATTTAAATACGATGTCCAAACTTCAGTTGGCGTTTGTAGGTCTCGTTCTTTTCTTGTTCTCTCTGTCCTTTTGGGCGGGCGGGTCGGCAAAAGATGGAGTCATCTATTCACCCACATACCAGCTGGATTTCTGGGAGAAAAATGTAAAACCGATAGTTTCCGGAATCGTCGCGGGGAAGTGTGACATACAAGAGGTACAAGAGAGGTATGATTTGTTGGTAAAAGAAGTTGTGCGAAAATACAGCACCTACAAGATCAATCTGGTCACAACATATCACCCCAAAAGCCGTTTCATCTATTTTGCTTCTAGCAACAGAGAAGGCAAGGCAACCATAGATATCTTTCTGCCGACGCAGTTGGATGTCTGGGATGAGGTCTACTCAAGCGGAGAAAGCAATTGGCGTGAACAGTTTCGGTGTTATGTCATAGTGGCTTTCTTGCATGAGATGGAACACCTTGCGGGAGATCCTCCATATCCGGGTGAGGAAAAGGATAACCGCAATAGTCTGGTTGCTTGCGAAAGCATGGCTTGGGCGCGAACCGTCGAGCATACTGTCGCTCCAATGGTGGAAAAACATCAATTGCCAGTGTCAAAAAGTGATCGAAACTATTATGACTACTGGAGGATTGGATGCGAAAGAGATGCGAACCACCCGGCCTGGGAATCTTTCATTCGGGACATTTACGGCCATCTCCGCGACCACTAACTTCGGCGAAGTTCTTTCGACCGCTAACCAGATTCAAATACTGGAGGCGGTTTTTTTTATATCTGTTAAGATGATAAAGAATATTAAATTCTTTGTTCCGTCTTCACTCGCGCATCATGAAAAAGAGGTCGGTGGGATTGTCGACATCTGTAGACGATACTTTTCCGCGATAGCGCTCGCTAGCCGGAATAAAAAGCAATGACTAAAGAATCAACATCTCTAATTGTCATCGGACTCGTAATTTTAATCGGTATTTTCATACATTTTTTTAATCCTTCAAGTCTGCCGAAACCAACTACAGTTTGTCCTTCCGATTTAAAAATTTGTCCCGACGGTTCTTATGTTGGGCGTGGTTTGCCTAGCTGTAATTTTTTGGAATGCGCTGCAAAAACGGAAGAATCAAACGCAGCGACTACTCAATAATTTTATATGAAACCGGACTCCTTTTTAGAAGAAAATTTCAAACTTTCTCCATTTCATAAAAAGTCTCTCCAAAGACTCGGGCTTCATACTGTCCTAGATCTCTTATATTTCTTTCCAACTAAATACAGCTCATCTTTACCTCAAAAAAATATAAACGAACTCCGAGCTGATGAACAAGTCACTATTTACGGGAAAATTATAAATTTGGAAACTGGCAAAACCTGGAAATCCAAAAAGGCTATTGCTCGAGCTACACTCGTGGACCAAACTGGAAAGATAAAAATTCTTTGGATGCATCAGCCTTACATTGCAAAAATGTTTCGAGAAAATTCCATTGTTCGAGTAAGTGGTAAGGTTTCAAATAAAAATGACTCTTTCTGTTTTATCAATCCCGAAATCGAAAAAGCCGACGAAATACCGATGCCGATTTTAAGATTACCCACTGAAACTAAAGATGATTTTTTAGAGCCAACTTACAGAGAGAGTCGGGGGATAAGCTCACGCTGGTTTCATCATCATATAGAAAGAATTTTAAAATCTGGAACTCTGGATTTAATCGCGGATCCGATCCCCAAACAAATACTAGAAAAATACAATCTGCCGTCTCTCCGAACTTCTCTCATTTGGATTCACATACCAAAGAGAGAAAATGACTATATTCCAGCCAGAAAACGATTTGCTTTTGAAGAAATTTTCTTTATTCAGCTCCAAAAACAGCGTGAAAGAAAGGAGTACGAAGAAAAAAGTTCTTTTAAAATAAACCCAACCGCAAAAGAACTTAAAATTTTTACCGACAGATTGCCATTCAAATTAACCGAGAGCCAGGAAAAATCTGTGGCGGACATTTTGGGAGATTTCAAAAAAGATTATCCGATGTCGAGACTTCTTGAGGGAGACGTTGGCTCCGGAAAGACAGCCGTGGCGGCCATTACTTCTTATGCTTGTATCACCACTCCTCCTAAAGATAATCGTTTTGGACAGCTCCAAGTAACTTACATGGCACCGACAGAAATATTAGCCAATCAGCACTTCAAAACTTTTATTGAAACTTTTTCGGGGCTTAATATAAAAATCGGCCTCTTGACTGGTAGTGGATGTAAAAAATTTCCTTCAAAATTGAATCCCAGTGAAGCGACTCCAATTTCTAAAAGTCAGCTTTTAAAATGGGTAGCAAATGGTGAAATTCCGATTCTCATCGGTACCCACGCTCTGATTCAGAAAAATATTAAATTTAAAAATCTGGCCTATGTAATAATCGATGAACAGCATCGCTTCGGAACAAAGCAGAGAGCAGAACTGCGAAAAAAAGATGGCATTCTTCCACACCTTCTTACTATGACTGCAACTCCGATTCCTCGTACACTTGCCCTTACGATTTACGGTGATTTGGATTTGACCTTGCTCGATCAAATGCCGGCAGGGAGAAAAACCGTTATTACAGAAGTTGTGCCACCAAACAAAAGGGAAGAAACGTATCAAAAAATAAGGCAAGAACTCAAAAGCGGTCGCCAACTTTTTGTAATCTGTCCAAGAATCGCAGAGCCTGATCCGGCTAAAGTCGCTTTTGGCGACTCGCCCGATGCGGTAGCATTTAGGGAAAAAGAGCAGGCGCTCAATGTTAAATCAGTAAGTGAAGAAGCTGCCCGTCTTAAAAAATCTGTCTTCCCAGAATATGAAATAGGAATTCTCCACAGCAAACTTAAAAAAGAAGAAAAAGAGGAAGTGATGAAGGATTTTGAAGCTGGAAAAACTCAAATTCTTTGCGCTACATCGGTGGTGGAGGTTGGGATAAACGTGCCGAACGCAACTACAATTATAATCGAAGGAGCCGAGAGATTCGGGCTTGCTCAACTTCACCAACTTCGTGGACGTGTTCTCCGAAGTTCTCATCAGGCATACTGCTATGTTTTTTCGGAAGGCAAAACTCAAAAATCCATTCAAAGACTTAAAGCTTTAACAACTGCCAAAAACGGTTTTGAATTGGCCGAGCTCGATTTGGAGCAAAGAGGTGCCGGCGAGTTGTCGGGCAAAAAACAGTGGGGAATATCAGACCTCGGTATGGAAGCTATAAAAAATATAAAAATGGTTGAAGCGGCCAGAAATGTGGCTCGAGAAATTGTTGAACAAGACCCAGAATTTAAAGAAAAAGACCATTCTCATCTTAAAGAGATTCTCTCAAAACAAAAAAATAAAATCCATTTTGAATAGGAAATAAAAAAAGCGCCGACAGTTCGTTTGTTAGACGAACAAGTCAAGCGCTTCAATCTCCAGTCTTTCTTGGCAAAGCTGGAGGAATCCAGAAACATCTCTTGCTTGGGCGGCCTTTCGGAGAAGGCGAGCGCAGTACAAGAGTCTGGAGGCTTCTTCGTGTCCTTTGAGAGCGAGCGGAGGCTTTCTCCCGCAAAGTTTCAACAACAACTTCACCAAGCTTCTTTTGTTGTCGTAGGAACGCCATCTTTCTGTGAGTTGCTGATGCTCCGCGTACCTTCTATTGATCATCATCAAGAAAACTTCCGAGGCGGACTGGAGCCATCTGTAATCGTCGTGGAGTCTGGCGTGCAGAGCCGCATCTCGAAGTTCCAATAGAATCGATTGCTCGTTGAGTAACGGTAGAGTGGCGAATTGACTCATAAGGACCTCCCTAAAGGTGTTTGTGTGCTAGACCTAGGCGCTTCCTAAGTTCCAGATGATTTATATACTAAATTACTGAAAAAGTCCAAAATTTTTCGAAGAAAAAATTTAGGAGGGTAAAAAGAGGCTGTAGAATGGCTATGTTTAGGGAAATTAGCGGAGAGTACTATTTAGAAGTATTCTGTTTGCAAAGTAGAACCCAGTTTCGCCAGAAGGTAGAATGTCGTAAGTGTAGGATTTTTTGTAAGGAATTGTTTTGGTGGTTGATACAATGCTTCCATCAAGAATGTCACCTGCAGAAAGTTCTCCTAAGGTCCTATTATCTGTGGTTGGATGTCCGGGGGAAGCAAGAATTTCTCGGCCATCTTTAAGAGAAATATGAACCATCTTATGAGTTGGTGACACAGGAGTTTTGCTGGTTTCGAGAATGATACCCGAAACACGTTCTCCCGATTTATTAACTGTCCAAATCACCATTCCTTTTCGTAATTCTTCAACAGGAATTGCACCGGAAGGCGTATCAATCAATGTATTTTCTGCGAGGCATATTGGGCAAGTGCGAATGTACCCTACGAGCTGACAAAAATAAGGGGGAGGGGGTTCATTTTGATATCCAACCGGAGAACCACAACCTTGCACGCATTCAAAATCAGACGGACAGTTCATGTCAGAAGGCCCGCTACATTGCTTTCCGATTGGACTCACACAGCTATTTTTGTGACACAAATTTCCGCCAGCACAATCAGAATTTCGGGTACATTGATTACTTTCTTTCAATTTGCATTCTCCTTGGATTATCGTGTGTGTTGGCACACAGGAAGGATCATTGTCTGGACAAGCTGTCCCAACACCTTGTATCTCTTCACAAATATACTTTGAGGAAGGACAATCAGAATTTTTTGTGCATTCGGTTACGATTCCAGGATTTATTTTCGGACACTTAAATTCACAGTTTGGACCACTGCGACCGACATATGACCCATCAGGACACTCCATAGCATCTGCAGTGCAAGCTATTGGGTACGAAGGCACATTTTGTTTATAGAACGCAAAATAAATTCCTCCTCCAACCAACACAACAAGAAATAATATAATTATTGCAATATTCGCGAATCCATGCCTACCAGCAGGCATAGCTTTTTGATTCATGAAGTAATTCATTGATAACGGTAATGATATCATGTTTCAAAATTAGAGATTTTAAACTTTCGAAGTCCACAGACGATTGATTCCAAAGTGATTATTTATTGTACAATTAAGTAAACTCAGTTTAATTTTTTAAAGAAATTTTATATGAATCCTGAAGCGAAAAATAATTTTGGTAAAGTTTTAATAATTCTGTCTGCGCTTTTACTTATCGTAGGAATGATTTATTTTATGTTTTTTAGTACCCAGCCACTGGCGCCAACTCCTGAACCAACAATTTGTCCGCAAGATGTTAAGAAGTGTTCTGACGGATCATACGTTGGGCGTGTTGGAGAGAATTGTGCATTTGAAGAGTGTCCGATTGTAGAACCATCACCTGTTATAGGATTCGACTTTTCTCTCTCAAACGGCGGATCAAAGTCGGTCGTTCAAGGTCAATCTGTTACAAATAAAATTACGGCGAATTTAATTGATGGAGAGTCAGAAAATATTTTCTACGAGTTATCCGGACTCCCTAGCGGAGCAAGTGGAAGTTTTTCCCCAACTTCTTGCAATCCAAAATGCACAACCATATTGAATATCACAACCGCTGTGTCTACTTCTGCGGGGGATTACACTGTTACAGTTCTAGGAAAATCTAAAGAAACAAAAACGACCTCATTTATTTTGACGGTTACTGCTTTGCCAGTTCCTCCTTTCGATTTCTCTCTTTCAAATGGCGGCCCAAAATCGGTTGTTCAGGGTCAATCTGTTCAAAATACAATTGCTGCGACTTTAATTTCTGGTAACACTCGAACCGTTTCTTACAGCGTTTCAGGACTCCCTAGCGGAGCAAGTGGAAGTTTTTCTCCAACTTCTTGCAACCCAACTTGCACTAGCGCTCTCACAATCACGACTACTACTGCCACTCTAACAGGGAACTACACTGTCATTGTTACTGGGATAGCTGGCGTGCAAAAAACCACATCTTTTCTTTTGACTGTTACTGCTTTGCCACCACCCCCTAGCACTGTTGAAGTCTATCCCGGACCTAGCACTAATACTTATCTATCAAATCTCTACACTGTCGAAGTCTTGGATGGTTCAACTTGGATTCCTTCTTATGTTTATAAATTTGGCAGGACAAGCAGAACTTCTTGGCACCGCAATTCAACGCCTACCGTCAATTTCACAACATTCGGCACGACCAGATCCGTACGCGTTCGAGTTTCTACTTTAGGAGGGTCTGTTAACTCTGTGCAAGTCAGTCCTGAAAGTAAAAATATCCCAGTCGAGCTAAGTAATGGCCAAGCCATACTCACTTTGAATCAAAATAATAAAGTCTGGATTACGATAAATGGAAATGATGCTAACCCTCTTTTTGTGTTTGCTGATCCTCCTAAGCCAACAATTCCTGCGGGTGCAAGATACTTTGGACCCGGCATTCAAGATATTTCTCCTGCTACAGAAAACCATTATCAGGCTACAAATAATGAAACAATTTATCTAGATGGTGGTGCCATAGTGAGGGGGAATATCGATGTGCGAGGCAAGAGTAATGTAAGAATTATGGGTCCTGGCATTCTTTCCGGGGATTTATGGACAGCTGAATTCGTTCAAGGTCTCCATCCTTGGCCGGCCCCAATGAATTACACTATGGTTATTGGGAATTGGGGGCAAGTAAATGTTTCGAGTATAAGAGGTATAACCATTGTCAATTCTCCTTCGTATAATATCGGTGCTGGTGTGGATAATGTTTACGGCGTGAAATTACTGTCTCCTTGGTATTGGTCGACTGACGGCTTCAATGGGGGTGTGAGCAACGTCGATCAGTCTTTTGCTTTTGTTGGTGATAATGTTTTCTTTCCTATGTATGCTGGGTTGCATAACAATGATGTGACTGTTACCAATTCATTTGCCGGGACTACAAATAATGCTGTTTTCGTTGGAGGATATTGGGGAAATTCTTCAAATAATACTCATACATCTTTTATTAATAACATTGATATCAAAACTTATGATGCAGGATTGTTACCCAGTGGAGCGAAAGTCCCAGGGGTGTTTCAGGTGTGGGTGGATAGTGCTGACAGTACTCGCGGGCATTCCAACCAAACCTATCAAAATATTCGCATTGAGGGCAGTTTAAATATGTCTTTAGCTCAAATCAAAAATTTTGTTCACCCTTGGACGAATGTTGGACAACAGGTAATTGATCCACCGCTCGGCAATAGTTACAATCTTGTTTTTAGAAACATCACGCTAGAAGGAACACAGAGAGAGAGGAGCGAAATCAAAGGCCACAACGCTAATAATGGTTTTCATAATGTAATCTTGGAAAATATCCGCATTAATGGAACAGAAATAACCCAAAGCAATTTAAGCGATTATTTCGATGTTAACAATTTTGTGTGGGGGCCTTGGTTTAGTGGTACCACCGCTTCCGGCTCTACTTCCACAACGCTACCAGAATAAAATCTGATCGGTGTTGTAAAACTCTTGACCGCTTGAATCATGTCAGGCAATATCTTTATTGGGTAAAATAACAGTTGTCTTGGGACAAGTTTCTCCGGAGAGGGGTCTTCGGGGAATATGAGCTGGGTTCAAATCCCAGAACTGGACCGATAAGAGAGAACGGCTGCACAGTATAAGTGGAAGACAGTGATGCTTCCTGTTTGCGGGTAGCGGAGTCGCCAGTGAAATACCACTCACCCGAAGATCAAATTGAGGTTGTTTACCCGAAGGGCTGTCACACACTAGTAGTGCTGTGCCAGCCCTTTTATTTTATTCAAGAAATTACTTTTGATTTTGCTGAAAGTATAATTTTGCGGAGGGAGTGGGAATTTCTTTCATTACATGAACGGTACACCTTTCATATCGTACTCGCTTCGCTCCGTGCGATATATTCAAGGATTTTCGAATCTCACTTTAAAACTTCGTTTTAAACTCTGGCGGAGGGAGTGGGATTCGAACCCACGGGCCCCTTACGGGGCGCAGATTAGCAATCTGCTGCAATACCGCTATGCGACCCCTCCAAGCTCCCTTACTTTAAACTTTTAACGTTAAACTTTCAACTTTTAGTGTGCCACACAGATTGCCTTTATTTTTCTAGCACCGGCTTTCTTTAGAATTTTTTTAACTTCTTTTATTGTTGCGCCGGTTGTAATTACGTCATCAACGATAATAATATTTTTATTTTTAATTTTTTCTGGGTTTACAACTTTAAAACAATTTTTTAAGTTTTTGAGTCTCTGCACTTTGGTTTTAAGGGAGCTTTGTTCAGGAGTGTCTTTTACTTTGTGAATCGCATCAAATTCGAAACCTAAATTTTTTCCCTGATCAAGTAGAATTATTTGCTCCACTAGTGTTTCTGTCTGGTTATAGCCTCGCTTTTCCAGCTTTTCTTTGGATAGGGGAACGGGGATAAGAACCGGGTCCTTAAAATCCTCAAACATAATCCAATCATTCAAATACCCGATAATTTCGGTGTACATAATTTCCGCCAAAATCTTTGCGGAATGTTCATTGTTTTTATACTTAAGCTCCCAAATAAGCTTTTTAGCCAAGGTTTGTTTGTAATCTGATAAAACGATGATATCTGGGTCATCTAAATCTGTCGGTTTTTTTAACTCTTCTATAATTTTATCCACCGATAATTCTGTCGGTTTTACCTGCGGGAAAAGGAAATCAATTAGTATCTTTTTAATATTATTGATAATTCTCATACTTTTAATAAGCATAAAACTTAAGGAGGAATAATTTCTTTTAATTTCAGTGCTTTCTAGTATATAATAAATAGGAAGTCTAATCTCATAATCAATCCATGGGCCTTTTTGGTAACTTATTTGGTGGAAGCAAAAAAGAAAATACAGTAATCGGTATCGATATCGGGAGTTCTGCTATAAAAGTTGTTCAGCTTTCAAAGAAAAAAGGAAAGGCTGTTTTGGATACCTACGGAGCCATCTCTCTTGGACCATATGCCGGTGAAGAAGTTGGGAAAGCAACGAGTCTTTCGGAAGGAAAGTTAATAATGGCTTTAAACGACATCTTAAAAGAAGCCAAAACCACCACAAAGAATGTTGGAATGGCCATCTCTTTCAACTCAAGTTTGATGACGGTAATTGAATTGCCATCGGCCAGCGAAGTTCATTTAAAAGAAATTATTCCTCTTGAAGCAAAGAAATATGTTCCAGTGCCGTTAAGTGAAGTCAGTCTGGATTGGTCAGTCGTTTCCAAAGATAAGGATGAGGAAAAAGTTGAAGATGTTGATTTGAAAGATAAACTGAACGCACTTCAATCAAAGCGATCGGAAATTCTAAAAGAACGCACAAAAGCCGAAGTGATAAAGGTGTTGATTGTAGCTATCCACAACGATATCATCAGAAAATTTGAAAATATTGTGAGAGGAGCGTCTCTTCTCGCGGATTTTTTTGAGATCGAAATATTTAGCACTTTGCGGTCAGTTTTAGAACACGACCAAGGACCAACTATGATTATGGATGTCGGAGCCGCTTCCACCAAGCTTTATGTTGTGGAGAAGGGGAATGTTTTAAATTCTCATACAGTAAGCAGGGGATCTCAAGATATAACAGCTAGTATTTCTAGGGCGTTAGGAATTTCTCTTAAAGAAGCAGAAATCTTAAAAAGAACCAAAGGTTTAAGTTCTAGGGAGCCAGATTTATATAATGCTATTTTTATTACTTTAGATTATATTTTTTCCGAGACTTCTAAGATTTTGAAAAGCTACAAAGAAAAAAATAATAAAATTTTAAATAAAGTAGTCTTGGTTGGAGGGGGAGCGTCTATGAAAGGTTTTGCTGAAGCGGCTACTGTAAATCTAGAAGTAGAGGCAGTGTCTGGAAATTCATTCTCAAAGGTTGAGGCGCCAACTTTTGTCTTAGAAATCTTAAAAAATAACGGGCCGGAATTTGCAGTGGCGGTTGGAGCAGCTCTCCGTGGTCTGGAAGAAGAATAGAAAGACTAGGTTTAAGGATATTGTTCAGCTATTTGTGTTGCGTTCCACGATGTGTGTAAAACTTAATTTGGTTGTTCTTTTTCTGTTGTATACTTATAGTAAGACGTTTTTTATTTGCAGAATATGATCTGTAAAAAATATAATTTCTCCAAACTCTAGTAATTTAAAATGGAACCAAATTCTCAACCATCTTTCATCCCTAAAAGGCAAACTAGAGATGTTGTCGCTCGGGCAAAATCACCGACAACTCTTTTTTACTGGATCGGAGTTCTTGTTTTTGTAGTAGCGATACTCATGGCTGTTGGACTCTTTGTTTTTAATCGTTTTGTTCTTTTACCTCAATTAGAGGAGAAGAAATTGAATATAAAAAAAGAAATTGAAGCCTTCGATCCAAAATTGACTGAAACGCTTACAGTTTTGAAGCAAAGGATTGATTTTGGTAAGGGTCTTTTATCCAGACATACTTCCGCGTCTGCCGTTTTTGATCTGATCGAGAAAAATACAGTGAAAGGTGTCTATTTCAGCAATTTTGTTTTTACCGCAAACCCTGGTGCCATTGCTACTATTGCTGGGAGAGGAGAATCTCCGAGTTATGCGGTTCTCGCTTTCCAGTCAGAAGTACTGGAAAAATCCAATCTGATTCTAAATCCTATTTTCTCCGGCATCGATTTAAATGAAAAAGGCAGGGTTAATTTTGAACTTAGCGCAGAAATTAGTGAGGATGCAGTGTCCTATTCGAAGAGCCTCGAGCCCGATCAACCTGAAGAAGAGGGATCAAGTAGTGTTTCTAGCGCATCTTCGACTCAATCTGAACAGTCTGGTTTATAGAAAAATATCAAACAGGTCAAATCAAAAAAATGAGAAATACTATACCAATAATTTTAATAGCGGCATCTCTCGGACTATTTTATTTCTATATTAGTCCAGAATATTCAAAAATGACCGCGTTTCAGACTGAAGGCGCTAATTATGATGAGATTTTAAACAAATCGGTTGAACTCAAACAGATCAGAGCCGAATTATCCGAAAAGACCAGCAGGTTTGGAGAAGCTGATTTGGCGAAATTGGACAAAATGATTCCGATAAATATGAGTCTAGTGAGATTAGTTTTAGAAGTTGATAGTTTGGCTTTAAAACATGCGATAGTTATACATGATATAGATGCTTCTTCGGATGATATTGAAGGTGAAAAAGCGGAAACTCTCAAGGGATATAAAACATTAACTCTAGCTTTCAGGTTTGACACAGATTATTCCAATTTGAACGGCTTTCTTAAAGAGATCGAAGATAGTCTCCGAATCATGGATATAGTGAAGATTGAATTAAGTCCAAACAAAGAACGTCCTTCATTTCAGAGTTATGGTATGACCTTGAACACTTATTCCTTAAAATAATATGGATAAACTAATAGAACAATTAAAGAAAAACAAAATCGCATTAATCATTTTGATTGTTTTGATTGTTGTTTTTTGGTTATATAAAAGTTCTGGAACAGAAGTTGAGCCACTAATTACAGCGTTGCAAGGAAGCCCATCTAGTCAGATTCTTGGCGCCGAGCTTTTGGTGGAATTGCAAAGATTAAAATCTCTTAATCAGTTAGATGTAAATTTTTTTGATAATCGTACTTTTGATAGTTTAAAAGATATATCGGTGGTAGTTTCTCCTCAACCCATAGGTCGCGATAACCCATTTATACAGTAATTTTAATTTTCAAGACTTAATTATCAAAAAATTCAATCTTGAGATATTGAAAATTAAAGTGAGCCGATTTATGCTTCGAATTTTTTGTTGTAAATAACAAAATATCTTAAATCTTCTCTTTTTATATCCTTTCCTCTGATATAATAGATGGTACACATTATGGCTTCTAGCTCTCAAATACCCAAAATAAAGATTGGGGAAAGAAAAATACCAAGCGAGATTCTAAGTATAATTCCAGAAGAATCCGCTATCCATTATAAGTTTGTGCCGCTAGGGATAAAAAGCGGAGTTTTGGCTATTGGTATTATCGATCCTGATAATATCGAAGCTCGCGATGCTTTGAATTTTATTTCGACTAAGGCTAGGTATCCATTTAAACTCTTCCTGATTTCAGAAGAGGATTTTGACAAGGTTATCTCGATGTACAAGGGTCTTTCTGAAGAAGTTACCAAAGCCCTTTCCCAACTAGACGAAGTTTCATCAGGAGGGCCAAACGTTACTTTTGCTCTTGATGAAGAAGATGCCGAAAGAGCTAAAGAGGAGGGAGGGGACGAAAAAATAAAAGAACCAAAAATTATTGAAGTAGCGCCAATCACCAAAATTGTGGCGACAATTCTTCGTTATGCAACTGAAGGCAACGCTTCCGACGTTCATATTGAAAGAATGAGAGAGAGTGTCAGAGTGAGATTTAGAGTAGACGGAGTTTTGAATACAAGTCTAGTTTTACCAGCCAAAATTCATCAGGCGGTAGTGGCAAGAATCAAGCTCTTGTCGAATATGAAACTTGATGAAAAAAGAAAGCCGCAAGACGGAAGATTTTCCGCTAAGATCGAAGGCAGAAAGATTGATTTTCGTGTCTCAACTTTTCCAACTTATTTTGGTGAAAAGGTGGTGATGAGAATTCTCGATCAAGAGAAGGGAGTCAAAGCGTTGGATGAATTAGGAATGAGCGAAGAGAACGTAGCTCTTATAAGAAGAGCGATGGAGAAGCCTTACGGTATGATTTTAATTTCCGGTCCGACAGGTTCGGGAAAATCCACGACACTTTATTCTATTTTAAATGAATTTGACCGAGAAAAAGACAACGTTCTAAGTCTCGAAGATCCAATAGAATACAATATCGAGGGCGTGAGTCAGTCACAAGTGCGTCCGGATATCGGTTATACCTTTGCGAGCGGTTTGCGTACCACGTTAAGACAAGACCCGGACATTATTATGGTTGGAGAAATTCGAGATGCTGAAACCGCTGGCCTCGCTGTTCAAGCGGCGTTAACTGGTCATTTGGTGCTTGCAACTATCCACACCAACAATGCTGTCGGAGTAATTCCTCGTTTGATTGATATGAAAGTTGACCCATATCTTATTGCTCCGACTGTTATTTTGGCTATGGCCCAAAGACTTGTTAGTATGCTTTGTCCTGGAGCTGGCACAAAGGTTCCAGTGGACGGCAGTCTAAAGCTCATGATAGAAAAACAATTTGAGGACCTACCTCTTGAATTCAGAAAAAAATTGCCTATTGGAAAAGAATTTTACAGAGTTTCTCCTGGGCCGGACTGTCCAAGTGGAACTAGAGGTAGAATTGCTGTGACCGAAGTTTTTGAAATGGACAAAGAACTTGAAAATGCTATCTTGAGAAGCGCTCCAGAAGTGGAATTGGAAAAAATCTTAAGAGCTAAAGGAATGCTGAAGATGAAAGAAGATGCCATTTTGAAGGGCTTTAAGAGGATAGTTCCTTTTGAAGAAATTGGGGGACTATAACTAGAGAAGTTAGTAAAATAGAGGTATTAGAGGAGGTAGGAAAAGAAAAATAAGTTTGATATGTTAAAATAATCTAGTACCTCTAATTCCTCTAACCTTCTAATCCAACTAAATTTATGACTGAAACAAAAAAATATAAAATCTTGATGGTGGACGATGACCGTTTCTTGCTAAATATGTATGAAACTAAGTTTAAAAATCTCGGTCACGAGATTGTTTCTTTAACTAGCAGTGAGACGGCCCTTAGCAAGCTTCGGGAAGGATTAAGTCCTGATGCGATAGTTCTTGATGTGATAATGCCTCATCCGGACGGTTTAGAGCTTCTAAATACTATCCGAAAAGAAAAATTAGCACCTCTCGCGGCTGTGATTATGCTTACCAATCAAGGTGAATCGAGTGAAATTGATCGTGCTCAAAAACTGGGTATGAACGGTTATATTGTAAAAGCGGCTCTGATTCCATCAGAAGTGGCGGCGGAAGTTATTCGAATAGCCGAAGAGCATAAACCGAGGTAGAATGGAGAGAGCTGAATGGATGAATCCCGTAGTAGAATTTCAGGTTGCAAATAATTTGTTAGAATATAAGTAATAGAAAGTTTTAGTTTTTATCAAAAGAATATTCCAGGATAGTCCTGTAGTAGAAGCGAAGCTTTCACTACGGGACGACCTGAAATTTCACTACGGGATGAATTTTAAAAAAGAGTTAATTGATTTAGTAACTATCCTTCTAAATGAGGGTGGTTCAGATTTACATTTGGGAGAAGGCAGACAGCCTATCATCCGTCGAAACGGAAATTTAATGCCGATCTCTAGCAATTCTGTTGTGACAAAAGAATATATTTATGGAATTTTGGACGAGATACTAAATGTTGAGAATAAGAAAAGATTCATCGATCTCAAGCAAACTGATTTTGCATACAGTCATAACCACAAAGAGAGGTTTAGAGGAAATGTTTATTTTCAGCAAGGTCTTATTGGAATTGCTTTGCGTCATATTCCAGAAAAAATTAAAACCATACAAGAGCTTAATCTACCACCAATTTTAGAGAGTTTTACAGAAAAGAAGCAAGGATTTTTCCTTGTGGTGGGACCAGCTGGACAAGGTAAAAGCACCACTTTGGCTTCAATGATTGAGATTATAAATCAAAAAAGAAGCGAATATATCATTACCATTGAAGATCCGATTGAATATATTTTCAAAGAAAAAAAGTCCATTATTGATCAAAGAGAAGTTCGCGCTGATACAGTCGATTTTCACAGTGGTCTAAAAAATGTCTTCAGACAGGACGCCAATGTGGTTATGCTTGGAGAAATGAGAGATAATGAAACTATCTCAACTGCCGTAACCGCCGCCGAAACCGGACATTTGATTTTCTCAACTTTGCATACTAATAGCGCCTCAAGAACCATTGAAAGAATTGTCGACGCTTTTCCATCTGGACAGCAAAGTCAGATAAGGGTTCAGCTTGCAAGCAGTCTCTCTGGTATTTTCTCCCAAAGGTTGGTTCCAAAAATTTCCGGTGGACAGATTCCAGCATGTGAACTTTTAATAAATACTGGGGCAGTGGCAAATATCATTCGGGAGAATAGAATTCATGAAATAGACACAATGATCCAAACAGGTTCTTCGCTTGGTATGGTGGATCTAAATACTTCTTTAGTAGAGCTTGTTAGAAATGGTTCAATTACCGCAGAAACAGCGTACAGGTATGCCAATAATATTAAAACTCTCGAAAGACTGATTTAATCTAGGAGCTAAACGCGTTTAGAGGAAGTAGAGGCACTAGAGGAATTAGCAAATAAATTCAAAATAAAACTAACCTAATTCTTCTAATACCTCTAATTATTCTAACATCCTAATTTATTATGTTATTTAAATACAAAGCCATAACCAAAGAAGGGGGAGAAAAAGAAGGAATAATTGACGCTCTTAATATAGACGTTGCAACTACATCTCTCCAAGGGAGAGGGCTTATCGTATCTCGTATCGAACTTAGAGATAAGCCGACTTTTTTCAGAAAAATCCCTTTCTTTAACCGAGTTAAGACAAAAGAAATTGTCATAGTTTCTAGACAGATGGCAACTCTCTTTGAGTCCCAAGTGTCCGCGCTTCGCGTTTTTAGATTGCTTTCTTCAGAGACCGACAATATGACTTTGAAGATGAGTCTAGGTGATATCGCTGATTCTCTCCAAGAGGGAAGTTCTATTTCTGAAGCGTTGGCCAAACATCCCCACATTTTTTCCAATTTTTATATAAGCATGGTCAAGGTGGGAGAAGAATCCGGAAAATTAGGCCAAGTTTTTGTTTTTTTGGCTGATTATCTTGATCGAACATATGCGCTCACAAGCAAGGCCAAACACGCTCTTGTTTACCCAATCTTCGTTATCGCCGCTTTTATCGGTGTTATGGTCTTATTGCTTACTGTTATCATCCCAAAAATCACCCCGATTTTATTGGAGTCTGGCGCTGAATTACCGGTTTACACTAAAATTGTTATAGGAATGAGCGGTTTTCTCTTGACTTACGGGATTTTTATTCTAGTCGGATTCATAATTTTAGGTTTTTTTGTTCTCCGATATATGAAAACAGAAAGAGGTTCTATAACACTTTCAAATATCAAATTATCCCTTCCATACATCGGAGGATTATATAGAAAGTTATATCTCACTCGCATTGCTGACAATATGAACACAATGATCGGGAGCGGAATTTCCATGCTTCAGGCGTTGGACTCGACTTCTTCCGTTGTGGACAATGATGTTTTTAAAGCAATTCTCGAACAATCAGCAGAAGAAGTAAAAGGAGGCAAGGCTCTCTCGGCTGCTTTTGCAAAATATGAAGACATACCAAGCATCGTTACCCAAATGATAAGAGTGGGGGAGGAAACTGGAGAATTGGGAAGCATATTGGGAACGTTAGCCAAATTCTATCAAAGAGAAGTAGTTACGTCGGTAGATACTTTGGTTGATTTAATTCAGCCGGTTATCATCTTGGTTCTTGGATTAAGTGTGGGATTCTTGCTTGCGGCGGTTTTGATGCCGATATATAACATCGCCGGCGCCTTTTAGTAAATTCTTTTATTTTTGACGCATTACGTCGTTGGTTACGTCGTAAAAAAGTTCAAAGTATTATTCATACATTTCACTTTTTTACTCCTTACCGCCTAGTACTGCATTCAAAAAGTAAAAGAATTTTGTATCTCTCTCGATTCAATATTATGCCAAAGAAACAGAAAAAATCTATTGACGATAAGATTGATAACCTCGCCCAGAGTGTTGCGTGGGGTTTTGAAGCTGTGGAAAAACGTTTTGATGAAGTTGATGAAAAATTTGAGAAAATTGACCGTAGGTTTGATGAAGTTGATAAACGCTTTGATAAAGTAGATTCTCGTCTTAATACTCTCGAAGCTTTACTCGCTTCTAATCGTATAGAAAGGTTAGAAGACTCTATGAGACAAGTCAAAACTCTCCTCAAGATCAATTAATGTTTTTTTCGTTGTCTTTTCCTTGCCCAATACCTATCTCCTAGTACCTACTCACGTTATCCACATTCCCCGTGCTTTTCCTTGTAAGTCTCATTCAAACTTTGCTATAATTTATCGACATTAGAACTTACACATTTGGATGCAAATCAAGGCGCGAGCGAGGAGTGAACCGAGACGTATAAATAATACGATGAGGGAGCACCGGAGCGAGCAACGAAGAGATGCGCCAAAGGTGTGAGTTCTAGCGTTGAAAATGTTAATAAGAGAGGATTAGGTCGATCATTGTTTTTTTGTTTGAAAAAATAAAAAACAGCGAAATCTCTCATAAAATTGATTAGAATTAAAAAATAATAGATTGTTCGCGCGAACAATTTTCTTAAATAGTTATGAAAAAATTCAGTAAAGTAAATAAGGGTTTCACTCTTATTGAACTCTTAGTTGTTATCGCAATTATCGGTATTTTGTCTTCTGTTGTATTGGCTTCATTAAATACTGCAAGACAGAAAGCTAGAGTGGCAGCTGGTCAAGCTACAGCAAGCGGATGGGTTACTGCAATAGTTCTCTGTCGCGATAGTGGTGGAACAATTTCTTCTACCGCAGGCGTGGCGGTTGCAGGCGCTGATATATGTACCACTCCAGCAATAAATAGTTTCTGGCCTACCACGATGCCAAGCGGATGGCCTTTGCCAACGATTGCAAACGCAGGTGCAGATACGGTTACTGCTACAACATTGTGTCCCGCTGCTTCGTGTGGTGCTGACACGACGATTACTTGTAGTCTGACTGGGTGTGTAAAATCTTAATAAGCATCTTTTTGTTTGATCAGAAAAACACCGCCTCACTTCAAAGCGGTGTTTTTCTTTCCTTGGTTTATGGCTTATAATAAATACTACTATATCGATCTGAATCTGTGCGATGAGATCTGTTTTTGTTAATATTAAGAAAATAGATTTTTTAAAAAGGACATTATGAGAGAAAGGCGAAATAGAAAACACTATATCAATGGAAATGGTTTTACTTTGATAGAACTTTTGGTTGTGATTGCCATTGTAAGTATGTTGGCGTCAGTTATAGTTGTTTCTTTAAATACCACGAGAAATAAAGGAAAATTTGCAGCCGTTCAATCAAATTTAAACACGGTAAGGTCCGAGTCAGAATTGTATTACGTGGGTTCTAGTACTTACGGAACACCCATTACGGATTCTGCCCTCTGTGACAGCGATATTTTTAATCACTCGGTTATCAATGCGGCGATTGTTGAAGCTACTAAAAACGGATCATCGGACGCCAATTCCAATCGACGTTGTGTAATTGGCGCAAATGGTCAATCTTGGGCGGTATCAATTCCTCTATCTGACGGTGGAAATTGGTGTGTTGGTTCTGTTGGTGCGGGTGGATCTGGTATTGCGAGTGGTGGTGGTGCGCTTGCTCCTGCATTTTGTGATTCTGATGCTAGTTAATAAAATCTCCGATTTTTTATCCCGAATCTAATCTATCAAACCTTTTTACTGTGATTCCATTCTTCTATATTTCCATCTTTATTCTCGGTACTCTCATTGGGAGTTTTTTAAATGTTTTGGTTTTGCGTTATAACACTGGGCAATCAATCGTAAATGATAGATCAAGATGTTTTTCTTGTGGTAAAACTTTGAAATGGTTTGAACTTATTCCAGTTTTGAGTTTTGTCTTTCAAGGAGGAAGATGTAGTAACTGTCATACCAAGATTTCTCGACAATATATTTTGGTAGAAATTATGACAGGCCTTGTTTTTGTCGCCATTTTTTGGAAAATCTTCTCCTTAACTCCTGATTTTTTAAGTCTTTTCTATACTTTAATTTTTGAATTAATTTTTTACTTGATCATTTTTTCAATTCTAATTGCTATTTCAGTCTATGATTATAAACACAAAATAATTCCCGAGGCTCTGGTCTACACTTTTATCGGACTCTCTTTTTTGTTTGCTCTATACGTCTTCTTTGGGCAGGGGATTTATGGGAATCTCATCGCGGGTCCCTTACTTGCTTTACCATTTTTCTTGCTCTGGCTTATTTCTCGGGGCGCTTGGATGGGTTTTGGGGACGTTAAACTTTCGTTCGGTATAGGTTTTCTTCTCGGTTTACCTTCGGGAATATACGCTCTTATACTTGCTTTTTGGATAGGCGGGGGAGTTGGCTTCGTTCTTTTGGGTTTGAGCGCTATTTCAAAAAATTCTGTTAATAATGGCCGATTGTTAATACTTGGCAAAAGATTTACAATTAAGAGTGAAATTCCATTTGGACCGTTTCTAATTCTCGGCACACTCTTAGCTTTTCTTTTCGAATGGGACTTTCTACATTTGAAAATCATACTCGATTTATTCTAAACAAACTGATATAAAAGTGAAAAAATCTGGAAGAAAAATGTCTTTAAATTAATAACTTCTAACTTTCAATTTTGAGTTTTGCCTTTTGAATTTTGACTTAATAAACTATGTTTCTCTCCAAACAAAAGAATAAAGAAAATCTTGCCACTTACAAAAGCGGTTTCACTCTCATAGAACTCCTTGTTTCTGTTTTCATTATAGGTGTGATTGCTTCTGTAACGGTTTATAATCACAAGGAATTTACAGACAGCTTGGAAATAACCAATCTAGCCTATGCCGTGGCGCTTTCCATAAGAGAGGCTCAAATTTCAGGTACGGCCGTTAAGGGTATATCTGGAAATTTTGAGAAAGCCTATGGAATTCATTTTAATATTAACCCAGAAACTGATGCTAATTTCCCTGGAAATAATAAAGCGTATCTTCTTTTTGTTGATGATGAGAATGACCAATATATATATGGAAATCTTCCGCCGAATTATTTAGGATTCAATAATAATTGTGGAGATCCGTCCATCAACCTTGAATGTATACAACAAATTGATATTGGACGAGGAAATTTTATATCCAAAATATGTGTGAATGATGGTTCTGGTGATTTAAGTTGTTCTGATGACTCAAATCTGGCAGGAGTGGATCTAACTTTTCTACGACCAAAACTTGATACAAACATAAGATTTCGAAGACAAAATGGCACGGTTTTAACACCACCAAACCAGTATAATGATAAAGAAGCGATAATCTGTCTTAAATCTCCCTCCGGCCGCACAAAAAGCATCAATGTTTTACATTCAGGTCAGATTTATGTGGGGAAAGATACAATATGTGAAGATATTTCTGATGAGAGTTAGAATAGTATAATAAGGAACAGAAATTTGAAGCACGAAGCATGACAAATTTAAAAATCAAAGATCAAGAAGTGAAAAAATCTTAAATCTTAAATCATAAATCTGATATTTAAATTAGAAATCGCTATCACATCCCATGACCTCTCCCTATTCAAAACAAAAAAAAGCAGGTTTCAAAAAAGGCCTCATTCTCATGGAACTTGTTGTATCTTTGGGAGTGTTTATCGCTGTCATGACTATTGGCTTGGGGGCAGTGCTTCAGATGTTTGGTGTGAATCAAAAAAGTCAGTCACTTAAGGCTATTATGAACAACCTTAATTTTGCTCTCGATTCGATGGCAAGAGAAATTGTGGTGGCTAAAATTGCGGATACAACAGCATTCGGATCTTCTTTTAGGTGTGGCAATCCTACTCCAATGGGCGAACCGCTGGATTGCACTATTGGAGACGGCGGGGGAGATTATTTATCTTTTTGCAGTAGTGATAGCAATGCTATTGCTTATCGCTTTGTTGTCGGTGGTTCTGGTGGATATCTTGAGAGGAGAATAAGCACTAATGACGATTGTCAGAACAGTTTTGGTTCATCAGAATGGGAAAGAATTACTTCGCCGGAAGTTGATATTCAAAATATGAGATTTTATGTGACCGGAGCCGGGCTGGAGGACAAACAACCAAAAGTTCTGATAGTGATTGAAGGTGAGGCTGGGGTGAAAGACGAAGTAAAATCAAAGTTTGAGTTGCAGACCACTTTATCCCAACGATCTCCCAATCTTTCGATAGTTCTTCCATAATTTTTAATTTCAAATGCAAAAACTTTATTATAAAAATATGTCGAAAGGATTTACTTTGGTAGAGACGATGGTTGCCATCTTCATTCTTTCTATGGCCATCACTTCAGCTATGACAGTTGCCCAAAGTTCCTTACAATCATCTTTTTATTCCAGGGATCGAATTGCAGCATATTTTTTGGCGGGGGAGGCTATAGAAATGATAAAAAATAAGAGAGACGAGAATGGTATCAAAAATTTTGGAACTCCAACTCACTGGCTAGACGGTATTGCTTCGTGGGCAACTACCCCAGGTCCTTGTAGTGAGGCAGTGCCTTGTGGGGTTGATCCTATACTGGAAACAATAGCTCTTTGTTCAGATCCTGATATGAACGATTGTAAGTTGTTTAAAGATAGTGAAGGCTTGATTAGTCATGAGGATACTGGAGGCACCGCAACCAAATTTACCAGACGGATAAATATGACAGAGATTAACCCAAATGAGGTCAAAGTTACGGTGAGTATAATTTGGGCAGGAAGACCAACATTTGTAATTTCTGAACATATATTCAATTGGCATCCCTTAAGTGATCTTATCTAATGTCGAATTTTTACATGACAAGATTTAATAAAAAAAATAATAAAGGCGTTGCTCTTTTTGTGGCGGTACTCATTACTTCGGTAGCCTTGCTTTTTAGTTACGCCGTTTCCAATATCGCTGTAAAAGAACTTAACTTAACTCAAGCTGGACGAGATTCCCAGATTGCTTTTTATGCTTCAAATTCCGGAATAGAATGCGCTCTATTTTGGGATTTACGAAATAACTCTTTTGATCCAAATAATGCCTCAAACTCTTTTGTGATTACCTGTGCTGACCAGGATGTTTCGGTGACTGCTCCAGGAAGTGGTTTACCACGAACTTTTACTTCAGAAGCTTTCAATTTAAACAATGATCCAAATGGTCCATGTTTCACTTTCACTATTCTAAAGGAAGATGAGGACGGTGACATTGTAACGCAAACCGAATCTCGTGGTTACAACACTTGCAATGTTGGAAGCTCTAGGAGATTGGAAAGAGCCCTCCGAGCAACGTATTAGACACCAGGAAAACTAAGAGCTAGGCTTTACCTGTCTGCCGGCAGGCAGGGGCGCTAGGGAATTCCGACAATATTCAGTATTCTATTATTCATATTCTCAATTCTCTGCCGCATGTTTTTCTTTTGGCAGAATGCTAAAATACTGTCATGCTTAATAAAGCTCCGAAAGACATAAAAGAACGCCTCGAAAAGCTTAAAAAGACCATAGAACATCACAGGTATCTTTATCATGTGCTAGATAAGGAGGAAATTTCTCCGGAAGCTCTCGATTCTCTGAAAAAAGAACTTGTTGAGATAGAACAAAAATATCCCGAACTCAAAACAGCTGATTCACCAAGCGGAAGAGTGGCTGGAGAACCTCTTCCTGGTTTTGAAAAAATAACTCACAAGGTGTCACAGTGGTCTTTTAACGATGCTTTTTCCGAGGATGAGATGCGGGAATTTGATAAAAGGGTGAAAAAATTTCTCAAAGATTCATTTGGCAGAGACGAGAATCCAACATACACTTGCGAATTAAAAATAGACGGTCTCAAGGTCGTTCTGGATTACGAGAATGGTCTTTTGTATACAGCGGCTACTCGAGGGGACGGTAAAGTTGGCGAGAATGTAACAGCCAATGTCAAAACTATCGATTCGGTGCCGCTTCGTCTAAAGAAAGATGTGAGTATGATTGTCGAGGGGGAAGTCTGGATGGGGAAAAGTAATTTTAAAAAATTAAATAAAAAAAGAGAAAAACAAGGAGAAGCACTGTTTGCTAATCCCAGAAATGTTGCCGCAGGAAGCATTCGCCAGCTTGATCCGCGTATCGTGGCCGAAAGAAATTTGGACACCTTTATCTACGATATAGCAGAAATTAAAGGAAATATCCCAGAAACCCAGACAGAAGAATTAAAACTTTTAGGAGACTTGGGTTTTAAAACAAACAAACACTATAAACACTGTCTCAATATTGAAGAAGTAATTTCTTTCTGGAAAGTGTGGCAACGAAAATCAGCCAAAGAAGATTATCTCTTGGACGGAGTAGTGGTGAAAGTTAATGAAAAGCGTTTTCAAGACGCTTTGGGATTTACCGGAAAAGCGCCTCGATTTGCCATTGCTTTTAAGTTTCCAGCCGAGCAAGTTACGACCGTGGTTAAAGATATTGTCCTACAAATCGGACGCACTGGAGTATTGACGCCCGTTGCCTACCTCGAGCCAGTTTTGGTCGCTGGTTCAACCGTATCTCGAGCTACTCTCCATAATGAAGATGAAATAGCCCGTCTTGATGTCAGGATCGGAGACACTGTGATACTCCAAAAAGCAGGGGACGTTATTCCTGATATCGTTTCGGTTTTAAAAGAAATGCGTACAGGGAAAGAAAAGCCTTTTATTTTTCCCAACAAAGTTTCGGAATGCGGGGGAGACGGCAGTATCGAAAGAATTCCAGGTGAAGCCGCTTGGCGTTGCTCAAATAAAAATTCCTTTGCTCAACAAAAAAGAAAGTTTTATCACTTTGTTTCAAAAAAATCTTTTTTCATTGACGGGATGGGGCCTAAAATAATTGATCAGCTTTTAAATGTGAACCTTATAACAAGTTATCCGGATATCTTTACACTCAAGATGGGTGATTTGTTGGCTTTACCAAGATTTGCGGAGAAATCTGTAGACAACCTCTTAAATTCAATAGAAAAATCTAGAGAGGTAACACTTGCGAGATTGATTACTGGCCTCTCAATTCCTCATGTTGGTGAAGAAACAGCGATTGATCTTTCAAAACATTTTAAAACCATAGAAGAAATATCTTCTGCCGAATTTGAAACACTTCAAGCGATAAACGGGGTAGGGCCCAAAGTCGCGGAGGCAATAGTTGTTTGGTTTAAAGACGGAGATAATTTACGAATGCTCGGGAGATTGCTAAAGGAAATTAAAGTTAAAAATGAGTCCATTAAAATCCCAGAAAAGAGCAAGATTGCAGGTAAAACTTTTGTCTTGACCGGTACTTTAAAAACTTTAGGGAGAGAAGAAGCCAAGCAGAAAATCAGGCACTTAGGGGGTGATGTTGCAAGCTCTGTATCAATTAAAACTGACTTTGTTGTTTCAGGTGAGGAAGCCGGCTCCAAATTGGATAAAGCAAAGGAATTAAATGTGAAAATCGTCGATGAAAAAGCTTTTTTGGATTTGCTTGATTCTTAAGATATAGTTAGAGTCTGTATATGTTAAAAATTAAAAAAGAAGAATTATTAAAACTTGCTTCTCTGTCGCGTATTGAGTTGTCTGAAGAAGAACTGGGTTCTTTTGGAAAAGACATCGATTCGATTCTTTCTTTTGTAAAACAAATTCAAGAAGTAAGCGGTAGTGCAAAAAGTGAAAAAAGATTGCCGGGTGTTTTTAGTATGATTCAAAACAGTTTTAGAGAAGATACTACTCCGCATAAATCCGGAGAATTTTCGAAAGAAATTCTAGCTGAAGTTCCGCAAAGAGAGGGGGATTATGTGAAAGTTAAAAAAATTCTTTAAAATCATGCTTGATATAACAAACTTAACAATTAAATCTGCACACAACCATTTGAAGAATGGAGATTTTTCAGTAAAAGACCTTGTGGGTTCAGCTCTCAAGAATGTTGATGAAAAAAATAAAGAAATAAACGCTTACCTTGAAGTTTATAATGATGTGAAAGAGGAAACAGCAAAAGCTGAAAGTTTATTTAAGGGAGGCAAAGCCAGCATTCTTACAGGAATTCCTTTGGCACTCAAAGATAATATTTTAAATAAAGGTAAAATTGCTTCCGCCTCGAGCAAGATTTTGGGAAAATATCACGCAACCTATGATTCGACTGTTGTTTCAAAACTCAAAAAAGAAAGTCCTATTTTTATTGGACGAACAAATATGGATGAGTTTGCAATGGGAAGCTCTACGGAAAATTCTGCTTATGGGGTTACCAAGAATCCGATTGACCCTACGAGGGTTCCTGGCGGCTCATCTGGAGGCTCTGTTGCGGCTGTAAAAATGAATGGAGCATTAGCGGCTCTTGGATCTGACACTGGCGGATCGATTAGACAGCCAGCCAGTTTTTGCGGTTTGGTAGGCCTCAAACCAACATATGGCGCAATTTCAAGATATGGTCTCATTGCTATGGGTTCTTCGCTTGACCAGATTGGCCCACTTACAAAGTCAGTTGAAGACGCAGAAATTCTTTTTAATATCATGAAAGGTAAAGATCCAAAGGACAGCACTACCATATCTTCTGTAGAAAAAAAAGAATTGCCCAAAAAACTCATTATCGGTGTGCCGGAAGATGTGCTTAAGATGGACGGAATCCAACCAGACGTCAGGAAAAATTTTGAAGAATCAATCAAAAAATTTTCAAAACTTGGTTACGAGATAAAAAATATTTCTTTACCAAACGCTCATTATTCTTTGGCAATATATTACGTGATTATGCCAGCCGAAGTTTCTTCAAATTTGGCTCGTTTCGACGGAGTAAAATATGGTTTGCATGAAAATGGAGAAAATCTGCTCGGAGATTACATAAAAACCAGAACTATCGGATTTGGGAAAGAGACCAGGAGACGATTAATTCTAGGAGCTTACGTTTTGTCGTCCGGCTACTATGATTCTTTCTATAATAAGGCCAATGAACTTAGACGAGCAGTTATCGGTGATTTCGATAAAGTTTTTGAAAATAGGCAAGCAAAAAATGGTGTGGACATTATAATAACCCCAACAACTCCAGATGTTGCTTTCAAGATAGGGGAGAAAGCCGCGGATCCATTATCTATGTATATGTCGGATATTTTAACTGCACCTCAAAGCATCGCTGGACTTCCTGCAATCTCGGTACCATCGGGACTTTCCCAAATCGGCTTGCCAATCGGCCTTCAAATAACCGCTCCTTACATGAGAGAAGATTTGTTGTTTAAGGCGGGTAAAGATTTTCTTGGCGAAATATAGTAAAATAATAAGAACTTCCACATTTGGAGCCCCCGGATTTTTTATTGTATTTAAATCTTAAATCGTATATCTAGAATCTTAAATCTGCTCTTATGGCTGAAGAAAAAAAAGAAAAATCAGGAGGTGTTGGAATAATGGACACCAATGATCCTTACGAAGTCATTGTAATTTTACTTCTAGCTCTCGGCTTGCTCGGTTATTTGATAGAGAGATTTTTAAATTTCAGACATTCAGATCTCTCTTTTTTGGAATGGGTAAAATCTTATTTTATCGGGATTCTACCATTTGTGATTGTAATATCTGTTACAGTTTCCATTCTCTTTCTTATCGGTATTATTCGTTCGAATCGACAGTTAAAAAGACTACATCACGCATTACAGCTAAAATTTCATTCTACGCCTGCTGGACATGGTGCTAGTCATGAAGTTCCTGCAGAAAGAATTAACCAAAGATGGGAAAAAGTTCAAAAATTTATTATGTCGCCAAACATGAGCGACTGGAAACTTGCCATTTTGGAGGCAGATGTGATGCTTGAAGAGATGGTGGATAAAATCGGCTACCCTGGTGAAAGTTTAGGTGAAAAATTAAAAAATGTTGAGAGAAGTGATTTTACTACTGTAGAACTGGCCTGGGAAGCCCATAAAATTAGAAACTCTTTAGCACATGAAGGATCTGATTTCTTACTTACTCATAGGGAAGCCTTGAGAGTTATCGGGCTTTTTGAAAAGGTGTTTCACGAATTTCGTTATATTTAGATCTGGAAGTTCTATTGCTTTTTTGCTAAAAATCAATTATGATTTCAGTTACTTTTCTTATAAAGAAGAAGGTTATCGTTGTTAGTAGGACTTTCAGGTTTGAGTGCAGTTCTAGGCAGACGCGAGCATTGTGACCAAGCTGTATGAATAATCCAGCGCATGGAAGCAAGCGGAGCGCCTAACGACGAAATGCACCAAAGATGAAAGTCATAGCTATATCGCGGGGTTGAGTAGCAGTAGCTCGCAAGGCTCATAACCTTGAGGCCCCGGCGCACATCCGGGCCCCGCAACAAGTAAACCCTAATACCTAAGATAAATAGGTGTACGGGTAAATGAAAATCTCCAGTCGAATGTTCGATTGGAGATTTTCATTTTGTGGTTATTTCTGCTATTCTAAATTTTGAATAAAGCTGATAAGCCGGTGTAGTTCAATGGTAGAACGGAGGACTCATAAGCCTTAGACAGTGGTTCGATTCCACTCATCGGCATAAAATTGATACATGTATCAAAATCTGTTACATTGTATGTGTTGCGGTCGTAGCTCAACTGGTTAGAGCACCCGCCTGTCACGTGGGAGGTTGCCGGTTCAAGCCCGGTCGACCGCGCAAAATAAAAAATCACCAATATACCTTGGTGATTTTTTGTATCTGATAGTGATAGATAAAACTTTTATTTTTGACCACTTTAAGCTACTATTCCACCGGACAAACAAAAGGAGGTCCAACATGAGTGGTCTCGATCAGGTTGTTGCTACGTACCCACAATTGAAGTGGAAGGTTCATCCAAGCGCTGATGGAAAGGGTAGGACAGCTTATGCTGTCGTGAGCGGAAACAGAGAGACGGGTGAACTTTGGGTCATGGCCGTCATCGAGAATTGCACCGTTCCGAAACATCGGCACAATTCTGGTGGTAAGTATGGTGAGATGATCCTCACCATTTCTGGTGCCCTCTACGACACCATAGCTCATGGTCATGAGGTCATCTATTCTTCTGGGTCGGTTGTTTTTCTCCCAGAGGATTCGGTTCATGCGCCACATGCGGTTTTTTGGCACGGCCTCTATCACCAACCTCGGGGTTCGACGCTCGTCGAGTAGAAAAGGGAAGAGATCGTCTCTCGACAGTTCTTTGGGGTTGAATGAAAGCAGGGCAGTGTGTTGAAAAACCACTGCCTTTTTATTTTAAAAGGAGCCGATGGACAGAATTGCACTGTCGACCCCCACTTTACGAAAGTGGTGCTCTGCTAACTGAGCTACATCGGCAATTTTTTGTTCTCATATTCTATCAGAACAAAAAAATGACGACTTAGTTATAAAGTCTTACTGCCTGCCCCGTAGTTAAGCGAGTACTCGAGCTTATACTACTGGGGAGCTACATCGGCATTTTTTTTATTGTATATTTACCAAATTTTTTCCTAGTGCCTAGAGCCTATAATTGCCTAGCTCCTAAAATGGAGCCGTTGTCCGGGATTGAACCGGAGACCTCGTCATTCACATATACCTTAGTTTCGTCGCAACCGACTTATAAAAGGGTTAGACTGTATCTTACGCATATCCTTTTGATTTAGCGTCCCTTGTCAGTCGTTCGGGCGACTCTTTCGCCACGGTCTTATCCACTCGCATGGACTTTAACCGTAATTCGGGCTTCATCACTATGTTTCCAAAATGAAGGGCAATTTGATTTACCAATGACGTGCTCTACCAACTGAGCTACAACGGCAGTTTATTTTTCAACCTTATAACCTTATTACGTTTTTCAAATATTTTCAATCATCTTTGATGTTCTGTATGAACAATCATGACTTCTCTTTATTTTAAATTCCTGTATATTGTATGTAGACAGAAGCCACAGGATAGGAATATAAACCCCTAACATCAGGATGAAGCGCCCTCCCTCCGAGGTGCGTAGAAATCTCTCTCGGGGATGAAGTCCTTCCTCCTGTGGCTTCTTTTTTTATTCCGGCTAGCGAGCGGCATCGCGAGAATGTAGGTCGATCATCACCGATCGACCTACATTCCCATGATCCGCGAGCGAAGACGGATCAAAGGGTTAATGCCCTTTATCTCATTTTTAAAATCCAACATCTTCTTATATAATCAGGACGCGAATATGAATCCCGTACGAAGTCACGGACACCATGCGGGAATGTAATCAGGAACATTGAATTTATTATTTAACTTTAAAATAGGGCAAGGATAATTTATTCAGTCCGTGTCCTACTTTCGTACGGGATGAAAGAAAGGAAAAACAAAAGTGAAGAGATTCTAGCTCGAATATTAGAGTTGGAGCGTGATATGGCTGACGCCTCGTTTTGGCAAAACAAGGATCATGCCCAAAAAATTGTTAAAGAATACAATGATCTTAAGCTAGAGAAAGATGGCATCGGAAGATACGATAAAGGTGATGCTATCATGAGTATTTTTTCAGGTGCAGGCGGAGACGATGCTGAAGATTTTTCTCATATGCTTTTGGAAATGTATTACAAATTTATAGAAAAGCAGGGCTGGTCTGTTTCTCTGGTGCATGAACACCAGAACGATCACGGGGGATTTAGAAACGTCACAATTGAAATAAGTGGCAAAAATGTTTATGGAACTTTAAAAAACGAGTCCGGGGTCCATCGTTTGGTCCGCGTCTCTCCATTCTCCGCGAAGAAACTCCGTCACACTTCTTTTTCGCTTGTCGAAGTTATTCCAAAATTTGATAAGGTGACCGAGCTCGAAATTCCGGACAAAGAAATTAGACTTGAGTTCTCAAGATCAAGTGGCCCCGGTGGACAGAACGTTAACAAAAGAGAAACGGCCGTGAGGGTGGTGCATATTCCAACAAATTTGGCTGCTCACTCCGAAAATCAGCGTTCTCAAGCCCAAAATAAAGAAAAAGCCATGCAAATTCTCCGTGGGAAAATTTTTCATGCGTTGGAGAAAGAAAGAATCAGTAAAGAAGGAGAAATGTACGTTTCAAAGACCACTGATATTGAATGGGGAAGCCAGATAAGGTCTTACGTTATGCATCCGTACAAAATGGTAAAAGACCACAGAACAAATGTTGAAACAAGTGATGTCGAAAGTGTATTAAATGGTAATATAGATGTATTCTTAGACGCAGAAAAAGATCTATAAATTCCACATTCGGCACATACCATCGTTACTTCGCTCCGAGCCTCCCTCAACGTATTATTAAATACGTCTCGGTACGGTTCTGATTTCTACACCATAGAAATCATGTCGGGAGATTTTTTATCACGAAGTGATATAAAATTTCCGACTCGCTTGCGCCTCGGTCTGTATCCGAATCTGAAATTTATAGAATGTGAATAATATTTATGATCTACTTTGATCGTGTCTCCAAAGTCTATGCAGACGCCACACCGGCCCTCCACGATATAACGCTCTCGATTGAGCCGGCGGAGTTCGTGTCTATTGTCGGACATTCCGGCGCGGGTAAAACCACACTTCTTAAAATGCTCTTGGCCGAAGAGGCTCCGACAAAAGGGAAAGTATTTTTGCAATCCATAGACATTCACTCTCTCAAAAAACGAGAGATGATTTATTATCGCCGTCGTATTGGAGTTATTTTTCAGGATTTTCGTTTGCTTCCGCATAAGACCGTTTATGAAAACGTGTCTTTTGCCATGGAAGCGGCTGGTAGGACCGATAAAGAAATAGAATCAGATGTGCCGCATGTTTTAGAACTGGTTGATCTTGGAAAAAAGTTTTGGAGTTTCCCAAACGAACTTTCTGGCGGAGAAAAGCAGAGAGTGGCTATTGCAAGAGCGATTGTAAACCAGCCAGATATCGTGATTGCCGATGAACCGACAGGGAACTTGGACCCTTTGAATACTTTTGAGATTATTCAGATTTTGAAAAAAATAAACGATTTCGGAACGATTGTTATTCTAACCACCCACAACAAAGGAGTCATCGATTCTTTGGGGAAACGTGTGATTTCAATGGAAGAAGGGAAGATTATTAGAGATTCTAAAGAAGGCCGTTACGTTTTATAATAAAATTATGTTCGTCCATATCAAAAGAATAATCAGATCAGGTTTTTTTAACTTTTTTCGAAACGGCTTTGTTTCTTTCTCTTCTGTTTTGGTGATGCTCGTCACTCTCTTTGTTATCGGGTCTGTTATTTTCTCATCGGCAATATTAAATTCAACTCTCGAAGCTCTCAAAGATAAAGTTGATATCAGGGTTACTTTTGTAACGACGGCCGAGGAACAGGAAATTTTGAATCTCAAGGATAAATTAGAAGCTCTTTCTGAAGTAGAAAATGTTTCTTACACTTCTCGTGAGGAAGCTCTGGTGAATTTTAAACAAAGACACGGAGACGACCAATTGATTCTTCAGGCGCTCGAAGAGCTAGGGGACAACCCGCTCGGAAGTTCGCTTAACATTAAAGCCAAAGATCCATCTCAATACGAGAGTGTTGCCAATTTTCTTCAAAACAAAGAACCTGTTTCCAATTCCGGAGCTTCAATTATTGATAAGATAAATTTCTTTCAAAACAAAACCGCCATAGACAAACTTTCAAACATTATAAATTCTTCCGAGAAATTGGGGTTTATTATCACAGCCGTGTTAGTCATTATGTCGGTTCTCATCACTTTCAATACAATTAGACTCGCAATATACATATCTCGCGATGAAATTTCTGTTATGAAACTTGTGGGGGCGGATTCTTCGTACATAAGAGGGCCATTCGTTGTGAGCGGCGTTCTTTATGGATTTTTTGCATCAGTTTTGACTTTACTGATATTCTTTCCGACAACATTATGGCTCGCAGACATGTCTAATAGATTCTTTATTTCCTTTAACGCTTTTGATTATTATATGCAGAATTTTCTGGAGATATCAGCAATGATTGTTCTGTCGGGCATAGTTATCGGGGCGATTTCAAGTTATCTTGCTTCCCGTCGTTACCTTAAGTAGTCCCGTACGAAATCCTTACCATCATGAAAAATAAAAATCACAAATACATATTTGTTGTCGGGGGAGTCATGTCCGGAGTGGGGAAAGGCATTGCTTCTGCTTCGATCGGCAAAATCCTTCAAGCTCGTGGCTTCAAAGTAAATCTGCTAAAAATCGATCCATATCTTAATGTTGATGCCGGCACGATGAATCCAACGGAACACGGTGAGTGTTTCGTTTTGGATTCAGGTCTTGAGACTGATCAAGACATGGGAAACTACGAAAGATTTTTGAACCGCGACCTAGGGCCAGAAGACTACATGACTTCCGGCATGATTTATAAGTCGGTGATAGAGAAGGAACGCAATCTAGGTTACGGTGGAAAATGTGTTGAGGCGGTGCCACATGTGCGAGATGAAATAATAGAAAGGCTTAAACATTCAGCAAAAAAAGCTGGCTCAGATTTTACGGTGGTGGAGATCGGCGGAACTCTCGGTGATTTTTCCAACGCTTTGTTTATCGATGCCGCGCGAGTGATTCATCTCCAAAATCCTCATGACGTGCTATTTATGATGGTCTCATATTTGCCAGTGCCGGGCACGATCGGAGAAATGAAAACCAAGCCGACACAGAATGCAGTGCGACAACTCAATGCCTACGGTGTTCAGCCTGATTTTATTATCGCTCGCGCAAGCCAATCACTCGACAACAAACGAAAAGAAAAACTGGCCATCTCGTGCAATGTTCCAGTAGATAATATTATTTCTGCGCCAGATGTGAGTTCAATCTATGATGTTCCTCTAAATTTTGAACGTGATAATTTATCCAACCTGATTCTTAAGGCGCTTGGTAAACGTGGCAAGCAAGAGTCCGACATGAATGAATGGAAAAAGTTTGCCTCACATGCTCATAACGGTAAGAAAACAGTTAAAATCGGCATTGTCGGCAAGTATTTTGATACGGGAAACTTCGTTCTTTCTGATGCTTATATTTCTGTTATAGAGGCAATTAAATTCTCTGCCTATGAAGAGGGAGTCAAGCCTGAAATCGTTTGGTTGAACGCCAAAGATATCCAAAACAATGTTTTGTCTGTTAAAGAACTTTCAAAATACGATGGGTTGATTGTCCCTGGAGGATTTGGAGAAACTGGAATCGAAGGCAAAATTATGGCCGCCAAATATGCTAGAGAGAATAAAATTCCTTATTTCGGACTCTGCTACGGTCTTCACATGATGGTAATTGAATATGCCAGGCACATGGCCGGAATGAAAGACGCTAACACGACAGAAATAAATCCAAAAACTCCTTTTCCGGTGATTGATATTCTTCCGGAACAAAAAGAAAAGTTGGCTCGAAAAGATTACGGAGGTTCAATGCGACTTGGGGCATATCCGTGTGAACTCAAAGAGGGAACTCTTGCGAGGGAAATATATGGCTCAAAAAGAGTGGATTCAGAAAGGCATCGTCATCGCTACGAAATCAATCCTAAATTTGTTGAGGAGTTGGAAAAAGCCGGAATCGTTTTCTCTGGAGAGTCACCAAATGGGAAACTCAAAGAAATAGCCGAACTTCCTAAATCAGTACATCCTTTCATGCTTGGCACTCAATTCCACCCCGAACTCCGCGCCCGTCCACTTGAGCCGCACAAGCTTTTCACCGCATTCATCAAAGCTTCCATTAATCATAAAACAAAGCGTGATTAATCTAGAATTTTGAAAAGTTAAGAGTCTTTTATTCTTAAATCTGAAATCATAAATCTTAAATTAACTCTCTGATTTATAACTTTACGTCTTTATAAAATTTAACTATTGATGACTAACTTCACTGATCTAATTCTTACCTACGGTTATCCATTCATCTTCCTCGGCTCTATGCTTGAGGGGGAAGTAGTTCTGGTTTTAGGCGGACTTGTTGCCTACGCTGGGATTTTGAAATTGCATTTCATTCTTCTCTTTGCCATTCTGGGCGCTATTACTGCTGATATTTGCTGGTTTATGATCGGCCGCAAAAAGGGAATACGAATCTTTGAAAAATATCCTTGGCTTGAAAAATTAAGCCGAAAACCGCAGGCGATGATCCATAAAAATCCGAAAGTTGTCTCTTTCCTGATGCGTTTTATGTATGGTTTTAGAAATGTTGTGCCTTTGAGTTTGGGAATGTCCTCAATCAAAACATCCACTTTCATTCTTTACAATTCTCTTGGAGCTGTAATCTGGGTGCTTGTAATTGGTCTTGCTGGTTACTTTTTTGGCGACATTATGGAAGTCTTTATTGGAAGACTTCGCCACAACGAATTTCGAATAATCATTATTGCAGTTGTCGCATTCTCCCTAATCCACGGTGCCATCAAACTTTTCAAATTCCTCTTCCGCAAATACAACAACGCTGAATGATTCTTTACCTTGAAGATAAGCGATTTTTCTTGTATCTTAACCTAGTATTTATAGGTAATTCTTGGCAAAGCTGGGAGATCGTCTAATGGTAGGACATATCCCTCTGGAGGATATTATCTTGGTTCGAGTCCAAGTCTCCCAGCTTTGTTTGGAATTAATACGACATTGTTCTCTGAAAGCGAAAATTTTGCTTTAAATCCAAGTCCGGTAGCAGTTTAGAAAAGTATAGATTCTAAGTCAGAGTAGTTATTACCACTAGAATTTTTTGACGGTCTGGCAAATTATGTAGTAAAATATACTTTACCTTGTAGGTAAAGTATATTTGCGATATTATACCGCCAATGCTATTATGAAACTGAGCTTCAAAAACAACAAAGAAAAATCTCTATATCATATCGAGAAATCTCTCGTTGTCCTTTATGGGGAACGACAAGCAAGGAAAATTGTTCAACGTATCAGTGAATTAGAGGCGGCAGATAATCCTCAAAAATTGCCAAAAAATTGTAGGTTTCATGAACACAGTGGTAAAAGGAAAGGTCTGTATTCTGTTGATCTTGCACACCCCCTTAGACTTATACTTTTGCCAACGTGTTCATATAAAAATTGGGTCGAAATTACCAGCTTTCAAGTTTACGAGGTAATGGATCCTCATTAAAATATATGGTTGATACAACACTTTCATACAATCCAGATATCGCTATTCATCCAGGAGAAACTCTCAATGATGAGATTGGTTTTTTGAATTTGACACAAGTTGATCTTGCCAAAAGGACGGGTTTGAGTGAGAAGCACATCAGTCAGATTATTAATGGTCAGGATCCTATTAGTCCTGATACGGCTATTAAACTTGAACGAGCACTCGGCACATCGGCAGAATTTTGGAATAATCTTCAGAAGAATTACGAACTTAATTGCGCACGTATTTCTGCAGAACAAAAAATGGCAACTGAAATTGAAGAAGCAAAAAAGTTTATTTGTTATTCAGAGTTAGTATCTATTGGTTATATTGAAAAAGCAAAAGATTGGAAAAATAAAGCTGAGAATTTACTTAAATTCTTCGGTGTAGACTCATTGCTCTATATTAAGAGAACAGAAGAAATCGCTTTCCGTCAGACTCCTGGGAAATTTGATCAACTTTCTTTGGCAGCATGGCTCAGATGTGGAGAAATTAAAGCTAATACTATAAAAACCGAAGCATTTGATAAAAAGAAGGTTAGAGAAATTATTCCTGAAGCAAGAAAACTCACTCTACATCCAGATTTTGGTAAAAAACTACAAGATTTATGTGCGTCTGCTGGAATTGCAGTTATCTACACGCCATATTTAAAAAATACAAAGGTAAGCGGTTCAGCTAGATGGTTAGGAGATAAAGCAGTGATTCAGCTAAACACTAAAGGATCATATAGCGATATATTCTGGTTTACTTTTTTTCATGAACTTGGTCATATTCTTCTGCATGGTGTAAAAGAAAGATTTATAGATTACAAGGGCAAATTGATTAATGAAAAAGAACAGGAAGCAAATGACTTTGCAGCAGATACTCTTATCCCAACAAGTGAATATAAAGTGTTTCTAAAAAACAGGCCATTAACCAAGCAAGCGGTAAAAACATTTGCTGAGTCTATTAGTGTTGATCCGGGGATTGTTCTAGGTCGTCTGGGACATGACAATATTGCACAGTGGAGGCAAATTGCGGGAGCGAGAGGACGACTCACTATCACGCCTTAATTTATAAATAATATGGAAATAAAAATTCTGATAATAGGTTGGATACTTGGAATTGTAAGCACATTGGGTGCAACTTGGTTACAAGCATATCTAACAAGGAAACAATCCAGAAGCCAGACTTTGATGGAAACAAGGTTGTCTACTTATGCAAAGTTGCTCTCTGTGGCAAAATCTGAAGAAAGATATCCGCCCAATGCTCGTGCCGGGATGACTACAGTAGAGGTTGATGCCTATAATGCAAAAGTTAGTGAATGGCGTAGAAATAGAAAAGCAATGAAAGGAATTGCGACGGAAGCTTTTCTTCTTGCGGGGAATTCAGATTTGCAAGAAAAATTATCTGAATTTATTTCGAGTGATAATCCCGACTTTAGAATCACCGATGTCGAAATTTTAATGAGGACTGAGATTGGAATAAAATAATGCAAATGGAATCTCTTGAGGAAAAAATGATGCGAATGATAAAGGAAAATCCTTCCGAATTCATTAAGTTTCTTGAGGACACTGGGATTGATTTTGATAAAACCGCCAACGAGTTGGATATCGCAAGAAAATTGGTTCAACTAAAATACTCAATGGATAAAAAGAGTATTAATGCTGTTGAATTTGTATTTTGGTTTTCATATTTTGTTGAACGAGAGGCACAAGATTTGATCGTCGAACCGGAGGTACAATTAGGAGCAAGAAGACGGGCGGTACAAATACTTACAGATAAACTTCATTTTGGAGATAAAATTTCAGTTATATCTGAGCTCTATGTTGAAAATCCTAAGAAGGATAAATTCATTAGTTTAATGCGAAAAGTGCAGGATTTAAGAAACGCAGTTGCACATGGTCGTTTTAGTGAACTTGAATATGATGGGTTAGACCTGGCAGACGCTCGAGGCCAATTAAAAATCTTAGCTGACTTAATGAATGCTCTGTTAAAAAAACCCGCGATCAAGACGGGTCAGAAAAATTAGGCAAAGAAAGATATTGAGGACATCCGAAATTTCATGAAGATTTATCAAATTGACCATGATTATCTTACGAAAAGAATCAAAGAACTAGGAGCCGAAAAAAGAGTCAGTAATATTTTCCAATGTTAAACCACTTCAATCTTACAGAAACCGGTTTATGAAAATTCTAGTAACAATTCTACAGTGTCGGAGAGTCACACTTCCTTATTTGTTTATAAAATATTCTTTACCCATGATGGAGAAAAAGATTGGTAAGAAAATCGAAGTTCATTTGGTTCAACATAATTTTCCAATCAATTTAAAATCTAGAATGGCCACTTCACTTTATCCTACTGAAAGAGAGCAACTTGTTCAGAATTGGACAGCAGAGGGAAAGTACGGAGACTCAATTATTACAAGGCATCAAATTCAGAATCTTCCTGACCCGGCGCTACCCTCATGGCAAATCGGTTTTAAACACGCCATAAATTCAGATGCCGATTTCTTTTTGTGGCTAGAGGACGATGCTTTTGTGTATGATGAAAGTTGTGATCTTTGGCCAACATTGTTACAGGACGTTCTTGTTGGATCATATCGCAGTGAGCCTCACGGTTATATTCGTAATGCTCATTATGTATGCGCAAGACAGTTTGTTGAGAAATTTATTCCTGTTCTTGAGAATACGTCTTCGTGGAATATTCATAAATCGATATTTAGTGATGAGAAGAATAAAATTTTAAACAAGGATGCTCCTCGAATGGAATCTGCACTGACCAAACATGCAGGCTCAGAATGGGTTAAATTAAATAGTTCGTATGCGGGTCGTTATTCATCAAAAACAGAGGGAAGAAAGTATTTATTTAATCTTTTGAAAAAAGTTTGTCCTGACGAACTCGATCTGATCTTTTTAGATTTTCCTGATACTTCAAAAGCTGAATTACAATAAGATAGAGCAGTTTAATTTAGAATCAAGTAAAATCATGAAAAAAGTCTCTACAAAAAAAGAAAAAGTTGAATTGGCCGATGTTCGTAAGGCACTTATTATTCCTATAAATTCAAAACTTCAGATTTTAATTCAAGATAGGCGAGGATATAAAAAACCAGATTGGGGATATTTTGGCGGTTCGATTGAGAATGGAGAAACTCCAATTCAAGCAGTTATCCGAGAGACTAAAGAAGAATTGGACATAGATATTAAAGAAGAAGATTTAAAATATTTATGCACTTCAGAAACTGATTGGGACGGGCAAAAAATTATCCGTTATATGTATTTGTATCCAACAGAACAAGTGAAATTTAATGTAAAAGAAGGAAGGGGCGGACTTTGGTTAAACTTCGAAGAAGCTCGCAAACTTCTGAATGCCAAAGACCGTTTTGATGAATTTGTTACTCTAATAAAGAAGACAATGGAAAAATAATTATGAACATAACAATTCGTACAGCTTTTTTAAAAGATCTTCCGCGATTAGTAGTAATTAATAGTCTTGGGTCAGAAGAAGAGGGATTAATAGTAGAAGAAAAACTACCCCCTTTTGTTAAGAGTGGAGATCTTATTGTTGCTCTGGCAGATAAAGAATTAGTCGGATTACTTTATTGGAGAAAAGAATTTTTAGGGGATAATAATTGGTTTCTTACACAAGTGACTGTTGATAAAGACTATCGAAGAAAGGGAACCGGGGAAAAACTTTGCCGATATTTTCTCGAGCATGCTAAAAATAATGGTATAAAGAAGGTTTTTGCAGATGCAGAGGAAAATAATTTTGCTTCAATTAATTTACTTAAAAAACTTGGTGGCATTTCTTTAGGAAAAATCAGTTTGGAAGGTGAAAAGAAAAATTACTATCAATTTGATTTGAAATAGTAGTCCTAATTTTATTATGTCCTATCTTGTCTATATTCTTGAATGTGCAGATAAGACCTTGTATGTTGGATCAACCAATGATCTTACAAAAAGATTGCATGCACATAATAATTTAAAATCAGGGGCACATTACACAAAAATTCGCAGACCTGTTATTCTTAGATACCAAGAAAAATTTTCTACATATAACGAAGCTCGAAAAAGGGAAGCTGAAATTAAATCTTTAAAAAGAGAAGAAAAACTTAGCTTTATAAAAAATAACAAAAAAACTATGCCCAAAACAAAAAAATATGAAAAGTTAGCGGATCAAAAAGTAATTACAAAGACGATCGAAGCTCTTAAGAAGAAAGGATTATTAGCAGAAACAGTTGCAACCAAAGCAGAAGCACTTGCGAGAATTAAGGAGCTAATTCCAAAAGGAGCATCAGTTATGAATGGCTCATCCCGAACACTCGAAGAGATTGGATTTGTTGATTTTCTTAAAGCAGGCAAGCATGGTTGGAATAATCTCCATGAAGCGGTTCTTAAAGAAAAAGATCCCGTTAAACAAGCCAAACTTCGCAAAGAGTCTGTTCTTTCTGATTTTTATCTAGGAAGTGCTCATGCGGTAGCGCAGACAGGGGAGATTGTTATCGCTTCAAATTCTGGTAGTCAATTACCGCATCTTGTTTTTACCTCACCAAATCTTATTTTAGTTGTCGGAACACAAAAGATTGCATCGAATCTTGAAAAAGCAATCACACGTCTAGAAGATTACGTGTTTCCCCTTGAAGATGCTCGTGCAAAAGGTCTCGGATGGGGAGGTAGTTTTATTTCCAAACTTCTAATTATAAACCGCGAGTTTGCTCAAATGGGCCGCAAGTTCCACATCATACTCGTCTCCGAAAAACTCGGTTATTAATATAAAAAAGAACCCCAAGGTCCACAATGTGGAACTGGGGTTCGAGGTGTAGTCAGATGGGTTCGATCGAACTTGCCCGACCTTTTTCCATCTGAATTCGATAACCCTCGCACTCGCCGAGGACTCGGCTCATGAAGGGTTCATCGTTGTCTGCGATGACTGCGCACAGAGCGAGAAGAAGCACGCAATGCCCGACTACAAGGATTTCTTTTGCATTTCTGCATTTGATTTCCACGTCGAGGAGAGCGAAAGCATCCAACGCCAGAGCCTCCATGTGCTTGCGGACGTTGGGAAGTTTGTAGTACTCCGAAAGCGAATCGTGGTGCAGTCTTCGGAACGCCATATCCAGGACTCCGACGCCGGGGTGTGTGGCATCATAGAACAATGGACGAATTACAGTCGTTGCTTCATCTTCCTCGAGACCTGCAACGATCCGAGCAGTTTCTCGGGTGCGTTCAAGTGGTGAATGAAGAACACAATCGAAGCGTGGGTTGCCGAGCTTTTCCCGGCATGCACTGGCTTGGCGACGACCTTCGTCGGACAGCAGATGCTTTCGATGATCGCCGAAAGTCTTCTCCACACTGCCGTGACGAAGTAGAGTGATCTTGTTGTTCATAACCCCTCCTTGTTGGGTTTTGATTTTGGAAAGAACAGTACTGTGAGAATATAGTATGAGTCTCGATTGTTGTCAATTAAAAGCCAATTTTGGAAGGATTTGATATACTATTCCTAGTACCTAAATATATGTCGAATATAGAAAATTTTCGCGAGGAGCGATTAAAAAAGATTGAAATATTGAAAGCGGCCGGAATGGATCCATATCCAAAGGACTCTTTTCGTACACTAGAAAATAAAAAATTCCTTGAGACTTTTGAAGAAATTAGCTCGTCTGGGAAAGAAGTTACTCTTGCTGGAAGAATAATGTCTATTCGAAACCAAGGCGGAATTGTTTTTGCCGATTTATTTGATGGAACAGTTCGAGTTCAGACGATTTTAAAGAAAGATGATATTGGTGTCTCCTCTGCTTCTAAAAAAGAAACAAGCTCCGGCGGACCAACGGATAAATTTGAACTTTTTATGAACGCTGTTGATTCAGGAGATTTTATTGATGTTACCGGAAAAACTTTTGTTACCAAGCGAGGCATGAAATCTCTCTTGGGAAGTTCTTGGAGAATGCTTGCGAAAAGTTTGCGACCGATTCCAGACGAATGGTTTGGTCTTAAAGATGAAGATGAAAGATACCGCAGGCGTTACCTCGACATGATTTTAAATCCGGAAGTTTCGGAGAGAATTGTTAAGAGATCAATTTTTTGGAATGCGATTCGAACATTTATGCTCGAGCGGGGATTTATTGAAGTCGAAACACCAGTACTTGAAACGATGACCGGTGGCGCCGAAGCTCGTCCGTTTACCACTCATCACAACGCGCTCGATATAGATGTATTTCTTCGAATTTCAGTCGGGGAATTGTGGCAGAAGAAATTAATGGTTGGAGGACTCCCAAAAACATTTGAGATTGGCAGGATTTTTAGAAATGAAGGAATGTCCTACGAGCACGCAAATGACTATACCTCTTTTGAGTTCTACGAAGCCTTTGCCGACTCAACCAAGGGAGTGCCGATGCTCATTGATTTGTATCGCACTGTTGCGCAAAAAACTTTTGGCACTTTGAAATTTACAATCAATGGTTTTGATATTGATTTAGGAAAGGAATGGGAGAAATTTGATTTCAACGAACTCATGAAGAAAGAGTATGGAATTGATCCGAGGGACACCGACATTAAAACAGTAGAAGGTCTCCTTAAGAAAGCTGGAATCAAACATGAAACCAAAATAGATTTAGGAAGAGGAGTTGATTTACTTTGGAAAAAAATTCGCAAAACTATTGCGGGTCCGGCAATTCTTACCGGCATGCCGATCTACCTTGAACCTTTAGCCAAGAAGACTCCGACCGACAACAGGGTAGTGGAACGTTTCCAGATTCTTCTTGCTGGAAGCGAACTCGGCAAAGCTTTCAATGAGTTAAATGATCCGATTGATCAGCGTGAAAGATTCGAAAAACAACAAGCTCTTCGTGATGCGGGAGATGAAGAAGCACAAATGGCAGACTTTGAATATGTTGAAGCGATGGAATACGGAATGCCACCAACTTTTGGATTTGGAGTTTCAGAGAGGTTGTTTAGTTTTTTGGCCGGGAAGAGCATCAGAGAATCTCAAATTTTCCCCCTTATGCGCCCTCGCGAGTAGAACTTCCACATTTGGCCAATTTTTTTACTAAAATCTCCGCTCCTCCACTCATCGTATAAGTACATACGTCTCGCTCCGGTACTCGGTTTTATTAAAAAACTTGTCTCAAATCTGAAATTTCTAAGAACTCTTCATAAAAGAAAAATCGTCAAAAGGGTTGACGATTTTTTTAATTTGTGCTTATATAGTGCAACTAAAGGCCATATTTCTTAAACAATTATGCAAAAAATTAAAATCATCTTGAAAAAAATCTGGGGGAAAATCTGGGGTTTTGTGAAAAAACACAAAATTCTCTCGATAATCATAGCCATCATCCTTTTAATTGGTGGTTTTGTCATGGCTTCTGGCGGTGATGAACTCAAAACCGAAGTTTTAGAAGTTGTGCCTGTGACTGTTGCTGAAGAAATTAGCGTAACTGGCCGAGTTGAATCAGCAGAAAAAGTAGAATTGGCTATCGAGTCTGGTGGTAAGATTGTTGCTATCAATGTAATAGTTGGACAAGAAATCATAAAAGGACAAACTCTTTTACGAGTGAACAGTGATGACTTATGGGTGCGTCTTGCGAGGCAAGAAACAGAACTTGAGAGATCTAAAATCGCTCTAAATAAGCAGGAAACAAAAACTAATTCAGAAGATGATCTTAAGATTGCTTATGAAGATGGGTTCAATATTGTGTCCGAAACTTTTTTGGATTTACCCTCGATAATTACTGATTTAGACGATGTACTTTCTCATAATTATATATCGAGAGATGTCACTAGTTTGCGTTATGGAAATGCGGCCAAAGATTTGAGAAAGGAAACAACTAAAGCATATTTTGCGGCCAAAAGACAGTTTGAAACAATGCAAAAATTGTACAGAACTCTTGACCGAGAATCCGAGACAGAAGCTATTGGATCATTGATTGAACAAACATATGAAGTCGCCAAGGACGTTGCCGATGTCGTTAAGAAAGTAAACAATCTGGTGGATTTAGTTGAGAATAGAATAATCGATCAAGACTTACCGGAGGAACTTGTGGAAGATCAAGAAACACTAGACGGATTTACTGACTCAATCAATACGCATCTTTCAGAATTGTTTGAGATTATAGATGATATTAAAAATTTCAAAGAGGGAATCACTGACGAAGATAAAGATATTGAAAGCCTTAAGATTGATGTGAGACAAGCCGAGCTTGATATCGAAGACACGCAAATTGCCATAAATCACCGGGCTATTCGGTCTCCAATAAATGGAGTGGTAACAGAAGTGCTGGCAGAAGTTGGAGAAACTATTTCTCAAAATGAACCGGTAATTTCTCTCATATCTTTGAATGAGTATGAAATTGAAGCTAATTTACCGGAGGCTGACATTGCTAAGATGAAAGTTGGAGCTTTGGCTGATGTAACCTTGGATGCTTACGGAAATGATGTCGTGTTTACTGCGATTGTGGTGTCTGTGAATCCAGCTGAAACTCTGCTTGATGGGGTAGCGACTTATAAAACCACCTTTGAATTTACTCTGCCAGACAATCGAATCAAATCTGGTATGACCGCCGACATAACTGTAAAGGGTGAAAAGAAAGAGAATGTTCTAGCGGTGCCTGGCCGATCAGTTATTTCGAGAGATGGACAAAAATTTGTTCAAGTACAGAACATTGACGGTACTATTGCAGAAAAAATTGTAAAGACAGGACTTCGTGGCTCTGATGGAAATGTAGAAATAACAGAAGGACTTGCCGAGGGAGACAAAGTGATTGTGTTTACAGAAACTAAATAATAGATTTACCCGTAACATCTAGACTTAATCTATGCCGCTTCTTGAAGTTAAAAATCTAAAAAAAACCTATCAAGATGGGGAAACTCTAACCCCTGTTCTTCATGGTATAAATTTCAAAGTTGAACCTGGAGAATTTGTGGCCGTCATGGGTCCATCGGGTTCGGGTAAATCAACCCTTCTTCAGATTTTAGGTTTTCTCGATAGCTATACTTCTGGAGAATATATTTTTGAAGGACGTGAAATGGGTAAATATTCAGATGAGGAAGTCGCAAAAATCCGCAATAAAAAATTAGGATTTATTTTTCAAGCTTTTAATTTATTGTCACGAACTTCAGTGCTCGAAAATGTGAAATTGCCCCTACTTTATTCTGATGTTAAGGAGTCAGAGTGGGACGCTCGGGCGAGAGAGGCGATCGAGGCGGTGGGTTTGAGTCATCGTCTCGACTTTGAACCAGCCAAACTTTCTGGTGGAGAAAAACAGAGAGTGGCGATTGCGCGTGCGCTTGTAAACAAACCAAGCATCATTTTTGCTGATGAACCGACCGGAAACTTGGATTCAAAATCGGGAAAAATTGTGATGGAAATAATTCAGAAATTAAACGATCAAGGTCAGACGATCATGCTTATTACTCACGAGACAGGAACTGCTGAACACGCAAGAAGAATAATCCGCATTAAAGATGGACTGATTGAAAGTGATACAAAATTGGCGACTGGTCGTCGTGTTAGCGAAAATTACACAAAATAATTAGAACTTTTAGATTTTAATGCAGATCAAGGCGCAAGCGAGGAGCGAACCGAGACGTATTCAGTAATACGACGAGGGAGCACCAGAGCGAAGCAACGATGAGATGCGTCAAATACAAAAGTTATAAACATGTTATTTAAACACAGAATCAGAACCGCATACACCGGCCTTGCCACCAACAAATCCAGATCACTTCTGACCATTCTTGGAATTGTGATTGGAATTACTTCAATCATTATTGTTATGTCTATTGGCCAAGGCGCCGAAGATTTAATTCTCAATCAGATTGAAGGATTGGGTGCTACTACTATCTCGATTGACCCGGGGAGACAGCCGGAAGGCCCATCAAATTTTGCAGAAGTTTATACGGATTCTTTAAAACCAAAAGATATTGTGGCACTACGTAACAAAGCCAACGTGCAAGGGTTACGAGACATAAGCCCGATGGTCATGCAACCGGCTTCTGTTGTCTATGAGAGGGAAACCAAAAGATCAACAGTAGTTGGTTCGGGAGAAATTTTCCCAGATATTTTGGGAGTTTATCCGGAAGTCGGACAATTTTTTACTGAAGAGGATGTTAAACAAAAAGCGAGAGTGGCGGTTTTGGGTACTACTATTAAAGAAGATCTTTTCGGACTTTCTGACGCAGTCGGCGAGACAATTAGGATCAAAGAGCAGTCTTATAGAATTATCGGTGTATTTCCAGATAGTGAGACTTCAATTTTCAGTGTTGATGAAATGGTTCTCATGCCATATACCACTGCCCAGCAATATATAACTGGCACTAATCATTTTAATTCGATAATGATAAAAGCCGAGTCCAAGGAAATGGTACCGCGTGTCGTACATGATATTGAGGCTACCTTACGTGAGTCGCATAAAATTACTGATCCGGAAAATGATGATTTTAACGTAAACACTCCGGAAGAAGCGGCCGACATTGTTGGCACTATCACTACTGTGCTTACCGCTCTCCTCGGGTCGGTTGCTGGGATTTCTCTGGTTGTCGGAGGTATTGGAATTATGAATATTATGCTTGTTTCGGTGACTGAAAGAACTCGTGAGATTGGTTTGCGGAAAGCTTTGGGAGCGACAGAAGGAGATATACTATTTCAATTTTTATTTGAAGCAATCATCCTGACAGGCTTCGGAGGAGTAATCGGAATAATTTTAGGTGCTGGAATTTCATTTTTGGCAGCGCTTGTTTTGAGTTCGACTGTTGCCTCCGGCTGGACATTTACTTTTCCAATTTCTGCTGCAATTTTGGGCCTCGCTGTTTCTGCTTTTATCGGTTTAGTTTTCGGAATTTATCCAGCCCGCCGCGCCGCAAAGAAGAGTCCGATGGAAGCGCTTCGTTACGAATAGAGGAAGATTTAAGATATACGATTTAAGATTTAGGAAAAACACTTATACTCTATCTTTTTTAAAGATATAATAGGTGTATAATTGAAATATTAATCAAAATGACTATTCCGAGAGAAAAATTAAAAGATTATTGGTGGTTTAGATTTGCAAAAGGCATCTATGTTTTTGTTTGGATTATTTTTATTTTGATATTTTTTTCTGCCATTGATAATATTTTTACAAATGACTTTGTTTTATTGACGTTTGTAGTGTTCGCTGGATTATTGATAGGTGTTAGATATTTTTTCCTTTACGTTGTTTCTGGAAATAAAAAGTAAGGCCACCTCATTACTAATGTTGACAATTTTTTTTGTTCTTAGTATATATAACTTACATAGGTTATGAGAAATACAGCTAAAAAAGGAAAAATACACTATCTTATAATAAACAGAGGTGAGAAAGGCTATCTTGGGATTTGCAAAGAGTTTGGTTTTGTGGAAGAAGGAAAGTCAGAAAAAGACCTTGTGGAAAGACTTTTTAGGAGTTCTATACTTTTACTTGAAACCGTGCAAAAAAATCCTAATCTCGAACCGTCGTTAAATGTGAGACCACCATTTAAATATTTGATGCTGTTTTTTGTTGCTCCTTTATTAAGCTCAATTGTTAATTTGTTCTCAAGATTTAATGGTGAAATAAAGCTTCTTACCCAACACATACCTAATAATAGATTGTCTAGTACACATGCCTAAGTTTTTCAGAGCAAGAAAAGCCGAAATCATAAAGAAATTTTTAGAAACAAAAGATTTTTATCTTGCAAATACAAACGGAGACGATGAAATATGGGCAAGAAGAGGCTTTAACTATACGTTAAAATTACCAAACAGGAATGAAGAAATTCCTGATGGCACAATGTCTTCTATAAAAAAATGTATGAGACACTGTGGTGTTGACCCAAAAGAAATGTTAGAGTGGTGGAAGAAGGAGGGTTATGGTGACTAATTAAAAATATGAATCAAAATAAAAAAATAAACCCAAAAAATAAAGATAGTTTTTTTGCTATTTTGAATCAAGCTATATCCTCACCAACAACACTTCAAAAACAAGTACGGGGCGATCATAATAAAAAATAACTTGATAACCAATCATCTCAATCAACTATATTTTAATTGAGATGCGCGAGGTTATCCACAGGTATGAGCTTGACTGGTGAACCCTAGTTCACCTATACTGTTTGTATGAGCAGACAGCAATCTCAAAAATACATAAGACTGGAATTGGCCCACCTTAATAACATAATTGATCGAAAGATTATTAAGGGCGAGTCATACAGGAAAGAATCTTTGAGACACAAGATATTGACTGCTCGACTTCGAGGAATGGAGAGTGATTCGATTTGGGGGTTCTTTTTCAAGCGTCTCATCAGTAAGTAAACTAAAAACTTTTATGTTCAGATGCAGATCAAGGCGCAAGTGAGAACCGTACCGAGCCGTATGTACTGATACGGTGAGGGAGGCTCGGAGCGAAGTAACGATGAGATGCGCTGAATATAGAAGTTTTACACACTATGGAACAATACAAGGAGAAAATTCTCGATTTCTATGAAAGAAATAAGCGGATGCCAGGTTATAAAGAGATCATGCAGTTTTGTGGTTTCAAATCCAAAAATTCTGTCTATAAACTTTTAAATAAACTTAAAGATGAAGGTGTGATCGAAAAAGATGCACAAGGCAAAATTACGCCACTAAGTTTAGGAGAACTTAAGGTATTAGGAACTGTTCAGGCTGGTTTTCCAACCGCAGCCGAGGAAGATTTCTCGGGAACTATGAGTCTTGATGAGTACATAGTTGGTAAAAATAAAAAGTCTCATTATGTTCTTACAGTTTCTGGGGATTCAATGATTGATGCCAGTATTACCGAAGGGGATTTGGTTATTGTTGAAAAAACTGAAAATGCAAAAATAGGAGATATCGTGGTAGCTTGTGTGGACGGGGATTGGACGCTTAAATATTTAAAGAAAGAGAAATCTGGATATTTTCTTGAACCGGCCAATAAAAATTTTCAAAATATTTATCCGGAAAGCCAACTTACAATCGGCGGCGTAGTGAAGGGGGTTATTAGGAAATACTAAGTGAAAGGTGGTTTTTTGTGATAACATTAAGGGAATATTATCTTTATGGATAAGCACAAATCCGAACTATATTTTTTGCTTTTTCTTCTCCTAATTGTTTTAACTTTAGGTTTTTTTCTGTTTAAACCATTTATTTATGTTTTAATTCTGGCTGTAGTTTTTGCGACTGTTTTTGACCCATTGCATCAAAAAATTCTTACATGGACTGGACAGAAAAAAGTTTTGGCCGCTTTGCTATCCACAATATCGGTTTTGATTGTTGTCATAATTCCAATTTCTTTTTTAGCAACTCAAGTTTTTCAAGAAACGTCCCATCTTTATCTTTCTATTACCGAAGAGGGTAGTAATTCCGCTTTCAATAATAAAGTTGAGCAATTGGTAAATAATATTAAGAATCTAGCCTTTCTGCCTGCTGATTTTTCCTTTGATTTAAAACAATATACCGAACAAGGTCTAAAATGGTTCATTCCTCACATAACATCTATTGTTTCAAATTTTGCCGCCGCATTTGTGGGAGTTTTTATATTTCTTATGGCTCTCTATTACATTTTCAAAGATGGAAGCAGACTTAAACGAGCAATTGTGGCATCGAGTCCTCTCCAAGATAATCATGATGAAGCTATTTTTCGCAAACTTAAGTCCGCGATCAATGCTGTCATTCGCGGGAATCTTGGAATAGCTTTAATTCAAGGAGCTCTCACCGCAATCGGTTTCCTAATTTTCAATGTTCCAAATCCTGTGCTTTGGGGAAGTATTGCGGCGATAACCGCTTTGATACCCGGCCTTGGCACCGCACTTGTGATTGTTCCAGCCGCTTTATATCTTTTTTGGAGCGGGCAGACACCTTTTGCGATAGGACTTATCATTTGGGGAGTAGCGGCAGTCGGGCTTATTGATAACTTTTTGGGTCCAAGACTCGTGGAGCGTGGAATGCACATTCATCCATTTTTAATTTTACTCTCAATCTTTGGCGGTCTATCTCTTTTTGGTCCCCTTGGATTTATCCTTGGCCCACTTGTTTTGAGTTTGCTTTTTGCCCTCCTTGATATCTATTTTGAAATTCATCGTGAACATATAAGTCAGTAGATTCACGATTCATGAATAGGAATCTTCTTCTAAATTTTTAAGTCTTGATTCTTGTATCATGAATCTTGAATCTACTTTTTTAAAATGATTTCCCAACTAGTAATTTTCGCAGAAAATCTTTTTGTTACCTATGGCGCTTGGGGGGTTTTTCTCGCATCTATTGTTGAAGAAGTTATTGCTCCGATTCCATCAAGTCTAGTTATAATGGGAGCAGGGTTTTCTTTTATGGATGGTTTGCCCATAAATGTCTCTTCGCTCGGATATCTCATGATGTTTGTTGTTTTGCCAGCCACAATAGGGGTTACTATTGGATCTTTATTTATTTACACTCTGGCTTATTTTGCAGGTAAACCGTTTTTGAAAAAATATGGGAAATATGTGGGAGTTTCATGGCAATCAGTTGAAGAAACTGAAGCCAAGTTTGCTTCTAAGCAAGCAGATTCTCTCACTCTTTTTGCTTTGCGAGCTGTTCCTATAGTTCCTTCTGTCGTCATAAGCGCTCTTTCTGGTATCATGAGAATTTCAATTTTGAAATATATTATTTGTACATTTTTAGGTACTTTCATAAGAGCGACAATCTTAGGAATTGTAGGATGGCAAGCTGGATCTTTATATAAAATTTATGCGGAACAGATAGATTTGGCAGAAAACGCCATAATCATAGGCCTGATAGTTATTTTTCTAGCTTATATAGGGTATCGAATCTTCAAGAAAAAGATATAAACACCAACATCAATGTTGTAGTGAATAGAAACGTGTTAGAGTTAAAATAGATTTATTAACTATTAATTACAAAATAAACATGTTGACTACAATTGCAATCATTTTACTAATTCTTTGGTTTTTGGGAGTTGTTGGGGTTTACGCTATTGGTTGGTTTATTCACGTTCTCCTTGTTGTTGCGATTATCATGTTTTTGGTGAGAGTTATACAGGGGAAAAACCCAGTACAATAAAATTCTTTTATTTTTGACGCATTACTTTGTTGACTGCGTCGCAAAAAAGTTCAAAGTATTACTACATACATTTCACTTTTTTGCTCCTTGTCGCCTCGTACTGCATTCAAAAATAAAAGAATTTAGGTCTCTTTGATTTTAGTGAATCAAATTAAAACATCCGCCACTGCTGGCGGGTGTTTTAGTTTTATGAGGTTATAGTGATTAGTCTTTTGTTATTTGTTGTGAGCTTCGGCCCACGATTTCTTCCCAAAGAAGACCTGCGATTACTGCCAGACCTAAGAAAATGAGATAAACGATGATAAGTGTATCTATATTATATCTCGTTGGCATAAAGTGGGTGGCAAAGGCAAAGTACCAAGAAGCCAGAGCAACAGCGCCAACTACGAAAATTGGAGTGCGAAGTTTAAGAAGCCATGAGCCGTGAGGTTTTGATTCTGGTTTGACGAATGGTACGAATACCAAAAATGGAGCAAAAATTATCATAAGAAGCGCGCCGGAGAAGCCCGAAACCATCAAGGAAATAATTCTCATAATAAAGGTTGGAGATTCTGATAAAATTCCCGGTGCGGTCACATACATTGCAAATTGACTTATAAGAACAAGTCCAAACCCAAACCAAACTAATTCATAAAAACTCTGTAGAGTTTTGAGTTCATCTTCATCAATACTTGAGTCTTTGAGAAAATTGTTTAAAAACAGGAACACAGCTGAAGTAGCTCCACCCATTCCCAAGACGAAGCCCAGGAATTGAAGCATTACAATTATATTTTCTATGCTTGTGAGAAAACCTGTAGCAAGCGGAAGACTTATAAGTGAAATAAAAAATACAGTGAGAGACATCATTGAAGCCAATACGCACCAAATGCACCAGGAACGCAAAAGAACGGCCTGGACGAAGAGCAAATAGCAGGAGAAGAGAGCGGCGGCGATTGTAAGCATGGCAAGCGCGATGAGACGGCCACCAACGAAAAATTCTGGGAAGAGAATAAGAGCTAAATAACCCAAGATAATTATTGCAAAATAAGCCATCCCCATATATTCGAGGCGGATTCCAAAAAACTTTGAATATCTACTGTTTACGACAACGTTGCAATTAGAGCCGGTAGGACAGACCAATTCTTTGTGATTTTTCTTGGTGTGCCAAACATTTGCGGAAACGGAGAATCCTCCGAGCGCAGCCATGACAACGAAAGCGTAAAAACCTGTAGGGTAGGGGAGGAATATGGTGAAAAAAAATCCACTTACACCGAGCAGAATAATCCCAAAATATAAAAATGTTTTACTTGATATGTTCATGTAAGTTAATTTAAGGCTTACTCCCGCCTTTCATTATAACTTTTTATAGAAAAAGACAAAGTAGTATAATAGATATATGTCTCAACTCTCTCAAACAAGCGGAAAGTTTAAAAATAATGCAGATATTTTGCTACAGGAGACAGATCTTATCAGTCAGCTGAAGAGTTTTGGTGATGTTTTCTTTTCCGGTGCTTATGCAGGGAACGTTATGATGCATGGTGATATTGATATTACCGTTGTTCGAGAAAATCCTTATTTAGCGGAAGAAGTTTTGGATATACTGAAATTTCTTTATTTGAAAGGTAAGTTTAGAAGTTATTTTATAAAAGGTGATTGGGATGATAGTCGTAAAGGCGCTGAATTTCCCCATGGACATTACATAGGTTTAAAACAAAGATTGGGGGAAGAAAAATGGAAAGTAGATATTTGGTTTGTGGGAAGAGCAGAATTTGAAGATCGAAAAAAGAAATTTCTAAATATCGGCGACGTTGTTCTAACAGGTGAGCAAAGAGAATTAATTTTATCGTTCAAAAAATATAGGAATGATCATAATTTGGATATTTCAGGACAAGAAATTTATGATGCTGTGCTAAATAAGTCGATTAAAAATATAAAACAATTCATTAAAACCATCTCAAAAGACTAATTTCTTTTTCTTGTGGTATTATCCTTTGAATGACACAGGATCAAGACAAAACAGAAATAGAAAAATTGACCAAAGAAGGCCTATATACTGGCTTTAAAATTTTAATTTCCTATTTGAGTCAATATAAAAAACATCTCATCTCTTTAAGTTTGATGGGTATCTTTTCTGCTATTGGAAATGGCTTAATCCCTTTTATTATTGGTAAATTTTTTGATTCAATAATTGTTCGAACCTCGATCAGTATTTTGGATGTTGTCTTTCCGTTTTACGCAATTTTACTTTTGACGTGGTTTGTCATTCAACTTATTACTTATGTTTTAGATTGGCGACTTAATTTAATGAGCGAATATTTGGGTTTCTACGTGTGGTCGGATTATATTGCTAAAGGCTTCGGATTTCTTTTAACGTTACCTATCTCTTTTCATAAAAAACAAAAAATTGGAGAAATCGGCAGTAAAATTACTCAATCAGCATATGCTCTTGAAGTGTTGACTGGCAATATTATTATCGATCTTGCCCCACAAATTCTCAGTATTCTGATTGCTTTTATTGTTGCTTTTTATATTAAACCTGTACTCGCTTGTGTTTTGATTGCTGGGCTCATAATCTACATACTTGTTCTTCTTCGAAAAGTGCAGCCGCTCGGAGGTCACCAGAAAGAATATCACGATAAAATATCAAAATCATTCGGTATTGCCTATGACGCCACAGAAAATACTTTGGCCGTTAAGCAAGCTAGTGCAGAAGTGTATGAGGGTGAGAGGATTGAAAATAGTATGAGTGGGGCGATGTCTCCATGGGTATCCATAACTAAAATTTGGGGTATCCTTACGCTTTTTCAGCGGTTTATTATTTTATTTACCCAAGTAGTGATCTTTGTGCTTTCCGTATTTTATATTTCGAAAGGAGATATGACCATAGGTGAACTCTTGGCTTTTAATGCTTATGCGGCAATGGTTTTTGGACCGTTTATCGCGATTGTTCGTAGTTGGCAAACTATTCATAATGGCATTGTAAATTTACAAGAAACCGAAAAGATTCTTGGACTTTCACCAGAGAACTATGACTCTCACGGAAGCATTAAGCTCAATTTGAAAGGAGATATAGAATTTAAAAATACCTATTTTTCTTATGAGGCAGACAAAACTGTTCTGCAAGATGTTTCTTTTTCTGTGAAGTCTGGGGAAGTAATAGCTTTGGTTGGCGAATCGGGAGTGGGCAAAAGCACTCTTATTGACCTTATTTCGGCTTATCATTTTCCCGATAAAGGCCAAATTCTAATCGATGGACAAAGAATAGGGAATATTAATTTACGGAGTCTCCGTTCTCAGATTGCTGTAGTGCCGCAAGAAGTCGTTTTGTTTAATGACACAATAGAAATGAACATCAAATACGGCAATTTCAATGCGAGTGATAAAGAGATTATAGATGCCGCTCGAAAAGCACATGCCTTGGAATTTATCGAAAAATTTCCTCTTAAATGGGAGCAAATTGTGGGGGAGCGAGGGATTAAACTTTCTGTTGGTCAAAAACAAAGGATCGCGATTGCTCGTGCAATTTTAAGAAATCCAAAAATACTTGTTCTCGATGAACCAACTTCTGCTCTCGATGCCGGATCAGAAAAAATAATCACTGAGTCTCTCGAAAAACTTATGAAAGGCAAAACCACTTTCATCATTGCTCATCGCTTGAGTACTGTCCGAAAAGCAGATAAAATTTTTGTGTTTAAAGACGGAACGATAGTAGAGAGAGGCAATCACGACGAACTTCTAAAAATAGAAAATGGGGAATACAGAAAGCTCTATGAACTCCAAATCGGCCTGCACCAGTAGTGAAATTTACACTTTTATCTCTATTTTCTCCGTAGGTCTAGATATGTTAAAATATCTTCAAATATGATAAAAAAGAAAATGACAATTGAAGATTTAGCCGTGATGACTCAGAAAGGGTTTAAGAATGTTGATGAAAGGTTCGATAAGGTAGATGAAAGGTTTGAACAGGTAGATAAGAGATTCGATAAAGTCGAAGAAAGATTGGATAGGATTGAAAATCTTTTAATTAGGGGATTGGAAAACAGGATGGAGAGGTTGGAAGACAAAATGCGTGTGGTAGAAACGAAACTCAAAGTTTAATTTTTTCTGTTCACTCAGTAATCTATATTTCTATATAAGCGACCGTTTTATTTTTAATAGCTTTTAAACATGCTGGTATGCTTTTCTGTAAACTTATAGATAAAACGGATAGTGCGTTTTCTATGGAAACGAATCTGTATTCTTCCAATTCTTCCTTTTGCAATTTAATGCGAGCAATCTGATCTTCAGTTAAAACACCACCTGAAAAGATGAATTTAAGCGAATCAGTGAAAATTCCATTTTTCGGTCCGTAATATACTCCCACCAATTTTAATTCTGTCACATCAAGCCCGATCTCTTCTTTTACTTCTCTAACCGCAGAGTGAAGTGGAGATTCATTTTCGTCAGTGACTCCTCCTGGTACAAGCCACTCTTTTCTATAATCCGGTTTTACAATAAGTAGTTCACCCTTTGTGTTAAAAAATAAAACTCCTGCTCCAACTCGCTTCTTTGGGAGAATTTTAGCGTATTCTTCTTCCGTAAATTTTTTTGGCATTTATTTTTTTATATTTTTAAGTACAACCCGAGTCATTTTTTCTGGTCTGAAATTGATCTTTGAAAAATCAGTGATCAATATCCACTCAAAATCGATGTGATCTTCTAAGCTTTTAATGTTTTCATAATCTTGGAGTTCTACAGAGTACAAATAAATAACCTCTCTGTGTTCGATGTCGTCTTCTGTAAAAGTATTTTCAACCCCAGATATTTTCTTGCTTGATAAAACAACTTTACCCATCTCTTCTCGTACCTCTCTTGCAAGAGCATTTTGAGCAGATTCTTCATTTTCTATATGACCGCCAGGCAAAAAATAAGAGCCGTGTTTCAGGTTTTTGCAGAGCAATATCTTGTCATTATTCAGAATTATTCCTCGGGCTATACGTTTTGGTTTGAGCATGATTAGAACAGTTATTTTATAACTTTTGATTTAAACCCGAAAAACTAAATCTGCTTTTTTCGCAGGATTATATTCTTTTATATATCTTTTATAAGCTATCTTAAAATATTGAATCCAGTTATCTGGATGATTCTCAGGAACGTGTGATTTGCCCAATTTATTTTTTTCTCTCAAAATTCTTTTTTTATCTGCTTTATCGAAATTAGCGTCAAGATAAATCTTTTTATCCATCAACTTAATTATCGGGTGTTTAGGATGAAATAGAAATATTCCATCTATCAGTAAAATTTTCTTTGAAAGATCAAATGATTGTTCTGGACCAAAATCATTTTTAATATAATCGTATGTTTGAAATTGAATTGTCCCAATCTTTTTATTCAAAAATTCTTCGATGAGTCTTTTCATGTCGTCATATCGATACCAATTATATTCAAAGATTTTTGATTTATCTTTGGCACTGTCTATCATCTGTTTTCTGTTCTCCCAATGATTAATAAAATCATCAATATGTACCACTAAGATATCGCTATTTTGCTTTGCAATGAAATCAGCTACAGTGGTTTTTCCAGAGCCAGCATATCCATCAATAGCCACGACTAATTTAGCATGGTTTTTCTTCCACACTTTTATTTCTTGGCTTATTCTTTTCGCTATACGTTCTGATTTGATCATGGTTAAAAAAGAACCCGGGAAAAGCTTTCGCTCTCCCGGGTTCATGAACTACAGTGACTTCAAGAGCTGCAATGCTCGCTCCTCGGCTTGTGCCACATACGTTTTGTAATCAGGAATTTTGGTGAGAACCCCTTCCGACAATGTATACGTGGAATCAAGTCGTGCTTTTTCGAGAAAGTATCGATCGTGAGACACGAGCAATATTGTTCCTCGATAGGCTTCGATCGTTTCCTCTAGAGCTTCGAGCGCCTCAAGATCGAGGTGATTTGTAGGCTCGTCGAGGACCAACACGTTGACCGACTGAGCAGAAAATAAGGCCAGAAGCAATCGAGCACGGCCACCAGGACTCAGAGTACTGATTGGCTGCTTCACTTGACCTTCTTGGAGGCCAAACTTTGCGAGCTGACTGTAGACCTCGTTGTCTTTGAGCCCCGCACGCTCCTTAAGAAACTCAAAAAGCGTGCAATCACGAGGCAGGCTTTCATGCTCCTGCATCATGTTTCCGATTTTAACACCGGAACCAATCTCGATCGTGCCGCTACGTGCCGCCAGTTGGCCGGTAATAGTCTTGAGTAGTGTTGACTTCCCGGCACCGTTTAAGCCCATGATGCCAACTCTGCTCTCATACCGTGCTTCAAATGACACAGGACCGATACTGAAGCCGTCCGTGTATCCTGCTACCACGTCGAGGAGACGGATATCAAGCGTTCCGGGACCAACTTCGGCCTTAAGCGGAATCTCAAACGGAGCGCGTTCGATGAGTTTTTCAACTTTTTCCATCTGATCGATTCGCTTTTCGAGTATTTTAGCTTTTCTGCCAGATCTTCCTGCACGGTCTCGCTTGAAACCTCGCGAGAACTTGTCATTGTCGCTTCCTTGCCAGTTTGACCCCTTAGCCGAAGCAACTCTCTGCTGTCGTGCCTGATCGGAAAGGCGTTCTATCTCCTCCTGTTGGAGTCGATATTCTTCCTTTTGTCGAGCAACGCGCTTCGCCACCACTGCAAGATAGTCACTGTATGTGCCTCCTGAAATGTTGAGTACGCGCGTATGCCGGTCAAGCTCGAAGATTTTCTTCACAACTCGGTCAAGAAACCGACGGTCATGAGAAATGACAATGCAAGCGGCATTGGACTTCCGGAGGAAATCCTCAAGCCAGATGAGTGCTGGCAGATCAAGATTGTTCGTCGGCTCATCGAGAAGCAAGAGATCGACACCTTTGAGGAGAATCCCCGCTAGCATCACTTTGCTTTTCTGTCCGCTACTTAAACCGGACAGACGATGATCAATACCGATGTTATCAAAACCGAAACCTGCAAGCATCACTTTGATGCGATGCTCAAAGGCATAGCCGTCGAGACGCTCGTATTGCTCGTGTGCGTCCCCGTACTCATCCGTCTTCGCCTTGTCCTCAAGGTGAGAAGCAAGTGCCTCGAGTTTTTGCTCAAGGGCATCAATGCCTGTGATCCGCCTCAAATACGCACTGATCGTTTCATTGCCCGATAGACTGGTATCCTGCGGGAGATATCCGATGTACGTATTCTTGGCGAGTTCGATCTCGCCAGCGTCAGGCTCCGTCAGTCCGGCAATGATCTTGAGAATAGTTGTCTTACCAATCCCGTTGTCGCCGACTAATGCCACCTTCTGCCCTTTAGCCAAGGAGAAGGAGACATCAGCAAGCACAGTCAGAGCGCCGTAGCTTTTTTGAATGTGTTTTGCTTGTAGCATGATTGTCTCCTTTGTTTGTGGGCATATTATAACACTGTAAATGTACTGTTCCTACGATAAAGTAACATGAGACGCTAATGATAGCAAGGTGGGTCAATAAAAACCCCGCTGAGAATATTCTTCAGCGGGGGAGTGTTTTCACACCTATGCTTCGTAATAGGCCTTTAGTACGACAGATGCGCATTTGCACGAAAGATCACCAAGCGCACTTTCGATAAAGGCTAATAAGAAGTTCTTTGTTTTTCGAATGTTGTCCTTAAAGACAACGAGCACAGCGTCCATGTGACGCGGATCAATGACAAGATTTTCCTGAAGACCGACATCGTAATCCGTTACCGCTGCAATTGCTGCGTAACAGAGTCCGAGTTCGCGTGCAAAGTAGCACTCTGGATACTGAGTCATGTTGACGATGTCCCATCCGTTCGCAGAAAACCATCGGCTTTCTGCAGTGGTTGAGAATCGCGGACCTTGTATCACAGCAACCGTCCCTTGCGGAATTATTGCTGTCTGAGTAGCAACAGATTGCTCCATGATCTTCTTGCGAAGGTGGCCACAGTACGGCTCCCCCATTGGCAGATGGACGAATGAACCTCCATCTGCCTCTGAATGGTCGTCACGACCCCAAGTTAGATTGACGAATTGGTCAGGGATTACCAGACTGCCGGGAGCGATCTCTTTTTTAAGGCTTCCGACAATACAGGTTCCGATGACATATTCGACCCCGATCTTCTTCAGGGCTGCAAGGTTTGCCTTGTACGGCACCTTGTGTGGTGCCAGCGTATGCTTCGAGCCGTGTCTCGGCAAGAAAGCAATGAGTTGTCCGTCATGCTCGCAGATCGCGATTTCGTCTGACGGAAGACCGTACTTTGTCTCAGGCCGTAGTCTTGAGATTACCTTGAGTTCGGGAAATGCACACATTCCCGAGCCCCCGATAATCCCAAGACTAGGCTTTCTGAGACTCGGCCCGGTCGTATCGTGACCAGATGAGTTCATTGAGTACTTCCTTTGAAAAGATGGAACTTGAATCATCAACAGCAAGCGGACTTCCTTTCAGTTCGCTTGAACTCCATGCACACCCACCTCCACACATAGCTTTTGCTTGCCCTGAGTGATAAAGAGGTAAGCGTTTCCGCCATTCCTTGACGATTGGCTGATCCCAAATGCGAAAATCTTTGCTCACCTCTCTTGCTTGGCCGAGCCAGGCTTTGAAAAATGGGCAATTGGAAATCTGTCCGTCAGGTTGGATCACCAGTTGATTTCCATAGCAGGTACAGTCGACAGGGAAGAAATCCTTATTGTCGAAAGCAACTTGCTTCTTCTCCATCTGGTATTCAAATCCGGGCTTGCTCTGGCGGCGAGCATTCTCGATAATGCCATGCGAAGCCTGCCGATAGTAGCTATTCAAACCATCATGACCAACCAGTTCGAGAAGTAGTCGACCCTTCAGAAAATTGAAGCCAAATTTTTCGACTCCCAATTCACTGAAAAATTCAGAATACTCCGCAATCTGTTCGATGTTGAAGGGTGTGATACTTACTGATGCGAATGTTCTGATTCCGTGTTGAACGAGTAATTTGATTGTCGAGACGATCAAATCATACGTTCCGGCACCATCCCTATCCACTTTCAGTATGTCGTTTGGTGATTTGGGACCATCGAGTCCAACGGCAACCATCACTTCATATTCTTTACATAAAGCAATGGTTTCAGCGTTCACTAAGGATCCATTTGTTGCAATCATGATGTTGAGGTCTGCTGGCAATTTGCCGGCGTCTTTCTTCGTCTTGATATGCTTTAAGGAATCCTTGATCACTGCTTGGTTGAGTAATGGTTCGCCACCATAGAAGATGACGAAATATCTCAAGGCGGGGTCGTACACATCCGTGATGTGTTCTTGCCACAGATCAATGCCTGCGACGGCATCTTCTTTAGAAAGGAGCGATTCACCGTACTTTTTTGCAGTTTCCGGCACAGGACAGTATTTACAACCAAAGTTGCAACCCTGAGATGTCATGAGATAAAGGATTGTCGGCTGGTTGAGCTTACGCTCAAGAGCAGTGGCGACTAGCTTAAACTCACGGTCGTCATCTTCGGGTGTATCGACAATAAGTCTGAGCTCTCTTAGTTTAGTAAGAAGCGCTTCGATACCGTCAATAATTCCACCGAGAAGATTTTTCCACTGATCTAAAGAACAGAAGATAGGATCGGGATGAAGTTCGTGGAATAACGCCACAACACCATCTCTCTCCTGAACGCAAAGATATCGGGACAGCATGTGCTTGTATCCTCTAATGGGGTTAGTAAATAATGAAACAGCTCCCAACCACTTGCGTAGCTGAGAGCTGATAGCCTGACATCGTACACGATGCCAGAACCGCTCAGGCCTGATGGGCCTTCGAGAACTTGGTCTTCAGATCATCCCACTGATCGTGCGTGAGTTGTACTTGACCACCGAAGTCGTCCTTCAGAATCACCTTGTGAGGATCCGTGAAGTCGATTGTGGGACAACATCCCTCTACTCCACACAACGTGACCTTGCCCTGCTCGGGTATCTGCTGATGGCTCATGTCTCTACCAACTTTTTTTGAAAGAACCCTGAGACGAAAAGTATTGCCATCACCAAATGTTGATGAAGACAAGTCTCAGTTGATCCAAATTAACCCTAATACTTTTGACAATTATTGTCAAATGAAAATTTTCTTTTAGCATACGGTCGCTTTTTTGTATATTTAACCTATGTCTAGACACCAATCACCGTGTCATATAATTTCTTTTGATACTATGATGATATTTGTAAATGATAGATTATAATGGATAAATTATATGAATAAAAAAATACGCGTTGGTATTTTATATGGCGGAAAATCAGCTGAGCATGAGGTATCGATTAGATCCGCAAAGAATATTATAGATGCCTTAGATAAAAATAAATATGAACCAATTTTGATTGGTATAGATAAAACCGGTCGTTGGTTGCCAGAGATCGAATCAAAATTAATTTTGAAAGGTGAAAAAATAGAGAAAAAACATACACTTAATACCATTGCTTTAGCGGCGCAGGATGGTGGAAAAATAATTGAAACATTAAATACTAGTACAAATGAGCCGATTGACGTTTTTTTTCCAGTGCTTCATGGTCCATTTGGTGAGGATGGTACTATTCAAGGCTTGCTCAAACTTGCTAACGTTCCTTTTGTCGGAGCAGGTGTTTTGGGTTCTGCTCTAGGAATGGATAAAGATGTGATGAAAAGATTGTTAAGGGATGCTAAGTTACCAATTGCAAAGTTTTTAGTATATAAAAAACACGAACTTGCATATATCTCGTTCAAAAAAATAAAAAAAGAACTTGCCCTGCCTTTCTTCGTTAAGCCAGCAAATCTGGGATCGTCAGTGGGCGTTTCAAAAGTTCGTTCGGAGAAAGAGTTTAAAAAGGCAATAGATTCTGCTTTTCTATATGACAATAAAATATTGATCGAGGAAAATATTTCTGGACGTGAAATTGAATGTTCTGTTCTGGGTAACGAAAAACCAACAGTATCTTTGCCGGGTGAAATAATTCCCAAGCACGAATTTTATTCATACGAAGCTAAATATTTAGACGAAAATGGAGCAGAATTAAAAATTCCAGCGGAACTTTCTAAATCTACAATAAAAAATATTCAAAAAATGGTAATTAAGACTTTTGAAGTTTTATGTTGTGAGGGAATGGCTAGGGTCGACTTCTTTTTAACCAAAGATAATAAAATTATTGTAAATGAAATAAATACAATCCCAGGTTTTACTTCAATAAGTATGTATCCAAAATTATGGGAAGCAAGTGGCGTATCTTATAGCAAATTGATCGATACACTTATTGAACTTGCTATAAAGAGGTTTAATGTGGAAGCGAAACTTAGAACTTCTTTTGTCGAATAATACTGATACGAATTAAGGTAATTTTTTTAGATATGAAAGATGGCATACAAACAATTATTGGGAAAAAACCAGGTAAAACAATTTCTATCCTAGCTGGTATTCACGGTGACGAGACGTGTGGTATCGAAGCATTTAAAGAAATTATACCGACACTTTCAATTGAAAGAGGTAAGGTGCATTTTATCTATGGCAATTTACTGGCCATTAAGAAAAAAACAAGGTTTATCGAAATGAATCTGAACCGTGCATTTAAACCTAAAGAGATGCTTTCTGCAAAAGAGATGGAAAGTTATGAAAGGAAACGTGCCGAGATAATAATGGCTTATTTAGATGAAAGTGAAGCGTCCCTTGATATACATTCTAGTAAAACAAAAAACAGCTCGCCCTTTATTATTTGCGAACCCAAGTCTTTTCATATAGCTGAAAGATTATCATTTCCAATCAAGTCTTTTGGGTGGGACGATCTTGAACCTGGTGGAACTGATTATTATATGAATAAAAAAGGAGGTTTTGGGCTATGTGTTGAGTGTGGATATCATTTTGATACCTCATCTATTGAAATAGCAAAACAAGCTATCGTGGATTTTCTAATTTTACACAATATAATCTCAGGACAAATACCGGGAAAAAATAACGCGCAAAAAACAATCCAAGCTTACAAGATATACCATACAAAAAATAATTTTATTCCAGCAAAAAATTTCTCTGACTTTGGTTTGCTCAAGAAAGGTGAATTTTTGGGGAAGGATGGAGATGAAAAAATCTACGCGCCCCAGGAAAATAAAAATCTAATTATCTTCTGTAGAAAAAGAGAAAAGGCGGGGCAGGAAGCGTTTATTTTGGGGAGAGAGGTTAATTAAAAATTCAATGAAACCAAAGGTAAATATTAGATACAATCCAAATCTAGATGAGGTTTTTAAGCCTTTTTGTTTATCTCTTCCAAAGTTTAAGGATTACAAAATTCCAACTCAAGAGGAGATAGATAAAAGAATTCAAGAGTATAAAGATGCCTGGTCTCCGATTGAAACTGTAGTTTTTTCGACTATTGAGAAAAAGACTCACAGGAAATTCCCTTATTCAATCGTTGATGTGTCGGTAGTCTCGGCTTGTCATAGGCAATATAGTCTGGCTATTGTTATTGGAGCTCACGTTAAAGTAGGGGATTTTCTCAATAGATTTATTCATGAGTTAGTTCATAAATCTGGTTACGGATGGACTAAAGAATTTACCGAAAAATTTGGTAAAGAACCAAAATTGCTAAAGAATCACATTATAGTCCATGCGCTTTTAGAACATATCTTTACAGACGTTTTAAAAAGACCAGAGTTGATTGAAATAAACAAAAAATCTTGCCTTAAGCACGAAACCGACGAATATACTCAAGCATGGAAAATTGTCGAGGAAGTTGGGTACAAAAAAATTCTCGATACTTACGTAAAGAAACCTAGAAACTTATTTTTGCGATTTCGTCCATCGTTGTCTTATTTTAAAGACAGAAGATAGTCGGCAATTGCTCCACCTACATCTCTAGGTTTTCCAGAAACCGGATAATGATGCATATCTATGTAAGGCAAAGAGTTTGCTTCTATAACAGCACTTTTTTGTTCTTTGTAAGATTTTGAAATATCTTTACAGATAAAATCAATTCCGATAATAGGGGATCTGCAAAGTTCCGATATTTTTTCAAACATTTTTATATTATCAGGATGAATCTCATCTGTTCTGTCATGAATATCTGCCCCACACGCCAGAATTACTTTGTCATGCAAGTATATTTTCTGATTTTTTTCTGGAACACTTTCTAAAGAAAATCCTTTGGAGTTTAATATAGAGGTGGTCTTGTCTGTAAGTTTAATTTTTCGCAATGTATAATTTTTCTTTTCTGGCTCCCCGCGCCACTCGTGGTTATTTTTTTGTTCTATCAATTCTTTAATCGTGTGGATATTATCACCAACAATATTCGGCGCTTCTCTTAAGCAACATGCTATAAATTTATGTCTAACTAAAGTTATCCTATATACTAGTCCATCCACATGTTCTTCTAAAATAAAGTCTCTATTAATTATTTGTGCTATACGGATTGCTTCTTTTAAAGAGAAGATATCATGTATATTACAAGTAATGTGTTTGCTTAAAGAACTAGAGCTAGGTTTAACAACAAAAGGAAAATTTCTTTGTTTGGCAAAATTAATTCCTTGGTCGATATTGCTGAATGATTTTCCATCAGGGTGCGGAAATCTATTAGTTTGTAAAATTTCCTTGAATTTATCTTTATTATCAAATTCAACCATTTCTACATAATCGATATTATTGTGAGGCAATATTTCAAAGATTTTTTTCTTCTCATTAATAATGATTGAAAAAAAATTTGTTTTTCGTCCACTAAAAGTTTGGAATGTTTTCACTTCTATTCCTCTTTGTTTTGCGGCTGCTAGAAACACAAAAGTACGATTTGAGATGAAGTCATTTTTCTTCGGTATTTCAACTTCTCTCAAAATCCCTATAGTAATAAGAGTTTTTATACTGCCATAGAACACAATTTTGTTTAAATGATTAAAGAACTTTGGGAATTTGTTTTTAAATTTGTTTTCTATAGAAATCAGCAATTTCTTAAAGTCAAAGAAAAAGTTACTTAAACGTTCCTGAATATGGGCGGGATGTTTATTAATTGGATCGCAGTGGGGACATTTTGCTTTGTAAGTTTTTTTTCTCATCACTCTTTAGTAATTTACAGTCTGATTGAAGTTTAATGTTTTAGTATAACGTAGACCTGTTTTAAAACTAAGTAATAAAATGGCTCGACTTTTTTGAAAAAGTCGAGCCAGTCCGGTCAGTCGTCGTCACTTCCCGGGCTCATCTCCTCCGCAGCATCGAACGCTTTGTCGGCCGAGTTGAACGAACCACGAGATGTGTCATCGTCCTTGTTGTTGGCGTAGTACCTGCTCTCGAAAACCAGATTGTCGTGCTTGACGACTTCGGTCGTTGTCCTTTCGCCATCGACATGACCGATCACTTTTCTGCCCATCTTTGTCTCCGTCTATGGTAACATCTCTAACCACCCCACAAATATTGTGAAAACAATGGTTAGATTCCAGTCTAGATGATAAATGAATTTGAATCTATTGTCAATAGTTGGTGCTGTAAATCTGCGAATTTCTGATATAAAATACCTTAAAATAAGGTTTTTTACGGTGTTTGTATAACAAATATTAGATGCTATTTAACAGGCAATTCGATAAAGAAAGTTGTGCCTTTTTCCGGGCTGTTTGATTTGTAACCCACTCTACCTTTATGAGCCTCTGCGACGCCTTTTACGAAAGAGAGTCCGTAGCCGGCCGCGTCGGTGTTATGTTTGATTGAATTCTTACCCACACCTCCAGCGGTGAATAGTTTTGCTTTATCTTCCTCTGCGATACCAATCCCTGTGTCTTTTACCGAAAATATAATCTTTCCGTATTCTTTTTCAAAAGCTACTTTAACATTGCCTTTTGGGCTATTGTACTTAATGGCATTAGTAATCAGATTTTTAAAAGCTTCTTTGATCTGAACTCCGTCTCCTACTATATTATAATCTCCCGGGGTTATATTTGATTCAAAAGACAGTTCTTTTTTTTCTGCCACCTCTTTTCGTTCTTTAATTAGGTCAGACACTAAAGGCATGAGATCAACTGGTTTCATGGAGTAGGGGAGAACACCAGATTGAGCGCTGGCCCCTCTTAATATTCCTTGAACGTAATCCACGCCAGAACCCATCTCCTCCAATCCATGAGTCAAAAGAGGTTTTGAAGGTTCAGGCATAACTCCATAGTCCCCAGTTAATAGTTCAGCAAAAATATTCTTGGCTACCCCAAGGAAGCCTTTAATCTGATGGTTCATAATGTGAATAAGATTTTTCTGACCTTCGTTTGACATCGCAAGTTCCCCTGCAAGATTTTCAATCTTTTTTCGTTGGCTAACCTCTCTTCTAACAGAATTTATAAGTATGTAGCCAAAAATTGTAATTAAGATCAATGTTCCGGCAACAACAGCACGAATGGTACTTATCTCATCAATAGCAAACAGTGAAGCCGTGGCTATCCATAATGTGAGAACTAAAACATTTGCCCCAATTAATTTTATGTTAAAAGTTTTATATCGAACAATTAGATAAACTAACAATGCCAGAAATACAACCATTCCCAATGAGCCTATAAAACTAATTTCCTGTATTCCAGTAATTTGACCAACCAGATTTGAACCAACAAACAATGTTAAGAAAGAAATCAATCCTATTCCTATAAATATAATTTGTTTTTTTAATAAAATATTATTTTGAGCAGTACGATGGCGTGCGATACATAAACCCAATATCCACATGATGATAATAATTTCTCCAACATACATCATGTCCCACATTTTACCTGGTAAACCTTCGCAAACACTTATGTTGTAACTTACTATATTTGATAATGTCGGTAAAAAATAAAAAACAACACCCATTATTAAGATAAAAAAACATTTTAATTGAGGTTTGATATCACTTCGGTCTTTATCAGTAATAACATATGCGAAATAAAGTGAAAATATAAATATTGGCACTTCTAAGATCGGAGTAATTTGCCACCCTAACATCACCGCATCGTTATAGGCCGAAATCCAAAGAATAAAAATATCAAGCACCCATAAAGTAAAGAAAGCGGAAATGGCAAAAAGTAATTTACTTGATAGAGAGCCGTTCTCTTTGTGATAAACAAAAAAACCTAAGAATATAGATATTAGGATTGCGGGTATATACGTATAAAAAAGCAAATGTGGAGCTATTGAAAAATCAAAAAATCCAAGAAAACTTGGAACCGAATCTGGACATAATAAGGGGTTCATATTTAAGCTATTATAGCCAATAATTTAAAAATTATATATATCCTAACCACCTTAACCTATCATAAGTATTATCAATAAAACCAACACCTATATCATGTCGATAAAACATTTTTGGAAAATAAATGTGTTTTGCCAATTTCTCAGCTTTTTTTCTGGCTAATTTGACCGTACGATCGACTGCTGTCACATACAGCACATATCCTTGATAGTCTGATATATAGTATTGATCCTGATTACCAATTTTTTTCTTTGCCACACCTTCAAAATGGACATGATTAAAATGTTTTTCCCTTAAAACTTGATCAAAATAAATATGGATTCCTTTGGGAGACATTTCTCTTAATTTCTTTGTGTAAGGAAATGGTGGAACAGTGAGTAGGATCACAATACCATAACCCCTTTTCCATTTTAAATTATAGTTCTTACCATCTGAGACAGCCTTAAGAAACTCACCCCATGGTGAGCGATGAATTTCTTCATGTAAATATATAATCGGGGAACCGAATCTAGGTGTGGCTTCTAAAGGGTACGCACCACTCTCATTAACTATAGAATTTATGTCGATATCCCCTCTGAAATTTATTTTTTGTAAATAAGGTTTTAGTTTTGCAAGAGTCTCCTGAAATAATCTATTATTTTCATTATCGTCATACCATGCCAACGTACCCATTTCACTAGTGGCCGGGCCCATGTCTCCCGGGAAAAATTTTTTGTGTTCAACATTCATTTCTATAGGACCAACCCAATCAGTTCCATTGAAATATCTAGCACATGCGATTTCTACACCCTCTATTTTTTGTTGTAAAGTAATTGTGCGTATTTGGCTTTTTAGATTATTCTGATAATTTTCAAGTTGATTTATGACGTCTCTACTATCATCAAAATGAGCAACATAATTGAGACTTTTTGAAGCATGCCCGTTTTGTTTAATAACCCACGCACCCTTTTTTTTCTTTATAAAATCTATTGTGCTGGGAATATCAGTGAAATCTTTTATTGGAACAGTTTTAATGCCGCAATCTGAAAAAATTTCTTGTGCGAACTGTCGATTAGATTCGAGTTTATCAGCAGCTTCTGACCCACCAAAGACCGAATAGCCATCTTTGCGAAGTTGATCCTGAATTTTACCATAACCTATATCATCAAAAACAATCAGACTATTTTCTCCTTTACCTACCCACTTTAATTCTTTTTGCCAATCATCTGTTTTTTCTACCAAACCATCAAAGTTTTCTTTTCGATCAGGTTCATCAATAAAGAGCTTAACACTATGGCCTTCTTGTTTCATTATATAGGCCAAATTGGCAGCAATCAGATTGCTAGATGATATAAATAGTACTCTCATGATATAATCTTTGAAATGAAAAAGGCCACATCATCTTTTCTTGTAATACTGATTTTATTTGCTGTCGTATCCATATCTCTAACTTTCTATAAGACTGTAATTAAGAGAGATTATTCGGTTATCGAAGTTCCATTAGAGTAGTAATTACTGAATACCGTTATATTTAATTCCTCTTTCTATGTAGTGCATTTCTACTTCTTTGCATCCAAAGTAATCTTTGACGAATTCTTTAATATTCTCTGTAGAAAAGTGCCCGCAGGAGTATATATCAATAGAAATAAAATTTTTTGGAGTAAGGGTGTGAATTTGAACACCGCTTTCAATGAGGGGTACCCAACCACTCAACCCTGCTTTATCTGGGTATTTAACTTCATCACTTTTAAAAATGAAAGGAGGAGATTGCTTTTTCATTTTTAATTTTGCCACAAGGTCTTCTAGAAATTTGTAGCAGAGGTTCAAATCATCACAAACACCCTCTTTACAGCCATAAAGATCGAGTGTCATTAAATATCCAAAAGGGGTTAATTTCGTCATGAAAATACTATTATATCATTTATACTAGTCAGTATTGATAAAAAATGCAAGGGGCGTATGTCCTGGTCAATTTCCTAACAAGAAGTAACTACCTACCATAATAAGTGATATTGCAAAAACTTTTTGAAGTATATGTTTTTTTGAAATCGATTCTTGTGATATGTGGGGTAAAAAAATGGTGATAGTAATACCAATCAAAAGCACAAAGACTGGTTGGAATGATCCAGCAAGTAAAACTATGGCGATTGGCGCAAGAAGAGTTGCAAATCCGACTAAGCCGTCGGCGATTATACTAACGGTTTCGTTAATCGAATTTAAAGCAAGAATACGAACCTTGTTTTCTTTTAGCACTGTTAAAAATTGATTCCGATATATAGGTATAGCAATAAGAAAAAAACTACCGAGAGCCACTTTACCAACGAGTGACCAAAAAGTTGAAAGCCAGAAACCTTCTTCAAGTGCCACAAGTTTGAAAATGACACTACTCACAGCATAGAGAAAAGAGGCAAGAAGCATAAAAAGCACTACTTTACCCTTGAATCGAATACTGTTTCCATTGAATTCCAATGATAATGTTGTTGCCCCCACAATAATCACTAACGCGGCTATTATTTGTGTAGATGTAACTGTCTCCCCAAGAACAATATATCCGAGTATGAATGCAAAAATTGGAATCGTTTGATAGAATGGTACAACATTTGTCGCCTCATCTTCCAAAAGTGCATAGAAGTATAGAAGTAGTGCAATTACTGTCATCATTCCAGCTAATGTCAGAACTACACCTTGAATAAGTGTTACGGAAAAGACTTCCGGTCGTATGAAAAAAATAATTGGTAAAGCAAAAACACTAAAGATTGAGGAGAAAATGATAAGTGATCCAATTTCTCTATTTTTCAAATACCTAGAAATAAGGTATTTGTCGATATGGTTAGTCGATGCGTAGAATAGTGATCCGATTAGAGCGATGAAGAACCAGTTCATGAGAAAATTGTATCAAAATTTGACTCAAAATAGAATAAGTGACAATTTCCTCGCAGCTCTCTAGGAGAAAATGTATTACGTGGGTTTCCTAGGTATTAAAATTAAAAAAGGACACCCAACCGAAGTTGGGTGTCATGAGTTGTCACTTGCGACGATCTGGAAATCGCCCTCCTTCAACGCAAGCACATCTTTTCCACCAGCTTTCGACTTCAGGAGACTATCAACTTTGTCCCAGAAAACCCGAGACTTATCGATGTCACCATCATGAATGAAAGTCGACTGATAGTGGGTTGCAATTACTACTGGTAGTAAACCGAGGCCAGTAGCAAGTTGAGGTCCTGCGTCAGTCACGAGATAGCTCGACGAGAGCATGTGGGCTCCAGCAGAAGAGCCTACCACAGTCTTTCCTGAAAGGTTTTTCTGCCAGCCCAGAATATCCGAAAGGACATCCATCAAGCTTTTGGTTGAACCTCCGCGGAAGACAATCACGTCTGCCCATGCGACTTGGTCAGCGAAACGACTGGGATCAGCGTTCTGGAAATGCATTGTGAGTGCACCGTTGAACAACTGAAACCTGCCCTTTTCGTCGTCAAATGCTGCTACCCAGTTCTCACGGGGGAGTGCGAAACAACAGATCAAAACTTTTGCGTTTCGTATTTGATCCCCAATGATCGCTCGATAGAAAGCTCGACCTCTATCGGAGGCTTTTGTAATAAATCCTCCGGAGAGTATGTATCTGGTCACGTTCAAACTATTCATTGTATTTCTCCTGTGTAATGAAAGTGCCAAAAATTGGAACATCCACCTCACATTATACTAGATATTTTTTAAAAGTCAATAATTTATACACTATAAAACCTCGTAATTACTTATATCTTCCGATAAGTGGCCTTGTTGAGACGTTTTATAGGAAGGGTTTTTTATCAATTTTCCAAGAATCTAACTTAAAATCAGGCTAAATATTTTTGAGGTGTGGAAAGTGATTTCAGCGTTAAGAGACGTGAAGAACTACTGAAATATTATAAGATTTTTCCGAAACCCGCACTCTTTCCGTGTTCTTTTTCAAGATATTGCTTAAAAATTCTAATTCTACCACCTAGCTCGCCCTTCTTTTCAAGATATGATAGCAAATCATCTAGACCAAGACCATACATCTTTCCAGTATACATGATACGCAGTGACATATAATAATCTTTTTTACTTAAACCAAGTCCTTCTTTACACTTTTCAAGACCGTTCATTAAAGATTTTTTTGAAGAACCTAGATCATTCAGCGTTATAAACTTTTCAACTTGCCTTGCTACCAGTAATAATCTCTCATCAATTGCACCGAAATCTTCTCCAAAATCAACAACATTGAATTTATCATCAACTAAATTACTTCTTCTCATCAATAAAAGTTTCTGCAAATCTGGATCATTCTTATACCGTTCAAACAGATGTGGTTTTACAATAGCTAATCTTTTTTCGAATACATTTCTGTAGTCTTTATTTCCCATCTCTTTAATAGAGTTTGATTGATGAATTTTCAAAACTTCATCGGAGAAACGAGTGTGTGCTTGATGTACTTTTGTGACATCAAAGTTAGTCGCAAATTTATCTAAGTCGCAATAATATGTTTCTGGCGCACCTTCTATACTTGCCAATAAATATGAAATGAGTGCCTCGCTAGTAAAACCAGCCTCTAGAAAGCTTTCTACCTGCTCCCGCTGTTTGATTTGTTTTTTTACACTTCTAACCAAGAGAATGCCACCGATTACTGAGATAAAGAAGGTGATTCCATTTAGGAATTGATTTATAGGTGTCCTTATAAAGAAAAATTGTGAGCCGATCAAAATTGACATCATTATAGCCAAAGCTTGTGTGGCAACCAATTTAATGTCAAAGGTTCTGTATTTTACAATCAAGTAAGCTAAGAAGCCAATAAATATTGGCATTCCAAATATTCCCCATTGTGGAATTCTCCAATCGTTAGTAATAGTTCCTATGATATTGCCAGATGAGAAAGTAAGAAGAAATAATAATATTCCAACAGTAACTAAAACAATTTGCTTACGAGTCACATTATTATTTTTTATCTTTCTAAATCTTTCCATAGAAAATATAAGTATCCAGAGCGTGTAGACTATTTCAATTAAGTACCCAAATTGTGTTAGGGGGCCTTCAATAACTTCTCTGTCACAATTTATTAAGTTATAGCCTAAAAGTGCATAGTGAGTGTTGATTAAAAAAAATGTCGGCAATAAGAATAATGTGGTAACGATCTTATTTTTTAATGTTGTATCCTTGCCAGTGATAAATACCTGTATAAAATACAAACAGGTTGCATAAATGATCGGCTCAATTATGACCAAGAGTGACCAAAAGAACATCGTGAAATAAGGTTTGTCTGTGGCCCAAAGAATCAAGTCAAAAAATACCCAAACCGAAAATAAACTTGTAATTACGAATAGTATTCTAGATAGAAGTTGTTTTGGGTTTTTATAAAGTACAAAAAACCCGATTGTTAGCGAAATCACCAAAGGGACAATATGGGAATAATAAATGAGTCGATCAAATACATTTGCAGATACGATTAAAAAATCTGTAGTGTCCCATTCACAAGCCGCCATTAAATTTTCTATAATACTACTGTACATAGGAGTTAATCAATTCTCTAATTTCACTTGTTAGGTCTGAATATGTTGGTATTTGATCTTCTGAAACAAAGATATCAAATCTTCTCAAGATTAATGTGTCGTAGTATGTATATGCAATCGAAAATAAAATGATGATAAGCAGTATTATGAAAAATATTTTTGATTTTTTCTCTATCATAGACCATTCAATTTTAGCATAAAAATCATATGCCGAATAATCATGTCTTGTAGGGTTATAGATGTTCCGGATGCATCTTTTTTATCATGGCTAGATGGCGTTTTTTGCGAGCATCTACCGCTAAGACCGCAACAATAATGTGCAAAATAAAAAATACTACTGGATAGATTAAATCTTCCGCTTTTTCAAATCTTCCAACGACAACAATTGTTTGTAGCGCATACGCAGTGGTCCAAATAAACCAGGGAAAAGCATTTTCATATGTTGGATTTTTGTAGACATTAACTATTATTGGGACGAAGGATATGATTGCAGTGATAACAAAGAGAAGATTGGCATAAAAAGGGGATTTCGTTAGAAACCAAATAATAATAATTGCTATATCTGCAATAACTATTATTTTTTCAAATCGAGTGATTTTTTCAAAATGTCCACGTTTTAAACATAAAAGAAAAAATAAGACGGCGCTTATCGCGCAGACGATAGGAAGAACGTTTTTTAGAATGTCTCCAGTGAGAAATATATATGAGATCGATTCAAGCACTGCGCCAAAAGCCCAGATGCTCCAGCTCGCGGCATTTGGACGAATTTTTTCAAATATTACATCTTTAGTATACGCAACATATCCTAAAAATTGAGTTATGCCTGAAAATATTGAGACTGTAATTAAAAGGGACATATTCAAAAATTTTATCTATAAAATTAAGGTTTTTTAGAACTTGTATCACTCAATCTTACCAAAATTTCGCCCAAAACAGAATCTGATAAATTGAAAAAATAGTTGACAACGCATTCTAATAGTATATCTTGTATATAGAAAGGTAACTCATTTCGAGTTGTCTATTAGTTGTTCCTTGCAAGGAAAAGCCAGATGACACTACGACTGATGGATGGGGTGAAGGTTCCTTTGACTACTACTCAGATGCGGTCTCTGGAAATCATCGATGGTTGGGATTTTTCCTCTGAAAGGAGAAAGACTCAAAAGGACATGATTACCATTGGTCAGGATCCTACTGAAGGATTTTTGGATCGTGGTATCTTCGCTCTTCGGAAGTACCATGCGATTGCAGTGCTTGACCCTTTGAATGGCCACGCAATCTCGGATGTACTCGATCCGTTCTGGCACTCTCAGATTCTTCATACGGAGCCGTATGTGCGGTTCTGCAACGAAGTACTCGGTCAGTACATGCACCATTACCCTCTCGATCATCTGGATGTACCAGAAGTCGGTCGTGTGGGTAGGCTTTACGAGTACACCATCGAAATCCATCAGAGAATCTTTGGTGGGAATGATGAGGAGTTCTATCCCTCAAGTGTCGTTCAGGATCGTGTGATCTGTTATCACGGGGGGAATGCTCAGTCGGCCGGAGAAACAATCTTCGCCGTGCGTCCCGAACTTGCTCTGGCTTGATCCAGATGATCCCCCTAACCGAAAGCGGTATGGGGGATTTTTTATGAAAATAAAATGAAATGAAATACTCTTTATTTAAAGTCAAAGAAGGGAAACTACAGGTCTGGAAAGACTGGTGTAAACTCCTATCTACAGAATTTAAAGATGAAGCATTAAAGACAATCAAAGAAGAAAATCTTTTATTGGAAGGGTGTTTAGTATTTCCTGTTGGAAAAGATTTTTATGTTGTTGGCTATACGTTAGAAAATGCCGGCGGTGTTAAACCAACCAATTTGGATAATAATTTAAACAAAAAACATTTAGAAAAAAGAAAAGAATGTTTAGAATTTGTTTGTAGGGGAGAGTCTGAATATTTTCTGAATTTATAGCCAAGAATATATAAAAAACAGACCTTTGTGGGTCTGATTTTTATATATTATGCTTTGTCTGATTAAGAGAAAACCTTTATTTTTTTAATCCAAGGATTTCCTTTAATAGAGAGATGTTTATATCTTATATAAAACTTTCTAAACGCTGTTGGGAAAAACGGATAGTATTTTTTAAAATTAGATAACGGTAGATACTTTAATGCTCGGACTATACCTCGACATTTTTTTGATCCGCAAGAGCATTTTATTTGCCAATGCGGGTTAGCTTCAATAGTTGAATAATCAACTGTGATTTCGTCACCCGCTTTTAAATCTCTTAGTGCGTATAATCTTCTCTTTCCTTTAACTCCACAGGAAGGATCACACGAATGATTAAGATACCTAAATGGCATAGCAGGATCAATCCAGTAGGACATTGAAACTCCAATCCAATTAGGGTACATGAGCGCCGCTTCGGGTGTGTGAATCTTTTGTTTTTTAAGAGTGGAGAGATGACCTCGAATGTAGGAGATGAAATCTCTTCTCGACACATCTTCCTCTAAAAATAAGCCGGTGCCGTGGATTTTGCTTTTCTTTACAACGATTTTCTTCATAAGTTGGGTTTAGATTAATGAAAATGTATGTTTTGTGAAAATAACCTTTATTTTTGGTTATTTGACAGATTGTTAATGAATAAGTCTATGTTAGCATGAAACAAAGATTTTGTCAACAAAGAACTTAATATTGACTTGTGTTAGGTACAAAAAAATAAAATCCCGCACATGCGGGACTCTAAATAACTTAGTATGAAATTTTTAATTCTCCGAACAAAACACTACTTAGGGAGCGACAATTTAAGTCACTCTCGGTGAACTCTTTGATTAATAAAAGTGATCGATTCGGAAACATAAGCCTATTTTATCACTTCAGCTCGAAATGTAAAGAAAACTCTAGGTAAAAGGTGGTGGAAGTTATGTATTGTTGGGGAATGGTATATATGGTACAAATGAATGGTATGAAAAATCTCAAAACCGAGACTTTGTTTGTGGCAATTACCTCTATTTTCTTGATTATTTTTATATTGGATATTACGTTTGGAAACCCTCAAGCAAAAGCCATGGATTCTGATGTGACAGAGATAGTTGAGTTGGGGATAGATAATAATGAGAAAATTCTTGAGGTGGAAAATATGAATAGTGATGTTTCTGTAGAAATAAAAGATGAAGATGTCACGGAAGCACTAGCAGAAAAAGAAATCCCAATAGAAAAAGAATCTTCATTAATTTATGTGTCGGAGTTGGTCAATAATTTCGGACATAGTGTTATCAATAAAGAATCAATGGGGGATTCTAGTGACGCTGTAACTATAGATAAAGATAATTTTGATAATTACAGAAAATTTATATATTTGTCGCCTAATAGAGAATTAATCGCTGTCACTGTAAGTAGTGAGGAGAAAACAGAAACTTACATCGCTGATCTTGAAGGAAATATGATCACTGATGTAAAACCTGGTTACGCTATTTCATGGTTGCCAGATAGTACCGGTGTTCTACTTTTTCTTTCCGGCTTTGAAGAAAACGCTCGAGGCCGCCAAATTTATTATTTGAATGTGAACGGTAAATATTATGATTCTAAGTTACCAATAGGAGTTGCTAATGCGGACGTTAGTTCTAAAGATAAAAGTATTGTTTATACTCTTACAAAAACTGGAACCGATGATTCAACGATTTATATAAGAGACACAAAAGGGAAAGACAAACTTTTGCTCGAAGGCGATAAAAATATCTTTGCTTGGGTTCGTTTCTCACCGAATGGGGATAAAATTGCATTTCTAAAATCAGATTTTGCTATTAATGAAGAAAAAAGTGAGATATGGGTGATTAATTCAGATGGTTCAGGCGCTGAAAGAATTTCGGGCGTTAATTGGAATTATCCGCCAGTTTGGTCTTCGGACGGCGCAAAAATTATTTTTACAAAAGGGGCAAATCTTTGGAAGTATGATGTAAACCAAAAAGCTCTCATCTCTTTAACTAATTTTGGGGATGGTTTTGTTGAGCAGACTAACTATTCTCGCGACGGAAACGAGATTGTGTTTTCTCGCGAGATTAACGGAAGCAGACAAATCTGGTCAATTGATGAGATGGGCGAGGCGGAACAATTAACGCATGATGAGCAATTAAAATCTTATCCATTACTAGTAGATTAAAAATTAATATTAAATCATATGAAAAACAAAATCATCGCAATCATCATTATCGTTTTGGTTCTTATTGGCCTGTTCTATTTATTATCTGTTAATAAAACAATTGCTCCCACAACAGAACCAGTTGTGCAAAACACTGAACCTGTGAATATCCCTAAAGAAGCAGATAAAAATGATGTAAAGAGAGTAATGGAAACTACCGAACAAACTGAAATAGAATTTGAAAATTCACACACTTTTTCACCAAATAAAAAATATAAAGTTGTGCTTGCTGAGAGATTAGAAGAGGGGGATAAAAACTACATTACAGATGACCAGGGTAATAGATTGACTAACGATGAGTGGGGTTATTTTATTGGCTGGACTTCAGATAGTACCAAGGTGATATTGTATGCTAGCTGGGATCTTAAAATTTATTATCTAGATATTCAAGGAAATTACTACGATGCAGGATTACCAAGAGATACTTATAGTGCCGCTTATTCTCCCAAGGATAAAAGTATTTCTTATGTGACTGGAGCAAACAGCGTAGATTTGTACCTTCGCTCGAATGATGGCTCTGACAGGGTTATTGTAGAGGGTTATGGTAGTAGTGGTTTTGATTACATCAAATGGTCTCCTTTAGGAAATAAAATAGCTTTTTTGACTTATAACCTTAATTCTCCTCAAGAAACTAGTTACTTAGTGATTATAGATTCTGACGGAAGTAATTTAACTTATATTCATAATGCAGATTGGATACCTTTTAGATGGTCGGAAGATGGATCTATAATTACATTTATAAACGATGGATATGTTTGGGAATACAAAGTTATCAAATAAAATTAAAATCTTATTTACTTATAAATATATATTTATAAGTGTATTTTTTCTATTGCCATCTTATGTTTTTGCAAGTTACTATACTCTACCAATCGATGATATTACTGATCCTGATATAAGCACAACCTCATGGTTTGACCATGATAGTGTCTTAGGCCAAATGACAAGGTTTACAGGATTGATTTATCAAGGTCTTGGGGCATCTCTTAGTTCTTGTGGTTCTTACAATAATGGTTTCGGTTGTTATGATAACCATCATGGAATAGATTATGGTACTCGCATAGAAGGGAAAAATATTTATGCTGCTGATAGCGGTGTAATTCATCGTGCTGGGTGGGAAAATCCAAACCATACAGTAGGGTATGGTTTTCATATGGCCATACTTCACCCCATACAGAATCAGTGTTCGGTTTATGCTCACCTAAAGGCTAATTCCAATTATTTTGCTATTAACAGTCCGGTATTACGTGGGGATAAGATAGATTTACTCGTATTGCTTTATCTGGAAATACGGGGAGTTGCACTGGTGGACCACACTTGCATTTTGGTCTTCGGCAATTTCAGACTGGCGGACAAAATATTGATCCATATGGGTGGTCTCCTTTATCAAATGCTCCAGTACAGATTGATCCTTGGCCACATAATATAGGTTTTCTTTGGACAACCACTGTGCCATCTCTCACCCCGCCAACCTCTAACACTCTCCCCATCACAAATGTTTCTGGATATGTCAGTCAAAACACCACATGGGTCGGTGGGAGGGTGTATCTTCTTGCGGGTCCAGTGACAATAAATCCTGGAGTAACGCTTACGATAAATTCGGGAGCAGTTGTTAAGTTTCAAACTCGACAAAACTTTATTCGGGTAGAAGGTTCCCTTGTCGCGCAAGGCACTCCACAAAATAAAATTTATTTTACTTCGTACAAAGATGATTCGATAGGCGGGGACAACAATGGAGATGGGAATGCTTCCACTCCAGCCACCGGTGATTTTATAGGCCTCATAAATTATGGAGGAGGAACCATAAATCTAGAAAATGTTGTGATTCGTTATGGAGGTTATCTCTGGTGTGGGGTGTTTGGTTGCTCTTCGTATCCTTCTGGAGCTTCAATCATAAATTTAGGTGGAAGCACTAACGCCACTTCCACTACTATAATCGATAATCGAATTGGCATAACTAGCTCAGGCGGTGTTATAAATTTTGTAAACAGTACCGTTGCGAGCAGTACATTATCTGGAATAGAAGGTGTAAATTCGGTAGATTTAACTATTAAAAATAGCACAATCACTCAAAGCGGAGACATAGGTGTTAAAGCTTATGGCAATTATGGAATACCTGTAAAACTCTCTATTTCCAACTCAACAATTTCAGAGAATGGAAGCTACGGTGTGCATGCCTATGGAAGTCAAAATATTGCTATCGACGCTACCATCACTGACACTAATTTTGTTAACAACACAGAGGGGGATGCAGTTATCTCTGGGCAGTCAATAATTAATTTTATAAATCACGGCAATACCACTGCAGGAACCACAAAAAGCGGTTTTCATATTGGCGGACCCTTGATCACAAATCACACTTGGAATCCAGGGGTTCCGTTTATTATAGACGGGCGAATAGATGTGCCCACTAATTCCACTCTTACAATAAACCCTGGGACAATCGTGAAGTTTGTTGATGGACAATTTGCTTCTCTCTATGTCCTTGGGTCTCTGGTCGCTAACGGCACATCCGGAGTACCGATTTATTTCACATCCCTAAAAGATGATTCTGTGGGAGGGGATTCAAATGGTGACGGTTCAATCACGACACCAAGTGCCGGAGATTATCCAGGAATACATATCGCAGGAGGCGCTGATATTTCAAATGTAGTGATTAAATATGGAGGCGCTGATTATTGTCATTGGGGGTCGTGTTCTGCTCGAGGAGGAATTTCCCATTACGGCACAATTCCAATCAATATTTCATTGAGTACGTTTATAAATAATAGATACGGTGTTTATTCACAAGGTTCCGCAACCACAACGATCAGTAACACTTCCATTACTAACAGCACCTATAGTGGAGTTATTGCAATAAATCCCTATGGCGGTCCTATAGGTCTTTCTATTGAAAAAAGTGTGATTACAAAAAGTGGACATTATGGTGTGTATGTCATTGGGCAGTCTGGGGATCATAATATTTCTATTACTAACACTAGTTTTTCGAACAATCAATTCGGCGATGGTAATTTTGGCAGTGGCTATCAAACTCAAATTGATTTTGTTAATTCTGGGAACCGCACGAGCGGTACTTCAACAAATGGGTTTTATCTTTATGGAAGTGCCAAAGAAAATCAAACCTGGAATCCTGGTGTGCCGTTTATAGTCGGAAGTTTTTCGACAGGTTCTAAATCTTTGACCATAAATCCGGGAACGGTGGTCAAATTTCAGGCCGACAGCTCATCTTTGTGGGTAGGTGGAGCATTTGTGGCGCAAGGGAAAAAACAAAATAAAATTTATTTCACTTCTTACAAAGATGATTTTATTGGCGGTGATTCTAATGGTGATGGTTATGGCTCTTATCCTGCCAGAGAGGACTATGTCGGCATCGTTCTTTATGGCAATAGCACTTCTACCATATCGAATGCTGTGTTGCGGTACGGTGGCAAATGTTACGCTCAATTCTTTTGCTCTATTTTGGGGGTAGTGTCCATGAATAATGGGCAAGGAACACTCAATATAGATTCGAGCGCTATCTATCAAAACGGCTATGGTATAAATAAAGCAGCAGGTAACACTGGAAATATGTCGATAACAAAAAGCGATATTGCTGAAAATCTACGTTATGGGCTAAATGCTGGAAATGGATCCAATGTCGTGGCTCGAGACAATTGGTGGGGGGATACAAGCGGACCGAGACACACAAATAATCCCGGAGGCACAGGCGATCAGATTTATGGCAATGCCGTGTTTTCCCCTTGGCTTTTAAATTGTAATTTTTCTGGGTGTGTGTCGTCTTAAATTACAAAGGCAATTTTAGTTTGATTTTTATCCAACACTTACATATCATAAAGTTATGAGTCCCGTTAGAAGCCTCGGTCACGGTTCACTAAAATTTGTTTAAACAAAGAAAAAGTATTATTAAATTAAATAGTAAATTTGGTGGGGCATCGGGTGACCGAGACCTGCTTCTAACGGGATGAGAAAAACCTTTTTAATTTCCCTGTCTATAATTACGTTAATCGTTCTGTTTTTCGTAATATTTTATTTTAGAGATAATGGGGCAGTTGCAAAAATAAACAGTTTTCAGGAATGCGCAGATAATGGATTCCCGATAATGGAATCCTATCCAAGACAGTGTAAAACGCCAGATGGTAGAAATTTTGTCGAGGAAATCGGGAACGTAAATAGCAAAGAAGATTTGATTGTTGTGGAAACTCCAACACAGAATAGTGTGGTAACGAGCCCTCTTGTGATAAAAGGGGAAGCTCGAGGATATTGGTTTTTTGAAGCCAGTTTTCCTGTGAAAATAAAAAGTTTAAGTGGGGAAGTTTTGGGGAGTGGAATCGCGCAAGCGGAAGGGGAATGGATGACGGAAGATTTTGTGCCTTTTACCGCAACGATTAATTTTAATGCTGGTACGGGAACGAGTGGGGTTTTGGTCCTAGAAAAAGATAATCCATCGGGGCTTCCAGAATATGATAATAAATTGGAAATACCAGTTAAATTTAAATCTAATAATGTCTCACTCAAAGAATGCAAACCGACAGGGTGTAGTGGGCAGATTTGTTCAGATGAAAACGTTATGAGTACTTGTGAATTTTTGCCAGAGTACGCTTGTTATAAGGAGGCGGTGTGTGAAAGACAAACAAATGGAAAGTGTGGCTGGACAGAAACATCAGCATTTAAAAGCTGTATGGCTAATATATAATTTATGGAATCTTTAATGAAAGCCGATATTTTTTTCTTTATTACGACAATCGCTGTAATCTTAGTGTCGGGTGTTTTGATTGCGGTTCTTATCTATCTTCTTCGAATTCTTCGAGATGTTTTTGGATTAGTGAAACATGTCAAAAAAGAGGGTGAGGAAATTATAAATAATGTCCGGGATTTTCGATCGAATTTAAAAGAGGGTGGGCAAGCCTTTGTAAGCAAATGGAGAGCACTTTTAAGTTTGATTTTACCTAATAACAAAAAACGGGCCAGAAAAAACAACGGTAAAACCACTCGAGAAAAAACCGAGCCGAGTGAATAGTTATGAATGTTTAATTAATTCTCAAAGAAAAAATATGAAAAATAATAAAAATAACAGTTTTTTATCTAAAGGAGTTGTCATGGGAATTACTGCAGCAGGAGCAGCCTTACTCGTTTTTCTTTATGGCACTAAGAAGGGAAAAGAAGAGAGGAAAAAAATTAAAGATTGGGTGTCTACACTAAAAGACGAGATAATCCAAAAACTTGAAAGCTTAAAAGATATAAATAAAGAAGTTTACGATAAGGTGGTGGATGAAGTTTCAGAAAAGTTTAATCAAATTAAAGATTTGAGTCAGGCAGAAATAGAAGTTGTAAAAAAAACTCTAAAGGGTGGTTGGGAGGATATGAAAAAAGAAGCCAATTTGGGCGGTGCGAAGAAAGTAAAATCAAGCAAGAAAAAATAACATCCCAGTAATTCAAGGTAGGTTACAGAGAAAAAATCCACCGAAACAGGTGGATTTTTCAGAGCTTGTTTAATTATAGGGACAGGTTTACTATATTAGTGGTCTGGATGCCCTTCCTTCAAGAGGGGGCGGGCATTCTCGTTCTTTGGCACGCTAATTACGTGCTCGACACCGTGTTCATGGGGGCCTCCTGAACACGGTGTTTTTATTTCTCGTTTTTTGTATTTGTAATCATCAAACTATAACGGATTCCATAAAAAACAATTATTGAAAGAATTATAAATGACAGGCCGTAACCTAGTTTTAAATAATTTAGCAAGAATAAAGTTGAAGCGGCGATAGCAGGAGCTATTATGAAAGACAACGGTCTCGTCATTCTAAAGAGACTTATAGTGTCAGCATTAGTTGAGTTTACATGTTTGAAAAAATAGCTTTCTGCAGAAATTTCAATAAAACTTGCTCCTGTACGAGTAATAAATAAAAGAATGGCCCAGATAATTAAGCTAGCTTCTTTAAGAAAGGGAATAAAAGCAACAGAAAGAGCAGTAATAATAAATCCTAAAATCATCACTTCTTTTTCTCCTAATTTTTTATCTTCCAATTTTCCTATCGGCAGTTCAAACAACACGAATGGCAAAAGCATTATAGTAAAAATTAAACCGATATTTGGCCAAGAGAATCCTAGATTTTGGTGAAGATGGATTGGTACATAAATAACCATCCATGCGTAAAAAAATTGCAAAATAAATTGAACCATAAAAATTCCGTGGAGATTTTTATTGTGTAGAATATTCTGTATTGAATTTTTAAAACTTATTTTGTTTTGCAAAGGAGCGGGAATTTTATCCGCGTTATTTCTAAGGCCAATAATTAAAGTAAGAAGCAAGGGAATGAGAAAGAGAAAAGAAGTCAGATAAATTTTTGAGAAATCTCCGTTTACCAAAATAAATCCCGCAATCATAGGAGCGATCACAAGCGTAACGTTTGAAATCGTAAGGAATGTTCCACGAATACTGCCAGTTTTGGTTTCGTCGAGAGGGGAATATTCTTCCAGAAAAATATCTAGGCCAAAAAATATCATTGCGATTACAGCCAAATGAAGGACAGAGAGGCATGCGATAAGAGCTGGAGTTTGAGCCAGACTTAAACCAAAAATAGCTAATCCTTCAAGAACAATAAACAGAATGGTCAGGCTGTAAATTCCTATTTTTTTAATCAATCTCGGCGCCGCAAGGAGGAGGATTAAGTTTAAAATCGATCCCACTATATAGACCCAACTTAAAGCTGTGGACGAAAAAAACTTTTCCAAAAACGAAGAGTTTATGTAGAGAATGAGATATAAATGAAAAGACAGGAATAAGTTTGCCAGGTAGACGAAAAGCAGAGATTTAGAAGATCTTTTAGGTGTTATATTAATTGGTTTGAGGTCCATAGGTAAATTTTCAATTATCAATAACCAATTTTCAACCGTTTGATAATTGGAGTTTGAGGCTTGATTGGTAATTGTACATTGATAATTGATAATTATTTTAGATCTCTAACACTACAGGTATAACCACTGGATGCTTGGCGGTTTTTTGGAATAAGAATTTGGTGACATTTTCTGTAACATTTGATTTTACAAAATCAAAATTGATTGGATTCATACCAGCAATCGTGTCCTCAACAGTCTTCTTGATTATAATTCTGGTCTGTTGGAGTAGGTCTTGGGATTCACGAAGATAAACGAATCCTCTTGAGATAATGTCAGGAGATTTTTTGAGTTTACCTGTTTTAGCATTGATGCTTGCGATAATAACAAACATTCCATCTTCGGCGAGCATTTTTCTGTCTCTAATAACAACCTCCTGAACATCTCCAATAGAAAACCCGTCAACCGTCATCATGCTTGAAGGAGCTTTTTCTTTTAAGATTTTTATTTTTTGTCCGTCAGCTGAAATTTCTATAATAGAACCGTTATCTGGAATGACTATATTTTCTCGTGGAGTGCCTAATGATTCCGATAATTCAGCGTGTTGGCGGAGCATAAAGTGATGTCCGTGAACAGGCATGAAAAATTTATAATCTATCTGCTCATGAATCCAACCCAATTCTTCTCTATTTCCGTGTCCCGAAGCGTGGATATCTGAATCTCTGTAAGTGATTATTTTTGCTTCTGATCTGTAAAGATTGTCTTTGAGTTTGGTAATCGCATATTCGTTTCCAGGAATAACAGACGATGAAAGCAACACCGTGTCAGTTTTGTTGAGAGTGATTCCTTTATGAGTTTTATTGGCGATTCTCATAAGGGCGGCATATTCTTCACCTTGAGCGCCAGTTGTAATCATGACGATTTTTGAAGGAGGAAAATCATTTATCTCATTAACCCCGATAAGATTTTTGGTATCTTTGAGAAGATTTAATTGTTTTATAATCTCCAAATTATTCTTCATGCTTCGGCCTTCAACCGCCACTTTCTTTCCATATTTTTCTGATATGTCGATAATGCTTATTATTCTTTCCACTTGGGAAGCAAAAGTGCCTATGACAAGCCTACCAGGAGCTTCTTTTATTATTTTCTCAATATTTTTTACGACAACGTCCTCCGAGATAGAGAACCCCGGCTTTTCAACAGACGTGGAATCCATAGTCAAAAACAATATCTTTTCTCCTTTAAATCTTTGATATTGTTCCACTTCTTCTTCTGTCGGTACTCCAGCAACATTGTCTACTCGCACGTCTTCGATAAAGACAATTTTTCCGATAGCAGTTTCAATAACGAAGCCAACTGTGTCTGGGATTGTGTGTGAAATCGCAAAAGTTTCTATCTTAAAGTTTTTACCAATAAGAATCTTTTCGTTTTCTTGCAGAATTCTCATATCGATCTGTGGTAGATGAGGAAATTCTTCGTGGCGTTTTCTGATCATAAGCGCTCCGAATTCTCGAGAATATACCGGTGGGTTTCCAAGTTGGGCAATCACGTAAGGGATTCCTCCGATATGATCCAAATGTCCGTGGGTGATAAAAATACCGCGAATTTTATGTTTTCGTTCGATTAGATATTTAACATTGGGAATAATGTAATCAATGCCAGGTGTGTCAGTATCTTTAAACTGCAAACCGCAGTCCATTATAATAATGTCATCTTTGTACTCTATTGCGGTCATATTCTTTCCGACTTCTTCCACGCCACCAAGAGGAATAATCCTGATATTGTCGCCTGGAGAGGGAATATCAGCCGTTTCTCTTCGACGTTTTTGGCTCTCTTCAGATGGTCTAAAGTCGCTCGGTCTTCTCTGACTTCGTCCCATTTTTCTTCTACCACCACCACTTCCGCCACTGCGTGGACGGCGTGGGTGCGAGCTGTGGCTAGTTGGTAATCTCTCTTCTCTTTTTGTTTTCACCACAATGGGCGTTGTGTTTGTTTCGTTTCTATTAATCATTTTAGTTTGTTAATTCTGATAAGTTTAATTAGTTTTATAAGTTGAAAAAGTTTAATAAAGTAAAGTAATTTATTTCTATTCTTGAATCTGTTTAGTTTGCGAATATTTTCCACACCTTATCTGTTTCCACATACCAATCTTCAATGTTTAAAAATCTTTCACTTGAAGTGGTCAAAAAATCAAGTTTAATATCTTTAATTCTATTTGGCACTAAATAAATAAATTCGGGAGAATAAATGAAGACAGCAGGTGTATCCTCTTCGATCATCTTTCCAAATTCAGCGTATTTTTGAAGTCGGAGTGTTTTGTCGGTCAGTTGTCTAATCCCTTCTAAAACTTTATCGGCTTCCTTGTTTACATAAAGCGCAATATTGAGTCCCGGATCGTTTCTCTGTGATGAGTGCCAGAATGGATATAAATCCAAATCGCGTCCGATGACTGTACCAAAAAGCAATGCTTCGTATTTGCGTGGCCTTATTATATTTTGTTTTAGATCGCTTAAATCAAAAACCTTAACATCTACCTTGGCGCCTAAACTTTCCCAATTATCTTTTATGATCTGCGCGGCCGCTTTGAGATCAGGCGTATCAGCTGTTGAAATTGAAAAACTTAGTTCAAGTTCTTCGTCTTTCACTTTCTTCGTCCAAAGCTTTTTATCGTCGTCAAATTTCCAACCGCCGTTTTGAAGAATCAATCTTGCCTCACTCAATCTTTCTTCAATTGATTGCGTATCTTCCTTTTCTTTTACCAATTGGTACTGTATTGGGACTGGGCTTGATACTGGTTTTCCATAACCAGCTAAAACTTTTGCGATTAAAGCATTCTTGTCGACAGACATTTCCAAAGCTTTGCGAACTTCTTTGTTGGTGAATATTGGAGCTTGGCTTTGGTTGAAAAATACTCCAAAAATTCTTGAAAGGGTTGCGCGTTTTATTTCAAAGCCATCTTTTTTAAGAGATAATGCTTTTCCCGGCGAAATGCTGTTTATGTTTTCTATCTGTCCATCTTCAAATGCCAAAATCAAATTCTCTTCATTAAGAAAGAATTTTAGATAAATGTCTTTAATATTAGGTTGTCCAAGGGCATATTTTTTGAATGATCCAAGAGAATAATAAATTGGGAGTCCGTCTCTGTCTCTTCTTATATTTTCAACTTTATAAGGGCCAGATCCTATTGGTTCCAAATTTAATGGACTTAGAGCAAATTGATTTGCATCAAGATTTTCCCATAAGTGTTTAGGGAGTATTCCGAGAGTGGCATTTTCCAAAAACGGGGCATAAGCTTGAGGTAAGACGAGGTCCAATTCTTTGTCATTCAATATCTTAACTTGTACTCCGTCCCAATTAATTCTTTCCGAACTCTTAGTTAAAGGGTCTTGAGCTTTTTCAATTGTAAATTTTACATCTGCCGTTTTGATTGCAACGCCATCATGAAAATAGATATCATCTTTAAGTTTAAAACTATACGTTAAACCGTCTTTAGAAATTTTGTAACTCTCGGCTAGATCAGAGATCAGGTCGCCTTCCGGGGTCGCCTTGAGAAGTCCGGAATAAACTAAAAGCACCAAATCTTTATCTGCTTCGGAGGAGTCGCTCGCGAGAAGGGGATTGATTGCTCGAGGATAGCCAATCACACCTTCAGTTATAGAACCTCTTTTAGCAGGAACTTCCGTCATGAAAACGTTATTTAACTGAAAAAACATAAACAACCCCGAGAAAGCAAACAAAACGACAAATAAATAAAAAATAAAACTCTCCACAATTGATAAGTTGGAAAGAATTTTTTTCAATCTTGAATCAAGACGGCCAAGCCATCTTTTTGATTTTTTATTTGAAAAAGAATTTGTGTTGTCGAATTTTGGATAAAAATCCTGATTTAGTTCTTCCATGATGAGTGCGACACCAATATACGAATGCATTCGAATGACACGAATATAAAACACCTAATATTCTTTTCGTAAATTAGCAACTTTTATATTACAAGAATTAAGAGTTTTTTTAACAATCGATATTTAAGTCTATGATTTGAGATTGAGCTCAAATGATTACGCTCCAAAGTAAAAAGCTAGAAAAGAAGACAGGGCGAAAAGCAAAGCAACAATTACCGTGCTGTTAAATAGAATTTTTTCCATTCCTCGTCTAGCGAAGTGGCCAGATCCTCCTTCACCGCCTCCGAAAGTTCCTCCAACTCCAGCCTCTGATCTCTGTAAGAGAATCAAGGCTATTAAGGCAATAGATAGAATAATTTGGAAAAAAGGCAGGGTGTTTGCGATAAAATTCATATTCCGATATTCTAGCCGATTAGGGTGTTTTTGACAAGATGACCGTGGTAGTCAGTGGAGTTATCGTTTTATATGACCTAGATAAAAATCTATAAACTCTAGTGGAATCTTCTTTTGTTGACTTACTGTTTTTAATTCCTCTATAATACGTCCACCCCAAAAAACTTCCTCATTTGGCACATTTCTGATTTTTGCACCACAAAAATCATGTCGGAAGATTTTTTATCACGAAGTGATATAAAATTTCTGACTCGTTAAAACCGCGCTCAAATCTGAAAGTTTTTAAATTTTTCTTTTATTATTTACAATCGTTAAATATTTATGATAAGGAAACAAAACCCCAAAATATCAAGTCCTGCAATCGAAACAAAAAAAGCTCATAAGATTGTGCCGCTTCAAGACAGAATTTTGGTCAAACCTTTTTCTTCTTCTGATTTATCTAAGAAAAATCAGTATGGAATTATAATTCCCGATACAATAGATAAGGAGAAGCCAGAACAAGGTGAAGTACTTGCTGTAGGTGAGGGAAAGTATGAAGACGGTAAACTCATTCCAATCAGAATAAAAGTGGGTGACCGGGTATTGTTTTCTAAATATGGTTTTGATGAGGTTAAGGTTGAAGGCGAAGAACTCTATATTCTTAAAGAAGAAAGCATACTCGCTATTATAAAATAACGGACTAGTCGAAAGAGATACAAATTTGATATTAAATTAGAACTTTCAGATTTGAGCACGGTTTTAACGAGTCAGAAATTTTATATCACTTCGTGATAAAAAATCTTCCGACATGATTTTTGAAGCGCAAAAATCAAAAATTGGCCAAATGTGAAAGTTATAACGCCATGGCAAAAAAAATTATATATAACGAAGAAGCACGAAAAGCCCTGAAGCGGGGAATTGATACTGTTGCAAATGCGGTGAAAGTTACTCTTGGTCCTCGAGGACGAAATGTAGTTTTGGATAAAGGTTATGGTAGTCCAACTATTACTAACGACGGAGTGTCTATCGCCAAAGAAATCAGTCTCTCTGATAAATTTGAAAATATGGGAGCCGAGATCGTAAAAGAAGTGGCTTCAAAAACCAATGACGTGGCTGGAGACGGCACCACAACTTCTGTAATTTTGACTCAAGCGATGGTTGATGAAGGAATGCGACATACTGCGCTCGGCATAAATGCTATGGAGGTTAGACATGGAATGGAGAAAGCCGCCAAAGATGTTATCGAGGCTCTAAAAGGACTTTCAAGGCCGGTAAAAACCAAAGATGAAATAAGGCAGGTTGCAACAATTGCCGCCGAATCAGAAGAAATGGGTAAAATTATTGCTGATACTATCGAAAAAGTCGGAAAAGACGGCGTGGTAACAGTAGAAGAGTCACAATCATTCGGGATTGAATCTGAAGTGGCTTCAGGAATGGAATTTGATAAGGGGTATGTTTCTCCTTATATGGTAACTGATGCCGAAAGAATGGAGGCGGTCTATCAAGATGCCGATATTTTGATTACCGATAAAAAAATCACAAGCATTAAAGAAATTTTGCCTCTATTAGAAAAACTAGCACAGACCGGAAAGAAAGAACTCGTAATAATTGCAGACGATGTTGAGGGGGAAGCCCTTGCGACTTTTGTTGTGAATAAACTCCGAGGCGGATTCAATGTTCTCGCGGTTAAAGCTCCCGGATATGGAGATCGAAAGAAAGAACAACTTCAGGATATCGCAATCACTGTCGGTGCGAAACTTATATCAGAAGAATTAGGAATCAAACTTGAGACAGCGGAGTTGAGTTCTCTTGGTAAGGCTAGAAAAGTTATTGCCACAAAAGACAGCACTATTATCGTTGGTGGAAAAGGCAAGAAGGGAGATAAGGATTCTCGTGTGGCGCAACTCAAAAAGCAGAAAGAAATGTCAGACTCGAAGTTTGATTTGGAAAAGATTGATGAAAGAATTGCTAAGCTCTCTGGCGGAGTTGCTGTCATTAAAGTTGGCGCGGCTACAGAAACCGAAATGAAATATTTGAAACTCAAGATAGAGGATGCTGTTGCGGCGACCAAAGCAGCAATTTCCGAGGGAATTGTTGCAGGAGGCGGAAGTGCTCTCATCAAAGCGGCCAATAAACTTAGAAAGACACAGAATCCTATTTTGTCGGAAATAGAAATTGGATATAACATCGTTCTTAATTCTCTTGTGGCCCCACTCAAACAAATCGCTCTAAATTCTGGAAAATCCGACGGTTCAGTCATTGCCGAAAAAGTTAACACATCATCTGGAATAAATGCTGGATATAATGCGGCGACAGATGAACTCATAGCCGATATGTTTAAAGCTGGAATTATCGATCCACTAAAAGTAACTCGAAGCGCGGTCCAAAATGCTACCTCGGCCGCCGCAATTTTGCTTACAACTGAAGTTGCTATTGCCGATGAACCAGAAAAAGAAAATAAAAACATGGCTGGAGGTATGCCAGGTGGGATGGGGGGTATGGGAGGAATGATGTAATTTTGTCCCACCCCCACACAACATAACAGAAAGAGCACGGATATTTTCTTGCTAGAAAATTCCTCGAGCTTGCGCCGCCGCGCTCGCTAGTCTCTTTCTATTATGTTGTGTAGGGTGAGGCAGGCGCATTGATTATTGACAAAATACACGAATATGTGTATGCTAGACGCAGAAAATTGTTCATTAAAAACTCACTGACTTGCCCGTTTTCCTAGGGTTTTGCCACAGCAGATGCTCGCTCTGTATTTATTCTTGAATCATGCTTCATGAATCCTGAATCAATTTTACAGGGCTATCTCCTGCTGTGGCAAAGTTTATCTGCCGATGAGGCAGACAACTTCGCTAAGTCACAAATCCAATTCCAACACATCGAGGAGGTGTGTCATGTCTCAACCGTTTGCTCAGTCTGGTAATAGAATCCTTCGTCGTGTCCAGGTGGATCGTTCCCGTTCTCCCCAAGAAGCCCTCAGTGCAACGAAGTGTTTGCAGTACGTTGATGATGATGTGATGGATACAATGCCCCGTGGCATGTGGGATCCCGTTACAGTCATTTTCTTTAAGCCCAATCTGCCTAAGCGGGGTCGCATCTCGGACACCGATCTCCAGGAAGCGTTCTGGCAGGAGGGTCTTAAGCCTGCCGACCCATACTCTCTCATGGCCGCGATTGAAGTCGATGCCCTTGTCGGTACTCATTTCCATGCTACTCATTGGCAGAATGAGAATGGCGAATGGTGTTTCCTGATCTTCGATGTGCTTACGGGAGAGCGTTGCGTTCACGTACGCGCTGGCTCTAGTGACGATTGGTACAACGAAGACGTGTGGCTTGTTGGCTTGCCAAGGTAGCAAGTTGCGATCGATGAGCACACACAACGAGGGGCGACCAAGGCAAAAACAGCCATGGTCGCCCTTTATTTATATTTAGAACTGACTTTACACTTTTTACTTCCTGCCTGCCGGCAGGCAGGTACAACTTTCTACTCGTTTTTGTGCTATAATTTGACCTAAATCTCTTTAAAAACCTTAAACTAACTTTTAGGACTTACAGAGCCGAATGCAGATCAAGGCGCAAGCGAGTCGGAAATTTTATATCACTTCGTGATAAAAAATCTCCCGACATGATTTCTATGGTGTAGAAATCAGAACCATACCGAGACGTATTTAATGATACGTTGAGGGAGGCTCGGAGCGAAGTAACGCAGAGATGCGTCGGATATGTAAGTACTAACAATTATGAATCTAAATTCTATTTTGATAGCCATCTTAGTTGCCATAGTCTTGTGGGTTATTTTTGCTTACAATCGTTTTATTAGAATGGTTAATCGAGCAATGGAAGCTTGGGCGGATATCGATGTTCAATTAAAAAGACGATATGATCTCATCCCAAATTTAATAAATACGGTGAAAGGCTATGCGGGACATGAAAAAGGAGTTTTCGAAGCTGTTACCGAAGCCAGAACTCGAGCTATGAATTCGGAAGTTAGTGGAGATGTAGCAGGAGTTGCAGCGGCAGAAAATATGCTCTCTGGTGCACTCAAATCTCTTTTTGCGGTCTCGGAAAATTACCCTGATCTTAAAGCCAACCAAAATTTCCTAGAACTGCAACGCGAATTATCTGACACTGAAAATAAAATCCAAGCCGCGAGAAGATTTTATAACACCAACGTTAGAGATCTAAACATCACCATTGAATCTTTTCCTTCAAACATCATTGCCTCGTTGTTTAGATTTGCCAAAAAAGATTTCTTTGAATTGGGAGCAAATGAAGAAGCGGCAAGACAGCCTGTAGAAGTTAAGTTCTAAAATTCTTTTATTTTTGACGCATTACGTTGTTGACTGCGTCGCAAAAAAGCTCAAAGTATTAGTTATACATTTCGCCTTTTTGCTCCTTGTCGCCTAGTACTGCATTCAAAAAGTAAAAGAATTTACGTTTCTTTTGTCTTTAATCTTTTGTCTAACTTATGTCTAACCTTTACACTCATCAATCTTCAAATATTCGAAAAACATGGCTACTTATGTTTGTATTTTTGATTTTGGTGATTGTTATTGGATATGCAATCAGTTGGTACACGCAGGCTCCAGAAATTCTTTATATTGCGGTGATTTTTGCTATCACAATGAATTTTTTTAGCTACTGGTTTTCGGATAAGATCGTAATTAAGATGAGCAGAGCGATTCCGGTTTCACCTCAAGATAACAGGGAACTTTGGAATATTGTCGAAAATCTATCAATCACTGCGGGGCTACCCATGCCAAAATTGTATGTGATTAATGATCCGGCGCCGAACGCTTTTGCGACAGGTCGCTCTCCTGCACACTCGGCTGTCGCGGTAACTTCAGGTCTTCTTCAAATATTAAGTAAGACAGAACTTGAAGGAGTGATTGCTCATGAACTCTCGCATGTCGGCAATCGAGATATTTTGGTGGCAACTATTGCGGTCACTTTGGCCGGCTTCATTGCGGTTCTTGCGGATATCTCTTTCAGAATGACTCACTTTAAGGGAGGAGATCGTGATAATAAGGGCGGAGGGGTGTTGATGATTCTCGCTATTGTCGGAATTATTCTGGCTCCGATTGCCGCAAAGCTTATTCAACTTGCAGTATCAAGAAAAAGAGAATTCTTGGCTGATGCGTCGGGCGCCATGCTCACAAGATACCCTGAAGGACTTGCCTCTGCGCTTCAAAAAATAAGTGGGTATGCTATGCCGATGAAACATCCAAGCCATGCCACCTCTCATCTTTTTATTTCAAATCCGTTTGGCATGCCCGACGCACAGCGTTTAGGGTCAGGCCGTTCGATTGGTTTTATGAATAAATTATTTTCCAGTCATCCACCAGTTGCCGATCGCGTGAATGCTCTCTTGGGTTCTAAGTAATACAAAAAATAATGAGAAAATTAAAATCCTACACAGTTCCAGCTGGCGAACCGAACATCATTGATCGTTTTTTAGCTAGGACATTTTTGCGTTTAATACCAAAGAAAATCACACCAAATCAAATTACAACTTTTAGGTATATATCTATTCCTGTCATTTTATTTCTCCTGGTCTATAAATTTAATATTTTAGGAATAATTCTCTTTGTTATTTCCGCTTTTTCTGATGCGGTTGATGGGGCGCTTGCAAGGACCCGCGATCAAATCACTGACTGGGGTAAAATTCATGATCCATTTGCTGATAAACTTTTAATAGGAAGTGTCGGTGCTTTGATTGTTTCTATTTATTTAAATATTTATCTCATCTCAACCATTATCGGGATTGAAATTATTTTAATTTTGAATGCGTTCTGGCACTTAAAGAAAGGGGAGAAGCCGATAGGAGCACTTTTACCGGGCAAGTTAAAAATGATTCTTCAATGTTTTGGCGTTGGCCTCATTCTTCTTTACGCTGTCTGGCCAATCGCTTGGTTTTTGCTCGTAGCCCAAATCATGCTTTACGCGGCAATATTTTTTGCTTTGATCAGTCTTATAGTTTATTCTTCTATTTAGTTTTATTTTGGAGGGGTCGCATAGCGGTCTAGTGCGCAACCCTGGAAAGGTTGTATATCCGAAAGGGTATCGGGAGTTCGAATCTCCCCCCCTCCGCCTTCGGTTCGCAGTAGCAAACCTTCGGCGTGACAAAGTCCGCAAGAAGATTTGCGAAGGCGACCTTCGCCACGACATAGCTTTAGCGAAGTCGGGCTTCGCTAAACTTAGTCGGGCTCCGGCGTGATAAAATCCGCCAGAAGATTTATATAAATGTATTATGTATATAGCCTAAAATGTAAAGATGGATATTATGTTGGCTGTACCGACGATATTCAAGATAGATTAGATAGGCATAAAAACAGACAAGTGCCGGCAACCTCAAATCGTTTGCCAGTTACATTAGAATTTTATTTTGTTACAGAAGATAAATATAAAGCTTTTGAATTTGAGAAATATCTGAAATCTGGATCAGGACGGGCATTCATAAAAAATCATTTTGGTAACCCACAACCAAATCCATAATTTTTGCATAAAAAAACGGCCGGCAAGGTTTGCACCTTGTCGACCGGTTCGGAGCACAGCTTTCTCCATTTAGGATTACGAGGAGACTGTTCGGCACTTGCCTTTGTTTCTCACTCGCGGTTTTTAGAGAAGAAGTTTCCCTCTACTCTTTCAGGAAGAGCCATTTTGTGATCGGGGAGGGGACCACTCGTCTCCCGTCCGATTTTTTGGCTTGTCATCTAGGATTCCACACCAGATTGCCTCACCTTTTGAGACTCTCTGTTTTGATACCCGTTTATGCCTTTCGACTCTTGCGAGTTGGCACAGAGGATGTCCTCCAACCCCGTTGACACGCTACCTTTCGGCTTCATGAACGGTTTGTCCTGTTCCCCCTTTTAGAGGGAATCGCTTGATTTTGCTTTATTTGCAGAAGAACTGTGCTGGCGACCATGTTAACTGACTTATTATTTTAGGTCAAGTATAATAGTAAATATGAATTATTCTGGGGTAATAATTGAAGAAAGTTTGGAAAAAAAAGATGTTCTTAATGATGTAAAAATTTTGAGTACAAAAGTTGAGGAGGTTACGGAAGACCATAAAACTCCGTGGATAAATAAATGGACTTTACACACCGTTGAAATTCCAGAGAAACAAATGGAAAAAACTGCTAAGAAAATTAGCAAATCATTAGACAGTAAACATTTTTGGTATGCAGATTTCAAAAATGACTCATTTCATTATATTATTTTCCGTGATAAATTTTTTAAGGTTGATAGAAGCAAAAAAGATTCATATGACGAAGTTCTGAAATTTGGCTTGTCACTTGGTATACCAGACTACCAACTTGATTTCTCACCTCATACAAAAGAATGGGAAAGATGAAAAAATGAATAAAAAAATCATTATCATTGTTGTTTGTTTATTGTTAATTTTTATTGCTGCCAGGCATTATTTTTATAAAACTGGAGAAAATCTAACAGAATTTTTTGGTGACCAAGTAATATTGGATTTGGAGGGAGTGAAAGTAAAAGCCGAGGTTGTAAAAAGTCCGGAAGATTTGGCGCGAGGCTTATCTTTTAGAGAAAGCTTGGAAAAAGATAGGGGAATGCTTTTTGTTTTTGAAAATCTAGATTACTACAGCTTTTGGATGAAGGATATGAAATTTTCTCTCGATATTATTTGGTTAGATAAAAATTTTTCGGTGGTTCACATTGAAAAATTCGTTAAGCCAGAAACTTTTCCAAATTCTTTCAAACCAAACGTGCTTTCAAAATATGTTTTAGAAGTTAATGCTGGTTTTTCAGATGAAAATAAAATAGAAATTGGTTCTTACGCGCAAATTCAGAGGTGAGTTGTCCACATAACACCTAAAATTCCCTAAAAATAAATTTCTAATTTTTCTCAAAAAAATTTTTAGACAAAGACTGACCAAAATCCATCGCTCTTTTTAAGAGTGTTTTAGGTTTTTTTTCTATTTAGCTTTACATCGTTTTTATTTTGTATCCAATTGTAAAAATTGATTGATTTCTTGTTTTTTTCGAGAGAGTTTTAAGGTAAAATATAGTACCAAGAAAATTTAATCTAAGTATTTTAATTTAAAGACCAGTTTATAATTTTTTAAAAAATCTATATGGCAAAAACGGCAAAGAAAACAAAAAAGGTTGCAAAAAAAGTCTCGAGTGTGTCTTCTGTCTCTGCTCCATCAAAGCCTAAAACAGGACTCATAAAAAGCATTCAGAAAAGAAACGGAGAAATTGTCGCATTCGATATGGGGAAGATCATAAATGCAATAAATAAGGCAATGATCGCTTCTCACGAAGGTTCAGAAGAAGAAGCAGCTCTTGTTGCCAATAAAGTTCTTGCCGATCTCGTCAGAATTTCTAAAAAATATAAGAATTTTGTTCCAACCGTTGAAGGTCTTCAGGATTCGGTAGAGAAGGAGCTCATGGTTTCTGAATATATTAATACTGCCAAAAATTACATTCTTTATAGACAAGAGAGAACAAGAGTCAGGGAACAAAGTGAAATGGTGCCTCTCGAAGTGAAACAAAAAATTGCCGAAAGCAGTAAATATTTTAAAACTCCATACCAAGAATTTATTTTCTATCAATTTTATGCAAGATGGCGAGTAGAATTGGGACGCAGAGAAACATGGGTAGAAGCAATTGATCGCTTCATGGACTACATGAAAGAAAACATGGGTTCCAAACTCACCCCGGCAGAATATTCGGAAGTACGAGAGGGAATATTAAAGCAAGAAGTTTGTCCTTCAATGCGACTTCTCTGGTCTTCTGGCAAAGCTTGTCGTCAGACAAACGTGACTGCTTATAACTGCGCATACATTGCTCCAACAAAATGGCAGGATCTTTCTGAAATAATGTATGTCTCGATGTGCGGTGCCGGCTGTGGATTTTCTGTCGAACCTGAAAACGTTGGCAAGTTTCCTCAAATTCAAAAACAAACAGGAGAGAAAGCTCCAAAAATTGTAGTAGAAGACAGCAAGATCGGCTGGTGTAAAGCTTTTGTTGCCGCTTGTGAAGTCTGGGAAAAAGGAATGGATGTGGAATTTGATTATTCTCTTATTCGTCCTGCTGGCGCAAAGCTTGTAACTATGGGAGGTCGCGCTTCAGGACCTGCTCCTCTTATGGAGCTCATGCAATTTACTCGCCGAAAAATCCTTGCTCGACAAGGTAGAAGGCTCACCACACTCGATTTGCACGATATTATCTGCCAGATAGGTCTTATTGTGGTTGCTGGAGGAGTTCGCCGCAGTGCCCTTATCTCTCTTTCGGCTCTTGATGACCGTGAGATGCGTGACTCTAAAAAGGGCGCTTTTTGGCAGACAGATGGCCAGCGATCAATGGCCAATAATTCAGCAGTTTACGAAGCCAAACCTTCAGCAGAAGAATTTCTCGAAGAATGGACCGCCCTTGTAACTTCTCATTCTGGTGAGCGAGGCATTTTCAATCGAGAAGGACTCAAATTCCAAGTTCCAAAAAGAAGATGGGAGAATCTCAAGACTGCCAAACAGCCGGGAATGAATCCTTGCGGAGAAATTTATCTGCAATCAAAACAATTCTGCAACCTTACTTCTATTGTGGTGCGTCCAATTGACACGATGGAAAGTTTAAAGAGAAAAATTCGCCTAGCGACTATTCTTGGTACATATCAAGCAACTCTTACAAATTTTGAATATCTCTCGAAAGAATGGAAAGAGAATTGTGAGAAAGAACAACTTCTCGGAGTTTCTATTACCGGCTACTATGACAATAAAATAATTCGCGATGATAAGAATCTCCAAACTCTTCGTGATGAAGCAATTAAGACAAATAAAAAGTACGCCAAACGTTTTGGTGTTAATGAATCCACAGCTATCACTTGTGTAAAGCCACACGGCAATTCAGGACAACTTTTAGGAGTTGGTTCAGGAATGCACACTTGGTACTCTCGTTACTACATTCGTAGGGTTCGAATTTCAGTAAATGATCCATTACTCAAACTCGCTCAAGATCAAGGCGTGCCATTTAATCCGGAAGTTGGATATTCAACCTCGAATGCTTCAACGATGGTTCTTGAATTTCCATGTAAAGCGCCTGAAGGTGCAATGGTAAACAAGGATGTGACAGCAATTGAAATGCTTGAGGAATGGAAACGACTCAAAAATAATTTCACTGAACACAACCCATCAGCGACTATTTATGTGGGTGATAACGAATGGATTGCTGTCGCTAATTTTGTTTATAAAAACTGGGAGATGGTCGGAGGTCTATCATTCTTGCCACGAAACAATCACGTCTATCAGCTTGCACCTTACGAAGAAATCAATAAAGAAGAATATGAGCGTCGCATGAAAATGTTGGGACACATAGATTTCTCAAAGTTGGTGCTTTATGAGAAACAAGATCAGACAATTGGAGCAAAAGAACTTGCCTGTGTGGGAGGGGTTTGTGAGATTGATATACCTGCAGAACAGACAATAAGTGCCAAGTAAAACTTCCATTTTTGGTGCATACCTTTGTTACTTCGCTCCGAGCCTCCCTCACCGTATAAGTACATACGGCTCGGTACGGTTCTCGCTTGCGCCTCGGTCTGCATCCAAAAAGTGAAAGTTTTACGGATCGAGGTAAAATAAAATTAGAACACTGCCTTATGGGCAGTTTTCTGTTATAATATTCGTATTATTCGCATAAATTCGTATATTTGCATTTTACTATCATGATTCGAGTAGCAATAAATGGAGCAGGACGCATTGGACGGGCATTTTTAAAAATTGCTTTAAAGAGGAAAGAAATTGAAATTGTTGCTGTGAATGATTTGGGTAATATAGAAAATATCGCCTATCTTTTAAAATACGATACTGCGTATGGAGTGAGTGATTTTGATATTTCTGTTTCGGAAGATAAGAAAAATTTAATTATTGATGGCCGAGAAGTTAAATATATAAGCGAAAAAGAGCCAGCTAAACTTCCTTGGAAAGATATTGGGGTGGACGTTGTGGTTGAATCAACCGGACTCTTTACTTCATTTGAAACGGCTCGAGTGCATATAGATGCAGGAGCAAAAAGAGTTGTTATCTCGGCACCAGCCAAGGATGTTGAAGGTGGAGTTTCTGCCCCCGGAGAAACTGTTTTGATGGGTGTGAACGAAGAGAAAATGAAGACCTGCGAAGTCACTTCGAATGCCTCTTGCACAACAAATGCCGCAAGTCCTCTTATTGCAATTTTGCACGAAACTTTGGGAATCGAAAAAGCGATGCTAAATACTGTACATGCCTATACTGCTAGTCAGACAATTGTCGATGGACCAAGCAAAAAAGATTGGCGAGAGGGAAGAGCTGCCGCTCAAAATATCGTGCCATCTTCGACAGGGGCTGCAATCGCTGTAACGAAAGCTTTTCCAGAACTCGTCGGTAAATTTGATGGAATTTCGATGAGAGTGCCGGTAGTCGTTGGCTCAATTGCCGATATCACTTTTATTTCGAAACGTGATACCACTGCAGAAGAAGTTAATGAAATTTTAAAAAAGGCTGCCAAGGATAAACGTTGGAAGAATATTTTTACTGTGACAGAAGAAAAGCTCGTTTCATCTGACATTAAAGGAAATAAATACGCCTCAATTGCTGATCTTTCTTTCACCCGTGTTGTTGGAGGAAACTTGGTAAAAGTTCTAGCTTGGTACGATAACGAAATGGGGTATACCTACACTTTGGTAGATCATGTTATTAAAGCAGGACAATCCATTAAATAAAATGAGGAAAAAAAGTTCAAAAACTTTACTAATAACGGCTCAACACTTAGCTATTTTAAAAGAGATAAAATTCTATTTACACAGTATCCAAAAATCACTTGATCCAAAATTGTTTGCTAAAAGAGTTTTGCTGATTGAGCGGCGTAATCATTAAAAAACACCACTGATTAATGTGGTGTTGTGTGCCGAGAGCCTTGCTCGCCACTACCTGTGGCTTGTGTAAACGAAACTCATTTCTCCGCTTATCACGGTTCGCTGATTGGCGAACGAGAAGATGATGAAATCTCCAAGTCGTTTGATTTCTCGAACGTCCTTGAGATCAAGTGTCATCTCAAACGGAACATCTCTTCCCACCCTTTCGTGAAATGTCATTGCTAGGTTGCGATAATAGAGCTCAAAATCAAGCATTGCTCGCAGGAAATCGTCTTGCTTGAGGCCGATATCTATCTGTCCCGTTCCCAAAACATGGTGGGCGAGTAAATAGCATGCCTGTGACAGAATGCGAACGTAATTTTCGGCGGTGATGTAAGGCACTCGCTTGATTGTGTAGTTCTGAATCCCAGACACTAAACAAGTAACAGTCACAGTCGGAGTTTCTACAGAGAAACGTGGATTGCTGACAAAGATCTGATCTTGTGGATAGAGCAGGTTTAGAATCGTATCCATTTATTGTCTCCTTTCTGGTTCAGAGTAAAACATACTATAGTTTAAAAAGCAAACTTTTGGTGGCCGGTTTTTCTTAATCCAAGAGCTTGATATACTATACTTTAGAATTTAGGTAGCTGAATGCAGATCAAGGCGCGAGCGAGTCGGAAATTTTATATCACTTTGTGATAAAAAATATTCCGACATGATTTCTGAAGCGCAGAAATCAGCAACGCAGAGATGCGTCGGATAACTAAATTATAACAATATGAAAATTTACATCGGGGCCGACCATGCCGGTTTTGAACTCAAAGAGAAATTAAAAGAACATTTAATTTCTAAAGATTTTGATGTGGAAGATATGGGGGCTGAAGAATACGACAAAGGTGACGACTATCCAACAATTTTAACCCCGCTCGCTTATAAAATCGCTGAAGATCCAGAAAATTCTCTAGGAATCGTTATTGGAAAATCGGGACAGGGAGAGGCAATGATTTGTAATCGTTTTCCGGGAGTTCGGGCCATTGTGTATAACTCAAACAATTTGGAAATTGTGAGATTGGGGAGAGAGCATAATGACTCAAATGTTCTTTCTTTGGGCGCTGGTTTTATTACAGAGGAAGAAGCGGTTGAAGCAGTTGATTTGTGGCTTGATACGGAATTTTCTGAAGAAGAACGACATAGGAGAAGAAATAAAATGCTAGATGAGGTAGAATAGAGCTAGCCCCGTAGTAGATTTTGGCATAGCAACTCCCGTTGCGAATGCAACAATGCCAAAATTCACTACGGGTAGGCCCTGGGGGAAAATAAGGAATTTTATATGAAATTGAAACGAGGATTTAGCTTAATCGAACTTCTTGTGGTAATTGCCATTATTGGTATTTTAGCCTCGATAGTTTTGTTGGTCTTGACCAATATAAGATATAAGGCAAAAAATGCCGTTATCAAGCAAGAGGTTGATGAATTAGCTAAATTAGTAGAGTTGGAATATGTAGAGAGTGGAAGCTACGCAAATTTACAAAAAGATTTTATAATTCCCTCTGAAGGTGATTGTGATTTGCCAGAATTGTCGGGGGGATTTGGCGGCGTTTATCGCAGTCAAGTAATTGCTTTATGTGAAAAAATAGTCAGTATCGCTCCAGAACTCTCTTTTAACGAAGCCCAATTTCTTATGGCAAATGAAGAAAATGATCCGTACAAATATTCCATCATGGCAACCCTTTGGACAACTTCATCCATACCAGATTATTACTGCGCCGGAATTAGTGGGAAATATGAATCTAGTAACGGCGATTTTCCGTTCGGTCACGAGGATGACGCTCTCGGTTGCTATTGGAATCCATAAAAAATAATTTAAGATTTTAGATATATGATTTGTTATAGTTGTAGCTGATAACCGTTTGTTACAAGTTTTTTCTACTAATATGATTGAAATCATTCCGGCAATTATCCCAAAAACATTCAAAGATTTGGAAAGGGGTCTTCAGTCTGTCACAGGTCTCGTTCCTCTGGCTCAAATTGATATTATGGATGGGAAATTTACTCCCGAAGCTTCTTGGCCGTATTTAAATCAACAAGAGGATCCAGATTTTATTTCAATCAAGAAAGAAGAAAAAGAATTTCCGTCTCTAGAAGAAATTGATTTTGAAGTCGATTTGATGGTTAAGAATCCGGAGAATATTTGGTTTGACTGGATTATTGCAGGCGCGAAGAGGATAATTTTCCATTATGAATCTACAGAAAAGCTTAAAGAACTCCTACAAGACTGCAAACAGAAGTTGGTTTCCAAAGAATCGGTTTTGTATGTTGAGGTTGGTTTGGCTATCGATATAAATACTCCTAATGACAGAATTTACCCGCACTTGGAAAATATTGATTTTGTTCAGTTCATGGGAATTGAAAAAATCGGTTTTCAAGGACAACCTTTCGACGAAAGAGTTTTACAAAAAATAAAAGATTTTAAAAATCAATATACCAAGGTGCAGATAAGTGTGGATGGTGGAGTTAATTTAGATACTGCGCCCCTACTAGTGAAAGCGGGAGCTAATAGGCTCGTGTCAGGATCAGCAATATTTAAGAGCAATGATATAATGTCTACGATAGAACAATTTAAAAATCTGTAGATCATGATTCAGAAAAAGATAAAAAAGAAAGTTTCTACCGAAGATCTTGCCCAAATGATTGCGAGAGGTTTTGGCAATTCAGATAAAAAGTTTGAAGGGATGATCACGGATTTGGACACGAAACTTTCCAATCAGATCATAGACTTAGACGAGAAACTTTCTGGAAAGATAAACGATCTAGACGAAAAAATTTCTGGAAAAATAAATGGCTTAAGCAACAGAATAGATGATCTTGCTTTGAATCGCGCGACAAGAGAAGAGATTAAAATCCTGTCAATCCGTGTTGAAAATATTGAACATAAGGTGGGTATAAAAAATAAATAATAAAATGTCTCGAAAACTTACAGACGAAAAAAAGAATGAATTGGCTCTTGTGGCCAATCAAATAAGACAGTCAATAATTGAAATGTTGCTTGAGGCTGGGTCTGGACACACAGCCGGTCCTCTTGGTATGGCTGACATTTTTACTGCTCTTTATTTTCATTTACTTAGACACGATCCGAAAAAACCAGACTGGGATGGAAGGGATCGAGTAGTACTCTCGAATGGCCACATTTGTCCAGTACTTTACGCGGCCATGGGGCATGCGGGGTATTTTCCACTAAAAGAACTTGCAACCCTTCGAAAATTTGGTAGCCGACTTCAAGGACATCCTCATAGAGAGTATCTGAAATCTCTTGAGACAAGTTCTGGCCCCCTTGGTTCGGGACTTTCCCAAACTGTTGGTATGGCCTTAGCTGACAGAATAGATAATGGAAATTCTTCAGGAAAGTTTTTTTATTGCCTCATGAGTGATGGTGAATTGGACACTGGAAATATTTGGGAAGGAGCGATGCTTGCTGGTAAAGAAAAACTTTATAATTTAATTGGAATAATTGATCGAAATAATATTCAGATAGATGGTGTAACAGAAGACATCATGCCGCTTGAGCCCCTAAGGGCGAAATGGGAAGCTTGGAATTGGCACGTACTTGAAATTGACGGTCATAACTTTGAAGAAATTGTAAACGCAGTAGAGGAAGCGAAGACAATTTTCAATAAACCGACAGTTATTATTGCTCATACAATTGCCGGAAAAGGAGTGTCATTTGCAGAGCGTGATTATCGTTGGCATGGTGATCCACTTGGGAAGAAAGATGTACCGGGAGATCCGCCAAAAGAGGATCAGGTAAGAATTGCTCTTGAAGAATTGCGAACACTTCAAGGGAAGATTAAGTCAGAGCATCAATGAGGGGTCGCTCAATGTCTGCCTTTAAAAACGCGTATAAAATTTTGCTAAATTTTTACTATGCTCGAAGCCAAGCTTCTCCGCAATGTTTTTAAAGGCAGACATTTCGCTCTAATTAAAAAAAGTTCGCTCTGATATAAAATAAATAGAAATATGATAAAAAAAGAAGCAAAACTAAATCCTAAAATTTTTGATAAGGATGTCGAGCAAGTTCCAATCCGCAAAGGATTTGGAGAAGGACTTCTAGCTGCTGGGGAAGCAGATTCGCGGGTTGTTGGTCTTTGTGCTGACCTTACCGAATCAACCCAAATGCATCTTTTCAAAAAAAAGTTTCCAGAGAGATTCGTAGAAATTGGAGTGGCTGAACAAAATTTGGCGACAGTTGCAAGTGGTATGGCTGCTATGGGAAAAATTCCTTTCATCACTTCCTACGCGATGTTTTCTCCAGGAAGAAACTGGGAACAAATTAGAACGACGATTTGTTATAACGACAGACCAGTAAAAATTGCTGGTTCTCATGCCGGTATTTCAGTTGGCCCTGACGGTGGCACTCACCAAGCTATAGAAGATATCGCTATTATGAGAGTCATTCCTAAAATGGTCGTGATTTCGCCATGCGACTCTATTGAAGCTAAAAAAGCTACACTCGAGGCGGCTAAAACAAGCACACCAGTTTATATAAGACTTGCCAGGGAAAAAACTCCAGTTATGACGACCGAGGAAACTCCTTTCCAAATCGGCAAAGCACAAATATTTTTCGCCGGGAAAAATCCAGAAGTCGGCATTATTGCAACTGGCGCTTTGGTTCATAAAGCAATTGTTGCGGCCAAACAGTTGGGAGATGAAGGGATAAGTGTAAAAGTTTTAAACCTAGCAACCATTAAACCGCTTGATGAAGAAGCGGTAGTGGAGCTTGCAAAAGAAACTGGGGTAATTGTCACCGTTGAAGAACATCAAATAAGGGGTGGAATGGGAAGCGCTGTTGCGGAATGTTTGGCAAAAAATCAGCCTGTACCGATGGAATTTGTTGGTGTTGATGATAAATTTGGTCAGTCTGGAACTCCAGAAGAACTTCTTGCTTATTACGGAATGGAAGTTGTGGATATTGTGAAAGCGGTTAAGAAAGTGAGTGCGAGACGGAAGGATAAGTAGAAGTCTAGCGTCTACTAAATCATGTCTATAGAACATATTTCTAATTATCTGGGAATTACCAAGATCAAATATTTGTATGCCCGGTACGAGAGATATTTGATGCCCGCGGCTTTGGTTTTGGGTTTTATTTCTGATATCGCAACATTTCGTCTGGTTAAATTTGAGACCGCTCTCTTTATACTTTTAATTCAGTTATTTTTGGCTGGTGGGAGCATTTTTTTGATTTTTTTTGAGCTTGGACTCATTCGGAATCGTTTTCTTTCTTTCTTGCGAGTTTTTTCGCCGCTTATTTTGCAGTATGCCTTGGGTTCAGTTTTTAGTGCCTCGGTGATCTTCTATTCTTATAGTGGTTCGCTTCGTGCAAGCTGGCCATTTATTCTTGTTCTGGTTTTGCTCATGATATCCAATGAGATTTTTAAAAAATATTATAGCAGGCCAATATTTGTTTTGAGTGTTTATTTTTTTGCGATTTTTTCCTTCATTTTACTTGCGGCTCCATATGTAACACATCGTCTAGGTTCACTCGTTTTTTTCTCAAGTGGAATAATAAGTTTGATAATCATTGCCATTTTTATCTATTTGGTTCAAATAAAATTTCCACAGATTAGAGAGAAAATAAAATCTATATCAGTCAGTATAGCCTCGGTGTTTGTCCTTATTAATGTTTTTTATTTCACCAATGTAATTCCACCTTTTCCTCTCTCTCTCAAAGATGCGGGGGTTTATCATTTCATAGAGAGAACAAATTCAGGAGATTATAATGCTTTGGTTGAGAAAAAATTGTGGCATGATTTTTTCTTTCCAAAAGTAGAGTATCACGTTACTTCTTCACAAGAGTCGGTCTATTTGTTTAGTTCGGTCTTTGCCCCAGCCGAACTTAATATGGATATTGTCCACGAGTGGCAATATAAAGACGGTGAGACAAAAAAATGGAAAACTTTAAACTCGGTTTATTTTCCAGTCATGGGTGGCCGGCCCGAAGGTTATCGCGGATATTCTGTAAAAACAAATATTACTCCCGGAGAATGGAGGGTTAATGTAAAAACTCCCAAAGGTCAAACAATAGGGCGTGTTTCTTTCAGTGTTTTAGAAGTTAGCGAAAAACCGGCACTCGAATTAGAAATTAAGTGATAAGTGAACGCGAGGAGAAGGAGGTAATTAGCTGATTTTTTGAGGCTTATAATTTTCTGGAGCGTTTTTTAGAAATTCTTCCAATTTTTCTCTTTTTAGTAATCCTTCTTGGGCGCCGACATATTGCACTACTGACATTGAGTTAATTGGTCCCCAACTTAGAGCTTCAGGTATAGATTTACCAAGTGCGAGTGCAATAGTGAATGTTGAAGAAAAAGCGTCACCTGCGCCGGTTCTCGATACTGGCGCTTTTGGATCTGGATACATTGGCATAAACCAAATTTCTTTACCATCATAGGAATAAGCTCCTTTTGGCCCGTCGGTAATCACTACGATTTTTGGTCCGAGCTTGCGGATACCATCAAGGAGAGCCTTTATCTCTGAATTTTCTTGACCTGTAATTTTCTTAGCCTCCTCAACATTACAGAAAAAGATTTCTGTTAACTCATAAAGATCTTTTAATTTTTCAGCACCTAATTTTATTTGAAAAGTTCCTGGCTGAAACACCAGTTTTGTTGTTTCTTTATTATTTCTTACGTAGTCGGCTATCTCATGATGATAGTCGATGGAGTTTGGTGCGACAGAACTGAAGTAAATCCATTTTGGAGCCTGTTTAATCTTTGGTAAAGAATATGGATATTCTTGATGTTTAATCAGGATAGTTCTCTCTGCTTCGTACCATAAAACATAATGGTAATTTGTCTCCATTTCTTTGTGGACTCTAACATATTTTGTAACTACCCCCTCTTTTTTTAAAACTCCCAAACACTCTTTTCCATTTAGATCACCACCAATATCAGTCACTAAACCAGAGGAGAGCCCGAGTCGGCTTGCGCAAACCGCGGCATTTGAACTGTTGCCAACCGCTTTTACCACTTTTACAAATTCATAAGGAATCTTTTCGCCGAACGAAACGCAGAGTTTGCAATTCTCTTTATTTTCATCGCAACTAACCGATGCGTCTTTAATTCTAATGAATGCGTCGGTCGTGATGTCTCCAATTGCTAAGAAATCAATTTGTTTTGCCATTTGAGTCAATTTAAAGTTAAATCCAATATTTTGAAACTGTTCCCAGTATTTTATCATATTTTACTAGTTCCATCTGAATTTGTGTTAAAATAGTCAGATGAATCTTCGAGATTATATAAAGATTGCGGAGGAGAAGAAAGTGGCAATCGGTCATTTCAATGTTTCGGACTCAACAGCTTTGTGGGCGGTTTTTAATGCTGCTTATAAGTTAAAATTACCCATCATTATCGGTGTTTCGGAAGGAGAGAGAAAATTTATTGGTGTAAGGCAGATTGCCGCGATAGTAAAAAGTTTAAGAAAAGAATACAAGGATCCAAATAATTCCAATGAACCTTACCCGATTTTTTTGAATGCGGATCACACTTATTCGTTTGAAGGGGTGAAAGAAGCAGTAGATGCCGGTTTTGATGCTGTTATTTTTGACGGCGCGCAAATTACACTAGAAGAAAATACTAAAATCACCAAGGCGTGCGTTGAATATGCTAGATCAGTGGATCTCGAAATTATCGTAGAAGCCGAACTGGGCAATATCGGACAATCATCCAAAATTTTAGACGGCATTCCAGAAGGGGTGCGACTCGACGCGGAATTTCTGACCAAACCCGAAGTTGCTGCGGAATTTGTGAAAAGTACCGGAATAGATCTTTTGGCACCGGCAGTTGGTAATATTCATGGGATGTTGCGCGGAGGGCATGATCCAAAAATTGATACGGAAAGAATAAATCTCATCAGAAAAGCCGCAGGAGTGCCTTTAGTTTTGCACGGTGGGTCTGGAACATCTGACGAAGATTTCGTGGAAGCAATAAAATCAGGAATATCTATTGTTCATATAAATACAGAAGTTCGCTTGGCTTACAGACAGTCTCTCAAGATTACACTTGGAGAAAATCCTGATGAAATCGCTCCTTACAAGTTCTTAAAACCATCTCTTATTGCTATGGAAAAAGTCGTCTCTGATCGGCTTAAATTATTTAATAATCTTTAAAAAACTATGGCAGGTAAAAAAATATATGTAACTAGAAAGATTCCAGAAGCGGGAATTACTCTTTTAAAGAATAAGGGTTATGAAGTGGATATTAGTTCAAAAGATAAAGTTTTGTCCTCCAAGGAGTTAATAAAAGAACTTAAACGCAAACCATATGATGGTGTTTTGTGCTTACTTACAGACAATATAAATTCTGAAACATACGATGCGGTTCCGTCTGCTAAAATTTTTGCCAATTATGCTGTGGGTTTCAATAACATTGATGTAACCGAAGCAAAAAAGAGGGGAATAACCGTCACTAATACTCCGGGGGTTTTGACTGACACCGTTGCTGAACATACTTTTGCTCTGCTCATAGCAATCGCAACCCGCTTAGTTGAAGCTGATAATTTTGTGCGAGATGGAAAATATGTTGGCTGGGCACCAGAACTCATGCTTGGTAATGATTTAAAAGGCAAAACTTTGGGAATCTTGGGGGCGGGAAGGATTGGTAGTCGAGTTGCTCATCATGCAAGTCAAGGATTTGATATGAAAATTGTCTATTACGATATTGCTCCCAATGCGGACTTTGAAAAAGAATGTGGCGCTAAATATTATTCTTCTCCAGAAGAGCTTCTCTCTGTTTCTGATTTTGTTTCGGTACATGTTCCTCTCTTAGATTCGACAAAACATTTGATAAATAAAGAACGTTTGTCAAAGATGAAAAGGACGGCATATCTTGTTAACACTTCACGCGGACCAGTCATTGATGAAAAAGCTCTTTTTGAGGCTCTCCGAGACGGAGTGATTAGGGGAGCGGCACTTGATGTATTTGAGAATGAGCCAAAGGTTTACAAGGATCTCGCAAAACTTCCAAACGTAATTCTTACTCCACACATTGCTTCGGCCACAATTGAGACTCGTGCCAAAATGTCAGAAATCGCAGCATTAAATTTGATTGCTTATTTTGACGGAAAGACTCCACCGAATATAGTCTAGAAAAGTTAGAGGGAGTAGAGGTACTAGGTTTCCTATCTCCTCTAGTTCATCTAATCCATCTAATCTCCTAAAAAAGCCTTATTCTTGAACATATAAGTCTATTGACAAATAGACTGTAAAAGTATATACTGTAAATAGTAGTTCTTTGATACTGCTTAGCTTTCTTGCGACGCAATAGACCGGATTTTTCTTGTATATTGCGTCGCAGGAAACACTGACATCAATTCCAGCCGCACTTAAGTGCAAAGGAAACAGAAGTGAACACCAGTTACCGCATCTACGCAAACAGCCAACTTCCTGGCATTACGACGGATGGTGGACGTCTCGAGTGGTATTACGGATGCGATGGTGAAAGCCACGCTCATTTGCTCCAAGAGATCTTCTACGAAGAAGGCGAGGTGAAATTTGCGCGCATTTTGGCCACCTTGGAACAAGGGAGATGTGATGGCACTTGTACGAAGACCAATAAGGGGTTTTTCAACACCCCTGTCCGTAATACACCCACGCGGTGATTTGCGAACCTGTGAGGTGAGCTTCAACTCCACTCCCGGGAAGAACGCCACGAAAATCCAACTGGATAATCGTGGCGTTTTCATTTTAAATCAAATCTATGACACAAAAGATATCCTTTGACAAATAGAGGGGGGTTTGGTAGCATACTAGCGGAATAGATGCTGCGTCTCAGCGTTGAGACAAACTGTTTCCGGCAGGTTCCGGAAAGTGCCCACGTAAAATGGGCAGAATGTTCTTTCGGTGGGAGGTGTTGGCGTGCACGAAAGCAATGATGGAAATGTGGAGGGTTCATCCGTTGTCCCCTCGTCTCCGCCTGCTCCGCAACAGCAGGCTGGAATCATGAATCTTCCGAAGGGTGCTCTTCTTCCGAACGGCATGTACAGTTTGCGCTTCTTGGCCGGCATTCCATACTGGGAACATCAGGACTGTCCGGTTGAGTTCTCTTGATCCCTGTGCTGTAGCGTTTGTCGTTTCTCGCTTTGTTCGCTGACGGATTAGACTCTTGCATAATCCGCAGACCCCAGATCCTCGCGCAGTTCAACTGTCGCGAGGATTTTTTATTCTACAATAAAGGGTTTACCCCCACACCTTTAATTACAATAAATTTGTAATTAAAGGTGTGGGGGTTTACTTTTTCTCCACTTTTAATATAATACCCCGATGATTACTTTGAATGTAAAAACTCGTGACAAGAAAGAAAACATGGCGAAACTCCGAAAAAGCGGCAAAATGCCAGCTGTTTTCTATGGAAAGAAAGATAAATCCACTCCTATTTCAGTAAGTTTGGGTGACTTTTTAAAAGTTTGGAAACAAGCGGGAGAATCATCAGTTATAACCTTGAAAGGTGACATGGGTGAAAAGGATGCCTTGGTTTACGACGTTGATTTGGATCCAATTACTGATGTTCCAAGACACGCTGATTTCTATGTTTTCGAAGCAGGCCACGTTCTCGAAGTTAATATTCCGATAAAATTCGTAGGTGTTTCCCCTGCGGTAAAAGACTTGGGTGGAACTTTAGTGAAAGTTTTGTACGAACTTAGCATTTCCGCTATGCCAAAAGACTTACCGAAAGAGATAGAAGTTGATATCAGCACACTCCTCGATTTTAAAAGCCAGATTTTAGCTAAAGATATAAAATTACCACACGGAGTAAAGTTGATTGAGAAGCCGGACGAAGCAGTTGTTTTGGTTGAAGAGATCAAAGAAGTAGTTGAAGAAGTCGCAGTCCCTGTTGATTTGTCAGCTATTGAGGTAGAAAAGAAGGGTAAGAAGGAAGTTGAAGGCGAAGCCGGTGCCGCTGCACCTGCAGAGGAAAAAGCGGAACCTAAGAAAAAAGCTCCAGGAAATCCTACCAAGTAATATAACTTTCATATTTGATCCATCTACAAAAAACACAAACAAATCATTTGTTTGTGTTTTTTGTTGTCTGAGTCTGTAGTCTCGTTTGCCTGCCTGCCGGCAGGCAGGTGTTTTTTTGTTTATTTCCTATTCTTGTCCATGCTACGCAGGATCTGGCGAAGCTATGAAATCATGAATCATGCTTCTTGAATCTACTTTGATACGTTATAATTACGTGATGTTTAGACGCAAAAAAATTTTAATTGCTGGAATTTTCCTACTTTTTGCATCATTTTTAATACACTCTAACACTGTTTTGGCAGAAACTATTGATGAGAGGGAAGCAAGGCTTCGTTCGGAGTTGGCGCAAACTGAAAAAGAGATATTGATTTGGCAAGCGGAACTCCGAACCAAACAGGGTCAGTCCGCTTCTTTTGCAAGAGACGTGGCGATTTTGAATGCCAAAATAAAAGAAGCTCAAGCCACAATCAAAGCTGGGCAGTTGAAGATCGAACAACTTTCTAAGGAAATAGATTTGAAACTAAATAGTATCGGAGCGCTTGATGCAAAAATTGGACGAGGTAAGGAATCTTTATCTCAAATTGTTCGAAAAATAAATGAAACAGAATCATTTTCTTTAGTGGAGACTATTCTTAGTCAAGAAGAACTTTCGGATTTTCTGGTTGATCTCGATACCTTTGATTCGGTCAATAAGGCTCTTCACTTATCATTTGTGGAAATCAGAGAAGCAAAACAACAGCTTGAAATTGAGAAACAAGAATTGGGTATTAAAAGAAATAAAGAAACTGATATTAAAGTTGCGACCGAAGCCGAAAGAAGAAGGGTGGAAGCAAACGAAGCCGAACAAAAAAGACTTCTCGCTTTAAGCCGTAGGGATGAAAGATCATATGAGCAAGTAATTATCGATCGTGAGAAAAAAGCGGCTGGCATAAGGGCAGCTCTCTTTGCTTTGCGAGATACCGCGGCTATTCCTTTCGGTACTGCACTCGAATACGCGAGACTTGTGGAGAGTAAAACAGGTGTAAGGGCCGCATTCTTGCTTGGAATCCTGACTCAAGAATCAAATTTGGGTCAAAATATTGGGCAGTGCTTTGTGAAGAATACGACAAACGGAGACGGCGTTGGTAAAAATACAGGCAGATTTTTCTCTGGGGTGATGCATCCCACTCGCGATGTACCAGTGTTTCTTGCACTCGCTGGGCGGCTTGGCTTCGATGCTACAACTCAACCGGTTTCTTGCCCGCAACCTGGTGGCTATGGCGGCGCCATGGGTCCATCTCAATTTATTCCTTCAACTTGGGTGATGTATGAATCACGCTTAGCATCTTTAGTGGGTGGCGGTGTTCCTAATCCGTGGGAACCAAGACATGCGTTCTTTGCTTCCGGTTTATTCTTGGCGGACTTGGGCGCAGGAGGCGGAGGATATAGTGCCGAGCGGGAAGCGGCGGCGAGATATTATGCTGGAGGAGGATGGGCCACGAGGGGATTGGGATATGCGGATAGTGTTTTGGCTCACGCAACCAGAATTCAAGAGACAATGATCGATCCTCTTAATTTTTGATCCAATTTTGTGTTTTAGTCGTTTTGTACTAGTATCTAGACATGAAAATCCTAATCACAATTCTAATTGTCGTGCTTGTTTTAAGCGGAGCATATTGGTTAATCAAGATAAGCCAGCAAAGTTCTGAACAAGAAGCAAACCAGCCCTCTATAGAACCAGCTAGTGAAGTTTCTGTGGATTCAGATCTCTCCAGGAAGTGGTCAGGACCTAAGGGTTACGGCAATGTTTATGTATTTGAATCATATAACAGTGATCGCAGTATTGCCCCTTTTGATAATAGTGATGTGCCCAATCTGTATCCAAAAACAGATGCTCGATTAATCGAAGTAGGAATTGATGGCACAGAACGTGTGCTGATTGAGGGACTTGCAAAAAAACTGCTCGATCCTAAGCCAGAATTTGCCCCCAAGACAAATCATTATTACTATCTTGATTTGCTTTCTTTTGAAGGCATACCTAACGGCAAGATTTATCTTCGCCCAAGACTTTATTGGGAAACAGAGGTATACACCCCATTAGCAATATTTGAGTATGATATTGCTTCTGGACAGCTTCGAGAGATCGAGCTACCAAGCAACGATATAGCACAATATTATCTTATCTCTGATGATCGGATAGCCATGCTCGCTCATGTAAGTGAAACTTTCTATCTTGAGGCTAATCTTGTCACTATTGCTCGCAAGCAGTCGATTGTTCCGGAAAGCCTGCATGTGTTTGATTTGAAAACCGGTCTTTATTCTTCGTCAGTAACCTTGTCATCTGGCCAGACTTTTGTGCGAGGAGGTGGTGATTTTGGTAGCGATGTTGTCGCTGATGTCCATTGGGAGGGCAGAAATATATTACGATACGGCGCTTACGAATGGGTTTCTCCGATCCCATATGCGTATGATGTAGAGGCACCTCGATTGCTATACATAAAAGAACTGCGGTTTGATTAATAGATTTTGAGACCATTAATCCTTTCAACTTAGATTGAAGAATGCCGTCTTTAATTTCTAAGATGTAATTTTTGTAGAAATTTGCTACCAAAGAAAACTTGGCCAGAAATGAAGTCTGTTAGGTTAGAATTTTTTCTTAATTCAACTTACTAACTAATATTTTGCAATTTATTGGTTTTATGGTATTTTAAATGCCGTTAAGAGCAGGCTCTAATTAAATTATAACCATGACAAAAGATACAAAAATAGAGAAAAAACCAACCGAAGGAGCTCCAAAGAAAGTTCCCCAAGTAAAAACAGCTAAAACAAAAGAGTCAAAAGAAACAAAGGCTGTTGCAGAAGAAAACAATGGAAGTATTCATCCAGAATATTTTCCTGATGCAATTGTTACTTGCGCTTGCGGAAACAAGTTTAAAGTTGGTTCAGTAAAAAAAGAAATCAACGTGGAAATTTGTAGTAAATGCCATCCTTTTTATACAGGACAAGAAAAAATTCTCGATTCTGCTGGAAGAGTAGAAAAATTCAAAGCTAAAAGAACAGCCGCCACAAAGATTAAAGATAAAAAAACTGCTGCAAAGTAGATTCTCTTTTTGGTTTTTTCAAAGGCCCCTGCCTGCCGGCAGGCAGGTAGTGCCTATTTTTTTATGGACATAACTCGTTTCAGTCAAAATTCAAAAACCGCATATCTCGCGGGTCTTTTTGTTGAACTAGAAAAAAAAGAAAAGGAATTAAGAGAGATGGCGGCAAAGGATCAAACTTTGAAGGAAATGGCTGATTCTGAAATTGCTCAAATAGTATTAGAAAAAAAACTTTTAATAGAGCAAATGGAAGGGATTTTAAATAAAGACGAAGTTGATTCATCAGAAGAAGATGAAAGTCCTTCTAAAATGATTATGGAAATCAGGGCAGGCGCTGGTGGGGAAGAAGCCGCGCTTTTTGCCGCCAAACTTTCGGAAATGTACAAAAACTTCTGTTTGTCGCAGGGGTGGAGCGTTAAGATTATAAGTGAATCAAGAAGTTCGCTTGGCGGTTTTAAGGAAGGAGTTTTTGAAATAGATGGTAAGGATGCATTCCAAAAACTCAAATTTGAAACCGGAGTCCATCGTATTCAGAGAGTGCCGCCAACGGAAAAATCTGGACGAATTCATACTTCGACGGCTTCCGTTGCTATTTTACCTATCAAAGTTCATTCGAAAATTGTAATTGCACCCACAGATATTGAAATTGAATTTTCACGTTCAGGTGGAGCTGGTGGGCAAAACGTTAATAAGGTGGAAACAGCTGTTCGGCTGATTCATAAGCCGACGGGGCTCGACGTTAGGTCTACAGCGGAACGCAGTCAGCTAAAAAATCGAGAGAAAGCGATGATAATCTTGACTGCCAAAATCGAACAGTTGCAAAGAGAAGAAGAAGAGAAAAAGTATGCATCCAATCGCGCGGGGCAGATTGGTAGTGGTGATAGATCAGAAAAAATCAGAACTTATAACATTCTTCAAGACAGAATCACTGATCATCGGATAAAGCAAAATTGGCACAATGTCGATGTCATCTTGGCTGGTAAACTCGATGATATCCTCGAGAGTCTTGTGCAAGCGGAAAAGGAGGCAAAAGAGAAGAAAGATTAAAATATTAACTAATTTGCATAATTTAGCTTTATTTGATAACATTTTTTGTACTGTATAAATCAAAACAAACATATATATGACGACCGAAAACGAGATCAAAGAGTTATTCAAAGTGGGCGCTCACTTTGCCTTTTCTAAATCTAGAAGGCATCCTTCAGCAAAGCCTTTTATTTTTGGTGCTAAAAACGAAATAGAAATATTTGATTTAGAAAAAACATCGGTCTGCTTGGCAGAAGCTAAAGAATTTGCAAAAAAAGTAGCCTCTGAAGGCGGTTCAATTCTTTTTGTTGGAAGTAAAAGCGAATCTCAAGAAATCATAAAAAGAGAAGCATCAAGCATTGATATGCCTTATGTTGCTGGACGCTGGATCGGTGGCACTCTCACTAATTTTCCAGAGATCAGAAAAAGAGTTGAAAAAATGGAAAATCTCACTGCACAAAGAGAAAAGGGGGAGTTGGCAAAATACACCAAGAAAGAACGTCTTCTTATCGATAGAGAAATAGAAAAATTGGAAAAAATGTTTTCAGGTTTGGTATTCTTAAAATCATTGCCACAAGCAATATTTGTTGTTGATTCTAAAAAGGAAGCTATTACCGTGAGCGAAGCAAAACAAAAAGGAGTTAAAGTTTTGAGCCTTTCTGGTTCGGACTGTGATTTGAACCTAGTAGATTTTCCGATTCCAGGTAACGACACTTCTGTATCAAGCATTGAATTTTTTGTTAAACAAATAATCGAAAGTTTCAAAGAAGGAAGAAAAACTCGTCCAGAAATTTCAAAGCCAATAATTGCTCCAAAGACCCACATTACCCCGAAGGTTGAAGTTAGGACAAAGAGAGAAGTCGCTCCAAAGAAAGCTGTAAAATAGAACCTCCATTGCTATAATTAACTAGGGACTCTTCAAAATCCCTTTAATTTTTGAGTGTTATTCACACATATTGTTCGTATGTTTTTTAATATTTGATATACTTAGCAAATTAAATTAAGTTGAAACCAAGATGACGATAGATACAAAGCAAGTTAAGGATTTAAGAGATCGCACAGGCATCTCTGTTATGCAATGCAAAAAAGCCTTGGAAGAAGCCGGAGGAGACATGGATAAAGCTCTTATTATTTTACAAAAGAAAAGCAAAGCAGTAGCAGAGAAAAAATCAGACCGGGAATTAAAAGCCGGCTTCATAGCCTCTTATGTTCATCAAACTGGAGCAGTAGGAGCTCTCCTTGAGCTCTCCTGTGAAACAGATTTCGTTGCCAAGAACGAAGAATTTAAAAAGTTGGCTTATAACATTGCAATGCAGGTAACTGCATCAGGACCTGAATATTTGAAAAAAGAAGATGTACCAAAGGAGGTTAGAGAAAAAGCGGCCGAAGTTTTTGTAAAAGAAGTTCTAGGCAAACCAGAGAATATAAAAGCGAAAATTCTTGAAGGAAAACTCGATGCTTATTTTGCCGATAAAATTCTTTTGGAACAGTCGTTTATAAAAGATCAGGATTTAAAGGTAAGTCAGCTTATAGAGGGAGCTGTCCAAAAATTTGGTGAAAAGATTGAAGTGAGAAGATTTGTGCGCTTCGCGATATAGAGTTCTCAATTAACATGTTTTTTATTTTTCTTGCATCAGGTATTTTTATATTCTCCTTTGCTACTTTCAAATTCTGGGAAGATAAAAGACAAAAAATCACAGGGATTTCACGTTTTTTTTCTATCAAGGATTATCAGGTGAGGCGTTCACTTCAGCGATTTTTAGTATCTTGGCGTTCCATCAAACGTTCGCTAAGATTATTTTTTTTGGTGGAGGCCCCCTTTTTTATTCGAAGGGTGATCAATAAAAATGGAAGTCGAATTCAAAAAAGATTCAAAAAAATTAAAGATGATATCCGCGGCAAGTATCTTCAAGGAGAGAAAAGCCGAACTACAAGCAAGTATTTGAAAGAAATTTCGGAGGAAAAAAATCCGTCCGTTGTGCTTCAAAATAAACCACCTGCGGTTATTAAAGAACATTTGAATTCAGGATCGGTTCGGGTTGAAACGCCAACTCCGCCTATAAGCGCTATATTAAAACCCGCCAATCCTAAATCCTCGGATATTTCCGTTAAAGAACTTATCGCTATTAAAAAGATTTCATCCGCTTCAGCTTTAAAAGCGCCAAAACATGCTCGTGGCAAAAGTCATATAAACCAAGAGGTTCCGGCAAGTTTACCGAAAATAAAAAGAAAACCTAGAAAGAGGGTTCGGGGTCATAGTGCCGTCCAATCTTCAGTTCTTGTACGAACTGGTCCAGAGGGGGATGTGATGAATGGGGAACTCGTCATAATCGAAAATCTAAGACGCGGCTATTTGGATCCAGTTGCTAGGGCTAAAGCGTTTACAAAACTATCGAGTAATTTTAATTTAAAACATACTCAAATTGCTGAAAAAATTGGCAAAAGCCGAGAACATGTTTCGAACACGCTTCGTATCCTATCTCTTCCAGACACGATGCTTGAAGCGTTGAAGAAAGGAAAAATCACCGAAGGTCATACAAGGCCGTTACTCATGCTTCAAAGTCGTCCTGCCGCCCAAGAATCTTTATTTAAAGAGATAGTGGCGGGTGATTTGACGGTTAGGGAAGCCGAAACAATATCTCGCAAAGTGGCGACTGACAGATTAAGAAAACTAGCTTCCGCTTTGTAATAATGACAGATTTTTTTGTGCAGAATTGTGAAATGTTGTAGACTAGTCGTGTGCTGAATTCGTAAATTGGTATCGCATTGATTTTGCCGCCTTAGCTGTCTTGGTAGAAATCGACCAGAAATGATGCATTCATATTAGTGAGTTATTAATTTATGTACGCCAGGACTTAGCTGTCTTGGTAGGAATCAATCAAAATAGCACATTCAGATTATCAAGTTATTAGTTTTATACGCCGCCTTAGCTCAGTTGGTAGAGCAATGCTTTTGTAAAGCAAAGGTCCCCAGTTCAAGTCTGGGAGGCGGCTCCCTAGAAAACAAAAATGAGAAGAAATATCATCATTGACACCCAGAGAGAAAAAGATCTTATAGAAGAGATAAAAAAACAGACTGATTTCAAAAGTTTGCGTATTCAAAATCTTCTGGCTCTGCCGGATTTGACCAAAAAGAAAAATTCCCCAGTAAAAATTTTATTCGATCAAATATTAGCCCTCCAGCGTTTCAAAGATTTTGATTTGGTTGAATTTCCACGTGTGGTTACAGTGAAAGAAAACTTCGATTTGTTAAATACCCCTCAAAATCATCCAAGCCGCGGTGAAACGGACACTTATTACCTTGACCAAAATAATCTTCTCCGGACCCAAATGACAGTTATGTGGTCATTTTACCTCACAGATAAGGAGGTTTTGGAAAGATTGGAAAGTACTGGAGAAATCGCCGCTCTTTCTACCGGTATTGTTTTTAGAAAAGATGAGATTGATAGAAATCATTATCCAGCCTTTCACCAGATTGATGGACTATATATTTGTAAAAAATCAAAAAAAGTTCTTACCCTTAAAGACCTTGAAGAAGTCCAAATTGATATGGCCAAGAGCGTATTGGGCTCTCAAATTGAGTATAAATTTTTAGTTGATACTTTTCCTTTCACGAACCCTTCTCTTGAAATGGATATAAAATTTAACGGTAAATGGCTTGAAGTAAATGGTGCGGGACTGGTCCATCCACAAGTTCTTAAAAATTTTAATTTGGATCCAGAAAAATACAACGGTCTAGCTTTTGGTTTTGGGGAAAGGCTGGCTATGATAAAAATGGGTATTCCAGACATCAGGATTCTTTGGTCTAACGACGAGAGAATTACGAAACAGTTTAAGAATATAGATAGTAAGTTCAAAGAAGTAAGCAAATATCCGCCGATTGTAAGAGACATTTCTTTTATTATTGACAAGGAAGTCAAGCTAAATTCTTATTATGAAGTTGTTCGTGATGTCGCCGAAGATCTTGTTGAAGAAGTGCAGACGATAGACACCTACGAAGACGAAAAAAAATTTGGCAAAGATAAAATAAGTTATACTTTCAGAGTTATTTACCGCTCTCTTGGAAGAACTTTAACTAACGAAGAAGTGGATAAGCTCCATAAAAAATTAGAGGAAAAAACTGTGGCTCAATTTAAGGCCACTATGAGATAATTTAATGTTTTTTTCTTTTGAATAATCTGGCAATTTCTGCTAAAATAAGGAGTAACAGCCCTCCTTTTTGGGAGGGTCAAATATTGATAAATCCCAAAGAATTCATGATCAAAAAACAGCCAGAAAAAAAAGATAAAAGCAGTTATAGCGCTCAAGATATAACCGTTCTCAAAGGTCTCGACCCAGTTAGAAAAAGGCCGGGAATGTATATCGGCACTACAGGACCCGACGGTCTGCATCATTTGATTACCGAAATTTGGGACAACTCTCGTGATGAAGCGATGGGTGGTTTTGCTAATGATATTGAGGTAGCTCTTCTTCCAGGAAATAGGGTGCGTGTGACGGACAATGGTCGAGGTATTCCAGTCGATGTCCACAAAGAAACAAAAGTTTCCGCTCTTGAAACAATTATGACAACTCTCCATGCCGGAGGAAAATTCGGTGGTGAAGGATACAAAGTTTCTGGAGGACTTCACGGCGTGGGAGCTTCGGTTGTAAATGCGCTCTCCATTTTTACCAGAGTTGTTGTACACAGAGATGGCGGAAAATTTATTCAGGAATATAAACAAGGAAAAAAACAAGAGAACGTCAAAAAAATCGGCAAGTCAGATAGGCGAGGCACGATAACTACATTTGAACCAGACAAGGAAATTTTTCCTGATGTTCGATTTGATTTTGATAAGGTAGTTAGTCATTTAAGGCAACAAGCTTATTTGGTGAAAAGTACGCGAGTTACCGTAATTGATGCTCGGGATTACGAGGGCAAAATTGAGGACTTGGAAGCGTTTTATCTCCGAGAACTTGAGCTTGAACTTAAATCCCACAGCTTTTATTTTGAAGGAGGACTCCGCTCGATGGTGACTTTTCTTAATCATCAATTTAAAATAATTCACAAGAATATTTTTTACGTTGAAAAATTTTCTAATGAACACGAGTCGGTGGAGATTGCTCTTCAATATACTGACGATATTTCCTCAAGGATTCTTCCGTTTGCTAACAATATTTTTAATTCAGAAGGAGGTACTCATTTGACTGGTTTTAAAACAGCTCTCACTCGAACGCTGAATACTTACGCGAAAAATAATAATCTTCAAAAAGGCGATGAGGATAACTTTACCGGTGATGATGTTTTAGAAGGACTTACCGTTGTGCTTTCGGTTAAACTTCGAGAAATTCAATTTGAAGGTCAGACCAAATCTAAGCTTGGTACAGTAGAGGCACGAAGTATGGTGGAAACTGTTTTTAGTGAAGCTTTTGCTTATTTTCTAGAAGAACATCCAGACGATGCCCGTTCGATCATAAGTAAGGCAATCTTGGCTCTCCGAGCTCGAAAAGCGGCTAAGGCGGCTAAGGATTCAGTGCTCCGAAAAGGTGCGCTCGAAGGCATGACTCTGCCTGGAAAGCTTTCTGATTGCCAAAGCGGTACTCCAGCGGAAGAAGCCGAACTCTTTATTGTGGAGGGAGATTCGGCAGGTGGCACAGCCAAGCAAGGCCGCGACAGACGCACTCAAGCTATATTGCCTCTTAAAGGTAAACCGCTTAACGTAGAAAGAGCCAGAATTGATAAAATCTTGGGGCACGCGGAAATCAAAGCCATTGTTATTGCAATCGGCACGGCAATTGGCGAGACTTTTGATTTGACCAAACTCCGATATCACAAACTTATCATCGCAACCGATGCTGACGTGGACGGAGCGCATATTCGCACTTTGCTTCTAACTCTCTTTTATCGACACTTTAAAGTTTTGGTGGAAAAAGGTTTTGTTTATATTGCCCAACCACCTCTCTATAAAATAAAAAGAGGAAAAGAGATGGCTTACGCTTATTCTGACTTGGAAAAAGAAAATGTTTTGGCAGGATGGAAAGTAAGTAAGAAAGAAGAAGTTGCTGAAGTGGAAGGGGAAGTTGAAGAGGGGGAAGAGGGAGAACAAACAGAAAAGGCCGGCAGAAAAGTTTTGATCCAGCGTTACAAAGGTCTTGGAGAAATGAATGCTGAAGAACTCTGGGAGACGACAATGGATCCATCGAAAAGGGTGCTCAAACAAGTAACGGTAGATGATGCGGTTGAGGCAGATAAAATATTTGATGTTTTAATGGGAACTGATGTTCCTTCTAGAAAGTCGTTTATTCAATTTAACGCAAACAAAGCGAATATAGATATTTAAAGATAGTTGAAAGTTATAAAGTGTAAAGTTATAAAGTTAAATTTGAAATAAAAAAACCGCCCGGCATGCTTCTTGCGAAGTTGCGCGGGCGATTGAGCGGGGTGAGAAGGGGTCAACGAGATTGCGACGGAAGGTAGGTGAATCGCTTCAGCGTACCTGTGTCTGGATCGTTCACCACGATGATCACGAACTTCTGACTTCCAAGATCGGGTAGCGTGTGGCTAGGGATGAGATCCTTCGCCACCATCCCGTCTTCGGTGACCAGTCGGTATTCTCTAGATGAACCAAGAACTTGGTTGATGGCCTTCTCTGTATCACTACCGACCACATATTCCAAACTTCTCGTTGATGGAAAGAAGTAATCGGCAGAAAGACGCAAAACAATCACCACCACAACACACATCACCAAGGTGATCACCCAATCTTTCAGATCGTATTTGTACATTTTTCCTCTTATCCCGAAAAACCTTCTCTGAAATAGAGTTGGTGGGGGATTTCAGCTTAGAATTGTTTCTACTCTAAAATCCCGCACCAACTTTGTTTAAAGAACTATCAATTTCGTAAAATGGCTCGAAAGCCAGCTTTTTATAATGTATCATGGTATGTCACTAAAGTCAAGGTAAAAATGGTTGTTATGAAGAATATATTGGTATATAAATACCAAATGGAACGTCTTCTATGAATGGACGATTTAAATTGTATGGGGACTAAAACTACGCAAAATTTGAATGATTTGATTATCCAAGTGGCCACAATTGTCACGATGCTTTTTGTGATAGTTTTTCCACAAGTTGCAAGCGCTCAAAATCTAACGGCCAGCTGTTTTGTAAATCCAATAGCTATAAAAGTTGGCGAGACGGCTGTCTGGACAGTTGAGGCCGAGGGCGGAAGTGGAAATTATTCATATTTTTGGACAGGCACAGATAATCTTATCGGCAACAATCGTAGAGTTGCAAAAATTTATAGTCGACCAGGAACGGTTGAAGCAACAGTAACTGTTTATTCAGCAGAGCAGAGTGTCACTCCGTCTTGTAATCTGATAGTTCTCGAAACTTTCCAAACTTTGACGGGAAGTTGTTTTGCCCAATCTTCAATTTTAAGAGAAAGCGATAGGGTCGACTGGCGGGTAGAAGCTGCGGGCGGAGACGGCAGGTATGACTTCGCTTGGAGCGGTACCGATGATTTGCGTGGTTCTGGAAGTGGTATTTCTCGAGTTTATAATTTTCCGGGACACAAAGATGCAACAGTGGTAATTACTTCTGATGGACACAGTACGGTGCGTGAATGTTCGGTAACGATTGAACCTGATCCAGAATTAGAAGGCGAGTGCTATGCCGATTCAGATTCTATCAATTCGGGAGAAGCGGTTACTTGGACGGCACTTGCGTCCGGCGGTACCGGAGAATACAGATATTCTTGGTTTGGCGATAATTTGCGCGGGAATTCTCAAGCGGTTTCAGAAATTTACGATAGGACCGGGGAGAGAACTGCCAATGTGGAAATCACTTCTGGTTCGCAAAGTATTTTAAGAATCTGCTCTGTGGGGGTGAAATCTGGAGGCGAAGTTTTGGGTGCTTTTTCCGAGGACCAAATTCCGTCAGTTTCTCCGAGCGTGGTGGTGGAAGAAGAGACTCCCAAGAATGATGCTGAATTTAGTTTTATTGGTTGGAAAATTCTCTCAACTCTTGTTGTGCTTATCGGCGCGGCTATTCTTTCGGGCATGATTGTTTATTTCAAGAAACAAGCTCGCGCCGAAGAAGAAAAAGAAGGGGTATTTGAAAAGGGTCCAGAAAAAGATATTGCCGACATCATTCAATCTGAGGCTCAAAAAAGAGAAGTAGTAATTTCTGCCGAGGCCATTTTACTTTTAATGGAAAAAACTCATAACAGTATTACAGAGGGTGTGATTCAACTTCATAATATTATTGATGAATTAAAAAAGACCACAGAGACAATAGTGGTTGATGGATTATCAAATCCAGCCTCGATGGCTGTCCCTGCAGATGAATCCAGATGGCTCGTGATTGATGAGGATATGGTAGAAAAGCACTTTTCGGGCCACAAAGGTTAGATTTTTTCGTCGATTTCTTTTTTGAGGAGTTGTTTTAGAGATTCAAGAGTGAATTCTCCAATCTTTCCTTTGTCACGGCTTTCTAAAGTGACTTTTCCTTCAGCCATTTCTTTATCTCCAATTACAAGCCAATATGGAATTTTATCTACTTTTGCTGCCCGAACTTTTTTGCCCAAACCTTCATCGGAATCGTCTAATTTTACTCGAACGCCATTATTTTTGAGGGCATCCGATATTTCTTTTGCAAAGGCATTATGATTTTCTCGGATTGGAATAACTTTTATTTGAACAGGGGAAAGCCAGAGAGGGAAATTTCCATTTGTATGCTCAATGTATACAGAAATGAATCTTTCAATAGAGCCAAGAAGTGCTTTGTGGATCATCACTGGCCGCTTCTCTTTTCCGTCAGAATCGGTGTATGACAAACCAAAACGTTCTGGTTGAACGAAATCGAGTTGTATTGTAGCGCATTGCCATTCACGTCCGAGAGCATCTTTAACCAGGAAATCAAGTTTGGGGCCGTAAAATGCAGCTTCTCCGAGACCAATGACTGTCTCAAGTTTTTCATCTGCCGCCACTTTTGCAATCATGCTTTCCGCTCGTTTCCAGATGTTTGCATCTCCCAGGAATTTGTCTGAGTCATCTCTAAAAGAAAGGCGAACGTAAAATTGAAGGCCCAAAGCTTTGTACAGCTTTTTGACCATCCGAATGATGTTTCTAAATTCTTCTTCAATATGTGTTTCTTGGCAGAATATATGACCATCGTCTTGCGACAGAGAACGCACCCGTGAGAGTCCGTGAAGCTCGCCGTGTTTCTCGTCACGATAGTTTGTAGTGTTCTCCATGTAGCGCACCGGCAGTTCTCGGTAGCTCCATGGCTTGCGAGCAAAGAGTTGGGCATGATGAGGGCAGTTCATGGGTTTCAACATGAACACATCCGTACTTTCAGCACTCGTCACTTCAAATCGTTCTGGATATTTATCGAAATGGCCGGAATGTTTGTATAACTCTGTTCGAGCCATATGAGGGGTCCAGACTCGTTCAAAACCATACATTGCTTGAAGTTCTTGAGAATATGACGCAAGCATTTCTCTCAAGACCGTTCCTTTTGGAGTGAAAAGGGGAAGACCGCCGCCTACAAGTTCAGAAATGGTAAAAAGATCAAGGTCTTTTCCCAATTTTCTATGATCTCTTTTTTTAGCTTCTTCTTGTCCGGTTTCGTAACTTTTTAATTCGTCTTTAGTTTTGAATGCCAAACCGTAAATGCGATTAAGCATTTTATTTTTTTCGTTTCCACGCCAATAAGCACCGGCAATCCTGTCTAATTTAAAAGCGTCAGATTTAATTTCCTTCGATGGATTTTCTAAATGTCCACCTCGGCATAGATCGGTAAAATCTCCTGCTGTGTACAATGTGATTTTTTCTCCTTTTGAATCTATTTCAGAAATGAGTTCAAGTTTGTATGGGTTTCCTTTGTATATTTTATTAGCTTCTGCGGCAGAAACTTCCTTGTGACTGAATTCTTTCCAGGATTTTAAAATCTCTCTCATCTTTTGCTCGATTTTTGGCAAATCTTTATCAGAGATTTCGAGATTATCAAAATCATAGTAAAAACCATTTTCGATAGCTGGACCGATTGTTGGCAAAGCTTTGGGGTAAATATCCAAAACCGCCGCCGCGAGCAGGTGAGCGAGCGAATGCCTTAAATTATTAAGATTATCTTCTTTATTTTCTTTTGACATAACAATATTAGAAGAATATTAACACTTTTATTAAGATAGTGGAAAGTATTTCTGTTTAAGTTTTGACAGGAGAAAGCAACTTAATTTTCTCGATAACAACGCTCGGTCGGCCGTTTCTTTCTGAAAAACTGCCTTTAATGACGATACAGTTTTCGAGTTTGATAATATCTTTAGCTTCTACAAGCACTCGAGGGAAAATAACACATTCTATGTTGTCGGTATAATCGGAAACTTTCAAAAAAACCATCTCATCTCCTTTTTTTGTATTTATTTTTTTAATATCTTCAATAATGCCACCCAAAACCACATTTGTTTTTGTGGGAATGATTCCTTCAGTGCTTCCTTGGGGATTTTGCTCCCCATTTTCTTGTGGTGAGTTTACTGGAGTTCCCAGACTGGATTTTATGCCTTTAATTTTAAAGAATTTCTCTCTGATAGTTTTATCAAATTGATCTAAAGGATGTCCCGAAATATACAAACCCAAAAGTTCTTTTTCCCAAACCAGTTTTTCAAATTTCCCGGCCGGTTTCCCAGGCGTTAAACTTAGTTCTTCACTGCCAGTCACGTTTTCCATGATTCCGAATATCGAACTTTGGTTATTCTGGCTCTCTTTATTTTTTTCTTTCAGATAAGCCAGTATGTTATCTAAATTTTGAAGCATAACGCCGCGTTCTCCCAAATCGTTGAGTGCCCCAGACTTTATGAGTGCTTCCATCGATTTTTTATTTAAATTTTGACCTTTGAGCCTCGACAAAAAATCAGTGAGAGTTTTATACTTGCCGTTCTTTTTTCTTTCTTCAATTATTATTTGCGCGATACCTTCTCCAAAATTTTTGATAGTGTTTAGACCGAATCTTATTTTTTGAGCTCCAGCCTCAGGAGGAAGAGCAGTAAACCCGCCAAAACTTTCGTTTACATTTGGAGGTAATACCGCAATATTCATTCGTTTGCATTCCGCAACAATTTCGGCAATTTTTTCGATGTCTCCGGAATCTGCCGAAAGTACTGCTGACATGTATATGGTAGGGAAATTGGCTTTCATATAAGCCGTTTGATAAGCCACTTTTCCGTAACTTGCAGCATGCGCCTTGTTGAACCCGTAGGCGGCAAATGGCTCGATAAGCGCCCAGAGCTTTTCCGCCTTTTCTTTTTTCATTCCATTTTTTACAAGACCGGTCAAAAGCTTTTCTTTCTGTGCTTCCATTTCGGCTGGAATTTTTTTACCCATAGCTTTTCGTAGTTTGTCGGCTTCCATCCAAGAGTATCCGGCAAGTTTTATGGCAATCATCATAACGTCATCTTGATAAGTAATAACCCCATAAGACTGGGATAATATTTCTTCCATTCGGGGATCGAGGTATGTGATGAGTTGTGATTTATTTTTTCGTTCTATGTATGTTGGAATAGACTCGAGCGGACCCGGGCGGTAAAGTGCCACCATAGCGTTAATGTCGTGAATTCTTTCAGGTTTGAGTTCTTTTAAATAGCGAGTTAGGCCAGAACCGTTTAATTGAAAAAGTCCCCCTGTTTCTCCTCGCGAGAGCATTTCAAAAGTTTTTTTATCATCAAGCGGGATATTTTCGATGTCGATTTCTTTTTTCTCCATTTTCCTCGTAATTGTGACAGCGTCTGCGAGGATTGAGAGATTTTTAATTCCAAGGAAGTCGAACTTTAAAAGTCCGGCATCTTCAACCGAGTGCATATCAAATTGGGTAATAATTTTCCCTTCGCCCTTGGGGTCAAATTGGACCGGGGTAAAATCGGTAATCGGGGTTGGGGAAATAACCACTCCAGCCGCATGCACGCTAATGTGTCTCGCGCAGCCCTCGATCTTTTTCGCCATGTTGATTATCTCTTTCACATCCTTTTCTTCTTTGTAGATTTTTTTAAGTTCCGGAACTTCAGAAAGTGCTTTGTCGATTGTCATAGGGAAACCTTGAGCACCTAGCGGAATGAGTTTAGAAATTCTGTCTCCTGTCGTGTATGGGAAATTGAGCGCCCGAGCAACGTCGCGCACGCTTCCTCTAGCCATCATGGTTCCGAAAGTACCGATTTGTGCCACTTTGTCTTCACCGTATTTTTTCTTGGCATAACTAATAACCTCGTCTCTGCGACTATCAGCAAAATCCATATCGATATCTGGCGGTGAAGGTCTTTCTGGATTTAAAAATCTTTCGAATGGCAGTTGATATTCAAGAGGGTTTACTGTGGTAATGAATGTCAGATATGAAACCATAGAGCCCGCGGCTGATCCTCTAGTTGTGCTGAAGATTTTATTTTCTCTGGCAAATTTGAGTAGGTCGGCAACCACTAAAAAGTAAGGAGAGTAGCCCTTGTTTTTTATGATTTCAAGTTCGTAATCTATTCTCGTATTTACTTCTTCAGTGAGTTCCAAACCTCTTTTTTTAAGTCCGGTATAAACCAGTTCTCGTAATTCTTGATTGTGGTTTTTGCCAGCATCTAATTTGTAATCAGGGAAAACCCATTTTCCAAGCTCGAGCGCGACATTGCATTTGTTTGCAATTTTTTTTGAATTTTCTATTGCGTCAGGGATATTTTTAAAATATTTTTCGGCTTGTTTTCCGTTTATAAAAGAAAAATCTAAATCGTCATCCGCACTTTTACTGAATCTTTCTCCATTATTCTGAACGGCGAGTAAAGTGTCTCGCGCCGCCTTGTCTTCAGGCTTCAAATAATAAACTTCTTGCGAAGCTACAAGCGGAATTCCAGTTTCTTTCCCTAATTTTTGCAGAAATTCTATTTTTTCTTTTTGTTTATTAAGTTCTGGGTGATGAGTTATTTCTTGATAAAAATCTTCGCCGAAAATTCCTTTGTACCACAAAGCAACTTCGAGGGCTTTCTCATAGTCATTAAATCCGGCTGAATTTCCAATTTCACTCGACAAAAACGGAGAGATGCAGATCAATCCTTCTTTATGTTTTTCTAGAAGTTCTTTATCTATTCGTGGCTTGTAGTAAAAACCATCAAAATGAGAAACGGTAACCAATTTAATCAAGTTCCTGTAACCTTCTAAATTTTTTGCCAGAAGCACAAGTCGGGTGCGTTTGTTATCTATCCCGTGCTGTTTATCTTTCAAACTTCTTTGAGCTAAATAAGCGTCTAGTCCTAAGATGGGTTTAATTCCAGCTTTGTTGCATTCTTTATAGAATTCGATAGCGCCGTACATGTTACCGCTGTCAGTGAGAGCGATAGCGTTCATGCCATTTTCCTTAGCTGCATCTATGAGTTCCGGAATTTTCGGTAATGCGTTTAATAGGGAATAATGACTGTGGGTATGGAGATGGATAAAATCGGACATAATGTTGGTAGAATACTTGTATGGTTAAATATCTTATAGGAATTGATGAGGTTGGGCGAGGGCCGCTTGCTGGTCCTGTTACTGTCTGTGCTTTTTGTTTGCCGATCAGCCTTAGGTTAAAGTATAGCAAAAATTTACTTAAAGATTTTAGAGATTCCAAAAAACTTTCTTCTTCGAAACGCGAGAAATTGTCAAAAATTGCCCATGATGCGGCGCTGAAAGGATTTATAAATTTTTCTATTTCTTCAATGTCGGCCGATTATATTGATACGCATGGAATTTCAAAAGCGGTTAGAGTGGCTATTTCTAAATGTTTAAAAAAACTTAACCTTGCACCAAAAGAATGTCAGGTGATGCTTGATGGTTTGCTCCATGCGCCGAAAGAATACGCTTTTCAAAAGACAGTTATAAGAGGGGACCAAAAAATAAAAGTGATAAGTTGCGCTTCGGTCGTGGCCAAAGTATATAGGGACGCTTTTATGGTGAAAATGGATAAAAAATATTCGAATTATGGCTTTAAAAATCACAAGGGCTATGGTACAGAGGAACATATTTCGATGATTAAAAAATATGGCCCATCAAAAATACACCGCCTTACCTTTCTAAAGAATGTTCTTTAATTTTGCAATTTTTTCCTATTTAATCTATACTTCTCCCTATTATGGTTGTAAGAATGCGCAGTACAAGAGCTCACACTGCTAATCGCAGGGCTCATCATAAGCTTAAAACGCGCGATTTTGTTAAATGCGCTGATTGTGGTTCGTTGAAAAACAACCATCAGGTTTGCCAGATTTGCGGTAAATACAAAGGCAGGGATGTTTTAGGTATACTTTCAAAGGTAGAAAAGAAAGAAAAGAAAAGACTGAAACAGGAGAAAGAAAATTCCGCTACAAAATAAACGCCTATAAGTTGTTCTTTAGAGTTTCTTTTAAAACTCAATGTCTAACAGACACCTTTCGAGATCCATAGTTCTTCAATCTCTTTTTGAATGGGATTTTAAAAAGTCTCCAGAGTCAGAATCTCTAGATATTTTTTCTCGAAATGCCAAAGAATTTGCTCCTAATCATGGAGATATGGATTTTATGAAGTCTTTGTTTGAGAATGTTCTATCTCGAAGAAATGACTTAGACACGATCATTACGAAAGCCGCTCCAGACTGGCCTTTGGAAAAAATTTCAATTATTGATCGCAATATTTTAAGAATTGGTCTCTATGAACTTCTATTTTCTGATAGAAAGGAAGTTCCGGCTAAAGTTGCGATAAATGAAGCAATTGAACTTGCTAAAGCTTTTGGTGGAGAAAATAGTAGTCGGTTTATAAACGGAGTTTTAGGCTCTGTTTATAAAGAAATGGGGGAACCGGGGAAAAATGAGGCTCCCAAGAAAAATTCAAAAAATCACGGATCGGATAAAAATTTGCCTACTGAAATGCTTGTTGGCGCGCTGGTTTATGCCAAAGAAAAGAATGATATTTTTCTTCCGCTTGTCCACGATGTGTTTGGACATTGGACATTATCCAAAGGCAAATTAGAAAGCGGTGAAGATGAACATGTGGGTGTTTCTAGAGTCATCAAAAAAGAATTGGGAATTGAAGCTGTGCCTCAAACTGGGATTGGTATGAACCAGTACATTGCCTATGATCCAGAAAAGGGCAAGATCAGAAAAATTGTAAAATATTTTCTAGCCGAAGCTCCTTTTGTTGAATTAAAATTAGGTGAGTCTGGCGGGTTGGATGATGCAAGATGGTTTAAACTCAAAGATATTTTGGACCTCAATTTCTATGATGATATTATGCCGGTTGTAACCGAAGCGATAAAGATTTTGGCGACCAAAGGATAGGCAGTAAAATAAATGGATCCCGTAGTGAAAAATGGCATAGCTCTTATTTGCGAGAGATAATACTTAAGATATAAGATAGAGTTTGTATTACAATATTAAGATATTACAAGTTAAATTAAGAATGGCGAGCAAATGATGCCATTTTCTACTACGGGATGGATTTCTCTAAATTTGAAGAAATAGCAGGATTAAATTTTAAAGATAAGAACTTGCTCGAGCAAGCGTTTATTCACCGTTCATATCTAAATGAACAAAAAAATTTAGGTCTTGCACACAATGAAAGGCTAGAATTTTTGGGTGATGCAGTGCTTGAGCTTGTGGTAACAGAATTTCTTTTTGAACGTTTTCCAAATAAAACAGAAGGTGATTTAACAAGCTACCGAGCGGCTTTAGTGAATGCTGTAAATTGCGCCAAAGTAGCAGGTGAACTTAACGTGAATGATTTTCTACTTCTTTCTAAAGGAGAAGCAAAAGACACAGGTCGGGCAAGGAACATTATTCTGGCAAACACTCTTGAATCGATTATTGGCGCAATTTATCTTGATCGCGGCTACGAGGAGGCTAAAAAGTTTATTTTAAGATTTGTTACTCCGGGAACTGACGATATTATAAGGACAAAGACCTGGCTTGACGCTAAAAGTCTTTTTCAAGAAAAGGCCCAGGAGATCACAGGCTTCACTCCAGCCTACAAAGTTTTAAAAGAAATTGGACCAGATCACGACAAACGCTTTACTTCCGGAGTATTTTTAGGGGAAGAAAAAATTGCTGAAGGGGAAGGAGAGTCAAAACAAGATGCTGAACAAATCGCGGCAAAAAACGCTCTGAAGGAGAAGGGATGGTGATTTCTGCACTACAGAAATCATGTCAGAAGATTTTTTATCACGAAGTGATATAAAATTTCTGACTAGTTGTGAATTACAAACCTCTTTCTCATCATAAGTTTTTGATAGACGCGCATAAAATCTTGCTAGATTTTTGCTATGCTCGGCTCGACAGCCTGCGCAATGTCTCTCAAAAACTATGATTTCGACGAGTTTTGTCATTCGCGGTAGGGGCTAGGAAAATCTAAAATATGCCTAAAATACTAGGTTTTTTGTGTATCTGTTTTTGCTTGACCCCGTAGTAGAATTTGCTGGGCAAATTTCACTACGGGGTTGACAAAATAGACGAATGGGTGTACTCTAAAAACAGAAAATTGTTCATTCAAAACTCACTGACTTGCCACGCCGTAGTTGAACAAAGGCGGGTTTTGCCACAGCAGATGCTCGCTCTCTTAAATGAGAGCTATCTCCTGCTGTGGCAAAGTTTATCTGCCGATGAGGCAGACAATTTCGCTAAGCCACAAATCAACTACCAAACACATCAAGGAGGTGTGTTATGTGTCAGTCAGCAACTCCATCCAGCAATCTCATCGTCACCGCCGTTCCATTCGACGTGAAGGATTTTTTGAGTGAAGAGTGGAAACTCGTCTTTGAGGATCACGATTCACTGAAGGACGGTTTGAAATCTGTCGATTTCTCCAAGGTGAAACTCGTCTCTTGCCTCAAGCAGGGAGAGATACGAATCACCTGCGAAGAGAAGTTCGAACGTCTCAAGGCTGGCAACAAGATCCGTCTGGGTGCCGATGTCTTCCTCGGTCTCTGGAGAGATTGGGAAGCCCTCAAGGAGAATAGTGTGCTCGAAACATTGTTCCGAACACAGAACATCACTTACCTCGACTTCTTCGGTGATGTTCTCCTCGACCCGAGCGGCAGTCGTTGCGTGCTCATTCTGCGTCGCGATTCGAGCGGGCAGTGGGGGTGGTCCTGCGGTGGGCTCGACCACTTCCGGTATGCCAGGCAAGTGTCGGCTGTGCTGCCGATCGTGTGATCAATATACAACCAGTCAGTGAGAACAACAACGAGGGTCGACGGGTTAGGCGTCGACACCTGTAGACGGGCGACCAAGGCTAAAACCATGGTCGCCCTTTCTTTTTGTCTTGAATTTCAAATCGTAAATCATATATCGTAAATCTTAAATCTTTTTGGATAGTGCCTGTTTTTCCATTTCGTTATAAAATAGATTCAAGATTCAAGAACCACGATTCATGAATGGGAAATCTTAAATTCTTGAATCATGAATCGTGAATCTGTAATTTAATGATGTTAAAAAGATTAGAACTTCAGGGTTTCAAATCATTTGCCAAAAAATCGGTTTTGGAATTTGGTAGCCCAATTACTTCGATTGTGGGACCAAACGGTTCAGGTAAGTCTAATGTGGCGGAAGCTTTTCGTTTTGCCTTAGGCGAGCAATCGATTAAATCCATGCGTGGTAGGAAGGGTGAAGATTTGATTTGGAACGGCACAACTGAAATGCCAAAAAGCTCACGAGCTTCAGTTAAAATAACTTTTGATAATCGCAAGAAATTTTTAAATCTTGATTTTGAGGAGGTGACGGTGGAAAGAGCTGTTTATCGAGACGGAGTAAATGAATATTTTTTAAATGGCACTCAAGTACGCCTTCGGGATATTGTTGAGATGCTTGCGCCAACTCATATTGGACCATCAGGACATCACATCATCTCTCAAGGAGAGGCAGATAAAATTTTAAATGCCAAAATGCCTGAGAGGAAGGCAATGATTGAGGACGCTTTGGGGCTCCGAATCTATCACTATAAAAAACAAGAAAGCGAGAAGAAACTACTTAAGACTGAAGAAAATATAAAACAAGTCGGCTCTCTCCGCCGCGAGCTTTCGCCTCACATTAAATTTTTAAAGCGACAGTTTGAAAAGCTGCAGAAGAATAAAGAACTCCGTCTCGAACTCCGAAAAATTTTTGGCGGATATTTGACCTTGGAGCGCGCTTACCTCGACCGCGAAAAAGAAAGATTGGTTGGAGAAAAAAACGTTCCTCAAGCTTCTTTGGTGAGGCTCGAAAAAGAATTACAGGTTAAGACCAAAATGCTCAAAACCGGCGCACCGGATGAGAAAAAAACAAGGCTTTTTGATTTGGAGAAAAGTTTAGGTGAATTAAGAGTTGAGAAAGATTCGTTGACTCGCAATTTGGGCCGGTTTGAAGGACAGATTGCCTCTTTAAAAAGAGTAATCGAACTAAATAAAAATACTAGTATAGAAAAGCTTAATATCTCGCGAGAAGAAGTAGAAAAACTGGAAAAAGAATTAAAAGATTTTTCTGCAAAAATTGAAAATAGTACTGATATTTCTTTTTTAAAGAGCATTTTCAAAAAATTTCTTCAAGGAATTTCCAGTTTATTGCGTAGCGAAAAGGTTGTAGAAAAAGATAATAATTATGAGGTTGAACTAGCGCGTTTGGAGGGAGAGAAATCGACACTAGAATTAAAGATAGTCGGCACGAGAAAGAGAGAGGAAGATATTCAGAATTCTTTTAAGATTTTGCAGGATGAAATAGAGAAGGAAAAGGATGTTAGTCGAGACCTAGAAAGAAGTGTTTTTCGGATGAAAGCCGAGGAAAGTTCCTTGCGGGCGGCAATTTATCATTTGGAAGAATCAGAAAAAAGACTTTCTTTTGAAGAACAAAATTTTCAAAATGATCTTAAAGAGGCGAAAGTCGTTTCCGGTGAGGCTGTCTTGGATTTTCTAAAAAAAGAGGCGAAAGTTGCCCCGAATGCTGATCGTATTGCTCTTAAACGCGAGATCGAAAAAATAAAAATCAGACTTGAGGAAGCTGGGGGAATTGGCCCTGATGTCGAGAAAGAATTTAATGATATTACTGCGCGAGATATCTTCTTAGAAAAGGAACTTGCAGATCTCCAAACCTCATCAGACTCTTTAAAGAAACTTATAAAAGATTTGGAAGTTGAGCTTAATGAAAGTTTTAAAAGTGGAGTTCTAAAAATAAACGACAGATTTAATACTCTATTTGCTCTCATGTTCGACGGGGGATCGGCCAGCTTAACTGTGGTAAAAGAAAGAATGAGAAAAAAGAAAAATGACGAAGATGAGGCTGGTGAGATTTTGGATGAAAATAATCCAGATTTTATTGGAGATGAGGAAGAGCGAGAAGGATTAGATATAAAAGTATCCATGCCTCGGAAAAAAGTAAGGGGACTTGAGATGCTCTCTGGTGGCGAGAGGTCACTTATTTCAATTGCTTTAATTTTTGCTGTCTCTCAAGTAAACCCTCCACCATTTCTTATCTTGGACGAAACAGATGCGGCTCTCGATGAAGCTAATTCAAAGCGTTATGGAGACATGCTCGAGTCCCTCGCCAAAAGTTCACAGCTTATTTTAATTACTCACAATCGAGAAACGATGTCACGCGCTGGAGTGCTCTATGGGGTAACTATGGGCAAAGATGGATATTCTAAAATCCTATCGGTGGCGTTTGAGGAGGCGTTGGCTGTCGCCAAGTAGTTGACTTTTTCTCTTTATTAATTAGCATAAACAAATGCCGTGGTAAAACACCTGTCAGAGGCTATCATGGCATGCATAGAACTCAGGCCCCGGAACTCGTAGTTCCTGGGCCTGTTTTTTAGTATAAAGAAACTTTCTACGATACCTGTTCAAGTTCGAATAAAGGAGATTGTATTCTTTTTTGTTTGTGATATAAATAAGATAGATGCTTTCTGGTGGTCTGGATTGCTCCAGGCTGAACCATCAGGAAGATGTGCTTCGTGTGGTTAGATAGAGAGTCAGTGTCTTGAAAGCTGGCACGCAGACAATGATATTGATTCTCGACTCTGGTCCTTCCCCTTCAAGCGACGGTGGGTGGGAGGACCAGGGTTTTTTTTATTATCATCCACCCAATTAAAAATACAACATGTGCCGAGAAAGGAGTTTTGTGATTCACAGCACTACACTAGAGCGTAATCGATTTGCTTTTGATCTAAGTCCACTCTTTTAACTTTAATTTGCACTTTATCTCCAAGTTGGAATTTTCTTTTAGTTTTTTTACCGATCAAAGAATATTGTTTTTCATTCAATTCGTAGAAATCATCGCCTATATCTCGAAGTTTAATCATGCCTTCTGCCCGAGTTTCAATTTCTTCAACATAAATACCCCATTCGGTAATGCCGGAAATCACACCACTGAAAGTCTTCCCAATATTTGGAAGCATAAATTCAACCTGTTTGTATTTAATCGACGCTCTTTCGGCTTCACTGACTTTTATTTCTTTTTCCGACATTTCTGCGGCCAACTTTTGAAATTTTTGTAGATCTTCTGTGAGTTTTTTCCCTTGCAATGATTTCTCCAAAAAACGATGAACTAGCAAATCGGGATATCTTCTAATCGGGGAAGTGAAGTGAGTGTAATAATCGAAAGCCAAGCCAAAATGCCCGCTATTTCTTGTGGAATAAATCGCTTTGGCCATTGAACGCACCGCTGCTGTTTTTATAAGCGACTCTTCGGCTTTGCCCTCTATTTGGGTAAAGAGAGCATTCAAGTCTTTGGAAGAAACCGATCCTATATTATCGAGTTTTAATGTGTAACCAAGAGCTCTCAAAAAAACAGAGAGACTTTTTATCTTTTCTTTGTCCGGCATATCGTGGGTCCTGAAAATAAAACCGGAGCCTTTTTTATTTTTCTCAAAAACGAATTTCGCCACTTCTTTATTGGCAAGCAACATGAGTTCTTCAACTAATTTGTGCGTCTCGAGTCTGGCTTTTCTAAAAACTCTTATCGGCTTACCCATAGGATCAAGCTCAAAACGAACTTCATCAGTATCGAAATCAATTGCGCCAGAACGGAATCTTTCTTGTCTTAAGTTCTTGGAGATATTGTTTAAAATATCCAATTCTTCAAAAAACTTTCCTGTCTTTTCGTTTAAGGTCTTTTGGGCTTCTTCGTATGAAAATCTCTTTTGTGATCGAATAATGCTTTTACCAAACCAACGACTTAACACTTTTCCTTTGCGATCCATTTTAAAGACAGCAGAAAAAGCTAATCTGTCTTCATCTGGGTTTAAACTGCAAAGTTCGTTTGAAAGAATTTCCGGGAGCATGGGAATGGTGCGATCAACCAGATAAATTGAAAACCCTCTTTTTATCGCTTCTTGGTCGAGATGGCTCCCTTCTCTCACATAATGGGAAACGTCTGCGATATGAACACCCACTTCCAAAGTTCCATCTTTGTTTATGACGAGAGAAAGAGCATCGTCAAAATCTTTCGCGTCTACTGGGTCAATAGTGCATGTTGGTGTACTGCGAAAATCTCGACGGCCTTCAATTCCTCCCTCACGCATTTTTCTCACAGATTCTTCCGCGACTTTCTTTGCCTCGTCTTCCACATCCTTCGGAAATTCCATATCTAATCCTCGCTCAAGGACGATCGATCGAATCTCAACTTCATGAGAGCCTTTATCTCCCAAAACTTCAACAAGTTTACCTTCAGGATTTTTCTTCGCGTCTCCCCACGAAGTAATTTTGACTAAGACTTTCTTGCCAATAATTTGAGAGTCGTTTGCCCCCGCTTCAATAATAATGTCCCTGTAAAGCTTTCTGTCGTCTGCTTTAAGAAAGAAAGTGACGCCTTTTTTTTCTACGATACCCACAAATTGATCTTTCGAACGCTTTAGGATATTCACTACTTCGCCCTGTTGTCTTTTTTCTTTTGTTTTGGAAAGCAACCTCACTTCGACTTCGTCGTTGTTGAGAGCTGTTTTGAGGTTGAAGTTCTCAATTTCAATATCTTCTTTTAGGTCTAAAACTTTTAAATAACCAATACCTCGGAAGTTTATTTTGATAGTTCCTTTAATGGTTTGGGGAATAGTTTTGGGGTTAGAGTTTTTCTTCATAGAACTAGAATATAGCAAATATTGACTGAATATGGTAGTTCTGCTAAGATTCCTTGACTTACAAATGTTAAAAATTAGATTACAAAGAATAGGAAGAAAACATGAGCCGGTTTTTAGGCTTGTTGTTACTGAATCACAAAACGGCCCTAAAAGCGGTAATTCTCTTGAGGTATTGGGATCCTTTGATTCAAGACGCGCAGAGAAGGCCGAATTTAATGTTGAGAGAATAGGATATTGGATGAAACAAGGAGCCAAAGTATCAGACACAATCCATAATCTCTTGGTCGCCCGTAAAGTTATTGCTGGCAAAAAAGTAAACGCTTTACCAAAGAAAAAACCGATTAAGAAAGAGGGAGAGGAGAAGAAGGAAGGAACTGAAACTCCAAAAGAAACAAAACCACAAGGAGAAGCAAAAGTTGTTCCAGAAGAAACAAAGAAAATCCCTGTTGCGTAATTTATGTCGTGGGGGTAGAATTTAAACTGTCCGAAATCATTAATAATTAAAGATATAGTACTACTATGGAAAGAGATGTTGAATTTTTAGAGTATGTTGTTAAGGCTCTTGTTGATAATCCGAGCGATGTAAAAATAAAGAGAGTAGTTGATGAAATGGGAGTCCTAATCACTCTTGATGTTAATTCAGGGGATATGGGTAAGATCATCGGCCGCGAAGGCAATACAGCAAAGGCTATCAGAACACTTTTGCGAGTTGTTGGGATGAAAAACAATGCTCGAGTTAATTTAAAAATTAACGAACCAGAAGGAAGTGTTAGACCAGAGAGAGGAGAGGCAGTAGGAATGAGAGACAGACGAGAAAAAGAACCTAAATCAAAAAGTTTGGATCAAGCTGTGGATGATCTAAAAATATAACTAGGCACTATATGTTAGAAAGACAAGACCTCTCGAGAAATTGGGAGGTTTTGTTTTTTTTGAAGAGCTTTATCCTTTATGATAAAGTCAAAAGGCAAAAATCAAAGGTCAAAATTTAAATTCAAAATTCAAAAGTGAATGCACATAAAGCTAATTTTGACTTTTTACTTTCAATTTTGATTTTTGCCTTTTGAATTTTAAGTTATATGCAGTTTCACATTATTACAATTTTTCCCGAAAGCATGAGCTCATATTTTGAGACGTCTATTTTGGGTAAAGCACAGAGAGACAAGCAAATTAAAATCAACTTTTACAATCCTCGGGATTTCACGGAGGGCGGGAAGTTGAAACTGGACCTGCCTGCAGGCAGGCAGGAGGGAAAGATTTCTCCTCGGTCGCTTTCTCAAGTGGATGATAAGCCATACGGTGGTGGGGCTGGTATGGTTCTTAAGGCTGAACCAATTTTGAAAGTTGTCGAATCAATAAAGAAAGCGATTGGAAAAAGTAAATTGAAAATTCTCATTTTGTCGGCCAAAGGCAAGCAATTTGATCAAGTAACTTCTTTAAAATACGCAAAAAATTATAAACATATAATTCTAATTACCGGCCGTTACGAAGGAATCGATGAAAGAGTGAGGCTCGCTCTTCGTGCAGAAGAAGTTTCAATTGGTCCATACGTTTTAACTGATGGGGAAGTTGCGGCGGCTGTGATGATTTCGAGTATCGCGAGACTTATTCCTGGCGTTATAAAACTTGAATCTCTAGAAGAGGAATCTTTCTTAAGCTCGATGATAAAAAATGAGGAAAATGGAAATTTGGAGTATCCTCACTATACGAGACCTGAAGTTGTAACTTTTGGAGGTAAAAATTATCGAGTCCCAAAAATCCTTCTTTCTGGAAATCACAAGAAAATTAAAGAATGGAGGGAAAAGAAAAAGAGCATTTAGTCTGTGGTATAATTTAATCATGCTAGAGGTTTTGAATAGGATTCGTAATCTAAAACTATCCTTAAGGCAGTGGGGGATTTATCAAATCTCTTTGCTTTCTTTGGGAATTCTTATCGGGGCTCGTTTCTACGAGTTTTTTTGGAAAGGAGTTCTTTTGTTTCTCATAATTTTTCTTGCAGGAGCTTACTATATTTTCCGACTGTATAAAAAACAGACATAATATATGAATCCCGTAGTACCTGCCTGTCGGCAGACAGGGAATTTCAGGTTGCAAACACTTACCACGGAACACATAAGAGAATTAAGTTTATTTATTAAAAATTACCAAAAAATATCAGGATAGTTCGCAGCCTTACGAAGAACGACCTGAAATTTCACTACGGGATGAATGTCACCCTCCATCACCGAAAAACTAAACTAAGTTTTTTTGGAGAAATTATACCGAAGATAAAATCAGTGGAAATCCCAAAGCATGCTGCTGCTTTGGCTTTTTACGCTATCTCTGCTATGGCGCCACTCATTATTATTTTTGTCTCACTTAGCGGTTTAATAATTGATCAAAGCATAGCCGAAACGCGTCTTTTAACTTTTTTTCAAAATAGAGTTGGTGAACAATCCACATCTTTTATTAATGATTTAATTGAAAGTCTAAAACAGTCAAAATCACACCTAACTTTTTCTTTTATTGGTTTTTTCATAACCTTCTATGGTTTGTCGCACTTTTTCAATACTTTAAAAGGATCTTTTTTTGCGATTTTTGGAGTGAAGTTAGGCTTGGATGAAAACTTAAAGAAAACATTTCTGAATTATCTAAAATCTTTAGGTTTTAGTGTGTATCTAGTTTTTTTAATTTTAATGATTGTTTTTATAAGTGTCATTGCGCCCTTAATTTTAAGTTTTTCCGCGAACTTTTTCGGCTTGGAATTTTTTGCAAAATCACAATTGCTTAATTTTTTCCTAGTTTTCGTTTCAACGATTTTGCTTTTGACCCTTATGTACAAAACTGTAGGAAGTAAGAAGACGACATGGAAAAGCTCACTCACAGGAGCAATCATTTGCACTATACTCTTTGGTTTTCTCAATGCCGCTCTTATACTATATTTCAACCTTTTCTATACCAATGACGCTGTGTACGGCGCTTCCGGATCTTTCATCGCGGTTCTGCTTTGGGTGTATTATTCCACCCAAGTGTTGCTTATTGGTGCAATAGTAGCCGCGATAAGCAAAACAAATCCAGTTGTATACTTAAAGTAAGCTCAAAATTCATGGTTCAAGAAGAAACAAAAAATAATTCCCAATCGAGCTTTCCTCGAGAATCGGCAATACATATTCTTACAAAGAAAATTCCAATTGTGCTTCAAGGTTTGAATATCGGAGCAATAGAAAGTCTTCTGCTCAAGGATATACAGAAGCTTGAAAACATTAACTATATTTATGTTGTGGATGAAAAAGGGATTCTCAAAGGAGTTTTGTCCATTAAAGAGCTTTTCAGAATTGGGAAGAACATGCCGATATTTCGTGTTATGAAAACAAATCTTATTACTGTTTCGCCCAATACTCACAGAGAAAAAGTTGCTCTCCTTGCTATCCAGCATAATTTAAAAAATATTCCCGTAGTCGACAAATCAGGTTTGTTTTTGGGGGTCGTGCCATCCGACGTTATCTTAAACGTATTACATCAGGAGGGAATTGAAGACGCACTTCGTGGAAGCGGTATTTTAAAACATGATTCCGCAAAAGATTTTATTACTGCGTCCGCTTCAGAACATTTCAAGAAAAGATTGCCATGGCTTGTCTTCGGTCTCTTGGGCAGTTTTTTAGCCGCTATCGTTATAGGTTTTTTTGAAGATACATTGTCTAAAATGATTATTTTGGCATCTTTTATTCCATCGGTTGTATACATAGCTGATGCTGTTGGGTCACAAACACAAACCATTTTTATCAGAAGTTTTTTTATTGATAAAAAAATGGCCCTAAAAAGTTATATCAGAAGGGAGATTTCTGTAGGATTGCTATTAGCCCTGTCCTTAAGTATTGCCGCCACCCTTTTGACCTATTTTTTATGGAATGAACTTTTAATCACTCTTATTATTGGAATTTCATTTTTCTTAACCATCCTCATCTCTACTTGTTTTGGCCTGCTTCTACCGTGGATTTTTTATAAACTTAAATTTGACCCAGCTATTTCATCGGGTCCTTTTTCAACAGTTATCAGTGATGTTTTAAGTGTGCTTATTTATCTCGGAGTGGCTTTCATAGCTTTGTCTATTTTCTAATTATTTTAAGAAATTATTTATATATCCACTTACTGTGAGGGTAGTAATTCGATTTTTGTGTTAAAATTCAACCAACATTATGAAAAAAACACTCCTCATAATTGGTCTCCTCATTATCATTGTTATAACTTTTTCTTTCGCTCTGATCAATGGAACAGGAATAAGTGACATCAATCTCAAAAATTTAGCTGTGTCTTTTTTGGGTATTTCTACTGTTGATGATACTGGAGATCAGACTGGTGCAGAAGGACCTTTAGAACCGCAACCCCTACCGTTGCCTTTACCTCCAGTGCCGCCAACCCCAGAAGAAGGTGGAGAAATTGGCACCGATAATCCAAACAATTTTATAACAATTACTGAAAAGGCTGGACAAAGTACCACAAATTATCCCGTTCAGACTGGAAGGATATTCGCTCAAGGGGAAATAAACAACTATCCGCAAGTTTTACTTAACGGAACTCCAGTAATTACTCAATCAGATGTAAAAACTAGATGGGGAGACGGAAGCGCGAAGCATGTAATAATGTCGTTTTATATTCCGCAATTAAATCCAAATCAACAAATTGTTGCAACATTTCAAAACCAACAGACTGGAAACAATCAAGCATTCTTAACACAGAATAATATGCTTGGCGCTCCATATAACTTTGGAGCAACAATAGGACTTACTGGTCCAAGCACTGTGTCTGCTTCTGCACGCACTATGCTCTCCGATAATGAATTTGAATACTGGCTAAAAGGTTCAGAGTCTACCTCAATAATTCTTGCGGATCATTCTACCGCAAGAAGATATGACATTGGTTTCGACACTTATAAATCTTTCAGGCCTATATTTATCGCAACTTTTTTTCCTAGGGCTGGCAAGGTTCGGGTTAGATATATTGGTGAAGTGGCAAACTCCCAGGTATTGCAAGATATGCAGTACAACCTTTCCCTTACTTTAGGTAATTCTAATCCTCTGACTGTCTACACAAAAAATAATGTGAACCATTATCTTGCTACTAGGTGGACTAAAGAATTCTGGATTGGTGGGGAACCGGGAGAGATCGCCATTGATCATAATCTTGAATATCTCAAAGAGACTGGATTTATTTCAAATTATGACACCAGTATAGTTATTCCATCAAATATTTTAACTAATTATTATTCGTCGGCTTGGCTTTCAAGACCGAAAGATTTGTACGATTCTGGAAGTTACATGCTTGATATGGGGTCTACCGGAGGTAGGCCTGAACTCGGCCCTTGGCCGCAGTGGACTGTTTACTGGCTTTTTACAGGTGATTCTCGCTTTGCAAAAATGAATTCTGGAATGGCGGATTTGGCTGCCGCTTGGCCCGTTCATTTAAGGGAGGGTTCTACCGGAAGATTTTTTGACCGTTCAAATACGGTTAATGCTACTGGGAAGGTTTTGTCTCCTAACGCGCGCCCAGGGTTTAGATTTATAAATGCTTATAGTCTTCCTTCTGACATGGTTAATATTGTTGGACCTCACGCTTCAAATTCTTGGAATCCTGATTGTGCACATATTCCAGATCCTTATTCAATACAGTACGCGCTTTCAGGAGACTATTGGTATCTCGAAGAACTTTGGTTTTGGTCATCTTACGGTTCTCTATCCAGCTCATATGGCAATTTAGCTTATAGCAGGGGCCCGACAGGAAAAGAGGGAGATTTGAATGGAATCCAGACAAGAGGAGAAGCGCGCTGTATGCAGATAAGAGGGCGAACAGCTTTTCTTTCTCCTCAAGGAAGTGAAGAAAAGAGCCACTTTGATTTGCTTACTCAAGAATATATTGCTTCAAAAGAAGGTCTCTTTAGAATTACTGGTACAGCCTATACAAATAGTACTATGTGGAATTGGGGAAGGAACGTCCTAGGTTCCCTTCGCTGGATGGGAGGAATCACTACACCCCCCTCATTACACCATATTGGTGTTGGTGAGATAAATTATCCGATTCCAGCCGTAAATCCTTTAGGTTATGCTGTTGATGGGACATGGCAACAAGGGCTTTTGGTTTATACACTCGGACACTTGGAAGATTTAGGATACGCCTCCGGGCCGCTTAAGAATTATCTCGGTGAATATCTTACCGGCTTTCTTAATCACTCCAATAATACTATTAAGGCTCTTGTTTCTGAATATCGGACACCAATATTTAATGTAGCGAATAATTCTTATTACAATACATACGAAAGCATTACGGAGCAATTTCTCCCAGCCCATTTAGCAACAGTTTTTGATTATTTTATAGATGGTTTTAGGGACCCTAATCATGGTTATTCCACTATGATTATGGGAGCAGTTTCCCATCTTACTGACGTCCCCCTTGGAAACCAGGCTTGGAATTGGATTTTTAATGTTGCAAACACAAATCCAAATTCAAATTATATTCAGAAACGACAGGAGAATCCTCAATGGGCGTTTCTACCTCGAGGTGGAAGCACATCATCAGCGCCTAACTTAGTTAGCATTACTCCTTCGACGATTACTAACGCACAGAACAATACCCTTAGTTTCAATGGTAATAATTTTGATAATCCCGGAGCAGTTTTGGAGATTTGTGTTACCGTGTGCGGAGCTGTCCCCGGATTTACACAAATGAGTTCTCAACTCATAAGACTTGATTTTGGAGTAGGAGCTACTCCCGGGACTTATGAATTTCGAGTCAAGAATCTTGATAATCAAGTTAGCGTTAGACGACCAGTCACAGTTCAGCCACCTGTCCCTTCCACACCATCCTCTCTCACAATCACTCCTCTAAGTTCGTCCCAACTCCGTCTAAATTGGAACGACAACAGTAACAACGAAGTCAGTTTCGAAGTTCAGAGAAGACAACAACTTACCAACTGGACTTGGGTTTTGGTAGCTACTGTTCCTGGTAGCAGTTCAGCTCAAGGTACATTCACAAACATCAATCTAACTCCCAACACTTACTACGAATACCAAATACGAGCAGTGAACACCGGAGGAGCCTCTCCTTGGCACCCTCTCACTTTTGCTTCTGGAACGACTTTGAATGCGATACCTAACGCTCCTTCTAATTTGGTTGCCACCGCACAATCTTCTACAAGTCTTCTATTAAATTGGGTTGACACAAGTACTAATGAAACTCGTTTCGAGATAGAAAGAAGATTGTTGCCTAACGGAACATTTGCAATCATTCCAGCGGCTTCAAACTTAGCACCTAATACCCAAACCTTTGCTAATAGTGGATTGTCAGCAAGTACTTCTTATGAATATCGTGTAAGAGCGGTTAATGCTATTGGAGCTTCAGCATGGTCTAACTTGGCTTCCGGCACGACGGGGGGAGCTGGCACTAGTTGGGCGCAAGCCCCTTCCACAGGAGTTATAATTGGCGGAGGAGTTCAAGCCCCTTCCACACCATCCTCTCTCACAATCACTCCTCTAAGTTCGTCCCAACTCCGTCTAAATTGGAACGACAACAGTAACAACGAAGTCAGTTTCGAAGTTCAGAGAAGACAACAACTTACCAACTGGACTTGGGTTTTGGTAGCTACTGTTCCTGGTAGCAGTTCAGCTCAAGGTACATTCACAAACATCAATCTAACTCCCAACACTTACTACGAATACCAAATACGAGCAGTGAACACCGGAGGAGCCTCTCCTTGGCACCCTCTCACTTTTGCTTCTGGAACGACTTTGAATGCGATACCTAACGCTCCTTCTAATTTGGTTGCCACTGCGCAATCTTCTACAAGTCTTCTATTAAATTGGGTTGACACAAGTACTAATGAACAAGGATTCACATTAGAATATAAACAATCTTCATCAAGTTCATGGTCGGGAGTTCAAGGGGCAAGCGCGCTTTCAGCCGGCACAACCAGTTTCACTCATTCAAGCTTATCGGCAAGCACAGCTTATGATTACCGTGTCCGCTCATACAACTCTATTGGTAGTTCTGCATGGTCACCTACTGCGCAAGGTACGACTGGGGAAGTTAGTGGTGGAGGAAATTCAGGCGGAACCGGCGGTGGCGGAGGGGGAGGAGGTGGTAGTTCTAGTGGTGGCGGTGGAGGTTCATCTGGCGGCGGAGCTTCAAACAACAACAACAATCAAGGAAACAACCCTTCAAGACCTGGAAGCCAAATGACTATAGCAGAACTTCAGAATCTTCTGACATCTTTACGCGCAACTCTTCTTGCTCTACTTGAACAGAGAGCTCTTCTCCAAGCAGGACAATCTCCAATCGTGAGTGCGGCATTCACCAGAGATCTCACAGTTGGTTCGGAAGGTCCTGATGTCAGGTCTTTGCAGATATACTTGAATACTCACGGATTCGTCATCACATCTGTCGGTGTCGGTTCACCAGGAAATGAAGGTACCTATTTTGGAGATTTGACGAGAGCGGCTTTAGCAAGACTACAAAGATCAAAAGGTGTTGTTCCTGCGCTCGGATATTTTGGACCAAAAACGAGAGCATTGATAGGACAGTGAAAAAAATAAAGGGTATTAAAAAATACTTAATATTATGTCAGGAAAAAAGATGAAAAAATTATTTAGCATCACAGTTCTCTTGATTGTTATCGTTTTTACATTTTCATTTGTTTTAATAAATGGCATTGGGGTAAAACAGATAGACCTTAAAAACTTAAGCCTGTCTTTCTTAAGTGTCCTCGTTGTTGATGAAGATGGAAATCAAGGAAGTGCGCCCATTTCAACAAACATACCAATACTTCCTTCTCAACCAGTTCCAGAAGAAAATGGTCCAGATCTTCCAACTTGCGATTTTGTCACTCAATATGGAATTACTTGGACTTTTTCTCAATCTGTGGAATGCGGACAATTTGTGAATGGGGACTGGTGGGTTGTTTCGCCGGTCACAATTACCAGCATCACACCAAATTTTTCTGGTGGAAGAAATGGCTTTCAAATTAATCCAGCACAATTTACATCACAAGGTTATGATTCTCGTGGTGATGCCTATAATGCTGCTCTAGTTCCATCACTTCCTATTACTATCACTACACCATCGTCTATCATTAAAACAATTTCTAATTCAGACGTATCTCCCGTTTGTGAAAATAATCCTGGTCAAACTTGCTATGTTGATACCGCCGCTGTTCTTACTGTACTCACAAGTATTCCCACAAGTAGTGGAACAAATTCATTCAGACCAGGGTTTGCTGGGACTCAAAAAACACTTTATAGCACTCTCAATCTTGAGGTGGGGTTGCTCCCTTCTTTGACTCCACCAAGCGGAGTTACTATTCCATCCCTTGCCACCGTCGAAAGCAATTTTCGAAGAGTTCAGTTGGATTACCCTGGATGGCAATTTGGCAGAATCCGTCCTGATAAAAATATGCAGGCGTACGGAGGGGATATTGCTTTGAATACTGGGAATGCAGCTTTGCGTATTATTTTAAATGACTCTTTGTCCCTAAAGATGGATGCAATCATTAACTATGTTCAGGCAGGAATTGATTATTACGGTGTCGTTTTAAATGGAGGAGACTACAGCACTGCTGGTGGAGGAGGTCATGAAAATGGAAGAAAAGCGCCAATCGCTTTCGCGGGAATACTTTTAAATAATCAAGCAATGAAAAATTTTGTAAGTGGTAGCGGTTTAGCTGTTTTCGGAGAGAACAGTATTGCCACCTTAAACAGGACAGGTGTTCCTGTAGCTTCACAAGAAATACAGTACTGTAATGATGGAGTTTATTGGACGGTTCTTCATAATACTGATCCTGGGTCAAAAACTTGTATTGATCCATATCGGTATATTGATGGGGGTCTTTATCCTCTTAACGGTTATCAGCAAACATTCTCAAATGATGCCGTAGGTGGAACTTTGGCGACCATTCTTTTGCCCGGAGGAATTAATGTTTGGAATAACCAGTTATCAATTGATTACTTAGCAAGATGGGTTCCTTCTGGTGCAGTAACACAACCAGATGTTTGTGCTCCAGCGCCTGGAGTCTGTGTTGGAGGAAGCACTCCAGGAGCCGCATGCAGTTCGGCGGTTGCAACTTATAGTTCAGGTTCAGGAACTGTCTCTTTTCCGTGTCCAGGAAATGGTACATGTTCTCTTACGAGTCCAACTTCAGGAGGAGCCCCTTCAAATTCCGCGTACGGAGTTACTTACGGACCACTTAGCGGCAGTCCTGGTAATTGTGTTCTAGATACTAATCCCGCAAATGGTATAGGTAGATTTCCAAATCTCCACATGGTGGGTCATGGGGGCGGGTATAGTAGTCAATTCGCTGATGCTATGTGGGGACTTTATTTTGAAGCAGGGACTCCGTCTAACCCACCAAGTGCTCCATCTGGTCTTACGGTAACAACAGTGAGTTCATCAGAACTTCGTCTAAATTGGAACGATAACAGTAACAACGAACAAGAATTCAATATAGATTACAAATTAGCTTCTTCTGGCACATGGTTGTCGGCGGGTACGGTTGGGGCAGGTGTGACCACATTCACACATTCTAATTTGACCGCAAATGCCACTTATAATTACAGAGTACGCGCTCATAATACAGCTGGCAATTCAGCGTGGTCTTCCACTGTCTCTGGTACAACTTCACAAACAATACCCAACCCGCCATCAAATCTAATAATTACAACAATGAGTTCGTCGGAGTTACGTTTGACTTGGAATGACAACAGCACCAACGAACAAGGGTTTAATATAGAGTACAAATTATCTTCGGCAAGCACCTGGCTCCCCGCAGGCACAGTAGTGGCAAGCGTTAATACGTTTACTCATTCAAGTCTTGTGCCAAATTCTTCTTATGATTATAGGGTGCGTTCTTATAATACTGTTGGCAGTTCGGCGTGGACACCAGTTGCTTCTGGTTCTACTGCGCAAGTATCGCCAAACGCGCCAACTAATTTAGTGGCTGTTGGCCAAACAAGTACGAGCATACTTCTTACATGGTTTGACAGTAGTACCAACGAACAAGGATTTACACTAGAATACAAACCATCCACCGCTTCTGTTTGGCTAACTGTTCCGGGTGCTAGCACCCTGGCTGCAGGTATCACTTCCTTCACTCATCCTGGTCTTCTCTCCAATACTTCTTACGACTACCGTGTGCGAGCTTACAACACTGCTGGGGCCTCTGCATGGTCTAGTATTGCGACTGGCACTACCTTACAAAGCACTCCAATCCCTCCATCAAATCTAATAATTACATCTTTGAGTACTTCACAACTTCGTCTGAATTGGTCTGATAATAGTGGTAACGAAACCCGTTTCGAAATAGAAAGAAGATTATTGCCTAGCGGAACATTTGCAATTATTGGAGCGGCATCAAATTTACCCCCTAACACAACCACTTACACCGACATAGGACTCTCTGCTGGAACTTCTTACGAATATCATGTAAGAGCCGTGGGCACAGCTGGATCTTCCGCGTGGTCTAACGTAGCCCAGGGCACAACTGTTACTGCTTTCAACTTCAACCTCACCACAAACCCAATATCAGGCTCTATTCAACAAGGACAATCTACCCAAACAACTCTCACTGTCACAAAGACAGCCGGTGCTTCTGAAGTTGTCAGTTTTCAAGCAAACGGTCTTACTTCTGCCCAAGGCTCGTTCTCTTTTGTTCCAACTTCTTGCACACCAAATCCAACTTGTACTTCTACTCTCTCCATCACCACCCTAACAACCACACCTGTCGCTGTATATCCTCTCACTCTGACTGCAACCGCAGGTTCTTTGGTCAGGACAACTCCATACACTCTCACTGTGCAATCCGGAGCTCCATCTACTCCATCTAATCTGGGAGTAACAGCACTTAACTCTACCCAACTTCGTCTAAATTGGTCTGACACAAGCTCTAATGAACAAGGATTCAATATTGAATACCGACTAACTTCAGCAAGTACTTGGTTACCGGCAGGAACAGTCGCGGCAGGCGTCACCACATTCACTCACACGAATCTAACCCCAAACACAAGCTACAGCTATCGTGTCCGAGCATACAATGTAGTCGGATCTTCAGCATGGTCTTCTGTTGCTCAAGGCACAACAAGTGGAGCAGGGATATCTGTTGTTGGAAGCGGAACCGCAGGAACAGTTGTTGCCCAAACCCCAGTTCTCGCAAGTATCTCTCCTTCGACCGTATCATCCAATCAAAACAGACAAATCGATTTCTATGGTTCAGGTTTTGATTTCCCAGGCGCCACTCTTCAAAGATGTTCTGGTCAAAATTGTTCTAACCAGACTTCCAGTGTCCTAAGCACTTCTGTTATCAGATTCGAATTCCTAGCTGGTTCGCTATCTGTCGGCACTCATGATTTCAGAGTACGAAACGCTGATGGACAGTTTAGTAACAGACTACCTTTGGTTGTTGAACAACTAACAGCTCCATCTGCACCATCTTCTCTCTTGGTTACAGTACTTGGTCCATCCGAACTTCGCCTATCATGGAACGACAACAGCAACAATGAAACCAGATTTGAAGTTGAAAGAAGAATATCTCCAGACTCATTTACTTCTCTTTCTTCTGCATCAAATCTGCCAATCAATACACAAACATTTACCGATACCGGTCTATCAGTGAACACAACATATGAATATCGTGTCCGAGCAGTGAATACTATCGGAGCTTCGGCTTGGTCTAATGAAGATGAAGGAAGGACTGAAAATACAAATACTGGTGGCGGTGGTGGTGGAGGAGGGGGAGGCGGCGGAGGTGGTTCATCTGGCGGTGGAGCTTCTAACAACAATCAAGGAAACAATCAACCTAACAGACCAACAAGTCAGATGACCATTGCTGAACTTCAGAACCTTCTCACAAGTTTGCGAGCCACTCTCTTGGCTCTGCTAGAACAACGAGCAAATCAGGGATTGCAGACACCCGTCATTAGTTCTACCTTCTCTCGAGACCTTACCGTTGGTTCGGTTGGGCCAGATGTTCGAGCATTGCAAGTCTTCTTGAATACTCATGGATTCGTTATTGCTTCTTCAGGCATTGGTTCACCAGGTAATGAGGGGACTTATTTTGGAAATCTTACCCAAGTGGCGCTGATAAAATTTCAACGCTTAAATGGTCTTAGTCCAGCAGTAGGATATTTCGGCCCTATAACAAGAAATAAGATAATCAGCCAACCGTAAGTTATCGATTTTACTGTATTAAAACTTATCTCCCACACCTATCGAGACATTGCGATATGATTCTTTAATATATTAGGATATTAAGTTAAATTTAAGACCAGTTTTTGAATATGTTCATGAATTGCGACCTCGCAGAAAAATCCATGTCTCGATAAGTGTTGGAGTTATCCACAATATTCCCTTGACAGGAAAAGGAATCTGACTATACTATCCAGAATCTAGTAGAAGATTGAGTTAAGGTTGCAAATCCCCACATTTAGAGAGAGCTTTCACATTCGGCACATACCGTCGTTACTTCGCTCCGAGCCTTCCTCACCGTATTATTAAATACGGCTCGGTACGGTTCTGATTTCTACACCATAGAAATCATGTCGGGAGATTTTTTATCACGAAGTGATATAAAATTTCCGACTCGCTTGTGCCTCGGTCTGCATCCGAATCTGAAAGTTCTCTCACTTCTTTCTTTTTAAAATCTTAGTGTTCGGGGAAAAATAAAAAATTTAATAATTTTGTCGAAAAGGTTTAAAGACCCAACTTTTTACCTATTTAAATTGCATGCCAAAATCTCAAATCAAACCAAGAGAAAAAAAATATTTCAACAGGTACAAACCATCTCTCACAATCACACCTAATTTGGTTGAATCCCAGATCAATTCTTTTGATTGGCTTGTTAAAGTTGGTTTAAAAGAAATATTTAAGGAATTTTCGAAGATCAAAGATTTTTCAGAGAAAAAATTTCAGCTTGATTTTACCGAATTTGAATTGGGTTCTCCAAAACATGATGAATATTTTGCCAAAGACAATAAATTAACTTTTGATGCTCCGCTTAAGGTCAAAGTAAAGTTAAAGAATCTAATTATAGGAACAGAGAAGGAGCAAGAAATATTCATGGCTGATCTGCCTCTCATGACCAGTCACGGAACTTTCATTATAAACGGTATTGAAAGAGTAATCGTACCTCAACTCGCTAGATCTTTTGGTGTTTTGTTTACTTCCCAAGTTATTAGAGGTCAAAATTATTTTGGAGCCAAAATTATTCCAGGAAGAGGTGCATGGATTGAAATCGAGACTGAAGCTGATGGAGTCATTTATGTGAGAATTGATCGAAAAAGAAAATTCCCAATAACCTCGCTTTTGCGTGCTTTTGGGGCTGAAACAAACAAGGAAATCCTAGCTTTATTTAAAGATCAAGAGACGAAAGACTTTATCCAAAAAACACTGGACAAGGATCCAGCTAAAAATGTTGACCAAGCGGTAATTGAAATCCATCGAAGACTAAGGGATGGTGATTTGGCAACTGTACAAAACGCCAAATCATTTTTTACCGGAATGTTTTCCGAGGAAAGATACGATTTATCTCGAGTGGGTCGTTATATGTTCAATAAGAGATTTGGACTAAAACTTGATGGCGCGGATGTAAACAAAAGAGTGATAGATCTAAAAGATCTTGAGATTATCATTACAAATGTTGCCAAGCTCAACACAACTCCAGACGCGAAAGAAGATGATATCGACCATCTTGGTTCTCGTAGAGTCAGGCATGTTGGCGAATTATTCCAGCAAAAAATAAGAGTTGGAATGGCTCAAATAAAAAGAAATATACAGAATCGAATGTCTATTGTGGACACCGAGACGACTTTGCCTATAAATTTTATTTCACCGAAACCACTTCAGGCCAGAATTAAAGAATTTTTTGCCACCAACCAGTTGTCACAATTCATGCAACAGGAAAATATTCTTTCAGAAATCGAACATCTAAGAACCCTTTCAGCATTGGGTCCCGGAGGTCTCAACAGGGCTAGAGCGGGTTTTGAAGTGCGAGACGTGCATCCTTCTCACTATGGAAGACTTTGCCCAATTCATACACCAGAAGGCCAGAACATAGGACTCATTTTACGTTTGTCTCTTTACGCCAGAATCAATGAATTTGGAATTATTGAAACTCCTTACGCTAAAGTAAAGAACGGCAAGATTCAAAAACAAATTGATTACATGGATGCTTTTGAAGAAGAAAAGTATACAATCGCTCATGCCGCAACCCCATATAATAATGATGGAGAAATCACTATAGAAAATGTGGAAGTTAGAATCAAAGGAAATCCCGGCCTAGTAGTAAAAGAAAAAGTTGACTACATTGATGTGTCGCCAGCGCAAGCTTTTTCTATTGCGACCTCAATGATTCCGTTTTTAAATCACGATGATGCTAACAGAGCGCTTATGGGTTCCAACATGCAGAAACAAGCTACTCCATGCATTATTCATGAGGCCCCTCTTGTTGCAACCGGCATTGAACATGAATCAGCTTTAGATACAGGAAGACTTATTCTTTCAAAAGAAGACGGCGAGGTTAAATATGTTGACGGCCGAAGTGTTACTGTCGAAAATAAAAAAGGAGAAGAAACAGAGTATAAGCTCGTTAATTTTTCCAGAACCAATGGTTTTACAGATTTTCATCAACGTCCTAGCGTTGATGTCGGTCAAAAAGTAAAAAGAGGTCATGTTTTAGCTGATGTTTCTTCGAGTGATCGAGGAGAGATGGCGCTTGGACAAAATGTTTTGGTCGCTTTCATTTCTTGGTCAGGAGCTAATTATGAAGACGCCATTATTCTTTCAGAAAGATTGGTAAAAAACAGTAAATTTACCAGCATCCATATCGAGGAATTCGTGGTAAATGTGCGTGATACCAAACTTGGACCTGAAGTTACAACCTGCGATATTCCAAACGTTGGAGAAACCAAACTCAAAAATTTGGCTGAAGATGGAATTGTAAGAGTGGGAGCCGAAGTTGATCCAGGAGATATTTTGGTTGGAAAGATTACACCAAAAGGAGAAACACAACTTACTCCCGAAGAAAGATTGCTTCGCTCACTTTTCGGAGAAAAAGCCCGCGATGTTAAGGATACTTCGAAGAGAATGGAAGTCGGAAAGAGAGGAAGAGTTGTCAAAGTTCAGGTATTTTCCAGAGAGAAGGGTGACAAATTGGAATCAGGAATTATCAAGAGAATTCATATAGAAATTGCTCAACTCCGAAACGTTTCGGTAGGAGATAAGCTAGCGGGTCGTCATGGAAACAAAGGAGTAATTTCAAGAATTTTGCCGGAAGAAGATATGCCGTTTAGAGAAGATGGTACGCCTGTTGATATAATTTTGACCCCGCTTGGAGTGCCAAGCCGTATGAATCTCGGACAGATTTTGGAAATGCATTTGGGACTAGCCGCTCACACTTTAAATTACCAGGCAATCGTGCCTCCTTTCTTGGGAGCAACTGAAAAAGAAATTAAAACTGAACTTGTCGCCGCAGGAATTCCAGAGAGCGGTAAAGTCAAGCTTTTTGACGGTAGGACGGGAGTTTCTTTTGAACAACCTATTGCAATCGGATACATGTACATCATGAAGTTGCATCATATGGTTGAAGATAAAATCCATATGCGTTCTATCGGTCCTTATTCTCTCATCACCCAGCAACCACTCGGAGGTAAAGCTCAAGGAGGCGGGCAAAGATTCGGAGAGATGGAAGTTTGGGCGCTTTTGGGTTACGGTGGGGCTCACATTCTGCGTGAAATGCTTACCATAAAATCTGACGATATAGTTGGAAGATCGGCCGCATTCGACGCTATTGTTAGAGGAGAAAAAATCACAGAACTTAACACCCCAGTCTCCTTCAATGTTCTTTTAAGTAATCTGCGTGGACTAGCTTTGGATGTTGAGTTAAAAGCGGGAGAAGTTTCTAAGCTTTCAGGTTCGCATAATATTGGAAAAAGAAATTTTAAAGATCGAGAAAAATTTACTCGAGGAAAAGAATAAAAGGTACCCGTCTGTCTGCAGGTGTCGATCATTAGTTCGACCCTCCTGCTCACAAGGTCGGAATAAAATTAAAGAAATAAATAGAACCTTAGATATATGAAATCAAAAACATATTCCAATATTAATGATTTTGAAGGCTTAATACTCAAACTCGCTTCACCCGAGCGCATAAAAGAATGGTCATTTGGAGAAGTGACAAAGCCTGAAACAATAAACTATCGCACACAAAGAAGCGAAAGAAGTGGTCTTTTTGATGAAAAAATATTCGGTCCGGACAAGGATTACGAATGTTATTGTGGAAAATACCGCGGTATTAGATACAAAGGTATTGTCTGTGAAAAATGCGGGGTTGAAATAACTCGTTCTATAGTTCGAAGAGAAAGAATGGGCCACATAGAACTGGCCTCCCCAGTTTCTCATGTTTGGTTTTTAAAGAGCACACCGTCAAGAATCGGAATGATTTTGGGGATTTCTGCGAGCGATCTTGAAAAGGTGATTTATTTTGCTGGATATATTGTGACTGGTGTCATGGAGGATGAGAGAAAGAAAGTTTTGAGCGACCTGGACGCTGAATTCAAATTGAAGTTAAAAGCCGTAGGAAAAGAAGAAGAAAAAAATTCTTTAAAAGAATTGTGGCTCAAAACCAAGAGGGAAATTGAGGACATCAAAGAAGGCCAAGTGCTTGATGAGGTTTTATATCACAATCATTCTCTAAGATACGGCACAATCTTTGAAGCTGGAATCGGAGCAGAAGCAATCTACAAAATTTTGAAAGATGTTGATCTTGTAAAACTTAAAGTAAATTTAGAAAAAGATCTTGAAGTTGCAGGCGCCGCTGAAAAAGAAAAATTAAGCAAGAGAATTTCTCTTGTTAAGTCGATGATCGAGTCAGGTGTTCGACCAGAGTGGACATTCCTTTTACGTCTGCCTGTGATTCCTCCAGCACTTCGTCCAATGGTTCCGCTTGATGGTGGACGTTACGCTACTTCAGATGTTAACGATCTTTACCGCAGAGTAATAAATAGAAATAATCGTTTAAAAAAACTCAAAGAAATAAACGCTCCAGAAGTGATTTTAAGAAACGAAAAAAGAATTCTACAGGAAGCTGTGGATGCTTTGATTGATAATACTTTAAGACAGGGGACAACCCAGATTGTTGCAAGCCAAGCCCAAAAAAGAGCACTCAAGTCACTTGCAGATAATTTGAAAGGAAAAAGAGGTTTTTTCAGACAGAATCTTTTAGGTAAACGTGTAGATTATTCTGGAAGATCAGTTATCGTTATTGGCCCAACCCTGAAACTGAATGAGTGCGGACTTCCAAAGCATATGGCGCTTGAACTTTTCAGGCCGTTTGTTATCTGTCAGATATTAAAGATGGATCTAGCCTACAATATTAAAGGCGCTTCCAAACTTATTGAAGAAGGAGTGCCAGAAGTCTGGGCTATTTTGGAAGATGTGATCAAAGACAAGTATGTGCTTTTAAATCGAGCTCCGACCTTGCATCGTCTTGGTATTCAGGCTTTCAAACCACTTTTAATTGAGGGAAACGCTATTCAAATTCATCCTTTGGTTTGTACAGCTTTCAACGCTGATTTCGACGGAGATCAGATGGCTGTTCACGTGCCGCTTGGAGAAGAAGCCCAACTTGAAGCAAAAGAAATATTGGCTGCCGATAAAAACATCTTAAAACCAGGAAGCGGAGATCCTATAATCAGCGCCAAAATGCTCGATATCATTCTTGGTTGTTACTGGATGACCAAAATGTTGGCTGGTGAAAAAGGAGAAGGAAAATATTTTTCTAATCCAAACAGCGCTATTACCACTTTTGATTTCGGCGCACTTGGTTTTAGAGCCAAAATAAAAATTTTAGCCACTGATACCCCCAAATACAAAGAATTCAAAAGCGGTATTTTTGAAAGTTCTGTAGGTAGACTGCTCTTTAATAGTGTTTTACCAAATGATTATCCTTTCGTGAATGCTGAAATTGATCGAAAAAAGATGGCATCTCTCATCGAGGATTTGATTGAAAAATATGGTATCGAAAAAATTCCAGATATTGTTGATAAGGTAAAAAACTTTGGTTTTCAATATGCCACATACGCTGGTATTACTTGGGGTATTGATGAAGTGAAAATCCCAGAAGCTAAGGGTCCGATAATTGTAGAAGCCAAGAGAAAAGTGGAGGAAATTGTTGGCCAATACAATGATGGCTTTATCTCGACTGACGAAAGACTAAGAAAAAATATTGAAATATGGCATTGGGCAAAAAGTGAAATAGAGAAAATTATTCCAAGCAGTCTTGATCCAAGAGGCTCCGTGCATGACATGGTGAATTCCGGAGCTCGAGGTTCTCTTTCCCAGATTACCCAAATGGCTGGAATAAAAGGTCTTATTCAAAACACAGCGGGAGAGACCATTGAATTCCCTGTGGTTTCTTCTACCAAGGAAGGATTGACTCCTATCGAATATTTCATTACCACTCACGGAGCGAGAAAAGGTTTGACTGACACCGCCTTAAACACTGCTAAAGCAGGATACTTAACCAGGAGACTCTTCGACGTGGCTCAAGACTCAATTATAAGTGAAGAAGATTGTGGTACGAAGGAAGGAATTAAAATCTTCAAGAAATCAGGCAATGAAATGGAAACCCCTCTTTCTCGAAATATTAGATGGAGATTTATTGCTGAAGATGTTGTGTTGCAAAATGGAAAAGATGTTTTCAAGAAAGGAAGTTTTATAAGTAAAAAAGACGCGATCTTGATTGAAAACGATGGTGTGAAGGAAGTTGTTGTAAGGTCTCCACTTTCCTGCAAATCAATAAAGGGCGTTTGCGCTCTCTGTTACGGAGCTGACCTTGGAAATGGTCGTCCGATAGAAATAGGAGAAGCTATCGGTACTGTGGCCGCTCAAGCAATCGGTGAGCCGGGAACCCAGCTTACAATGAGAACCTTCCATACAGGAGGTACAGCGTCTGTTGGTGGAGATATTACCACTGGACTCCCTAGAGTAGAGGAAGTATTTGAAAAAAGAAAACCTAAAAATGCCGCGGTCATTAGTCGTGTTGACGGAATCATTTCTGAAATTAAGGAGGAAAAAGGAGAGCGATACATTATTATTTCAGGAGAGGGAGTAAAGAAAACTAAAAAAGGAGATTCTGAATACGCCGTAAGTTTCCACCGATCAATTCTTGTAAAAGCTGGCCAAGAAGTTAAGAAAGGACAAATCCTTACTGACGGTTCAGCTGATATTGGAGAACTTTTCAAATATGCCGGCAAGGAAAAAACAGAAAACTATATTATTCGCGAAATCAGCCGACTTTACGAATTACAAGGGGAAGCGGTTTCCAGAAAACATATTGAAGTCATTGTAAGACAGATGTTTTCTCGAAGGAAGATAAAAGATTCGGGCGACTCAACTTTCTCTCCTGGAGATGTTGTAGAAGAAAGCGAGCTCCAAAAAGAGAATCAGAAAATAAAAGCTCTTGGAAAAAATGAGGCCAAAGCAGAAAAAGTTGTGATGGGAATTACTGAAGTGTCTCTAACTAGAAAAAGTTTCTTGTCCGCCGCTTCTTTCCAACACACAACTAAAATTCTCATCAATGCCTCTGTTCGTGGTTACACAGATGATCTTTCAGGTCTCAAAGAGAACGTTATTATCGGGCGTCTTATTCCGGCTGGAACCGGCTTCCCAGGAAGCAGAAAGTCTAAAATCTTCGATAAGCTCAAGTAAACACGACACGAATTACAAATAATACTCAAGTCAAAATTCAAAAGGCAAAACTCAAAATTGAAATTCAAAATTCAAAAGTAAAAAAGAATAAAATTATTTTAAATTAATAACTTTTAACTTTAAATTTTGACTTTTGATTTTTGACCTTTGAATTACATTTATGTCTTCTTCAAATGTAGACCGAATAAAAGAAAGACTTGGTATTGTTGATGTTTTAAGCAATTACATTAAACTCGAAAAAGCCGGATCAAATTTTAAGGCTAAGTGTCCTTTCCATAATGAAAAGACTCCATCTTTTTTTGTTTCGCCCGCAAGAGGATCTTTTTATTGTTTCGGATGCGGAGCTAAAGGAGATATTTTTAGTTTTGTGGAGCAATTCGAAGGACTGGATTTTAAAGGCGCCTTGAAGGTCCTGGCTATGAATGCTGGCATTCCTCTCGAATTTGAAACCAGTGAAAGCAAACTTGAGAAAGACAGATTGTTTAGATTGCTTGAGGTTGCGACAGGGTTTTTTGAAGAAAATCTTAAGAAGAATAAAAACGCTTACGATTACTTAATCAAAAGAGGATTGAATCAGGAAATAATAAAAGAGTGGCGTTTAGGATTCGCTTTGCCAATGTGGCAGTCAATGATTGAATTTTGTCGTGCTAAAGGTTTTAAGGATTCTGAACTTTTAAAAGCAGGTTTGGCCAAAAAAACAGAAAATAATAAATTTTACGATGTTTTTAGGGGCAGAATAATGTTTCCAATCTTTGATACGGCGTCACGCGCAATCGCTTTTTCTGGAAGGGTGTTGAAAGAAGAAGAGAATATTCCAAAATATTTAAACAGTCCTGAAACTGAATTGTTCAATAAATCGGAAGTGCTTTATGGTTTTGACAGAGCCAAGTTATCAATAAAGAAGAAAAATTATTCAGTGCTTGTAGAAGGGCAAATGGATCTTCTGCTTTCGCATCAAGCTGGATTTGATAATACCGTTGCGACTTCAGGCACCGCGCTCACGTTGCTTCAACTCAATAAGCTCAACCATCTTTCTTCTAGGATTATTTTAGCTTATGATGGCGACAAAGCTGGTTTTAAGGCAATTGAAAGAAGCGCCAAACTCGGTCTTTCTTTGGGAATGAATGTAAGAATTGCTCTATTGCCGGAAGATGAAGACCCTGCAAGTGTTATCGCAAAAGATCCAAAAATCTGGGAGTCTATTTTGAAAGATTCAAGTCATATCATCGATTTTTATCTTGGAAAAATCGTTTCATCAAAAATGTCGGATAGGCTTATGGATCAAGAAATCAAAAACAGGGTTCTACCTTTCGTTAAACTGTTACCATCAAATATCGATCAATCGAGATTTTTGGTTGAAATATCTCATAAGACAGGCGTGAACGAACAAGCCTTGCGAGAAGATTTGAAAAAAATTCCAAATAGTGATGAAGATACAATAGCCGTCAGTGATAATATTAAAAAAACCTTAGAAAGCAGGCAATTCAATATTATAAGTCGAATTATAGGTATTATTTTTTGGCAAGAAAGTTTAAATAAAGATTCTCCAAAAATTAAATCTTTCAGGGAACGATTAGAGGATAAGTTAAAAGATAAAGAGAGCATTCTCATTTTGGAGAAAAGGAAAAGCGAACTAATTTTTGAAGCCGAAACTTATTTTGATGGGAGGGCGGATATAGAAAATATTTTAGAAGACTTATTTTTTAATTTAGAAGAGGAGACTTTAAAAATTGATTTTCAAAACGCGATGAAGGAATTAACTGCGGCTGAAAAATCTGGTAATAAAGAAAGAGCGGCGGAAATTTTAGAAAACTGCAAAAAGATAAGCAAAAATATAAATGAAATGAATATGAGGAAAGTCAAAATTTAAAAATGAGAATCCCGTAGTAGAATTTCAGGTTGTAAATACTTACTACGGAATGCATAAAAGAATTAAATTTATTTATTAAGAATGAGCCAAAAAATAACAGGATAGTTCCGAGCTTGCGAAGAACGACCTGAAATTTCACAACGGGATGAAAAAAACAAAGAAAAAAGCAGTAAAAAAAGTAAAAATAAAAAAGGCAAAAAAGCCCAAGGTTAAGGGAATTACTCGCAAAAAAGCCACCAAAGAGCTTCCTGAAAGTGAAAATCTTCCAAAATCAGCCAAAAATAAAAAAATAGATTTGGCTATTGATAAGCTGATTTTGAAAGGAAAAGAAAGAGGTTTTATAACTTATGATGAAATTCTAAGAGAATTTCCCACTATTGAGGATGATATTTTGTCTTTGGATTCGCTTTATGAAAAATTGAGCAATGCCGGAATAGACCTTTTGGAGGGAGGTAATCTTTTAGATACCCCAGAAGAAAATGGGAAAGGCAAAGATATCTACAAGGATTCTCTGTCACACGATTCTATCCAAATGTATTTGAAAGAAATTGGCCAATATCCCTTGATTTCCGGTGCTCAAGAAAAAGAATTAGCTAAGAAAATTCAAACTGGGGATGAAGAGGCGAAAAATATTCTAGCTCGCTCTAACCTTCGATTGGTGGTTTCTATTGCCAAGAAATATGTTGGCCGAAGTCCAGATTTAACGCTTCTCGACTTAATTCAAGAGGGTAATTTAGGTCTCTTTAAAGCCGTCGATAAATTTGATTGGAATAAGGGATTTAAGTTCTCAACTTATGCTACTTGGTGGATCAGACAAGCCATTACAAGGTCTCTTGCTGATCAATCGAGAACTATAAGAGTACCAGTTCATATGGTGGAAACGATTGCCAAATACAAGCAGGTTGTGAGGAGATTAGCCCAAGATTTGGGCAGAGACCCACTTCAGGAAGAAATTGCGATTGAAATGAATTTGGATGTCGATAAGATATACAATATCGAAAAAATTGATCAAAGCACGGTGTCGTTAGAAAGTCCGGCTGGTCCCGATGAAGATGATGGTAAGTCCACTTTAGGAGATTTTATTGCTGATGATAAAATTCTTTCTCCGTCAGAAGAAACTTCAAGAAGAATTGTGGCAGATCAAGTCAAAGATATCTTAAATGATTTACCTCCAAAAGAACGCAGAATCCTAGAGATGAGACATGGTTTGGTGGATGGCATCACTCATACCCTAGAAGAAGTGGGAAGGGAATTCGGTGTGACTCGTGAACGTATAAGACAGATCGAAGCCAAAGCGCTCGAAAAACTCCGCATCCACGAAAAAATAGATAGGCTTAAAAACTATTAAATTGAAAATTCCATTTCTATCTATATACTAATGGAATGGATTCTTCTGAATTTAAACGTCAATATAACCAATTAAATCCCGAGCAAAAATCGGCCGTGGATACTATTGAAGGGCCGGTTATGGTTATTGCTGGTCCCGGAACTGGCAAGACACAGATTCTTACTCTAAGAATTGCCAATATTTTAAGAAAAACTGACACAGAGCCAGGGAGTATTTTGTCTTTAACTTTTACAGAATCAGCCGCTTATTCGATGAGGCAAAGGCTTCATAAAATTATTGGCAGTCAATCTTATCGAGTTCAGATTTTTACTTTTCACGGTTTTTGTAATGAAATAATCAGAAATTTTCCAGATTATTTTCCAAGAATTATTGGTTCCACAACAGCGAGTGATGTAGAAAGAATAAAAATCATTGAAGATATTATAAACAGAACAAAACTCTCGCATCTTAAGCCGTTTGGCGCTCCAGATTATTATGTGAGGCCCACTTTGAGTTCAATTCAGCATCTTAAAAGAGAGAATATCTCGCCAACAGAATTCAAAAAATTTATAAACAAAGAGGAAAAAGAGTTTAAAAGATTGATTTCTGGAGATGAAAAACTATCGAAAATTGATCGTTTAAGAATGGAAAAGAGGTTGGAGAAAAATAAGGAACTTCTTGCCATTTTTGAGCAATATGAAAAAACTTTAGCCGCAAGATTAGTTTACGACTACGAAGACATGATTTTGGAGGTTATAAGAGCGCTTGAAAATTCCGAAGAGCTTCTCTTGAGTTTACAGGAAGAATATCAATATATTTTGGCCGATGAACATCAGGATGCCAATAATTCCCAGAATAGAATCTTGGAATTGATTTCTGGTTTTCATAAAAATCCCAATCTTTTTATCGTGGGTGATGAAAAACAAGCTATTTTTAGATTTCAAGGGGCATCTCTCCAAAACTTTTTGCATTTCAAAAAACTTTATCCCGATGCGTTGGTTTTATCGCTCAAAACAAATTATCGTTCCACTCAAACAATATTAGACGCTTCTCATTCTCTGATCGAGAAAAATCAAGTTGAAGACCCTAAACTTAGACAAAGACTTGAGTCCAAAACAAAACGGCCACTTTCTCAAGAAATAAAAATATCGTTTTATGAATTTAACAAACCAGTTTTTGAAGAATCTTTTATTGCCTTTGATATAAAACGACGCATTAAAGCTGGCGCAGAACCTCACACGATTGCGGTTTTTTATAGAAATAATAGCGACGCTCTTCCAATTGTTAAAGCTCTAGAGCAGTCCGGAGTGCCTTTTGAAGTATATTCTGATCAAAGTCTATTTCTCCAAGAAAATATAAGAAAACTAAGCGTTTTTCTTCGAGCTGTAAATTCATTTGGTGATGAGTCATTTTTATCGGAGCTATTATTCATCGATTTTTTTGATTTTGATAATTTGGATATATATAAATTGCTTAATTTCGGAAGACGACAGAAAATCAATTTATTTGATATTTTGAGTTCAGAATATCTTCTTAAACAAACTAAAGTTAAAAATCCGGCTATCCTCTCTGATTTCTATAAAAATATGAGCCGTTGGGGCGCTCTCGCTAGAAATAAAAGTCTGGTGGATTTTTTAGAGATTGTTGTTAGGGAATCAGGCTATCTTAAATTTTTACTAAGTCATGTTGGCGTTTGGGATGAATTAAATAAACTCGAATCTTTTTTTGATCAGGCAAAAACATTGTCAGAAAGTCATAAAGAAGCGAGGCTCAAAGATTTTATAAATTATCTGGATATCTTAAAACAGCATAATATTTTAGTGAAGACTACTAGTGATTACGGCCCAAAGAAAGATGCGGTAAAACTAATGACGGCCCACAAGGCCAAAGGTTTGGAATTCGATTACGTTTATATAACTGGTCTTTATGATGGACATTGGGGCAATACGAGGAATCACAAACATTTTCATTTACCAGGCAATTCTTTTGATCCAGATTTGGAGGATGAAAGACGTCTTTTTTATGTTGCCTTAACTAGGGCCAAATGTGAAGTATCTTTAAGTTTCGCCAGAGCCAATGATCGCCAAAAACTTCGATTACCCTCACAATTCGTATCTGAAATTGATGAAAAATTTATATTCAAGAATGATACATTTCTACTTGAGCAAAAATTTGATAAATCAGTTTTGAAAAAAGACACAGTTACACCGCACAAATTAGAAGAAAAAAATTATTTAAGAGAACTCTTTTTTGATAGGGGATTTTCTGTTACCGCTTTAAACAATTATTTGGAATGTCCATGGAAGTACTTCTTCGAAAATTTGCTTCGAATTCCTAAGGCTCCGGGCAAAAGCCAAATGTATGGTATCGCTGTTCATAAAGCTTTGGAAGATTTTTTTACAATATATAAAAAAGGGGAAGACCCGGGGCCACAAAAACTTTTTCATTTTTTCGAACGTTCAATTAAGAAACAACCTTTGGAGAAAAATGATTTCGAGGATTCTCTAAGGAAGGGTGAAAAATCTTTGGAAGGTTACTACTCTTTCTATAAAAACACTTGGACAAAGAATGTTATCGTTGAATTAAAGATTGGTGGGGTAGTTCTGGACACTTTGACTATAAAAAAGAAAAAATACCCACTAATTCTAACAGGGAAGCTCGATAAGGTTGAGTTTACTCCAGATAATAAAGTGAATGTTGTTGACTATAAGACCAGCCAGCCAAAAACTAGGAATCAAATTCTCGGCAAAACAAAAAGTTCTCGAGGAGAAATATATCGCCAACTTCTTTTTTATAAAATTCTTTTAGACAGATTTGATAGCGGGAAATTCAAGATGATTTCAGGTGAAATTGATTTTACGGAAAAATCAAAGACAGGTGATTTCAAAAAAGAGAAATTTATAATTAGTGGGGAAGAGACGGTTGATCTGATTGAGCTCATCAAAAAAACAGCCAAAGAAATAGCTAGTTTTTCTTTTTGGAACAAGACTTGCGGGGTATCTGATTGCCGATATTGCACCTTAAGAAAGGGGATGAAATAAGCTTATTTAAAGTCATTAAATTTTGGTTGACAATCATACCATGATGATGGTACCATTGTGGCAGAAAATTGTTCATTAAAAACAAGATTCGCTACGGCAGAAGACAGGTCTCTTATAAAATGGCCACGATAAATCTAGGGCACTGCGATTTCTACAGATTGAGTACAATCTAAGAAATCGGGAGGGCCGTCTACAGGTGTCGACGCCCAACCCGTCGACCTTTCTTCTGCCGTAGTGAAGTCCATTTTGGATTAGTACGGCAAGCAAAACAACAGCGAAACCCGAAAGGAAAAAACGCTATGTTGGATCATCAAACTGCGGAGCTAATCGCTTGTATTGCGAGACAACTGCCAGATTTGGATACTGCGGTTATGCAGTATTGGATTGGCGCTCCGACGAAGCTCCAGGCTCTTTTGCTCGGTCTCACCAAGACTTCGTGTGAGCGTGTGTCTGTTGCCAGTATCCTTTCCCTCGTCGGTACGACCAAGGTCCCCACAACCACTATCAAGTTTGTTGCTCGCGACAAGTTCGTGGTCAACACCCAGGCAGACGCCTTGGTGAAGATCTCGGACATCGGAAGCAACTTCACGTCCTACTTCCTCTCTGGCGAAGGCGAGATCGAAGATCCGATCATGGAACAAAGCATCCGCTGCCACAAGTTGCTCCAGGCTTCCCCAGATGGTCCGATCATCAAAGAGCTCGGTGGTAAAGCGGAAGCTGAAACAACTCTCTTCGAGTTGTTCTCCTTGTTGGAGATGCAGGGGAATGGTGAAGACGGTGTCCTTCTCACGAACGGCTTATCGGACATCTTCTACATCCGTGACCAAACTGGTCTGCTTCGTGTGGTCGACGTGTACTGGCTCGTCATCGGTTGGCACGTGTGTGCGAGTTCTGTCGAGGATTCGTGCGAGTGGGGTGATGGCTTCTATGTGTTCTCTCGCAATGTTCTTTCTCCCTCGGAACCTGTGGTTAGCTGAAGCTGACCCTCTGTTTCTTGGACACTCTGACCCTTAGTCTGCTTCGGCGGGCTTGGGGTCAGTTTTTTTATATATAAATTTCAATATTTACACATACACCGATTTCGTCCTATAGGCTAAAATTAGTGTAGGTGACGGTAAGAAAGATTTTGATGTTTAAGTTTTAAACTAGACTGATAGATAAATTTTATAACAAATTCAGCGATCGCTGAATTTGTTGATAGGGATATTTTCTCTATAAAAGTTTCTCAAAATAGAAAAACCACTGAAGTTGTCAGTGGTTTTTCTCTATTTTTTTATCTTTTCCTAATGCTCCTGCCTGTCGGCAGGTAGAGCCTAGTTTGCTAGCGCCTGCTCAATTGCCGCTTTAACATTCTCGTAAGATTGAGCACCATTTATGATATTGAGTTTTCCTTTAGAATCAAGCAAAACTGTGTAAGGAGTGCCTTGTGCTCCAGCGGCAATTGCGCTGTCTCTCATTGTGGCGATTATTTGAGCGTGGTCATTATTATCAAGGCATTCATTAAATTTTGTTACATCCAAACCGACTTCCTGTGCAATCCCTGAAAGAGTTTTTGAAGCAAGGAGTCTACCATTTTCTTCTTTTGAGTCAAAGAGTGCATCTAGATATTGCCAGAATTTTTCGTTACCTCCCATATCCGCAGCACATTCTGTAGCCGAAGCTTCTTTCACAGATTCTGGTCCGAGAATTGCCAAATGTCTGTAGACCCAAGCGACTTTTCCGCCTGCTCCATATTCAGACATAATTTTTTTCATTGTAGGGTGGAAAGCTTTGCAGAAATGACATTGTGGATCAGAATATTCTACTAATTTTATAGGGGCAGAGGCATTTCCTAAGATATGATCTTTAGCTGTAACTTCTGCAAGCACAGGTTTTTTAACTTCTTCTGGGCCTGCAACTGGTGCGTTTTTATTTCCTCCAAAATACAGAGCACCAGCAATTAGGAGGCCAGCAATAATGATTGAGACAGGTAGTAAGCTTTTATTTTGTTGCATAATTTTTATAACTTCGTATCGATTATCTGATCTAATAAGTTCCTAAGATATTATCACAACTTTTAACTTTAATCTAAAATAATGAAGAAGTTATTCCAGCAGATTCTTTTTTTTCTTCCCATTTGCTGGTATCAAGTTTAATCGGAATAATTTTGCCTCCTTCTTTAAATTTAAGACTATTATTTTTCAGAGCATAATCATAAACCTCTTTGGTGATTTTCACATCATCTAAACAGTATTTGATAATTTTATCGATTTCACCGGATTTCCACCAATACACTGCTTGAAGTCCGTTTCCTGATTTTTTGGTACCCAGGGTTCCTTCAGCAACTTGATCGAGCTTCATTCGGCGGCCGTAAGATTGTCTGATTTCATGCAGTAGGTCGAGACTTCGGAATTTAGTTAAATCGCCGGAATAATATTTATTGAGAAGGGGGATATCAAAATGGTTGCTGTTATAACCAATCAACATATCGGCTTTTTCGATGATCGGCCACATTAGGGAGAAATCTTTTTCCAAGAAACTGTGATAGCTATCTTTTTCGTAATCATAAAGACAGACAACAGAAATATCTAAATCCGCCGGGTTGGTACTCCCGACATCGGTAAAAATATTTTTAGTTTCAATATCAAATACTATTTTCTTCATAGGTGATTTAGAGGCATTAGAGGTCATAGAGGAATTAGGGAATCGATAAACCAAAGTATAAGTGGAATTTTCAATTTTCAATGATCAATTTTCAATCAATTCTCAATGTTTTAATTTTCAATTGATAATTGGGATTTGAAGCTTGTTTGATAATTGAATATTGGTAATTGATAATTTTGTCTTCTACCCCTCTTTAATCTCCAATCTTCTTGTCTTATTTCTGCTCTCTCTTATAAAGTCTGCGATTTCTTCTTCTTTGAGAGTAATTTCTTTAGTCTCCACTAGATTTTTGAGAACAAATTTTCCATTTGCGGCTTCTTTTTCACCGACGCAGAGGAAAAAAGGTATTTGTTGCTTTAAAGCCGATTTGATTTCATCACCGATTTTTCTTCCGGTCGAATCAACAAAAATATTCACTCCATTTTTTCGCAAGGTAGTGCTTAAATTATTAACGGCCGTATTTCCACCATCCAAAGTGCAGATATAAAGGTCGATTGGGCTTCTGTATGACGGCAAGAGGTGATGAGCTTCCATAAAATCTGCCAAAGTAACGTCTCCAGCACCGAATCCAACCGCTGGTAAGTCTTCTGCATCAAAAATCTGAAGCAATTTATCAAATCGTCCACCACCAAAGAGAGATCTTCTATTTTCAGGATTGGTGTCGAAGATTTCAAAGACAAAGCCCGTGTAATAATCGAAACCACGCATTAAACACTGGTCAAAAACAACATTTTTTATTCCAGCCTCTAGGAGTGTGTCAATAAATTTGGTCAGTTTTTTTATTTCTGTGCTTTCTTCGCCTAAAAATTCCACTAACTTTTTATTCGACTCTAAAATAGAAATAAATTCATCTGTTTTATCATTCAGGATGATTTGGAGCGCTTCTTTAAAACTTTCTTTGGAGATTTTATTCTTTTTGTCTATCGCCTTTGAAACTTTTAATTTCTCTTCTGCCGATAATTTGAATTTATCCAGAAAGACATTTGTGAGCTCTCTGTTGTTAATCCTAATTTCAAAATCGGTATCTTTCGCACCCAAATTTAAAAGCAGTTCTGATGCAACTTTTATTATCTCTACCTCGGCTTCTACTTCGGCAATGCCAAACAAATCAACATTGAGTTGGAAATGTTCGCGAAGACGTCCGCGTTGTGGTCTTTCGTATCTAAAAAGATTGGGGATCGAGTACCATTTTATCGGGAGAGGCAGTTCACGTCTTTTTGCGGCGATCATTCTTGCGATTGTTGGAGTCATTTCTGGTCGCAAAGTGACTTCTCTGTCACCGCGGTCAGTAAAAGTATAAGTTTGATCATTTATTATCTCTTCTCCAGATTTTGCTTTGTAAAGTTCGGCGGGTTCAAGGATTGAAGCGCCATATTCAACAAAACCGAAACTTTCTACGGTTTTGCGCATTTTGTCGAAAAGATATTTCTGCAAGAACATCTCTTCCGGATAGAAATCCCTTACTCCTTTGTATGGCGCTGTATCGATACCTTTTTTCATGGCAATAATGATATCATTTTCTACTAAGTGTTTAAAGTAAATGAAAATAATTAACTTCTACAAAAAACTTGGCGAAACTCCAAAAGAAGCCATAGAACGGTTACGGAAAGAAAAGCCAGAATATAAAGATTCACGCCTGACTTACGCTGGCAGACTTGATCCTATGGCCGAAGGAGTTCTTTTGATTCTAGAAGGGGATTATACGGAAGCGAATAAACTTGAAGTCTTAAAACTTCCCAAACAGTATTATTTTGAAGTTTTATGGGGTTTTAAAAGTGATACGTTTGATATTTTGGGTATTCCAGAAAAAGGGAAAACTGGGATGGTAGATCAAACAAAACTCGACCAAGCATTATTAGAAATCAAAAATTTAAAAGAAATATCTTATCCTCCATTTTCTTCTAAAACCTTAAACGGTATTCCACTTTTTAAACTAGCTAGAGAAGGGAAGTTGGATAAGTCTAAAATTCCAACAAGAGATATCAATATTTTCTCTCTCATAAAAGTGAAAGATTTTGAAATTTCGCCAGAGGATCTTTTAAAGTTGGTTCGAGAGAGAATCTTTCTGGTTGCGGGTGACTTTAGACAAAAAGAAACCGAAAAGAAATGGTCCCAAATTTTGAGCAATTCAAAAGATCGTCACCTACGTTCTAGCGAACTTCAACGTACCGAAGAAATTTTTTCAGTTTCCTGTTTTCGGGCTGAAGTTTCAACAGGTACATACATTCGCAGTCTAGCTAACCGGATGGGAGAAATGTTGGGGACAGGCGCGCTTTGTTTGAAGATTGTTCGAGAGAAAGTAGGCGAATATAAAATGGGCGAGTCGCACTGGATTTGACGAAAAATCATTGAAAATGCATACTAGAAAAGGTTTGTTCTTCACATTCACTCCCTCGTAACTCAAAGGAAATCCAGATGAATCCTCAACTTCGGGCCTTGATGAGCGGGAACATGGTGGAAGTCGATGAAATGGCGCGGCTATTCAATTTGCTGCTGGAACCTGAACAGGTGGACAGATTCGGTGAGGTGCTTTTTTCCGGCCAAGTACTTCAGTCGGCCGGTAATTCCGGGTTCGACCTTCTGCCGTTTGCCACGCTTTCGATCTTGTATCTCGGAACGCACTATCCACGCTTTTTCTTTGCGCGTGAGCAAGGTGCGTGGTGGAAAAAGGGTTTCAGTTTTGTCTCCGAAACAGGAGTTGCGCCGAGATGGCACCTCGTCCGTAGGAAGAGACTCTTTACTGTTCCGGGAATGCAGTGGAACTCGGAACAAGTGATTGCCCAGATTCCAGACGACGAACAATTGCCGCCTGCTCGAGTGCTTGTCTACACCGCTCTCGTCTATCACCTAAGAAATGAAGAGAGGTGGCTCGAGAATTTCTACGCACCGTCTTCTGACAAGGTGAATGGTCGCACGGTTTGTGTCGGCTACAACGATGGTGGTGGTTTGGATATCACCCTCGAGCGAGATCACATGCCAGGCTACAAGTTTGGTGTTGTGACCGAGAAGAAGCCCATTCCGGCTGCCGTCGCATGAATTGATTCTTGGAGAAGCCTTAAGTGGCACCTCCAGAAAGTCCCCACTCTCAAACAAGTGGGGCTTTTTTTGTTCAATTTCTGACTATTTATGGTAAAATACTCGCTATGGAACCAGTCGTCTTAAGTAACAATATTTCCCCTATTTTAGAGGCACTAACCAATCCCGAAGTCTTGCGGGTTGTTTTGGGATTTTTTATTTTCTTATTTTTAATAATGAGCGCCATCTTGGTTTTTCATTGGCATAGATATGGGATGAAATCCCGCGTCATAGTGGTCGCTGAAATAGTTTTCTTTATTGGAGCTTTATTTTTTATGTTGACTGCGGCTTTCTCAATATTTTTGTTTTAGACTTTTGAAAATTGGTACTTCCTAATTCCTCCCTGCCTGCCGGCAGGCAGGTAACTAACCTAAAAATATGCTCAAATTAAATAAAGACGAAAAAATTATTTTGGACGTCAGAAAACATTGGTTTGTCATTTTCGGCGATGCTTTCATGATGTTTATTGTGGCGGCGCTCCCGGCAATTCTATTTATGGTCGCTGTAAAATATTTTCCTAGATTACAGAAGGTCAATATTGGAAACGATTTAATTTATCTTTTCTCATTCTTTTATTCTATTTGGCTCTTACTCATATGGACTATATTTTTTGTGCGTTGGACCGATTATTATCTTGATGTCTGGTACATAACTTCAGATAGAATTGTCGCTATCAATCAAAAAGGCATGTTTAGAAGAGAAATCATCGATCTCCGCTTCGAAAAAATTCAAGACACTACCGTGGAATTAAACGGTATTATTCCTACCTTGCTGAATTTCGGAACAATCCATGTGCAAACCGCAGGAGAAGGGAGAGAAATAATTCTTAGAAACGCCCGTAATCCACAAGAAGCTAAAAAAATCATTCTACTCCAACACGCTATTTCCTTGGAGAGAAATAATATGAGCACAACCAGTATTTAACTGTATTCCTATTCATGACGGACAAAAAGAAGCTAGGCGAATTCAAATTTAAAGCTTTATCCTACGACCCCAACCAGCCAAAAAACCGGCCGGACTATTTGAAATGGTTAACCGATGAAGAAACAATTAAATATTTGAACGAAAAGAAACTCAATTACGGAATCTTGCTTGTTAATATTTTATACGACAACAATGCGGGCAATATTGTGAGATCGGCCAATGCTTTCGGCGCTAAAGAAATTATTCTCTACGGTCATAAGAAGTTTGATAGGCGAGCGTCTGTGGGTACCGAATTCTATTCTCATTTTCGCCATATTAAATACGTTGATGATTTGGACGTGATTTTTTCTGAATATGATGTGGCGGTTGCGCTTGAAAATAATAAAGAGGCAATTCCACTTCAGGATTTCAAATGGGACAAAAATAAAAAAACTCTTCTAGTGTTTGGTCAGGAAGCTAGTGGAATACCCGAAGAAGTTCTAAAAAGATGTCATCACACTGTGGAAATCACCCAACTCGGCTCCGTCCGCTCTCTAAACGTCGCCGTCGCCGCGGGGATTGTGATGCATGACTATTGCAGAAAAACGCAATAGTCAGATTCAAGATTTATGATTCACGATTCAAGAATAAAATCATCATACATAGGCTCGGCCTATGTATTAAAACACCCTTGTTCCTAGCCGTCTATTTGTTATATACAATTTGTGCTTGACAAAATACACGAATGGGTGTATACTGGACACAGAAAATTGTTCATTAAAAACTCACTGATTTACAACGTTTTTGCCACAGCAGGAGGAGGGCCGTCTACAGGTGTCGACGCCCAACCCGTCGACCCGTCTCCTGCTGTGGCAAAGCAATTTCGCTAAGTCACAAAAACAGAAATTCAACCTCGATAGGAGAACAGACCGTGAAGAACAAGAACCTTTCGTTCGGTGATCGTGTCAGTGCCGTGCGCGGATTCGTCCTCGATGTGCTTTGGGTGCTCAAGGCGTATCTCCTCGGCAAGGTGTTGCGGCAGAAGGCCTATCGTCCCACGAAGCTCGGCGCGCTCCTCTGTTTCTGCCTTCCTGTCCCCATGACGATGAGGCGGTACAGGTTGCTGATGAAGTTGTGGCGTTGTCGTTCGGCTGGGTCTGCAGAAATGCTCAAACTGATGGAGGAACAGCCTGATCTGTCCATACCAGGAACAATCGCGTTCCCAGGACAAGTATCAACGATGGTGAATGGTAAGCGGCTACCAAAACTGCGGTGGAATCAGAAGGAACAGAAGTGGGATTTTCATTTCGGTCCGGGTGATTGGGATTGGAGATCTCCATCAGACTCACGAGAGTGATTCACGAATCAGTGAGAACAAACAACGAGGGGTCGACGGGTTAGGCGTCGACACCTGTAGACGGGCGACCAAGGCAACAGCCATGGTCGCCCTTTCTTTTTACACAAAATTTTCTCGAGAATTTACAAGCTGAGATATTTTGAGAGAAGTTCGAGGCGTAACGATTTTTTTCGTACTAAGCTGTATAACTAATACTGTGCAGGAGAAAAAAATTGTTACAACAAAGAAATTCTCCAAAATTTCTCGGCGACTATCGTTTGTCGAAGAAGTTTATGAGGTATGCATCAATCTCTCTCTGACTCAAATCGTAGAAATACTTTCCATCATCGTTTAAATCTTTAGCCAATTTAATTCCAACGAAGCGCCAGTGCCATGGCTCGAATTGGTAGTAAGTGTTGCCCTCTGGATAGGAGAGAATGAATCCGTACTTGTAAGCGTTCTTCTGTAACCACTCGTAGGCCTTTGTAGTTTCAATTTGTTCGTAGTTTATCCCGAGTTCTTTGGTAGTCAAATCAACCGTTGTGCCGAGTTGGTGTTCTGAATATCCCTGTTCTGCGGAGAATTGATTTGCAGTGCCGGCGCCATAGACGACAACATGGCCAGATTTTACTTCCACTTGTTCATCGAAAGAGCGGTATCCGGAAATAATCTCGAGATCAATTCTGTCTGCCTTTGCCGCCTTTATCATTTTCTCTAGAAACGGCCAGATTTGCTTATGAAGCCAATAATCTTTGCTGTCATTCTGGGTGTAAGCGGAAGGTATTTGAACTATGCCACTCGGAATATAATTTTCATTTAAAAAATATACTTTGGAATATTTATTCAAAAGTTCTGGGTCTGTTTTGCTTAACTTTTCAAGGTCTCCAATAGTTCCTTCGATTTCGCTTATTTGTTCTTCGAAATCCGCGTTCTTTCTTTGTTCGGCATCTAATTGCTCGGCCAAAGCTGTTTTCTCGATAGTAGTTTCTGTAAGTGTTGCTTCGAGTCCTTTTATTTTACTTTCGTATCCTTCAATTGCAATTTTGGTGCTGTTTTTAAATTTCGTGAAACTCACCAGTGTAAAAATAAATCCAAAAATAAAAAGCACAAGAGCTATTCCTAGTGTCCATGACACGAAGCGACTATCTTTGAAATTGATTTGAGGCATAATTTGGATTGTTTAATGTTGTGAATGAAGTATATATGAAATTTCTTGATTATGAAATACCAAACAAAAAACCGCCGGTAAAGGCGGTTTTTTGTTTTAATTCCAGAAAGGGAATTATGCTTTTTGAACGTTTACAGCATTGAGTCCTTTTGGAGACTCTTCTGTATCGAAGCTTACGGAGTCACCCTCACGTAGTTCGTCAAACTGAACGCCAACCAAAGAATTGCTGTGAAAGAATACATCTTTTCCAGCATTTTCTGGAGTAATGAAACCAAAACCTTTTTCGGTCATGAGTTTCTTTATTGTTCCTGTCATGAAATTGCTTTTAGGCCTTCCTTGGTCGCATATAATGCGATTTTTGGAAAACCTGTGCTTAACCTAATAAGTACAAAAATATAATGCTCTAAATCGACTTTACTTGAGACGATTAACTTTTGTGCTACAAGCTTAATCTATATCCACATAAAAGTCAACCCCCAAATGAGATTTAAGATATAGGATTTAAGATTTAAGATTTTTTAATTTAGATCAAATTTCTAACTTTGTTGGCTTGAATTATGACTTTTTACGCCAAAAGTTGTAAAATACAGCTAAACAAACATGAAAAGAATAATTATAGTTCATCGTTGGGCGGGAGGATCAAAAGACGATTGGCGTCCGTGGCTTAAACTAGAGTTGGAAAAAATAGGATTCGAAGTTTTGGTTCCTGAAATGCCAGATAGTGATGCCCCCGAAATTCAAAAGTGGGTAGGGAAGCTTCAGGAGGTTGTCGGTATGCCCGATTCTGACACATTTTTTATTGGTCACAGTATCGGATGTCAAACAATTCTTCGTTATCTGGAAACAATCAAGATTCCTGTGGCTGGGGCAATATTTGTTGCTGGTTGGTTTAACCTAGAAAATCTCGAAGACACGGACACAAAAAATATAGCAAAGCCCTGGATCGAATCTTCGATAGATTTAATCAAAGTCAAAAAAGTGCTTCCAAAATCTACACTGATAATTTCAGACAACGATCCGTATGGCGCTTTTGAAGAAAATAAAAAGAAATTTTCTGAATTAGGTTCAAAAATTGTTGTTTTGCATAATGCCGGACACTTCACAAAAGATGATGGATTTACCGAACTCCCAGAGGCTTTAAAAGAGATAAAAGAATTTAATTCTAAATAAAAAAACAACACGAGGGTATCGTGTTGTGTGCGTTGGATCATGCTCTGTTCAGTCTCCAACGATATCTCCGGTCTCGATCTGGAAATCGAGGTCTGTCACAATGAGGAGTATCTCGGCATGGCGTTGGATTGTTCTTGGGAACGTTACGTTGGTGAAACCGTCAAGTGATCCAGAGTGTTTGTCTCTGTACATGCTCGCCTGAATTTCCACCAAATAACCGATCATGGACTTCTCCCATGCTTCCAGACGTTTGCGGTCAGCGTTTTTCCGCAAATCGTACTGGCCGTTGTTTGTGACGATACCTTCTGGTGTCCATTGGGGGTTTTTCCAAGGATCGGGAGGGAAGTACGGCTGAAGCTTCTCGAAAATCGCAAGAGCCTTGGGGCTCAACACCTCGACATCTCGTGCCATCTTTTTTCTCTGCTTGTTTGAGGAAGTGGAACTGTTTCTAATACGAAGATACTACTCCGCACTAATGAAGTCAACAAGAAAAAACTCCAGCGTATGCCGGAGTTTTTCCTATTTCTGCAGGCTATAAAGTTTTTAGTTTTCTGTTTGTCTTCCAAGAATCCAAACTCCATCTGCCAGCGCCATAAGATGCTATAAATAGGAAGATAAAACAGAGAAGAAATGCGGCTTCACCGTGATTCTGAATTGGCCAGAAACCGCTAGGGAAGTGACCCATAAAATATGCGACTGCCATTTCACCAGAAAGTATAAAGGCAACTGATCGAGTAAAGATTCCAAAAAGAATCATCAAGCCCCCGAAAACTTCTAGAATTCCAGCGATATATATTAGGGTGTTCATTGGAACTTCAGCTGGCATTCCGCCAAACCAACCAAATAGTTTTAGGCCTCCCGCTTGAATAAAAATAACTGCCGCCGCAATCCGAAGTAATAAAAGTGTAAAATTCACCGCTTGTTCTCTAGTAATTTTTCTCATTGTTCGTATTAAATTAATTGATCAAGTCCTATTATATCTTTCGATAGTGGAGTTGGAAAGTTTTTATATAAAAAGCCCGGGTAGTGAAACCGGGCTCGTGGCGAAAGTTCTGCTAGATTACTGCACTGACACAACTTGAGTCGCCACGAAGATTCCGTATCGTTCGTGCAACACTCTTTCCATCTTTTCTGCATCCCCACCACATTCTTGCGAATGGATTGTGTTGAGATCGATCTCTTCCACAATCGTGGCTACCGACCCGAGACACCACGTACGGAAAACACGCAGAGCCTCACTCGTTGTCTCCATCCTCTTTGGATAGCAGATAAAAGGTTTGCCCGTCTTTCTCGACGCATGGATATGAAGTCCGTGTTGTCGGAGGAAGTTGTCTTCTGGACTTGTTATCTCGATCTCGTGATGAGGAATCGCTGGGATTGATTTCCCCCACTCTAAGTAGAACTCCGTCGGATCCATATGAAATTCTTCTGGAGCAACAGGTGTGTGGAATATCGCACTGAAAACTTGCAGACCAGACTTTGACGTGACGATGATTCTGGACGCGACCATAACTTGCCTTACGTAGGGTTTTTTGGGAACTATCTGGAGATGACAATAATACTTATCCATTATTCTGTCAACTTACTTGGGTATAAAAAACCGCCAGCATCTTATTGCGTGGCGGGTGAGCGAGATGGGTTCGGTTTTAGTCGCCAAAACTCATCATGAACGTAGAGCATGTGGGACAACAACGGCCGTGCTTTTTGAACTCGTACCCCGAGTGATCGCAAACCGGGTCTTCCTGTGAGTACCCAGCTTTGCGAAAAGCTTTTTCCGCTTCTTGTTGCTCGGGAGTTCTTTCCACTGGCTTTTCTTGTTTCACTTTTTCCTCGTTTGGTTTAGGAAATCTGACAGCAATGTTAACATACTATATATAGATAAGGTAAGATTATAATTATGAAAATCGTATTTGAAGGCAAAACAAAAAAGGGAAATGACTTGGTAATCAGATATATTGAAGCGAATGATGCACAAGCGGCATTGGATTACATAAATACTTTATCTCAAGAGCAGACATTTATAACTTTTCAGGGCGAACAATTAAAACTGGAAGATGAAGAAAAGTTTGTAAAATCCTGCCTAGAAGTGATGTCAAAAAAGATGGGAGTTACTTTGGTTGCTCTCTGCAATGGTAAGTTCACTGGTATGTCTTCTGTAGATATGAAAAATAGAGTCCTTTCACATGTGGGTGGACTGGGGATTTCGGTTGCAAAAGAATCGAGGGGAGAAGGTGTGGGTAAAATATTTATAGAAAATGTGATAAGCGAAGCTAAAAAATCTATTCCTAATCTTAAAATTATCAAGCTCGAAGTCTTCGCTAATAATCCAAACGCAATAAATTTGTACAAAAAAGTTGGATTTAAAGAATGGGGAATTTTACCAAAAGCTATTTTCTACAAAGGAGAATATATTGACGAAGTTTCGATGTATAAAGAAGTCTAATTTTTTCTCCGTATTAAATTTAATCTTTGCCTAAATATCATTCTCACATTCTCAAGTATGTGAGAATGAAGTTTTTCTAAAAAAATTAGACCTGTAAACAAAAAAAAGACCCAAAGTTGCGACGAGCAAGCTAAGGGTCGTGATATGGGGTGAAGAACAAACATGATTAGGCCCCTCTGAAATGTTCGGTGTCGACGGTCTTCCAAGCGGCAACTACGTCTACGGAGACGATTCTTCCGCTTTGAGTGGTCCATTGTCCTGCTCGATGACGAGCAATTACTCTGCCACCGTCGAGGAGAATCAATTCACATGAAGTTCCCAGATTGCGTGGGCCACCCTCATTAAACGGGAAGCCGGGAAAGATTTCACCCTCAACCAACTCAATGTTCGTACGGTCGTCCCAACTCGGACTTTGTTCCGTCATATTCAAGTTTCCTTTTTAAAGAGCATTGTTGCCAGTCTTTTTATACTCCTTGGTGGTAATTTAAGCAAGGATAAAAATAGGTTTGATTTCAGAGTGTTTTTCGGCTAATCTTTCGCCAGAACTGTTCATTTAAACTAACCAACAAAAAGGAGTCTCTTATGATCACTCTCTCAAATGGCCACTCTTTCGAATACATGGTGGCAAGTGGCGCGCTCGGCTTCGATGGGCGGGGATGGTGGTGGGAAAAGCCACTTGTGTGGCTCGGTCTCTTGCGACCTGAACTCTTCACGGTCGTTACCAAGACCCTAACCCTCAATCATAGGCCGGGTAACCTGCGAATGTGGAAACCTTGGGACTGCGTTCGTCTTATCCCTGGTGGCGCTGTGAACAAAGTTGGTCTGACCAATCCAGGATTTGACTGGTGGTGTCGCAAGATCGGTCCAAAAGTTAATCGGAAGAAGATTCCGATCATCGTCTCGATTTCTGGCACGAGAGCAGAGCTAAAAGAGATGACCAAGGTTCTGCGACGATCCGAATTTGACATCGTGGGGATTGAAGTTAACCTTTCTTGTCCCAACAGTGGCGATCATCTGAAGGATATTCAGTCTGCCGCCGAAGATGTACGTGCGGTCTGGGAAGAATCTCACTTGCCTGTGCTTGCCAAACTCTCAGTGGATCAACCCTATCTTGAAATTACAAAGGCGATCGAGAGATACGCAGAAGCGATCGCGCTTAACAGCGTTAGGTGGGAAACAGTATTTCCTCACGAAGTAACTCCTCTCCACAAACTCGAAAAGCGGGTTGGTAACGGAAGTGGTGGTGTCTCGGGCAAACCTGCCCAGAAACACAACTGGCCTGCCGTCGAAGCTCTTGCCAAACAAGGATTACTCCCTGTCATTGCCCCGAGCATCATGAAGTTCGATGACATGAAACGGGTTCGAGATTTGGGTGCCCAGGCGGTAAGTTTCGGTGCGATTCATCTTCGTACGCCATGGAAACCAACCTCAATCGTTCGAAAGGAAAGACGCATGCAAGCAAGTAGGCGAGACTCCTTCGCTTCATCCAGCCCTAGCACTTAAGTGTTGCTCGGGCTGTTTTTTATATAAAAAAAGTAGTATAATGAAAAGCTAGAGTGCATTTAGAATGCATTCATTATAAATTTAAAAAAATAAAATTATGACTGGAATTATAATAGCAATTATTCTTGCATTAGGAGTTGGAGGGACTATTTCTACAGCAGATAACGCTCGTCCCGGCGACGCTCTTTTTGGAATAGACCAAGCTGTTGAAAATGCGCGTATTGCATTCGCGGGCGATGATAATAAAAAGGACGAACTTCGCATTAAATTTGCCGAAGAAAGAGTCAAAGAAATTGAAGACTTAGTGGAGGACAGTGATTCAGATGATGATAGCTCTCTCACTCCTGCTTCAACAGAAATATCAGATGCGACCGTAAGTGAAATCGAAGCGGACATCTTTACTAATGAAACAATTGTAAAAATCGAGCACAGTGATCAGAAAACCGTAATAACGATGGAAGCTAAAAAGAGAGATGACGTTGTGACATCTCTCATGGCTAAATACCCATCTCTTACAAGACCCTTCATTGAAAAAACTATAAATGTTGAATTTGAAAACCGACCCGGCCGAGATGATGACAAATCAGTTTCCGGCAAAAAACGCGATCTTTCAGTAGAAGAACAAGCAAAAATTAACGCTGGTATCGAAGCTGTGTTGGATTTACTTTCAAAACTCAAAGAACAACAAGGAGAGAACTCACAGGTTGATGACATTACCGCCAAGCTCAATGCTCTTGTGGCAGATTTTCCTGCAAATGCCCGCATAGAGATAAGTGATGAAAAGTTCAAAATAAAATTTGAAGATGATAAATCAGATGGTGACAGTGATGATTCCGATAAAGTTGAAATAAAAGGAGAAAGTGAAGATGATAAATCAAAAATTGAAATTCGAAGTGAAGAAGGTCGCATCAAAGTTGAAGTGAAAAATGGAGTTTTGGAAATCAAAACAAAATTGGATGCTGATAGTAATCAACTACAGATAGGTGATGTTTCAAAAGTACTAGCAGAAGCAGAAGCTAAAATTTTTCCAGACAAGACGATTGTTGAATTGGAGATTGGTGATCAAAAAACAACCTTTTCCACTTCTGCCAATACTCGAGATGGAATTATTGCCGCAATTGTTGCCAAGTTTCCAAATCTTTCAAAGGAGCAAGTTGGAACAGTTCTCAAAATAGAGTCGGAAGACGGTGATGAAAACAAGGACGAAGATGACGATAAAGATGAAGATAGTGACGATGATAAAGACAGCGACTCTGATGATGATTCTGACGACGATGATTCAAATTCAGGAAGGGGAAGCAGATAAGTTATATAATTTAGGTTGATAAAACAAAAAAACGCTAACCAGGCGTTTTTTTGTATCTCACTTTTTCTTTTTGGGCTTTGGAAGTGGGAGATTATCCGCTGTGATATTTATAAGTTCCGAGAGCCACTCGTGGTCTTCTATTTTGTCATCGTCAATCATCATTGATACTTTTGCTCCTTTGTAAGCGTAACCCTCTTTGAAAGATGAACCAACAAAATTTTTTCCTTGCTCTGTGATTTTTACATACAATGTTTCGTCACATACCAAAGCCACTACTTTAGAATCACAATAAAGGGCATATTCGCCGAACATTTTTCGGGCTGATACATCGCCCGCTCCAGCTAATTGATCCAATATGTAATCTATTGTTGATTGTTTGGTGGTCATAAACTTTTGTTGTGATCGAGTTCAGAATTTTAACATAGGAAAAACTAAAAAAGATTTGATTGAATGAAGTTTGTATAAAAAACCGCCCAAGAAGTCACGAGACTTCGGGGCGGGTGATGCCTCTAGAACTCTTTCGTAGAGGCCTTGATGATTGGCTCAAGCTCTCTCTCAAAAGTCGGAAATTGCCTAATCATTAGGGCAACGAGCATTGGCAGATTGTCGTGTATCGTTTCGATTAGGCCAAGTCCGATCTCGCAATTGCCATTGGTGTCCATACTAAACGAGTTAATCGAGATGTTGCCTTTTTTTACCCAGCATCTTAAAGATACTGATCCATCTCGAAGTGAAAAGATCTCCCAACGGCACTGATCTGATCTAGAGCGGATAACTTTCTGGGTGTTTCGCGTTCTCTTTGCCCCTTTTTGACCTTTGATGATGAGGAGCAACACCTCAACTACCATAAAGATCTCACGCTTCATCCGTTCTAGGTTTTCCTGACCTTTTACTATCTGACGTGTCATTTCTTGAGCATCCATCCTATCTCCTCTTACTAGGGTTTTGGACATCACTGTCCGAAGAACTGACTCTGCCAGCCAGTTTGGAATTTTATACACAAAAAGTCAAGTAAAATTTGCGTCTAATATTGATGATTAAAATTTGAGTTATTTTGGATCTATATAAAAAACAAACCCCACAGAATTCCAACCATATGGGTTGTGCAATCGTGGGGTGATGAAGCTAGACGTATGGGCCATCTGGATCGATGAATTGGATCCAAAGGAAAGGTTTGTCCTTGTCCACATTGCTTGGAAAATCTGGGATGCCGGCGATAAGTCGCTTGAGCTCTAACGCCCCAGCATGATCCAGTCTCATTCTGCGATCGGAGTGACCAACCAGACGAAGCTCGAGAGCAAAATCAGGACAAATTGATCCCGATTCATTTGATTGGGGCAACCAGTCGACTTCTTCTCGGGGCACAGGATGTTTTTCTGTGCTGACGAAGTCTGCGACAATCATTGTTACGGCAATTCCCAAGCTGTCTCGTAGTGGAATGCTGTGACGGCAGATGACTTGAGGCATACATTCTCCTTTTGTCTCGGTTTTTTCTAAAGAGCAATTCGCTAACAGACTAGAATATTCTGTGGTACAAGTCAATTTTACACAGAATGGCCGCCGAATTGATTGCGGAGTGTTGAGAGGATTTTTCCAGCGAATGACGGTTTTTTGCTTGAATTGACTCGAAAATTATATGAGCCTTCGATGATAAGCGTTTCGATTCCAAGTTCTTTGGCCGCTTCTACAGTCCATTTTCCTTCTTATAACAAATTAAATAGAGTCATGAAAATCTTCTTTTGAAAGTCTGCCACATCGGCATTTTCTATTATCACAGCGTTCACACTACCCAGATCAGCAAAGACCACTTTATTTTTGTATATTAGTTCTATTATATTGCAATCTGAAAAACCAAGATTGTTCGATATGAATTTATGAGAGCGATTAAGTGAAGGACGTTTTTTCTGATGTTCAGATAATTGATCTGTAATAACATATCTACCGATTTGTTTTGATTCACGTTTGTCCACGTAATCTTTAGGAAGATATTTTTGCACTTCTAGTTGAGCTTTTTTTGAACCGACTCTACAGTAAGATTCTCCGCGTTTCAAACTGACAAGCAAATCTTCTATAACCGATGTTACCCCTTTTTTACCCTCAAAAAATTTAACCGATGGTCGCTTATCTTGGCTATTGTAAATATCTTGGATCCCAGGCAGAAAGTTCTGAAAATCTGTTTTTATCATCTCAAACAATGTTTGTAATTTTTCTGGCGTTTCGGCAACAAAACGTTTTTGTTTGCCAAGAGTTGTCATTGAAATGAGGCCTTTAGATTGAAGCGATGATGATATCTGATACACAGTTGGTCGATGAAAACCGGTGTCACGACATATTTGAGAAATTAAAGCTGGTCCTGATTCCAAAAGTGAAAGATAGACCCCACTTTCTTTTTCTGTAAGACCAAGAGTTTGTAATATTTTTTCTGTTTTCATATAAAAAATGTAATTTTAAATTACACATAATTTACCATATTATATCTTTTAAAACAAGGCATTTTCCATTATTAACACAAAGTTATTACAAAAAGATGTAATCTTGTTTGACAGAAATTTTGTTTTTGAAGTAACCTTAAAAAGGGCATTAGATGGTCTAATGCATTGTTCTTCAACAACTGAGACAACTAAAGGACATTCGATGAAAATCGATTTCTACATCCCGCCAGGCCTCGAACATCTGTTTGGGGACAGCGTTCACACCTCCCGCGATCCGCGCCCGCACATCACTGGCAGTCGTGACGGAGAGAAGGTGCACGTTCCTGTCATCGGGCAGACCACTATCCCGATGTTCGAGCAGGGCGGGCACCGGCTCGGCGAAGTCAAGCGGCTCAGCGAACGCTTCCCGGATGTCTTCAGGGATTCCGGGTTCGTGAAGCCCCTCTAGCTAAGCAGCAAGCTTAGCGTGCTCGAGCGCGTTACGTTTAATCAATAAATGTAGCGCGCTCTCTTTTTTCAACAATCAGAAGAGAATGGTGAAAAATATGACTGACACCGATGGAGAGCCTGACATCTCAAGAGAGATTTACATTGTTTCTTGCAAAGCTGACGCAATAGAAAAATGCAAGATAATCCGAGATAAAAAGAGAGAGTGTCTTCTCGATTTTATCGGCGACTTCTTTGTGAGAGACGAAGTTCATGCCGCATGTCGTTTGTGTGGCGTTCATGGTACTCTCTCTCCGTTCTTTAACTTATACGGTACGCACAACAGTTACGATGAAGTCACGACCGTAGGCTATAATCACAGAATTCAGGCCGACGAGGATGGAGATTTTATCTGTACAGAATGTCGTGGTGATTGAATCCATGAAACTCGCTCCGACTCTAGTTGGCGCGGGTTTTTTTATTTCAACACAATCCTGATTATATAAAAAATTACGCTTTAGAATAATTAAACATTTTACACAGAATGGCCGCCGAATTGGTTGCGGAGTGTTGAGAGGATTTTTCCAGCGAAAGACGGTTTTTTGCTTGAATTGACGCGGAAATTATATGAGCCTTCAATGATTGGAGTTTCTATTCCAAGTTCTTTGGCCGCTTCTACAGTCCATTTTCCTTCGCCGGTGTGTGCAACTGTCCCCGAAACATCTTCCAAATTTTCTCCATATTTTTTAAAGCCAGATTCAAGCCACCCCACAAGGCGGGATTCAATAACGCTTCCGTTATTGTACAAGTCTGCCACTTCCTTGAGATTCAAACTAAACTCCGATTTTTTCATTACTTCAAATCCTTCGGCGATCGCTTGCATCATTCCATATTCGATTCCGTTATGAACCATTTTTACAAAGTGCCCGGCCCCAGCTTTTCCAAAAAATTTAAAACTGTCGGGAAGTGTAAGATCGACAAATAATTTTTTTAATCTCGCAAACTCTTTTTTGTCTCCGCCGATCATCATACATGCCCCATTTCTTGCGCCGTGGGGACCTCCACTTACACCAACATCCAAAAAATGAACACCTTTACTTTGAAGTTCTTTTGCGCGTCGAATGGAATCTTTATAAAAAGAATTTCCTCCATCAATTACAGTGTCTCCTTTGTCCAAATTCAGCAGAAGATCTTTTAGGACTTGGTCGACGGCATTGTTTGAAACCATAAGCCAGACTGTTCTCGGAGCAGGTAGAGTTTTAAATTCTGATAGGGAAGCGACAGTTTGTATTCCAATTTCTTTTTCGATCTCTTTTCTTGCTTCCTCACTGCGATTGTACGCCAAAACCTCGTGGCCTTTTTCATGAAGTCGAAGAACCATGTTGTATCCCATTTTTCCCAAACCGATGTATCCAATTTGCATAAAATATAAAGAAATTATATCACGCTGTGGAAGTGTCTCTTAAATAATAAAAAAACGCGGCACCGGATGTCGGGCACGCGCTTGTTCTCACACATTCGATACACTCCTACCTATTGAGTTTCTCCCAATCTTCTTCGATTCTTTTTTTCACCAGTTCTGGATTCTTGGTGTGAATGAAGAAGATTTGACTGGCATTACATCCGATTACTTTCAACTCCCAACCACTTTGGGTTGGTTTGAAGCGTAATTGTGGTTGTGGCGCATGGTAGGGGAGGATGGTACCCAGTGTGATTTTTGTTACTTCATCATACTTTTTGATGAGTGAAATCAGAGAGACAGCGGATCGAATCACAGTAGTATGGCGACCGGAAAACTTATTGCCCGCCAAAAGCTTCAGGGGAGTAGGCATCTCCATTCTCCTTTGTTTGTGTGTTGCGAAAGACCTAACTAGTTTCAACGATACGGTATTGTAATGGTTATGTCAAAGAAAATTTCAGTTTGGATTTTTAGACTTTAACGATGAGGGCAACCGGCCCAACAACAAGGTCGGCGCATTCCGCTCTTAAGTTTGGAGAGTGCCTTCTCGATACGAATATCCCTCGTCTCTGCTTTTTTACCGGATGTAACCCAGCAGATCCACTCATTGCGTGCAAGCGGGGTAATATCCTCCCATGTAGATAATGCCGCTCTGTCGGAAGCAAGAGATTTTTGTAAATCTGTGGGCATGTTATGCAATACACCGGTTGTGATTTCTTTTTTTATCATCAAATTATTTTACCAAATCTTTGCTCTATACAATAAACTAAAAACGAAAAAAATGTTACAGTTTTCACATAATGAATATTGTATTTGTTGAGCTTTGGTATTTCTTTATAGCTAGTCTGCGGGCAAGTTTCTTTGGCCTGTTTCTGCTTTTAATATTTCTACTCACCGAGTTTTTTACCATTCCAATTATAAGCAGGTACGATTTTATTTTTCTCGCCGCAGTGGGTTTTCAATTATGTGCGCTCATATTCCGATTTGAACGTCCTAGAGAATTTCTCGTTATTATTATTTTTCATCTACTCGCAACTGGCATGGAGTTGTTCAAGACTAACCCTGCTATTGGTTCATGGTCTTATCCAAGCGTAGGAAGCGCAATATTTGCAATCGGTACAATACCGCTTTTTACAGGCTTTTTATATTCGGCGATTGGGAGTTACATCTCTCGAGCCTTTATTTTTCTTAAGCTTTCATACGAGCGATTTCCGGCCTATTATCACATCTGGATTCTCGCAGGTCTTATATATGTAAATTTCTTTACACATCATTTCTTTTACGATATTAGATATTTTTTGTTCCTATACGTATTTATTATATTTTTTAAAACAAAGGTGCATTTTGAGGTGTATAGGAAAGAACGAAGTATGCCATTTTTAGTGACGGTATTTTTGACCTCCTTTTTTGTATGGGTAGCAGAAAATATTGACACTTTCACCCGAGTCTGGCTCTATCCGAGCCAAGTCGAGAATTGGCATTTTGTCTCGTGGAGCAAAATCGGTTCGTGGTTTCTTCTGCTTATCTTGAGCTTCGCGCTCGTCTCTATCATCTATCGGAATAAGTTGAGGCGCGGTTTGTAGACTCCGCGGGTAGCCTGCCTGCCGGCAGGCAGGGAGTTTCTCTCTACGAGAACAGTATAGATTTCCCATTTTTTCAAAAGAAGTTTCTCAAAGTAGTATTGACATCTTGAGAAAAAAGAAAGTGACCTTAGCGTTCATAAATCTTAGCCGCGCTAGTAAATCCGCTAACACTGGCACAGCTTTTACCTTTAAAGCCCTCAAATTTTAGTTTGCGAGACTCTATCATCTGGATAGCGACGCACCCAAAGTTCTGATGCCCATTCACAATTTTCAATCCTTTTGCATATTTCTTCCAATCCCAAATCGTTCCGTCCGATTTCAAATATTGCCATGGTAACAGATCATATTTGACTAGTCCCGTCTCTACCCCGACACTTTTTGGATCGGGAGCGTTTCTGGGTATCGAGAATTGTTTCTCTTCACCCGCGAAGTCTCCAACCGAAATCAAATAAACACTGGGATCGAGATATTCGGGCGCTATGGCCAGATGCCCAGCCCAATACTTTTGGAAATTTCCTCCTGTCAGATTCCCTGTGCCTTCCAGAAACCATCCACCGATCAGTTTTCCGTCGATATCATAATCGACTTTGCCCGAAATTGGTTCGGCCGTTCGGACATATTTTGACAGCATGATCTTTTTCAACTCATCGGTATAGTAGTTAAGCGGGTCAGCAAGATAAACACGAAAGCTGTCCCACTGATAGTGCTCGGGCACCAGGATGCCTGTAGTGGGCGGTAGCTCCGTATCCCAAACACCATAATCCAATGTCTGCGCTCCTATCTTTCCCACCACTTGTCCAGCTTTCACTGGAATATGTACATAAGCATAATCATCTTGACGCTTTTCTTCATCAAAAATCTTCTGGAGCTCTGGAGAGAGACTCGTCATCAAATCATAATAATAAAAGTGCGTACATGTGATGGCAAACCAAAGTTGAAATTCTTCTGGCCGCGCTTCACCCGATTCGACGTTTTGGGCTCTTCTGCTAATCGAATAGAGGGTTGCGTCCATTGCCGCTCGCACTTCATATTTATCCCGACCTAGAGCTCTATCCCATGGTTCTAGATACTGGTGCGATGTTGGTATCACATGAGCGCCCACCATCGTGCCGTATGGCAAAATCATCTGTACATCCTCGGGATTCATTGGGGCAGTGGTCATAAGCTTTTTCCCGCTCCCATCACATGCTCCATTGGAAAATCTCTTGCCTATCTGTACCGCACTACTGTCAGTATTAGGCACCCGATCAACATTTTTTACGATTTCTACATTTTGCGATGCTGGCTGGATGTTTTCTGTTAGTTTTAATTCTGACTGTGTTTGGGGATTGGAGGGTTGTATTGGAATATTGGGGATAGACTTTTCTTTTTCAGGCAATAACAAAAATCCGCCGGCCCCAACTAAAACAAGTATAGCCACGATGCCTAATAAAATAATTTGTGAGAACCCCTTCCTATTTTTCGACAAGATGTTTTGACGCATTAGCTATATTTTACCACTAATGTGTTTAATTTAAAAAATCCTAATGATGTACTATAATTAAAGAATGAAAAGAAAAGTTCTGAAAATTATTTTATTGGTGTTGGCCGTCGCTGCGGTTAGCACAATCGTTTTCGCTAACATAAAACAAACAGACGATAAGAAAAAATTAATAGAGGGGACTCCGGAAACTACCACAGTACAACTATCAAACATAGCTACAGACTTTGAGCTAACAGAAGATATTGCAACAAATTCAGAAGAATCTGAAACCATTGCTTTGGCCCCAAAAACAGAACTATCTAAAACAACTATAAACGAAGCAACAGAACAAAATATTTCAAACATAGAGGCTACAAAAGTAAACAAACCAGAGCTCAAAGAAGTACAAACTACTAAAAGCAATGAAAGTCTAGAAAATACTAATTGGTGGAAACCAAATCCAAATACATCGTGGCAATGGCAATTGATGGGAACACTAAATCCAAACTATGTTGTTGACATGTACGATGTGGACTTATTTGATAATTCAAAAGAGGCAATAAATGCATTGCAAAATAAAGGTATCAAGGTTATTTGCTATTTTAGTGCTGGAAGTTATGAAGATTGGAGAATCGACGAGGATGATTTTCCAAATGAGGTTAAGGGAAGAACTCTTGAAGGATGGGAGGATGAGAAATGGCTTGATATTTCCAAAATTGACTTGATTGCACCGATTATGAAAAACAGATTGGATTTAGCGGTAAAAAAGGGGTGCGATGGTGTTGAGCCAGATAATGTGGATGGTTATTTGAACAATAATGGATTTGCTTTAACCTATCAACACCAATTGGCTTATAATAAATGGCTTGCAGAAGAAGCTCATAAAAGAGGATTAACTGTTGGTTTGAAAAATGATCTAGAGCAAATTCCTGAATTGGTTGGTTATTTTGATTTTGCTTTGAATGAACAATGTTTTGAATATGATGAATGCGAAACTCTTTTACCATTCATTGCACAAAACAAAGCAGTTTTTGGAGTAGAATATGAATTGCAATCAAAGGAATTTTGCAACAAAGCAAATGAGTTAAACTTTGATTGGTTGAAGATGGAATATGATTTGGATGGAGGAAGAACCTCTTGCAGATAGTTCGATAAATTTTATTTCATGGTCACATTGCTTTTAAAGACTTTTTTGATATTATAAACTCGTTCTCCACAAATATTCCGCGGTGGCGCAGTGGTAGCGCAGTCGCCTGTGTCAGAAGGTTCTGTGGTATACTTTATTAATGTATACCAGGAAAGAAAAAAGAACCTATGCCGACCGTGCCGAGTACATGCGAGAAGCTGTAAAACGAAGAAGAAGAAAACTTCGTGAAATGGCTAGAGCAACGAAAGGCAGTAAATGTTTTATATGTGGTTACAAAAAATGCCAACGATCTCTTAGTTTCCACCATATCGATCCATCTACAAAGAAATTCGATCTTGCTTCTGGAGGCATAACACGTTCCTGGGCCAAAATCGAAGAGGAAATTAAGAAGTGCGTACTCGTTTGTGCAAATTGTCACATGGAAATACATGACGGCATCACGCAGCTTCCTAAAGGAATTTAGGATGAAAAATGAGGTGAATTGCTGGAAACCCCACGTGGGCAATCAGCAGCCAAGCCTGCTAATCAGCAGGAAGGTTCAGAGACTATCTCGAAAGAGAGTAGCCTGAAAAATTCAGTCGAAGCGCCTCACATCCCATCCATCTGCAAACAGCCGATGAAGGATGATGATATAGTCCATGCCAAAGGCAACTTTGGAACAAATGTAAGCGATTGGTCGTAGGTTCGAATCCTACCCGCGGAGCCACTGACACAAATCCACCTTTTCGGTGGATTTTGTCATTTGTGGCTTCTGCGGGAGAAGGTGCTTTGAATAGCACCTTCGTTAGGATTCGAAAAGCTTTTGAGCCTAAAATTGAATCCAAGTTTGTCGAGGATGAAAATTTTAGCCAAAAGGTATACTGTTCATGTAATGAAAGAAATTCCTACTCGCGAGCAAGCAAATAATTTTGCTTGCGAGGTAGGATTCGAAAAGGTTCTCCCATATTTTTGAGGATGTTAAATCCGAAAAAATGGGAAACCTATACTGCTCTCGTAGAGAGAGAAACTCCCTGCCGGCAGGCAGGCTACCCGCGGAGGCAAATATCAATGAAAGCCGACATTTTTCTTTTATGACAAAAGACGGCGATTTCGACAATGAATTTAAGAAGGGGTAAAATGGTATCAACCCTTAAAGCAATTTTATGTCGGTGTTTGGCGGATCAAAGAATCAGACTTAAACGCTTTTTTGGAGGAGACGAGTAATATAAACTCCCACACCAAAGGCGTTTTTGGTAGGGGGGGTAAAGAAAAAGAAGAAATAAATTTATGTCAGATCAAAACTTTTTCGTTCACAGACTTTCTTATACGCTCAACTTGAGCAGGTAGAGAATTTCCTGCTTCCTTTTGTTCTTCTGTTGATACACGTGAGACGTTTATTGCTTTCATAATTAACTTCTATTTAACCTTCTTTCAGATAACTTCTTTCGAATACCATCAACCAATTCGATATCTGCCGTAGAAAAACCGTAATTATCTTTTAAAATCTTTTGATTTGTTACTTTTAGTATCTCCGAGATGTTTTTTTTAGCACGCATCATTTCATCAATAATGGGTAGTAATTTAGTGTTATTTTTATGATATGGAACAAGAATTTCTTCCGCTTCATTTGGCATGAGTTCCAAAACACCGCCACCATGACTACGACCAGATATCTCTGCAAATGCTAAAGAAAGCGAGTTGTAATAACTTGCTACTAAAGCTTCGGTGTCCACACCCTTGTTGAGGGTTACTCTATGCATAGTGTCAGTGGTATATGCCTTTGCGCTATTGATGATTAGCTTTGGGTAAAGATTATTTCTACGGATGAAGAGAGCATCGGAGATTCTTAATGAAGGGACAATCTGCCACTCGTCTCGTATTTTATTCTTATATCCTTCATGTAGTTTTTCGGATTCACCACTTTTAATATATTTCTTTGCACCAGTTCTATTTTTTAAATCAGCCATTTTTGGAAATACCAACAGATGAGACCTAGAATCTTTTTTATTATTCTCACTCCAGTCCTTTTTAGTGAAAATCACGCTGGGAACCTGCACGCTTCTCCCAACCATTGGATAAGCAAAGTCTTCCATTTCATAAGACTTCACGGTGGAAAGAGGCACAGTGAAAAATGGATTCGCTCCAGTAGTAATACCAACCTCTACTTTGGTATGCTCACCCAGTGTTGGGATGGTCTTCTTCTCTTTTAATTTTAGTAGAAAATCTATCTCTTTTTGGTTTAAGAAATAGAATGTCCATTTGTTGGTTTTAAAATCTATTTTCTTTTGCGGTGTTTTAAATTTATAAATATCAGTTTTAGATAGTTCGTCTGCATCTGTCAGCTCAATATGTTCAATCAAATGAGAGTCTGTTTTATTCTTTTCGCATAAAAGCAAAACCACTTCTTGTTGTATATCAGGAAAGACTAGCTTCTTAAAAGAAACGATTGTTATTTTGTTGTAGAAGTGGGATAGAAATTCTCTCAATGGTTGTGCGTACGAAACCTGTAATATTTCAGCAGGTAAAACAAAGCCCAGTTTCCCATTCTCTTTTAGAAGCAGACTTGAGCCAACGACGAAAGAAACCCAAGCGTTTGTAAGCTTTGAATATTTTAAGCCAGCCTTATCAAAAATTTTAGATGCAAATTGTTGCTGTTTTTTATCGAAGTATTGGAACCGAATGTAAGGTGGGTTTCCGACAATAAAATCAAACTTATCATCTGTTTGTAAGCAATACTTATGGAAGTCAGAATTAACTATTGTGGTTTTTTTTACATTAAGGTTCCGAGATTTTTCAGCTTCCTTTTTATCAAGTTCTACACCTGTTATTGAGTTGTATTTGTATGCACCATTTCTGATTTCCTCAAGAAATACGCCATCTCCACAACTTGGCTCCAATATATCCATTTTAGGATTACCATTAAAACCCCATTTCAAAATAAATGAGACAATACTGTTTGGGGTATAGAAACCGCCCCGCAATTTTTCTTTTGTGGCACTTTTAATCAGTTTCATATATTTGAGATATCAATGGAATCTTTTGGTCGCTTTCTCCGAGTCCATATAGTTTCTTTAAGGAAATTTCTAATTCCTTTTTCATAGAATCGAACTCTCTTTGCAATGGTACTAACTCTCGCTCATTGCTTAAATTTTGGTCAATTTTTTCTTGAGTCTTAATTAAACCCTCTTCTATATGAGATATCTCGTCGTGAAGTTCTTTCTCACTAGGGTTTGTAAAATCAATCACTCGTATCGGGAGTTTTTTAAGAACCTTTGTTCCTCTAGCTACGTATCCACCTCTGAATACTTCACCATATAGGGCGGAGTACCATTCAAGATATTTTGAATTTAGAAGTGCTTGAATGTAATAAATCGAATATTCACAATCAGACGGGAGAGTTATCATGCAGTAACCTGCGGTACCACCAGAAGAAATCAAAGCGCCAGAGTAATCAATTGCATATTTATTACCTTGAGAGAGAACGCCTACAATTATTTTTGCTGGTACGTCACACTTGTCTAAAGATTGATGTCTACCGTATCTGTACCACTCATCTGGGGTAGTAGGTTCGGGCTTAATATCTCTTGTAGATGCGCTTAACTTATCTTTATATGCAGATAGATATTCATAGGCTTTTGGAAACTCGGTCATCAATCGGCTAATTTCGATAAATTGAATTTCACCCGTTGGAGTTTTTTCGTATGGGTAAATAACAAAGGAATTTGCTTTCAATGAGCGATAAGTATTTAAATTATCTACACCACCCGATGTCTTAAAGTATGGCTTTGTAAGCTTTTTCTCTATTGTCCAGTCTTTGCCATCCTTCTGAAAATAGAAGTATCGCTTATCTTCTTTCTTGGGCGTATTGATATATATGTCATTGGCACTGGTTTGAATGCCATTGTAAATATTTTCATCACCAATTAGTTCAGAAAGAGTAATGCTCTGTGAGTTTATTCTCTCATAAACCTCTTTGAGTTTTCCTGCAACAAGAACCCAATCTTCCTCCAATTCATCAAATGCAACTGATTCAAACTCTTCTTGCTTAATATTTCGAGTTTTCCAATCTAATAAATCTCTAACTTCCAAAAACTCAAAAGAAGGGTGTTCTTTCTTCTGAACAATTAGCAAACAAGTATACGTAGTTTTATCTTCAAAAATCTGGTTCGCGCCAAAGGAAATAAGTTTACTTACAGCTTTATTGCTCTTTAGTAATTCACGAAGCATCTTCGCTGAACCCACCTTTGTAAACTTACTCGGTACGATATATCCTAAATATCCATTCTCATCGAGAAGACGATAAGCCATTTCAACGAATAAGAAATACTTATCAAACTGTTTGTATGCAGTTGAGAATTTCTCTTTGTATAAAGGAAGTTCTAAAGGAGTGAGTTCCTTCATGTCTTCGGTAGTCATGTATGGCGGGTTTCCAACTACCACATCGAACTTAATGTCTTTAAAATCAAATGGATTAATTGTTGAACGACTTGCTTCTGTTGTTTCAGAACTTTCAACCAAGCTGTTACCAAAATGTATTACGTTTGATATTTCTGGTAATGCTGGGGTAGGGATACTTGAATTGTTTTCATCTTCAAGAAGTTTTAGTAGGAGTCCGAATTTACATGCTTCAACAGCATTAAAATCTTTATCGATTCCAAATAAACAAGATTCGAGAACTTTTCTTTTTAGCTCAAATGGAAGTTTGTAGGTACTTACTCCTGTTTGAATAAGAACCTCTGGGGAATTCGCGATATAGTAGTCAATCAAAATGTCACTTACCAATTGATAAGTTTCAAGCAGAAAGGCTCCTGAACCACAAGCAATATCCGCAAATTTAGAAGCTAGAATTTCTTTGTCTGTTTTCTGATTACAGTACTCGCGAACAGTCTGCCGAAGAATGTCTTGAATAATGTAAGTTGGCGTTGTTACAACATCTCTACCAATATGGTCAGGCTTTTTCTCTAAAGTAACCTCACCGTCTTTAATAGCGAGGTATTGAGCCAAAAATATTTCATATATATTTCCTAAAATATCGGAGGCAAAGACAGCGAACGAATAAGTGCTTTCAGGATAATAAAGTTGTTTGATAATCAACCAAAAAGCCGAGCTATTATTGGTTATAATTTCTTCCGTTAAACCATGATTGAAAAGACCAGAGTTGTATTTCTTGTCGGCTTGATTGAATTTTTCGACCAAATCTTTGAAATTATCAGCACTGGCAATACCCAATAGGGTTTTATAATCTTCAAGGTTTCTGTCCTCTAGAACCCTTAAAAAGATGATGCTGTTGATATATCTTTGGACGATATCGTTTAGCTGTGCCTCATTTAAGTCATTTCTAAGACTAAAGATTTCTTTTCCCAAGACCAGTCTCCATTGGTTAATTTGATTAAGAAACAGACTGTCAACGCTAAACAGTTTTAGTCTTTCCTCAATATGCTCCCAAGTTTTATCAAAAGCCCCACTGTATACACTTTCACGCCCAAGTTCCTTTTGAATTTCCTCAAAAGCTTCTGCGTACTCCTTGTAGTGGTAAATCTTTATTCTTGATTTTGAGACACTGTCTGATTCTTCTACCTTTTCAGAACAATCGTAAATAGCTAAATATTCAAAATTAGATAAGACTGAAATCTTTAATTTTCCAGTAAACCCGTAGCGTCTAATTTGCTTTGCTGGTTCTGTGTCTGTTTCAATTTTGACGTTCGGTTTCTTTGCTTCAAGATAAAATTTTCTTTCGGAGAACAACCTGAAGGTGTAATCAGGTTTCTTTGTATTAGATGCAACATCTTCTTTTAAACCTTCTTCCAACAAAACTTCTCTTTCGTTTGTTGGTTTTCCTTCGGTGTTTCTTATATCCCATCCCAGTAGGTCAAACAGAGGGTCAAGAAAATCGGCTCTTAATTGCGTCTCATTGTAATGAGAAGACAAATAATGCTCTCTATCCGAGTCATATTTCGCAACAAGTTTTTCTAATAATATTTTGCTCATAACTATTTTGTGCTCACTTTATTTAAAAATGATTCGAATTCTTTTTTTTCAATACGAAATTCGCGTCCAATCTTGTACGCTTTCAAGCGCCGAGCCTTAATGTATCGGTAAATCGTCATAATATTTACCTCCAATAATCTCGCCAGATCCTCCGCTCTGTAAAATTCCTTTTCAGGCATAAATACATTATACTTTACAATGCTTTACATACCAATACCCAATTGACAAATAAAATCATACACAATTCATTTATACTAAAAGAAAAAGGTTCTCTATCTGGAGTGTTGTTATTTGATTTTGAATAATCCATAATTTCTCTTTGTACTACACTCATGACCATCGATAATTTTAAAAGAATAATTGAGTCAGGAAAAGAAAGTATATCTCTAGAATTCAAGGAATCGGAGTCTTGGGATAGTAGCCTAAAAAACAAATTGACCAAATTTATTCTAGCGGCTACCAATACACGAGAAGGTGGAAATCTTATCGTTGGTATAGATAATTCTGGGAAGCTGGTTGGAGTAAAAGCAGAACACCTAACCTCTTACAAAGAGGATGTAATAAAGGATTACGTCTCAAGGTATGCTGACCCGTATGCAAATTTTAGCGTAGATATAGTTGAACATGAGAGTAAGAACTACGTTGTTTTCACTGTTAGAGAATTTTCAGAGATGCCCGTCATCTGCAAAAAAGAAGGTGATGGTTTCAGGAAAGGTGCAATTTATATCCGAACAAGAAACCGAAGACCTGAAACTGTTGAGGTTCCAGATTCCGCCCATATGAGAGAGTTGGTTGAATTGGCAACTGACAAAATGAATGAGAACCTCAAGAAGCGTGGTTGGAATCGAGCTATTAGTGAGAGTGCCGCGAACAGCTTTCTTAGTCAGATTGAGGATTTAAACATATGACCGAAAAAGAACTACTAGACAAAATTAAATCAAGAGGCTATTGGAAGGTTCAATTCACACCTCTTAAATTCAATCAACTTCTTATTCCAGACAGGAAGCAGTTAATTGATATGGTAACCAATTACAGAGTGAAACTGAGAGGCTGGGATTATCCGCACTTGAGTCATTGGGAAAAACCACAAAGTCGTGAGGTTGTTATCGGAAAAGACTATATCGAGGGTGGGTGTGATTGGAACACACAGATTGAATTTTGGCGATTTTACCAAAGTGGTCAGTTTATCCACTTATTTGCAATGGATGAGGATTGGTGGGCTGAAGACGCCTGGGTAACTAGACCAGATTTAAAAGCACTTAAATCTGGGGATGCGTTTGGAACCATCTCTGCCATTTACACTGTTACAGAAATTTTTGAATTTGCTCACAGAATGGCAAAGCTTGGCGTTTATGATGATGGAATAAAAATATCTATAGGGTTGGTAAATACCAAAGGAAGAGTCTTAAAGGTTTTTGATTTTATGCGTGCTGATTTATTTATGGACTATAAGGCACATGATAATGTTGTACCTTTCGAGAAAGAGTTTACAAATGAGGAAATTCTTTTTGAACACAAGAAACTGTCAATAGATACGGTGTCGTGGATTTTTGAGTCGTTCGGTTGGGTGGATCGACCTAGAGGTGTGTTTGAGAAAGACCAAGACGATCTCTACAACAGGAGATTCTAAGTTCATTTTTTGTTTCTGTAATACGGAGAAATTCCTACCCTCGGAGCAATCGGCTCTTTTAGCGGTGTCTCCTTTATTTTATATCCAGTAGATTTTTTGTAAGGGATAAATAGTTGAAAAAGCCCATAACCATAACACATAGAAAGTGATAAAATTCACTTATGCGTATAAATAACTTTTTTAAACTCATTATCGCTATAGCGGTATCTGAAGTGGCGGGAATTATTGGCGCGTTTTTTACCACGCCATCCATTGACGGATGGTATGCGGGGATCGTCAAACCAGTGCTCAATCCTCCAGCATGGATATTCGGTCCGGTTTGGACAACACTCTTTGCTCTCATGGGCATTTCACTTTTTCTTATTTGGTCCTCCTACACCAAGGCTTCGGAGGATAAAAAGAAAGGGATTAAAGTTGCGTTAGTTTTGTTTGGGATTCAGCTCGTCTTAAACACACTCTGGTCAATTATCTTTTTCGGCCTGCACAGCCCGGGCGGCGCGCTTATTGAGATTGTATTCCTCTGGCTTGCCATTTTCGCCACGATTATTGCTTTCGCAAAAATATCTCCTCCTTCGTCCAGTATTTGGACTACGGCGGGACACGGCAAACTGGCAGCGTGGCTTCTCGTGCCATATATTCTTTGGGTCAGCTTTGCAATGTACTTAAACTACGCAATTTGGTCGCTGAATTAATTTTCACACATGTAATCGTCACTCTGATAATTCATGGCAAAAAAGGTTATAATGAAACCTATTGCAATGGACAACTATCCTGCTTTAGAAAAACGACCACTCCCTAAACCGCCGCACTGGAGCAAGGCGATTGGTGTTGGTATCGTTGTGATGGGTCTGGGTATCGGTACCGGGGAGCTTATCCTCTGGCCTCATTTGGTTACTAAGCATGGACTTACTCTGTTGTGGCTTGCTTTGCTTGGCATTGGTTTTCAGTATTTCATCAACAAAGAAGTAGCTCGTCATGAAGTTGCAACGGGCGAAGGATTTTTCACAACCTCGGCTCGTGTCGTGCAATGGTCTGTTTTTTTCTGGCTGTTCGCCGCGATCATTCTTTACATTTGGCCTGCATGGGCATCGGCAATCGGAACCACACTCACCGAACTTTTCGGATTTGGGACTCATCTTATATGGTCATGGGCTACCCTTGTTCTCGTGCTTGTTCTCACATTTAGCGGGCGTGTGGCGTACACAATGCTTGAGAAATCACTGAAGATAACGGTCCCTACTTTTTTTATATTGCTTGTTGCCATCAGTTTTTTTAATCTTTCTTTGGCTGACGTTGGAGCGGCTCTTAAGGGGATTGTTTCGTTCGGCACGATTCCTGAAGGCGTCAACACTTTTGTATTGCTCAGCGCGGTCGTATTTGCCGGAGCGGGAGGCATGCTTAATCTTGCGGTATCCCTTTGGTATCGAGACAAACAAGTGGGAATGGGTTCATATATAGGAAGGGTCACCAACCCTATTACGGGAAGAAACGAAGCAGTTTCCGCAACGGGATACACCTTTGACATGGACAATGCGGAAAATATGAAAAACTGGCGCGCGTGGATGCGTTACGTCAACATCGATCAAGGTATTATTTTTTTCGCGCTCGGGTTTACCACGCTTGTGCTTTTGGCAACAAATGCCTATGCCGTGCTCACACCAAAAGGACTGGTTCCGGAAGGACTCGATATAGCTGTTGTGCAGGCGCATATCTTCGGGGATGTGCTCGGTCCGATAGGATTTAAATTATTTTTGGTCATGGCATTTCTCATGCTCTTTTCTGTCATGTGGACGGTGATAGACGCGCTGACGCGCATTGTTTCAGATATTATTTACACCAATGCCCGAGCCGGAAAGTACAAAAAAGCTTTTTCAAAATTTGAACGTTTCTCAATCGGCCAGCTCTACTATGGCACGATCATTATTGTCGCGCTTCTTGGCGCGGTGCTTGTTCTCTTTGAGCAACCGCTGACGCTACTTGTTATTTCCGGAGTGCTGTCCGGGCTTTCTATGGCGCTCTACACACCTTTTCTCATCTACATAAATAACACGCGGCTCGCAAAACCACTCCGCCCCTCATTCTTCACAAACTTCGTCATGGTGTTAATATCAGTATTTTTTGCATATTTCTCTTATCGTGTAGTTCTGGAGGCCTTTTACAAGCTATTTGGATAAAAAATGAAGCTGTGTTTAGTTTACAAAATTTTTCTTGTGCTCGGCATAACTCTTGCATATCGATTTAACTAGACCTGGTCCTTTATATATAACGCCAGTAATTAGTTGAACCAAATCAGCTCCTGCATAAAATTTTTCGATTGCATCATGAGGCGACATAATTCCGCCGCAAGAAATTATAGTAAAACGTCTTCCGTACTTATCTCTGGTTAATTTTGTTAAATTTGTTGATAACGATTTGCAAGGTTCACCACTTATTCCTCCTCGGTATGTTTCCGGTCTTTCTTCGCTATGTATAAGCGAGTAATCTTTATTTAGATTGCCTATAATGACTCCTTTTATAAACGATTTATCAAGCACGGTGAGAAGCGCATCAAACTCGGTCCATCCAAGATTTATCGGCATTTTTACGTAAACAGGCTTGGTAACTTTTATATCTTCTAGGGCTGTCATTAAATTTGAGAGCAACTCCGGTGTTGTAAAAGTTTCTCCACCAAAGGAATTCGGGCAGGAGATGTTTATTGTGTAATAATCACCGATATTATTTTTATTGAGAATTCTTAAACATTCAACATAATCTTTTATACCTTTCTCAACTGTGGATGATTCAAGATCGTTGGTGCGAGCAATGCTAACACCTAAAACAAAATCTTTTTCAATTGGTTTGTTTTTAATTCTTGAAATAATTTTTTCTACTCCATCATTCCTTAGACCTTTGTTTACAAGCAGGCCTTTAGTGAGAGGTAAGCGTTTTAAGCGCGGGGTTTTGTTACCTTCGCATTTTCTTATTGTAATAGATCCTACTTCTACTCCACCAAACGATATTGACGAGAGCACTTGAGTTAACCTAGCATTATTGTCAAAACCCGCAGCCATTATTACAGGAGTTCTGAAGTGAATTCCATCTATCTGTTTAGATATATCTTGAGATTTATAATTATAAAAGATGCCGATTAATTTTCTGTAAAAAGACCTTGCTCCAATATATTCCCCAACATTTACAAAAAAATCATGAACTGTTTCAGGCGGTATTTTAAATAATATTGGTCTTATCAAATATTTGTAGATCATATTCACTTTAATATTGCATTAAATAATATATCTGTTCAAGAAGGGCTAGATTCTCTTAGACCATTATTTTGTTCCAGTATATAATCTTTGTATGCATATAAAAGTTAAAGTTTTTACTGAATCAAATAAAGAAGCGATTGAGAGAATTTCAGCGGATAAATTTGAGTGTCACCTGAAAGAAAAGCCTCAAAATAATGCGGCCAATAAAAAATTGCTATCTATTATTGCTGAATATCTGGGATTACCAGAGAATAAAATTAAAATCGTTAAAGGCCATCATAGTCCGAGCAAAATCCTTTCTGTCGAGCAAACTGTTTAATGTGGATAATTGTGGGTAGTAAAATTCATAGACGGTATATAATGTGGGCATGAATCCTGTAGTACCTGCCTGTCGGCAGACAGGGAATTTCAGGTTATGAATTCTTCGTACTGGAATGCGGTAATAAAATTGAGTTAATTATTAAGACAAATAACACTTTAAGGGTAGTCCTGTAGTAGAAGTGAAGTTTTCACTACGGGACGACCTGAAATTTCACTACGGGATGAAAAAATTACTAAAAGTCTCATCTTTATTAGCAATCATTGCAGGAGTTATTTTGGTAGCAGGTGGAATATGGGGTATTTGTTTTACTTATCAAAATATAGCGCAGGAAAAAATTGTGACACCAGAAGACGCTACTATTTCAAAAGTAGAGGTCAGGGGACCGTTCACACTCAAAGCACAGGTAGATATAATTAGAAAACATACTCTCGAATCAACGGGCGGAAAAACATTTTCTGAAATGCCAAGACAAATTCCAAAACTTGAAAATGGTTTGCCGGTTTTGGACGCAGAAGGTAAGCCTGTTATGGTTTCAAACACCGCTCGTGATATTTGGATAACCGCTACAACATTAAATACCGCTCTTAATTTAGGAATTTTAACTTACGTTTTCTCGGGGTTAATCTTATTGTTTGGATTAATTTCAATCTGGACGGGGATAGTGTTTCGTACTCTAAGCAAACAAGGAAACTTTGTTTAGTCACTACTCACAATTGGTAAATTGACGTTGAAAAACCACTGCCTATCCCGGGCAGTGTTTTTTTGATATATTTCGTAAATATTCTCCTTTTGTTATAATATAGGGATGAATCCCGTACGAAGTCACGGACACCCAGCGGGATTATTTATCTAAGAGTTAATATTTTATTACTTAATTTAAAGTAGGTTCAGGATAATTTATTTTGTCCGTGTCCTACTTCGTACGGGATGAAAATAAATATCAAAGCGACAAATATGGAGCTCGTGGAGAATGTCTCCAATTACGTAAATAAAAAAATCGAGTCAATTACAAAACTTGTAAGCAAAAAAGATACTGGGGCGCTTTGTGAAATTGAGGTGGGGCGAACAACAAAACATCATAAAAACGGGGACATTTTCAGAGCTGAAATTAAAATTCAGACACTGGGCCAGGTGCTGTATGCTTCTGCCGAAAAAGATGATATTTATGCGGCAATTGACGAGGCTAAAGATGAAATTAAAGAAGAACTTTTAAAGTTTAAAACCAAAAAAACGACTCTTGATAAAAAAAGTGGGGCAAAGGTAAAAAATACTCTTAAGAACATTAAATAGTAATCATCGAATACTTTTGAGGAAAGTTTCGTAAGATATTTCTTTTTTGTTTTGCGGGATAACTTTTTCGATAATTAATTTTTCGTCTTCAAACTTAGCGGAAGTGATAACAACTCTCAATTGCTCTCCTTTTGATTCTGTAAAAAAGAAAGCTCGTGGCCAAATATCATAGGCTAGAATTTTTTTGTAGTTTTCCCAAGCGGAGGTTGTTAAATCAATTAAAGCATCATTCTTTTCGATTTTCTTAGTGAAAGTCGCTTTTCCGTGATCTTGCGGTTTTTCTTTTATTTTTTCTGCTAGAAAATCAGGTAAAATTTCTGCGAATAATTCTGCCCCGAGCTCTGCAAGAAGGGGAGAAAGTGCGGAAGTTTTAAGTGGCCAAATATCTGTTTTAAGTTTTCTCTCGGCAATGATCGGACCATGATCAATCTCTTTGTCTAATCTAATTATTGTTACACCCGGCTCAATCTCCTCTAAAATTGTCGCTTGGATAGGGGAAGGGCCGCGAAGTTTGGGAAGTAATGATGGGTGAATGCTTAAGGTCTTGTGGGACGGCAAATTAAGTATCTCTTCGGGAATAATCTTCCCGTAAGAAGCTACTAGAAAGAAATCATACTGTGATTCTTTGAGTTTTGTTATCAAAGAAGAGTCAAGTTTTTTTGGCTGAATAAAATTTATATCGTTTTCTTCCGCCCAAACTTTAACCGGAGGAGGTGTAAGTTTGAGACCTCTTCCTTGCACTTTGTCTTCTCCACAAATTATTAACTTTGGAACAAGCCCCTTTTCTTTCAAGGAGGTAAGAAAATTTAATGCGAAAGTATCGGTGCCGAAAAATGCAAATTTAATCATGATTGTTTAATTGGATTTTTTGTTTGGCTCGTATTCTTCAATATCGGTTGCCTTGTCGATAAAGAGAATGCCGTCTAAATGATCAATTTCGTGCTGGAAAATCTGTGCCATTAAACCCGAAGCGCCTCTTTTTATTGGTTCTCCTTTTTCATTCATGGCTTCAATAGTCACTTGTTTTGATCTTTTAACTTTTCCATAAAGCCAGCGCACCGAAAGGCATCCTTCTTCCATTACAGCTCTTGTCTTCGAAGCTTTAACGATTTTTGGATTTATAAAAATTTCATCAGGGATGTTTTCTTTGATATCTTTCAAATCAATATCGGTTTCTTTTTTTTCTTGCATTTCTATGAGTTTTGGAACTTTGCCGGATACAACAAAAATGCGAAACGAAATATCAATCTGTGGTGCGGCAATAGCCACCCCATCTTCTTCGGCGTGGAGAGCTTCTTTCATATTTTCGATGATTTTCTGAATTTTCGGCGTTCCCAATTCTTCCGCAGAAACCTCTCTCGCAATTAGGTGTAGTGTTGGATTATCTTTTTGAATTATAGTCATTTTCATCTATTTTACTCGTAAGTTCACTATATCACTCGATGTTTGTTAAAAAAAGAGACCCTCCGCTAGAAGGATCTCCCTTATTGCCCGCTACACCTTGATCAGAATTGGTGCTTGAGAACCCTCGTTGTGTGGCCACCAGCAAGCCTCTATGGCGCGGGTGACAAGTTCGTTGTCCATAATCTCCCCGCAACTCTGTGGCCCAGCTGTGTTGTTAGTTTGGCCACGTATCAATCTCAAACGATGTTTCTCGCGGGTTTTTTGTGTCGTCTGCTCTTTCTTTTGCACATCTGTTCACCTCCCAGGTTAAGATGTAAAAATCCTTAAGAATTGTTGCACACTTCTATTTAAAAGTCAAAATTTGAAAAACTACAGAATATTTTCAGGGTCTACCTTGATTATGAATTTTAACGATAAAGCATTTAATTTTTGAATTATATTTTTATCAGGCCAATCCGTCGGTGGCATTTTTAGGAGCACATTCATAATATATTGTCCTCTAACTTTTGAAATAAAAGATGGATAAGCCAAAGGGGCGTTCTCCTTAAACAATTCCACAACTTTTTCCGTTTCTCTTTCTACGGCTTCTTGTTTCCCTTGAATAGTTATTTTTATAAGAATCTTAAAAGGTGGGTAACCAAGAGTTTCTCGAAGTCCAATTTCTTCACGATAAAAATCAATTAAATTTCCTTCCAATAAATATTGCCAAATTTTAAGATCAGCGTGTCTGGTTTGAATCAAAAAGTTCTTTATAACCTTTGAACGTAATCGTAAAAGCAGAGATAATATTTTCTCATTAATTCTAAAATCGGGGATTGAAAATAGGGAATCAATCGCTCCACAGACAACATTGTCTATTTTCTTATCCAAATATAAGAGGGCCATTTCTCCACCGATTAAAATTGCGCCCGGAGTCTTGAGAAATTCTGCAATTTTTGCCCGCGCTTGTTTTCCTGTTTTTTCCGTTTCTTTGTCCAGTAAAAAAATGGGAGCATTGGGAAATGATTTTTTAATTTCAATTTCAAACAATTCAAGCCCGATTCCTGTGCCTTGCAGTCTCCAACTATCGCAGTTCCCGCATTTAATTTTAGCGTTTTCTCTGTGGTTACATTTGTGGCAGAGCAGGAATCGTTCTTTGCCCACTTCATGCAGGGTGATTGGCGCAGAGCAATTTGGACATTTAAAACTTTCTCCGCAATCTTGGCATTGAATCAGAGGGTTTAAGCCTTTTCTTGATCCATAGATAAAAGTGAGTGTTTTGTTTTTTTGAGCCTCATTCAAAAGTTCTATGAGTTCCGGAGTTAAGGGCGAGAATTTTTCTTTGCCAGTATTTTTTTTGAAAATAGCGAGAGATTGGCTGGCTCCATAAATAGCTCGAAATTTTAAAGGGGTAAGATCGGCGAATTCCAAATTCTTTTCTCGAAAAAGAGTTTCTGTTCGGAGCAGAGTGTCCCCAAAGAGAAGTCTTACCCCTCTTTTTTTTGAGAGAATCTCGGCAAAAACTCTCATATCTAAATACGGACGGAGTAGTTGTCTGTATGCTGAACTGTTTTCTTTTTCAATGATTATGATATTAAAGTCGGCGCGAGGGAGGTACATAAATTGGGGAGTAGCGATAACAAGTACCGGGTGAGTCTCCAAAAGGGCTGTTTTCCATAAATCAATCAACTCTTTTTTCTTCAAACCGTTATTTAGGCAAAAGGTGTAATTTTCTATTCCTTTCTCTAAAAATTCTCGGGCTGTTTTTATGTCTTCGATGGTTGGGACAATAAAAAGAACAGAAGAATCTTTGGCGAATTCTTCTCTTATAAGACTTTTATAGGTTGAAAATCTCTCTTCGTCACTTGCTTGAATCAGTAATTTTTCGTGACTGTTTTTCAAGAATTCGCTTTCCTCCGGGATTTTAAATCCATCATCCAAGTTTTCAAGAATTGTTTTTGGAAAGGAGCTTCCTAAGACGGCACCCGAGGTGCTCGCAAAGAAATTCGCAACCTCTTTAATTGTTTCTATAAAGGGACTCGGTAAGAATCGCTCCATTTTTATAGAATTTATTTTTTTAACTCGAAAATCAGCGCCCTTGATTTGAGACTTGGCATCAGCGATAGGTCGTTTGTCTATTACGAGCGCCTTAACCATTTTTTTCCGTACAGGAATTTCTACCAGAGACCCGAGGGGAATATTTTTGGCACTAAAATAGGTCAATTTTTCATGGAGGATGCCTTTGGCGATAGGTATTACATCAATAATAAACATGACACTATAGTACCACTAGAAAAGGTAGAGTGATAGATTCAAAAAAAACCCCGTAGTAGATTTTGGCATAGCAACTCTGTTGCAAGGCAACGATGCCAAAATTCACTACGGGGTAAAAAACACCCGTCATGTCCTTTGGGGGACACAACGGGTGAGTGTTAGAAGTTCCATCGAGCCTACAGTTCTCTTTCGGCTCAAAGGTTCTCCACAACGGGCCGACTTCTTGTCGTATCAGCTGGAGAGCTTCATCTTGCGCATGTGTCCTCCTGCGAACGTTGTTCGGCACAGATCGTCCTGTGGCGTTGTGCTACGTTAGACGACCTGCTTCTTGCAAAAATATACCACAAGTCAGTTTGTGCACCAAACTCAAAATCAAGTCGAATTTTCGTTTGACAAAATAGATAAAATATGTATACTTATTGCAGACAGTCCGTAAGAGCTTGCTCATCCCGAGCATGTGTTTCGGACTAAAGGTAGTTCTTCTATGACACTTTCGGGTAGAATGCAGCGTAAGCTGCGCGATGTCGGTTTCGTGAACATCACAGGACTCTATCCCCATCGTCCTGTCGGGGATGCTTTCTGGGTTGGTAGTCAGCTCGGGGATCTTCTCGGCCATTCATGCGAGGCGGTTCTCACTCTTCAAGATCATCAAGATGATGATGCTCGGGTCTGTGTGGACGCGATCGTCACTCGCGAGGGTGAAGTGTGGGTGGCACCAGCTGGCACATCTCAACTGGAGGTTGCAAGACCACTGATCCGCAAGCTTGCACCAGCTGGTTACGACGATGTTGGCGTTGACTTTGAGGTCAAGATCGACGACTTCTTTCGTGCGGCAGTGCCGAAGGTGAACTGGGCATTCGAAAGAGAACGCGCCAGAAGCTGATCGTCTCGGAGTCCCTTGCAGGAACGTTTCTGCAGGGGCTCTTTTTTTATACTAAAAGTCTCTTAAGATTTTGATCTTAGCGCCGAGGTCGTTTAGACGTTTTATTAAATCTTCGTAACCACGATTTATGCTGTAAATATTTCGGAGGACCGATGTTCCTTCGGCCGCGAGCATACCTATAAGAATAATTACTGCAGGACGAAGAGCTGGAGGGCATATTACTTCAGCCGCTTTAAGGCGTGTGGGGCCGGTAATATAAATTCGATGAGGATCAGCAAGTAAAGTTTCTGCGCCCAACTTATCGAGCTCTTTATAATGAATCGCTCTTTTTTCATAAACCCAGTCGTGGATGAAAGTGGTGCCTTTGGCTTGAGTTGCGATCACTGCAAAGAAAGGAAGGTTGTCGATGTTAAGTCCCGGATATGGACGGGATTCTATTTTTTCTTCAAGCGCTACAAGCTTTGAGGCGCTGGTTTTTATATCAACTAAATTTGTTTTTTCATTTAGAGCTTTGTAATTTTTCAGAATTTTATATTTGAAACCCATTTTTTCGAGTTTCAAAAGCTCGAGCTCGAGAAAGTCAATCGGACAGCGTTTGATTGTGATACTCGAATTGGTAGTGGCGGCGACAGCTAGAAAGAACATTGATTCGATTGGGTCTTCGCTCAAGTAGTAAGTGACTGGCGTATCAATATTTTCTTTACCGTGAATTACGAGGGTGGTCGTGCCGATACCTTCGATTTCTACTCCAAGTTTTTGCAGGAAAAAACAAACTTCCTGACCCATGTAATTGGCTGAAGCGAATTTAATTGTCGTTTTGCCGGGAATGCGTGCGGCCGCGATGATCGTATTTTCTGTTACGGTGTCCCCAGATTCATAAAGAACAATTTCATTTGGATGAAGTTCCGGTGCGCTTACCTCGTAGTATGTTGATTTAGTAACAATATTTACGCCAAGTTTTTCCAAGGCAAAAAAATGAGGTTTGACTGTGCGGGAGCCGAGTTTGCAACCTCCTGCTTGGGGAAGTTTGAATTTTTTAAGGTAATGCACAAGTGGACCAATCAACATGATGATGCTTCTGGTTCTTTCGGCCGATGTTTTATTGATATTCTCGAGAGAAATTTCTTTTGGCGGTTTTATTTCCAAGTCATTACCATCCCACTTAACAGAAACACCGATGCTTTGGAAAACTTCAATCATCCTAAAAACTTCTTCTATTTTTGGAATGTTTTTTAAAGTGGTTTTGTTTTTGTTTAGTAGAGAAGCGGAAAGAAGTCCCATGGCTCCGTTTTTGGAAGTTTTGGTTGTAACTTCACCGGAGAGTTTTGTACCACCTTCAATTTGAATATTCAAAGCGCCAGTGCCAAGGCTTACGATTTCTTTATTGAGTGCACGGCTAATTTTAGAAATCATTTCCGTTGAAAGATTTTGTTCGCCGCTTTCAATGCGGGCGACAGCGCTTTGAGTTGTGCCAAGTTTCTTGGCAAATTGTTCTTGAGTAATATTTTGCGCTTCACGAAGTTCTTGGATTAGTTTACCGATTGATGAAGAATCTGTTGCCATGGATTTGAGTTTATATGTTAAGTAAGTAGTATAGCATATATGCTATATATCTTCAATCCTGTAAAATCTGAAATTCGAATACCAAAATAGTATTTAATTCTCAATTATCAATGAAAAAATCAGTTAATTGTTTGAACATTGAGAAATTGAAAATTCTTTTACCGCCAAATCCATCAAAAAGAATTAAAAATTCATATTGTTTAAATTCAAAAAAAAGCATATTATACCTTTATCTATGGGTATTTTCTCCAAAAAATTAGGAATCGATCTAGGTACGACCAGTGTTCTCGTATATGTACCTGGCAAAGGCGTTGTCTTAAACGAACCTTCGGTTGTAGCAGTGTCTGAAGAAGATAATAAAATTTTGGCAATTGGTCTCGAAGCCAAAAAAATGATAGGTAAAACTCCGGAAAATGTTATTGCTTATCGACCGATGCGGGACGGTGTGATTGCGGATTATCGAGTGACAGAAGCAATGCTTCGGTATTATATAAAAAAAGCACTCGGTAAATGGAATATTGTGAAGCCCGAAGTTTTAGTTTCAGTGCCAGCTGGAGTAACTTCGACCGAAAGAAGGGCGGTGATTGAAGCGTCTCTCAAGGCAGGAGCTAAAAATGCTTATATTGTTAAAGAACCAATATTGGCTGCGATTGGCGCGGGAATTCCTATTTATGAATCGGTTGGACACATGATTGTGGATATCGGCGGAGGTACGACTGACGTCGCGGTAATTTCTCTTGGAGGAATTGTGGCGGCGACTTCGGTGAAATGTGCTGGAAATAAAATTGATGTTTCGATTGCGGATTATGTGAAGAAAAATTTTAACTTGGCGATAGGGGATAAAACAGCTGAAGATATAAAAATCAAGATTGGTTCAGCAATTCCGCTTGATGAGGAACTAACTCTTACAATTAAAGGACGAGATTTTATAACCGGTCTTCCAAGATCGCTTGATGTTAAAACTAATGAGATAGTCAAAGCGATTCACCATGAACTTAAGGAAATTGTTAAAGCAATAAAAGATGTTTTTCAAGACACGCCTCCAGAATTAGCTTCTGATATTATTGACCGTGGAATTATCATGACGGGAGGAACTTCACAACTCCGAAATTTACCAGAACTTATTTATAGAAGGACGGGGGTGAAAGCTGTTTTGGCCGATAATCCAATTTATTGTGTGGCTAGGGGGACGGGAATTGCGCTTGAACATCTGGATGTTTATAAGAAATCCATCATGGCCAAGAAGTAGAACTTCCATATTTGGCCAATTTCTTTGCTAAAACTTCCGCTCTTCACTCGCCGTATTATTAAATACGTCTCGCTACAGTGCTCAGTTTTATCAAACAACTTGTCTCAAATCTGAAAGTTCTACCAGTATTGAATTTTTATGGAGAAAGATTTAATCAAAAAGCATCATGCGTTTTTGTATATTTCAGAAGATGAAAACGCTCTTTTGATTTTGACTGATTTTTTAAAAACTAATCTCGATTTTGATATAAACAGTAATCTGGATTATTGGCAGAAAGACACGGACACTTTTGGTATTGATGAGAGTAGGGAATTAAAAAATCGACATTTAAGTAAAGCTTTGGGAGAAAGCGGCCGCAAAGTTTTTGTGGTGCGAACAAAATTTATTACAAACGAGGCCCAAAACGCTCTTTTAAAAATTCTGGAAGAACCGCAACCAAATTCTTTTTTCTTTTTTATTTTACCTTCTTCAGAAAATTTATTGCCGACTCTCATGTCGCGGTTCATGCCCATTAAAAGGATGGCCGATCGTCCGAAGCGGGAAAAAAGTGTTGCGGCGCCATTTGAAATGGACTATTTTTTGAGTTTGAGTATTCCGGCAAGGATTCGACTTTTGGCGCAAATTATAGAAGATAAAGACAAGGGAGAAGCAAAGAAATTTTTAAATCACCTAGAAGTAGCCTTAAGAAAAAAAGTTAAATTGAAAGAAATCAGTGACGAACAAGTAAACGCTTTTGAAATTATTTCTAAAAGCAGAAATTATCTCAACAATCGCTCCGCATCGGTAAAAATAATTCTCGAAAATGTAGCGATGGTTATACCACGAGTATAAAGTTAAAAGTGTACCTGCCTGCCGACAGACAGGAAGTTATAGTGTTGAAAGTAAAAAAGAAAGGCCTCGATCAGAACTTGTCTGCGAGACCTTGTGGGGGCTAGTAAGGGCGAACTTTACTATGCACTCTTCGTTGCTCCATTGCCTTGATACGTCCTAGTGCTTTTTTAAGGACATGTTGTGGCACCTGTTCTATGGGCGTACATGATTGATCACACTGGTATACATAAACGCTGTATATATCTCCGACAAAACCACCGGGCACAAGATCTATGTGGTATTTTTTGCCACGAGATTTGACACACCATGTTTTTCGCTTAGCATCAACAAAGTAAAAAAGATGCCCTTTCATCACATTTCTCCTTTGATTGAGTGTTTATAGAGAACATTTCTAATACAATTTATACAGTACTCTGATATTCTAGTCAATTTCCTGAACATTTGATCTTGACTTGTTGGTATTCACTGTGCTATAAAAGAATCAGAGCCAGATATCTTCTTCTGGTGGCTAAAGCCATAAAATGTGGCAACAAAGTTCTTTTGGAGGATCGAAAATGACGAAGGGTGAAGGTGGACTGTTGCTACTCTTGGTTTCCGTAGTCGGCTTGTTTCTTGTCGGGCTCTTCAAGAGAGAGACGCATGTTCTGGACAATCTCACCTTCTACGAAGGGGAGACGAAGAACTACTGGGTTACCATCATCGAGGAGAAGAAGCCGACCGATCGGCAATTCTGTAGTCAGTGGGTTTGCCTCAAGGCCAAGTTCTCTTCGGAGAACGAGGCTTCGTCAATTATCACTCGCGACAATCGCAACGGTCGGGTGAAGGATCACATCTGCATTCGGGAGTATCGGCCCAATTCCCATGGACTAGCCTTCGAGTGGTATAGCAATATCGGTGAAGCGGATCCGGGTATGCATCAGATATCTGGTTCGCAACTTTGGTTTGCCAGCGAACATTTGGAAATAGCCGTGGACAAGGTCCACAATTCCGGACACATAGTTCCCAATCCTCCTGCGAACTGGCCAGGTATGGAAAAGTTCGAGAAGTAGCGAGGCGTCAAACATCTCGCATCGCCCGCCAATAGTCTTCGGACACTTGGCGGTTTTTTTATAGATTAATTTTGACTTAAATACGATTTTTATCTATTCTTTTGTATGATGGAAGAAGCAAAGAAACAGGAAAAAAAGCCAATTGAAAATATTAATCTAGTATCTTTTGCTTTTGATCTAGGTTTTACGATCGCTATTCCACTTGTTGTGTTTGCATTTCTAGGAAGATTGGCAGATAGGTACTGGCAGATTTCTCCTTGGGGTTTGATTTTGGGTCTACTTTTTTCGATAATAATCACGACAGTTTTGATAAATAGAAAAGTCCGTCAACAGTTAGATAAGTTCAATAAGTTGTAAAAGTTTAAGAAGTAAATTCAAGGTTCATGAATTAGAAATCTTAAATCATAAATCTTAAATCATAAATCCTTTAACTCTATGGTTCACGTCTCAATTGCTCCAGAAATATTATTTACCTTTCTCGGAATACCAGTTACAAACACACTTCTTACCTCGTGGGTGGTGATGGTTTTTTTGATAATTATTTCAATAATTATTTCTCGAAACATAAAAGAAATTCCTGGTAAGTTGCAGAGCATTACTGAAGTTATTATTACCAAACTTGCTGATTTTTTAGAAACAATTGCCGGAAGCAAAGAGGTTGTACGAAAGTTTTTCCCGGTTGCGGCTACAATTTTTATCTTTATTCTTTGTGCTAACTGGATTGGAATTTTGCCAGGAGTAGGAAGTATAGGATTTACTCATGTTGAAGAAGCACCAATCCATGCAGAAAATAAAGGTGAGATTGTGACAGAGGTCACGAAAGGAGAAACTGAAGAACCGCAGGAATCATTCGTGCCTCTTCTTCGTTCGGTTAACTCTGATCTCAACATGACTCTCGCGCTCGCGCTTATCATTGTAACCATGAGTCATATTGTTGGGCTCGTAACAATTGGCGTTCGAGATCATATCGGCAAGTTTTTTAGTTTTAAAAGCCCAATAAAATTTTTTGTAGGGCTTTTGGAGTTTGTGAGCGAAATTGCAAAAATTATCTCTTTCTCTTTCCGACTTTTCGGTAACGTCTTTGCTGGGGAAGTGCTTCTCGTCATCATTGCATTCCTTGTGCCTTATATCGCTCCGATTCCATTTTTGGGCCTTGAAATTTTCGTTGGTTTCATTCAAGCTTTAATCTTCACAGTTCTTACAATAATGTTTCTTGGAGCTGCTACGACGGCACACGAGGAAAGCCATTAAAATGTTTGGCAAATTAGATAAAAGAGGTTAATATATTTGTTATCGGGCCTAGTGCCCCTTTATTTATTATCTAAACTAATCTAACAAAAAAACATGGAAAGTATAGCAGCAGCAATAGCAATAGGAATCGGAGCATTAGGTCCAGGTATTGGTATAGGAATGCTCGCAGGAAGAGCAATGGAAGCAATTGGACGAAACCCAGAAGCAGCCCCAAAAATACAGGCAGCTATGATTTTGGCAATCGCATTTACCGAGGCAATCGCTATTTATGCGTTGGTAGTAGCACTTATCATCAAGTTCGTCTAGCTTTTCATCCAATTTTAGCGAATTGCGTCGTTACCGCCTACGTTTGCTCCCGATTTGTCCAAGAGCAAGGCGATTGGTTACAAATCGCAGTGCCTTAGATTCATCGAGGCCTCCCGCAATGTATAAGTACATACATTTTGGTTGGCAAGCCTCGGCGGTGCCTAGCACTTCATCTAAAATTGAATGAAAATCTTTTTTGCCATTCTTGTCTTGAATCGTGAATCTTGAATCATGAATCAACGTTTTTAATTTCTAATCTCAATGGCTGAATTATTTACAAATCTCGGAATAAACTGGAAAGTCTTAATTGCCCAAATAATAAATTTCGGCATTCTACTTTTTATCTTGAAGTATTTTCTATATGGTCCAGTTATGAAAATGCTTGATTCTCGCAAGGAGAAATTAGAACAAGACAAAAAACTTAGCGATTCACTCAAAGAAAGGATAGAAGAAATAGAAAAATTGAAAGAAAAGACCTTGGATCAAGCTAGAGAGAGTTCTCAAAAGCTCATTAAAGACACAGAGAAATTGAGTCTCGCTTTAAAAGAGAAAATGATGAATGAGGCACGAATTGAGTCTGAAAAAATTCTCTCCCGAACTCAAAAAGATCTAGAAAATCAGAAAATACAAATAAAAGAAGAAGTTAAAAAGGAAATTGGGGCGATTGTTGTGTCTGCACTTGAGAAATCAATGGGGGATTTTATTGATGCGGGTGCCCAAGCTAAACTTTCGAAAAAAGCGACAGAATTGATTTTGTCTCGCTCTGCGAGATCTGGCGAAGTCTAGAGAAAAAAGTTAAAAAAATGAAATACACTTCAAAACAATATGCCAAAGTTTTAGTGGAACTTGTAAAAGATGAAACTCCAAAAAACTTAAGCACTATTTTTGGAAAATTTAGAGAAATGCTTTCCAAAAATGGCGATACGAAATATTTGAATGATATTTTGTTTTATTTTGAAAAATATTTAGATGAAGCGACGGGCGTGGTAAAAGTGGAAGTAACCACTGCGGCAGATAAGCCCACGTCTTTACCGGCTAAAATTGGAGGTAAAACAGTCAAAGTTATTTCAAAAGTCGACCCAACCCTTTTAGGGGGAGTGCAAATAAAAATAGGGGATTTGCTTATCGATAATTCAGTGAAAAATCGTTTGAAAATAATGAAAGAAGCTATATCTTAAGATTTTAAAAATATGGATATTTTACAACAATTAAAAAAAGAAATTTCTGGCATTAAAGGCAGTCCGTCTGTTAGCAATGTCGGCGAAGTTTTACGCGTGGGGGATGGGGTCGCAATCATCCGAGGATTATCTGGAGTAAAGTCTTCTGAAATTTTGGAATTTGAAAACGAAAAAGAAAGCGAAAAAGTAACCGGGCTTGCATTGAACCTTGAAGAAGACACGATCGGCGCGATTATTCTCGGAGATTCAACCAAAGTTATTGAAGGACAGAGAGTAAAGGGAACCGGCCGCATTCTTTCGATTCCCGTTGGCTCGGAACTTTTGGGTAGAGTAATCAATCCACTTGGCGAACCAATTGATGGAGGAAAAGCATTTGATAAAAATAAAGTTGAGCACTATCCACTCGAAAAAGTTGCTCCAGGAGTTATAACCAGAGAATCGGTAAAAGTGCCACTTCAAACTGGTATTAAGGCAATTGACGCGGTGATTCCAATCGGCCGAGGTCAGCGTGAGCTTATTATTGGTGATCGTCAGACCGGAAAAACCGCAATCGTTATCGATACAATCATCAATCAGAAAAATGATGTTCGAAATGGCACTCCGATCTGTATTTATGTTGCGATTGGTCAAAAAGAATCAAAAGTTGCTCACATTGTCGAACAATTAAAAAAGTCTGGAGCAATGGATTACACGGTCGTGGTTGTTGCTGGCGCCGCTTCTCCTGCGTCCCTCCAATATTTAGCTCCTTATGCTGGATGTGCTATCGGTGAATATTTTATGGATAAAGGAAAGGACGCTCTCGTAATTTACGATGATCTTTCGAAGCACGCTTGGGCATACAGACAAGTTTCTCTTCTTCTGCGACGCCCTCCTGGCCGCGAAGCTTATCCTGGAGATATTTTCTATCTTCACTCAAGACTTCTTGAAAGAGCGGCGAGATTAAGTAAAGAATTTGGAGGAGGATCTCTTACTGCGCTCCCAATTATTGAAACTCAACTCGGAGATATTTCAGCTTATGTGCCAACAAACGTTATTTCCATTACTGACGGGCAAATTTATCTTGAACCCGAACTTTTCTATCAGGGAATAAGACCAGCTATCAACGTCGGACTTTCAGTGTCGCGTGTCGGTTCATCGGCCCAGACAAAAGCTATGAAAAAAGTTGCGGGTACTTTGAGGCTTGAACTCGCCCAATTTAGAGAACTTGCGGCTTTTGCGCAGTTTGGTCAGGAACTCGATCAAGCAACTCAAAAAAAGATTAATCGTGGACAACGATTGGTTGAATTATTGAAACAGCCACAATATGAGAGTATGCCATTTGAAAAGCAGGTTATTTCTCTATATGCCGGAGTAAATGGTTATATTGATGACGTGCCTCTTGCGTCAGTCTCTTTGTTTGAAAAGAAACTCTTAGAATTTATGAATGAAAGACATGCAGAGGTCTTGAAAGAACTTCGAGAGACTGCCGAGATTACAGCGAAGATTGATGAAAAGATTAAAACGATTATTTCAGATTTCAAGAAATATTTTAAATAGAATTTGTTAATTCGGCGCACTTCTTTGTTGCTTCGCTCCGAGCCTCCCTCAACGTATTATTAAATACGTCTCGGTACGGTTCTCACTCGCGCCTCGAATTGCATCCAAATTAATTAAATTCTATTAAGTCCCAAAGTTTACAAATATTATGGCCAGCTCACGACAACTAAAAAACCGCATTCGTTCGACTAAAAACATCGGCCAGATTACCAAGGCGATGGAAGCGGTTTCGGCTGTCAAAATGAGAAAAAGCGAGCTTGTAGCTTTGCGATCTCGGCCGTTCTCTTTCGCCGCTTTGGATATTCTGCAAAATACTCTTTCAAAAATTGATCTTGGAGAGCTCCACGAGAATCCATTTTTAAATCAAAGAGAAATAAAGAAAATCTGTCTCATTGTGGTAACTTCTGACAAAGGACTTGCCGGAGCTTTTAACACTAATGTTCTTCGAAAAGCACAGAAATTTATTGATGAAGCGAAAGCCCCAGTGGATGTTATTGCGGTTGGAAAAAAAGGTAAAGATTACTTCGGTCCGACGAAGCTCGGTAGAGCGAAGGCGACTTTAATCGCCGAATTTTTGAAAGCTGGAGATTTTACAGAGGCGGAAGAAACTCTTCCGATTTCAAATTTAATTTATGAACTTTACAACAAAGGTGTCTATCAGGAAGTCTTAATTATTTATACCAATTTTATTTCAGCTTTGAAGCAGGACGTAATAATTCGAAAATTAATTCCTTTCACGCTTGAAGCCATTCGGGACGTAATCTCAAACATAATCCCACGCGAAGGAAAATATTCTCATATCAGAAACTCATTTGAAGAAGATAAAAAATCTGGATCTAAATATCTCCTCGAACCTAATGTGAATGAAGTTTTGCATGATTTGTTGCCATTTTTGATTGATATCGAGGTTCACACAGCAATTCTTGAAGCCAACGCTTCCGAGCACTCTTCGAGAATGATTGCGATGAAGAATGCCTCGCAAAACGCGATCGACATAGCCAATCGGCTTCGAATTACATACAATAAAACCCGCCAAGCTCAAATTACTAAAGAACTCATAGAGATTACGGCAGGTACTGAAGCGCTTTCAAAATAATTAAAATCTAAATTTAATAACAAAACAATGACACAAAATACTAAAGGAAAAATAGTTGCCATCACAGGTCCAGTCATCGACGTTGAATTCGAAGGTGGGGTTCCTTCGATTTATACTGCACTTGAAATTGTACGACCAGATAACGCCGGAAAGCTTGTTCTTGAGGTAGCTCAACACTTGGGAAATCAGAGAGTAAGGGCAATTGCTATGGGACCAACGGAAGGATTTATTCGAGGTGCGGAAGTTTTAAGTACGGGTAAGCCAATAAGCGTTCCAGTGGGCCCAGGAATTTTGGGTAGAATGTTTAATCTGCTTGGAGAACCAATCGATGGTTTGCCAGCTTTACCAACAAATACTCCTCGTAAGCCGATTCACCGCAAGCCGCCAGAATTTACAGAACAATCTACAGAAGTAAAAATCTTTGAAACTGGCATCAAAGTTATTGATTTAATCTCTCCTTTCATTAAGGGAGGGAAAATTGGTCTTTTTGGGGGTGCCGGAGTAGGAAAAACAGTTTTGCTTCAGGAATTAATTCGAAACGTGGCGACAGTGCATCAAGGATATTCAGTTTTTGCCGGTGTGGGAGAAAGAACTCGTGAAGGAAATGATCTCTATAATGAAATGAAAGAGTCGGGGGTGTTAAATCAAACCGCTCTTGTTTTCGGACAGATGAATGAAGTGCCGGGTGCGCGCCTTCGTGTCGCTCTTTCGGGCCTCACCATGACAGAACACTTCCGTGACGCCGAAGGAAAAGACGTATTGCTTTTTATCGATAATATTTTCCGCTTTACCCAAGCAGGTTCTGAAGTATCAGCTATTTTGGGAAGAATGCCATCGGCCGCTGGATATCAACCAACTCTTGCGACAGAAATGGGTGAACTACAAGAAAGAATTGCTTCTACAAAGAAAGGATCTGTAACTTCTGTGCAGGCAGTGTATGTGCCAGCAGATGATATTACCGACCCGGCTCCAGCTACAACTTTTGCCCATCTTGATTCAACGATCGTGCTTTCCCGTGCTTTGACTGAACTTGGAATTTACCCGGCAATTGACCCACTTGAATCAATCTCAACCGCGCTCGATTTAAATATTGTTGGCGAAGAACACTACAAAGTTGCTCGCGAAGTTCAGAGAATTATTCAACGATACAAAGATCTCCAAGACATCATTGCGATTTTGGGAATTGAAGAATTGTCAGAATCCGACAAACTTCTTGTGGATCGAGCTAGAAAAATTCAAAAATTCCTCTCCCAGCCATTTAACGTGGCTGAAGCCTTTACTGGTAGACCTGGAAAATTCGTAACACGAAAAGAAACCGTTCGTGGTTTCAAAGAAATTATTGAAGGAAAACATGACAGCGTGCCGGAGCAGAATTTTTATATGATTGGCAGTATCGACGAAATCAATAAATAGTTATAACTTCCACATTTGGCCAATTTCTTTGCTAAAACTTCCGTTCCTTGCTTCGCCGTATAAGTACATACGTCTCGCTTCGGTACTCAGTTTTATCAAACAACTTGTCTCAAATCTGGAAGTTCTAAAATCTCAGCTTTACTTAAATGAAAATATCAATTCATTCTCTTGAAAAAACTCTCTATGAGGGCACAGGAAAAGTTGTCAGTCTCCCCGCAGGGGAAGGGGAGATTTCTATTCTCGATCATCACATTCCTCTTATTACAATTTTAAAAAAGGGAGATATTAAAATCAAAGATGAAGCGGAAAATCTCAATTTTCCTATTGAGTCTGGTTTCGCCGAAGTTTCGGGGGATAAGGTGACTATTTTGATTAAATAACCCCGTAGTAGATTTTGGCATAACAACTCCATTGCAAAAGTAACAATGCCAAAATTCACTACGGGGTAAAAAAAGGGCTCACGCACACACCAAGCAGACCAGCAGTCAAAGGAGGAGTGTGTGCACATGAGCCCTGGGGTAGGTGATGATTCCGACTGAAGAACGTTGCCGAATACCGCCACCTTTCCTTAGAGAGAATATAATATCTTTAATAAAAAAAGTCAACCAATTGACTCCGTGGTGTGTTTTGTGTTATATGTTAGGTAGGAAATTTGTTCTTTTTTGGACTCTAAACCACAACATTCAACAAACGGGAGGCTAAATGCCAGTTCTTCAACTGCAGTGGTCGGAACATGAGCTATGTATTGCGGCTCACGAACGTCTGTTCTGTCGACTCGAATGCATGTTCCAGACCGCGAAAGGTCGGAAAGGCTACGAGGACATCCAGAAGCAAGGGAACGGCCTTTCTGGATTCGTGATCGTTAGTTGGGAAGAGAGTGACGACCCCAAACAATTTGCATGGGATTTGGCTGGTGACGGACTTTGGCACGATTTTGGGGATGAGACCGTAGTGGAAAATCCCCCGATGTGTGCCAAGCTCCAAACACTTTTCTCTCATCTCACGAGACTTAGGGCCGAGAATCCCAATATGAGAATTGGTGTTGCGTTCTGGAGGCATCCCGAGGCAGATAATCCTGCTCTGGAAAAGTACGAGAAGATGACCGGCTTCCGTTTCCCCGGTTCACCCAGACAGTAGGTCTCAGCCCACAACTCATTCGCAGTTGCGGGCTTTGTTTTATCCTTAAATCTTTCCCAAATTTTCATTTTTTGGCATTCTGGTATAAAATCATTCTATCTATGGCATATAATTTTTTGAGTTTAAAACAAAATACCGATGCAGTTTTAGAGTGGTTAAAAAAAGAATACCTGACTCTTCGAACTGGCCGAGCAACACCTACTTTGCTCGATGGAGTTAAGATTGAAGTTTATGGTTCGAAAATGCCAATCAATCAATTAGCGACAATTACTTCTGAAGGACCAAAGAGCCTTCGGGTTGCTCCTTGGGATATGAGTCAAGCAAAAGGAATTGAAAAAGCAATTCAGGACGCTAATTTGGGTCTAGGTGTTATGTCTGATGACAAAGGAGTAAGGGTTAATTTCCCCGATCTTTCTTCCGAGAGGCGTACGCTTCTTATAAAGCAAAGCAAACAAAAATTAGAAGAAGCTAAAGTGAGTCTTCGTGGAGAGCGTGAAAAAGTTTGGGAAGATATTCAGACAAAAACAAAAGACGGCGTTTTGAGCGAGGATGATAAATTTAGACTCAAGAATGAAATGCAGAAAATCGTGGATGAAGTAAGTAAAAAACTTGAAGATTTAGCAGAGAAAAAAGAAAAAGAGATAATGGCCTAATAATTTAAGATTTACGATATATGATTTATGATTTCAAAAAAATTAAAAATCTCAATTTTGTAAATCTAATATCTTAAATCTGAAATCGTATATCTTTTATGTCCATACTCATATTCATTATTGTCCTCGCTGTTTTAATATTGGTTCATGAATTTGGGCATTTTATAACTGCAAAAAAGTCTGGTGTCCGAGTGGATGAATTCGGAATCGGTTTTCCACCAAGATTATTTAAACTTTTTAAATGGGGAGAAACTGATTTTACTGTAAACGCTATTCCTTTCGGTGGTTTTGTTAAAATCTACGGAGAAAATCCTGATGAAAACGAAACAGAATCTACAGATACAAGCAGAAGCCTTGCACACAAATCGAGAGCTGTGCAGGCACTTGTAATCGTTGCCGGAATTCTTTTTAACATTGTTTTCGCGTGGATTTTAATTTCTTTTGGATATGTATATGGATTGCCAACGCCGGTTGATCCTCTAAATCCAACCGTTCGCCCCCTACAAAATCCCAACTTGGTTATCACTTCCATTTTGGCTGATTCTCCAGCTCTTGCTTCGGGCATCAAGGCAGGGGATGTGATATTTGCGGTGAAAGATGGTGATAAAATTTTGGGAGAAATAAATCCTGATACTTTCTCAAAATTTATAGATGAGAGTGACGGATCAATTTCTTTAAGTGTAAAACGCGGAGATGCAATCATTGAAAACGAAATTGAACCAAAGATTGGAATTGTTGAAGATAAAAAAGCTATCGGCATTTCCATGTCGATGATAGGAATTTTGAAATTACCTCTACATTTAGCAGTCTGGGAAGGAGCAAAAACCACCGTTTCGGTATTTTGGGCAGTTACTATCGGGCTACTTCAATTTTTGGGTCAGATATTTACTGGAGCTGCAGATTTTTCTTCGGTTACTGGTCCAGTCGGAATTGTCGGTTTGGTGGGTGACGCTTCAAATTTGGGATTCATATATCTACTTCAATTTACCGCTTTCATTTCTCTTAATTTGGCCGTTATAAATTTACTTCCTTTCCCAGCGCTTGATGGGGGGAGATTATTATTCTTACTTATTGAAGCTATAAAAAGAAAAAGAATTAATCCAAAAGTGGTAAATACTTTGAATGCTCTTGGTTTCATTCTACTTTTATTGCTTATGGTGGTTGTTACTGTTCACGACATCATTAAACTCTAAAACTAAGAGATCAAAAAGAAATAAAATCTATTTCTTTTTTCGGTCTTTTTCGTGTAACATGTAGAAAACAATCTTTATTTATTCCGGCTAGTGAGCGGAATCGCGAAAAAGTACTCTTTTTCATGATCCGCGAACGAAGACGGATCAAAGGGTTAATACCATTTATTCTAAGTTTTTCAAATAATCATGAGACAATCCCATCTTTTCACTAAAACTAGAAAGGAGGCCCCAAAAGATGAGGTCTCAAAAAATGCCGAGCTTTTAATCCGTGGTGGTTTTATCAATAAAGAGCTCGCGGGCGTTTATGATTTCTTACCTTTGGGACTTATTGTTCTTCGTAAAATTGAAGACATTGTTCGGGAAGAAATGAATAAGATCGGGGGTCAAGAAATGCTTTTAACAGTTTTGCAGGATAAAGAAGTGTGGAGTGCCACTGACAGATGGGAGGATGCGAAAGTGGACGTCTGGTTTAAGACCGAGCTCAAAAACGGAGGAAAGTTGGGGCTTGGTTTTAGTCATGAAGAACCTTTGACTCGACTTCTAAAAGATCATATTCGGTCTTACAAAGATTTACCGAAAGCTATTTATCAAATTCAGACAAAATTTAGAAATGAAGTGCGCGCAAAGAGCGGTATTATGCGTGGCCGTGAATTTCAAATGAAAGATATGTATTCTTTTGCTCGAGATGAAAAAGAACATGAAGAATTCTATGAACGTGCAAAAATTGCCTACATGAATGTATTTGAAAGATTGGGATTAGGTGCTACAACATTTATGACTTTTGCTTCTGGTGGAATATTTTCAAAATATTCCCATGAGTTTCAAACCGTAACTCCGGCCGGAGAAGATGTTATTTATGTAGACGAAAAAAAGAAACTAGCAGTTAATAAAGAAGTTTATACAGATGAAGTGCTGGAAAATCTGAAGCTAAATAAAAAAGATCTTAAAGAAGAAAAAGCAATTGAAGTAGGAAATATTTTCTCATTGGGCACACGTTTTTCAGATGCTCTGGGGCTTAAATATATTGATGAAAAAGGCAAAGAAAAGCCAGTTATTATGGGTTGTTATGGTATGGGCCCAAGTCGTCTTATGGGTACGGTTGTTGAAGTTCTGTCAGACGGGAAGGGAATTGTCTGGCCGGAATCAATTGCTCCGTTCCGAATTCATCTGATTGAAATTGCTGGAAAAGGAGAGAAAGTTACTGCCGAAGCGTTAAAGATTTTGAAAGAATTTGAAAGTAATGGATTTGAAGTGCTTCATGATGATAGAAAGGTAAGCGCTGGGGAAAAATTATCTGATTCAGACCTTCTCGGAATTCCATGGAGAGTTGTGATAAGCGAGAAGATGCTTCTAGAAAATAAACTGGAATTAAAAAACCGAAAGTCCGGAGAAATTAAGATTACGGATTTGAATGAGACACTCAAAATAATAAAGGGTATTAAACCCCTTTGATCCGTCTTCGTTCGCGCATCATGAGAATGAGGTCGACAGGGTCATTGTCGACACCTGTAGACGGTACATTCTCGCGATGTCGCTCGCTAGCCGGAATAAAAAATGGCAACTAACCTATACAAAAAATTAAAACAGTTTTTTTCAAACGACATCGGAATCGACCTCGGTACCGCTAATACTTTGGTGTATGTAAGAGGTAAGGGGATTGTAATAAACGAGCCGTCGGTTGTCGCTATCAATCAAAAGACCGGTCGGGTTGTCGCTGTTGGTACTGCCGCAAAAAAAATGCTCGGAAGGACACCACCACACATTACAGCTGTGAGACCGCTAGTTGACGGCGTGATTTCTGATTACGAAGTGACGGAAGAAATGATTACCTATTTAATCAATAAAGCTCAAAAAGATAAGAAGAAATTTTTAGGTCCCCGAGTAGTTGTGGGTGTGCCGTCAGGTATTACAAGTGTTGAAATTCGAGCGGTAAGGGATGCAACAAAGAGCGCCGGCGCTCGTGAAGTTCATGTTGTTGAAGAGCCTGTGGCGGCGGCTATCGGAATAAAACTCCCAGTGATGGATCCTGTTGGAAGTGTTATTGTTGATATTGGTGGCGGTACGACCGATATCGCAGTGATCTCTTTGGGTGGAGTTGTCAGATCAAAAAATTTAAAAATTGCCGGCGATAAACTGAATTCCGATATAATTTCTTACATCAGGAGTGAGTTCAAAATTTTAATTGGCGAGAAAACAGCGGAAAACGTAAAAATTGCCATCGGCTCGGTAATAGCAGAGTCGCCAATGGAATCCATAATAAAAGGGCGAGACTTGGTTACAGGTTTGCCCAAAGAAGTGGTGGTGACCGACGGAGATATAAGGGAAGCGATTTCGCAGTCGATCCACACTTTGATTGAAGCGGTAAAAGAAGTCTTAGAAACGACACCTCCAGAGATTCTATCTGATGTGATGCAACGTGGAATACACCTTGTTGGTGGTGGTTCACTGCTTCGCGGATGGCCAGAAGTTCTCAAAGAAACACTAAAAATTCCTATTTTTGTGGCTCCCGATCCACTCACTGCGATGGCGAGAGGCGCTGGAATAATCTTGGAAAATCTTGAGTATTACAAAGAAGTTCTCATTGCAAATGACGATGAATTACCGCCGCAAAAATAAAAGAAATTACAAAAAAATCGTTTTGCTCTCTCTTTGTATTATCCTATTTATTTTTATTCTCTCAATTTTGTCCAAGCCACTGCGAAATGTTTTTGCGGATATTGCGGGTGGAGTAGCTTATCCTTTTTGGAAATCAAAAATTTATATTGAGAATAAATTTTCTATCCTTACAGCTCTGATCAACTCAAGAGAAAGTTTAGTAAAAACGAATATTGAGTTAAGAGAAGAACTGCTTCATCGCAGAGCAAAATCATTTGATCTCGATCTTTTGGAGGAAGAAAATAAAACTTTTCGGGCAATTTTAGAAAGAACTGAAGCTACATCAACAATACCGGCTTTTATTTTAGCTCGACCACCACTCACATCATACGACGTTTTTATAGTAGATGTCGGTAGAAATGCCAACATAGAAATAGAGAATAAAGTTTTTTTCGAAAATATTTTGCTTGGCGAAGTGGTTCAGGTGTTAGCTCAAACTTCCAAGATAAGATTATTCTCTTCGGGCGGAATTGAAACCCAAGCTTTTTTAGGTTCTCAAAAATTACCGATTAAAATGATTGGGCGAGGAGGAGGGAACTTAGTAGGTTCAGTTTCTCAAGAAGTAAAAGTGGAAATTGGAGATGAAATAACGATTTCAGGTGAGAGAAGTAAAATATTGGGAAAAGTCGAAGAAGTTGAGCATGGTCCCGCTTCCTCTTTCAAGAAAATCTATGTTAGGTTACCCGTTAATCTAGCAGAGTTACGCTGGGTCTCAATCGAAAAATAAAAGAACTTATATATTTGGCACATACCGTCGTTGCTTCGCTCCGGTGCTCCCTCAACGTATTGTCAAATACGTCTCGGTTCGCTCCTCGCTTGCGCCTAGGTCTGTATCCAAATCTAAAAGTTCTAGAAATCTGTATTTTAAAATTTTTTCTTGAATCATGAACCTCACTTTAAAAAGAATCATTGCTGATGTTTTTCTCTTAATTTGTCTATTTGTGCTTCCGTGGTGGATTACATTACCAGTAGCTTTTCTATTAATTTTTTATTTTAATTTATATTTTGAATCTATTTTTCTCGCTTTTTTCCTTGACCTGTTATATTCGCCAAAGAGTGTTTTATTTGGTGCTTATATTTTAACTGTTTTCGCGATAGTATTGTTTGTAGTTCTAGAGATATTGAAAAAGAAAATATTTTTACTAAAACGTTGATTTTTACACTTTAAAAATCATGTCGAAAGATTTCGAGTAACGAAGTTATAAGAAATTTTCGACAAATCTATATGTTAGGAAATTTTAAAAGAAAAATAAAAAATTGGTTTAAAAGTTCTTATAAAAACCAATTTATTACACCTGATGAAATATTTTTAGATTCAAGCAATCTTTCAGGTTTTGATACAGATCAATTTGAAGGACGCCTAGAAAAACCTATTTCTCAAATAGCTATTAAATTTTTATTAATTTGCTTTCTTTTTTTGGCTTTGGCTTATTCCTCAAAAATCTGGGCTTTACAGATAAAACAAGGAAATGCTTACTTGGAAAGAAGTGAAAATAATCGTTTGAGAACAAGTTTGATATTTTCAAATAGAGGCATAATCTCTGATAGAAATGGTAAAGAATTAGTAACAAATATCGTTTCACCAGAAGGAGAAGATTTCTCAAAGCGTAATTATCCGGAACTTCCTGGCTTTTCTCATCTTCTTGGTTATATAAAATATCCAACCAAAGATAAGGCAGGCTTCTATTGGGAGACAAATTTTGTCGGTCAAGATGGGGTGGAGAGTTTTTACAATAATTCACTTATTGGAGAAAATGGTCTAAAAATTGTTGAAACTGACGCTTTGGGAAATATACAGACTCAAAATATGACCTCACCTCCGACCGATGGAAAAAGTTTCCGTCTTTCTGTTGATTTTGGAGTGCAAAATAAGCTTTTTGAGATTATAAAAAGCGCAGTAGAAAATTATAAATTTCAAGGTGGTTCAGGAATTATTATCGATGTTGAAACTGGAGAGATACTAGCGCTTACAAATTTCCCTGAATATAATTCCACAATTCTTAGCGAGGGGAATGATAAGCCATCTATCAATGGGTTTATACAGGATCCACTCAATCCTTTCTTAAATAGGGCGATTTCAGGACTTTATGTGCCAGGTTCGGTCATTAAACCATTTATTGCTATTGCTTCTTTAAATGAAAACTTAGTGAGTCCAAATAAAAAGATTTTAAGCACTGGCTCAATCTCAATTCCCAATCCATATTTCCCAGATAAACCAAGTGTTTTTACGGATTGGAAAGCTCATGGTTGGGTTGATTTAATCGACGCTTTGGCTGTCTCATCGAACGTTTATTTTTATTCTTTGGGCGGGGGATACGGTGATCAAAAAGGTTTAGGTATAGAAAAAATAGAAAAATATTTAAGAGAATTTGGGTTTGGACAAAAATCTGGGATTGATTTACCTGGAGAAAAAATCGGTGTGATACCAAATCCGGAATGGAAGAAAAAAACGTTTGGAGAAGATGATTGGAGACTTGGAGATACCTATAATACTTCAATTGGACAATACGGTGTTCAATTTACACCCATTCAAATTCTTCGCGGAATCGCGGCTATCGCAAATGATGGCACTCTGTTAACGCCTTCTGTTTTAAAGGGTGGTGTAAAACAATCTTCTGTTCCAATTGAAATAAAAAAAGAGGCTTTCGCGGCAGTAAAGGAGGGTATGAAGCAAGCAGTTTTACGAGGTACGGCGTCCGGTTTGAATGTTTCCTATGTGCAAGTTGGCGCCAAAACTGGAACCGCAGAAATTGGCAAGCAATCGCTAAATTCTTGGGTAACAGGTTTTTTCCCATATGAAAATCCAAAATATGCTTTCGTGATAACCATGGAAAGAGGCCCGCGGGCCAATTCAACCGGAGGGGTTTATGTGATGAGACAGCTTTTTGATTGGATGAATGCAAATACACCTGAATATCTAAAATAAGCTCTGTACCTGTGTATTTTTCCCTAATACCTGATTTGGGGTTTGACTTTTCTCAACAATTGTTTAGAATAATAATCAGAGGTTCGTTCTTCTGTACCCAGCTCTGTCCTCCTGTGGTGGTCTTCCTCCTCCTGATTCGTGATCACCATGGTAGAAGGACATTTTGTGGTCTCGGGCTGTTCGAGACCTGGCCTGCGACGTCGTGTGACGTTGCAGGCCATTTTTGTACTTGACCCCGTAGTAGATTTTGGCATTGTTTAGACTTCGGTCTAAACACGTTGAAAACTATGCCAAAATTCACTACGGGGTTGACTTTTATTTTTTAAGGTATACAATACTCAACAGACTGCTCTTGGTGAAGATCCCGTGGCTGTGTGATGGAGACCAGTACCCCCCTCCCTAACCGCCCTTTCCATAATATGGTCTCGGGATCAAGTTTCGTGGGCCCCCTTCTGTTCTGACCGGCAGATGGGGGCCCCTTTTTTATACCTGCCGGCAGGCAGCTATAATCATTGACTTTTGGTCTCTGATATCTATAATACTCCCCAGATTCGCTCTTTTTCTCTCACATACAGCACAGCACCGAACACTGTCCTTCCGGGGGAAATCCCCAGTACCGCCATTTTGGAGTCGCTTCCCTTCGGAAGGACCACTTTCATTCAATAAGAACATCCGAGTCCTCGTCTGTTTGCTCTCCTCAACCTGTGGAATGGTAGGCAACGACTTCACAGGAAGAAGTTCTGGCGCACATGAGAATGGATTGAGGACTCGGCTTTTATTCCGGCTAGCGAGCGGCATCGCGAGAATGAGTCGACAGGATCATTGTCGACACCTGTGGACGGCATTCTCATGATCCGCGAGCGAAGACGGATCAAAGGGTTGAACACCCTTTATTCCCTGTTCTGTGTGAGAGGAGTCCTCGAATGAGTGCCGATTGGTAACCCTTGACCCCAATCGTACAAGTCTAGCACCTCGAGAGGTTCCTCGGTCCGCAGCGTTGTCCACGATCCAACGCTGCGGGCTTTTTTTATCTAAAATTTAGAATTGACTTTTAACGTTTTGGTGTATAATATTTCAAAATCAATTTATTTATTACTATAATAATATTTACTATAGAAATTTAGAACTTTCAGATTTGAGACAAGTTTTTACTACAAAATTGGCCAAATATGGAAGTTATATATTTATGAATGAGACAGAATACTTAACCAAAGAAAAATTTAGTGAATTAACAAAAGAGTTAGAGCATCTCAAAAAAACTAAAAGGAAAGAAATTGCCGAGCATCTGGAATACGCTCGTTCCCTTGGTGATTTATCAGAAAACGCTGAATATCAGGAAGCTCGTGGAGATCAGGCTAACGTTGAAGATAGAATTGCAAGACTTGAGATCCTTCTCAAATCAGCAAAAATAACAGGAGCTCATAACAGCGAAGAAGTTGCGGTAAGCTCTGTGGTTACAGTAGAAAAAGAAAAAGGGAATGGTCCGCAAACTTTCACAATCGTTGGTTCCGAAGAAGCTGATATAAGTAAAAATAAAGTTTCAAACAAATCTCCATTTGGGCAAGCCATTTTGAGAAAAAAGAAAGGTGATATTTTTTCTTTCAACACTCCACAAGGTTCGGTTAAATATAAGATAATAGAAATCAAGTAGAAAATTAAAAATATTGGAGAGATTAGAAAAAAATTTAAAACCAGCAAGGTAAATCTTTGCTGGTTTTAAATTATGTGCCGTTTATTTACATATTTTGATACAATGAATCACTAATAAGAAATTAGATAAATCAAAAAAATCTTAAATCTTAAATCTGATATCTTAAATTTTAACAATATGGGATTACTCGATCGCGAAACTCCAAATCTTCCATCTAAATATAATTTTGATTATCCAAAAGGGGGAATTCCCGAGAGCCTTCTTGAACTTATAAAAACAAACATTAAGTCTGTGGAAAAAAGGGCCAAGGAAAGCAAAGAAAAAATTACTGATTTTAAAGATGATGGTTTATCAATACCATATGCAAAATTATTAAATCAAGAACAACTAAGCGCGGTTGTTTCGACGGAAGGGCCGATGCTTGTGATTGCTGGAGCTGGTAGCGGCAAAACCAGAGTGATAGTCCACAAAGTGTGTTATTTAATTGAAAAAAAAGTCCCACCGTCTTCTATCGCTCTTTTAACTTTTACCAAGAAAGCGGCCAAGGAGATGTTGGATCGTGTAAAAAAGTTAAATTTGAGCGATGAAGTAAAAAAAATATCTGGAGGCACTTTCCATTCTTTTGCTTCAAGGTTGCTTCGTCAATTTCACGCATATGCTGAAATTGATCCAACTTTTTCCATAATAGATACCGCAGATTCAGCCGATATTATAGGTTTGGTAAAAAATTCTTTAAATCTTAAAAAAAATCCAATAAAGTCTCTGTTCCCGAATAAAAATCAGCTTCAAGAAATAATATCTTCCTCGAGGAATAAAGGTTTTGATATCCCGACAATTATTGCCGAAGAGCATCCAAAACTTTTGGATTATGTGTCTGACATCAAACAGATTAACGAAAAATTCCAAAGTTATAAAAGACGAGCCAATCTTTTTGATTATGATGATATCTTGGAGATTTTTAAAGAAAAACTCAAAAATAATGAAAAATTCAGACAGAGAATCCATGATCAATACAAATATTTTTTAGTTGATGAATATCAAGATACAAACAAGGTTCAGAGAGAAATATTAAAACTCTTGAGTGCTCAAAGTAAAAACATAACTGTTGTGGGGGACGATGCGCAAAGCATTTATGCTTTCAGAGGCGCTAATTTTGAAAATATTTTGTCTTTCTCGAAAGATTTTCCTGATGGAAAAGTGGTGAAAGTGGAAAGAAATTATCGTAGTACAGAAGAAATATTAAAATTTACGAACAGTGTCATAAACAATGCACTCATGGGATATTCCAAGAATCTTTATACTGAAAAGACAGGCGGTCTCAAACCTCAAGCTTTGAAGTTTTACGATGAAGAAATGGAAGCCAAGTTTATTGCAAACAAAATTCAAGAACTCTACGAACAGGATAAAAAATTAAGTGAGATTGCCGTGCTTTATAGGTCATCATGGCAAAGCAACTTCGTCCAAAAAGAACTATTAACCAGAAGAATACCTTTTATAACTGTGGGCGGTATTAAGTTTATAGAACGAAAACATGTTAAAGATTTGCTTAGTTTCTTACGAGCTTCTGAAAATTACAAAGATTCTCCAGCTTGGACTCGGCTTTTAAACATGGTTGAAGGTGTTGGTGAGAAAACGCTTTTTCGAATAATCGAAACGATTACCGAAGGCGTTGATTTGAAAAAACAGTTTGGCAACAAAAAATATTGGAATGATATCTCAAAACTCTTCCTGCTTATAGAAAGTATAAGAGGGGGTGACGACATAGAGAACAAGTTTGATTTAATATTTGATTATTATTTTCCTTTTCTTGATCAAACTGAAGAAGATTCAGAAATCAGGAAGAACGACTTGCATTCATTAAAGAAAATGGCTGCCACTTACGGAAATGTTAGCACTTTCCTAAATGATTTCTCTCTTGACCCCCCTAACGAAGCTCATGATGGAGAAGTGCAATTTGATGAAAGGGAAAATGGTTATGTCACTCTTTCAACAATCCATTCCGCCAAAGGTCTTGAATGGGGAACGGTTTTTGTAGTCCACTCTCTTGATGGACTTTTGCCTTCACATAGAGCTGTGCGTAAAGTGTTGGAACTTGAAGAAGAGAGACGTCTTTTTTATGTTGCTTGCACTAGAGCAAAATATAATTTATTTATTACGATGCCATCTTTCTCGATGAGCTTCGATCAGTATTTCAGTTTCCCTAGCCGATTTTTATCAGAAGCCCAGGAAGGTACGTTTGAGTATAAGATAGAATAGAGTTAAAGAAAATTATCAATTATCAATAACCAATTATCAATCAAGCCCCAAACTCTCTCGCTCCGCGAGATAAAGAGAGACAATTATCAATTGAAAATTGAAACATTGATAATTCATTGAAAATTGGTAATTGTAAATTGAAAATTCTGTTAGTGTTAATATACTAAATACTAACTGTCCCATATTGATTTATGAAACAGAAACAAGCCTTACAAATTCTCAAACTCGGGCATAATGTTTTTTTAACCGGCAGGGCTGGGAGTGGAAAGACATATCTTTTGAATCAGTTTATTGAGTATCTCAAAGAAAACGAAGTTGAAACTGGTATCACTGCTTCAACTGGAATTGCCGCGACTCATATGAACGGAGTTACTATTCATTCTTGGTCAGGGCTTGGAATTCGCGATAGGCTCACGGCGCGTGATTTGGATTTGATGGAGCAAAAACCGTATCTTTGGAAAAGAATGGAACGGGTTAAGGTTCTTATTATTGATGAAGTCTCCATGCTCCATCATTTCCGCTTGGATCTCATCAATCAAATTTTAAAAAGCTTCAAAAGAAATAGTCTGCCATTTGGTGGAATTCAAGTAGTTTTATGCGGCGATTTTTTCCAGTTGCCGCCAGTAAGTCGAATGGGTGAACAAGACGCGCATTTCGTTTACAAATCTGATTCTTGGCGAGAGATGAATGTTAAAGTTTGCTACCTCGATGAACAGCATCGTCAGTTTGATGATGTTTCTATTAAAATTTTAAATGATATTAGACAAAATAATGTATCCGAAGAGACCATCGCGCATCTCCACTCACGCCTGAACAAGAAATTAAAAGGTGATCTTAAACCAACAAGACTTTACACTCACAACGCAGACGTAGACCAAATAAACCAGGTAGAGCTTGAGAGGGTAGATGGAGAAGGAAGACTTTTTGAGATGGAAGCACGTGGATCGGAACATTTGGTGGAGGTTTTGAAAAAAAGTTGTTTGGCGCCTGAAAAATTGAATCTAAAAATTGGCGCGCAGGTGATGTTTGTGAAAAATAATTATGAACAAGGTTTCGTGAATGGTACGTTGGGTAAAGTTATACGTTTTGATGATGCGGGGCCAGTGGTCCGTACACTCTCTGGTAAAATAATCACAGCGAGCCCCATGGAGTGGGTGATCGAAGAAGAAGGAAAACGAAAGGCGGAAATTACTCAAGTGCCACTTCGTCTTGCTTGGGCGATTACAGTTCATAAGAGTCAGGGGATGACGCTTGATGCCGCCGAGATTGATCTCTCCAAATCTTTTGAGAGGGGAATGGGTTACGTTGCTCTTTCTCGAGTTCGCAGTATAGACGGTTTGAGCCTTCTCGGTTTAAATGAAATGGCGCTTGCTGTAAACGAAGATGTTTTAAATTTCGATCAAACATTACTCGAAAAGTCAGAAAAATTAAGCGAGGATATTGAGTCTGTCCACCAGCAGGATTTGCAGAAAAATATAGAAAAATATTTAGAAAAGATTTCACCAAAAGCGCTTCGGGGTAAGAAAAAAACTAAAAAGATTTCGACTTTCGAAGTGACTAAGGATTTTATCAAACTCCAAATGCCGGTTCATTTTATTGCGAAAGAACGAGGCTTAACTAATGGTACGATTTTAAATCATATAGAAGAACTTTGGAAATTTGATAAAACTTTGGATATTTCTTATCTAAAACCCGAGCCTGCGAGGTTTAAAAAGATACAAGATGTTTGTATAGAACTTAAAAGCAAAGAAAAAGAATTGAAGCTTGTGCCGATCTACAATAAATTAAACAGAAAAGGAGAAAGGTTCGGTTACGAAGAAATTCGTCTTGCTAAATTATTTATTTAAAAAGAATTTACACGGTGTGTACTAGTATAGTATTCGTTCCACCAGCTTTTCCAAACGGCACGCCCGCTACAATCACAATCTTATCTCCCGTCTTCGCAATTTCTTTTTCTTTTACAAACTGACTTACCATATCTCTAACCTCATAAATATGTTTAAATCCCTTTATTTTTACAGGAAGACAACCGAAGCTTAAAGCCATTCTGGTTTTGGTGCGTTCGTGTGGGGTCATAACAATTATTGGTTCATGGGGTTTGAATCTTGAAAGCATTCGAGCAGTAAATCCAGACTCGGTGAGGGCAATGATCGCACGCGCTCCAACTCTGGTGGCAACTCGCGTAGCCGAATAACTGATTGCGTCCGGGGCATCTTTTGTTATCAGTAACGCATCTTTCGCGTTTTGACCCAAAACTTTTTCGAAATCTTTCGATTTTATTTTTTCTTCAACATGTTTGGCAATTTGAGTCATCATTTCAACAGCTAAAATGGGGAATTGTCCCAAGGCAGTTTCCTCGGAAAGCATGACGGCGTCTGACCCGTCTAAAATTGAATTAGCTACGTCCGACACTTCCGCTCGGGTTGGAACGGGAACACGGATCATTGATTCGAGCATCTGGGTTGCGGTGATGACAGGCTTTCCAACACTATTACATTTTTCAATTATTTCTTTTTGAATGAGTGGCACATATTGAGCAGGAATCTCAATGGCTAAGTCGCCACGAGCTATCATTATTCCATCTGATACGTCTACTATTTCATTTATATTTTCTATCGCCTCCATAGTTTCAATTTTGGCGATTATTTGAGCATCGGATTTTCCAGCCTTAAGCAACTTTCTAAGTTGTAAAATATCAGCGGCCTCTCTGACAAATGAAAGCGCCACAAAATCTACTTTGTTTTTTATTCCAAAGGCTAGATCGATTTTATCTTTTGGAGTTATGGCGCTAATTTTGAGATAGCTTCCGGGAAGATTCACTCCTCGACGGCTTTTTATGTCGCCGCCAATAATCACTTTGGTTACGACCTCATCCTTTGAAGTTTTAACAATCTGCAGTTTCTTTTTACCGTCATCTACAAGAATAAAATTTCCAACCTTTACTTCTTTGGGCAGGTTTGGGTAATTAACGTGCACGATTGTTTCGTCACCGACTATTTTTTTAGTTGTTAATTTAAATATCGCGTCTTTTACCAAGGTGATCTGACCTGTCCCACCAAAATCACCAATCCTTATTTTTGGTCCGCTTAAATCCTGAAGAATTGCGACGGGACTATCTAAATTTTTCGCAACTTTTTTGATGAGAGTAATTCTTTTTTGATGTTCTTTATGGTCGCCATGAGAAAAATTCAAACGGGCGACATTCATGCCGGCGCGAGCAAGTAATGTCAAAGTTTCCTCGCTTTCGGTCGCAGGGCCAATAGTCGCAACGATTTTGGTCTTTTTAAACGAAAAATCCATGTTGTCCAAAATCATATGGTCTTTAGCCATTTGAGTCAATTCATTGCATTCATTTACTTTTAAACCAACTTTTTTAATATTTTCCCATGTACCGATAACTAGCGACCGCTAATTATCGGTATCAGATTTTTGTGTGGTTTTTATATTGTTGCTATCGGCAAAACCAATCTATATAATGTGAATATATCCAGTAATACTTTAAATACAATATGATTAAAATTGGAGAAAAAGTGCCCTCGTTTGAGATTCAAGGATTTCATGATGGAAAAGAAAAGAAATTTAATATAAGTAAGCACCCAGGAAAATGGCTTGTTTTAGCTTTTTATCCTGCTGATTTCACATTTGTTTGTCCTACAGAATTAGAAGAGCTCGCAGATTTATATGCTGAATTCAAAAAAATCGGAGCTGAAATTATGAGCGTAAGCACTGATAGAATTGAAGTTCACAAAGCTTGGCATGATGCGTCACCCGCTATAAAGAAAATAAAATATCCGATGCTTGCTGATCCATCTGCGAAACTTTGCAGGCTTTTTGGCACATTTATTGAAGAAGAAGGAAAATCCCAAAGAGGAAGTTTTATAATTGACCCGGATGGAATTTTGAAAGCGTATGAGCTTCATGATAATTCAATCGGCAGAAGCGCCAAGGAAATTTTAAGAAAACTCCAAGCTGCTAAGTTTGTCAGAGAAAATGATGGATTGGTTTGTCCAGCAGGTTGGGAACCGGGAGAAGAGACATTGAAGCCGGGGCTAGATCTTGTCGGAAAGATTTAAATTCTTTTATTTTTGACGCATTACGTCGTTGCTTCGCTCCGAGCCTCCCTCACCGTATAAGTACATACGGCTCGGTATGGTTCTCGCTCGCGCCTAGTACTGCATTCAAAAAGTAAAAGAATTTATAAATTGAGCGTTTCGTGGTGATTCTTGAATCTACTACTTATTAACTTATTAAAAAAATATGTACGAAGCACAAAACTACGATCATCTTTTGGGCACAGCGGGTTTTAGTGATGCATTATTAAAAAACCATTTTACACTTTATGGCGGGTATGTAACCAATACGAATAAAATTATTACTACATTAGAAGCTCTAGCGAAAGATGGAAAGGGAGGAACGCCAGAATATTCAGAAATAGTGCGTCGTTTTGGTTGGGAATTTAATGGCATGCGTCTCCACGAACTTTATTTTGGCAATATGACGAAGGAAGGGAAAGCTTTGCCTAAAACTTCAGAACTTTTTAAAAAATTAACCAAAATCTACGGCTCCTACGAAAATTGGGAAAAAGATTTTCGAGCTGTTGGAGCAATGCGGGGGATTGGCTGGGTAATTCTTTACGAAGATCCAACTAATAAAGAATTGTTTAATGTCTGGGTTAACGAACATGATGTTGGCCATCTAGCAGGCTGTAAACCACTTTTGGTTATGGATGTTTTCGAACATGCTTTCATGCTCGACTATGGAATAAAGCGCGCTGATTACATAACTGCATTTTGGAGCGCGATTGATTGGAAGGAAGTGGAGGGAAGATATAAGATTTAAGATATACGATTTAGGATTTAGGATAAAATTAAATATATTCGGAGGACCAAACAAAAAATCACTATCGCAGGTGATTTTTTGGTGCCAAATTTTAAAAACCCATACTTTAAGGCATATTTTGACAAAAACACAAAATTCTCTTGACAAACTATGTATATATGTTATATTAGAAATTGGATTCCAATACAACCCAACGAGGCATCATGTCAGACACGAACAAGTTCTCACCTGCTCTTTTGAGGCTCGCTGAAGTCCTGGGAGTGACCCCAGAGTCACTCACAACTTCCGAACGAGTCGCTACTACCCAAGCACAACTCGCGAAGAGGATCGAGGCAGTTCTCGATCGTCTAGCGGAGAAGCGAAGCATCAGGCTTCGCTACGGCCTCGGAGACGGTTACGTCTACACACTCGAGGAAATTGGAGGAGCCTTCAAGGTCTCTCGCGAACTCGTGAGCAAGGCCAAGAAGTAGCTTCTCTCAACACCCTTTGATTGGACAGAATTTCTATCAAGGGGAAAGAACGCCACGAAAATCCAACTGGATAATCGTGGCGTTTTCATATAAACATATTTTGCAAAGTGTATTTGTAACCTTTTCTTAAATCTTCCACGTGTGGATAACTTTCTAGGTGAAGTCTGGAGGCTTTTGGTATATAATTCATTCAAGTGGGATGAAGTGGGAAGTTAATATTTTCATATAATTTTGGTTAAAAATTCATCATGAAAATCATTAAGAAAAATTGGAAAGGGAGATGGGGGAATCAAGAATTTTCTTTCGAAGTTTTTGTTTTGAAAGGAATAAAAATTAAGGAGAAAGTGAGGATTAAAAGATAAGGATTATTACGCTTTAGAACTTTCAACTCATTGACATGTTAATAGGAGAATACACCCACACCCTGGACGAAAAAAAGAGAGTGTCCCTACCTTCTAAATTTCGCAAGGAAATTGGAAAAAGAGTGGTAGCGACTCGAGGCTTGGATAACTGTCTTTTTTTGTACGAGTGGAATGAATGGCAGAAAATTGCGCAGAAAGTATCTGATTTGGGCATGGCGCAGGCAGACAAGAGAAGTTTCAATCGTTTTCTTTTATCTTCAGCCCAGGAGTTGGATATAGATAATGTTGGACGATTCTTGATTCCGGAACATTTGAAAGATTTCGCCCATTTAAAAAGCAAGATTGTTTTTGCTGGTGTCGGCAATCGAGTTGAAATATGGGATGAAGAAAATTGGATGAAATACAAGAAAGAAGTTGAGAAACAGGCAGATGTATTGGCAGAGAGGCTCGGCCAGATAGGGGCGCTTTAATTTGGTTTCAAGTTTATGAGTTTCAGGAATAGTTTGAAACTTATAAACTTGCGACGAATAGATTGAATGATACTTATGACCACAGAAACTTCCCACATCCCAGTTCTTTTAAAAGAAGTAATAGATTTTTTGGAATTTGCTCCAGAAGACAAAATTTTTCTTGATGCCACGCTCGGCGCAGGAGGACACAGCGCGGAAGTTTGTCGGAAGTTCCCGTTCATGAGAATAATCGGAATTGATGTTGATGAAACATCGGCCAAAATTGCGGAAAAAAATCTTGCCGGAATTTGCAAACAATTTGAGATCAAAATCACTAATTTTAGGAACCTTGAAAATGTTTTGAGCGAACTAAAAATAGCGGAAGTTGATAAAGTTTTGTTTGATTTGGGAATGTCTTCGATGCAAATTGATTCCGCTACTCGAGGATTTAGTTTTCTTAGGGATGAACCGCTTTTAATGACGATGAACAATGATTTAAGTGAAGGGACACTCACTGCCTATGAAATTGTGAATGGATGGCCAAAAGAAGACTTGAGACAAATCCTAAAAGAATACGGAGAAGAATCTTTTGCCTCACAAATCGCCGATCAGATTATAAAAGAAAGAAAGAATCACAAGATAGAAACAACCTTTGGTCTGGTAAAGGTCATCATAGACGCCACTCCAGAGTTTTATCATCACGGCCGCATCAATCCAGCCACTAAAACATTTCAAGCCCTCCGAATCGCTGTAAATGATGAATTAAACGCGATAAAAGAAGGTCTAGAACAAGCTTTTCATAAATTAAAAAAAGGGGGACGAATGGCAGTAATTTCTTTTCATAGCGGGGAAGATCGGATTGTTAAAACTTTCTTTAAACAGTTAAAAACCGATGATAAAGCGATACTGATAAACAAAAAACCTATTCTGGCAACACTTGAGGAAATAGAAGCAAATCCTCGGTCACGAAGCGCAAAACTAAGAGTTATCGAAAAAAATGTATAGATTTTTAAAAACTAGGGCACTAAAATTAGATCAAAGAAAATTATTTCTTCTCTCTTCTATTTTTGTACTTTTTCTGATTACAGTCTATCTATTCAGCGTAAACGCCACGGTTTTTAATATTGCTGAAAGAACTCGCGTAGAAAAAGATATAAATATTTTGGAACACAAAATTGGTGAATTAGAATTTGAACTTATCGCGGAGAGAAGTAATATAGATATAGAACTTGCTTACTCTTTTGGTTTTGAGGAGGCTACTGATATAAAATTTATCTCTAAGAAGTCGGTGGCAATACGAACAGGAATATAGAGGGTGGAAACAAGATTCAGGATTCAAGGTACATGAATCCCGTAGTAGAAAATGGCATAGCTCTTGTTTGCGAGAACTTAAGAAATACATAAAGTTGTTTTATAGTACGATATCAAGCGGTTATAGATTAAACTAAAAATGGCGAGCAAATAATGCCATTTTTCACTAACGGGATGAACAACAAAAACAGTCCGCTCTCGAGAATAAAATTACTGTCAGTCTGTGTTTTTATTTTTTCCCTGGTCTTAATTTTTAAACTCTATCTGGTCCAAATTGTTCATAGTGAGAGCTTGAGTGATCAGGCCGACAAACAATACTATCGTCTGCAACCAAATATTTTTAACCGCGGATCAATTTATTTCAAAAATAAAGACGGCACGTTGCTTCCAGCGGCAATTCAAAAGATAGGGTTTTCCATTTCTATAAATCCTTCCGTTATCTCCAATTATGAATATGTTTATAAAGAGCTTTCCAACTTCGTCAAAATAGACGAGGAGTTTTTTGTGTCAAAGATGAAAAAAGGAGGCACTTATCAGAAGGTTGCCGAAAGAGTTGATATTGAAAATGCTGAAGAAATAAGAAAACTTAATTTAAAGGGTGTGGATGTTGAGCAAGAAAAATGGCGTTTTTATCCAGCAGGGCAAACTGCCGCTAGGGTTTTAGGAATTGTTGCTTACGATGATGATGAACTTGCGGGGAGATATGGTATTGAGCGGTATTATGAAGATGTTTTAAAAAGAGATAATAGTGCGGCCTTTGTTAATTTTTTTGCTGAAGTTTTTGCCAATGTAAAAGAATCAGTATCTTCGGATGGGTCAAAATCTAAAAAAGAAGGTGATGTTGTTACTACTTTGGAGCCAGTTATCCAGTCTTTCCTTGAAGAAAAACTCGAACTTTTAAATCAAAAATGGAATTCTGAATATTCTGGCGGAATTATTATCGATCCTGCAACCGGAGAAATAAAAGCGATGGGAGTTTTCCCTTCATTTGATCCCAATAATTTTCATGACGAGGAAAGCTCCACAATCTTCAGTAATCCAATGGTGGAAAATGTTTATGAAATGGGTTCGATTGTAAAACCGATTACTATGGCGGCGGGGATTGATTCTGGCGCTGTTACTTCGGACAGTGTTTATTTAGATACAGGAACTGTTACCTTGAATAATAAGCAATTTTCTAATTATGACGGTGTTGCTCGTGGGCTCGTCAGTATGCAGGAGGTTTTGAATAGTTCTTTAAATACAGGCGCGGCATACGTAGTCAGCCAGATGGGAAAAGAAAAATTTGCGGAGTACATGTTTGATTTTGGTCTAGGAGAAGTGACGGGCATTGATTTGCCAAACGAAGCCATGAATCTGGTGGATAATTTGAAAAGCAATCGCGATTTGGAATACGCAACTGCATCCTTTGGACAAGGAATCGCCCTCACGCCGGTTACGATGGTCCGCGCTTTGTCCGTCCTAGCCAATGGTGGAATGCTCATCAATCCTCATTTGGTGCAAAAAATAAATTACAAAACAGGACTTTCAAAATCAGTTTCTTACGGCGTAGAAAAAAGAGTTATAAAAAAAGAAACATCGGAAGAAATAACTCGGATGCTTGTAAAAGTCGTGGATGAGGCATTATTGGGCGGTAGTGTTAAAATGCCAAATTACAGTATTGCCGCCAAGACCGGTACAGCACAGATTGCCAAAGATAAGGAGCGTGGTTATTACGAAGATAGATTTCTTCATACTTTTTTTGGTTATTTTCCCGCATTTCAGGCGAAATTCTTAGTTTTTCTTTTTACTTATGATCCAAAAATAGTAAAATACTCCTCTGAATCTCTGACCCCGACATTTGTGGATTTAACCAAGTTTTTGATAAGTTATCAGGCTATTCCCCCAGATCGATGATTTTTGCACTACAAAAATCATGTCGTAAGATTTTCTATAACGCAGTTGTAGAAAATTTACGACCGGACATCATCTAAAATTGAATGAAAATATCTACGCAACTATGAAATCTATATTTAAAAAATTAGTGGTTTTGATTTTAACTTTTGAAGCCAAACTTATAATTCGGAAGTATAAACCGAAGATTATTGCTGTAACAGGTAGTGTCGGCAAGACCTCTAGTAAAGATGCTATTTTCACAGTATTTTCGAAAGTTTTTTCTACTAGAAAAAGCGATAAAAGTTTCAATAGTGAGACTGGCATTCCGCTAACTATTTTGGGGTGTCCGAGTGGTTGGAGTAATCCTCTTTTGTGGCTTAAGAATTTTTGGACAGGGCTCTCTTTGATTTTATTTCCAAACCATTATCCAAAGTGGCTGATTTTGGAAGTTGGAGCCGACAGACCGAACGATATAAAAAAAGTCGCAACATGGCTTCCTGTCGATATCGCAGTCTTTACCAGAATGAGCAGTGTGCCGGTGCATGTTGAGTTTTTTAAATCTCCAGAAGAATTATTTAAAGAGAAAATGAATCTACTTGCTGCTATCAAGAAGGACGGTGTGATAATTTTCAATTATGACGACGAGAAAATCAGAAAACATATTTTATCTCTTCCAGATCATAAAAAATTCTCGTACGGATTTGATGTGTCAGCCGACGTGTCGGCTTCAGATTACAAAATAATCTACGAAGATAATCCTACTGCGCGCCCAATCGGTATAAATTTCAAGGTTAATTTTGGCTCTAATAGTTTACCAATCAACCTCAATGGAACATTGGGAAGACAGCAGACCTATGCAATCCTTGCCGCGATGGTTTCTGCAATATCGGAGAAAATTAATTTAGTTGAAGCGTCGAAATCTCTGCTTTCTCATATGTTGCCTCCTGGCAGGATGAGAGTCTTGAATGGCGCATCAAATTCCACGATTATCGATGATACGTACAATTCTTCCCCGGTTGCTTTATTCGAGGCTTTGGATGTTATGGAAAGTTTAAAAATTTCTGGTAAAAAAATTGTGGTGCTTGGAGATATGATGGAGCTTGGAGAATATTCCATTGATGAACACAAGAAAGCTGGGCAGAAAGTAAAAGAGATAGCAGGTATACTCATAACTGTTGGAGTGAGGGCGAGATATATCGCTGAAGCGGCAGTTCAAGCTGGTTTTGCGTCAGAGAAAATTATGCAATTTACCGAAAGTCGACTTGCGGGCAAGGCGGTGGCATCTTTGCTTAAAGAAGGGGATGTTGTGTTAGTGAAAGGTTCTCAATCTATAAGGTTAGAAAGGGTGGTGGAAGAAGTAATGACAGACAAATCTCACAAAAAAGATCTCTTAGTACGTCAGGATGACGAATGGCTTTGTAGATGATATATTAAAAAAGTTAGGTATAACGGCCCTATCGTCCCTGCCTGCCGGCAGGCAGGTATCGGCCAGAACACAATGATGTTTTTTTAAAAGTTTTATTTATTATGGCCCTATCGTCTATCGGCTAGGACACAGCCTTCTCAAGGCTGGAAGCGCGGTTCGATTCCGCGTAGGGTCATCAAAGTTGACACAAACTCCATTTAATATTATCTTCACTCTAGAAAAACTTTGTTCTCTAACCAATCAACGAGGTAAGCAAAGATGCAGCAATCTACATTAGAGTCAGTTCAGGAATTCTTCTTCGATGGGATGTTGGCGGGCTGGTGTGGCACAGGAAGCCCAAAGGGTGACATAGCGGAGCTTCCTGGTTCCAGAAAGTTTACTTTCATTTCTGGCGAATTCCAGATGGTGGATTGTTTTATGGTGAACTCGCACTCCAACAAGAGTTCTGGGATGACCATAATCTTCTACCGAGACCAACCAGTCTGGATGATGCACTACGGTGGTTGGTATGATGAGAAGGCGATCCCGTTTCTCAAGACATGCCTTCAAAAGGCCTACAAGAAGCGTCAGTTTTTGGGTGGCCGTGGTCCAATGCTTGCACGAGGTAGAGGTCTGTTTTATCAAAATCAACCTCGATCAAGTGGTTTCGATGATTTTAGTGGAGAAGAATGGATCAGTGGTCCCACAAGATTCTTTGGACGCCATTGGTATCACGGGATGTCGCTTCTCAAGGATGTGAAGTAGGGGGTCAAAACTGGCAGCTGATTCAGATCGGCCGCCGGTTTTTTTATTTTATTAAACGCCTAGAAATATAGATATTTTGGAATATGTGGAGAGTCCTGTGGATCGCCCTTGACTTTTGCGTGGCATATGATACAATAGTAACAGAGTCATCGGAACATCTCTGATGATAAAACAGTTCGCTGATCGAGGCCCGACTGGGTGAGCAACCCTACGGTAAACCTGGCAGCTAAAACAAGGAGTCTGCGATGTCTGTGAACGTGTATCTGAAGGAAGCCATTCGGCAGGAGGAAGGATTCGAGGTGGAACAGAAGACCGGTGGTAAGCCGGTGCGGAACTGGGAGCAGACCACCTTCAAAGGTACTGGCCTCTCGGGAACAGAGGGACGCCTCCATCTTTGTCTGGGCTATCTGGACGACATGATCCCAGAAGCGCTCCTGCCCTTTGTGACCGACGTATCTTTCCATGGTTGCTTTCCTTTGCAGCCGCGGCGGGAGACGGGGATCTATCGTGATGAAGAGCAATTCGGAGACGCTGTTGTCAGACTGGAGGTGAACTCCTCGAATTACTTCTTGAGGGCTACGGGAACGAAGCTCGGGGAAGTGAGGAAACTCCACGACGCAATTCGTGCGGGCACCGTACGTCCGGCGGAAAGCTGGGAGCAACCTCAGCAGAGCCGACCCGTCGATGAGCTCGAAGCAGAGTTGGTCGCGAGTCGTCGAGATCTCGAGCGTGAGCGTAATGAATGTTTTCGATTGCGTGATGAACTCAGTGAAGAGCGTGCACGAATTACTTCCGTGAGAAAGGTCGCGGAAGCTCTTGGTGGTCAGGAATGGCCCATCTGTTTCAAGAAGACTGTGATGAACAAGCTCATCCAAACGCTCGCCGTCACGTAGGTTCGGCTTCGCCCGACCCACAAACAGGGAGTTCAACTCTCTTCGACAGCCCACCTAGACTTCGGTCTAGGTGGGCTGTTTTTTTATTTGATCCCGTAGTACCTGCCTACCGGCAAGGCAGGGATTTTGGCATAGCAACTTTGTTGCAAAGCAACGATGCCAAAATTCACTACGGGATTGACACGCGGTCATTAAAGGTATAATTTATTTGAGGAGTAGTTCTTTGGAGGAACCTGCTCGCATACTTCTTTTCAAGGTTTGAGGCACTCGTCCCAATGGGTTCTTTGGATGTTGAAAAGAGGTGAAAAGCATCCAAGTTTCTTGGGTGCTTTCGGTCACTCGATAGAAGGAAACGGTCATGCAAGTAGATACGTTCGTGGAGTCGAAGATGGTTTCTTCCCCGTGGGAGGAGATCGTGATTCCGGGAGTTGGCGCGACGAGTATCAGGATGCTCCGCGGCAAGTTTCCCAAGATGGGGATTCTCGAGACACAGGACAGTTCGGTCCTGTGTCCTGTGAAGATAGTGCCGAAAGGCCTGTCCACATGCTCCGTCGGGTCAGTCGATGGAGAGAGGTACGGTACGAAGCTCGAGTTGGAGATGAAGAGGTGCGGAAGGATGGCGGGAGTGGCTGGTTACCAGCACGCCAGATGGCTTCTCCAGAGTCGCCCTCAAGCACTTCTGGAACTTCTGCGAGATGGGTTCTGTCTCGAGTTCCCCGGCACGGTCATCACTGTGCCAAAGGTGGCAAGAGGGAAAGTGATTGGGCAACAGAGGCTCATTCCGCTCATGCCGAGGATCCATGGAGGTTCGGGTCTTCAAATGACATGGGGTTCTCTGGGTGCAGGGGACTTGGATCCCAGGACTCGGGTTGCTTTCGCTGTTCCGCCAGTGTGAGACGGATCGAACACCTCACAACTTCGTTCTAGGTTTATCCTGGAATCGAAGCGAACATTCGGACCCCGGAGATGCTGTTTAGCAGTGTCTCCGGGGTCTTTTTTATATTTATCTAATTAATTCGACCCCGTAGTGAATTTTGGCATCGTTGCTTTGCAACAAAGTTGCTATGCCAAAATCCCTGCCTTGCCGGTAGGCAGGTACTACGGGGTTGACACAACAGCACTAAAAATGCTATCTTGCAAGAGGAATAGTTCTTTGGAAGCGCTATTCGAAACTTCTTTTTAGGAAACGGTCAATCATGCAAATGCGTCGAGAAGCAGTCAGAAGTCACAGTGTTGCGATGATGAACATCTTGGTTCCGAAGCTCCGCAAGCCAACACGAAGAGAGCTTTGCGCCAGATTTCCGGAGATGCAGATTTCTGAAATGGAAGAGAGATCAATCGATGGTCTCTGTAGGGTGGAAGCGGAACGTCTCGCAACTTCTCCTCTTCCCGAGGTGGACAGCGAACGTTATGATCGGAACCTTGTCGATCTGGGGGTGGCTGGATGTCAGCAGGCACTGTGGCTCTTTGAGCACAAGCCGCCAGCTCTCCTACAGCTTCTTGAAGCGGGTAATTCTCTGGAATTTCCCGGAACAAGGGTTTTCTGCAAGGGAGGAAGGAAACTTCGCAACCCGAGGCTACACATCGTGAAAGGTCCCGAGCGGTTCATTCTGTACATGCCTCGGATGGACAATGGTACCCATTTTCGACTCCTCTGGACTTTGTTGGGAGCCGGGGACAGGGAACACGCAACTCGTTTCGCTCGAGCTTATCCGATGTGAGATTGGGTAGCGCAACATCGACCGCGTAGACACTGCAAGTGCAGGGTTTGCGCGGTTTTTTTATACACACGACACCAATTACGAATGATACAAATAAATTCAGGAATCAATAATTATAGATATTTTTCTTAAATCTGAAATCTCATATCTTAAATCATAAATCCTAGAATAGGCTTTCGATTACCTTTTTGACACTAGCTCCGTCTGCCTTACCCTTAAGTTCTTTCATCACTGCCCCAACCAAGATTCCAATTTTTGCTTTATCTGTAACTTTCAAAGCCACTTTTTTACTTTCGGCTACTTTTCTAATTTCTGCTTCACCAACTTCTTCAGGTAGATATTTTTTTAAAATTTGGAGTTCCTTTTCTTCGGTTAGAACCAGATCAGCGCGACCGCCGGTTTTAAATTGTTCGATTGAATCTTTTCTTTGTTTGCAAAGTCGTTTAATAACATTCAGGGCTTCTTCATCGGTCAATTCTTCTTGTGGTTTTCTTTTAGTCGCCACAAGCTCATTGGTGAATGCAGCCAAAACTCCTCGCAGAGTATTGAGACTCATTGTATCTTTTGCTCGCATTGCTACCTTAATTTCTTCTCTTATAGTATTTAAAATCATAAATTTTTTTATGCCTTATTTAATGTATTTGATATAATTGTATCAATGCAAAATATATTAATAATTATTCTGATAGTGGTAGTCCTGATATTGGTGTGGCTTCACTTTCGCCGCAAAGACACGAAACCAGAAACTGGTGGACTCAACTTAATTTTACAGCAAATGAACGAGCTTGCCAAAGTGGTGGATTCCAAGATGGGTGAGTCACGTCGAGAAATGCAGACAATGGTGCATCATCAATTCGGTGAGTCAAAGCGTTTGATTCAGGAAATAAATCAGGAGGTTAGCAAGAATTTGATTGAAGTTGCTCGCGAACAAACCAAGACCAATGAAGCCACGAGACAATTCATGGTGATTGCCGATCAACTTTCCAATCTTGAGAAAGTTCTTAAAAATCAAAAACAGCGAGGTTCTCTCGGCGAGGCTTCTCTCGAACTTGTGATGAGTAATATTCTGCCGCCGACCGCCTATAAAATGCAGTACAAATTTCCTGACGGCGATATCGTGGACGCGGCTATCATGACGCCTGATGGAATTATTCCGGTTGACGCCAAATTTCCCCTTGAAAATTATTCAAGGCTCCGAAGCGAGACCGACGAAACTCGTCGCATTGAATACGAAGAAGCATTCAAACGTGATCTTAAGAAGAGAATTGATGAGACCAGTAAATATGTGCGTCCCAAAGACAACACCCTGCCTTTTGCTTTCATGTACATTCCAGCCGAGAGTATTTATTACGATCTTTTGAACGATGGAGTGGGGGTTATCAATACTCGAAGCCTCATTGATTATGCACAGAATGATAGGAAGGTGATAATAGTTTCCCCGACTACTTTCGCCGCTTATTTACAATCCGTGCTTTATGGTTTCAAGGCTTTTAAGATAGAAGAAGCGACCAAAGATATTGCAAAAAATGTCGAAAAACTTTCGCGTCATCTCAAAGCCTACGAAGATTATTATAAAAAACTCGGCGCTTCGATTTCCACAACCGCTCGTCATTATGACGCTGGATATAAAGAACTTGGAAAGATTGATAAAGATATTTTAAAAATTACCGGTGAGTCTGCGGGTATGATTCCAGAGATAACGGATAAACCGATGCTTGAAGAATAGGGAAGATTTATGATATACGATTTAAGATTTTAAATTCATGAATCGTGAATCATAAATCTTGAATCTGCGTTTTGATGTTGACAAAATGCTTCACAAAGAGTATGTTTTTTCGAGTTGTTCTTTGACTTTGCCACGCTGTAGTTGGGGCGGAAGCGGGATGTAAGTAGTGTGGTCGTAGCCAAAAGTTCTTATGGAACATGAGGATTCTTGGCTATGACCACCAACTTCGGTGGATTTCTAGCAAGCTTCTTAAATGGAGAAATAGACCATGTCACACGATTGGCGCGAAGAGAATGGGGTCATCTACTTCTCTGTCACGAGCGACGGCACGACAGGCGAAGGGTGGATGAAATGGTTCGACGAGAATTTTTACCCACTTTCTGACGAAGCAAGAACTCTCTTGCGTTCTCCTTTTTTCGTGGCGACCTCTGGTGTTACCACTGAGATAGCGGTTCTTAAGGTGGGATTTATTCCTGTTGTTGAGCGTACTACGTTAGCTATACGTATTAGGGCCAGTCAACGAGATCTCAGGGTGCCAAATGCTGAAGTTGTCTGTCTGATACGCAGAATGTTCACAAACGATCAGATCCGGGAAATGGGTCTGTATTGGATTGTTGCTCTACATAATCCACTTCATTGTGGCAATGAACCTTTTTTTCTTGTTGCAAGATGGCATTCTACCCAGCCATGGTTGGTGGCATACTGCGTCAAACCTACTGATGTGTGGGATCAAGATGGTGGAGTTGCCTTTGCTGTCTCATCCACTTCTACTCCTGCTCAGGTAGCCTAGCCGAACTGTAAAAAGCTCCCTAGAATAGCGTTGACTCGGACCCTACACGTGAAGTGCAGGGTCTTTTTTTATGCATGTGCCACAGTGATTAAGCTCTGAGGATTTTTTGTAAAGTTTGAGGCACAAGCGAGCATTGCGACCAAGATGTATGTACTTATACATCGCATGGAAGCAAGCGGAGCTTGTAACAAAAAAATTTACAAATAAAGACCAGAGCGACTTGATTTTTTATAGAGAATAAGTATTATATACACCAATATGGCTATTGTTGCTCAAAAGACCAAAAAAGTTGAAACCGCAGTCGCGGCGAATAACTCTAGTGAATTCGCCATTATTTTGACTGGAGGCAAACAATACCAAGTAAAAGTTGGGGATATTTTGAAGATCGAAAAGATGCCAGGAGAGTTTAAAGCGGGGGATAAAATTACTTTTGATAAAGTTCTCTTGGTTGATAATGGCAGCGATACGACAATCGGTATGCCTTATATTACCGGAGCTAAAGTCATTGCAACTTTTGAAGAAGAAGGAAGAGGTAAAAAAGTTGATGTAGTAAAATACAAAGCTAAGAGCAGATATTTCAAATTACGCGGACATAGGCAACCACATTTTGTCGTCAAAATCGACTCCATAAAGTAAATTCTTTTATTTTTGACGCATTAGTTAAAAAAATTCTTACGATTCTTCGTAAGAATTTTTTTAAATCTTATATCTTAAATCGTAGATCATAAATCTACTTAATTCTTATCTCTCCCATACTCTCTCCGATAATTCCCTTGATCTCCATAACCGAAAGAAGCACTTGAGCGTCTTGGGAGGAGAAACCGCTTTCTCGTATAAGCTCGTCGCGAGTCATTGGGTTTTTCAAAAGTTCGATGATTTTCTTTTCATCTTCGGAACAGTCGGCGAATTTATCTTCCGGAGTAGGCTCTTTTAATCCTAATACGTCCAAAAGATCAGAAGGACTCGTGATTGTGCAGGCGCCATTTTTGATGAGCATATTTGTGCCTTCAGAGCTTGAACTAAAAATTGGTCCGGGCACTGCAAAAACATCACGGTTATAATCGAGTGCAAGTCTTGCGGTGATGAGCGTGCCTGATTTTTTCTCAGCTTCAATTACTAAAACAGCCGAAGATAACCCGGCCATGATTCTGTTTCTCTGGGGGAAAGAATATGCAGTGGCTTTAAAATCCGGTTCAAATTCTGAAATTAAACATCCGCCCTTCTCGACAATCTGTCTCGCCAGGTTTTTGTGGGTGCTAGGATAAAGCACTTTTTCATCTAATCCAGAGCCTGGAATTGCGAGAGTTGTAAGTCCAATTTCCAGAGCTTTTTTGTGAGCGATCGAATCAATTCCTAAAGCTAGCCCAGAAACTATCACAACCGGCTGTCCTCGTAAGCTCTCAATAAGGGCTTCGCAAGCCGACTTTCCGTAATTTGTGTATTTTCGGGAACCAACTACGCTTAAAAATAGGAAATCTTCTCCCGGGAAGACACCTCTTATGTAAAGTTTTTTTGGCGGATCGTTTATTTCAAGGAGAAGTTTCGGCCAATCTTTTTTATTTAAGACTTTAATACTGTCCATTTCTTATTTTTCTAATAATAACATTTCTGTTACAATTTACAGTATTAAACTAAATTCATGCTAGACATTAAATTCATAAGAGAAAACAAGGACTTGGTTGCATTCGGTGCCAAGAAAAAGAACATCAAATTTGATGTGGATGCGCTTCTTTCTCTAGATGATAAGAGGAAAGAGCTTATTTTGGCCGTGGAAGAATTGCGTAAAAAACAGAATGAAGCTACCAATTTGATTAGTCTCAAAACATATCAGAATGAAAAGTTAAGGCTCATTCAGGAAATGAAACCTCTTAAAAAGGAACTTCAAGGAAAAGAGAGCGAACTTGCAGAGGTGATCAAATCTTGGCAAATGCTCATGGTAAGCGTGCCGAATATTCCAGACGTGTCTGTGCCGGAAGGAGAAAGCGACGCAGATAATCTCGAAACAAAAGTTTGGGGTGAAATTCCAAAATTTGATTTTGAACCAAAGAGTCATGTTGAACTCATGACTTCTTTAAAGATGCTTGATTTGGAGCGTGGTACAAAGGTGGCTGGTTTTCGCGGATATTTTTTGAAGAACGATGGAGCCCGACTACAGTTTGCTCTCTGGCAATTTTTAAATGATTTCTTTTTGAAAAAAGGAGGTTTTTCCCCGATGATTGTGCCGTCTTTAATTAAACGCGAACCATTTGTTGGTACAGGATATTTGCCACAAAGCGAAGAAGATTTGTACAAAACACAAGATGGAGAATATTTGTCTGGTACTGCCGAAGTGGCCACCATGGGATATTTTATGGATGAAGTGATAGATAAAAAAGATTTACCGATTAAGATTTTGGCATTTTCTCCTGCGTTTAGGCGTGAAGCTGGAAGCCATGGCAAAGACACTAAGGGCATTATGCGTGTCCATGAATTTTACAAGTTCGAACAAGTGGTCTTGTGCGAGGCTAGTCACGAGACCTCGGTTGCACTACACGAAGAAATTACCGCAAACGCCGAAGAAATTATGCAAGCTCTTAAACTTCCATATCGAATCGTTATAAATTGTGGCGGGGATTTAGGATTAGGTCAGGTTAAAAAATACGATATCGAAGCTTGGGTTCCTTCAGAGAAAAAATATCGCGAAACTCATTCATCGTCCTATTTCCATGATTTTCAAACTCGTAGACTTAATATTAAGTATCGCGATAATGATCCTGCGGTTGCTGGAGGACAAACTAAATTGAAATTCGTTCATTCATTAAATAACACGGCGCTTTCTGGAAGACCGATGATAGCTATTATGGAAAATTATCAGCAGGCAGACGGCAGGGTTAAAATTCCAGAAGTCTTGCGACCATATCTCGGTGACAAAGAATTCTTTGGGTAAGTTTTTGTAGATTTAAGATATAAGATTTATGATTCCTGCCTGCCGGCAGGCAGGTAAGATTTTAAAGTCATGAATCTTGAATCATGAATCTATTTAATATGTTTCGTACAAAGTTAAAATTCAAAACTTCCAATATAGTTAAAAAGAGAAGAAAAAAAATTATTATCAGAATAGTTTTATATTTTTTGTTAGTAGTTGTGTTTGTCGGCACACTGTCTTTGCTTTCCCATGCTAAATTTCTTGGCATTAAAGAAATAAAAACAACAGGAGAAGAGGTTGTAAACACGAAAGAAATAATTCAAATTGCTGAAAATAAAATAGACGGCGCCATGCTCGGCCTATTTTCAAAATCAAATATTCTTCTTTATCCAAGATATGAAATTGAAAGTGATATTTTGAGTCAATTTAAAAGAATTTCAGATGTTACGGTTTCAATTGAAAAATTTTCAATTCTGAACATTAAAATTCTAGAAAGACAGCCCTTTGGTCTTTGGTGCGAATCATCGTCCGATCAAATTTCAAATGAAAAATGTTCGTATTTGGATAAAACAGGCTTTTTATTTGATGACGCCCCTAACTTTAGTGGAAACTCTTTTGTAAAATATTATACTGCCACATCTACCGAATCCATGAACGATTATTTTCTAGAAACAAAAAATTTCGAAGATTTAAATAGTTTTTTAAATAATGTTTCGAAGACTTTTAATGTAGAAATTATTAAGGTCATCAATAATCGAGAGAATCTTGAAATACGCTTAAGCGGGGATATTAAATTAATTTTAAATCCAGAAAATGATTTTGAAAAAACATTTGAGAATCTCACTGCGCTTATAGACGAACTCGAGTTTCAAAAAGAAATTGATTCCTTAGGGTCTCTTGAACAAATTAATCTTCAGTTTGGTAATAAAATCTTCTATAAGGTAAGATAGTTTCCTGTATGAATAACTTCTGGGAAAAACTAAACAAGCCTTTTTTCTGTTTGGCACCTATGGCCGATGTTACTGATGCGGCTTTTAGACGTGTGATTGCAAAATGTGGCAAGCCAGATGTTTTTTGGACTGAATTTGTTTCGGCTGATGGGTTATTTTATCGCAATGACCGTCCAGGCGGCCGCGCAGTTTTAATGAAAGATTTGATATTCACTAAGGAAGAGAAACCCATCGTTGCTCAATTTTTTACTTCGAAACCAGAAATGATGGAACGTGCGGCGAGAACTGCTCTCGAACTTGGTTTTGATGGAATAGATATCAATATGGGGTGTCCCGATAAAAGCATCGAAAAGCAGGGAGCTGGAGCATCTCTATGTAAAAATCCGACGCTTGCAAGAGAATTAATACAAAGCGCAAAACGAGGATGTGACAATAAACTGCCAGTTTCAGTTAAAATTCGTTTGGGTTACAACACAGACATTTTAGAGAGTTGGTTGCCAGAACTTTTGGACGAAGAAGTGGCGGCTGTAACAATTCATGCACGTACCCGAAAAGAAATGTCTAAAGTTCCAGCTCGCTGGGAAAGGATCAAAGCGGCAGTTTTGATACGAAATGAATTAAAATCAAAAACTTTAATAATTGGAAATGGCGATGTTTTGAGCTTGGATGATGCTAGAAAAAAGATAGAAGAAACTGGTTGTGATGGAGTGATGCTTGGTAAAGCAATTTTTGGCAATCCGTGGCTTTTTGCCAATTTGAATAATTCTAAAATTAAGACACCAACTCCGAGAGAAAAACTTTCCGTTTTAGTTGAACATACTAATCTTTTTGAAGATCTTTTGGGTGATGTAAAACATTTTGCCATTATGAAAAAGCATTTTAAAGCCTATGTGAGTGGTTGGGATGGGGCAAAAGAACTCCGAATGAAGCTCATGGAGACAAACAATAGCGGGGAAGTAGAATTCTTAATAACTGAATATCTGAAGAAAGAAAATATTTAAAAAAACCTATATTTCAAGCCATCTGATACGAAATGTCTAATTTTCGCTTGACATTATTTTGTTAGTATGCTAGGCTCTTAGCAGATTAGTCAAGGCAGGAGGAGGCTAAACCGGCACCCAAGTGGTGTGTCGGTTGCCCCTTTGTGCTTTTTTTGGCTAACTCAAAGTGTTCTTTCCCACCCAACTGGCAGGTGGTAAAACAAGGCCTAGTGGAGGAGAAAACTGGGGACCCCGACCTGATTGTGAGAGATCACAAAAAGGGAAGGGCTGGAATCCAGACGTAAGAGTTCGCCACTCAAAAAGGCGATCCAAAAAAATGAGACGACCGTCAACCCACAACCTCGAAAAGGAGTAGAGTCACTGGAACCCATAAGCGGACACGACCATAAATCGTGAACGTGGAAGGGCTGGATAACGACACGCAAGAGTGTTTAGCCACTCAAAAGGCTAAGAGGTGGACCCCCTCTATCTGGGTCCGAAAAATGCGCAACGACAGGGGAAGATCTTCGGATCGGCCCCTGTTCTTTTTTTATAACCAATTTTTTAAAATTTCGACTTATGAATCTCTTTCGATTATAATTATTAGAACTTTATGGTTAGTGACATTGCCTTATACAGAAAATATCGTCCCAAGGGTTTTGAAGATGTCTTGGGCCAAGATCACATAATAAAAGTTATTGAGAATTCAATTAAACTCAAACGTATTTCGCATGCCTATCTTTTTACTGGTGCGCGCGGAACAGGGAAGACGAGTGTGGCAAGAATTTTGGCGAGGGAGATTGGTTGTGAGAGCGAAGATTTGTATGAAATAGATGCCGCTTCAAACAGGGGAATTGATGATATTAGAGAAATAAAAGAATCGGTGTCGGCTTCTCCATTTAAATCGCCTTACAAAGTTTATATTGTGGACGAGGTGCACATGCTCACTAAGGATGCTTTTAATGCTCTTCTTAAAACATTGGAAGAACCTCCCGCGTACGTTGTTTTTATTCTAGCAACCACCGAAGTTGAGAAATTGCCAGAGACAGTTGTTTCAAGATGTCAGGTTTTTAATTTTAAGAAACCAAGTCACAGTGTTTTGCGCGAGATGATTATAAATGTCGGAAAGAAAGAAGGTTTTGTGATAGAGCCTGCATCGGCGGATTTAATCTCTTTGCTTTCCGAAGGATCTTTCCGCGATGCTCAAGGAACTTTGCAAAAAGTATTAAGCTACTCAAAAGACAAAAAAATTATCTTGGAAGAGGTTGAACTTGTTACTGGTGCCCCAAAAAGTGAACTTATCAATTCTTTTGTCGAGGCTTTATCCGATGGTAATTTAGAAGTTGGTTTGCAGACTATTTCTAAAGTCGTCGAACAGAATATTGATGTTAAAACTTTTCTAAAGCTAATCTTGCAGAGAATGAGGTTTGTTATGCTCCTCCGTCTCAAAGCTGGTTTAGACGCAGATATTGAAAAGGAACTGCGGAAAGAAGATTTTGATTTCTTGAAAAATTTAAGCGTTAAAAAAGAGTCGAAAGTAAATTCCCAAGCGCTTCTCGAATTTCTCGGCGCTTATGACCAAATCGGTTCGTCTTACGTACCTCAACTTCCACTCGAGTTAGCCCTAATCAAGATCTGTAAGAAGTAGAACTTCCACATTTGGCCAATTTGCTTGCTAAAATTTCCGTGTCTCACTTCATCGTATTATTAAATACGTCTCGTTTCGATACTCAATTTTATCAAACAACTTGTCTCAAATCTGAAAGTTCTAGCAAGTTAATTAAGATTATTTTTCGAGATCGAGTACTTCGTCTATGCGGATTTGGGAGACGAATTCTGGAACGTGGCTTACCAAAATCATAGCGCCTTCGAAGCTGTCGAGTGCAGCAGCAATAATAGGCAAATGGCGGAAGTTAATGTGATTGGTCGGTTCATCAAGAATCAAAAGTCCCGGTTTTTGGAGAACGAGGCGAGCAAATGCCACAAGTCCTTTTTGTCCTGGTGAGAGACTGCCGATTTTTGCTCTGATCATATCTCCGGTAATAAGAAATCCGGCGGCAGTGGAGCGCAATTCCTGATCAATATGCTTTTCCATTACACTTTTAAGAGAATCATAAACTGTTTCATCAAAATTTAAAGTTGAGAAATCTTGGCGATAATATCCGACGCGCACGCCTTCTTTTATAATCGCGCCAGCGTTTCCATTTGCTATAGATTCGAGCAAAGTGCTTTTGCCGATGCCGTTTGGTCCTTTAAGCAGAAGATGCTGTTTTCTTTTTAAAATTATTTTGGTTTTGCGACTCATCGGTTTATGAGTTTTGGGATTCATGGTCGTAAAAGAAGTAAGCGAAAGGATATCTCCCAAAAGATCATTTTGAGAGGGAATTGTGAAAGGTCGAATGGTTCTGTCTTCTCTTCGCACATCCACTTTTTCTTCTTCGAGCTCTTCCGCTTTTTCTCGCATACGTTTTGCAACTAGACGCATCTGACCTCCTTTGTTGGCGAAGAAATTTGCTTTGTCTTTGTTTTCTTGAATTTCTTTTCCGAGTTGGGCATTTTTGCGATTTTCTTTTTCGATTCTTGCGGTGATTTCTTCGAGCACGTCAAAATAGTTACCAACATACTGCTCTACCTTTTGAGTAAAAACATCGAGATACAACACTCCATCTGTAAATGAATTTAAGAATTCTGCATCGTGGGAAATGACAAGACAGGTTTTTTTATAATTTTTTATAAACTGAATAAGGTGGGCGATGCCGGATTTGTCGAGATTGTTTGTGGGCTCGTCTAAAAGAAGCACGTCCGGGTCTTGAATAAGAGCACTTGCAAGAAGGAGCCGCGCTTGTTGGCCGCCGGAAAAACTTTTAATTATTCTGTCATGTGGAGCATGCAGATTTACAACTTCTAAAATTGAATCAATTCTGGGATCAATATCATAGATTTTTCCATGAAAACTCTTTTCAAAAAATTCTCGAACATTGAGGGTAAGTTCTTCGGGAGAAATAACCTGACGCGAAATAGCGATAGTCGCATCTTTACCAATATGGATTTCTCCCTCTTCCGGAGAAATGCCACCTGTCATGAGTTTAAAAATTGTGCTTTTGCCAGCGCCGTTTTGTCCCATGATAGAGATTTTGGATCCGTTTCGTACAGAAAAACTTACCTCATCTAATAAGGGTTTATTTTCCTCGTAATGAAACGAGACATTTTCGAATCTGACGACAACTCCGTTTTGAGACATAGACATCACCATAGCACTAATTTTTGTGTTAGTATAGCGAGACTTGTTAATATGGCGTTAAATAAAAGCAAAAATGAGATGGAAATCTGGGACGTGGCTGTAATTGGCGGCGGGCCTTCGGGTATGATGGCGGCAGGACGTGCGGCAGAATTGGGCGCCAAGGTAATTCTCATTGAAAAGAATGACACTCTTGGCAAAAAACTTCTCATAACGGGGGGAGGTAGATGTAATGTTACCAACTCCGAATTAGACACTCGGAAGTTTCTTCAAAAATTTAAAGATGACGGGAAATTTCTTTTTTCGACTTTTTCACAGTATAGCGTGAAAGAGACTCTAGAATTTTTCCATTCTCGTGGTATGTATACAAAGGTTGAAAACGAATTGCGTACTTTTCCTGTTTCAAATTCGGCGCAGTCGGTTTGGGATGTTCTCGTTAAATATATGAAAGAGCATAATGTTACCGTCCTTTCCAATTCTCCTGTTACGGAAATTGTTCGTGAAGAAAATATTATTGTTGGCATGAAGCTTAAAAATAAAAAGATCGTAAGAGCGCGCTCAATTGTTGTTGCAACTGGTGGGACGTCTCGTCCGGAAACTGGTTCAACCGGAGATGGTTTTGCATGGCTTAAAAATATCGGGCACACGGTGATCGATCCGACTCCGTCCCTTGTGCCTATCGCCGTAAAAGATGCTTGGGTGAAAAGACTCTCTGGTGTGAGTTTAAATCCTGTAAAAATTACTATATTTCAAAATAATGAGAAACAGAATGTGATAAAAGGAAAAATTCTTTTTACTCATGTTGGAGTGAGTGGTCCAACTATTCTCAATATGAGCAAAGACATTGGAGAACTTTTGAAATATGGAGAAGTAGTAATTTCTTTAGATCTTTTACCTGCACAAGATTACGGCGTTCTTAATAAAACTCTCCAAGATCTTTTTAAGGAACATGCCAAGAAAAAGTTTAGAAATGCACTTTCTAATTTAATCCCAAGCGCCCTTGCTCCTATCGTAGTAGAACTCTCCGGAATCGATCCAGAGATTTTATGCAGTACTATTTCTCGCTCCGAGCGTCTGAAGCTTGTGACTCTACTTAAGGGCATACCGATCGCGGTAGATAAACTTCTGGGAATAGATAAAGCAATCATCTCTCAAGGTGGAGTAATTCTGGACGAGATAGATTTTAAAACAATGCGTTCTAAACTTTTCTCAAATTTATATTTGGTGGGGGATATATTAAATATTGATCGGCCATCGGGAGGGTATAGTCTGCAACTTTGCTGGACCACCGGCTATGTCGCGGGAACAGCCGTAGGCTCTAGGAATTAGGCACTAGGCTTTAGGGATAAACAACTTGTCTCACCTGCCTGCCGGCAGGCAGGAATCTGGAAGTACCTAATCGGGGTTATTTTTCTTGGATCATTAATCCACTTTTTGATATAATTTATCTATGAAGAAAAAAGTGAAATCTAAAGATAATATATCTGATCAGAAGTATAAATTGATGATCGATAATCTAAATCGAATCCAAAGACTCGAAGATCGTATGCTAGTTCTCGAAACTAGCCAGTTAAGGAAATAAATTCAAAACACAACGCTTGAATAAACTCTATTTTTCAAGTATCTTTTAGTCTGTGTATTTACCTAATGCCTAGAGCCTAATCTACTAGCGCCTAGCATTTTTTGGGGGATCGCCCGTCTCGCTAAGGCGATAGCCGAGGCGGATCTAATGGTAGGACCTATGTATACTGTGTACATCTTAAAAAGTCAGAAGTATAAAAAGAGTTACGTTGGGTATACAAATGATATAAACCGTAGATTAGAAGAACATAACAATAGAGAAAGTAATTTTACTTCTAAATATGCTCCATGGGACTTGTTTTATACGGAGACATTTGTAAGCAGAATTGAAGCAATAAATAGAGAAAAATATTTAAAAAGTAAAAAAGGTAGAAAATTCATGAAAAATTTATTTGATAACAAATAATATTTTGGGGGATCGTCTAATGGTAGGACTGCGCCCTTTGGAGGCGCCTATCTAGGTCCGAATCCTAGTCCCCCAGCCGATTTGAGCTAGCTCAAGATGTGTCAATACGACAATTCTCTAGTTTTGCGTAGCTACGGGATTTGAGAAAAAGAGATATAATGAAACCTATGGGAAGTATTATAGAAATCAATGACACACTACAAATATCTAAGGAGCAAGGATTTCCTGTTGATCTTGACTATGGAAAACATAAGATTAATCCCCTTAAGGTTGAACAATTCTCTGATCGTATATTCGAATTCAGAAACAAACCAGGCATTCGGCTCTATCAATCGCCACCCGTCAGGAACTTTCTTGTTGAAAATAGGAATGGCAAATGGATTTATTGGGGTCTAATTCATATTCTTGAGATAACTCATGATCACATTAATAAAACTACTTCAGGGAAATATAAAATTATTTACTTCAATACTCCTGATGAGATGAACAAAGCACATGAACTTATTGACCGAACTCCCGAAACAAGACTATAGTGCTTGAGACGCGTCGATTTGTTATTATAAAACTCACTCTTTCCCTCCAGTAGAATGGTTCTAACGTCATCCAAGAGCCCCAGCACTTCGGCAAGCTCAGCACGAGCCATTTTTTGAAGAATGAAGTGCTAAAATAAGGAGATGAAATTTATTCTAGATTTTCTAAAAAAATACTGGTTGGTGATCATATTGTTTTTTTTGATTTTACTGATTACGGGAGGGATCGAGTATTTAACAGGGAGGTCACTATTAGGTCCGGACGGTATGTTTGGTTGGTGGGAATCCAGCGTGTGGAGTTCCGAGAATTCTCAGCGTGTGGCAGATGCATATACATTTTCACACATCATTCATGGAATGCTTTTCTACGCGTTTCTTTGGTGGATAGCCCCTAAGGTTCCAATGAAGTACAGGTTTATCATGGCACTTATTATGGAGGCGGCGTGGGAGCTTTTGGAGAATTCACCAATTATTATTGATCGCTACAGAGCAGTGACTATTGCACAGGGGTATGTTGGTGACAGTATTCTCAATTCTGTTTCGGATGTTGTTTTTGCAGGGTTTGGTTTTATTATTTCTAAGTGTTCAAAATTTTGGACTTCAGTTGTACTTATTGTGCTTATGGAGGTCGGGTGTCTCTTTTGGGTTCGAGATAATTTGGCACTAAATGTAATCATGCTTGTGCACCCATCTGAAACAATAAAGACTTGGCAATCCGAAGGACAAAAATAAAAAAGATCATATTCCTACATAGGACAACCGTATGTAGGAAAATGACTCCGAGGAGCCTAAAAATACTTCTATGAAAAAAATTTTATTTTATCCCGGAACTTTCAATCCTCCTCACTTTGGCCACGCTTCGGCGGTTAAGGTTGCACTTGAAAATATTACTTTTGATGAAGTATGGATTTTGCCATCAGGCAAGAGAGTTGATAGAGAAATACCTACGAGTCCGAAAGATAGGAAGGATTTAGGAAACGTTTTCGTTAAATACTTAAGATCAGTAATTAGTATTCCAGTGAAGCTGATAATGGCCGCAATAGAGAACGATGGAAGATACACACATGAAATCATAGTGGAATTGAAATCTCAGTCAGAAAATGAAATCTTCCAATTGTGCGGTATCGATGGATTTTTGGCTATTAAAGAAAGAGTTATTGGTCTGAACGAAAAGTTCGTGATCATCAAAAGGTCTGGATATGAATTTCCTGAAGAGTTGACCTTAAACAACAATTTAGTAATTTTAGAAGAGGAGGTTGGGGGGATTTCAAGTACAAAAATACGAGAGATGGTCAAAAATGGTGATGAGAGGTACAAGAAGTTGGTTCCAGAGGGAATTACATCTTATATCGAAGAGAATGGTCTTTACCGATAAACAAAACTTCTTCTCGTTGCCGGGAGGAGGTGAGGATTCAGACTTGGCAATCTGAAGGACAAAAATAAAGTAAAAAACATAGGTGCTCAAGTTGCGTCGATTTGATACAATAAAATTCAACCAGAAAGCCTTACGGGGCAATGAAGTAAAAGGTTCTAGCTCAAGATGGCCAGCTAGTTTGAGATAGGTTCGGATTTCGAAGAGCCTAGTGATTTTAAGAACGCTTATTAAAATAGCTAAGGGTTAAAAACTTTGGTAAAATTATATATATGAAAAAGACAATAATATTTATATTGGTCGTCATTGCTTTGGCGGCACTTTATCTAATAGTTTCCTCTTCAAATAAGACCAACAATTCGTCTTCTGAAGAAAACACTATCCGCATCGGATACATTGTATATCCACCTCTTTTAGTTAAAGATCCTACAACTGGCGCCTTGTCGGGTGTTTCTTATGACATTGTTGAAGCTGTAGCAAAGAGACTTGATCTCAAAACTGATTGGGCAGAAGAGGTTGGTTGGGGTACGGCTTTGGAGGGATTGAACACAAATAGATATGACGTTCTTGGAACACAGATGTGGCCGAACGAGGCAAGAGAAAAAGTCGCTACATTTTCTATCGCACCAATGGATAGCGTTCTTTACCCTTATGTCAAAAAAGGAGATATCAGATTTAACAGCGACCTTAGTGTACTTAATTCCAGCGAATATACAATTAGCGCAATAGACGGAGAATTGGCAGTCTTTATCGCTCAGGAAGATTATCCAAAAGCCAGATTGGTGACTTTGTCTCAACTATCGTCTTATGCTGAAGTCTTCTTAAATATCGTTCAAAAAAAGGCCGACGTGTCATTCAATGAACCATCAGCCGCAGCAGACTTTCTAAAGTCACATCCAAACACTATTGAGAGAATTGGTAATGAGCCCGTTCGCGCTTATGGAGATAGTTTCGCATTCAATAAAAATAATCCGCTTGTAAATGAGTGGAGTGGGGCTATTCAAGAGCTTCTCAATAATGGCGAGATAGAGAAAATTCTTAAGAAATACGAAGTCGAAACCCTTTATCGGATTAATTAAATATGATTGATATTCTAATCGAATACCGTCATCTTTTTCTCCAAGGTCTTTTAACGACCGTTGAGCTTCTTTTTCTTATAGTCCTGATCGGTGTTCCCCTTGGAATATTACTCGGCGCTATAGGAGGAAGATCTTCTAAATCTATTTCTTCTGTTGTTAGTAGTTTGAAGTTCTTAACCAAAATAGTGCCGGTTTTGGTTTTATTGTTTTGGCTTCATTTTCCATTACAAGCGATTCTCGGTATAGTCGTAGATCCTTTTTGGACAACAGTAGTTGCTCTCGGTTTTGTTAACATGGTTGCAGTTGCCTTTATCATCCAATCAGAGTTAAAACTTTTGCCTATTGCATACAAGGAAGCAGGCGTGACGCTCGGCATGACGAATAGTCAGATCATTAAACATATAGAATTGCCGATCCTTATGAAAAGAGCTTTGCCAAGTATCGCTCTTAATCAAGCTACAATGCTCGAATATACTCTATTCGCAAGTCTTATCTCTGTTCCCGAACTCTTCAAAGTCTCTCAAACTATAAACTCCATGGTATATGATCCGGTAGCCATCTATTCTTTGCTTGTTCTATTCTTCGCCATCATTCTTGCTCCTCTCCATATCCTGATAACGATCTATAAGAAAAGAAATGTAATTCAATATGATTAAAGTTAAAAACCTCACAAAGAAATACTCCAACTTTGCTGGCTCTGAAGAAGGGGTTATTAACGTTTCGTTCGAGGTTAAAAAAGGAGAAGTGATTGCTATCCTCGGCCCTAGTGGTGCTGGCAAGTCCACTCTCCTTAAATTACTTTCGGGGTTAAAGAAACCAGATAAAGGATCATTCTCTTTTGAAACAGGAGCAAATTTTGGCTATGTATCCCAAGAATATACACTGTGGCCACATTTGAATGTCTTAGAAAATCTTACTTTAGCCCCTTCTTTAAATTCTAAAAATAGTAGCCATAAAATTACAGAAGAAGCCCTTGGATTGCTTAAAAGATTTGGATTAGAAAAATACAAGAATTCCTACCCTCATGATTTGTCAGGAGGTCAAAAGCAAAGAGTCGCCCTTCTTCGCTCTATCATGATGAAGCCAGAGATATTATTTTTGGATGAAATCACATCATCTTTAGATCCAGAACTCACAAAAAGTGTTCTTGATTTGGTCCGTACACTAGCAAGTGATGGGTACACGATGCTAATAGTCACTCATCATATTTCGTTTGCCAAATCCATTGCTGATAGAGTTTTCTTCTTGAAAAAAGGAAGACTATTAGCTGATGAAGACGCGAACGCCTTCTTTTCAGCTCAAAATGATCAGGAAATAAAATCTTTTATAACAGATATTATTCACGAATATAATTAATATGATGAATAGTGCAAACAAGGTTGTTACAAAATGAATAAAATATTAACTTACATTTTTATAGTGATTGTCGTGGTTGTGGGTGTTTTCTATTTGCTTAACAGCTCTGTAAATAAAGAAAGAGATTCAGTTCTCATGGTGGATCATAAGAACGCTGAATATGTGGTTGCGGGCGAACGTATCAAATTAACAAATGGTATTTCTGAAATTACTGATTCCTCCAATTCCGTATCGAAGATCACAACAAAATATTTTGGGAATGAATTGCGTGAAGATTTGAATGATGACGGCCGAGAAGATATTGTATTTCTACTTACTCAAGAAACCGGGGGAAGCGGAATATTTTATTATGTTGTAGCGGCCCTTAATACCGGGCGTGGATATGTTGGCGGAGAGGCATTGTTTTTAGGAGATCGAATCGCCCCTCAAACAACAGAAAAAGGTAAAGGAAAAATTATTATTGTGAATTACGCAGACCGCGCACAGGGGGAACCATTCTCCACATCGCCATCAATTGGGAAAAGTATTTGGCTTATTTTAGATACGGAGACGATGCAATTTGGTGAAGTTGTTCAAAATTTTGAAGGAGAGGCTGATCCGAAAAGAATGAAGTTAGACATGAAAACCTGGAATTGGGTGAGGGCTTTGTATAATGACGGACGAGAAATAATACCTAAACAACCAAATAAATTTACCCTTACTTTTTTAAATGATGGAAGATTCTCTGCGGGAACAGATTGTAATAGTATGGGTGGGCATTACGAAGCAGAAAAAGGCACAATATCTTTTGACCAAATTGTTTCAACACTGATGTTCTGTGAAGGTTCGCAAGAGGCCGAATTTGTAAATCTTCTTCAAGACACACAAGGATATCATTTCACTTCGAAAGGTGAATTGGTTTTGGATCTCAAATTTGATAGCGGCTCTGTGATCTTTAGATAATTATTTAATTCAGAAATTTTAACAATTGATCGTTTAATAAAGGGTATTAAACCCTTTGATCCGTCTTCGCTCGCGGATCATGAGAATGCCGTCCACAGGTGTCGACAATGATCCTGTCGACTCATTCTCGCGATGCCACTCGCTAGCCGGAATAAAAAATTATATGACTTATATACCAGGAATCGTAATTGTAATAATATTTGTTATTCTGATTTCAATTCGTCAGATCAACCAATATGAACGAGGGGTAAAATTCATGTTTGGTAAATATCACAAACTCATGAATCCAGGTTGGCGCCTTGTATTTCCTGTAATTCAGACGTACCAAAAAATTGATATGCGCACCAAAGCCGTTGATGTGCCAGATCAAAACGCTATTACAAAAGATAATGTGCCTGTAAATGTAAATGCTGTAATTTATTACAAGATCAATTCTGCAGATAAAGCGATTCTTGAAATAGAAAATTATCAATACGCAATTATGCAATACGCGCAGACTACCATGCGTAATGTGGTTGGCGAAGCTACACTTGATGAACTTTTGGCAAGTCGCGACAAAGTTGCTGATAGGATTGAGAAACTCGTCGAGGAAGTTACAACTGCATGGGGCATTGATGTTTCAAGCGTTGAATTAAAAGACGTCAAACTTCCTGAAAATATGGAGCGAACTATTGCAAAACAAGCAGAAGCTGAAAGAGAAAAACGAGCAGTGATTATTACATCCGAAGGTGAATTGGCCGCTTCTCAAAACATGGCGCAAGCCGCTCAAATTCTATCTGCTGTCCCTGGAGCATTGCATCTGCGAACATTGCAATCAATAAATGATATTTCTTCAGACGCTTCAAATACAGTTGTGTTTACAGTACCTCTTGAAACAATCCAAGCATTTACAGGATTTCTAAAAAAGCAGTAAGTGGGATGTTATTGTTTGTAAGATATTTAACAGATTAAAAAATTCTATGAAGTCTAAAATTTTAATTGGTCTAATTTCTCTATTTTCTTTCACTACTGTGCTTTTGTTGAGTTCTATTTTTACTCTAAATCAGTTTGCGGAAGCGGCTAGGCCAAATTTCACACCGCCTCCTGTGGGCACGATTGTTGTTTACAAAGTTGCGGGGCTTCCTCCTTATAATCATGGTACCCAGATAAGGTTTGCCGAAGTCGGATCAACTGGCCTTATAAATCCTCCAAGAATCTTGGCTCAATCTCAATCTTTAGGACTAAGCCTGTCGCAAATGTCTGCTGTTCGACGTGGAGGGAATATCGATATTGTTTATGAAATCGAAAATGTAACCCCCTTGAATTTGAATTATCCAACGGTGGCATTCAAGCACCGCAGTTATGATAATTTCATGCGTACTTTTGTGGAGCAAGATCTGCCATTGCCTCAAGGATATATTTTGAGAGATATATGGACAACAACTGACCAGAATAATAATTTGCATGTTATTGCTACTGGAAAAACTGGTGTAAATCAACTTTCAGAAATTAAATTATATGCAATAGATAGCAGTAACGCTTTGGTTAGCACTTCGACTATTCCTCTTTCAAATCTAGCCGATTCCATAAGTATATTAAAGGGAGCGATTGATCCATCAACCGGAAATATTCATATCATAGCCAATGTATACAATGTGAATAATTCCTTTTTTTGTCAAAGAACTATTTTTGTTTTTGATTCTATAACATTCAATCAAGTACAAACAATTTCTTTTCCAGTTTGTGGTCCTACTATTTCAAATCTTCAAATTGGTCCTCAAGGAGACGGGGCTGTCATACTTCCGGATGTTGGCGGAAATCTTATAGCTTCTTATATAGATCCAATCACACACCAGTGGTCTCCGCAGGTTTCGTTGCCTCTTCCTCAATTAGCTGGTGGGGGTACATTAGGAACTTATTTATTCCCCGGAAGCAATAGTCCGACGAATGCTTTCACTTTAGCTACAACAGAATACTCAAGCACTACTCCTGATATAGAATTTAAACTTAGGCTTTCTCACGATACAGGCAGGACATTTTTAAACATTCCAGTTTCTATATTTTCTAATTCTTCCGTTCCGCTCCCAATTTATGACGAATTTCTTTCAGCGCGATTTAAAGACCGGCCTTCAGATGTGCCTTTTGTACTTGGAAAATCAACTCCTGAATTGAGAATATTTCATGATCCAGGTTTCTTAGGTCAAATAACCGAATATGTCGTAGATCAGGCTTCTGGCACACAATATTTCGGAGACGTCTCGGTGGTAGAGTTTTAAAATTTATGAAAAGTTTTTCATTTGGTGATAGTCCTGAGATGGGAAAAGAATTACTTGATCTAGTACTCCAAGGACGAAAGACTGCTACAGCTTGGGCGCAGGTTCAGGGTGATTTTGGTACTAAAGTCGGCGGAAAGATGATCATCAAAGATTGGCAAGATCGTCCGCGAGTTCTAATCGAAACAACAGAATTAACCTGCCGGCCATTTAATGAGGTTGATAAATCATTTGCTCATGATGAGGGGGAGGGGGATTTATCGCTCGAATATTGGAGAAGAGAACACCAAAAATATTTCATTCGTGAAGGAACTTTTTCTGATGATATGAAAGTTTATTGCCAGCGATTTAAAGTTATAGAAATTTTAAAAATATGAATGTGAAAAGTAAACAAATAAAAAATAATATTGTAATCTATCAGGCAAAAAATGGTGCTATTGAATTACGAGCTGATACTCAGAAAGAAACGATATGGGCAAGTCTAAATCAAATCGCTGAACTTTTTGGTGTACAGAAGGCAGCTATATCTAAACATACAAGAAATATCTTGGAGACAGGAGAACTTACCTTAAAGGCAACTGTTTCCAAAATGGAAACAGTTCAAAAAGAGGGCAAAAGATCAGATGGTTGCGCTCGTTACACAGATGTTAAACTAATGTTAGTAAATTAGTTAATTAATAAATATTTTTATGATAATTCCACAAAATTTTGGTCCATGGACATTAGCTGGTATTCTTATATTTGTTGGGTTATTTTTCTTATTAAGAGAGTTTTGGTGTTGGTATTGGAAAATAAATGAGAGATTAAATCTCTTGAAAAAAATTGAAGAGAATACAAGACAAAAAAACTAATATGAAAAAGCAGATTGTGGTCATTCATGGAGGGGACACGTTTGAAACTTATGAAGAATATTTGAATTTTCTGCGTAAGTATGAGATTGATATAGAGAAATATAAAACAGATAAGAAAAGGTGGAGATCGTGGATAAGAAAAGGACTCGGGAAAGATTATGAGGTTATCATTCCGGAGATGCCAAATGATTATAATGCTCAATATGAAGAATGGAAATTGTGGTTTGAAAAGCTTATCCCATTTTTAAACGATGAAGTTGTACTGATAGGACATTCGCTGGGCGGTACATTTTTAGCTAAGTATTTAAGCGAAAATAAGTTTCCGAAAAAAATTAAAGCAGTGTTTTTGGTTGCCGCGGTTTACGACAAAGACTCCGATGGATATGGATTGGTAAGTTTTGCGTTGCCCAATAAATTGAATTTACAAACAACAAATGTCTATCTGTATCACAGCGAGGACGATGAAGTTGTACCTCTTTCCGCGCTTAATAAATATAAAGAAGCCTTGCCAAAAGCGTATACGAAGATATTCAATGATAGAGGACATTTCATCCAGGAAACGTTCCCGGAGATTGTTGGGGATATCATTAATTTAGATCGTTAATGAATGTAAGTTTAAGGTCTAAGGTACGTCAATTAACAAGTAAATAATCAATAATTAATTAAACTAATATGAAAAAATTACTAGGAATTGGCTTAATTATCATAGTTATTATCGCAATAGCTTGGTTTTCGAATCAATCGTCTAAGGTAAACGCTCCAATTTCCACAGGGCAAAATTTAAACGAGTCGCAGGATTCTATTTTGTGGACAGATTGGGAATGGCAAAACACAGCTTTGGCTAATGGCACAAAGATAGAAGCTCCTGGCAACGACAAGTTTAAAATCAATCTAGGAGAAGATAATACTTTTACAGGAACTGCCGACTGCAACACTATTCAAGGAGGATACGCTCTTAGTGGAGGAACAATAAATATTGATTCAATTGCAACGACGAAGATGGCATGTGCCACAGGTTCTCTTGAGGCAGAATTCTCTCAAGGGTTGTCACAGGCCGATTCGTTTGAGATTGTGGACGATGAATTAAGAATCACACTTGCCGACAATTCAGGAATTATGGTTTTTGCTCGTAAATACAGACCACTTCAACCAGCGCCAAATGATCCAAATACGGTAAAACTCGACGATTCAACATTTCGTTTGACAAGTTTTAATGATGTAAAACTTCCAGCTTCTCAAAGTTATTCTCTCACTTTTAAAGATGGGGAAATTACTACAAGATTTTGTAATGCCGTGAGCGGTCCCTATACAATTAAAAGCGATGTGATGCAGGCAGAACTCATATCAACTGACATGGCCTGTAGCGAGCCAGCAAATATTATGGAGATAGAGTATGCGTTTGGATCAATTCTACAAAACGGAGCAAAATTTTCTTTAAATGGCAGTACTCTCACACTTATTGGGAACGATAATCAAGAATTAGTCTTCATCGTAGTCACACAATAATTATTTGTATGGAAATAATTCTCTCAAGCCGAAATAAAAGCAAGATCGAACAGATCAAGGCGGTTTTTTCCGGTCTCGATATTAAAGTTCTGTCTTTGGAAGATGCAGGAGTAGAAGGAGAAGTAATTGAAGACGGAACAACTCTCGAAGAAAATGCCTTAAAGAAAGCTGTCTTTGGTCACAAACACACGGGCGCATGGTGCATCGCTGAAGATACTGGGCTTTTCATCGATACCTTGGACGGTCAGCCGGGAATTTATGCGGCAAGATGGGCAGGAAAGGGTGTAACGACAGAGGCTACCCGAGATTTTACTTTGAAGAAACTTGAAGGGGTGCCGCTCCATAAACGTACAGCAACCTTTCAAACAGTAGCCGTAGTGGTTTCTCCGACAGGAGAACATAAATTTTTTAGTGGGGAAGTAAAAGGTAAAATTTTACTAAAGCCTCGCACCGAGTGTCAGCCAAATATGCCGTATAGCGGAATTTTTATGCCCGACGGTCAAAGTAAAGTTTGGGCTGAGATGGAAGTGGAAGAGGAAAACAAAATTAGCCATCGTGGTAAAGCGTTTCGACAAGTTAGAGATTTCTTTCTGAAAATACTGTAAAACCGCTTGTTTCGTTAATGGTGAGTTGCTTTGATATATCAAAAGACTTAGAATGATATGAGATGTTTAAACAAACGTTTTTGTCGTTTTTATTAAATTATTCTAAAACATTATGAATCCCGTAGTAGAATTTCAGGTTGCAAATACTTGATGCGCGGGAATATAATTGGATAACCTATCTTATTAAAAATAAACTGAATTTCGAGGATAGTCCCGTAGTGAAAGCTTCGCTTCTACTACAGGACGACCTGAAATTTCACTATCGGGATGAAAAAATTTATACTAATAATTGTAATCATCATTCTCATCGGTCTTGGTTTCTATTTTATTAAAAACAAAGAAAAAGCAGTGCCAGCTCCTGTCGAACCAGTTCCAGTGGTTACTGAACCAATCGTGCAGGTGCCAGTTGATAAAACCAAAACTGTTATCGGAACTTCAGTCGAAGGACGTGAAATCGTTGCCTATCACTTCGGTGAAGGGGACACAGAGCTTCTATTTGTTGGAGGTATCCACGGAGGGTATTCTTGGAATACAACTTTGGTCGCTTACCGACTCATGGATTATTTATTGGAAGAAGGCACTACTAATGTCATCCCAACAAACGTAAAAGTAACAGTTATCCCAGTGTTAAATCCAGATGGTCTAAGCAAGGTTGCTACAACCACAGGACGTTTTACAAAAGCTGATATTAGAGCATCACAAACAACACAAGTTGCCGGCCGTTTCAATGGAAACACTGTTGATTTAAACAGAAATTTTGATTGTGATTGGCAAGCTACAGGCAAGTGGCAAAGTAAAGATGTAAGCGGTGGAGATGCAGTATTTTCTGAACCAGAAAGCCAAGCAATAAAAAATTATGTGGAGACAAAAAAACCAGATGCAGTTGTTGTTTGGTATAGTGCCGCAGGAGGTGTGTTCGCATCAAATTGTCACAAAGGTATTTTGCCTGAAACAAGCACTCTAACAAAAACTTACGCTGATGCTTCCGGATACCCAGCTTCAGATGATTTTGATTTCTACGAAATAACAGGAGACATGGTAAATTGGCTCGCTAAAATAAATGTTCCAGCAATCAGCGTTCTTCTCTCAACACACAATGAGGTTGAATGGGACAAGAATCAGAAGGGTATAGATGCTCTTCTCAAATATTATTCCAAATAGTCTTAACAGTTTAATTCTCAAATCTAAATTTTCTAATGAAAATTATCAAAGCAATTATTGTGATTGTTGTTCTTGGCGCTTGTGTGTTTCTGGCCATTTCATTCTTTAGCAGAGAAACAGGTGTAGAGGTTTTACCGACTCCTACAACACTGGAAATTCCAGGATACAAAGTAGTTGGAAAGTCTGTGGAAGGACGTAATATTGAAAGCTATACATTTGGAAATGGTGTACAACATCTCTTGTTTGTGGGAGGCATTCACGGAGGTTATGAATGGAACAGTGTGCTTCTCGCCTATGAATTTATAGATTATCTCAAAGAAAATTCAACCATTCCAGGAAATGTTACCGTTACAATAATTCCATCAGCTAATCCTGACGGGGTATACAAAGTGATTGGAAAAGAAGGCCGCTTTACTTTGGCAGATATTCCAAAAGAAGCTCCAGCAACTCCAGGACTTGGACGATTCAATGCTCACGATGTTGATTTGAATCGCAACTTCGATTGTAAGTGGAAACCTGAAAGCACTTGGCGATCACAAATTGTAAGTGCTGGTACTAAACCATTTTCCGAACCAGAAGCAGTAGCTATCAGAGATTTTGTCTTAAATAATAAACCAGAGGCTGTTATTTTCTGGCACAGCCAAGCAAATGCTGTCTATGCATCAGAATGTAATGCCGGAATCTTACCAGAAACTCTCGACATCATGAATGCTTATTCGACCGCCGCAGGATACCAAGCAATCAAATCTTTTGATGCTTATCCGGTATCGGGCGACGCCGAAGGCTGGCTTGCTTCTATCAACATTCCAGCAATCACAGTAGAACTTAAAACTCACGAAACTGTTGAGTGGGAGAGAAATCTAGACGGTTTTAAAGCAGTTTTGGGATATTACGGCAAAAAAATTAAATAGAGGAATAGAAAAATATATTTAGTAATACTTACAAACTTCTTTCTCATTTTTTTGATAGTGAAAACCACCAACTATATGCTGGTCGTTTTCACTAAGATTGACTTGTTGGAAGAAGTTATATAGTCTAAGAAATAGGTTGTTCTTCTGAAATCACAAAAATCAAACAAAGGATCGAACCGTGCCAACAACCCATGTGGCGTGTGTTGCTTTTACTCACATTCCAGAACTTGGCGGATGGGTAACTATCTGTCAACAGAGGAATGAGTTCAATGCTGAAAGTCCGACTGGCTATAAGAAACAGTCATTTGCCGGCGTTTTCTCTCCCATGTTCAATGAGAAAATGGAGGCGAATGATGAGGGATCCCTTTCCTCTACTCTGAGTCGTGGAGCCAATGAGGAATTGGATCACGAAGCCGCAGATATTCTCCTTCAGATTCTGGAGAAATCCGGAGGTCCGTTCTCTATTTACGATGAGATCGACCAGGACGGAGATCGGCACGTTGTGTTTGTTGCTTCAGTTCCATCCACGATCCTCAAGGAGATTCGCGGGGAAGTTTCTGGCACCTTCAAGCTTCGGACGAAGAGTCAAATCGAGGAGGCTGTAGAATCAACGGATGGAGACAAGAACGGGGTACAAGATGGACAGATGAAGTTCCGTCCACATCACCTCATCGCAATGAGGAAAGCTTGGAAATGGCTAGAGTCCACTCACCCGAGTAGATGAGTTGAATGAAGGTCATCGTGCGCACTTCGAAAGAGGTGCGCTTTTTTTATATACCCACCTAAATTTTTTCTTCGAAAAAACTTTGGCGGGTAAATTTCAGACTTTAAAAAAGGCGAAAAATATAGTAGTCTTATTTCGGCTAGCGAGCGGTCTATCGTTCATGATAGACACCTGTGTAGACGGTCAAAGGGTTTAATACCATTTATTTTGATGAAAAAAATACCTCCTAAAAAAGCCCATATTAAAACTTCTTGGGAACCTGTGGCGGGTTGGTACGATAAGATGTTAAAAGGAGAAGATACCTACCAAGAGAAGGTAGTCTTGCCTAATCTTTTGCGAATTTTACCAGCAACTCCCGGTAAAAAAATGATAGATATTGCTTGTGGACAAGGGTTTTTCTCAAAAGTTTATGCCGCGGGAGGCGCGACTGTGCTTGGAATCGATTTGTCTCGCGAACTTATAAAAAAGGCAAAACTAGTATCGGGCGAAAATTTAAAATTTGAAGTGGCAAACGCCAACAAGATACCCGCGGACAAAGAATCTTTTGATGGAGCGTTTATTGTATTAGCCCTGCAAAACATCAAAGAAATGTCGGCCGTGATCAAAGAAGCATGTCGAGTTCTTGTTCGTGGTGGAAAATTAGTTATTGTCTTGAATCATCCAGCATTTAGAATATTAAAAGCTTCGTCGTGGCAATATGATGAAGAAAAAGAAATTCAATATCGTAGAATTGATAAGTACGGTATTCCTTTTGAAGTTGAAGTAGATATGACACCCGGAGCAAAGTCAGAAGAGGAAAAAGTACATACCGTCTCTTTTCATCGACCGATCCAAGATTATTTCAAAGCTATTGTGAATGCAGGTTTTTGTGTTACAGGTCTTGAAGAATGGATCTCTCACAAACAAAGTGAATTTGGACCAAGATCTTTGGCAGAAAATATTGCGCGCAAAGAATTTCCAATGTTCATGGCGATTGTAGCGGAGAAAAGGTAAAATAGTATTTTAGTACTAGTGTATTAGTAAGTAGAAATAAAATATGGAAAATGAGATTAAGACAAAACTTGAGGAACAAGATGCCAAACTCAATGCAATTTATGCATCGGTAGAGAAAATGAGAAAGTATTTTTTGATTGCAACTTGGATCACGGTTCTCGCCATTGTCTTACCGCTAATCGGACTTGTTTTTGCAATACCATCGTTTCTAAATACTTATACGAGTGTTATTAATATATAATATAAAAAAATATGAATCCCGTAGTAGAATTTCAGGTTGCAATTGTTTGACTCATGGGAATATTATTAACCAATAGAATATATTAAAAAATAAATAGAATTTTCTAGATAGTCCTGTAGTAGAAGCGAAGCTGTCACTACGGGATGACCTGAAATTTCACTAACGGGATGAATAAATTAATAGGTATTATTGCTCTCTTAATTATTGTTTTGGGCGGGATGTGGTTTCTAACTAAAGATACCAACACTGTTCCTGTAACAACAGAAGAAGATGTCACTAAAATTATTGCAGAGCCAACGTCTACGATAAGAGAATTCACAGTTGTAGGAACAGATTTCAAATTCTTGCCCGCCGAAATTAAGGTTAATGTTGGAGATACCGTAAAAATAACTCTTAAAAATCCTGATGTTATGCCGCACGATTTTAAAATTGATGAATTTAACGCCGCAACAAAAATTATTACCAAAGGAGGCGCAGATGACACAATCGAATTTGTCGCAGATAAGATAGGAACTTTTGAATATTATTGTTCAGTTGGATCTCATAGAGCTAAGGGGATGGTAGGAAAACTTATCGTTGAATAGGGTAGACGCTCGATTATCTTTTCTAAAACACGAATATTTGTCTGCTGACAAATTTCTCTGCTCGCCCCGTCGGTCCGTCTACAGGTGTCGACGCCTAATCCGTCGACCTGCGCAAGGTTTTAGAAAAGACAATCTCGCTAAATTTGATACACACTTTTCTTCTTGTGATTTGAATCTTAACCTTATTTTAATTATGTTCTGGCTTATAATAATTATTGCGATTTTTATTTTTATAACCTCATTATTTTTTGTCGTGCGTACCATAAAGCAAGAATTTAGCGAAAAAAATAATTCTAAACAACTGTAGAAATGGAAACAGGATTTTTCTCATTCTTAATAAAGTACGATTCTTTGTGGAGATTTTTTCATATTGCTGGAGTAATTATTGCTCTTGGTTCGGTAGTTATGGCGGATCTTGTTTTAGTTTGGCTTAAATTTAAACCGAAAGAAGCAAATCTGGTTGCTAAAATTACCCCCATGCTTTCACTTCAAGTATGGCTTGGCCTTATTATTATATCTATTTCGGGGCTTTTTATGTTTTTGCCAAATCCAGGAATTGCAGGAAGTTCCATTTTTCAATTCAAAATGTTCCTCGTCCTCATAGTTTTCTTAAATGGAATACTTTTAAATGTTTGGATTACTCCAAAATTTGAAAAATTAGTACCAGAGTGGTCACAAAATACTCTGAAGGTTAAAAGTTTTACAAAAATCGCTGGCATCGCAACCGCTGTTTCTTTCTTCAGTTGGTGGGGGATTATTGTACTCATGGAGCTTTTCTACTAGGAATGATATCTACGTGATCAGTGATAATTTAGATTTTTATTTTACCCAATTCAAATCTCAAAAGGCAAAAATCAAAATTAAAATTCAAAAGTAAAAAATAGATGGAAATTTGGGCAAAATTAAAGGGCAACTATTTCTAGTCGCCCATGTGTTCTTGACTCGTCCTGCACAAATCAAGAATTGGCCTCAACCTCCATTTCCCTTAGCTCGATCCAGCCTGGATCTGCAACTCCACAAAAAAGCCTCGTTTCGTTTTCATACCAGAACAAAAACGGAACTTTTTTGAACGCTTCGTGTTCGTAAGCCGCCAGACTTTCCAGGTCGTGTATCTGGCGCTTTGTCATCATCTGCGGACCCCACCATCTCATCAGGGTTGCAATACGCCCAACACTGAAGCTCCCTCTGATTCTCCAGCTCGGCCTCACTAAACTCATTATGAAAGCTTTAGCGTTCGGTCCAGGCACGTAATCTGTCTGGTGAAACACCTTGCCTCGAATAAAAGCCTGCAGAACCCAGAAAAAGTCACGGATCGCTTGCGTGGTCATGACGACCTCCTTGTGGTTTTGGGAAGAACAATATATCTATATCTAGTATAGCAGATTACTACATATCTGTCAAACTGGCCTAACTTAGAGATTCCCACACTCGCATTTGCTTTATACCCTAGGGGGGTATATACTGTATTTATATGACACACCCATCAAAACAAAAGTTAATGCGTCGTCTTAAAATCATCGAGGGTCAGGTAAGGGGTTTGCAGGAAATGGTCGAAAAAGATACTTATTGCATTGACGTGATTACTCAAACATCCGCCGTAAAGCAAGCTCTTTCAGGAGTGGAAGATGTGCTTATGGAAAATCATTTAGGTTCTTGCGCTATCAATCAGGTGAAAAAAGGAGAGGAAAATAAAGCAAAAAAAGAAATTCTTAAAGTTTATAGATTAAAAAGAAAGTAGTTTGTAATTTTTTGTTAAAAAATATGTCTACTACTAAAACTTATAGAGTAAAAGGTATGCACTGCGCTTCATGTGCAGGGATTATCGAAAAAACTTTTAAGAAAGTTGATGGTGTTGAATCGGTCGAAGTAAATTATGGTACCGAAAAGGCAAAAGTTTCTTTTAATGAAAACAAAACAACTCCCCAACATCTTTCGGAAAAAATAGAACCATTTGGATATTCTCTTGATCTTAAAGATAACAATCCTAAAGGCCACTCTAATACTGCAGAGGAGATGGGTATGAGCGCGGAAGAACATGCCGCTCATATGGGGATAGGACAATCAAAAGCGGAAAAATTGGCGGAAATTAAAGATATGAAAGGCAAAATATTGTCGGCGATTCCTCTTGCGATTTTCAGTATTTTTGTGATGGGCTGGGATATTCTTGCAAATTTTAATATTGTTTCCGAGATGAATGTGGTGACCGAAGAATTTGTGCATCACTTTCTGCCGATTGCCGCGACCTACATGCTTTTTGTTGTCGGAAAGCCCTATCTTTTAGGTTTCTACCGCTTTCTTCGATATGGCAAAGCAAATATGGACACATTGATTGGCATTGGAACATCCGTTGCTTTTATCTACAGTTTTATTATCGCCGCTTTTGAAGAACCACTTAGGCAATTTGTAAACGTGGATCAAAATTATTACGACGTTACCATCATTGTTATTGCTTTTATAGCTTTGGGAAAATATTTGGAAGCTCGTTCCAAGCTCCGAACTGGCGATGCTATCGAAAAACTTCTAAATCTCCAAGCAAAGACCGCTTTGATTGTTCAAAACGGAGTAGAAAAAGAAATTTCTATAAATGACGTGAAGCATGGTGATCTTTTGATTGTAAAACCGGGCGCTAAAATTCCGGTTGATGGGGAAATTACCGAAGGCACTTCTTTCATTGATGAATCAATGGTGACAGGGGAGCCCATGCCGGTAAAAAAGAAAATAGGGGACGCGGTGGTTTCTGGAACAATCAATACAAACAGTACATTTACATTTAAAGCGACAAAAGTTGGCTCCGAAACATTGCTTGCTCACATAATTAAAATGGTTGAAGAAGCCCAAGGTAGCAAGGCACCGATCCAAGCTCTTGCTGACAAGATTTCAAGCGTTTTTGTGCCAATCGTGCTTGTGATTTCATTTATTACACTCGGTGCATGGCTTCTTATCGGGACAAATATTCTCGGGTTTTCTCTTGCGCTTTCATACGGATTAACATCATTTGTGGGAATTCTTGTCATCGCTTGTCCTTGTGCGCTTGGGCTTGCGACACCCACTGCGATTATTGTGGGGGTTGGAAAGGGGGCGAGAGAAGGGATACTTATTAAAGATGCGGCAACTTTGGAAAAACTCCATAAAGTGAAAATGGTGGTGGTGGATAAAACTGGAACTCTTACACGTGGCAAACCGGAGCTTGTTAGTATCAAAAAATATTCTGTCCAAAGCGAAGACGAAATTATTTCTATTCTTGCATCTCTTGAAAGCAAGTCAGAGCATCCTATTGCTCATGCAGTTGTAGAATATGCTCGAAGTCGAAAAAATATTAAATTGGGAAATGTGCAGGATTTTGAAATCATCAAAGGCAAGGGACTCCGAGGTATCGTGGATGGGAAACAATATTATGTTGGAAATACCAAACTCGTTTCTGATCTTAAAATTTCTTTCGATATTCAAAGCATTGAGGAAGAAACACGGCAAGGTAAAACTCCTGTTATTTTAGCTAGCCACACAGAAGTCTTGGCTGTTGTTATGGTTGCTGATGCCATAAAGCCCGAAGCTCTCGCGGCGGTAAAAAATCTTCACAAACTTGGTATTAAAACAGTAATGCTAACAGGCGATAATAAAAATACTGCTCTCGCTATTGCCAAAGAAGTTGGGATTGACGAAGTTGTTGCGGAAGTTCTGCCTGCCGATAAATTAAATAAAATAAAAGAATTTCAGACAAAAGGTTATATCGTTGCTATGGCGGGGGACGGGGTGAATGATGCGCCGGCTCTCGCGCAGGCTGATGTGGGTATTGCGATGGGAACTGGCACTGATGTTGCTATTGAAACCGCGGGCATCACACTTTTGGGTGGAGATATTTCAAAAATCGTAAAGGCAATCAAACTTTCGAAGATGACCATGCGGGGGATCAAACAAAATCTTTTCTGGGCATTCATATATAATATTGTTGGCATTCCGCTTGCCGCCGGATTGTTTTACCCAATTTTCGGTTGGCTTCTCTCGCCAGTATTCGCCGGATTTGCCATGGCATTTAGCAGTGTATCTGTGGTCGGAAACTCGCTCCGAATCAAGATTAAAAAGTTATGATTTCACCACTTCTCGCCCCGTACGAAATTTTATATGCATTTGATATAAAATTTTCGTTCTGGGGTGGCGATGTCTTCCGTGTCTGTAGTTGGAAATTCACTTAGAATTAAAGCTAAAAAATTATAATTCAAAATTACCATGACTAATCAAACACAAAAATATACATTCCATGTGCACGGCATGCATTGTAATGCGTGTGTCTTAATGATCGAAAACGAACTTCAGGACTTACCAAATATTGAAAGTGCTAAATCGAGCCTTCAAAATCACTCTGTGGAAGTTGTGGGGGATTTCGGCGGGAAAACCCAAGAAGAAATTGCAAAAGAATTAACTGTTCCACTCGCGTCAAAGGGTTATACGGTTTCCATTCAAAAACAGGAACGTAGAGTGAATTGGAGAGATTTTAAAATTGCGGTGCCGATCGCGCTCGGTTTTGCTCTACTTTTTTACATTCTTCAAAAGATGGGAATAATAAACTTGGTGAATTCTGGGAATGTAACTTATGGCACAGCTTTTGTGATCGGAATTATCGCTTCGCTTTCCACGTGCATGGCCGTAGTTGGTGGACTCGTTCTTTCTATGTCTGCAACTTTTGCAAAAGAAGGGGACAAAGTCAGACCTCAAATTTTGTTTCATTTGGGTCGGATAGTTGCGTTCTTTATTTTGGGAGGAGTAATAGGCGCAATTGGTTCAGCATTTACTCTTAACACTGCCGGGACATTTATTTTAAATTTAGTGATTGGTGTTGTAATGCTCATTCTTGGAATTAATCTGCTCGAAGTATTTCATTTTACGAAAAAATTTCAGCTCACGATGCCGAAATTTATTGCGCGACATGCTCATGGGATATCGAAATTCAATCACACGCTTACACCACTTCTCGTTGGTATCGCTACATTCTTTTTGCCTTGCGGTTTTACCCAATCGATGCAAATCTTCACTCTCACCACGGGAAGTTTCATGGGCGGAGGACTCACGATGCTCGCGTTTGCACTCGGCACTTTCCCGGTTCTCGCGCTTTTAAGTTTCAGTTCGTTTAGTATTAAGAATAGTTCGAAATCGGGGATTTTCTTCAAGTCGGCCGGTCTTGTAGTGATTATGTTCGCGCTCTTTAACCTTATAAATAGTTTTGTTATAATTGGCCTACTACCACCGATTTTTAATTTTTGAGGGATGAATCCCGTAGTAGAATTTCAGGTTGTAAATACTTACTACGGAACACATAAAAGAATTAAGTTTACTTATTAAGAATACTCAAAAAAATATCAGGATAGTCCCGTAGTGAAAGCTTCGCTTCTACTACGGGACGACCTGAAATTTCACTACGGGATGAAATTTACCCTTATATCAATTTTAGTTGCGGTCGCTCTCATTGGGGGCGCTTTTGCGCTCTCAAAAAATGGAAATAGTTCGGGGGAAATTCCGAATGGAAATAATGTTTCCATTGTGGATGGCAAGCAAATCATTGAAATAAAAGCTAAGGGCGGATATCAACCAAGGAAGAGTATTGCAAAGGCTGGCATCCCAACAATTATTCGTTTTGACACAAACGGAACTTTCGATTGTTCATCTTCGGTGCGTATTCCAAGTATGAACATTAGTAAAATACTTCCTCAAAGTGGTTCGACAGATATCGATATTGGAACTCCGCAGTTAGCGACTCTCCAAGGGAGCTGTGGTATGGGAATGTACCCTTTTGAAGTTGAATTCCAAAGTTAATTTCTTGTTATGCCAATGCAAGTTCATGCAAGAATGCATGCAACTCATCTCCTTCGATTTTTCGATGTTCTCCTCCCTTAAGACTTCCAAGTTGAATATTCATTATTCGAATTCTTTTTAAATTATCAACTTCCTGAAACAAGGCAACACACATACGTCTGATCTGATGTTTTTTTCCTTCCGTTAAAACAACTTTAAAGGTTTGTTCATTCAAAATATGCACTTTGCATGGTTTTGTTGTTTCTTTTTCAATCTGGACTCCAGCTTCCATTTTCTGTTTGAAATTTCCTCGAAGTTTTTCTTTAACTGTAACTAGATATTCTTTTTCGTGGTTAAAGCGGGGACTCAAAAGTCTTTCGGTAATTCTTCCATCGTTGGTTAAAATCATTAAACCTTCCGAGTCTTTATCAAGTCGCCCAATCGGAAAAACATCTTTTAATTCGCTAACATCTCTAATTTCCTTATCTTCGCCCTTGGCGCTATGAGTCAATACGCCTCTTGGTTTGTTGTATGCAATATAAACACGCGGATGATTTAAAGCTTTTTGTTTTACTTCAACTTTATCTTCTTCATTTACCTTGTCGCCTAAAACAGCCAGTCTGCCGTTTATTAAAACCTGCTTTTTCTCGATCATTAAATCAGCACCACGACGAGTCGTGTATTTTTTGAGTGCCAAATATTTGTTTATCCTCATTGGGAATTTTTCTTCTTTATCGTTCATATTTGTAATCTTACACCTCAAATCTTAAATCTCAAATTTTTTTGACAAAAAATATCAACTATGTTTAGATAATAAACGGAAAAGCTGGCCTGAAGCTTTCTCTAAAATGAAGTATTCGAGACTGGCCTGAAGTCAGTTTCGAATGGAGCCCTGAAGCTCCCATTTTAGTCAAATCAGGTTAAAAGGAGTTTGTTATGGGACATCTTCTCGACGCGTTCTTTGAGAGAGTGGCATCAGTCACTCTGGTTGATAGGTGGGAAAGAGTTGGTTGCACCTCATCACCTTTTGAAGCCGTAAAGAGCAGGAGGGAATGTGAGTACGGTTTTTTGTTGCTTGTTGTGACCACAACCCTCCTTATTTTGGGTGGCGAGCATCTGTGGGGTCAAAATAGTACGGCGTTTGGTCTGTTGCTCTTTCTTGTAGCGAGTGTGGGTTGTACGTTTTTTCTCTCCTCTGGGTACGCATACCTATTCACTCACCGACTAGCAGATCGGAGATTCTTGAGGGATTGCTACAAACTCAAAGAGTACAGTAGCTGTGCTGGAGTGCTCAACGACGAAGCACTCTCAAAGATGGCAGAGAGGGTTCTGGTATCATTTGCTGTGTCGCATTTTCTCTGTGAAGCCCAGCATGGCCTCGGAGATTCTCTCACTGAAAAGTCTCGTCTTGAGTTCAAGGAAGCCCACAAAGTGATGCTTCTCTTTGGTCTCGCAGAGGAGAAGTGGGACAGCTACTTCGACAAAGCTAAAGAGCAAATCGCGAATGGTGATGAGGACACTCTTCTCGCCGATGATTCTCGCGATCCTCCCGCAGAAGCAGGAATTGGTGCAGAAGTTGCGCCTGTTCCCCAGGAAGCACCCGCAGAAGCTTCCAAGATTTTGCCGGACTAGACCCATAGACCCGTTGCCTAGTGCACGGGTCTTTTTTTATTAGAATTGACGGGAACAATTCATTGTAGTAACTTATTTTAAGAAGTTCTTTCACATCACAAAAACCAAGGAGAAGATATGTTGTCCATTCATCTAATCATCATCCTCTGTATGAGCGTTGTCTACCTCTTACTGTGCTGGACGCTTCATATGCGGGCCTTGAGCGGACGACTGTGGTGTCTCACGTCAAAAGGCCTCGTACTAAACAAGGAAAGCTCGAGGACAGCCAAACTAGCTTTTATTCTCGCCGTCAGTATTTGTGTTTACGATGTAGTTCTCATGATATTTAGCGAAGTATCATGGGTCACATTCATTGCCCCACTCGCGGTGTTTCTCCCAATGGTTGGTACGGGTATTGCCTCACGGAGACCCAAGCTTTTGCCAACACCTGATGACCCCGTTCAGAAAAGCTGATCGGGGTTTGTTTTTTCTAAAAGCATTGACAATAATTTGTTTTTAATATACTATAGACCTATAACTAATATCTCTTAAGTTTTCCTTCCTGAAGCAAATTTGGAAGGTATAGGCTCTAATTAGACGGCTTAAACTCTCGAGATAAGCCAGTCACGTTGTTTATTATAAAGATTGGGCGGTTATGAGACTCTAGCTTAAATGCAATTTGAGTCGTAACTATATATGTACACAAAAAATCACACATCCTCGGCTAGACCGGGATCAAAATTTTCTCATCCAAGCAGGCACTCTGCAGGAGGAGGGCCACGTAAATCTTTCGGTGGTAGTTTTCGAGGTGGAAGACCTTCAGGTGGTAGACGTTTTACTTCAAATAAAAGAGGCAAAGATGAACGAATTGATTATTCTCGTTTTATAAATAAAGTAAAAGTGATTGAAGAATCAGTAGTCTTTAAGCCAGAACATAAATTCACCGATTTTCTCATAGGCGAAACTCTTAAAGGCGCAATTACAAAAAGGGGATATGTTTTACCAACCCCAATTCAAGACAAATGTATTCCTTACATTCTTCAAGGACAGGATGTGGTTGGAATTGCCAATACTGGTACTGGAAAAACCGGAGCTTTTCTTATTCCTTTAATAGATAAAATAATCAAGAATCCTCGTGAGAGAGTTTTGGTAATTGTCCCAACAAGGGAATTGGCTGGTCAAATTGATCAAGAATTAAAACACCTAACTCCTGGCATGAGGATTTTCTCTGTCTGTTGTGTTGGAGGTTTAAGTATTTCGCATCAAATCAAACAATTGCGATTACAGCATAATTTTATAATCGGAACTCCCGGCCGACTCAAAGATTTAATTCAAAGAAAATTTATTCGCTTGAATGAATTTAAGACAGTAGTACTAGACGAAGCAGATAGAATGCTTGATATGGGATTTATTGCTGACATGAGAGCAGTTATGGCGGGAATGCCAAAAGACAGACATACCCTGTTTTTCTCTGCGACCATGTCGAAAGATATTGAAAAATTGATTAATGAATTCTTGAAAAATCCAATAAAAATTTCAGTTAAAACCGGTGACACAGCAAAAAATGTTGAGCAAGATGTTGTTAAAATTCCTCGAGGTAAAGATAAGGTGGAAGTGTTGCATGATCTTTTAAAACAAAAAGAATTTAACAAAGTCTTGGTCTTTTCTCGCACAAAACATGGTACTGAAAAGCTGGCGAAATTGTTATCTGTAAAAGGATTTCGTGTTGAATCAATCCACGGGAATAAAACCCAGAGTAATAGAAAACGCGCCCTAACGGCCTTTAAAGAAGGGAAGGTGCAGGTGCTTGTTGCGACCGACGTGGCCGCGCGAGGACTCGATATCCCAGATGTGTCTCATGTGATCAACTTTGATATTCCAGCAACTTATGATGATTATGTGCACAGGATTGGAAGAACAGGCCGTGGAAACAAGTATGGCAAAGCTTTGACTTTCATATCCTAAATTCTTAGTAATTTCTACACCATGAACAATAAAACAGTAAAAATTGAAAATAAAAATAAATTTACCCAAAGAGGAAAGTGGGTAGAAAAACCCCGCAGATGTGAGATTCTGATCTGTGTTTGTGGTGGAAAATATCTTAAAACTCGTCCAGGACAAATAAATTGTCTTAGGTGTGTATTCGATCTAGACGAGAAAAAACTTCGTAAAAATAAATAATATGAAAAAACTATATAGAAGCAAAACAAACAGAGTTTTTGGAGGAGTATTGGGAGGCTTGGGTGAATATTTTAATGTTGACCCAGTTATTTTACGCCTCGTATTTCTTTTTGTTTTGATTTTTACAGCAGTTGTGCCAGGGATATTGTTTTACATTATTTCAATTTTTGTAATTCCTGAAAACAGAATTATAGACGTCAAAAAGTAAACATTCTTGTTTAAAATTCTTTCAAAAATACTTCAAGTCGGGGTATTTTTTGTATATTTGCCGGTGGACAATGATGTTGTTCATAGTATTGATATCTCTTATAATCAAAGTGTTGAAATTGTTTAAGATTTTATAAATTTAATTAAGAATTTTATGGATAATCTTATAATAAATTACTGGGCAGTATTGGTATCTGCCATTGTTTCGTTTGTTATTGGTGGAATTTGGTACGGACCTTTATTTGGAAAAAAGTGGATGGCTCTTATGGGTATTACAAAAGATGGTATGAAATCGATGAGTCTCACTCCCGCTCGAGCAATGACTCTTGGTTTTCTGTTCACACTTCTTCAATCATACGTAGTAGCTCATTTTGTTGTTTTGTTAGGGGCGGTAGATGCTGGAACATCTTGGTCACTAGCGTTTTGGATTTGGTTAGGAATTATGGTGCCAATTTGCATTGGAAGTTTCCTCTGGGAGAATAAACCGATTAAGCTTTTTGTACTTAACGCCGCTTATCAATTGATTTCTTTGTTTGTGATGGTCCTAATTTTAGCCTTGTGGAAGTAGATATAGTTTGACCCATATATTCTGAAGTAGTATGTTTTAGGTGGTTGTTCCTCACATTCTACTTCTGCCTACTGGAGTAATGGACATGGTGTGGTGGCTTTTGATCGGAGCTCTCGCTGTCTTCTTCGGGGCTTTCTTTTGGGTGATTTATGATGATGACAAAGATTCTGAAGGGGTTGCTTGAGGTGTTTGGGGGCGACCAGTGATGGCCGCTCTTTCTTTTTACCTTTTAAATTTTATAAATCCGTGTTATATTGGATCTACCCACAGAACGTGGGCTTTTGTTTTAAATATAGAGCTTAAACTGAAACTTTCAGATTTGAGACAAGTTGTTTAATAAAATTGAGTATCGAAACGAGACGTATTTAATAATACGATGAAGTGAGACACGGAAATTTTAGCAAGCAAATTGGCCAAATATGAAAGTTGACACTATGGAAATTAGAAATATAGCAATCATAGCCCACGTAGATCACGGCAAAACCACCATCACTGATGCCATCATGAAGCAAACCGGTATGTCGCCGGAAGGAGGCAGTATGGATTCAAATTCTCTTGAAAGAGAGCGTGGTATTACTATTTATGCCAAAAATGCTTCGATAATCTACAAAGGCACTAAAATAAATATCGTTGACACTCCGGGACATGCTGATTTCGGATCCGAAGTTGAACGAGTTTTAAAATCAATTGATTCAGTTGTTCTTGTTGTTGACGCTCAAGAAGGGCCGATGCCACAAACTAGATTCGTTTTGAAAAAATCACTTGAAATCGGACACAAACCAATAGTCGTTTTAAATAAAATAGATAAACCGGCCGCTGACCCAGAAAGAGCTCACAATGAAGTTTTGGAACTCTTTTTTGAACTTGGAGCAAATGAAGAACAATTAGATTTTGTAACCGTATATGCGATTGGAAAACAAGGGGTTACTATGAAGAAACTTTCGGACGAAAAGAAAGATATGTCGCCACTTTTGGATACCATCCTTGAAAAAGTCGCACCAGCTAATGCATCAAAAACCGCGCCGCTTAAAGCCCAGCCTTTTAATCTGGGATACGATAATTTCTTGGGGAGACTCGCGATTTGTCGTATTTACGAAGGAACTGTAAAAGTCGGATCTAAAGTTTTTGTAAAGAAACTTGGGGGTGAAATAAAAGAAGAAAAAATAACCAAGATTTTTACTTTTGAAGGAACTTCCAGAAAAGAAGTTGCGGAAGCTGAAGCAGGGGATATTGCTATGCTCGCTGGTCTACCAGAGATTTATATTGGCGATACCATAACCGATTCGCAAGATACAGAAATTCTTCCAGTGATAAAGGTTGATGAACCAACCATCGCTCTTAATTTTTTGGTTAATAATTCGCCTTTTGCCGGCAAAGAAGGAAAATTCGTTACTAGCAGGCAGATAAGAGAAAGGCTCGAAAAAGAACTTGAAATCAACGTCGGGTTACGGGTGGACTTTTCAGGTGACGATATGAGAGTGTACGGCCGTGGAGAAATGCACATCGCTATTTTGCTTGAAAACATGCGCCGAGAAGGTTATGAAATGCAGGTATCTCAACCACAAGTTATTATCAAAGATATTGATGGTGTGAAAAGTGAACCGTTTGAGGAGGTGACTATCGAAGTTCCAGAATCAATGCAGGGAGGTATTATCGAAAATCTATCAAAGAGAGGGGTAATGATGACAAATATGAAGCCGGACGGATCACGCGTAAGACTCACCTTTGAAGGTCCAACTAGAGGCATTTTGGGTTTCCGTGGGCAGTTTATAGTCGATACAAAAGGAGAGGGAATTATGGCAAGCCGAGTGCTTGGTTTTCGTCCATATTTTGGAGAGATTAAAAAGAGAAGTGTTGGCTCAATGATTTCACAAGCGACCGGCAAAGCTCTTGGATTCTCTTTGGACAATCTTCAAAATCGAGGCACTTTATATATCGGACCAACTGAAGAAGTTTACGAAGGAATGGTTATTGGTAATACTTCAAAAGGTGAAGAGATGACTGTGAATCCCACTAAAGGAAAGCAACTCACCAACATGCGCGCAAGTGGGTCTGATGAAAATATTATGCTCGCCCCTCCGGTGCCAATTACGCTTGAGCGAGGACTTGAAATAATGGCAGACGATGAATATTTGGAAGTAACTCCCAAGAGTGTGAGACTAAGAAAGCAGTATTTAAGTGATACTGACCGATCAAGAGCAAGAAGAAAAGAGTAAATCTAATCATATGATTTCTATCGAAGATTTTAAAAAATTAGAAATTAAAATCGGTAAGATTATTTCTGCAGAGAAAGTTGAGAAAAGCACTAAGTTACTCAAACTTATAGTTGATTTTGGAAACGAAACTAGGCAAATTCTCTCTGGAATTGGCGAGTCATTTGATGATCCACAAATTTTAGTTGGCAAGCAAGTACCCGTTTTGACTAATTTAGAACCACGCATGATTATGGGATTAGAAAGTCAGGGAATGATTCTTGCAACAAGTTCGGACAGCAAAGTTGTCCTGCTTCATCCTTCCGAAGAAATATTACCTGGAAGTGTTGTGAGATAAATTCATGGTTTGACTTTTTGAGGGTTTTTGTGTAATTTTTTAAGCAAGTAAGCGTTAAAGGTTCGATCGACTTACTTGGGGTTTCTGACCTCATTTATAAGACAAACAAAGTTCTCTATAATAATGAAAAAGTTATATGTAGGTGGTCTGCCATACAGCACCACTGAAAACGATTTATCCGCTTTTTTTTCAAAAGCTGGAAAAGTTGCTTCCGCAACAATCATTTCTGACAAAATGTCAGGTCGTTCAAAAGGGTTTGGTTTCGTTGAAATGGCATCCGATGAAGAAGCTAAGACAGCGATTCAAATGTTTAACGGCAAAGAAATGGAAGGAAGAAAAATCACCGTTGACGAAGCTCGCGCAAAAGAAGAACGACCACGTGGAGGAAGTTCTAGTTTCCGAAAAGAATACTAAAAAATATAATTTAAAAAACCCGCCGAAATGGCGGGTTTTTTTAAATTACATTTTTTCTATAGTCTCTTACAAAAGGTTTTTTATCGTAGCTTTCCCTCGAAGAAATTCAACAAAACTTTGTGACTCGACGTTGATCTTCTGTCCTCTTAATTGTTCCATAAGTAAGACTTTTGCATCTTCAAACGAAGGGATTGCTTCTGTTGAGGGAGGGACTTCCGCCTTTGCCTCTTTAACTAAAGTGTTGTAAGTGTCCAATGCTTCTGCTTCAGTTACTAGTAATTTTTCTGCTCCAACGTATTTTTCTACGGACTTGTTAAAAATCAAAGCGGAACGGATATCTTCGTTAAGTTGGGCTTTGGTTATATTAAAGTTCTTGAGTTGAGTTTCCAAACCCGCCTCACCACCAGCTGAAGTAACCACTTTTGCAAACTCTACTTCTAATTCTGCATTTGTAACCGCAATATTATTTTCTGTCGCATAATCCGCTACCAGTTTTTCAGTTATCATACCTTCCAAAACATTCTTTTTGAGGTCTATTTCTTGTTGGGCTGTAAGCACGTCGGTGTTCCCATTTCCCTTTAGAAAATCTTTTGTCTTTACTACCTTTTTATCTAAATCACTCTGTGTGATTTGCGCTCCATTTACTTCCGCCACCACATTCTTTGTTTGTGGCATTAAAAATACAATGATTAAAATAACGGCTACCAAAACCACGATTAAACTAATGACTTTAAAACCACCACCGCTTGTTTTATTATTTTCCATATTAAAGAAAAAAAATTAAGCTAAAAATAATTGTTGATAATTTGGTTCTATAAATTCCGCTCGCTAGCCAGAATAAATTTATCACAAAATCAGTTATTTTGAAAATTGGTTGCAATACCTTGAAAGGTGTTGGAGTTATCCACATTATCTTTATAAACATGACCGCTTGTAGTATAATATTCTTAAATGGGGAATCTAAATTAATATTCAATGCCTCCAGAAAATATTCAAAATCACAATTTCTCAATCTCCAAACATTTTTTTCGTATTGTGGGAGTGATTATTTTGATTGTTGTAGTGGCTTTTCTAATTTCTTTTTTCTTTAGCAAGAATGCTTCGCAAGGTTTGACTGAAACTGAAAGAGAAAATTTTCTTAATCAAGAACTTCAAAAAAATGCCGTTGGTATGACCGATGAAGAAAAACAAGCTTTTTTCGATTCTGCTATATAAAATAGAAGATGAACCTGCTGAATAGAGATTTTCAGAAAACATCTTCTCATTCGTGGATTTAAAACAAAAAATTGAAAAATTTAAAACAAAAAATTCTGTCGGTCACAAAAATCATCGTTCTTTCCCTTATGATTAGCATTTTTGCTGGGCAAACTTCTGCGCAGTGGGTTCCACCTACATCAACTCCTCCTCCAGAAGATCCATTTGTAGCCGTAGAAAGAATAGATCTGCCGTTAAATACCGGTTCTTCTCCTCAATTAAAAGATGGGGCACTACTTATAAACGCAAACAATGTTGCCCAATATTTCGGCTTAACCATTCCTTATTGGGGCATGTTGATTAGCACTGTTTTGGCACAGATTGATACCGTTACTGCCCCACAAGGATTGTTGCATATTTTTCACAATACCTACCGACGGATATTTATTCGTATTGAGGGGTCTGGTCCGGCACTTGTTACCGACTCTGCAGATGCAAAAATAGGTATTGGAACATTAAATCCGAATTACACTGTTGATATACCTTGGGGAAATATAACTCCTAACAACATCAGTATCCCGATCGTTCGGCTTGGTGGTGATGAGCCAAATGGTAGTCTACAGGACGATGAAGTCTCTCTTCAAGTTAACGGTCGAGTAAAAATAATGGGAGGTGGTCCATCTCTCGATAGTGGCAATCAATATGACGGCAATGGTCCATCCACTGATTTTGCCGGTCCATTCCCTGGCGCTTATCTGGCCACTTTGAATGGGACCGGAGAAACACTTTGGAAGGTTCCGTATCATGCAAGGCGATCTTTATATAACCACAACCCTTCCTTGCTTCAGTATGTTAGTTGGCCTGAAGCATTCTCGGAAAGTGGAGTCGCTTCCACCGCGTCTATTTCGCCCGATCCACTTAACTTTCTACAACCGGGTTTTTGGCACGTGACGGCTTTTGGTACTATTGGAAATGCCTGTGATACTTGCTCTTACACAGTTACTGTTTCAATGAGACTTGGCGCGAATGGTTCACTTGGAACTGTCGATACCCCTTTTTTCATAAGAGATCATCCAGATGGAAATGCGGAGTTTTCTATTACTAGGATTGTTTATGTTCCCCAAAATACCAACTTAAACTACGGCAAAATAACAGTCAGTGTTACGGATAACATTTCTGGCACGGCAGAACCACTTATAAACGGAGTTAGCGCATATTGGACGCAATATTAATTTAAGACAAAAAATTGAAAAATTTAAAGCAAAAAATTCTGTCGATTGCAAAAATAATCATTCTTTTTTTAGTGATTAGTTTTGTTACTGCGCATACTTTGGCACAGCCGACTTCTTCGGCACCTGTAACAGTTGCTTTTCCGGGCGGGAACATAGCATTGCCTTTAAATACAGGAAGTACGCCGCAAATAAAAGATGGGCCACTACTTATAAATGCAAACAATGTCAGAACTGAATTTCCGTATGTTTCATCATCTTTTGGTTTCAGTATTATTCATGGGAATGCGATGGGTGTTAATAATGGAGGCGTATTGCTCGGGAATAGAGATCCTGAAACCATTTCAACCTCATCTCGTCCTCAATTCCATATTTATAAAGATCCGGCAAATTTACAACGACCTGCTATTCGTGTGGAAGGGGCAGGTCCAGCATTGGTCACTCCAACTCAATGGACAATGATTGGCATTGGAACAGACCCAGCCTTAAATCCGGAATATACCATCGATATTCCGCAAGGGAACCCTGTTATGCGAATTGGCGGTGGCACTGTTCCGTCTGGAGTTTCTCTTCAAACTTCTGGCACGTTGCAAATTATGGATACAGGTAATCCTTTTCCCATACCTTTAGTTGATGCTTATTTACAATCAGTGGATGCCGACGGAACAGGATCATGGACAGCAACAGGCCGTCCACGCATTATTCCAGATCCAAACATGATTCCTTCTTCTGCGCTTCATACTATCGATGAATCTTGGGGACAGGGGGTTAACAATAATAATTATTCAACCAGCAATCTTGAGCCGGGCTATTGGTATATTACGGTTTTTGGCACTACCGGAGCGGCATACTCTCCAAACACTACAGTAACTATCGAAGTTTCGAACAATCAGATGCCAACTCCAGATGGTAGATCTTTTCGAATAGAAACCCCTACACACGGCACTGCTCCATATTCTATTTCTCTGGTTGTTAGAGTACTGCCTGGCAATCCTGGCTTAAATTTTTCTGTGAATGATAATGGTGGAGGAGGCGGAATCAATGCGCCAACTATAAATGGTATTAGCGGGTATTTGATAGGAAGTTAAAAAACTTTTTGTAGAAAGTCATAGTGTTTAGAATAAATTTAAAACAAAAAATTGAAAAATTTAAAACAAAACTTTCTTTCGGTCTCTAAGATCATCATTCTTTCTTTGATGATCGCTGTTTCTACTCAAGATGTATTGGCAACACATTGGAATGTGTATCCTTGGCTTTTGACACCTTCTAACCCATGGTTTACATCACCACATCCTTGGACTCCACCACCTCTATCTTTTCTCCCCCCCAATCCTCTGTTAAAAAACGTGGGTGTACCTTTGAATGTTAGTGATTCTCCTCAAATAAAAAATGGTCCACTGCACCTAGACACGCATGATCTTGTTCCGGTTCCAAACACCATACCTCCTTTTGCCGTAACTATTCCATATAAAGGTTTATTGATCGGAAATAAAAATCCCGCAACCATCCCAGGCATCCCAGGCATACTACATATCTTTAAAGATAGGGCAAACCCACAACAATCAGCTATTCGCCTAGAAGGACCAGGGAATTCCGAAGTAGGACTAGGCACATCGATTATTGCTGACTCCCCGGATGCAAGAATTGGTATTGGGACACTGAATCCCGAATACACCATTGATATTCCTCGTGGGCCAGGTAGTACTGTCCGAATCGGTAGTGGCACTATTAATTCACCAGAAGTTTCTCTTTATACTCTTGGTAGGATAAGAATTATGGGTGGTAAACCATATCCAGATACTTATCTATCCTCGCTCGATTATGAGGGAGAAGCGGTGTGGGTAAACACTCCTACTCAACAAGCCTCATATACTTTTCATAAATCACTTGTTAATTTCAGTTCTCCTCTAGGAATTACTACTACTGTTACAGGTCAGACTAATCCACTTAATTTCCTCCAGCCTGGTTTGTGGCAGGTAACAGTCTGGGGCACGACAGGAAATACTTGCGATTCTTGTTCTAAGGCAACCAGAATTAGAATGTTTTGGGACGGAGGTGCAGGAGGTAACTTCGGAAATCCATTTAGTGAGGATATTCTTTTTGAAACAAAGGATAATCCTGATGGGACTGATCCGTTTTCTGTCACTAGGATTATTCGTATTTGGCATAATCAATTTAATATTTCTGTGGAAAATACTGATAATACCTCCATCACTCCACCATATATAAAAGGAATTACAGCTGTTTGGTTGGGACAATAACAATCTAAAAAGGTAAATTTATTTCTTTTCTAAACCAACACTCAAAGATTAAAATGAAAAATTTAAAAAATAAAATACAAACAAATAAAAAATATTTTATTTTTTTGAATTTTTTAATTGTTTTAACTCTAGGCTTTCTCTTTGTTTCTCCTGTTAAATCAAACGCTCAAGCAAATCTTTGTCCTTTACTTGGATGGGCATGGTCCGGGTACACTAATCCGGAGTGGGGTTATATTACAACAGGTGGAGGCGACAGACCTCTTTCGGAAAGATTGGAAGGCATGGGATGGTTGAGTTTTAGTGGTTCAACCCCAAGCGGAACTCCTTACAGGGTAGTAAAAAATAATGATGGCACTTTGGTCGGCTACGCATGGTCGTCAGACATTGGCTGGGTACGTTTTGGAGGACTAGTTGGTCCTTTCCCGGGAGGTGGATATGTTGCAAGGGACAACGCTAAAATCGAAACTAATAATAAAGTAACTGGTTGGGCTAGGGCTTGTGCAGTTTTTGTTTCAGATTGTACTGGAACGCTTGCACCGGCTTATTATCGTGGTGGCTGGGATGGTTGGATAGCTTTAAGTGGGGGTACAGGTGCAGGAAAATATGGTGTTACATACGCTCCATCAAATAATGAATTGGCTGGTTGGGCTTGGGGCGGAGATATGGTTGGTTGGATAAGTTTTCGTGATGGCCAGAATTACGGTGTTACTTTAGCTTCGGGTAATCAATGTAATTTACCGAATATTTTTGATTACACGGCGAGCGTCAATCCGAACCTTGTTCCACTGGCATTTCCGTCTAGTAGTTGGGTTGGGACAATGCCAGCCGCATCTTCTGTGGTGATTACTCATACGAGCGGTACAGCTGAAGATCTTAAGATTTTAAATATTGTTCCAAATCCAATCTATCAGTGGCCAACTGGCGTAAGTGTTACCTATCAAGGAATTGGTACAGTGTGTCCAAATGCTTCTTGTACGCCGCTTCCTATTTCAGTTAATCTGACATTTGACGGCTCTTATAGAGCAAATAACCCAACTATAAATCTAATTAGATTTATAGTAACTGTTGATAATCATCCTGATCCAAACCGCTCTCCGTCTGCTAAAAATATAGATTTTGTTGTTTCGGTTGATTCATCTGGCACTGGAGGAAATCAGTTTGATTACACAGTGGCAATGAACCCGGTGTCAGTGTTAATTACACCTCCCCAAACCGGGCAGTGGAGTACGCCAGTCAACTCTGTGGTTGAGATTAATCATACTCGTGGCACAGCTGAAGATGTCAGAATCGTAAGTATTACTCAAACTTCTCCATCTATACCAGGAATAACGATTAGTAATGTTCAAGGTGGTGGCGAAGTGTGTCCAGGCGCTTCTTGCGATATTGGTATTTCCATGGATGTGGCAGTTGCTCCTGGCTATGTACGTTCTGGCACTGATTCCATTACATTTAGAGTGACCGTTGATAACGTAGTCGCAGGCCCACCAGATGAGAAAGAAGCTTTTTTCAATGTCGTAATTAACAACCCATCATCACCTAACGAATGCACCGTCTCACCAAATATGGCTCTTATAGGTCAAAGTGTAACGTGGCAGGCTCCGTCGAATAATCTTAATGTCAGCCTTCCATCCACATATGCTTGGTTTTATCAAAATAATAATATAAATAGTTTTGGAAATGGACAATCTCGGCCAGAGAGCTATTCGACTCTAGGCACAAGAACTGCTTATGTCAGGATATGTGATTCAGTAGGCAGTGGATGTGTGAATAGTGATGTTTGTCATGTTCGAATTGTTACAATTCCAGAATTTGAACAGCGATAACAATAATTAGAATTCTAATTCAAAAACATCCGCTCTGCGTAGCGGATGTTTTGATATACTTGTAACATAATAAATCAGCGTAAGAGTAAAAGTTAAAATTTACTCGCAACTAACTTTAGTCTATAGGCTAAAGTTAGTGTATGGTGAAATTTATGGAGAAAAAGAAAATAGTCATAATCGGGGCGGGATTTGGGGGGATTTATGTTGCAAGAAAACTGAAAAAACTGATTAAAAGTGGTTTAATTGAGGTAACTCTTATAAACAAGACAAATTACTTTCTTTTCACACCACTCTTGCATGAGGTTGCAACTGGTGGTCTTTCTCCTATAAGCGCGACCGAGCCAATCAGAGAAATTATCCGAAATAAAAGACACCTGCCTGCCGGCAGTCAGGTACAATTTAGACAGGCCGAAGTTACGGCCATTAACTTAGACGAAAAAATTGTTGAAACGAATAATGAAAAAATAAAATTTGATTACCTTGTTTTGGCCACGGGTGCAGAAACAAATTTTCATGGAATTTCCGGCGCAAAAGAAAATAGCTTGCCACTCAAAAGCCTACGGGACGCTCTTTCGATTCGAGCGAGAATAATCGATTCATTTGAGAAGGCCGCTTCAGAACCTGTGGGCGAAAAAAGAACAAAACTTTTAACATTCGTGGTGGTTGGAGCGGGGGCTACTGGCGCGGAATTGGTCGCGGAGATTGCTGAATTCGTCGTAGGCACCCTTTATCCGTATTACGCAGACACTTTTTGCAAGAAAAGAGATATAAAAATCATTCTTATTAGCAGGGAAGCCGAGATTTTGTCTCACTTTCCCAAGAAACTGCGAGATTGGTCTCTTCAAATATTAAACAAGAAGGGGATTTCTGTGCTTCGAGATACGTCAGTTACGAAAATTCACGAAAATGGCGTAAGTTTAGGAGGTGGACAGAAAATTTTATCATCAAATATATTTTGGACCGCGGGAGTTTCTCCGGTATTGCCTAAAATAATAGGAAATATTGAGTTAACAGAAAATAACAGAGTAAAAGTTGATCAAAATCTTTTAGCGCTTAATCAAGATTCAGTTTTTGTCTTAGGAGATGTTGCTTATTTTAAGAGTGATGAAAATGGTGCGGTTCCAATGCTGGCACAAGTGGCCGTAAACCAAGCGAAGACGGTGGCAGAAAATTTACAAAATATTTTAAGCGGAAAACAACTGCGATCTTTTAAGTATAAATCAATGGGTAGTTTGATTTCGCTCGGTGAGTGGCAGGCGGTAGGGGATATTTTTGGATTTAAAATTAAAGGAAGATTTGCCTGGTGGCTTTGGCGCACAGTTTATCTTTTTAAATTTTTATCTTGGAAAAAGAGATTCCGAATAGCTTTTGAGTGGACAATCAATCTGTTTTTCTCGAGAGATACCACCAAGATAAACTGATTTATGATTCAAGATTTAAGAATAAATCAGAATTAAATACCGCTCAATTATAAGGCTTTATTTAAGGCTATAATTTGGGTTAAATAAAGCACAAAATCTCCTTGACAGAAAAGGTGCCTTGTGCTATGCTCAAAATGTTCCTGAAATGCAGTAGGGAATCCGAGTTACGACGGTGGTCGTGACAAGTTCTTCTGGAGATGATATCGGTGCGAGACCTACCAATTGCGTTGATCGGCCTCTTGAGTGTGATGAGCGGTGTGTTTTTTGTTGTTGCCGCATTCGCTGCGTGTTGGGACATGATGCTAGTGTTTGCACTCATGACCTTCACGTCCGGAGTATTCTTCCTTTCCTTCATCCGTCGTAGGGCACACGAGATGAGTGGAAGGAGGCCGATGTAGCTGTGCCACGTTCTCGGTGTTCGAGTCCCTTGCAGGAATGTTTCTGCGGGGGCTCTTCTTTTTTATTCCGGCTAGCGAGTGTAATCGCGAGAATCTTTATTCTCATGATGCACGAGCGAAGACGGATCAAATGGTTTTTACCATTTATATTAAAACAACCTTTCTAATCAAATTATTTTAAAAAATCTTAAATCCTAAATCGTAAATCTTGAATCTACTTCTTGCTTTTCTGCAAATACGAATTAATTAATTGCTGGGCGGCAATGGTTTTCGCACATTTAAGCCACTCTTTTACAGGCTCAATCTTAGAGTCAGTTTCAATTTCGACAATGTCTCCGTTTCTAAGTTCTTGAGCAAACGGACACTCCTTGTGATCTATTCGCACAGAACGTATGTGATTTCCTACCTCTGACCCCATAGTGTAAGCAAAATCCACCCCACTTGATCCTTGAGGCAAATCGACAACATCACCACGTGATGTAAAAACGAAAATTCGATGATTGAGAAAGTCGCGAGTTAAACCATCAATAAAATCTTTTGGCTTTATTATACTTTTTTGGGTTTCTACCATTTTTTGAAGCCATGCGGGGATATCAATTTTTCCTTTTATTAAATTTACACTTTCTCTTTTAGTAAAAACTTTAAATAAAGAGTAAATAAAATTACTAAAAGAAAATGATTGTTTTTCCGCGTCGCCTAAAGTAGGTAGAAATTCTTTTGGTGATAAAAGAAAAGCTATTCCGTACTTTGCCTGGAGCAACATCTCTTTTGTGAAGATATGGATTTCGAGAAGTTCTCCGTCATCAGAAAAAACTGTTGTCTCTATTCCTTGGTAGCCGTTGGGTTTGGGGAAAGCAATAAAATCTTTGATCTTGTTTGGTAACGGTCGCCATTTACTATGAATCGCGCCCATAGTTTTGTAACAATCGCTCGGGGTGGGTACAACCACCGAAAACGTAAAGTAATCGTATATTTGATCCAAATTTCCTCCCTTTCTTTCTATTTTTTTATAAAGTCTATAGAGACCTTTTTCGTGAATTTCTGTTTGAAAATAAGCTGTTTTGAGCTTCGCGAGCTCTATTTTTAAAGCCTTATGTAAAGAATCAATCCTTTTTTTATTAATTAAAAGTTTTTCCTTCTGAAGTTTTTGTGTTTCTTTATATTTTTCTGGGTGAATAAAAGAAAAAGATAAATCTTCCAAGTCCTGGCGGAGCCTACCGATGCCAAGTCTGTCAGCAATCGGAGCGTACAATTCCATTGTTTCTTTTGCTTTTTCTTGTTGCTTCTCTTTGGTATGAAACTCCAAAGTTTGCATGTTATGGAGGCGGTCAACCAGCTTTATTATGATCGTTCTAATATCTTGGGCTGTTGTCCAAAATAATCGTCGGAGACTCTCGGTATGACCTTCCCACCCATAGCCTTCGTGTTTGATGCTTCCAAGCCTTGTGACCCCTTCAACCAAAACTTTGATTTCTGTTCCAAATTTTTCTTCTAAGACCGCCGAACTTGTCGGAGTATCTTCCAAAATGTCATGAAGCAATCCAGCGGCAATCGTATTTCTGTCCATGCCAATTTCCGCCAAATAAAGAGCAACGAGGGATGGATGATTGAAATACGGATCTCCAGAAAGTCGTTTTTGTCCACTGTGAGATTTTTCTCCAAACTGCCAAGCGTTTTCTATGAGTTTCTTCGCATCTGTACTTTGATCGCACATTATGGAAAGGAGAGTTTTTAGAGTGGGAGGTCTCATAATTTATATTAGAGGCATTAGAATTCAGAGGATTGAGAGAGATGATGTCTCTTATTCATCTAGTATCCTAGAACAATCCTCAATTATGCCAGAAAAACAAAAAAAGTCATATAGGTGATCGTGCTGAAAACATCTGTGTTCATGGCTTGCCCAGAGGTCTAGTACCCTTTATAATATAGGGATATGGCAGACAGTAATAATCAAAAAGATGTTAAAAAAGATGGGGACGAGCATGTTGATTTAAAGGGGTTACGGACTCTAGACGGCGATTTAAAAGAATACAAAAAAAACTTGGAAAAATATGGTGAAGACCAAGTATTTTCTTACGATCCTTATTTATCCACCGAGAATGACGCTAAGGAAAATGGAGCGAAAACACATGTGGATGCCACTCAAGTAGAAACTAAGAAAGAAAGTAAGAAAGTAGAAAAAACTGATGAAAATTCAGAAGAAGATATCCCATTTATTGAACTTTTGAAAAATAGAAAAAATAAGATGGAATCAGAGCACCGAGAAGATGCTCGGGTTTATAGTATCGATGATTTAACGCCGACCACCGACCAAATTCAGCTCTCAAAAGAAGCACGCATCGAAAAGAAAACACCAAAAACTCAAGAAATGAGTAATGATGATATTTTACAGGATGAGGAAAATACTCTTAGAGAAAATCTTGTTGCTATTACGAAAGAACATGCAGAATGGAAGCAAAAACTAGAATATTACAAAAAAAACCAGAGTAAGGTCTTGGAAGAAAGGGAGGATTTTGTGTTAAACAAGGAGGATATCGAAAAAATGTTAAATCCGATTTTGGAAGAAGAAAAAAAACTGGAATCCGTTATAAAAGTCATTGAAGATAAAATAGAAGCGACAACAGATGAAGACCAAAAAAGAACGGAAGAAAAAAATCGATGGGGAAAAGAAGATCAGAGACAGAAATTAGAACGAGAGAAATGGGCGCATATGGAAGATTTAAGCGCGGCGCTCAAGCTTATTGAGGAGAAAGATAAAACTTATGAAACTCTAGTCTCCAAACAAAATGAGGCCGAAAGCAAGTTGGTTGAATTAGAAAAAACAAAACAAGCCGTTGAAGCCAAGCTCCGCCTTCGTGAAATCAAAAGACTGAAAATTGATATTGAGACCAATAAAACCAAACTGGAGGCTCAAATCAAGAATTTTAAAGAAACGATAGAGAGACTCAATAAAATTGAAAAGGACATTATTCTAGAAAAAAAAGCAATAAATGAGAAGGAGCATCGAACAAAAGACTCGGCTGAAGAAAAAATAATAGAAACCAAGAGATGGGAAGTTGAAGATAAATTACGAAAAGTAGAGCAGGAGAGATGGCAAAGTGTAGACAAACAGAAAAGATTGGTAGAAATTATGAACGATATAAACGAGCAATACAGTAAAATAACAAGAGAAGAAAAGGAAAACCTATCTAAGATACATAATTAGGAATTTAAAGGCATTAGTATTTTCCTAATTGCTCCATAACCTCTAGAACATAACCGCCATTAGGCTTAATGGCGATACTGTTCCCAGAGATATCTTCTCCTTGCTTACGCTCTTTGTCAGTTGAGACAAGCACTTTGAACTTATTAGGCGGCAAAGGCTCTTCAATTTGGTTATCGGAAAAATTTAGTATCACTAATATTCTTTTTCCTTCGCGTTCTCGAACATAAGAAAAAATATCAGGTGATTTAGTTTTTAAGGATTTATAAGATCCGAGCTTTAGCACAATAGAATTATTTCTTAAATGAATTAATTCCTTGTACAAAGTCAATAAAGAATTTGGATTTTTTGATTCAATTTCAACGTTTGTTTCTTTGTAATCATCAGAAAGAGGAAGCCATGGTTTTACATCTCCAAATCCAGCATTCAAATCGCTATTCCATTGCATTGGTGAACGCTCTGGATCACGGCTAGATTTCGGATTATTCGCTCGTAAAGCGAACATGTCTTTTATTTCTGATTCAGGAATGTTTGCATTTTTCATACCGATCTCTTCACCATAGTAAATAAAAGGCATGCCTCGAAGTGTTAAGAGGAGCATTGCTGCGACTTTGAGTTTCGCTTCACCAATTCTGTCCTGAAGACGGGGTCTGTCGTGATTACCGAAAACATAGTTAGGCCAGTCTTCCTTATGGAGAGATTTCTCGTATTCATCAACGAATTTTTTAAATTCTGTCGCTTTCCATGGCAGTTTCATTAAATTGAAATTGAAAGGGGAGTGTATTTTTTTATCACACGACTTAAACATCTCTGCCATCAGAGGAATTTTTGCGTAGGCTTCACTTATTATAAATTTATTTTCAAACTCACTCACTGTATTGCATAAAATATTAGTGCAATATTTAGTTTCAGACGGCATCCGACTGAAAGAATGTTTTAAAGATGTATACTCCCCATCAATTTTCGCATCATACTTTGGATTGGCAGGATCATCACGAAGATACCCATCCTCCACTAATGTGTCGAGTGCATCAACACGAAAACCGTCGACTCCGCGTTTAAGCCAAAATCTCACCACATTCATCATTTCACCTCGAACGGCTTCAGTTCGCCAATTCAAATCTGGTTGTTCGGGCAAAAAAGAATGAAAATAGTATTGTTTGGTGGTCTCATCAAATGTCCACGCTGACCCTCCAGAGATTGAAAGCCAATTATTGGGTGGGGAACCATCCTCTTTTGGGTCACGCCAAATATACCAATCCCTCCGAGGGTTATTTAGTGAAGACTTAGATTCCAAAAACCACGGATGTTCATTCGAGGTATGGTTTATGACAAAATCCATTATGATCCTAACACCTCTTTTGTGAGCTTCCTTAATAAGCCGATCAAAATCTTCTAAAGTTCCAAAAAGCGGATTAATATCGTAATAATCTGAAATGTCATAACCGCAATCTTTCATCGGAGATTTGTATATTGGAGAAATCCAAATCGCGCCGATTCCCAAAGAATTTGGTGTACCGTCGTTCAGATAATCGAGAGCGGAGATAATCCCATTTAAGTCTCCAGAACCATCATGATTGGAATCTTTAAAACTTAACGGGTAAATTTGATACACGACAGCATTTCGCGACCAATTGTTTTTTAAATCGTCGTTTTTCATAATCTATAGTTTTGTATATTATATCAGGAATGTGTATCATTATTAATATGTCTAAAGGTAACTACAAACTAATATTTGAAGGAGCCGAATTAACCGGCAAGAGTTCTATAATGGGCCGTATCTATGATTTTCTAGAGAAAAAATATAATACTAACCCCAAAATATTAGATGGATGTCATTGGTTTAACTCTGATGTTGGAATTTTTGGCACAAAATATGGCAAGGATATTATTGAAAAATATGTAGAAATGGCTGAACTTATGCCAGAACGGAATATAATGTTCGAAAAATTACACATAAGTGATATGGTCTATCATAATCTGTATAAAAAGCAGGAATTAGATTATTCTGCAATAGAAGAGAGACTTCTTAAGCTCAATACAAAAATAATTTTCTGCTCAATTGAAGATGATCCTAAAATTTTTGAAAAAAGACTCGGTGATCGTCTAAATCTATATAATCACTATGGACGAATTGCTCAAAAACCATCTGATTATGTAGAACAACAGAAGAAATTCAGAGAATTTATTACTAAAAGCAAACTGCCGGTTTTGAATGTAGATTTAACCACTTTGCCTAACGAGAGAGTCGTCAAGGAGATTCTTACCTGGATTGGAGAAACACAATAACTCTACTTTTTGTTTGTAAGTTTTCTGTACAGTGCTTCGTAACCGTCCACCATGGTTTCAACACTGAAATTTTTCTCCACCCACTCTCGGCATTTTTTGCGATCGATAGTTTTAATTTTTGAAACAGCCTCTATCATCTGTTCTTCGTTTTCTACGACAAAACCAGTGTTACCATGATCAATAATTTCAGGGGCCGCTCCATTTCGAAAGGAGATGACAGGAGTTCCGCATGCTTGCGATTCAACAATAGTTAAACCAAATGGTTCTTGCCAACGAATCGGAGCCAAAGTTGCCAAGGCATTTTTATATAACTCGTTTTTCTTTTTAAAATCAACTGGCCCCACATACTTAATTTTATCGTTCAAATAAGGTTCGATTTCTTTTTTGAAAAAATCTATTTCAGTTGAATTATCTCCAGCTAATATTAGATTCATTCCCATTTTTTTTGCTACTCTGACAGCAATATCAGCTCCTTTATTTTTATTTATATATCCAATAAAAAACAGATAATTATTGGGATTATTATTAAATTCAAAGTCATTAATCGGAATACCGTTGTAAATATTGGTATAATTTTTAAAATAACTTGATTTGCTTCCTAAATATTCATTCAGTTGGTTTTTACTAACAGAAACATAGTTGATTTTACTGTAGTGATCTAAAATAAATCTTAAATTAGCTTCGCCTATCTCATTATCAAAAAATGGATGATGGAATGATGCGGGATGATGAAGAGTTTGAACGACTGGTATTTTAATTTGAGACATGAAATAAACAATCGAGCGAGAGTGGGAATGGATAATATCAAAATTACCAGATTGCGCAGCAACCAAAGCCGAATTCCACATATCAGCTTGGGGCTGTTTCCAATTTTGAGTTTTATTGTCTTGGTTTGATAGACAAACAGAGACCAGTGGCACCAGTTTCGCTTTAGTTTTCGAATCTGCTGGGGCAAATAAGGTGACATCATGGCCACGTTTTATTAATTCTTCTGTAATCCAAGATACGACGAATTCCAAACCGTTTTTGTGTTTTGGTGGAACACTTTCTTCAAGTGAAACTATTTGGGCAATTTTCATAAAAATTATTTCTTAGACTCTCTTTCCCAATGTTTTTGCCAGATAAGTGTTCGAAGATTATTAAAATCTTTTTCAGCTTTAATTTTTATCTTTCCATCTAGTTTATTAAGCGATCTAATAGATCTAAGTAATTCATTTAACCCCTTTTCTATCTCGGTTGGGTTCCAAGAAATGGGGGAGAACACATCAATTTTTCTCTCTGATGCCCACCAAAAATAGCAACTAGACACTCCTTTATCATAGTGGCTTTTAGCCTCCTTAAAATTTGGATCACTTTCATTCTTTGATATTATGCTGTACACCAATTCCTCGAGACTCCATAATTCTTTTTGAATTTTATTTTTTGAAGTATTCCACAGAGCATATGGATTTCCATTCTTTATTTCTTCACCAAGAGACTCCCAGTTGGCTTCTACCGGTTCAACTTCTTGTGTTTCTTTTAATTCATTTAGATATTCAGAAACTAGAAGATTTTTAATATCTTGATTCTTGAAAGCTTTGTCATAATAACCTTTTTCTTCTTTGTGCCAATGACCATAAAGCTCTCCGTCGTGAGCAGTTATTAAATATTTTTCATTAATTTTTTCCAAGTTTTCAACAACTGATTCCGGTGGAAAACTTTTTGAGAATTTTCTATCACGGAATAATACTTCTAAGCCAATATCTTTAAGTATGTATTTTGTCTTATCACTTACTTGTCCATTTGGAAAATGAATCTCATCTAAAATAATCCATTTAAAACCAGCGTCTTTAATTATCTTAGCCACCTTTTTACTGTAGGCCATTTCAGGTAGGTAAAAACCAGTTGGTTTATACAGATCTCCAAAGACTTCCTCACATTTTTTATTATTTAGAGCAATTTGATCTATCACTTCACTTTCTGGAATTAGAGGAAGGATGGGATGATACATAGCACTACCAGTTAATTCTATTCTCCTGGATTCCAAAAGTTTTTTATATCCTTCTATAAGTTCACCCATATGGTTCTCTTGAAATTTTTCAAGTAAAGAACCAGAAATATTCAAAGTTAATTTAAGATCCGGATATTTATCAGCTAATTTTAGTATATGAGAATAGCTTTCTTCAGAGACCTTTTTAAGGATTGCTGAATCTTGAGTAGGCGGTTGATATATGTGTAGGAAATTGATCCACTTAATCATAGGTTTATAACTTCCATATTTGGCACATTTCGTCGTTACTTTGCTCCGAGGCTCCCTCGTCCTATTGTTAAATAGGCCTCAGTACACTTCTCGCTCGTGCCTAGAACTGTGCTCAAATCTGGAAGTTTTATAAGTTTCGTTTTATCAAATTTTTTAAATCTTAAATCTACTTTCCGTTGTGACCATTATGTTCATTTTTCTTTTTTAACTTAAAAGTCTCTCGGTATAAATCGACATACTTCTTAGCTGGGATTTTCCAAGAGTTAGCTTCTTTAAGACCAGTAATCACGAGTCTTTTCCAAATTTCTGGATGTTTATAATTTTCAGTAGCACGGGTAATTGCTACCACCAAATCTAATACATTGTATTCTTTAAAAGTAAAACCGTTTCCTGTTTCTTTGTGTGGATTAAAATCTACAATTGTATCGGCTAAGCCACCAATATGGTGAACAACTGGAATGCATCCATATCTTAAAGCAATCATTTGATTTATTCCACATGGTTCAAAACGAGATGGAAGGAGAAAAATATCAGCTCCGGCGTACATTGAGGTTTCATATTTAGGATTAAAAGGAGTTAGAACGAATTTTTTGGGGAATTTCTTTTGGATTTTTTCTAAAGCATTAACTATCGTCTTATCTCCATCACCCATAATGACAAACTGTAGATCTCTTTTGAGAATCGTTGGCAAAACTTCTATTAAGAGATTAAAACCCTTTTGTTCTACTACTCTAGAAGTCATGGTTATTATCGGAATGTTCGGATCGATTTTTAATTTGAAATGTTTTTGCAACCATTCTTTATTAGCTCCCTTCTTTTTATAGGATTCATAATCGTAATTAGAAGTGAGACCTGGATCGGTTACTGGATTATAATCGTCATAATTTATACCATTTACAATACCAAAGACTCTTTTTTCTCTATTTTTTAAAATTCTGTTAAGATCTTCGCCGAAGTTTTTAGTCATTATTTCTTCCCGGTAAGTTTCAGAAACAGCGTTTATAGCGTCAACGGTCATAATCGCTCTTTTTGCAAAATTTATAGTTTCAACTCTCTCGGTTTCATGAAGTGGGGGAAGTCCAGAACGTCCATCATCTCTTTTTTCTTGTGGAATAAGCCACCAATCGTGACCCAACTGATAAACAAGATTATGAATCGTAAAAAGGGTAGCTGTATTATCCCAAAAAGTATCACTTTTAAATCTACCTTTTAGAAAGTATGGAATGAGACCAGTATGCCAATCATGACAGTGAATTATATCCGGGCTTTTCTCAAGTTTCTTTATTAGGCTTAATGCGGCTATATCAAAAAAGAAAAATCGGGAATTTTCTGAACGGGAGCCATATATTTTTTCTCTGGGTTTGAAAAATTTCTTATCGGCAATAAAATAAATTGGAAGATCTTTTGATAGATAACCTTTTAGATAGGAAACAGGATATTTAACGTCATTAATTAACAATTCTTCACTGAATATTTCTTCAACCGGATGATCTTTGAGATTTATAAGTCCTTCGTAAAATGGAGTAATAACAGAAACATCGTGCCCTAACTCTTTTTGCATTCTAGGCAAAGATGAGGTAATACTAGCCAAACCACCCGTCTTAGAAAACGGTTCAACTTCCGAGGCAATATGAAATATTTTAAGCTTCTTCCTTTTCATAAGAATTCTACAAAACCTCGGCAACTAGAGATTGGCCGTTAGGCGGATAAAAGCATTGAATTGTAACTTTATGTATAGATTTTAGAGATGAATTTCTGTATAACAGTTTAAAATTGTAGCAGTTTTAAATAATAGATTCAAGGATTGAGATGAAAGCAAAAAACATAGATATTCTAAAAAGTGGAGGAATTGGGGTGATTTTAACCGATACTATTTACGGTATTCTAGGTAGCGCCTTAAATCCAAAAACGGTAGAGAGAATATACGAAGTTAAAGGGCGTAATAAAAACAAACCCCTAATTATTCTGATTAGCCAATTATCAGATTTGAGAGTGTTCAACATTAAACTTTCATTGGAAATTAAGAAGATTTTGAGTGAGTATTGGCCTGGAAAAATCAGTATTATTTTACCTGTGTCCCGAAAAGAATTTGAATATTTACATCGTGGAACGAAAAGTTTAGCTTTTAGATTTCCTAAAAATAAAAGATTGATCAGTCTCTTAGAAAAAACTGGTCCACTTGTTGCTCCAAGTGCTAATCCACAAGGAAAAGACCCAGCAAAATCAATTGCAGAAGCTAAAGAATATTTTGGTGAAAAAGTAGATTTTTATGAAGAAGGAAAACTTAAAGAATCTAAACCCTCAATTTTAATAAAGGTGGTAGGAAATAGTGTAGAAGTTATAAGAAAGTAAAAAGGTCTAAGTTTTAAGCCATATTTTTACGATTCTTGCAAATACTATTGACAAATACCTACAATATGATATACTGTTACCAGTGACGATCAATTCGATTGTCTTTACCGGTCATCCGTGTCACAGGAGGATTTCATGTTCGCAGCACGATTCGAGAGTTTCATGGTCGCAAGTGGTCGCAGTACTCTCGCTCAGATTCGTGGCAATCGGCCACAGAGCAATGGTTTCCGTCGGCTCGCTCCGAAGAGTGTGCAGACGCAAGAGACCCGTCGGCCAGAGATCGTTCAGATGCCTCGGATCCGTCAGCAGTTGCCGACGCTCGAGGTGCAGTTCCGGTCACTGTGCGCGGCGATGTAGAAGGGAGGAGGGCACGAACCCCGTCAATCAAATGGTTTCCAACGGTTGGAAATCAGATGAGAGACGGGGTTTATTTTTTGTTTAATTTAAGAGAAGACTAACTAGTGGAAGTAATTGTAATACGCCTTAAAATATAGGTTTTTATAAAAATAATGACAAATTCTTAAAATGTCCTTGACAAATATCTATAATGTGCTATACTGTACCCAGAGACAGTAAGTACGCTGTCTGTCTGATCTTTTCGAAACTCATAGATAGATAGGAGGACACAGTCATGCAGTTTTCTTTCCGTTCGGTTCCTCATCACGTAACCCAGAAGCCTCAGTGGCAGCACCGGTGCTTCGAGGGGGACGTGAAGACGATGTACGTCCCGCATTGGGAGAGTCCCTTCAAGGTGACCTGCGAGGGTCGCTACGAAGGCAACGTCGTCGGACAGATCTCGAAGTCGGGCGATGTGCCGCGGATCCTCACGGTCATGGTGACTGGTGAGGTCAAGGTGGTGGCTCCCGAGGTGAAGGCTGTTCCGAAGGTGGAGGCACCAGCTCCGCAAGTCGCGGTGGCTCCGAAGCCGCCGGTTGTGATGGAAGGTCGGTTCAAACTCGAACCATACCTCGCATCCGACAACCTGCAGTGGAAGCGTCGCTTGAAGGATGTGGACGGCAACACGATCGCCATCCACATCGTGGACGAGCGGAGTGCGAAGAAGCCGCAGATCGAAACGGAGGACTGGCAATACAGTCTCGCGGTGCGTCTCTCTTTGCCGGGAGAAGTACCGGAGATCTGGAGGGTGGAGACCATGCAGGAGATCGTGAGCGAACGCGCTCTCCGTCGTCGCAAGCAGGCAAGTCGCCGGCAAGCTCTCGTCCAGGCCAGGATCGCGGATCTGCTGAAGGCACAGGAGGAACGCCAAAAGTTCGGCAAGGAACTCGAGATCCAGCGTGCCGGTGGTGGCAAGAACAAGCAGGGCAAGGGCAAGAAGAGCAAGCAGCTCGCACACGCGAGCTGATCGAGAGTCGGGAAGAAGATCGCTTCCTCCCGCCCTCACACGGGTCCCGTTACCTAGAAAGTTTCCAAGTGGAAACTCGATGGGTACGGGACCTTTTTAATTCAAATAGATTCAACCTGCCTGCCGGCAGGCAGGGACACAAGATTCATGAATAGAAACAAAATCTAAATCAAGATATATCTTTAATCTTCGTTGCAACGATAAAATCATTCTCCGTAAGGCCTTTTACAGAATGAGTGGAAAGAGAAATTTTAACTTTATTATAATTAAAAAGGAGGATATCAGGGTGGTGTGCTTCGTCTTCCGCAATTTCACCAACTCGATTTATAAAAATTAAAGCATCAGAAAAATTAAGAAAACTGAAAATTTTGGATATTTTTTTATTACTGTCCTCGAGTTCCCATCCTTTGATTTTCTTTAGCTTCGATTGAATTTCCAGTGCATTTAAAAGCCCTGTTTTTTCTTCACACGGCACACAATTCTTATCTTTTAACATAATTTACATCTGTAATTTAATTAATTGGGAGCAAGTCCGTTCCTGATAGGAGCATTTCTTATAATCTCAATTATTTGATCGATATCTTCTGTAATAGTGAAAAAATCAGTGTCTCCATCGTCAATTGTTTTAAATTTTTTAATAAGTTTTTCTTTAAGTATTTTTTCAAAATCATCCCAGTAATCGTGACCTACTAAAATTATTGGCACCTCGGTAATTTTATTTGTTTGAACTAGTGTGAAAATCTCAAAAAATTCATCAAGAGTTCCTAGGCCTCCGGGATAAAAGATATAAGCTTCAGCAAAAAAAGATAAACAGACCTTTCGGCTAAAAAAGTAATAGAGAGGTAAGTGTTCGGTCAAAAACATGTTCGTCGTCTGTTCGTGAGGCAAACTAATTGTAATTCCAATCGAGGTTCCTCCAGCTTCGAACGCGCCTCTATTAGCAGCTTCCATGATTCCAGGGCCACCCCCAGTCACAACTGTGTAATCAAGTTCTGTAGCTATCTTGCCGGTGAGTTTTCTCGCATGGATGTAATATGGATTATCTTCTTTAAACCTAGCAGAACCAAAAACTGTCACCGATCGAGGGTATTTTTTTAAGAATTTAAAACCCTCTTCAAATTCTTTACTTATAACCGCAAGTTTTTCCGCGGTTGTTTTGTCATATTGGTCTAGTGTATGTGATTCTTCTTTCATAGTATTAAAACTTCCACATTCGGCGCATCTCTGCGTTACTTCGCTCCGGTGCTCCCTCGTCCTATTTATTAATAGGCCTCGGTACGCTCCTCGCTCGCGCCTTGATCTGCATCCGAATCTGAAAGTTTTTATTTTCTATATTGTAACGCATTATCGCCTTTTTCAAAATACTTCACCGTGCATAGTGGAAAAAGATTCATTGCTTAGTTATTTACGAAAGAATATAATTTAACAATATTAATCTTTAAAAGAAAAAATCATGAATTGGTATAAAACCGTTTTAAAAAAGTACGCGGTGTTTAGTGGGCGAGCCCAAAGAGCAGAATATTGGTATTTTGTTTTGTTCAACATACTTATCAGTATTGCGTTCAGTATTGTGAGCTCTATACTTGGCGACGATAAAGGAATTCTTGGAACCTTATATACTTTAGCGGTGCTGGTTCCTTGTTTAGCTGTTTCTGTGAGAAGGTTACATGATACGGGCAGAAGTGGGTGGATGTTACTTATAAGCTTAATTCCTATAATAGGTGCAATTTGGCTTTTGGTTCTTATGATTATGGACAGCAACCCTGGTGATAACAAATACGGACCAAATCCAAAATCGACAGTGGCAGTTAATTAAAAAAAATTAAAATTATCTTTTTTAATAATCCTAATAGTTATAAAATATGAGGAAATTAAATATAAACGAATGGGTAGCTATAACTTGTTCTTTGGCAGTCGTTATCATAATCGTTTTTTTTAGCTTTAGAACATCTCCGGTCATTCAAAGCAGAAGCGGAGCAGATGTAATTCAATCAATAACAGCCGAGGTTAATAACACAAATACTATGGATTTCGATAAAATAATAAATAATGGCGATTCTTATACAGATGTAAAAGAGTTAAAAATTGAAACGATAAACGAGGGAAATGGAGAAGTGGCAATCCTAGGGAATACGGTTTCGGTGCATTACTCGGGATTTTTAACAGATGGGTCTAAATTCGATAGTAGTTTTGATAGAAATGAACCTTTTGAATTCACTTTAGGAGAAGGATCTGTGATTCAGGGCTGGGAACAAGGAGTTCTTGGAATGAAAATCGGCGAAACTAGAAAGTTAGTGATCCCTTCAACTCTTGCTTATGGAGAACGAGGCACAGGACCTATTCCTGGAAATGCAACTCTTATCTTCGTCGTACGGCTATTAGGAGTAAAGTAAAATAGATTCAAGACACAAGATTTATGATTCAAGAATAGGAAATCACTTCTGAATTTTTGATATTTTTATCTTGATTCTTGGATCATGAATCTTAGATCTATTTATTAAATGATTTTTAAAATAGAAAAGAAAATTCCAAACAGCTTAGGAAGAGCTGGAGTTTTGCAAACTCCTCACGGAGAGATAAAAACTCCGGCTTTTGCGACTGTCGGAACCAAAGGAACGGTTAAAGCGCTAACTCCAAGAGAAGTTAAAGAAACTGGCAGTCAAGTTGTTTTGGCAAATACATATCACCTGTATCTCCAGCCTGGAGAGAAAATCGTGAAAAAAGCCGGCGGCCTTCATAAATTTATGAATTGGTCGGGTCCAATAATCACTGATTCGGGCGGTTTTCAAGTATTCTCTTTGGGAGCGGCCTACGGAGAGAGAATTTCTAAAATTTCCAAAACTGGAGTTTCGCTTGACGAAGAGATAGTAGAAAAAATTGAAGGAGAAAAGGTGCCCATTCGCTCTAAGAAACTACTCCAGGCTAAAGATAAACTCGCCGTGATCGATGAAGACGGGGTTACTTTTAAAAATCCGATAAACGGTGATAAACATAGATTTACTCCCGAAACATCTATGGAAATTCAACGGGCTTTGGGCACCGATATAATTTTTGCTTTTGACGAATGCACTTCGCCACATGCTGATATTGAATATCAAAGAGAAGCGATGGAACGTACTCATAGATGGGCCGAGAGATGTATTATTGCTCACAAAAATCGAGGTGAAGGAAAAATAAAGAGATTCGCCAAAAGTATTTTACGAATCGAGGAAGAAAAAATTCAAGAGCAATTCCTTTTTGGAATAGTTCAGGGCGGACGTTTTGAAGAATTACGTAAAATTAGCGCTCAAAAAATTGCTGGTATGGATTTTCAAGGCTTTGGGATAGGTGGATCATTTGATAAAGAGGATATCGATAAGGCTCTTACTTGGATAAACACAATTTTACCAGAAGAAAAACCGCGTCATCTTCTAGGAATAGGAGAACCGCTTGATATTATTTCCGGCATTGAAAATGGAGCCGATTTATTTGATTGTGTTATGCCAACAAGAATCGCTAGAAACGGAACACTTCTTACACGCTTTGGAAAAATTAATATCGAGAACCGAAAATTTGCTCAAGATTTAACTCCAATTGAAGAGGGTTGCTTGTGCTACTCTTGTCAGAATTTTACTAAATGTTATCTTTCTCACTTGTTTAGAGCAAAAGAGATTTTGGCCTGTACATTAGCCTCAATACATAACTTGTATTTTACAAACAATCTTTTTAAGCAGGCTAGAGAAAGTATACTTCAAGGGACTTATTCTAAATTTAAGGAAGAATTTAAGAGGAAATATAAAAAATAGGAGCGAGAACCTACTCAAAATGACCGATTTTAAACTCAAAAATCCCTTTACTCCTGCCGGCGATCAGCCAAAAGCAATAAAAGAGCTGTGCGAGGGAATTAGTAAAGATAATCGATACCAAACTCTGTTCGGGGTGACCGGCTCCGGAAAGACTTTTACTGTTGCTAATGTTATACAACAAATAAATAAACCGACGCTGGTAATTGCTCACAATAAGACTTTAGCGGCGCAACTGGCGCAAGAATACAAAGATTTCTTTCCTGAAAATGCAGTGCATTATTTTGTTTCTTACTATGATTATTATCAACCGGAGGCTTACATGCATGTTACAGATACCTACATTGAAAAAGAGGCTCAAATAAACGAAGAAATCGATAGATTGCGTCATGCTTCCACTCAAGCATTACTTACAAGAAAAGATGTGATAATTGTGGCGTCAGTTTCTTGTATCTATGGTTTGGGAAGCCCAGCAGAATACAAATCGGTAAATTTAATTCTTAAGGTGGGGGATACAGCCAAACGAATTGATTTAACCAGAAGATTGGTTGAAATCCGCTTCGAACGAACAAATGCTGATTTAAATCCGGGAAATTTCAGAGTAATCGGAAATTTTTTGGAAATAATGCCAACAAATGAAAAAATAGTTTATCGCATTGAACTCGAGGATAACAAAATCAGAAGTATTCAAATATTAAATTATTTAAGCCGAAGTATTATCGAAGAAAAAGAGGCTATTACTATTTTCCCCGGAAAGCATTTTATTACAGATAAGGAAAGATTGGGTGTCGCCATAGGACGCATAAAAGCCGAGCTTAAAGAACAGCTGAAGTATTTTACCAAAGAGGGAAAATTGCTTGAGGCGGACAGATTGAAGAGAAGAACTGGTTATGATTTGGCATTACTCAAAGAAGTCGGTTACTGTAACGGCATTGAAAATTATTCAAGACATCTTTCTTTGCGCAACGCAGGGGATGCGCCGGATACTCTCTTGTCTTATTTTCCTCGTGATAAAGACGGAAAACCAGGCTTTCTAACTGTTATAGATGAATCTCACGTAACAATACCCCAAATAGGCGGGATGTACGCAGGAGATGCTTCTCGTAAGAAAAATCTTATAGATCATGGTTTCCGTTTACCGTCGGCTCGTGACAATAGACCTCTTAATTTTAAGGAATTTGAAGAAAGGATTGGTCAGGCTATTTTTACTTCAGCAACCCCGGGAAATTTTGAAAGGGAAAAAAGCCAGAAAATAGTTGAGCAGATTATTCGACCAACAGGACTGATTGATCCACTCTTGGAAGTGCGACCAATATCCGAAAAAATAGAAGTTCCTGGCAAGAAAAATGCAAAAAGAGGCGGTCAGGTTTTTGATTTTATCGAGGAAGCTCTAAAAGCGATAAAAAAAGGCGGGAGAGTGCTCACAACAACTCTTACAAAAAAAATGGCCGAGGAATTAAGCGAATTTCTCAAGGAACGAGGAGTAAAAGCAGAATTTTTGCATAGCGATATTAAAACAATGGAACGAATAGAAATTCTGAATGATTTTAGAAGAGGGAAGTTTGACTGTTTGGTTGGGGTGAATCTTTTAAGAGAGGGTTTGGATTTGCCGGAAGTAACTTTAATCGGAATTTTAGACGCGGACAAGGAAGGATTCCTGCGAAGTGAAACCTCGCTTATTCAAACTATCGGAAGAGCGGCTAGGAACATTGATGGAAAAGTTATTTTGTACGCTGATAAAATTACAGACTCACTAAAACACGCCATCCACGAAACAGAAAGAAGGCGACAAATTCAAACTGCTCACAATTTAAAAAACAATATAACTCCGCAAACTATTATAAAAAAAGTTGGAGAATCTATCGGACAAGCCGAAAGGGAACGTCAAAAGGCTGTTGAATCATTGGCTAATATGGACGGAGGCATCTATAAAGGTAATAGCAAAAAACTAATCAGAGAGAAAGAAAAACAAATGAACGAGGCTGTTAAATCTCTAGATTTTGAAACAGCCGCAATACTTAGAGATGAGATAAAGTTTTTACTAAAGAAAAAGAAAAAAACCACAAATTAGTATCCACAACAATAAAATAAAAGTTTATCGTCTTCTGATATAATCGTAATATGAAATTGGTTCACAGTAATAAGTTCGAAGCCAATAAATGGCTCATTGTGGCACGGTGGTTTTATGCTCCGGCCATTTTTGCTATGGGCCTTCTTTCAAAACTTGATCCTTTGGGAGAAAATGTTTTCCCTTTACCGATGATGCTTTTACTCTTCTCAATATTTATTTTAATCAACGTCATATTTCTGGTTATTATAAAAAAATTAGAATTTGCAAACAATGTTAAGTGGGTCAATTTGTTCGGAACTTGTCAGATACTCGCGGAACTAGCTTTCTTTATGATAGTTTTGCATTTTTCAGGCGGTGTCGAAAATGTGGCTCCAATTTTCTTCTTTATTCCAATAGTTTCCTCGATTATTCTTTTTAGTCCGCTTGGGTCTTTATTTATAGCCCTGGTATCTGGATCACTTATAAACGGCTACCTTCTACTCGAAAATTATGGCATGGTCCAGAACATTTTTGGCTATTCCGGACAAGGTAAGTTGGAATACGCAGAATTTTTATCTAAACTCTCCACAACCGTCGTCATTACGGCCGTTTATTTCATTGTCGGATCATTGTCCGGATATCTTTCATCTGCACTCAAAAAAAGAGAGATGCAGCTTTCAGAAAGTAAGAGACAGACCCAGCTGCAATCCGAGAAATTGAAATTATTAAATGAAGAATATAACTCATTTGCCAGAAGGTTGGTCAGAAAAGATTTAGAGCTCAAAAAAGAAAATGCCGAGATAAGCAAACTGGATATGGACAGAAGGGATTTCGTCTCCACTGTTGCTCACCAACTCCGAACACCTCTTTCAGCCATAAAGTGGACACTTAACATTTTACTTGAAGAATCAAGCGGCAAGCTAAACACTGACCAAAGGATGCTTCTTTTAAAGACATACGAAAGTAATGAAAGAATAATCAATTTAATCCAAGATATGTTGGGCGCCGACAAAGCGGAGTTTAAGACAGCAGATTTTTCTCCAGTTGAAATTAATTTGCTAGATTTGATTTCCAATATTCTTCCTGATTTCAGATCACCTGTTGAGAAAAAAAATATAAAGATTGAAGTTCAATCAGAAAAAGATATACCAAGAGCTTTCGTCGATCCGCAAAAAATGAGAGCGGTCTTTCAAAATTTGATAGAAAACGCAGTTAAATATTCAAAAAGGAATGGCTGGATTAAAATAATCATTTTACGAGAAGGCAACAAATTAAAAGTATCAGTGGAAGATAATGGAATAGGCATTCCAACAAGTGAACAGCCTAATCTTTTCAAAAAGTTCTTTCGAGCTCAAAATGCGATCAAATTGGAGACGAATGGTACCGGTCTAGGATTGTTTATAATAAAAAGTATCATTGAAAAGCATGGTGGAAACATAAGCTTTGAAAGTCAAGAAAATCATGGTACAAAATTCATGTTCACACTACCAATTGCTAACGCATGATTTTCACGATAAAATAAAGAGAAAATAGAAACTCAAAAAACCTGACACCTAATTTACTAGAACCTAATTTTATGTCTAAAATATTAATTGTAATAGAAGAAGACCTTTTTTTGGGGAACATAATAAATGAAAAGGTAAAAAAAGAAGGATACGAAACTCTTTATATCAATAATGGAGCAGTGGCCATTGATCAGATGAAACTTTTTAAACCGGAAGTGGTCATTTTGGATATGGAGCTTTTGTCAGTAAACGCATTAAAAGTTCTCCGAGAAAAGAAAGAGAATCCTGAAATTTCCGGAATCCCAATTATAATTATTTCTCCATCTGGTGACGCCGAAGAAATCAGAAACGTATTAGATTTGGGCGTTCGTGATTACATAGTAAAATCACAATTCAATGCTGAAGAAGTTATAACTAAAATAAAGAGCGTCCTTTCAATATCCGAAAGGAAAACAAGAGAAAATAATCTGCTTGTCGACAAAAAAATAATGTGGGTGGAAGACGATAAGTTCTTAAGTGACTTAATTGCTCGAAAATTAACTCAACAAAAATGCAAATTGCTTTTTAGTAGGACAGGCGAAGAAGCCCTTGAACTTTTGAAAAAAGAAAAACCTGATTTGATACTTTTAGACTTGCTTTTGCCTGGGATAAGCGGTTTTGAGGTCTTGGAATATATCAAAAAAGATCCAGGGTTAAAGGATATTCCTGTCATTGTTCTATCAAATTTCACTCAAAATAATGAGATGGAAAAAACTAAAATCTTGGGAGCCGATCGGTTCTTAACCAAAGCAACCGTTGTACTTGATGATATCGTTCGAGAAATTCAGATGATTTTACTTAATAAACAAGCCGCTTCCAGAGCCTAGAACAACCAGACAATTCAGAATGTAAGCCATATGGAAAATACCAAAAAACAAAATAAATTTTTTCTACATAAGAAAATAATGTGGATTGAGGACGACGAGTTTTTTAGCGCCCTCATGACCAAGCGTTTGAGCGAAACTGGTTGCACTTTAGTATTTATTTCAACAGGCGAAGAAGCTGTGAAAGTAGTTGGTGAGGAAAATCCTGATTTGATTATCTTAGATATCTTACTTCCTGGAATGGGTGGTTTTAAAGTTTTAGAGAAAATAAGAGAAGATGAGAGACTAAAAAGTACACCTGTCATGATTCTTTCAAATGTCGGCGGACAAGAAAATATTGATAAAGCTTTTGCCCTTGGAGTTGAAAAGTATTTTATAAAAACCGCAATAAGTTTTCAGGATATTATTACGGAAATTGAAAATATTCTAAGAAGGAAAATGTAAATGAACGTGCGATTCAATGTTTGGAATTGAGTCTTTGCCCTAAGTTTATCCTGTGATACTCTATATCATCTATATACCTCGAACCAAGGGGTTATTTTGTATTTTATGCCAAATCCACACGAAAATATAAATGGGGCTCAAAAAATCGTTATAAAAGGGGCTAGAACTCACAATCTGAAAAATATCAGTTTGGAGCTACCTCGAAATAAAATTATCGCTTTCACGGGACTTTCTGGATCAGGAAAGTCTTCTTTGGCGTTTGATACTATTTTTGCCGAAGGACAAAGACGTTACATTGAATCCTTGTCTTCTTATGCAAGACAATTTCTAAGACAGATGCAGAAACCAGACGTTGATGAGATAACAGGTCTTTCTCCCGCAATTTCGATTGACCAAAAATCACATTCAAGCAATCCACGCTCAACCGTCGCAACCATCACAGAAATATATGATTATTTAAGGATTCTTTACGCAAGAATTGGACATCCACTTTGTCTTACTTGTGGACAAATAATCAGAAAAGTTTCGAACGAAGAAATCAAAGGATTGATTTTAAAACAAGTTAGAACAAGTAGTCGAAATAAAGAAAATATCAAAAGCGTCGAAATGTTCTCTCCTGTTGTAAGAGGTAGAAAGGGAGAATATTATCAGCTTCTATATGATTTTTTAAATAAGGGTTACTCCGAAGTTTTAGTTGATGGAGAGAGAAAAAAATTACGGGAACAAATACTCTTGTCGAAAAATACTAAGCACAACATCGATGTATTAGTTGATCGGATCGATATTCAAGATTTCAAAGGAAAAGTGAAGGATACCGAGATGCGTCTCGCGGAAGACTTGGAAAAAGCGCTGGAAGAATCAAATGGGCTTGTAAAAATTATTTTTGTAAACGAAAGCGACGAGAAAAATCAAGAATATATTTGGTCTTCAAAATTTTCTTGTCCAAACGACGGCTATTCTTATCCAGAGATTGAACCGAGAATCTTTTCTTTCAACTCTCCTTATGGAGCGTGTCCAGATTGTAATGGTTTAGGAACCAAACATTTTTGGGGTGAAGAAAAATGTCCAAAGTGTCGCGGACGCCGCCTTCGAGAAGAGGCGCTCAATGTAAAAATCAATGACAAAAACATTATTGACGTTACGGATTTAAACATCACGGACAGCTTTAATTTCTTTAAGAATCTTGATTTAACCGCTAAAGAAAAAAGTATTTCCGAGCCACTCATAAAAGAAATCTCTGCAAGACTTGAATTCATGCTAAACGTCGGCATCGAATATCTAACTTTGAGCAGAAAAGCAGGCACTCTTTCAGGTGGAGAAGCGCAAAGAATTAGACTTGCATCCCAACTTGGCTCGGGCCTTGTAGGAGCGCTCTACGTTCTGGACGAGCCAACAATTGGCTTACACCAGAGAGATAACGATCGTTTGATTGCTACTCTTAAAACCCTCCGTGATTTAGGTAACACTATAATTGTCGTGGAGCACGATGAAGATACTATTTTTTCTTCTGATTTTTTGGTGGACATTGGTCCAGGAGCAGGTGTTCACGGCGGAGAAATTGTAGTTGCTGGATATTTAGATGATCTTATTACTGCCGCTAAAAATAAAAGCGGATCTGTCACTTTGGACTATCTTAGAGGGGACAAGATGATTGCCATACCAGAAAGAAGAGATTCGCAGAAAGGTAAAATCACAATTAAAGGAGGAAAGATTTTTAATATAAAGGGTTTGAATGTTGAAATTCCTCTCGGGAAACTTATCAGTGTCACGGGAGTTTCTGGTTCTGGGAAATCATCTTTTCTTTATGAAATCCTTTATAAAAATTTACAGGCTAGATTTGATAGACGATATAGAAGCGCTGAAACATTCAACTGCGAGTCTTTTTCTGGTTCGGAATACTTAACCCGCGCAATATTGATTGAACAGTCGCCAATCGGACGCACTCCAAGATCAAACCCTGCAACTTACACGGGGGCTTTCACTTTCATTCGAGAAATTTTTGCAGAAACAGTTGATGCAAGATCTCGTGGATGGACTGCTAGCCGATTTTCTTTCAACGTCAAAGGTGGTAGATGTGAGGCTTGTGGAGGAAATGGCATGATTGAAGTTGAAATGCACTTTTTACCAACAGTTTATGTTACTTGTGATGTCTGCAACGGTAAAAGATTCATGAAAGAGACTCTCGAAGTAAAGTATAAAAAGAAAAATATATACGATGTGCTCCAAATGACCGTTGAAGAGGCTTTAAATTTCTTTCAGGATATCCCAGCGATTTCCGACAGATTAAAAACCATGCAGGAAGTGGGCTTGGATTATTTAGAGCTCGGCCAATCAGCTACAACTCTCTCTGGTGGGGAAGCTCAAAGAATTAAAATCTCTTCTGAGCTTTATAAGCCACACTTACAGAAGACTATTTACCTTTTAGATGAGCCGACAATTGGGCTTCATTATGAAGACGTTAAGAAACTCATAGAAATTCTGCAAAAATTGGTAGACAAAGGAAATACTGTAATTGTCATTGAACACAACATGGATTTTATCAAAAGCTGTGATTACTTAATTGATATTGGCCCAGAAGGAGGAGAAAAAGGAGGAAAAATTATCGCTCGAGGCACCCCTGAAGAAGTTGCTGGAAATACAAATTCTTATACCGGACAATATTTGAAGAAAGTACTTAAGAAATCAAAGTAGATACACAGTATTTGATATACGGTATGGAAAAAATAAATTTTTCAAACTTGCTAACCAAAAGTAAACTCCCGGCTTCTCCCGGTGTCTATTTTTTCTTGGGAAAAAACAACGAGATTCTTTATATTGGAAAGGCGGCTTCCCTTAAGAATCGAGTCAGAAGTTATTTTGCTAAAAATTTAGAAGATTCCAGGAATCCTTTGATTTTGGATATGGTTCAAAAAATTAGAAAAATAAACCACAGAATTACAGATTCAAGTCTTGAAGCTTTGATTCTTGAAGCGGCTCTCATAAAACGACATCAGCCAAAATACAATACGGCTGAAAAAGATGGAAAAAGCTTTAACTGTGTTGTCATTACCAAAGAAGAATTTCCGCGAGTTTTAATTGTTCGTCAAAAAGATATTAATTTTTCAAAAAATATCTTAAATCTTAATTCTGAAGCATTATTCATTAGCTCTATTTTCGGTCCTTTTCCTCAAGGTCAATTATTGAAAGTAGCCTTAAAAATTATCAGAAAAATTTTTCCTTTTAGAGATAAATGTACTCCTGCAAGCAAAAAAAGTTCTAAACCATGTTTTATGCGACAACTCGGTCTTTGTCCTGGGGTTTGTAGTGGCGAAATCGATAAAAAATTCTACGGAGAAACGGTAAAAAACATCAAATTATTTCTTTCTGGGCAGAAAAAGAAGCTTTTGAAGAATCTTGAGAAACAGATGTCGCAACTTGCCAAAGAAGAGAAATTTGAAGAAGCACAAATTATTAGGAACAAGATTTTTGCCCTAAAGCATATTCAGGATGTTTCTTTAATAAATAGAGATTTTACGACAAGTAGTATAGAAACTCTCGGCACCATGGAAAAAGAATTTCGAATCGAAAGTTATGACATTGCACATATTATGGGTACCCACGTTGTCGGAGCGATGGTTGTTGTAGAAGGCAAAAGACTCAAAAAATCTGACTACCGCAAATTCAAAATCAAAATAAATCCAGGGATTAATGATGTGGCTGCATTAAAAGAAATCCTAAAAAGGAGGCTTGGACATAAAGAATGGTTGTTACCGAATTTAATCGTTGTGGATGGAGCTGTGGCCCAAAAAAATGCGATAGAAGCGGTACTCGAAGAAGAAAAGCTGACTATTCCTGTAGTTGCAGTTACCAAGGACGAAAGACACAAACAAAAAATGATTCTAGGAGACCCTGCTCTTATAGAAAAGTACGAACAAGAAATCTTGTTGTCTAACCTCGAAGCGCATAGGTTTGCTATCAATTACCACCGCAACCTCCGCGACAAAATTGAGTAATACCGGTATGAATCGAGTTCTAGTATAAATTTCTATCTTATTTACTCTATTCCGTAATTTTGCAAAATATCGGAATAGAGTATAATTAATATTCTATGAAAGTCGCACAAAAAGAAACTCATGCGAGATCATACAAAAGATTAGAGATAATCATAAAAGGATTTGCTAATAAAAGAAGGATTCAAATACTAGAATTACTTAAGGAAGAACCAGAACTTTCAGTAGACGAAATTTCAGAGAGAATTAAATGCGGTTATACAAATACTTCTGACCACATTCGAAAATTATTTATTGCGGATCTCATTTTAAAAAGAAGTGACGGTGTTAATGTTCGACACAAACTTACTCCTCTTGCTCAAGATATTCTAGTATTTTGCAAAAAACTGGAATATAGATAAATTGTTTAAAAACTCCTATTCCTATATCTGTATAATAAAAAATCGGCGGTCGAGACATTTCTGTCTACAAGACCGCCGATGTGACGATACTAATCCGCTCTTACCTTCACGGGTACCTTGAGCCATCGCTTGGAAACGAGCTCCCAGTTGAGAATCCCGAGTACCGCTCCAATGAGTCCGGCATAAGTGGAGAAGAACAAGGACTCAACCAATGAAGCGGATTGCCCCAAGGCCAAGATGTAGCCTGTTGCCACACCAATTGCGCTGTCTACTCCACAGAGCAGACGCTTGTCCGAGTGGATGATCTTGAAGAGTTCCCAGCACCATGCTCCCAAGACAAAGATCACTAGAAATACCCACTTCGGTATGGTCCACAGAACGATCTTCACGCTGGCTGTCCAGAAGACGAACTTCAGAACTCGACCGACTCCGACAGTGGCGTGGTTGAGAGCTTCTCTATACCCACCAAAAAAATCGTCTGGCACGAAACCAATCTCATCACGAGCTCCTATCAACACGACAGTAACACCAATAAGCCCGGAACAGAATCCAGACCCAAGGAAAGTGATGAGATAGAGAGCAACGAAATCGTCTATTTGGGGTAATTGGCCATCCAATCTCTTTGGAGGACTAACATCAAACAGTACCTCAATGATGGTCCACAAGAGTCCTGAACACAGCCCGAAGTAAACAATCGGATGAGGCTTGGCAAACCATTTTTTTGTTCCCTGAAAACAAGCTCTCACGAAATCGAGACTGAATTCCTTCTGCACCTGCAAAAACGCCTTGGGAATCGCCTGAAGCACCGAACGGAACTCGTAGCTCACGTAGCCACCCGCAAACCCAGCAATGAGACCGAGCCACCAGAAGGCCGGTGTACAGATGAGCGCCACGATACAACCGAGGAAACCACCGATGAAGCAGGCAAGACCAATCTTTCTTGTTTCCGTATTCACGAGACCCTCTTTTTTGAAAGAACTGCCCGCGGAATTTCGCGGATTACTTTCGGACGATGTGTCCGAATCTGATATAGACATTAATATATTACTTTGGTGTAGTCAACCACGTCAATAATTTCAGATTTTAGATATAAGATTTATGATTTATCTTTGGTATAATGTTTGTTATGAAAGATCATTTGGCACACAGAAAAAATAAAACCTCTAAAATTAGAGTGGGGGTTTTGCGTGGAGGGCCATCCGGAGAACACGATGTCTCTCTAAAAACTGGTGCGACTGTTTTAGAACATTTGGGAAATAAATATCATCCAGTCGATATTTATATTGACGAGAACGGAAAATGGCACTTTGATGGAATGATTCAGGAGCCGGAAAATATTCTCAAACACTTAGACGTTGTGTTTAATGGCCTTCATGGCGAATATGGCGAAGACGGAAAACTGCAGAAAATTCTTGAAGCTCATAATGTTCCATACACAGGTTCCGATTCTTTTTCCTCATCGGTTGCAATGAATAAGGATTTATCAAAGAAAGTCTTTATAAGAGAGGGAATAAAAACCGCAAGAGGCGCAACACTCAATAAAAACAAAACGAATTATCTGGAGATATTTGAAATATTTAACACCCTAAACAAGCCTTTGGTAACAAAGCCTGCGACTTCCGGATCGTCTCTAGGTGTACGGATTTCCAACACTTTTGAAGAATTCAAAGGAGCGATTGAATACGCTTTTAAATATTCTTCGCAAGTATTGGTGGAGGAATTTGTGAAGGGTAGGGAAGTAACCTGCGGTGTTGTCGATAGTTTGGATGACGGTTCTGTTTTCCCTTTGCCTCCGGTTGAAATAAAGCCTGTCGGTTCGGAATTTTTTGATTACGAGGCAAAATACGGTGGAAAGACGCAGGAAATTTGTCCCGCACAGCTTCCTCCAAATATCACGAAGAACGTACAGGATATTGCTCTTCAGGCTCACAAAGCACTCGGCCTCCGACATTATTCTAGAACAGACATGATCCTCTCGGATAACGGAGAGATATATATTCTTGAAGTAAATACTTTACCCGGACTTACTACTGAATCTCTTCTGCCAAAATCTTTGAAAGCCGCTGGAACAAGTTTGGGAGAGTTCCTTGATCACGTTATAATATTAGCGCTTAACAAATAGTTCCGTTTGTTGTAAGGTAGTATAGATTTGAGATTTAAGATATCAGACTTAAATTCCATTATATTTTCGGGCCCTTAGCTCATCTGGTAGAGCGCCACATTTGCAATGTGGAGGCGACCGGTTCGATCCCGGTAGGGTCCACAAACTTACTTACAAGTAGTCATTAATTCTCGTTATATTTTGGTATATAAATAACATACAGAATGTCTATTCCATCAGAGATCTACAAGAAAATAAAACCCGCAGTTGTAGCTATAGTCTCTAAATATTCAAAAAGTCCTGATTTTCCAGACATCATTGGTACTGGGTTCATAGTTGATGAAAGTGGAATTATCCTGACAAATAATCATGTTATTAATGCAATTAATTTGCTCCCAAGACGAAAAAATGACCCCACATCAATACCTATACAAGTAATTTTATTTCATAATGTGCCTGACTTAGGAATGCTAACGATTCATGTTGATGTTGAGGCAGTTAGTAACACAATTAGAGAAAAAGAAATTGATGGAGTCCACTACGGTGAGGACATACCTGATATTGGAGCAATTTATGTAAAAGCGAAGGGCCTACCATTTGTAGAAATCGATAAAGCATTGAGTGTAGAGGAAGGAGATGAAGTATTTATTTCAGGATTTCCAATGGGAACTAGTACATTAAAATCCGCTGGTTGGCTTCATCAATTTTCTCCCATTCTACAGAGAGGAATTGTTAGTGCAATACTTCCTTTTGTGTGTGAGAGCCCACATGGAATAATTGTAGAGGCGGTAACTCACGGAGGATCTAGTGGCTCACCCATATTTAATCCAACAAACGGAAAAATTGTGGCTATTCTTTTTGCTGGTTTTCCTGAAACTAAAATATTAGGAAAAGGTGAAAATGGAAAACTTATTACCTACACTAATAGTACCTCTCTAACATATGCCATCCCTTCACCGTTACTTCATATAATGTATAAAAAAATACTAAGACCAACTGATCCAGAAACTGGCAACGAAGTAATAAGAAATCTTGATTCTTATAAAACTCTCGAAGAAATAATCCTGACCCAGAAAAAAATAAAACGAGAACCTAAAAAAATTTCCACAGATGGTTACGATGTATTGGGACCAGATGATTTTATTAAACCTAATACAATTTAAAAAATAAATAAATAAAGGACATTAACAATGATATAATTTCAGAATAACAATGTTTGAAAAAGATCCGATTCAAAATATTGAGAAGAATACGAAAAATCTTCACGACAATATTAGTAAATATTCCAAACCGGTCTTGAGACGTTATCCTCTTTTGTTTTTATTTCTTACCGTTTTTAGCGTTGCTGCTATTTTGCACGGATTCGAAATTTTTACTGATCAAATAAGTCTTTTTAGAGAACACCCAACTTCCCTTATTCTAATCGGAATTTTAGCTCTATTTTTTACAGGCACCCTGTACAAATCGTTAAGATAGACATTCAACTAGTATTGATAACCTTATAGATCAGATAGTTAAAAGTATAGAAATAAAATAATTTATCTTGCTCTTGACTTTCAACTATTAAGTATGTTACGTTTTAAAGAGCGAGTGTTCTTTGTTTAAAGCAAACTCAAATCGAAGGGAGACAAACGATGAAAGCTCTAGTGAAAGCTCTGGCTGCATTGATGGCCATTATCATCTGTTTTGGTGTTTATTACATACTATTCGGAGTGATACCTGTAGCCATCGCAAGTTCTGAGATCGGGCCGTCAATTATTGCTACGCATCCGGATGGACTTACTGGCCCGGGAAGGTGGGTGAAAGTTGCTCACATGCCGGTGAAGGTGATCGACCTCGATGGCCCTAAAGGGCAAGACTTTGTTGGACTCATGCAGGTGGAGTTTGAAACTCACACCGGTGGGACTCTTACGGCCTTTGTCAATTTTGTAGCTATGCCTGCCAGCATCTCTCCGGCATTCATTCCGTGGAAAGTAGGAGATTCAATTCGCATCGTGGAAGTTCCGATTCTGGTTTCCGACCATACGTTAGTCAGTGTTTTCTTAGTTGTCGATTGGCAACAAAAGAAGATGGACTGAAAAAACCAAGTTGGCAACCCCTCACCTCCAACACCGCTTCGCTTAAATCTAGCTAGTCTAGGTCAGCAAGCGGTGTTTTCTTTTATCAAAAATAATTATATATTTGTTGGATATGCAAACGACTTGTGAATGGTCAGGGGAAGATAAATTAATGCAGACATACCACGACGAAGAATGGGATATGTTGGTTTTTTAAGAAAGCGTTTGTAAATTTTGATTTACCTGTGCGTATCTTTGATTGGAAATCGTAGCTACGAGGGATTATAATCAATGCGTGAAAAATAAGGACTCCAAGATTAAAAATTCCGATACTCTCATTAAAAATCCACTCCGCAAGGCGGCGGTGGAAATAATGGAAGCCGGCCTCCAGGCTATAGATACAAAGCATGCAATTAAGGAGGGAATAAAGCTCGAAAATAACCATCTTTTTATCAAAGAAACATCCTATGCGCTAGATAAAATCAAGCGTATTTTTGTTGTTGGAGTGGGAAAATGTTCTCTGGAAGCGGCACTCGCTCTTGAAGATATTCTCGGTGACAAACTGACGGACGGAATTGTTATTGATTTAGTCTGCAATGAAACGCCAAAGAAAATCAAATTTTGCCAAGGCGATCATCCCTTCCCAACAGAAAACAATGTTGATTCAACTAAAAAAATAATCGATCTACTCGAAAATTCTGAAGAAAGCGATCTGATAATTTTTATAATTTCTGGCGGGGGTTCAACTCTGCTTTGCCAACCAGATAACTTTACCTGTTTTCAAGAATCAGACATGGTGAGCTGTCTTATGGGCGCGGGAGCCAATATTATTGAAATAAACACTGTCAGAAAACATCTATCTTTGGCAAGGGGCGGGTATTTGGCCAAGTATGCTTTTCCAGCTAAATCAATATCTTTGATTTTTTCCGATGTCGGTAGCGATATGGAGTTCGTGGCTTCCGGCCCAACAATCAAAGATTCTTCCACGATAGAGGATGCCAAACTGGTCATCGAAAAATACAGCGCCAATACGGCCTGCGGTTTTGACATAAATAATCTTATTGAAACACCCAAAGATGATAAATATTTTGAAAATGTAAAAAATATTCTTTTCCTTTCTAACACTACTGCTTTGAACAAAATGGCAGAAAAAGCGAGCGAGCTTGGTTTTGATTCAGAAATAAAAACTAATGACCTAAAAGGAGAAGCGAGAGAAATTGGCGAGCAAATCGCTAAAGAAATAAATAAAGCTAAAATAAACAAAGTGTTGATTTGTGGCGGCGAGACGACTGTAACTGCAAGAAAACTTGGAAGAGGTGGAAGAAATCAGGAGTTGGTTTTGTCTGCTTCACGTTTCATAAATGATGACTGTTTGGTGGCCGCCATAAATAGCGATGGTTGGGACAACACCGACTTTGCCGGCGCTTTGTGCGATAATCTAACAATAAAAAGAATCCGCGAGCTTAATATGGATACGTCTGAATTTCTGGCGGGCAACACGTCTTACAATTTTTTCGAGAAAGTTGGCGATTATTTTAGGACTGGTTTAACCGGTTCCAATGTCGCAGATTTAATATTAGCCATCAAAAAAAATGAATAAAGAAAAATCTTTCATTCTCTGGTTTAAAGATATTGGCATCAAGGACGTGCCACTTGTTGGTGGTAAAAATGCAGCGTTGGGAGAAATGATTGCAAATCTTGTTCCGCTCGGAATAAACGTTCCGGATGGTTTTGCCGTCACTTCTTTTGCCTACAACCATTTTCTGGAAAAATCAGGTTTGAAAGAAAAAATCGCTAAAGTTTTAGAAGGTCTGGATACCAGTAATATGAGAAATCTGTCCAAGAAAGGCCAAGCGATAAGAAAACTAATATTGAAAGGCAAGATTCCTCCCGATCTGGCGGAAGAAATATCGAAAGCCTACACAAACTTAGAAAAACTGTACGGTAAAAATGTTGATACTGCCGTAAGATCATCAGCCACAGCCGAAGATCTACCAGGAGCTTCTTTTGCCGGACAACAAGAAACTTATCTGAATGTGTTTGGCGTTGATGAAATTCTCCTTGCAGTCAGGAAATGCTTCGCTTCACTTTTTACAGACAGAGCAATATCATACAGGCAAGACAAGGGATTTTCTCACTTCGATATCTCACTCTCGGTCGGAATTCAAAAAATGGCAAGAAGCGATTTGGCTTCGAGTGGGGTCGCTTTTTCGATTGACACAGAAACAGGTTTTGAGAACGCTATCATAATTAACAGCATATACGGTTTGGGTGAACTTATCGTGCAAGGCAAAGTCATCCCTGACGAATTTATTGTCTTCAAGCCACTTTTGGGCAAAAGCGCAAACCCCATCATCTCCAAAAATTTGGGAAAAAAGAACGAAAAACTCGTATATTCCGGAAAGGGTATAAAGAGCATGAAAGTCCCTGAAGCTGGTATAAGAAAATACAGCTTGACCGACAATGAAATCTTGAAACTCGCCGGATGGATATTGCAAATAGAAGAACATTTCTCCAAAGTGCATGGACATCTCCAGCCAATGGACATTGAATGGGCAAAAGACGGTAAGACGGGAGAACTTTTCATAATTCAGGCAAGACCAGAGACAGTCATTTCAACCCGAGATAAGAATATCTATAAAGAATACCGATTAAAGAAAACCGGAAAGATACTTCTGTCTGGAATCGCCGTCGGTTCCAAAATAGCAACCGGAAAAGTCAGGATGATCAAAGATGTAAAGAATATCGAGGAATTTAAAAAGGGTGAAGTTTTGGTGACTGAAATTACAGATCCAGACTGGGAACCGATAATGAAAATCGCTTCGGCCATCGTTACCGACAAAGGAGGTAGAACAAGCCACGCCGCCATAGTTTCCCGCGAATTAGAAATCCCAGCCATAGTTGGAACAGAGATTGCAACAAAGACTTTTAAAGACGGCGATATAATCACTGTCGACTGTTCATCTGGCGGGAGCGGCCTGATTTATGAAGGATCTCTGCCCTTTGAGGTATTGGAACATCATTTGGACAAAATTCCAAAAACAAAGACAAAAATCATGGTGAATATTGGCTCCCCAGATGAAGCTTTTAAGAATCATATTCTGCCAGTTAGTGGTGTGGGTCTCGGGAGACTCGAATTTATCATAGCTTCGCATATTCGAATGCATCCAAACGCTCTCATAAATTACGAAAAATATAAAAACAGCGAGAATGCCGATTTGAGATTGCTGGCAAAAAAAATCGATTCTCTGACGGCAGGTTATGAAGACAAAAAAAAGTTTTATATAGACGAAGTGGCAGAAGGTATAGCAAAAATAGCCGCCGCTTTTTGGCCGAATGAAGTGATTATCAGATTCTCTGATTTTAAAACAAATGAATACCGCAAACTTTTAGGCGGAGAATTGTACGAACCAAGCGAAGAAAACCCTATGATTGGTTGGCGTGGCGCTTCAAGATACTATCATCCAGACTTCAAAGAAGCTTTTGGATTGGAGTGCCTTGCGTTCAAAAAAGTCCGCGAAGAGATAGGACTTAAAAATGTTGTGGCTTTGATTCCTTTCTGCAGAACAGTTGAGGAAGGGAAAAAAGTTTTAGAAAGCATGGCGTCTTACGGATTGGATAAAAACGCCGATAAGACATTGAAAGTGTATCTGATGTGCGAAATCCCTTCGAACGTAATTCTGGCAAATGAATTTCTTGACCTCTTTGATGGATTCTCAATAGGCTCAAACGACCTGACACAATTAGTCTTGGGTTTGGACAGAGATTCGTCCATCGTTGACGAGATATCCAACGAAAACGACCCAGCAGTCAAAAAAATGATAAAAGACGTGATAAAAATCGCCAAAGCAAAAAATAAATACATCGGCATCTGCGGGCAGGCTCCATCTGATTTTCCGGATTTTGCCGATTTTCTTGTGGAAGAGGGAATAGTGAGCATTTCTCTGAATCCAGACACTGTTATCAAAACCTTGAGCTCCATTGCGGAAAAAGAGCGAACGATTTTGGGTAATCTCTAACATTTCAAAATATGAAAGACGGCTCAATAAATGGTATTAAACCCCAGGGCAAAGCCCTGGACACAAAGTCCGCGGCAGAGCCGCGGGATATTAAACCATTTGATCCGTCTTCGCTCGCGCATCATGAGAATAAATTCTCGCGATGCCGCTCGCTAGCCGGAATAAAAAAAATATCGGGATATGAAATAAAAGATTCAACGGGCAAACCGACTTTGAAGGTTGTTTTGGAATCAAATAATTTTACCGTTACATCTTTTGTGCCACGCGGTCAATCAACAGGATCATTGGAAGCCGCAGAACTTCGCGATGAAGATGGTGGAATGAAAAAAGCTATCGAGATCATAGCAACCAAAATATCGCCGGCGCTTGTAGGTAAAAAACCAGATCAAAAGCAAATAGATGATCTCTTAATTTCTTTGGACGGAACAAAAAATAAGTCCGTTCTTGGAGGAAATACGACAATAGGAATTTCGATGGCTGTAGCCATGCTTAGAGCCGAGGAAAATGGATTGCCTCTATGGAAAAACATCGCCGAGGAAAATAAAACTTCTCCGAAAATGCCCAGTCTATTTATGAATATCATAAACGGAGGAGTGCACGCCAACTTTCGACTACCTTTTCAGGAATACATGATTGTTATAAGAGAGAAAAGCGCCAAGCAGTCTTTTCAAGTAGGACAAGAAATTTTTAAAAATCTTGGAGAGATAATTAAAACGCGGTTTGGAAATGTGCCTTTCGGCGATGAAGGTGGATATTCTCCAATTTGTGAAAAAATCGAAGAACCATTCAGCCTTCTTGAAGAAGCGTCAGGCAGACAAAATGTTTTCTTTGCCATTGATTCGGCCGCTTCGGAGTTTTTCAAAAACGGAAGCTATAACATATTAGGGAAATCATATTCTCCCGATGAACTTTTAAATTTATATAAATATCTTACTTCAAAATTCCGTCTCAAAAGCATTGAAGATCCTTTTGAAGAAAGTTCCGAAACTTACTTTAAAAAAATAGTGGGTGAAATTGGAAAAGACACTATTATTGTTGGAGATGATCTGACAGTAACCAATCCAGAAAGAATATCCAAACTGTCAAAAGAACACGCCGCGAACGCTGTTATAATCAAACCGAACCAAATCGGCACCGTTTCAGAAGTTTTTGAAGCGGTCCGTCTAGCACACAAAGCGGGATGGAAAACAATCGTCTCTCACAGATCCGGAGACACTCCAGACTCATTTATCGCTGATTTGGCAGTCGGACTCGGCACATACGGTATCAAAGCAGGATCACCCAATCCACCGGAACGTAAAGCAAAATACGAAAGATTAATAGAAATAGAAAAAGAAATGAAAATTGATCAAAAAATAAATTAAATAGTGCGTAAGGCCTATTAAAAAAATGAAAATTCTTTACTCACACAGAACAGAAGAAGAAAAAAATCATGTAGCAAAAGCTCTTTCATCTTTTGAGATGGTCTTTCACGACGGTTCGCTCCAGAAAGGAGAAAAATGGGATGGTAAGGGGATTGAGATTGTATCTGTTTTCGTGGATTCAATATTAGGCAAAGAAGAATTTGAAAAAATGCCCGATTTAAAATTTATAGCGACCAGATCAACAGGTTTCGACCATATAGATCTTAAAATAGCCAAAAAAAAGGGAGTAATAGTTTCAAATGTGCCAACATACGGAGAACACACGGTTGCGGAATTTACTTTCGCTTTACTGCTCAATCTTTCTCGCAATATATTAGCTGCTAACAGCAGAGTCGTAAAAGAAGGATCTTTTAGCCCTAATGGTTTGACTGGTTTTGATTTATTTGAAAAAACAATCGGGGTTTTAGGAACCGGTAAAATTGGAAAAAATGTTATAAAAATTGCTAAAGGTTTCGGTATGAATGTAATTGCCTTCGACGCCTTTCCGGATACAAACTTTGCCAAAGAGCAAAATTTCAAATACGTGACAATTGATGAACTAATCCAAACTTCGGATATTATTTCTTTACATTTGCCAGAAAATAAAGACACTCACCACATCATAAATAAAGAAAAAATCCTCAAAATGAAAAAAGGGGTGGTAATAATAAATACAGCTCGTGGCTCTCTGATTGATACCGCGGCCTTAGTTTTTGGGTTAGAAGAAAAAATAATCTCCGCCGCAGGATTAGATGTTCTGTCTGAAGAAAAATATATTAATGACGAAACGCAACTCTTATCTAATCCTCATCCAAACCAAGACGATCTGAAAACTCTCCTCATGAACCACTATTTGATTGATCGTCCAAAAGTAATTATCACTCCGCACACAGCCTTTAACACCAAAGAAGCGAACCAAAGAATAATAAACACTTCTATAGAAAATATAATAAAATTCGAAAAAGGCAATCCTCAAAATATTGTCTTGTAAAAAATTTATGCTTTTAGTAGTAGATTTGATAAAAAAATACGTATGAAAAAGACTTGCGAATGGCCGGGAGAGGATAAGTTGATGCAGAAATACCATGATAAAGAATGGGGTGTGCCAGTTTTTGATGACAGAGTGATTTTTGAATTTCTAGTTTTGGAGAGCATGCAAGCCGGACTTTCCTGGAAAACAATACTTCACAAGAGAGAGAATTTTAAGAAAGCGTTTGTAAATTTTGATTACAAAAAAATTGCCAAGTTCGGAGATTCTCATGTTGAAAAACTGATGCAGGATGCCGGCATCATTCGCAATCTTCTTAAAATCAAAGCGGTAATAAATAATGCAAAGCAGTTTATCAAAATCCAAAAGGAATTTGGGAGTTTTTCGGATTATATGTGGGGCTTTGTTAAAAATAAAACAATTTTAGGTAAAAGAAAAATAATGAAAGATATTCCGGCAGTAACCAAAGAAGCCGAAATATTCGCAAAAGATTTGAAGAACAGGGGATTTAAATTCTTGGGCGGAACTGTCGTCTACGCTCACATGCAGGCGGTTGGAATGGCTAATGATCATGTTATAGAATGTTTTCGGTATAAACAATTAACTAATTAGATATAAAAATTTTGAATTCCTGCCTTGCCGGTAGGCGGGTAAATTTTGAGTTTTGATTTTTGCCTTTTGAATTTAGTTTGGGCCTATAGTTCAGTGGTAAAATGCTACATTCGCATTGTAGAGGCGCGAGTTCGATTCTCGCTAGGTCCACCAAAAATAATTTTCTCTAGACTTTTTATATTACATATACTACTATCAAAACGGATGAGACGATGGCATAATGTTATCGTCCTAGAACATACACGTCACAAAAGGAGGTGGTCATGAACAATAACGGCCTTCTCTCAAAGGCACAGCTTGATGGTCTAACCAGATGCATTCAAGATACGCATCGTGAACAATGCGAGGATGGCGAATGCCTCTGTGTTACAACAGAAGAACACGAACGAAGGCTTGCTGAAGGCAGGTTGAGAAGGAATAGACCAGCATCAGATCACGAACAACAGGAGGGGTAAGAATGGCTCACAGAACATACAACACCGTGTGGGCAGGAAGATTCAAGTGTGGAGATATCGTAAGATATCGAGATCGCCTAGCAAGGGTGGTCGCATTTCCAGCCGACGCAGTTCCCTTTGGATGTGTGCCGATCTTGCACAGAGATGAACTAGGTTGCATCATGAAGGTTCCCGCTGATGTCCTAGAACGTCTTCCGCAAAAACCGATGATGATTCGGCACAGAACTCGTGCTATTCTCGATTTGCTCTTCTTGCTTGTTCTTGTGGCAGTTTTCACGGTCTTGGCGCAAACGCGTTGAGGCCGTTTTTTTATTAAAATTCTCACTATTTGACATTATTCTAAAGGTATACTAATATCTTCCTCGGAAATAGTTCCAAGCCCACAAGGAGGGCAAAATGACAGTGCTACTGAAGGAAATCTTGAGTCGGGCAGAGGGCGTTCCTCTCGCGGATATTCAATGTCCGACGGGGAAGGTGGAGGAGGGCGAGAAAGTCATCGGCACGTTGCCGGACGATCTCAAGCGTCTCTACACGGTCATGAGAATCGCGGAAAACGAACGCGGTGAGCTCAAGCACCGGATCTCGAAGTTGGGGAGTCTTCTCGATCTGGATGAGAGGCAGACAAACGATGCCACAAGAGCACTTGGGGTGATCAGAAATCGATTCGACCTTGCCCACTCTTGTTTCTGGCACAGTGTGCGGCATACATTCCCTGAGATTGTCAACACAGAACAGATCGGCCTGCGCGAGAACTGGCAACTGGTAACCATTCCAGACCGCCAAATCCGTTGCGTGGCCATCCCGATTCCGGCATCCATTCTCCCAGATTGAGTGCGGTAGTCGTACGTCAAAGTGCCTTGCGGAAATTCGTGAAAACGATTTAAACGCGAGGCGCTTTTTTTATACAAAATTTTGATATAATACTTGGGTCAAGATATGAAAAAACTAGTAATTTTAATTCTGATTGCAGTAATAGTTTTTGGGATTTACTTTATTTTAAAAGATAATTCGGAAGAAGTTTCTTTGTTTTTTGTAAAAGCGGGAAGTGAAGAAGTTGTTGCTGTTCAAATACAAGTAGACAAGGAAAATGCCGAAAAAAACACTCTTGTAGAGCTTTTAAAAGGTCCGGCAGAACCTGAAAAATATTTTAGTGTTATACCAAAAGGCGTAAAAATTCAAAGTTTCAAAATAGAAAACAAGACGGCCGAAGTTGATTTTAGCGAGGAGCTTGAAAGGGGGATTGCGGGTTCGATGCAGGTTTTGGTAATACGAGAACAAATCGAAAAGACTTTAAAACAATTTGATAGTATTAGCGAAGTAATAATTGGAATCAATGGACGAACAGAAGACATCCTACAACCCTAAAGATTGCTCGGAACCAACGTCAAAGAAATATTTGGCTGAATTTGTCTATGGAGCAACCGACGGAGCAGTAACGACATTCGCTATTATTGCTGGAGCAGTCGGAGCTGTTTTGAGCGCCAAAGTAATTTTAATCTTAGGTTTTGCTAACTTATTGGCTGACGGTTTTTCGATGGCTTCCTCAAACTATCTTTCAACCAAATCACAGAGAGACTTAGACGGGGGTAGAAATATAAATCATAAAAGACCGATAAAAACGGCTATCGCCACATTCTTCTCTTTTGTAATAGTTGGATTCATTCCGTTATTTTCTTTTGTAATTGCTCCGCTTAATTTTTATATTGATCAAAATAAATTTGTTATCTCGGCCATTTTGACAGGTGTTGCATTTTTAGTGATTGGATTTATAAAAGCAGTGATAACAAAAAAGGGGAAGATTCATTCCGCTATCGAAAGCTTTCTTATTGGTGGCCTCGCCGCAGTAATTTCTTTTAGTGTCGGATACCTTCTCCGAGATCTTTTCTAAGGAATTAGAAGAATTTTGTATAAAAGAAAACCGCCCCGAACGCAGAGACAGTTCTCTTTGTTGGTGACGGTTGTGACAGAGCAGCCTAGGGTCTTCCACCTTGCCGCATGGTTTCGTATCTGAAGCAGATCTCCCGGATCAGGTCACCGTATTGATGCCACAAGTCATGGTAACGGTCTCCCTCTCCGAAATTGACAAAAACGTACTTACCCGAGTGCTTCGGATCGGCAACGGCAAGTGCAGCTTCGAAAATTGCAATCAAGTCACTACGGTTTGTTTCTTGATGCTGATGGATTAGGCCACTTCTGATGTAGATGAGCATGACCTCTACATCTGCCCTTTTCATCATGTATGGTTCCATAAGTCCTCCTGTGGGTTGGATGTTCTATTTAGATAATATCATAATACAGGAAAATGTCAAGTAAAATTAGCATAATTCCACAAAAACGTCTAAAAACAAAGCTTTTTATCTTTATGATATAATTGTTATATTCGCTTTTTTGCTTTTTATTCGCATCACACATCTACAAATACCTAAAAATTTGCAATAAAAAAGGGCCGAAGCAAACGACTGAATCGTTGCTCCGGCCCGTGGTCAAAGTATCATCACCCAGTACGCGGCCTATGGGACGCGAGGAGACCAATCCTCAGGGTGCTCGGTTGTGGCATCTTGGCCTTATGTTCGCCCAGGATTTAACCCGGGATCGCGAACAGATTCTCACCGTCTAGAACCTTCGATCGCACGGGAACTTTCCCGGGATCATAGCAGAATTTGTCTTTTTTGTTGTCTCTTTTTTGCTTCGTTCCAGGATGGAGACACGGCCTGGAACTTATTTCTCTTTCTTCTTCCGTTACCGTTTGTGGTATGTCGGATGGGGAGAGAAAACATACTACGCTGGCCTCACATATCGCTGTACCCCGTAGTGACATGTGTTCGCCATTTAAGGATTTGGCGCCGAACGTATCCTTGTATATTATACACACATCTAGTTTATTGTCAAGCGAATTTTCTATAAAATCCTCCTAATTCCATAACTAGGCCTAAAAACAAGGGTTTTTATCTTTATGATATAATTGTAAGATTGTCTTTTTGACCCTAAAGTCAAAAGCTTCATGGATCCCGTAGTAGAAAATGGCATAGCTCTTATTTGCGAGAAATAATTTTGGGGGTGTGTTAAATTTTGTATCATAGATGATATTACTCATTAAAATAAAAACGGCGAGCAAATAATGCCATTTTTCACTAACGGGATGGATCACACTTTATTTCGAAAATTACTGGCTTGGCGGAATCAAACAGCCAAAAAAGAGGGTGTTGAAGCCTATCGGGTCTTTTCTAATGAAACGATGAGGATGATTTTAGAAGTTGGGCCAAAATCAAAAGAAGAACTTATCGGTATAAAAGGAATTAAAGAAAAAAAGTTTGAAAAGTATGGAGCCTCAATATTATCTTTGGTAAATGGAAATTTAGATTTTGATGAGAAAGAAGCCAATATAAAAAATGAAACCGATCAAAGTATTCTGTATTCGGTTGGCACATATTTAACTTTAATCAATAAAAGTCTGGAAAAACAAAACGCCAGAATTCAGGGAGAAATTAGTAGTTTAGATATTCGAGGAACTTATTTATTTTTTTCCTTGAAAGACAAAATCGACAAGAGTATTTTAAGCTGTTTCATGTGGCAGAATTCCTATCAAATGTCTGGGGTTAATTTACTCGAGGGAATGGAAATAGTTGTATCTGGATTCCCTGAAGTGCATAAACCAACAGGTAAATTTACTTTTAGGACTGAAACTGTTGAACTTGTGGGAGAAGGCGCACTTAAAAAAGCGTACGACGAGCTTAAAAAGAAATTGGAAAGTGAGGGTTTATTCAAAATTGAACGAAAAAGAGCTTTACCAAATTTTCCACAAAGGATCGGCATAATTACTTCCAAAGAAGGAGCGGCCATAGGTGATTTTCTAGCCAATATTGGAAAGTTCGGTTTCAAAATTTCTCTTATTGATTCGAGGGTCGAGGGGCAACTAGCAATCAAACAGCTTCTAGGATCTCTCCGCACTTTTCGCAAAAAAAAGGATATTGACGTGCTTGTAATTATGCGTGGAGGCGGATCTATGGAATCACTTTTACCTTTTAATAACGAAACTCTTATTCGAGAAATTGTGGATTTTCCTGTGCCGGTTCTCGCGGGTATTGGTCATGAGAAAGATGTACCACTTTTCGCATTAGTTTCTGATAGAATGGTTTCAACACCAACCGCGGCCGCCAAAGCCTTGAACGAATCGTGGGAAAAGATAGTCTTTAAGATTGAAATGTTGCAAAAAAAGATTTTCTCTATTTTTGAAAGCGGTCTGTTAAGCAATAAAGATGCCGTAACACGAGCACTGGAAATTATGAAAGAAAGTTTTAATGCGATTTTCCAAAGGTTTGATCGGGCACAAAGTGCCTTAAAACAAGCTTTTGTTTCAATGCGTCTTCGATTTACGGAAATAAACAAAAACTTATCTTCATTTCTAAGCACTGGGGTTCGACTCTTTGAAGAAAGCACTAAAAAAATCATTTTAAGGCTTGAAACTTCACAAAAATTGCTTCAAACGCACGATCCTGATAGGCAATTAAATTTAGGGTATAGTATTGTGAAGGCAGGAAATAGAATTGTGCGCAATGTATCGCAAATAAAAAAAGATGATTTAGTGAATATAAAAGTGTTAGATGGCAGTTTTGATTCTAAAGTAACAAACATAGATTAAAATATGACAAAAATAAATTTAAAAGAATCGCTCAAAAAATTAGATGATATTGTGAATTGGTTTGAAAAACAGGATGAAGTGGATGTGGAAGCAGGCCTCTTGCGTATTAAAGATGGGGCAGAACTGGTAAAATTGTGCAAGAAACGATTGTCTGAAATTGAAAATGAATTTGAACAAATAAAACGAGATACTGGAACAGAAGAATAATGAGTATGTTAATAAATTTTACAAATTACGTGAGGGGCATTGATCAATCTATCTTTCGCTTTTTCCATAATCTAGCTGGAAATTCGAAGGCCGGTGATTTTATCATCGTATTTTTTGGAGAATATCTGGTCTATTTGGTAGTTATTGTTTTTGGTTATTTTTTATACAAAAATGGAAAAAGTGTCATTAAAAATGTTTATCCTTACGTTACCGCAATTATCGCGGCAATTATCGCCCGCTTTGGAGTAATCGTCCTATTTCGCTATTTTTATCATCGTCCAAGACCCTTTCTGGCATTATCACTCGAGCATTTACTTATAAATGACTCTTATTCATTCCCATCTGGCCACACAATATTTTTATTCGCTCTCGGCACCGCTACGTATTTTTTCAACAAAAAATTAGCTTATTTTATTTTTGTTTCAGGGCTTCTCGTGGGCTTAGGTCGTATTGCTGGAGGCGTTCATTATCCATCAGACATTCTTGGAGGAATACTTCTTGGAGCACTTATTGGTTTTATAACTTATAAGATTTACTACTACTTTATCCAGAGATTCAAAGTATTGTAGACCTGAAAGAACGAGTATTTCCTTTGTGGAATCTTTTTATCAACTAGACCCTGTGATCCCATTTTACAACTGTAGTGTGATGCATTTTAAAGTACTCTTTTTTTCGCATATAGGCTTTCACAACCTCAATAAAGATTAATCTAAAGACCCCTGTTCCCAAAGCAAGCGAGAGAGCAAAAATTCCAAGTGGCATTGTGCCAAGGAGTGTATTTAGAAATGGCACGTAGATAGCGCTAAACATCAAGACAAAACCGACCCCAACTGCAATAAGAAGATATTTATTATTTAGGGCTTCTCTGCTAAAGGCCGATTTGTGAAGTGTTTTAATAGAAAATATAAAGATGAGTGTATCCATTCCGAGAGCCGCAAACATAATAGTTTGAATATGGAGAACATCGTACCCTGAAAATTTTGCGAGCCAGATAAACAAACCAACCAAAACAAAATCACTAACAATCCCAACAAGACCGATTATATAAAGTCCCAACCTATTTATAATTGGTTCAACACGTTTAAATGGCATCCGCCTCATAATGTCTTTCTCTCCAGGATCAAAGGCAAGCGACAAAGCGGGGAGTCCATCCTCGATCAGATTGGCCCAAAGAATCTGGACTGCGGTTATTGCGAGATATGGCAAACCCATGATGAGCGACGTGAGGATAATGATTACCTCTGTAAAGCTGTCGGTCAAAGCAAAAATTGTAACCTTGCGAATATTATCAAAAGCGATTCTGCCTTGGCGAATTGCCGCAACAATCGTGGAAAAACTGTCATCAACCAAAACAAGGTCAGATGCTTCCTTGGTCACATCTGTTCCGGATCCCAAAGCAATCCCGATGTCAGAACTGCGAAGCGCTGGAGCGTCGTTTACCCCGTCCCCGGTCATCGCCACAACTTCGCCATTGGCCCGCAGAGCTTCAATAATGAGCATCTTATGACTTGGATTTGCACGCGAAATAATATCAATATCAACAATTCTTTTTCGGAGTTCTTCTTTAGATAAATTATCCAATTCAATTCCATCAACAATATTTTTATCTCCTGTTCGGAATTTCAATTCATCTCCAATAGCTCGAGCTGTGAGTTTATGATCTCCAGTAATCATAATTACTCTTATTCCCGCGCCACGAACCAAAGCCATAGACTCATTCACGTCCGCGCGAATTGGATCCCTGATAGCCGCAATGCCAACAAATTCAAGTTGGGTAACCGCGCTTCGCAGAGATTCCTGTTTTTTAAAATTCAAACCAAGAAGTGGCGATAATTTTCGCTCGAATAAACCAATGAGACGAAACCCTTTTCCTGCCAATTCCAATATTTCTTCTGAAATTTCTTTTTTCTCTGCCTCATCGCAAGTTGAAACTTGAAGTAACTTTTCCGGAGCGCCGGACACGTACATTCCCGCATATCCGTTTTCTAATTTATGAAAAGCGGCAATGAATTTGTCTTCAGAATTAAAAGGCAAGATCGCAAGTCTAGGTGTAGCCGCCAAATCTTCCTTCAAATTACCACCGTGTTCCAAATAATATTCAAGTTTTGCTTTGTCTGTTGTCTCTCCGCTCACTTTTCCTCCCTCAATAATCTCTGCTTCATTTGAGAAAGCCATGATGAGCGCGGCCTTTTTCTCATCTTTTACATGATGCACACTTTCTACTGTCATCACACCCTTTGTGAGTGTTCCTGTTTTGTCTGTGCAAATAACAGTGGTAGAACCAAGAGTTTCAGCTCCGATTAAGGTTTTAACCAACCCTTTTTTCTTTAATATTTTTTGGGAAGCAACTGCAAGCACGATGGAAAGCGCGGCTGGCAAACCTTCAGGTATGGCGGCAACGGCAACGGCAACAGCCAAAGTAAACATTTCTACAAATTTTGCCCCCGTGAGTTTTCCTTGTTCAAAAATTCCGACAGCGAAAATTATTATTGCCAGGATAACAACAAAAATTGTGATTTTTTTACCTAAATTAGCCAAACGCTCCTGAAGCGGCGTTTTTTGGTCTGTCACATTAGTTGTGAGCAAAGCAATTTGTCCAAGTTCTGTGTGAGAACCTATGGCAACCACAACGGCTTCTGCCGTCCCTTTTTCTACTGTTGTACCGGTGTAAACCATATTGACCCGATCAGCCAAAGCTGTGTTTGCGGAAATTCCATCTTCTACTTTCTTTTTTACTGGCACCGATTCACCTGTGAGAAGCGCTTCGTTAACCTCCAAATCATCCGCACTAATAAGCCTGGCATCAGCTGGGATTTTGACACCAGAATAAAGCAGAATAATATCTCCCGGGACCAAATCTTCCGAATTAACTTCGTAAAGCTTTCCATTTCTCTTAACTCTCGTAGTTATTGTTATGAGTTTCTGGAGCTTTTCAAAAATATTATTAGAACGAAATTCCTGCCAAAAACTAATCGCGATGTTTACTGTAACCGCAAGCATGATGACAAGAGTGTCTAATTTTTCATCAAGCAGAAAAGTAATCAGAGCGGCGATTAAAAGAATTATGATGAGCGGATTTTTAAACTGCTCAAAAAGCATCTCCCACCAATGCACAACTTTCCCACGAGGCAAAACGTTTGGTCCCACATTAAGTTTTCTGTCTGAAACCTCTTTTGTCGACAAACCACTGGTAATATCTGCCCCTAACTCTTTGGTCAAATCTTTAAGCGAACCAGAATGCCAATTTTTAGAATTCATCCCATTAGAAAGCATGTCGCGGTTAAGGCGCTCTTGCTAGAATAATATTTATAAATAGTTCGACTCATTTTATTCTTTGTCTTTACTTTTTGATCAGTAACCACGGCTTCTAACGGGACAGGTATTCTTCTATTCTACTATAAATTTGAGATTTTCTTAGGTTTTAAGTTAGAATATATGAATGAAATCTAAAAGTTTTAAAGACAGGATGGGGGATATATGCACTTCCATCCAAAACAGGCTTTGGTATATCATCGTAATAGCGATCCTGGCTTTTGCCTCGGGATTTATGTTTCTTTATGATTATTTTGGGAAAGATTTAAGCCCGCTCACCATTGATTTATTATATAATCTGGATTTAGCTATCGCTTATATCTTCTTAACTGATTTTTTAGTGAGTATGTTTTTTTCTGGTCGAGGACTAAAATACATTCCGGAAAATTTACTCGATTTTCTCGGATCACTTCCATTCTCCGACGGTTTTTTCCGAGTGCTCCGTATTCTACGATTTACTCGCCTAGTAAGATTGTTGCGAGGAATAAATACTGGACTCAACATTCGTGACGGTATCAAAAAGCTAAAAGAGGATCAAAAAAAGAAAGAGAGAAGGATGGAAAAAATTGGTCTTTAGTTAGGAATTAGATTCAACCTGCCTGCCGGCAGGCAGGAATCATAAATTTAAAGGGCCATTAGCTCATTTGGTAGAGCGCGCGCATGGCATGTGCGAGGTGAGCGGTTCGATCCCGCTATGGTCCACAACGAACGCAGTGAGTTAGGAACCGGAGGAGTGAACTGCTTCACTCCGTAGCGGGATCGAAAGGGTTTTCGTTATTGAGTTTACGAAATCGAAAACCACCCGCCACGGTAGGTGGAGATCCCGCTATGGTCCACCAAATTTTGACAAGCTAAAGAATCCACGATAACGTAAAAGTAGATTGATCTTCTTAGAAAACGCAACAATGACGATGACATACCATCGCAAGGACGACAGATGGCAGATATAGTAAACGCGAGAGACTACCTAGAAAGAATAGCGACACCAAGAACCGCTGGGCTTGTCAAAGCCCTTCTGGTTGGTATTCCTGGCAATATGTCTCTTTACGAAGGACAGCAGGATTTCCTTAGAGATATGTTGGAAGGGTTTGCAGATTACCGAGACAACTTTGAGGCTGCTCTTGCAGTTACACAATTGGCAATCGTAATCAGCTCTTGGCGCTAAAGTTGGATGGCAAATCGCGGTAGAGGGTCATACGACACTCCCGCGGTTTTTTTATTTACCCGCCTAAATTTTTTCTTCGAAAAAACTTTGGCGGGTTTGATTTTTAACTTTCTTCCGCATATACTCGTTCCGGACTAACAAGGAGAACAAAAATGGACGAAGTAGCAGTCACACTCGAACGCAGATGCCAAGGTTTCAGGTTTAGCGTCAGAAGGGGTGGTAAAGAGGTTGCTCGAGCATTTCTCTATGTTTTGGGCAACGATCTGCACGAAGAACCATTCGGACTTATGGAAGATGTGTATGTTGATCCGCACTTGCGAGGAAAGAGCATTGGGAGTTCTCTCGTCGTCAAACTCATCGAAAAAGCGAGGTCTTTGGGGTGCTACAAACTGATCGCCACAAGCCGACGCATTCGTGTTAGTGTGCACAGACTCTATATCGATTTGGGTTTCAAAGAATACGGTAAAGAGTTCCGAATGAACCTCAAACAATCAGCATAGGAGTTCGTTCAAATCGCGGTAGAGAATCTTCAAGATTTTCCCGCGATTTTTTTATACATAAAAAAAGCGACCCGTTTAAGAGTCGCTCGTACGAATTGTGACCGATCAGCACCCAGAACGAATGGTTTCGGGAATCCGAAGAGAATCCCAATTCACTCCGTCCCATCTGACGAGACCGTTCACTACCCAGTCGGTAACTTGTGGTTGGAGACGATGCCCCCATTCACCAACACGTTTTGCCAAAGCTTCTGGCATCTCACGCTCCAGGATCGGAATCCTGTGTCGAAAGAAAACCGGACCGCAATTGTATCCATTGGCAGTGACGAATTGCATGGTGACAGCGGTGTCTCTTATCTCACCTCGCCGAAATGTTGCTATGACTCTTCTGTGAACACGATGTCCATACATTCCTTGTCCACCGGAATCCGGTAGAGGGCCATGATGAATATTGAACACTGTCTTCGAACTGAAGCAAGTGTCGAGGTCAAGACCTACCACATACTTGTCCCATCCAGAAAGAGCGAAGAAATTCGCGTCGCTTCGCATGGCAACTTCTTGGTATCTTGTGGCATTCCAAGGACTTGCAAAATGGAAGAACGGAACTTCCAATCTCCCAGCGCGCGCACGCACACCGCCGTTTGCATGGTTCGATACCACTCCAACGATCTCGGCGTTCAATTCTCCTTTCCGTGAAGCATGAACCAGGTTTTCGAATTCTGACCCGCCGATCTCTGGGGCTACCCCACCTGACTCAAACACGAGAAGCCGTGCCTTTTTCAAGTTTCCTCCTATTTGGTTTGTGCAGTTCTGGAATTAGTATCAATCAAAAAATAATTTTTTGCAATGATGGATGTTTCGTGCAAAGTTAAGGAGGGCGTAGTAAAATCGAAGCATCATGGATAACTCAAAAAAGGCGACTACTATCATAATTTTAGGCGCGACAGGAGACCTTGCACGAAAAAAACTTTTCCCAGCACTTTTTGGTTTGTATAAAAAAGATAAACTGCCTAAAAATATGAAAGTAGTGGGCTTTTCGCGAAGAAATTTTAAAAGTTCTGATTTTAGACAGTTTCTCATTGAAAATGTTCCAAATTTTAAAGACAGGGATGAAAAAATTACAGACTTTTTGAATTTAGTTGAGTATTCAGAAGGGAAGTTTGATGATCCAACCTCTTACGAATCTCTAATAAATTTGCTTCAAAAAATCGACGAAAAATTTGGAAATTGTTCTGATAAATTGTTTCATCTTGCGGTCTCGCCAGCATTTTACGAATTAGTTCTCCAAAATATGCACAAAACAGGACTCACCCTCTCATGCACAGACGGCACGGGAAAAACTAAAATTATTATCGAAAAACCAATTGGTCATGATCTCAAAACAGCTAAAGAAATTCATTCTTTGATAAATAAAATTGCAACAAGGGATCAAATTTACGAAATTGACCACTATCTCACCAAAGAAACTTTACATGCGGCAAAAACACTTTCAGAAAAAGAAAACTTAAGAAAAATTTGGAATAATGAACATATTGAATCAATTGATATAACTCTTTTTGAGACGAAAGATATTGAGGGTCGAGGTGAATTTTATGATTCACTTGGCGCTCTACGAGATGTCGGACAAAATCACGCACTGATTGTCCTTTCTCATATGCTTCAAGAAAACGGAGCGGAAAAAAATGTTCAAAAAAGACGAGCGGATATTTTAAAAAACGCACTCAAATTAGAGGCTGTTGCCATTAAAGATATAGTTCGTGGCCAATATATCGGTTATCTTAAAGAAAAAGGAGTAGAGAACGATTCGGAAACTGAAACTTTTTTTAAATTTCCAGTAGCACTTGGAGACAAAAAATGGGAAGGGGTAAAAATCACTGTTGCTGGAGGGAAGGGATTGTCAAAAAATGAAGTTGGAGTGAAAGTCATTTTTAAAAAACCAGAAACTTTCAAATTAGAATCAAAACATTTAACAGATATCAAAGAAATTCTCTTTAGAATCCAGCCGGAACCAGAAGCAATTTTTACTGATAAGACCGATAAAAAGGAAGTAATAAATCTCAAGGGAAAAACGTATCAAGGACACTCGAGTGAATCGTACGAAAAACTTTTCCTGGAAGTTTTTAAGGGAAATGAAGATCTTTTTGTCTCGGAAGAAGAAGTAGAGGCTTCATGGGTCATTGTTGATCAAATCCACGAAATTTGGACAAAACTGCCACTTATCAAATACGAAAAAGGTAAATTCCCAAATTAATATATAAAATAAGAACCCCAGCATCCGTAGATGCTGGGGTTCGAGACGTCACGACCGAGAGGTGATGCCTCCGTGCCAAAGAGCGAGCGAGATCTCCTGTTCTTCGCATCGCCTGACCTTCGTGGAGCGAACCAGAGCGATCTGACCACCAGGGGAACTGGTAGTCAGCCTAGCTGGCTCTTCAGGAAGTCGATCCATCGCCATCCGAACCCCCAGTACGCGCCCGAATGGTCGCTGACTGGTTTCCACCTCTGTTGTCGGTTGCTTTCTCATGACCGTTTCTCCAAACTAACGCATGGAAACAAATGACCGAGAATTGGCCTCCTTGCCAACTCTTCTGACTACCAGTGTAATATATTAGGATTTTTATGTCAAGGAGAAGTGCGTAACTTTTTTGACAGACAAAACTCCCCATGAGAAGATTGACCGCAGATCTCGAGGCAACAACGCCAAGAGAAAGTTCTCAACCTCGTAGGAGAAACGCAGGATGAATCACGGTCATCGTCCACGTCCCAGAGAAAGCAGAGGGTCAATGCGCCCTCTGATGCAGGAACAGCCGCCCCCGAAGCTTCGCGAAATCAATCCCGAGTTGGGCCTCGTGAAGATGATTCTCGAGAGCGGTGGAGCGAACCACCTCGACGCGAGAGTGTTGAGTCGGATCAAGGATGCTCTGAAGAGGAGACAACCGATCAGGAAGGTTGCCCAAGGGTTGCTCAACCAACGTCCACTCGATCGGCTGGAACTCCTCCAGCAGGCCTGATCGTAGGCCCTCGAGAGAAGTAGTAGAGATCCGTCTGTCAGAACCAGCGGGAATCCACATTCGTGGGTTCCCGCTTTTAATTTTTGCACTACAAAAATTACGTCGCAAGATTTTTCATGGCGTAGTCATGAAAAATTTGTGACGCTTCTTTTTCTTGAATCATAGATATTACATCGTGAATCCACTAATATGTTATTATTGATATATGGAAGAATCGATTAGAAACATTGCTTCGCAGTTTAATTTCAATCCAGAAATCGAGAATCTGGAAAAACTTGGAAATCACAAAAGATATGTGGTTTCTGGAATGGGTGGTTCCCACTTGTCCGCGGATATTTTGAAAAATTTACTGCCCAATACCTCAATAATAGTTCACCAAGATTATGGATTTCCACACGAGGTTGATCCGTCTGACACTCTTTTTATCGCAAGTTCATTTTCTGGAAATACAGAGGAAACTTTAGACTTTGCAAAGTGTGTTTTAGAGAAAAAATGGCCGCTTGGTGTCGTAACCAAAGGAGGAAATCTTTTAAAACTAGCCCAGGATAATAAATTGCCGTTTGTTTTATTGCCCGATGTCAAAATCCAACCTAGAATCGCTTTGGGATATTCAATTTTAGCTTTATCTAGACTACTCAATCAAAAAAAGTTAACTCAAGAGTTTCAGTCTCTGTCTGGTAAGTTAAATAGTGTTCTTTTGGAAGAAAAGGGAAAAGAACTTCAAAAAGAATTGAGTGGCAAAATACCTGTTATTTATTCTTCCAAAAGAAATGAGATTATCGCTTATAATTGGAAAATTAAATTCAATGAGACAGGGAAAATTCCAGCCTTTTTTAATACCTTTCCAGAACTTAACCATAATGAACTAGAAGGTTTTGATCATAATGAAAAAAGCGCCTCTTTGTCCCAAAAATTTTTAGTTATAGCGTTTCTAGACACTGAAGATAATAAAAGAATTCAGAAAAGAATGAATGTAACATTGGATGTTTTAAGTCAAAAGGGAGTTGCTGTGAAAAAAATAAATTTAGAGGGAGAAACCCGAGTGTTAAAAATCTTCAATTCACTCATCTTCGCCGATTGGACCGCATTTTATACTGCCAAGGCCTACGGGCATGAGCCGAATGATGTTCCATTAGTTGAGGAATTCAAACGTAAATTAGTATAGGGTATTTTTAGATGAAAATGTAAAATTTTAAATACAAGAGCGTTGAAATTTTTAACTTTGCATTGTCATTTTGATTTTTGATTTTTAAATTTTGAATTTACTACAATGTACATCTTATTTGATCTAGGAAAAACCAAGCTCCGAGTGGCTGGAACGGAGGATAAAAAAAATATTACGCCGGTGGAAATTTTAAAAAGTCCAAACAACCTTAAATCTGCTCTAGATTTGTTGGTAGAAACGGCATTAAAAATTTCTGGCAGCAAGATTGATGGATTTGTTGGAGGAATCACCGCCGCATTAGACAAAAGCCGCGGAAAAGAGACTTCTTTGATTATAAGAGAGAAAATTGATCGACCAGTTTTTATTCAAAACGACTCTAGTTTGGGGGCTTTAGGCGAAGCGATCTATGGTGCAGGGAAGAATGAAAAAATTGTAGGGTATATCACAGTAAGCACTGGAATCGGAGGGGCAAGAATCGCAGACAGCAAGATTGATGAAGAAACGCAAGGATTTGAACCAGGGCATCAAATTATTTCCTATAAAGAAAATGAAACTTTACAAAATCTAGCTTCTGGAGAGGCTCTGCAGAAAAAATATAACAAACCGCCGAAGGAAATTCATGACCCAGAGCTTTGGAAAGAATTAGGCGCAATTTTAGCTGTTGGAGTTTATAATTCCATTCTTCACTGGATGCCAGACATTGTGGTCTTGGGAGGGTCAATGATAACCGGGAGCCCCGCAATACCAATATCGGAAATTGAAAAACGTTTAAGAGAGATAAATACGATTCTGCCATCATTACCTCAACTCAAAATGTCTGAATTGGGGGATGAGAATGGAATTTATGGAGCGCTCACATACTTAAAGCAAAAGACTGGTAATCAGTTTTAAAATTAAATCAAAAAAAACAAACATGATAAAAAATTTCTTAATGAAACAGCTGATTAAATCTAAACTCAAAAGTTTACCAGAAGCAGATCGAGTAAAGGTCATGGGTATCTTGGAAAAAGATCCTGAATTTTTCGCAAAAATGGCGGAAAGTGTCAAACAAAAAATGGCGACAGGTAAAGATCAGATGACAGCTATTATGGAAATTGCGCAGGAAAATAAGGACACGATAGGGAAACTGTTAGGAAAATAATTAGTGGGCAATTATTGCGAAATAGTCAAAAAAAGTGTATCTTGAGATTAGATTAGTTCATTCTAGACACCCTAACAAAAAGGACCGCTATGTGTAGTGAAGAAAGCATAAGCCCGCTTGACCGGTACAACGCAGCTGTTGATGATTTTGCCAGACAAGTTGTCGAGATTGAGACTGAAAGCAAGAGGGTGAATGAGGGCAACTACCAAGGAGTGTCGAGCTGGTCGAGAAGCCAGCAAGAACGACGACAGGCTGCTCTGGCAGAACTTCGAAAGCTTGCGTTTTTGGCTGGCAAAACCGAAAACGAACACCACGTATTCTTGAGGGAGAGGCACTATGCAATCAGGGACAAACTTCAGGAGTAGTTTCTCGATTACCGACGAGGATTCGTCTTCGTCGGTAATTTATTTTTCATAACTTTCACGTTATATTTAAAATATGAGCTTATCTATTGGGATTGTAGGATTGCCAAACGTCGGCCCCAGAAGCAAAGCAGAGCTTGCTACGGAGCGAGGAGTAGTTATTTATTATTAAGTATCATCGCATTTACTATGTCTTTAAGTATTGGGATAGTTGGACTACCGAATGTTGGTAAATCGACGCTTTTTAATGCATTAACCCAAAAATCGGTTCCGGCCGAGAATTACCCATTCTGCACAATCGATCCATCGGTGGGAGTTGTGGCCGTACCAGACGAGAGACTTTGGAAATTGTCAGAATTTAGCAAATCAAAAAAAACTGTTCCTGCGGCAGTAGAATTTGTGGATATTGCTGGAATCGTAAAGGGTGCTTCGACTGGGGAAGGATTGGGAAATAAATTTTTAAGTAATATTAGGGAGGTGGATGCGATCGCTGAAGTCGTTCGTATTTTTGAGGATGATAAAGTCATTCATGTTGATGGAAAAGTTGATCCAATAAAAGACATCGAGATTATCAATTTCGAACTTATTCTTGCTGATTCTGAAACAGTTGCCAAAAGAAAGAATAATATTATTCGGGATGTGAAAAGGGGGGACAAAAACGCAATTTTAGAGGAAGCTCTACTCCTCAAAATTGAAAAGTTCTTAAAAGAAGGAAAATTGGCTTCGAGCGCAAGTATTTTAAAAGAAGAAAGAGATATAGTAAAAAGCTTGCATCTTCTCACCATGAAGCCTTTTCTGTATGTTTTGAATAAAAAATCGGGTGGAAAAAATTTGGACGAAATTAAAGACGAAAAATGGGAGAAACTCATGAATTTCATGAAAGACACAAACTCCAATTACGTAATTGTAGACGCGGGGATCGAGCAGGAATTAAAAGATCTTGATTCGGCTGACAAACAGACATTTAGAACAGAACTAACGGGGAGCGCGACCGGAGAAGATGGAGTGAATAATTTGATAAAAAGCGGATATAAACTTTTAGATTTAATTACATATTTTACAACCGGAGAAGATGAGACTCGGGCTTGGACAATTTTGCGCGACTCAACAGCCCCGGTCGCAGGACAGGCCATTCACACAGATTTCAAAGAAAAATTTATCAAAGCCGAAGTTATTGAATGGGATAAACTCCTAGAATCAGGCAGTTACGCAAACGCCCGCGAAAAAGGATTGGTCCGAACGGAAGGGAAAGACTACATTGTGAAAGACGGCAACGTGATTGAGTTTAAAATTTAAAAAAAATTGTATAAAAAAACACGCCTCTCGTAAGAGGACGTGTGAAGGGTGGTGTGATGAAGATACCGCGCGCCAAGGATTTTATCCATGGGTTTCCCCGTAGCGTGGGAACTTTGCTTGATGTGTTTTCTCGCTACATTCACGCCAAGCCAGAAACCCTGCAGGGAATTCTGGGGGACGCGCTAACTCATGGCCTGTTTGCGCTTTGCACTCCACCACACCACTGCCGACAGTATATATCAAAAGTTATCTTTTAATCAAGACTCTCATAGACAAAACAAATATAAGGGTTACAATTACACTATTAATATTATTTTAAGCTCTAAAAATATGAAAACGTCTGCCAAAGATTTCTTTCTCCATATTGCCAAAGTTGCTCTCCTTTACACCGGAGTTGTAGCTTTGCTCAATCTTTTATTTCGGATTATTAACGTCGCATTTCCACAAATCAATCAGTATTACTACGGATATGATCAATCTTCCATGAGTCTCCAGGTAGCCACTCTTATCGTTGTCTTTCCGATATTTTTAGTTTTATCCAATATCATTCAAAAAGGATATATCGCAACACCGGAAAAGAAAGAATATGCACTTCGAAAATGGCTTATATACATAACTCTATTTGTGGCTGGAGCTGTTTTGTCCGGGGACTTGGTTACATTGATTTATTACTTTTTAGACGGCAGGGAAATGACCACAGGCTTCATCCTAAAAGTTGTCGCATTCTTTGTAATTGCTGGATGTGTCTTTATGTACCAGTTGGACGATCTCAAAGAAAGATTGGCAGGTGGTCGCAGAAATATCTGGAAAATTATTGCTGTCGTTTTGGTTTTGGGCTCAATTATTTTAGGATTTAGCGTTGTCGGTTCTCCCGCAAGTCAACGTAAAGCACGATATGACGATCAGAAAATTACTGATTTGCAAAACATTCAGTGGCAAGTAATAAATTATTGGCAACAAAAAGGAGTAGTGCCACAAACTTTAACCGAGTTACAAGATCCAATTTCCGGATTTACCGTACCTCTCGACATTCAGACCAACAAACCATACGGCTATGAAAAATCTGGCGAACAATCATTCAAACTCTGCGCTGAATTTAATTTAACCAAAACCAACAATTTAACTAGCGGAGAAGTGTCAGTTTATAGCTCATCATACCCATCCAAACCAGCAGGAAGTGATGTTTGGAATCATGAGTCCGGTTATCAATGTTTTGAGAGAAAAATAGACTCTGATCTTTATCCTGTTTTCAAAAACGCTGTTCCTGTTCCAATACGATAGAATTATTAGGAGGTTTAAGATAAAAATAGGCTACCAAAGTGGTGGCCTATTTTAATGGTAGAATAAAAGTATGGCAAAAAAATCTCTGGTTGAAATAATGAATGCAAGTTTCATGAAGCTTGGAAGTCCGCGAAAAATAGAAAAAATAGAGGAAATTCCGGCACTCGCAATAGAGACTAGAGTTCTACAAGAAAAAAGAATAATGGTGGTGGACGATGTAAAAAGTTTACTGGTCTTTTTTGCGCCTTATTTTATAGCGGCAACGGGCGGGGAAGTTTCTTTTGTTTATTTTGAAAAGGAAACTCTGGAAGAATTAGTCGATAAAATCTTAAAAGAAAATCCAGAAATAGTCTTGCTCGACTATAATTTATCGCCCGTGTTAAAGGGAGATGCTGTCTGTAAAGAATTAAAAAATAAAAGCTTTAAGGGACTTATATTCGGTTTTTCTAGCTTGCATACAAAAGAAGAATTTTTAAAATCCGGCGCTTCCGGTTTCGTCCCAAAAAATACAGTTGACCCGGACTATACAATCGAACTCCTAGCAAAATACGTAAAAGAAGTAGACGACACAAAACACGCAAATAAGCCAAACTAAGCTTATTTCTAGCCGTGCATTTGTCCTTGACAAAATACACGAATGGGTGTATACTGGACGCAGAAAATTGTTCATTCAAAACTCACTGATTTTGTAGCTGGCCGCGGTTTTTAGGACGATAGAAAAAACTATTTTCTTGAGAATCGTGGCCAGTACATCGCTGTCACGAATCATACCCGAAAAGAAGGAGAACATGCCAAAAGTCACTTTCGAAACAATTCCCGGAGTCTATGTGAGCATAAGGGGAGAGCAAAAGGAAGCTCCTCCTTATCCCGTCTACGAAGATGGGGGACTTGTCAACAGATTTACCAGTTTTCAACTGAAGGAGGGCGTCTTCAGAGTCTCTGGTACTTCGGGGAGTAGCGGTCCTGGATACTACCGCGGATTCTTCTCAGCAGAAAATGCGAAGAGAATCGAGGCTTGGCTCGTCGAACAAGGTGCCGAGCGAAAAGAGTAAACGAAAGTGGAAGGCTCAAGAACAAACTTCCACCAGGGGCGACCAGCAATGGCCGCCCTTTCTTTTTGCCAATTTTTGTATTATCTCTTGAAATATTGGAGAAAATACGGGAGAATGGAGAGAGGGTATGAATCCCGTAGTGAAAAATGGCATTGTAAAATTACGAACTTAAATTATAACAAACGGTCATTAATTATATAAAATATATTTTAAAAAAATGAACAAGTTGCGAAGCAACTATGCCATTTTCTACTACGGGATGAAAGAGTACAACCACAAAAAAATAGAATCGAAATGGAAGAAAGTTTGGGACAAGAAAAAGATTTTCAAAACTGACGCCTCTCCAAAAGAAAAATGTTATGTCCTTGATATGTTCCCTTATCCATCCGGCGACGGGCTTCATGTAGGACACCCAAAAGGTTATATCGCAACGGACGTTTACTCCAGGTACAAAAAAGCTAAAGGATTTTCCATACTTCACCCCATGGGTTGGGATGCTTTTGGACTTCCAGCCGAAAATTTTGCTATAAAAAATAAAATTCACCCAGAAATTGCAGTTAAGAAAAATGTAAATACTTTTAAAAAACAGCTCGAGGTTTTGGGTTTTAATTATGATTGGAACAGAGAAATAAATACAACTGATCCAGAATATTACAAATGGACACAACTCATCTTCCTTGAGATGTTTAAAAGGGGATTAGCTTACGAATCATTTGAGCCAATCAATTGGTGTCCGTCATGCAAAACTGGTCTTGCAAACGAAGATTTAGAAGATGGAAAATGTGAACGATGTGGATCCGTTATCGAGAAAAAACCCATGCGCCAGTGGGTGCTTAAAATTACTGATTATGCTGAAAGACTTCTCGAAGATTTAAATCTTTTAAATTGGTCAGATTCAATAAAAGAATCACAAAGAAACTGGATAGGAAAAAGTGAGGGAATGATTTTTACGTCACCGATTAAGGGAACTGATATTAAAATTGAAACTTTCTCAGCACACTTTGAAGCATTTGCGGCCGATACTTTTGTGGTTATCGCGCCCGATCATCCACTTTTGCCAAAACTTTTAGAAGGAATTCCAAATAAAAAAGAAATTTTGGATTTTTCAGCCAGGCTTGTAAAAAATAGAAGTGAAGCAGGTTTTAAAGAGCAAAAAGAAGTGGAAGGAATATTTACCGGACGATACACAATCGACCCAGTGGAAAATGGGGAACTACCAATATGGGTTGCAAGCTATGCCCTGGCTGATTATGGAACCGGAATAGTAAAGTGCTCTGCTCATGATGAAAGAGATTTTAAATTTGCCAAGAAATACAAAATTCCGCTTAAACCTGTTCTGTTTCCAGCAGATTCTGTGCTCGCAGAAAAAGTCAGAAATCTGGAAATTTGTTTTACCGACATGAAGAGTGGAGTTCTTAAAAACCCGAAAGAATTTGATGGGAAAGTGGCTGGTAACATCCGGAATGAAATTATTAAATATTTAGAAAAAAATAAATTAGCAAAACGCAAAACCACTTATAAACTGCGAGACTGGGTTTTTTCAAGGCAAAGATATTGGGGGGAACCAATCCCACTTGTTTTTTGTGTACAGTGTAAAAAAAGAGCCGAGACGCAGGAGGGGAGGATTGAATACCACAAGAATTTTAATACTGGAGAATTATTGAATCCAGGATGGATTGCGATTCCTGACGAAGATTTACCGGTTAAATTGCCGAAAGTAAAATCATACGAACCATCCGGAACCGGAGAATCTCCGCTTGCGAATATTGCGAGCTTCGTGAACATAAAATGTCCGAAATGCGGTGGAAAAGCGCAAAGAGAAACCAATACCATGCCTCAATGGGCGGGGTCTTCTTGGTATTACGCGGCGTATGCAATGAAATCGAAAACTACTAGGTCGACAGGTTTATTGTCGACACCTGTAAACGGCCTAAAAGCAAAAACAGAAAAAGGATTGGAGCAATTTAAAAGCGCTTTCGAATCGTGGTTACCAGTTGATATGTATATTGGTGGAGCTGAACATGCAACACGGCATTTAATTTACGCTAGATTTTGGCATAAGTTTTTGTACGACATGAAGATTTTTGCAACCAAAGAACCGTTTATGAGATTTAAGAACGTCGGTCTCATCATGGCCCCTGACGGCCGAAAAATGAGCAAGCGTTTTGGAAATGTTATAAATCCGGATGAGATTGTAGCGACGTGGGGAGCCGATACGCTCCGCGTTTATGAAATGTTTATGGGTCCATTTGAAAATGCGATTGCTTGGGATACCCAAAACATGATTGGCTCCAGAAGATTCTTGGAAAAAATTTGGCGACTCCAAGAAAAAGTCACAAACAAAAAATTAGAGGTCATAAATTCTGATTTACAGAGCCTTCTTCACCAGACAATAAAAAAAGTTGGTGAAGATATAGAAAATTTTAATTTTAATACCGCAATTTCTTCTCTCATGATTCTTGCGGGCGCTCTAGAAAATCAAGAAAAAATTTCAAAAGAAATATACGAAACAGTTTTGCAACTCATCTCGCCATTTGCGCCCCATATCACAGAAGAATTGTGGGCAAATTTAGGAAATAAGAAATCAATTTATCTTTCTCCTTGGCCAATGTTTGATTCTCAAAAAATAAAACAAAGTTCTAAATTAGCTATTCAAATAAATGGTAAAACCAGAGATATTTTTGAGATGGAAAGCGAGATGTCAGAAAAAGATATAAAAGAGAAGATCCTTGACCTTCCTAGTGTTAAAAAATGGATAGAAGGAAAGGAGGTAAAAAGAATAATTTACGTTAAAGGCAAAATTTTGAATATTGTGTTATAGATCAAGGATATTAGATAGTAAACTTGTGTTAATATCAATGGGGTTTGACTTTATTATATAAACAGTGTTAGAATCAAAAAACCAAGAAAAAGAGAATTTACCAAACAAATTATAACTTCCGGATTTGAGACAAGTTTGTTGGAAAAATTGAGCACCGAAACGAGACGTATTTAATAATACGATGAAGTGAGGAGCGGAAGTTTTTACGACAAAATTGGCCAAATGTGGAAGTTCTAAAGAATATTTATGAATAAAAAAGCTAATATATTGAGTTTCAACCCTAAACAACTTAACCGAAAGTTGCTTGAGGTATTGCCTAAAAGAGCCGCAGAAATCTTAACTTTAAGATACGGTCTTGGAGAAGATACCAAGAAACAAACCCTCGAATCTATCGGGGATAAGCATGGTATTACCCGTGAAAGAATAAGACAAATAGAGAACTATTCTATTAAAACTATCAAAAAGTCTGATGTATATGGAAAAGAAAAAGCCGCTTATGATGAGCTAAAGGCTGTCTTGAAGAAACTTGGTGGAACAGTAAAAGAAAGTGAACTTCTAGAACATTTTTCAGATGATAAATCAGCACAAAATCATATAAATTTTATGTTGACGGTTTCCGAAGATTTTCATAGAGAAAAAGAGGATGAAGATTTCAATCATAGATGGCATATAGATGAGAAGCTAGCCGAAAAAATTCACGACGCTCTAAAGAATCTCTACAACAGTCTTTCTAGCGACGAAATTGTCCCTGAAGCAGAAATGGTCAAAGCTTTTCTCAAACATTTGAAAGATATTTCTGAAGAATACAAAAACGAGGAAATTATAAAAAGATGGTTGAATATTTCCAAAAAAATCGGAAAGAATCCGCTTGGTGAATGGGGTAAAGCTAATTCAACAAATGTGAAAGTAAAGGGAGTGCGAGATTACGCTTATTTAATCATCCGAAAACATGGTTCTCCGATTCACTTTAGAGAAGTAGCCAACTTAATCGAAAAAACTTTCAACAAAAGAGCTCATTTTGCAACAACCCATAACGAACTTATAAAAGACGCTCGTTTTGTGCTTGTCGGCCGAGGTCTATACGCCTTATCTGAATGGGGATATGAAAAAGGAGTGGTAAAAGACGTTATTGCAAGCATCCTAAAAAAAGAAGGTCCTCTTGCTAAAGACGAAGTCATTAAGAAGGTTTTGAAAGAAAGATACGTTAAAGAAAATACTGTTTTGGTGAATCTCCAGAATCCTAAATTCTTCAAGAAAAATAAAGAAGGAAAGTACACACTAGTTTAAAGTTATAAGGTTAAAAGTTATAAAGTCAAAATAAAAAGCAAAACCCCCGTTCCTTTCGGTTCGGGGGTTTTGCTTTATTCCGGTTAGCGAGCGTGTAGACGATCAAAGGGTTTAATACCATTTAACCTTTCTATTCTACATTACAGACTATTTATTTAATTAATTAAAAATTCTATGAATTTAAATGTGTAGAAAACAATTGGAACAAGAATATCCACAACTATCAGTAACAAACCTCCTAGTGTAAAGAGTACATGTGCATCTCCAAGCGCACCTTTTGATCCTGCCATCGGAAGTAAGTAAAATAGAAAATACTGGTAAAGAATCAGAATTATTAAAATGATAAAACAAATTAGAAGTAACATAAAAATTTAAAAAAAATAATCCCCCAAACTTGTTATGGTTTGGGGAATTGTCCCGCTTCAGTACCCGCTAGCACAGTTTCCGTCTATGCTTCCACACTTCCTTCTGCACTTCTTCCTGCACTTTTTACCAGCCCGACTAGGTTCGAGAACTGTCTGATCTTCACCAAACGTCTCACGGAAGAGGGCGTTGGTCTCATCGTAGCCTCCCTCCAACTTCTCTTCGCCGTAGGACGGTTCGTGGTGGACGAAGTGCCCGAAGACGTTCTGGCAGTCCAGCATGTACTTCTTGGTGTCGAGGATGTGAGCGTGCCAGAAGTCATCCACCAGTGTGTTGGGAACGATCTTTGCTTGCGGGTGGAAGAGAATGACCTGCAAGAAGCGGCGATACCACTTCTCGATGAGTTCTGCCTTCTCCGCATTCCACCCAGGCATCTCGGAACAAAGTTTGGCCTTGATTTGGGTGAAGTCGAGCCTTGCGAGCCTTCTCAGACGTACCTTTGCCTTTCTATCGGTTGCGAGTAGCATAATGAACCCTTGTTAAAGAACAGATTCCTACGAAGTGCAGGTTTATCCTCATATACAATTACAGAATTGGAGTGTCTTGTCAAGTAATAGAGATTATTTCACTGATGTTTTTATGATCCCGGAGGGATACCTAGCGCCTATTTTATTTTTACGTTAAAATAGAAATCATGGATTTTATATCAAATCTTTTTAACTCTGTCCTTGCACCGGCCTTTAATCTTTTTCTTTTTCTGTTGACCTTCGCTCTTCCTATAATACTGGCTATTATATTTTTCAAAATTTGGCAGCACTACATCCGAACCGACTATATCAATCAGCAAGAATTTATTCTGCTCGAAATAAAAATTTCCAAAGATATTACAAAGACCCCTCTTGCTATGGAAGTATTTTTAACTTCGATTTGGCAAAGCGGAGCAGTGACGTATACCGACACCTACTGGATCGGAAAAACCAGACCGTGGTTTTCTTTAGAGCTTGTATCTATTGGTGGCAATGTCAGATTTTTCATCTGGGCACAAGAGAAATTCAGAGGCTTAATAGAAACTCAGATATATGCTCAGTATCCAACTGTTGAAATTTACGAAGCAGAAGATTATGTAAAAGATGTTCAATATGATCCAAGTAAATTTACAGTATGGGGCACATATTGGAAATTGGACGAAAAAGATGTTTATCCAATAAAAACTTACATTGATTATGGACTCGACAAAAGCGCAGGGGAAGACGAGGAGTTTAAAGTTGATCCTTTTACAGCGGTAACGGAATATTTAGGATCTTTAAAAGCTGGTGAGCAAGTTTGGATTCAAATTTTAATTCAAGTTCATAAAAAAGAAGGCTTGCGAGAAGGACGACTCTTCAAAGAAGAAAATTGGAAAAACGAAGCCAAAGAAGAGATTGAAAAAATTCGAAAAGAAGCTACACCAGAAATTGAAGGTAGCGATTTTCCGGGGTTTCCAAACCCAACAAAAGGACAAGTGGAAAAAATTTCAGCAATTGAGAGAAGTTTAGGTAAATATCCTTTTGACACAATGATCCGAGGTTTTTACATAGCTAAAAATGAATCCTTTAACGCCGCAAACATTCCAGCTCTTATCGGAAGCATCAGGCAATACAATTCACTTTCCCTAAATAAATTCGGTTTGGGATGGTATACCGATCATAGTGATAATACTAAAGACTGGATAAATATTTTTAGCTGGGTTCCTGGAGTCAAAAATTATATGGCAAAATTACGAACGAGTTACGAGAAACACATGCTTGAAGCTTATAAGATGAGATCTTTTTTCAGGCCGCCCTATCATGACTATAATGCCGAACCTTTTATTTTGACCACCGAAGAGCTTGCAACGATTTATCATTTCCCTGGCCAAGTTGCCACAACTCCAACATTAACTAGAATCGAGGCTAAGAAAGCTAAACCACCTTCTAATTTACCGATCTAACAAATCCAAGTGAAAAAATTTTATTTTAGACAATATCTGGAAGATAAAAACCATCATTTTATTTTGGGCATTTTTTTTATTTTAATTCTTTTGACAATAACCCTTTTTTTGAATTTGCGTTTTCAGGCGCCAACCAACTTTCCAAACAAAATCATTTTTACTATTGAAAAAGGTGAAACTCTTGGAGAAATTGCGAAGAATTTAAAAAAAGAGAATTTAATAAAATCAACATTTTGGCTAAAAAATTCAGTTATTTTCCTAAAAAAAGAAAATAATATTCCAGCCGGTGATTATTTTTTCGACAAACCAATTGGCGCTTTTAACTTGGCAAAAAGAATTACGAGAGGGGATTTCGGACTCCAATCTATTCGTATTACAATCCAAGAAGGATTAAATATTTTTGAAATTGCTGATCTCCTCCAAAAAAACTTTACTAAGTTTGATCGAGAAGAGTTTATACAATTAGCAAAAGATAAAGAAGGTTATTTATTCCCCGACACTTATTTTTTTGCGCCTAACACCAAAACAAAAGATTTTATAGAGATAATGGAACGAAATTTTGAAGAAAAAATTAAAGTAATTAAAGATGAATTGGAAAACTTTGGTAAACCGCTCGACAAAGTATTAACAATGGCATCAATTGTGGAAAAAGAAGCTTCAACAACAGAAGCGCGTAGAATGATTGCAGGAATTCTTTGGAAAAGATTGGAAATAAAGATGCCTCTTCAAGTAGATGTGACGTTTAAATATATTAACGGCAAGAACACGTATCAACTCTCCAAGAAAGATTTAAAAATCGATTCACCTTATAACACTTATTTGTATTCTGGACTTACACCGACCCCGATTTCAAATCCAGGATTAAACGCCATCCTGGCAACAATTCAACCAGAAGAAAATGACTATTTATATTTTCTGTCCGACAAAAATGGTAATATGTTTTATGCCGAATCATTTGAAGAACATGTGGCAAATAAAAATGAACATCTCTATTAAAATATGATAAAAATAACAAAACAAAACGGCGAACTCGAGGATTTTGATCCTAATAAATTAAGAGATTCTCTTTTACGATCAAAAGCATCGGAAGAATTAACCGAAGAAATAATAGCTCACGTTGAAAAAGAACTCCGTGAAGGCATGGGCACCGATCAAATTTATAAGCACGCTTTTTTTCTGTTGGAGAAGAAATCAAAACCAGTTGCCTTAAGCTATTCTCTGCGAAGGGCTATTCTCACTCTGGGGCCATCAGGATTTCCTTTTGAAAAATATCTTGGTGAGATACTGAAAGAAAAGGGCTACACGGTTAAAACTGATCAAATAATTCGCGGAAAATGCGCCGAACATGAGATCGATGTGATCGCCTATAATAAAAATAAACTAATAGCGATAGAGGCCAAATTTCATAATTCACTTGGAGTAAAAAGTGATTTAAAAACCGCGCTCTATGTAAAGGCACGAAGTGAGGACTTGGCGAATATTGAATTTGATTACGGTGGAAAAAGAAAATTTGATGAGAATTGGCTAGTTACAAATACAAAATTTAGCTCTAGCGCGATAAATTACGGAAAGTGCGCAGGAATGATCATGATTGGCTGGAACTATCCAAATCAAGGAAATTTGCAGGATATAATCCAAGACTCAGGACTTCACCCAATTACTTGCTTACAAAGTTTGAGCAACACCCAAAAGACGGCAATTTTAAGTTCCGGCACAGTTTTGTGTAAAAGTCTTAGGCCAGATTCGGAAGTACTAAAATCTTTAAGACTTAACAAAGAAAAATTGGAAGAAATTGGAAAAGAAGTTTCCGTGGTTTGTCCAATTTAATTGGTATTTGGTATACGCTAGCGGTATAATGAATTTGAGAGAGATAATATTTCTTTACAATAAAAATAACATGGAATATATGCCTTACATCCAACTAATAGTCGCTATTATCTTAGGTACTTTGCTTGGCTCTGAAAGAACATTTGCTGGAAAAACCGCTGGAATGAGAACTTATGGACTAGTTTCCATGGGGTCATGCTTACTTATTATCACTTCCGCCACCATGAATAGCGGGTTTGTTGGGCTAACAAATTTCGATCCAATGAGAATAGCCGCCGGCATAGTAATGGGGGTTGGCTTTATTGGCTCTGGTCTCATCATCTTCAGAGAGAATAAAATTGAAGGGCTAACAACCGCCGCCGGTCTTTGGGTTGCTTGCGGGATTGGCATTGCTGTCGGTTTCAAATTATTTGCTTTAGCTTTATTTGCCTCATTTCTCACACTTTTTACTTTCACTATAGTCTGGGTCATCGAAGACAAACTCAAAAGATCGATTGGAAGAACGGAAACAAGATCTGTTTCAGAAACTCCCGAGAACAATTGATGAATCCCGTAGTAGAATTTCAGGTTGATACTACTAGATCTAAATAATATTACCGGTTAGTTTTTTCTTAATTTACAATTTTAAATATAATCTCGGTAAGTTTTGGTATCAAAACTACCTGAAATTTCACTACGGGATGAAACTTAGCAGATCTAAAATAGACTTATTTATCCAATGTAAACGCTGTTTTTATTTGGATCAAAAATTGCAAGTTAAGCGTCCCTCGATGCCAGCTTTTACCTTAAACAGCGCCGTCGACCATCTCTTAAAAAAAGAATTTGATATTCATAGGGCGAACAAAGAAGCTCACCCTCTCATGAAGAAATATGGGATAAATGCAATTCCATTTGCCCATGCCGAATTAGAAAAATGGCGACATAACTTTACCGGCATTCAACACAAACATGAAGCAACGGGTTTTTTGGTATACGGCGCAATTGACGATATTTGGAAGAATGATAATGGAGAACTTCACATTGTAGATTACAAGGCCACTTCCAAAAATGAAAAACCAAATCTCGACGGACATTGGCAACAGGCTTACAAAAGGCAGATGGAAATTTATCAGTGGCTTTTCAAACAAAATGGCCACAATGTTTCAAATACCGGCTACTTTGTTTATGTGAATGGCCGAAAGGACGAAAAAGCCTTTGATGGAAAATTAGAATTTGATGTTGATGTTATTACTTATGAAGGGGACAGTTCGTGGATTCCTGGAGTGCTTTTAGAGATTTCAGAATGTCTAAAACAAGACACTTTGCCGGATGCAAACAACGACTGCGAACATTGCTCTTACAGAAAAAACGCGAATTTAGTAATCAAAGAACTTTATAAAGATAAATTACCAGAAAATTCAACCAAAACGTCCGCACCAAAAACTAAAAAAATCGCTAAAATAAAAAATAATAGTCCAGAAGAAGAGATTCCAACTCTATTTGGTTAGAAATTATGTTGTTTAAAGAAAAAGTGTTAAGTGTAGTTTCCAAAATTCCGAAAGGAAAAGTTTTGACGTATAAAGAAGTGGCGACGAAAGCCAAGAGTCCTAAAGCGTTTCGAGCTGTCGGCAATATCTTAAATAAAAACTTTAATTCAGATATTCCGTGTCATAGGGTAATTCGCAGTGATGGAAAAACTGGTGGATATAATCGGGGGACAGAGAAAAAGAAAGAAATTCTGGAAGCTGAAAAATTATATTGACGGCAAGTTGATTTTTTGTTATGGTTTACACGGCAAGTTCCTCACAACAAAAGGGAAAGTATGACTCCAAAACAAGACGCATCTTCATGGGTTCCGCAATTGAAACCCATTCGTACCGGGTTAGACACACTACTCACCATCGCAATCTTTCTGGTGGGTGCCGTCATCTCTGGTTCTTTTCTTTGTGGAGTATGGTATGTAGTCGTTGTGTTACTCTGATTTGAAAACACAAATAACCACCTTGATAAAATCTGCAACAAACGGATGAATATCGGGGTGTTTTTTATTTAATTTTTTCTACTCTTGACTCGTATAGTCAAGTATTTTATATTCAAAGCAGATAAACACTTTGTGGCACTCCGCTACAGAGTTCCAGTTCTTTTGGAGGAGAAATTGAGATGGAATCCACGAAACTGAATGGGGAAAAGATCCTTGATGATCGTAGAGGTAAATGGCCACAGAGACTACCTGTGGCCATGTTGGCAGGTGCAATCTTTGGTCTCTCGGCTGCATGCATAGTCTTTAGCCAACTTACGTTTGAGACATCATCGAAACTTGGTCCTCGCGCGATGATCGAGAGGTGCCAGTGGTTCGAGGATACCGCTGCAGAAATCTACAAGAAGCAGAGAGACATCCTCATCTACGAGAGTTTCCTGAAATCGATGCGGGATTCCTTCGGTGATAATCCACAAACACAGTGGGCGATCAACCAGCTTTCCTCCTGGTCCCATGAGATGGAAGCCATCAAAAAGGAACAGGATGTACTTGCTAGCGTATTCAACGCAGAGATGACCGATGCCAATTGGAAACTCGTGAGTGAGATAGAGGGGCAAAAAGCAAAAGTCAAAGCAATCCCTCGACAGTTCACGGTTTATCACGCCCTTCCGCCTCCCACCAAACCGCAGTAGGTAGTAACAAATCTACAGCTCGCCCAACGGCGCCTTGCGAAATTCGTGAACAACGAATCGCGAGGCGCTTTTTTTATATAGATTGTGGGGTTATTATTATTGAATGTTAGATGTAGTAGAAACAGAAAAAAGGAAGGAACTCATGAGGCAGATCAAGGACGAGGTTGTTGCTCTCAAAAATTCTCCTTTATACAAAGAAAGAATCGCTAATAAAGTTTTCCCGGTGATTGGAGAGGGAAGTCATTTTGCCGAAATTGTATTCATCGGCGAAGCTCCAGGAAAAAACGAAGCGTTAACCGGCAAGCCTTTTTGTGGAGCGTCCGGTAGAGTTTTGGATGAACTTTTAGAGAGTGTGAAATTAGATCGAAAAGATATTTATATAACAAATATTGTAAAAGATCGGCCGACGGGGAATCGAGATCCGCTTCCGGAAGAAATAGAAGTTTACGGCCCTTTTTTGGACAGGCAGATTGAAATAATTAAGCCAAAAATCATTGCGACTCTCGGGCGTTTTTCAATGGATTATATTATGCGAAAATTCGGCCTAGATTTTGACATCGAACCAATTTCCAAAATTCACGGGAAAATTTTCGAAACCGACGCAAGTTTCGGAAAAATGAAAATTATTCCTCTCTATCACCCTGCCGTTGCCATCTATAATTCTCACACCAAAGACACTTTGAAAGAAGATTTTAAAGTTTTGAAGCAAAGTTAGTATATGGTATATAGTATTCAGTATGAATAGCCAAGAAATCAGAAAGAGATTCTTAAAATTTTTTGAAAAACGCGGACATGCGATTATTCCGTCTGCTTCTTTGATACCCGAAAATGACCCGTCGGTGCTTTTTAATACTGCCGGAATGCAACCACTTGTTCCATATCTTTTAGGCACTCCTCACCCAGCTGGGAAAAGATTGGCAAACATTCAGAAATGCGTAAGAACTGGCGATATAGACGAGATTGGGGACAATACTCACCTCACTTTTTTTGAAATGATGGGGAATTGGTCTTTGGGAGATTATTTTAAAAAAGAATCAATTGCCTGGAGCTATGAGCTTTTAACTTCAAAATCTGAAGGATTTGGACTCGATCCACAAAGACTTTATGTAACTTGTTTTGAAGGAAATGATGATGCACCCCGAGATGAAGAATCCGCAGAAATTTGGCGAGAAATTTTCAAAAAAAATAATGTAACGGGCGAACGAATTTATTTCATGCCAGCAAAGAATAATTGGTGGCAACCGGGGCCGAATGGCCCATGTGGTCCTGATACTGAAATGTTCTATGATCTCACCGGAAAGTTAGACAAAGGAATGACCAAAGACGAATATCTCAAGGCTGATGACGAGCAGAAAGTGGTTGAAATCTGGAACAACGTCTTCATGGAATATATCAAAAAAGACGACAAAGTTGTCGGCAAGCTTGAAAATAAAAACGTTGACACCGGATCCGGATTTGAACGGGTATGCGCGGTGCTTCAAGGAAAAACTAATATCTTTGATACTGATCTATTTGACGGGATTTTTGAAAAAATTGACTCATTAAGTAATAAGCCGCTTACAAAAAGCAAACGCGTAGTTGCTGACCACATTCGAACTTCTGTATTCATGATTGCTGAGGGAGTAACACCGTCTAACACAGACAGAGGATATATTTTGCGAAGACTTTTGCGCCGAGCTATTAATCATGCTGAAAAACTAGGTATAAAACCTGGATCGATTCTTTTAATCGCAGAAATAGTTATAGAAAAATATAAAGATGTATATCCAAATCTCTTTAATAAAAAAGAGACTATAAAACAGGAAATTGAAAAAGAAGAGCAAAAATTTCGAAATACTCTTTCTAAGGGCATGAAAGAATTTGAGAAAATAACTGATTTTAAACCTGAAGAAATCTTTAATTTATACCAATCATACGGATTCCCAATCGAACTAACTATTGAGTTAGCTCTTGAAAAGGGAATTAAAATAGAAAAGCAAGAAGTTGAGGAACTTTTTAAGAAGCATCAGGAACTTTCTCGTACGGGAGCGGAGAAAAAATTTAAAGGTGGACTTGGAGATACAAGTGAGATGTCAGTAAAGTACCATACGGCCACCCATCTTCTTCACCAAGCTTTGCGAGACGTTTTAGGATCAAGTGTCAGACAGAGAGGATCAAATATCACCCCAGAAAGACTGCGTTTTGACTTTGAACATCCAAAGAAAATGACGCCTGAAGAGAAAAAACTAGTTGAAGAGATTGTGAATGAAAAAATTGAAGAAAAACTGCCAATGAATAAAATAACTCTACCAAAGGCTGAAGCGGAAAAAGTTGGAGCTCTACATTTTTTTGGTGAAGAATACGGCAATGAAGTTGATGTTTATTTCTCTGGCAAAAATCTGGAAACTGCATACTCCAAAGAATTCTGTGGAGGTCCTCATGTTAAAAATACCGGTGATTTGAATGGAAAATTCAAAATCCTCAAAGAAGAAGCCGTTTCTGCTGGAGTAAGGAGGATCAAAGCAGTGTTGGAATAGGCACTAGACATCAGGATAAAAAGGAATTGGACAAAACTACTTAAAAAGAGTATGTTTTTTCGAGCAGTTCTTTCTCAACATCCACAAAAAAGGAGGCGACAATGGACACTGCCAGCAAGACTATCAGCGAGGATCAGATTCACAACATATTGATGCATTTTCAGATTGAATTGATGAGATCTCGTTTGCCGCATGAGCCAGTATCGCAAGTTATGAACTCACAAGTTGAGCAAGTAGCCAAAGAACTTGTTGATGTCATCCGCAAACATGTAGAGGCCCGAGGCACCGCTTCACGCTAATTTCACTAGTCGTGGGGCTTTTTTATTAATTTTACCTGTCTGCCGTAAGGCAGAAATCATAAATCTTAAATGATACATCTTAAATCTTAAAGAATCTGATATAATTTAGGTAATGTTTGGGCAAGATACAAAAGAAGGGGTGCATCTCGTTGTTGATATTGGAAACTTCAGTGTTGGAGTGGCTTTGGTTTATCTCAAAGAAAACCATATCCCTGAAATAATTTTAAATAGGCGACTAAGTCTGCCTTTAACTGAAAAATGGAACAAAGAAAAATCAATAGACGACATCTGCCAAAATCTCCAAAAACTTTTAAAGATTGTTCTTAAGGAATCAGCAAAAACTCTCCATGTAAGCTTAAGAAAACTAGAAACTAAGAAAATCAAAAATGTCTTGTGCATCGTTTCTTCGCCGTGGTGCATATCAAAAATCAAAACTTACGGAATTAAAGAAAAAAACCAGACAGAAATCACTCCAAAACTAATAGAACTCATCACTAAAAAAATAAATCTGTATGATTCTGAAACCCCAAATAATACTGGGAAACAAGGCGAAAATCTCACCAAGATAGGAGAAAAAGAAGATCTATATAAAACAATAGAGAAGAAGATAATACAGACCAAACTGAATGGCTATGTGGTGCTAGATCCAATAAACAAGACGGCTCGAGAAATAGAGCTTTCTGTGTTTGAAGGGAAAATTTTAAAGAAAGTGATGGATAAAATTGGAAGCACAATTCATTCCCAAGTTTCCAGCAATATTATCTTCCATTCTTTTTCTCTCACTGGTTTTGCAATAATCGAAGAAATGTTTCCAGAGGCGCACGACTATTTGCTAGTAGAGGTTGGTGGAGAAATAACCGAGATGACCTCTGTAAAAGATGGTTTGGTTACCGATTCGTCCTATTTAGAATCTGGCAAAAATCTCTTCTTGAGAAATGTGATTAAAGAGTTCGCAGTCAATCCTGATATTGCGTTGTCTTTTATAAAATTATTTTATGAACAAAGATCTGAAAAAACCTTCAACGACAAAATAAAAGAGGTTATAAAACACTCGGAAACAGAGTGGATGAATAATTTCAAAAAAACTTTATACACCTTAAAAGAAAAGTTGCCGCTCCGAATTTTTTTGGCAATGGAATCTCCTCTCGTTCCATTTTGGTCAGAATTCCTAAAAAGTCAGTTAATAGAATCGCCTTTATCAAAAAACTCGGAGATTATTTCCTTAAATACCAAGGCTCTTAGCCAGTTTTGTAAATTTAGCACTGATGAACCAGACACGCTTCTTGCGATTGATACAATTTTTCTTGATAAGATAATTCGTTAAAATTGTGTAGGAAACACACAACAAGCCAATTAAATAATTAATAATTAATTCGCAAATATTATGCCAGAAAATAAAGTGACTATTCGATCTCTCGCCAAAGATATCTCTATCGTCATTGGTTTGGTTTTGATTTGGCGCGGAATTTGGTATGTGTTAGATGAGTTCGATATATTGATTTTTAACAGCAGTCATATTTGGACCGCTGTTGGAGGAATCTTTATCGGGTTAATTATTTTATATCTACCAGATGGAGATTTAAAAGAAATCGAAAAATTATAAAACTATTTAACTATTTAAATAGTTATCCACTCCGGAGAAGAGCTTCACAAAAAGTGTTTAATCTTATAAAATAAGGCTAATGAACAATAACTCTAAACAAGTAGTGAGAGATATTCTGCCGCCAGAAAATCGGAGCATAAGAAATATACCGTTATCTTCAAAACGAGTTCCTATACGACAGATTGAAGAAGTGACAGAAGATACTCCGGAAGAAGATATTTTGCCGGAAATGCCACGAAAGAAAAAAATGCGGCCAGTCCTTTGGATCATAGGATTTATTTTATTATTCTTTGTCCTGTGGTCATTCACTGTAAACAGCGCTCTTATCAAAGTTACAATAAAAGAAGCGACGCATGATTTTGATGGAACTTTTACAGGAAGCAAGGTTAGCACCAAAACTGGTATTCCTTTTGAAATAATTAGTGTTTCAAAAGAATTGAGCAAAGAATTAACTGCGTCTGGAGAGGAAGAAGTAGAAAGAAAAGCCAGCGGGGAGATTGTTATATTCAATAAATACAGTGAAAAACCACAAACTTTAATCACAAATACACGATTTGAAACTCCTTTAGGCTTGATTTATAGAATTAGAGAATCAATCACAGTACCGGGCTTTACTAAAAAAGAAGGAGAGGTGATCCCAGGACAATTAAAAGTGAAGGTTTACGCCGATTTCCCTGGAGAAGAATACAATGTTGCCTTAACTGATTTTACAGTTCCAGGCTTTAAAGGAAAACCACAATTTAGTACCATTTTTGCAAGATCATCTACACCAATGACTGGTGGTCTGATCGGAAAAGTTAAAGTGGTTGATGAAAAAGCACTAGGAAGCGCCACTCTCGAGCTTCAAAATTCTTTGAGTTCAACAATCAGAGACAGTGTTATTACTGAAGTGCCAGAAAACTTTATTTTAATTCCACAAAGTTTGAAAACTAATTTTGAATCTTTACCACAAAAAAATACAGGGAACTTAGTTGAGGTTCGAGAAAAAATAACAGCTTCAGGAATAATTCTAAGCCGAAAATCTATAGAAAAAGCAATCATCGGAAAAGTTTCAGAAACCCCAGAAGAAGATATAACAGTTTCCAATATTGAAACTCTAACTTTTGAGTTTGAAGAAATAAAAGATATGCAAAATTTAAAATCTTTTGATTTTAAATTAAAAGGCAAAGCAAGACTTATATGGAATCTGGACGAGGAAGCATTAAAGACGGCAATAGCTGGTCATTCAAAATCTGAATTAACCCTAATTCTTTCTAATTTTGGCGCAATACAAGAAGCTGTTTCTTCAATTAAACCATTTTGGAAAAGAAATTTTCCAAAAAAACCAGAAAATATAAAGATAGAAAAATCTTCAGGGGCAAATTAGAATATAATTTGATCCCGCAGGATTTGGGTTGACCCCGTAGTGAATTTTGGCATTGTTGCTCCCGCAACGAAGTTGCTATGCCAAAATCCTTGCCTTGCCGGTAGGTAGGTACTACGGGGTTGACTAATTAGGGCTTTTTTTGTTAGTATGGCTAGCACTTGTTTTTAAAAAGTTAATGACCACCCAAAAGGCAAAAGAAAGCGTTAACGGCATTGTAGTTGAGGCTTTGCCTAATACTTTATTTAAACTCAAAATTGATAACCAGAAAGAAGAATTGCTGGCCTATTTATCAGGTAAAATGAGGCTTTACCGAATAAAGGTGTTGGTTGGAGACAAGGTTATCGTTGAGCTTGAGCCTTATGGTGGTAAAGGAAGAATAATTAAAAGAGTTTAAATAATCTAAGATTTTAGATATATGATTTGAGATTTAAATCTTATATCGTAAATCATAAATCTTAAATCATATGAAGGTCAGAGCCGCAGTAAAAAAAATATGTCCTAAATGCCAAACGGTAAGGCGTCGTGGGCGTGTTCATGTGATTTGCAAAAGTAATCCCAGACACAAACAAAGACAAGGATAAATCATAAATCTTAAATTCAATGAGAATACTAGGCATCAACATCCCAGATGAAAAAAGACTTGAAATCGGCTTGACGGCTGTTTATGGTATTGGCCGCGCTCGCGCCCAAAAGGTTTTAAAAGAAGCTGGAGTGGACTTCGGAAAAAAATCTAAAGAACTGACTGGAGAAGAAGAAAATAAAATAAGAAAATCTATTGAGATTTACAAATTGGAAGGGGACTTAAAAAGAGAGGTGGCCGGTAACATAAAGAGACTCAAAGACATAAAGGCTTACAGAGGACTTCGACACATGAAAAGTTTACCAGTAAGAGGGCAGAGGACAAAAACCAATTCCAGAACCAGAAGAGGAAACGTCAGAAAGACCATGGGTAGCGGAAAAAGAGCAGTAGATAAGAAGTAAGTAATCTAAGATTTCAGATATATGATTTATGATTTTAAATCTCATATCTGAAATCAGAAATCTTAAATTTATTTTATGGGTAAAAAAAGAATAGTAAAAAAATCAGATACTGAAGAAAAAAACGGTGTAGCAACCAAGGAAATTAGCGTTTCAAAGAAAAACGTTGATTACGGAATTCTTCATGTTCAATCTACATACAACAACACCAAATTGGCCTTAACTGACGGAAAAGGCAATCTTCTTTGTGCATCTTCAAGCGGGGCATTAGGTTTTAAAGGAGCCAAGAAAGGTACACCGTTTGCGGCAGCAAAAATTGGAGAAACTTTGGCCTTAAAAGCTCAAGGAATGGGAATCAAAGAGGTCGGAGTAATCGTAAAGGGTGTCGGTTCAGGACGTGAGTCTGCTATAAGAGGATTTGTTGCGCGTGGTATAAATTTGAGTTTCATAAAAGATAAAACACCAATTCCGCACAATGGTCCAAAGGCTCCCAAACCAAGAAGAGTTTAAACAATTTCAGATATAGGATGTAAGATTTAAGATTTTAAATCACTTCCTGTATCATCAAATTAATTGAAATCATACATCTTAAATCGTAAATCTTAAATCTATGAAGATAGGTCCAAAATACAAAATAGCAAGAAGATTAGGAGCTCCAGTTTTTGAGAAAACCCAAACTCAAAAATATACCCTATCCCTTGCCAGAAAAGCCAACGCTCGTTCGACAAAGAAACATATGTCTCAAGTCACAGACTATGGTATTCAAATGAAAGAGAAGCAGAAAGCAAGATACACTTATCTTTTGAGCGAAAAGCAATTTTCAAATTATGTAAAAAAAGCGTTAGAATCTCAAAACAAAAACAAATCTGATTTTCTATTTAGCCTCCTTGAAAGCCGTCTCGATAGCGCGATCTTTAGACTTGGTTTTGCGGGAACTCGTTCCGCCGCTAGACAATTCGTGTCCCATGGACACATCACAATAGATGGCCGAAAGATGACCATCCCTTCATATAGTGTGAAAATCGGAGAAAAGATTGGTATAAGAATTGGAAGCCAAAAGAAAGGACTTTTCAAAACTCTAGACGAAAGACTTAAAGGCATAACTCTGCCACATTGGATAAAATTTAATAGTGAGAAAAAAGAAGGTGCTTTTTTGAGTGTGCCGACTTTAGAAAAAATGAATAATGTGCTTTATGATCTGGACGTGGTGCTAGAATTTTATAGTAGATAAAAAATTTTAATATTTTATAAATTTATAGATATGATTTATCACGACATAGTTTTACCAACAAAACCAAAGGTTATATCAGAAGATGGTTTTTCAGCATCTTACGAGATTGATGGTCTATATCCTGGATATGGACACACTTTGGGAAATTCACTAAGAAGGATTATTTTGTCTTCTTTGCCTGGTGTTGCTATAACTTCAGTCAAAATTGCGGGGGTTAACCACGAGTTTTCAACAATGGAGGGTGTAAAAGAAGATGTTATAACAATTATTCTCAACTTAAAAAAGATTAGAATAAAGGCACTCACTGACGAACCTCAAACAATCAGACTCAAAGTAAAAGGTCCTCAAGAAGTAAAAGCTTCGGATATAAAGCTCCCAGGCCAATTACAGATAACAAATCCTGATCTAGCGATAGCTACAGTTACCGGCAAAAACACCGTCCTTGATATTGAAATGAGCATCGAAAGAGGATTGGGCTACGTTTCAAAAGAAGTGCTTCAAAAAGATAAAGTGGATATTGGCACAATTGCCTTAGACGCAATATTTGCTCCAATTCGAAGAGTAAATTATGAGGTTGAAAATATGCGAGTCGGCGATAGAACGGACTTCAACAGACTTCGAATTTTTATCGAAACTGATGGAACAATAACTCCTAAAGAATCTCTCGAGAAATCTATCGAGATAATGATAAACCAACTTAATTCTATAGTTGGTTTCCAAAAGGAGGCAAAAGAAGAAAGTGCTGTGGAAGACAAGAAAAAGAGCAAAAAAGTGGAAGAAGAAAAGGAGACTGTAGTTGATAATGATGCTTTGAAGACCAGAATTGAATCTTTAAATCTTTCCACCCGAACAATGAATGCCCTTTCTGGAGAAAACATAAGAACCTTGGGAGGATTAGCTCTTAAAAAAGAAAGCGATCTTCTAGAAATTAACGGATTGGGAAACAAGGGAATTGGAGAGATAAAAAAAGCATTGGGTAAGTACGGCATCACCCTAGTAGAATAGAGAAATTAGAAGATTTAGAGTGATTAGGATTTCCTAATTCCTCTAATCCCTCTAAACACCTAATTAACTAAAATATGATACACGGAAATAAACTTAGAAAATTTAATAGGGAAAGAAACCAGCGAAGAGCCTTGCTTGCAGGACTCGCTCGTTCTTTGGTTTTGAAAGAAAGAATAAAAACCACTGAAGCCAAAGCAAAGTCCTTACGACCATATGTAGAGAAACTCATAACTCAATCTAAGATTGGAACACTTTCTTCAAGAAAACTTCTAATTAGCAAGATCGGCATGGATGGAGCAAAGAAACTTATGGAAGTTATTGGTCCAAAATACAAAGAGAGGAAGGGCGGGTACCTCCGAATTACCAAGGTACCAAGGAGAGTAAGTGATGGAAGTAAGATAGCTGTGATAGAAATGGTGTAGATAGAGCTAGAAATTAGGTAAAGAATTGACGTAAAGAGGAAGAACAAGTAAGATAACACCTCGAACAAAGAAGATGAAATACACAATTGACGCAAAAAATAAAAAACTCGGAAGACTCGCGACAGAAATCGCAGTTATTTTGATGGGCAAAAATACACCAGAATTCAGGAGAGAAAGAATTGCCGATGCCGAAGTTACTGTTACCAATGCTTCAAAAATGGATATTGATGAGAAAAAGCTCACCACAAAAAAGTATGTGAGATACACTGGCTACCCTGGCGGTATCAGAACTGAAGGAATGGACAATGTGGTCAACAGAAAAGGATACAAAGATGTTCTTAAAACTGCTGTTTACGGAATGCTTCCAAAAAATAAACTTCGAGCAAAAATGATAAAAAATTTAGAAGTGAGCGAGTAGATTCAAGATCCAACCTGCCTGCCGGCAGGCAGGGAATAAAAAAATATAAGATTGAAACATATGATAGTTAAAGCAAAAACAGAAAAAACGGAAGAAAAAAAGTCTAGCAAAGAGACTTATTTTGAAGCTGTCGGACGAAGAAAGACTTCTATCGCCAGAGTCAGAATGTTTGAAGCTCCAAAAAATTCTTTTACAATAAACGATAAAGATATCGAAGCTTATTTTCCAACAGAAACTTTGCGCATGACCGTCAAAGAACCGATGGTCAAATCAAAAGTAACTAAGAAATTTAAAGTTACAGTACTTTTAAAAGGAGGTGGTATCAGTTCTCAAGCTGGCGCAATGCGTCACGGAATTTCAAGAGCATTAATGATATTTGACTCTGAACTACGAAAGAAACTTAAACAAGCTGGATTTATCAAACGTGATCCTAGAGCAAAAGAAAGAAGAAAATTCGGTCTCAAGAAGGCCCGCAAGGCCCCTCAATGGTCTAAACGATAAAGAGTGTTTGGAAGGAAATTTCAACCCAAAAAAGCCCTTATCAAGGGCTTTTTTAGTATCCCGATTAACTAGTCTTGACTTTTATCTGTCTTATGTTACACTAGTAGCCAGAAGATTCTAGGCAAGTCCGAGCGTTCGCATTTTGTGAACAGGATGGATAAGTCATGGATCTGAAGAGGAGTAGTAGCCGTCATGGCAAGCAAGAATTCGTCGTCGTCGCTCGTGTCGGGTCTCGGCATGGCGATGGTCTTCATTCAGGCTCTCGTGAACGAGATCGTGAGGTTGGGAGGCTTCGAAGAGATGCTTCACTTCCTCACCAGCGAGCGGGGCAAGGACATCGTCACGAAGCTCGCCCAGGTGATTGTGGATAGCCCGTGGCGTGTGCCGAGGACTCTCATCGAGAAGCTCGCTCGCGAGAAGTCTGCAAAGGAGTATGAGGATGCTGCCGAATACGATTCACGGTTCTGGTGGAACATTCTCGATCTGGAATCAACCTTCAAGATTCCGGTCATCAGATTCGATCCCAGTTGCGGATCTCCTCCTCCACCAGAGAAGATCTTGGACCAACTGCGAGGTAAGGAAATCTGCTACCCGCTCATCGTGGAATGGGAAGGCGAGCCGCACGTTGTGGTCAGCATCGGACACGGCTACGACATGGAGGTGGGCGTTAAGCATCCCGATGATTTCGGTCTCGAGTACATCTCGCTTGCTCCCGCCAAGTACTTCGATCTCGAGCGATAGTTCGCTCGAAGGTTAGACAGCCACCTCTCAAGTGTTGTCACAACTGGCACCGTTCTCACGACGGTGCCTTTTTTTATTTTCGTTAATTTTATAAAGAAACTATGCATTTGCTATTTCTGCTTTTGTTAAGTTTAATTATGTGCTATAATGGTTTTACTTATGGAAGAAAAAAACAAAGAAAATAAATTAAACGAAGAAGAAACAAAGGTTGATGATGTTTCGTTTGAAGAAACAGAAGAAGGTTCTCTCGCTTCGGATCCCAAAAAAACAATCGCTAAGCTTCGGGAAAAGTTAAAAGAAGCAGAGGCTGTAAAAAATAAGTATCTGGATGATTTACACCGAGTAAAAGCAGATTTTGTAAATACAACAAGAAAGAATTCAGAAGACACCAAACAAATCATCAAATTCGCCAATCAAAATTTAATCCTCGATATCATTCCTGTTTTAGATAGCTTCGATATGGCCTTTTCAAACAAAGAAGCATGGGAGAGTGTTTCAAAGAATTGGCGTCTTGGCATAGAGCATATATATTCACAGCTTCTCCGGACACTTGAGGGCGCTGGAGTTAAACAATTATCACCCGAGGGTCAAGTGTTTAATTCAGAAATGCACGAAATCTTAGAAACGACTCCAACAACAAAAAAAGAGGAAGATCACAAGATTATTTCCGTAACACAAAAAGGATATACTCTGTATGAGCGACCTATCCGACCAGCAAAGGTGAAGATCTTTGAGTACAAAGATTAATAGATTCAAGAAACAAGATTCAGGATTCAGGATTCAAGAATAAAACAATGGACTTGATTTAACCGAACGCAATAATATAAAATAACAAAATAACCTTATAACTATAAAAAATAAACTTAGAAATTTCAGATTTGGATGCAGACCGAGGCGCGAGCGAGAACCGTACCGAGCCGTATGTACTAATACGGTGAGGGAGGCTCGGAGCGAAGTAACAAAGGTATGCGCCAAATATGGAATTTATAAACACTATGTCTAAAATTATTGGTATCGATCTAGGAACAACAAACTCTGCGGTGGCAATAATGGAAGCCGGCACACCAAAGATTCTGGAAAACAGCGAAGGTGCGAGAACCACCCCTTCTATTGTGGCAATCTCAAAAACCGGAGAAAGACTTGTAGGACTCCTTGCAAAACGACAGGCCGTTACGAATCCTACTAACACTGTTTTTGTCATAAAAAGATTTATTGGTCACAGTTTTTCTGATCCAATGGTGCAAAAAGACCGTGCAACAGTTCCTTATGAAATTGTGGAATCCAAAACCGGCGGAGTAGAAGTAAAGATGGGAAATAAAAATCATAGCGCTGAAGAAATTTCGGCCATGATTCTAAGTAAAATCAAAGCTGACGCTGAAGCAAAATTAGGAGAAAAAATTACCGAAGCTGTTATTACTGTTCCAGCATATTTTGATGATAACCAAAGAAAAGCAACTCAAGCGGCAGGAAAAATCGCAGGCCTCGACGTAAAGAGAATCATAAATGAACCGACAGCCGCTGCGCTCGCTTACGGATTCGACAAAAAAAAGAACGAGAAAATCGCCGTCTACGATTTTGGAGGTGGGACTTTTGATATTTCAGTACTCGAGATAGGGGATGATGCGACAGAATCAACTATAGAAGTTAAATCGACTGACGGAGATAGCCACATGGGCGGAAAAGACATCGATCAGAAAATCATAAAGTGGCTTGCAAGTGAATTTAAGAAAGAATCGGGAATTGATATAACAAAAGACAAGCTTGCTCTTCAAAGACTTGATGAGGCGGCAGAAAAAGCCAAAATCGAACTTTCAACCGCGACTGAAACGGAAGTTAACATTCCTTTCATCACTTCGGATTCTTCCGGACCAAGACATCTTCTTATAAAAATGACTCGAGCTTCTCTCGAAGACTTGGCAAAAGAATTCATCGACAAATCAATTGAGATTGCTAAAAGGGCTGTTGAGGCTTCTCCTTTCAAAATGTCAGAGATTGACGAAGTGATTTTGGTTGGAGGACAAACCAGAATGCCAAAAATTGTTGAAAGAGTGAAAGAGCTCTTTGGTAAAGTACCAAATCAATCAATCAATCCTGATGAGGTTGTGGCACTAGGTGCGGCAATTCAAGGCGCAGTGCTCTCTGGAGACGTCAAAGATGTTCTGCTCCTCGACGTTATTCCGCTCTCGCTCGGAATTGAAACTTTGGGTGGTGTTGCCACAAAACTTATTGAAAAAAATATGGCGATCCCGGCTTCGAAGTCACAAGTGTTCTCAACTGCCGCTGATAACCAAACATCAGTAGAGATTCATATTGTCCAAGGAGAACGACCGATGGCCTCTGATAATAAAAGTTTGGGAAGATTTATTTTGGATGGAATTCCTCCAGCACAACGTGGAATGCCACAAGTGGAAGTAACTTTCGATATTGATCGAAACGGGGTTTTGAATGTGAGTGCCAAAGAAAAGACAACCGGCAAAGTTCAATCGATAAAAATTGAAGCTCGTTCAGGACTTTCTCCAGAAGAAATTGAGAAGATGAAAAAGGAGGCCGAGCTTCACGCTGATGAAGATAAAAAGAAAAAAGAAATGATCGAGGTCAGAAATCTCGCAGAACAACTTATATACACTGCCGAGAAAGCTCTTAAAGACGCTGAAGGAAAAATCCCTGAAGATTTGAAGAAAAATATCGAAGAAAAAATTACCGTCCTCAAAAAAGAAAAAGATGGAACGGATATTGCTTCTGCAAAAAAAGCTACCGAAAGCTTATCTACAGAGCTCCAAAAAATTGGGGAACACATGAGCAAGAATCAAAAACAGGGTGAACCAGAAAAGAAGGATGGTGAGAATGTCAGAGACGCGGAGGTGAAGGAAGAGAAAAAAGAAGAAGGAAAGTAGATTCATGATTCATGAATTCTTGAACTTTGATTTTCGACTTCAAAGATATATGATTACGGGAAGAAAGTACTTACTTTAAAAAACCAAAAAAATGTCTAAAAGTTACTATGAAATTCTAGGTGTTGAGAAAGGCGCAGATAAAGAGGAAATAAAGAAGGCTTTTCGCAAACTGGCTCATAAGTACCATCCTGACAAGAAAGAAGGTGATGAGGCCAAGTTTAAAGAGATAAATGAGGCCTATAGCGTCCTCTCTGACGATAAAAAGCGCGCCGAGTATGATTCCTACGGCCGGGTCTTTTCGACTGGCACAGGAGACCAAAATGCAGGCGGATTTGCCGGAGGAAGACCTTTTGAATGGGGTGATTTTGGCGGTGGTTTTGAAGGGGGAGGGGATTTTGATGGATTTAACATTGGAGACATTTTTGGGGATCTTTTTGGCGGCAGTCGAGCTAAAGCAAGGAGGGGCCGTGACATTTCCATAGATCTCGAACTCTCTTTTAAAGAATCTGTTTTTGGAACACAAAGAAAAATTTTAATACATAAAACTGCTACCTGTGATACTTGTACGGGTACTGGAGCAAAACCAGGAGTTGAACTTATGACCTGCAAAACCTGTAACGGCCAAGGACAGATCCGCGAAGTTAAGAAATCATTCATTGGAAACTTTTCGGTAAACAGAGCTTGCGACAAATGCCATGGCAAAGGAAAAATCCCGAAAGAAAAATGTCAGAAATGCAGTGGACTTGGAATTGTTAAAAAAGAACAAGAAATTTCAATTAATGTTCCCGGAGGTGTGGAAAGCGGGGAAGTGATAAGACTCGTAGGAGAAGGAGAGGCCGTCTCGGGCGGCACTTCTGGAGACTTGTACGTAAAAGTTTACGTTAAAAAAGACTCTCAATTCAGAAAAGATAAAAACAACATTATAACTGACTTGAATATTAAATTGACCGATGCTCTTTTGGGCGGAGAATATAATTTGGAAACACTCGATGGCGTTTTAAAAATTAAAATTCCGGAAAATATTACTTTTGGCGAAACACTCCGAGTGAAAGGCAAAGGAGTTATGTATGAAAAAAACCATCGTGGCGATCTTCTAATTAAAATAAATATCGAACTTCCGAAAAAGCTTTCAAAAGACGCGAAGAAAATTGTTGAGACTTTGAGAGGAGAGGGTATTTAGGAAATACGAATTTTCAATTACCAATTTTCAATGCTCAAAGAATTTAATTGATAATTAGAGTTTGAAGCTTGATTGATAATTGTTTATTGATAATTGATAATTTTTGAAGCATGAATTTTGCATCCATTTTATCTAATCTTCGTGGAGAACTAATCCTTCTCATTCTCCTTTTTATTGTCTGTTTTGTAATCACTTACCTCTTAGGTCGTGGCAAGACGGTCGCTTTTATTTTGTCTTTTTATCCAGCGATTTTCTTATATTCTCAATTTCCGTTTTCAGACAAATTAATATTCTTTAAAGATACCGACTGGCAAATCTTTTTAAATAAGCTTGGAATTTTCTTAATTTTCTTTCTAATCACGTTCCTAATCCTTTGCAACATAACTGGCCGAACTATGGTCTATACGTCGAATAGAGGCATCACTAAAATGATTCTTCTTAGTTTGTTCGTCTTATCAATGATTCTGGTCACAGTAAACCGAGTAATTCCTTCCGAGAAAATATCAGAGCTTCTCCCAATAACCGGTGGAATCTTCGCCTCGCAAAATTACTTCTTTTGGCTTCTAACTATCCCTATAATCTTTATTGTTCTATTCGTACGAAAATAATTTAGGCTCTAGGAAAAGAAAAAATCAGAGCTCCTTTTCCACATTAAGTCGTACGTGCGGCTTAATGTGAAAAAGATTTTGTGTATAAAAAAAGAGCCTCCGTCAAACTTTCCATCAATCGCTTGCGCGAGAGAAAAATTTACCGAGAGGCTCGATTAGCTGTTGGCCTGAGTCTCATCAAGCATGTCGGCCAATTTTCGTCTCTTGCCCAACATGCCAAGTAGCCAACTCCCAAAGAATGGAATGCTAGTGACACAATAGACCACAATAACTGTCAGCAGACTCACTGGAGGAATCATGAAGTAACAGATATAGAAAACGAGAACAAGATTGTACATAAATCCTGCCGTCATCATACCCATTACCGTCCCAGGATTTGAACGACTATAACTCGACCCCCTTACGAGGTTAAGATAGTTTTGCCTGCAGATGATGAGATAACACGGTATCAGAGCAATCAAAATGCCAGTTTGCATGGTTGTCCCCACTTCTTTTCATTGTAAGGTACGCTTGTCTTGAGCCAAAGTAACCCAAAACGAATTCCTAGTCTATTTTAATATAAAGTTATCATTTTTGTCAAGTTAAAGTGATTTTTTAAATTCTAGTATCTAAAAACTTACATACACTATAATTACGCTATAGCGTAATTATAGTGTATGAGGAATTTTGAGGATTTGTGGGCGGCGTTTATCCTATATTTCCTAGAGACTAAAGCCTGTGTTAATATTTAGTGATTATGGCTAAAACTACAGAAAAGAAAATTTTACTCTCGGGAGTGAAGCCGACGGGGCGACCGCATATTGGCAACTACTTTGGAGCTATGAAGCAATTTGTGGATCTTCAGAATGATTTTTCTGGGCTCTATATGTTGGCTGACTATCACGCTCTTAACTTCATTCAGAATAAAAAAGAGATGCAGGACAATATTATTGATCTTGCTCTCGACTATTTAGCTATCGGACTCGATCCCGAAAGGTCTATTATCTTTAGACAATCCGACGTATCTGCTCACACGGAACTTGCATGGATTTTTGATACCGTAACCACCATGCCGTATCTCATGCGAGCACATGCCTTTAAAGATGCGGAAGCGAAAAATAAAGAAATAAGCGTTGGCACTTTTAATTATCCAATTCTCATGGCGGCCGATATATTACTTTACGATACCGACAAGGTGCCAGTCGGCCAGGATCAGAAACAGCACGTGGAATACACTCGCGATATCGCGGAAAAATTTAACCGTATCTTTGGAGAAACTTTTAAATTACCAGAACCGATTATTTTACCAAGCGTTCAAATCGTACCAGGCACTGACGGGCAGAAAATGAGTAAAAGTTATAAAAATACAATTCCACTTTTTGCGACAGAGGATGAAATTCGCAAGACGGTAATGGGAATCGTTACTGATTCGGGAAGTGGGGTTCCGGTGAATGTCCGAGCAATTCATGAACTGTTTAGAGATAAAAATTATCTAGATGTGCTCTATGAAAAACATAAAGGTAAGTATAAAGATCTAAAAGAAGCCTTGATTGCCGACATCGAAAAGTTTATTGCTCCCCTTAGGGAAAAGCGTGCCGAACTCGAGAAAGATAAAGAAGGTGTTCTCAAAATTTTGAAGAAAGGTGGTGAAATGGCTCGAGCCATTGCGGAAAAGAAAATGGAGATTGTAAAAGAAAAAATCGGACTAAAAATTTATTAAAACACTATGGAAAGAACATATATAAAAGATTTGAAAGAAAAAGTTGGAAAAGAAGTGTCCATTTCCGGATGGGTAGATGTTCGACGTGATCAGGGAAAAATGATTTTTTTTGATTTTCGGGATATGACTGGTTTTGTGCAGGGAGTTATTTTACCTAATGCAAAAGAAGCACATGCTGTTGGTGAAAAAATTCGTCCAGAATGGGTAGTTGAGGTAAAAGGAAAAGTAAATGAACGTCCAGCGAAAAATATTCAAAAAGAAAAACAAAATGGAAATATAGAATTAGAGATTTTATCTATCACAGTTTTAAACGAATCAGAAACTTTACCTTTTGATATTTCAGGAGACGGAAAAGAAATTGGTGAAGAGATTCGACTCAAACACAAATATATTGATTTAAGACGTACAAGACTTCAAAAAAATATTCGAAACCGACACAAAGTTTTACAGTTCATGCGAAATTATCTTACCGAAAGGGGATTTACAGAGATAGAAACTCCTATACTCACCAAATCGACCCCCGAAGGAGCAAGAGATTATATCGTTCCATCAAGACTTGATAAAGGTAAATTTTACGCTTTGCCCCAATCACCACAACAATATAAACAACTTTTAATGACAGCTGGGATAGAAAAGTATTTTCAGTTTCCAAAGTGTATGCGAGATGAAGATACCCGAGGCGACCGACAACCAGAATTTACCCAGTTTGATCTTGAAATGAGTTTTGTAACTCAAAAAGATATATTGGCATTAAATGAGTCACTTCTAATAGAAATAGTTCAAAAATTTTATCCAGAAAAAAAGATTCAGGAAATTCCTTTTCCCCATATTACATACAAGGATGCTATGGAAAAATATGGCAATGATAGGCCAGACATACGAACCGACAAAAGTGATCCAAATCTTCTAGCTTTTTGTTGGGTGGTGGATTTTCCTTTCTTTGAAAAAGTTGATAAGGAAAAACTAACTGGCCTCGAAAAAGGGGAGTGGACATTTACTCATAATCCTTTTTCTGCAGCAAAAGAAGAAGATCGACAAAAAATAAAAGAAAAGAAAGATATTAATACCGTGATCGCAGAGCAATACGATATTGTACTTAACGGCTATGAAATTGGAGGAGGGAGTATCCGCAATCACAAAGCAGATGATTTGTTAGCTGTATTTGAAATATTAGGATATATGAGAGAGGACGTGGAGAAAAATTTTGGCCACATGCTTAACGCATTTAGATCTGGAACACCGCCACATGGAGGTATTGCGTGGGGAATGGATAGACTAATCATGTTGCTCCAAGGAGAGCCAAATATTCGCGAAGTTATCGCTTTTCCAAAAACAGGAGAGGGGAGAGATCTAATGATGAGTTCTCCGTCTGAAGTAAGCGAAAAACAATTAAGAGATCTTGGAATCGATGTAAAAAAGAAGAAATAATATTTTATTAAATAAATTTATAAATAATATATGAGAAAGTCTATTATCATCGTCATAATTTTGCTTTTAATAATTTTGGGTATCTCCTATCTGGGTAAAACTAGGGAAATCGTCCCTCCAAATGGAGTAGCAGTAGAGACGGAAGAGGATGAAATGGCGTATTATTTTGAGCAACAAATTGTTGCTTTAGGAGTAAGAGATATCGGGCAACCAATCGAGGGCTTTGATGCGGAATTAGTAAGATTAGCTTTTCCAGGATTTATAACTACTGATTTTGAAGGAGTTGAAACTTTCGAAGGATATTACAAAGTGAATGGCGACGAAATAGAATATATTCGCACCGCTGCACGACCAATAACCTCAGCTGAAAAAACTATTGCGGGACGGGGTTATCGCACATTGCTTAAAAACGCCTCCGCTCGACTTAATATTCCAGCCACATCAAAAGCATCTGTCGATGCTCTTATACAAGCAGTAAATATTGCTGAAAAAATATCTCTCAGAATTGGTGAGAAAGTAGGTGCTTTGGGGGTAACAATTACTGCAATTGCTGTTGAAGAAGACAGCAGATGTCCAGCAGAAGTTAGTTGTATTCAAGCTGGCACAGTTAGATTAAAAACAGTGCTTGGAAGCGGCCTAGGAGAAGCAGGACAAATTTTTAAATTAATGGAACCCATCACAACGGAAGCTGAAGCTATTACTTTAGTAGCTGTTGAGCCAGAACCTACTGCGGGAGTTAAAATCAAGGATGCGGATTATATTTTCCACTTTGAAATACAAAAGATAGTGAGATAGATGCCAGATTCATGATTCAAGAAAAATTTTCTATTACAACACCAGCATTCACTGGGCCGCTTGATCTTTTACTCCAAGTCATCGAAAAGAGACAACTCTTTATAAACGATATCACTTTAGCTAAAGTTACAGACGATTTTATTTCCTACATTGAAGGCAAGGGGGGTTTCCCCGTGGGAGAGATCGCAGAATTTATTGTAATCGCTTCAACACTGCTTCTCATAAAGTCTAAGTCTTTACTACCCAACCTAGAACTAAGCCCCGAGGAAAAAGGTGATATTATCGATTTGGAAAACCGACTCAAAGAATATAAAATATTCAAAGACTTAAGCAGACATATACAAGAAAGATTCGGAAAGAAAATTATATACTTTCGAACTGACAAATTTATTGAACCTGTATTCACTCCTGGACCAGAAATTTCATTGCAATCCATTTATGGTGGAATTCAATCTGTAATTGCCGCTTTTCCTGCCCTTGAAAAATTACCGACAAAAACTGTAAGAAAAGTCATGAGTTTGGAAGAAACGATTGAAAAACTCTTGAAAAGAATTGGACAGAGTTTTAAAACAAGTTTTAAAGAATTTTCTGGAAAAACAGGAGGTAAAGAAAATATTATTGTGAGTTTCTTGGCCGTCCTCGAGCTAATCAAGCGGGGGACCGTGGAAGTGAGTCAAGAAAACCATTTCGGGGAAATAAATATAGAAAACGCCGCACAGACATCTTTAGAAAATTAAATATTATATGGACCAAAAATTACCATTAGATAGTCAGATTGAAGCTATTTTGTTTAGTAGGGGGGAACCGATAGCTACAAAAAAACTTACAGAGGTTTTGGAGAAAAGTCATGCAGAAATTGAAGATGGACTTGGAATTCTGCGACAAAAAATGGAGGGCAGGGGAATAAAACTAATAACCCTAAACGATAAGGTTATGCTCGGCACTGATCCAAATTTTAGCTCCCTCATCTCGAAAATAAACAAAGAAGAGATGGAAAAAGAATTGGGAAAAGCGTCACTTGAAACCTTGTCAGTTATTTTCTATAAAGGACCGATAAGTAAGAAAGAAATTGAGTATATAAGAGGAGTAAATTCAAGTTATATTTTAAGAAATTTGGCTATTCGAGGTTTGATTGAAAAAACAAATGACGAGAACAGCAGGAGTGGTCTATATAAAATCACTTTTGATCTTTTAACAAATTTGGGTTTGAAAAACATTGATGAACTGCCTGAATATAAAGAGATGAGAATGGAAATCGATAAATTGAAATTAAGACAGGAAGAAGAAAAAAGTGATGAAAAAAGAATTTAATATTAAAAAAATTATTCCTGCAAGCGCGATGGCGATTTTACTTGCCGGATCTTTTATTTTGCCTGCGGAACCAATGAAGCAACAGCTATCTGAACCAGAAAATACTGTTTCAGAAAAGATAGAAAAAGAAGTTGAACAAGAAAACCCATTTAACAATATCGGACTGATTGGAAAATCAGCAATTGTTTTTGATATTAAAAATAATAAATCAATATTTGAATTAAACTCTGATGAGGTTTTGCCCCTAGCATCTGTTACAAAAATGCTGCTTGCGCCGGTCGCTTTTGATATTCTCCCTGGAGAAACAGAAATTTCAATAAAAAAAGAATTTTTACAGCCAGAAGGAGATAACGGACTCCTTGTGGATGAACGCTGGTTACTTAAAGACTTGGTGGCCTTTAGCTTAACAGTCTCTTCAAATGATGGGGCGAGAGCAATAGCGTCTTACGCAGGTGCCAAAAATTTAAACATCGATGACTACGAGCTTGGACGAATTCATTTTGTCAGTCTAATGAATAAAAAGGCTAAGGAGTTTGGAATGTTGAAAACTCAAATCAAAAACGAAACTGGTTTGGATGAAGACGAAGAAATAAGTGGCGCGTATTCAACAGCCAGAGAAGTTGCTCTCATGTTTGAAAAATTACTTTTGCAATATCCAGAACTCGTGGGCGAAACATCGGAAAGAGAAGCAAAATTTACATCTTTAAATGGAATTGACCATGAAATTAAAAACACTAATTTGATAGTGAATTCTATTCCGGGAATAATGTTTTCTAAAACTGGATTTACTGACCTTGCTGGCGGAAATTTAGCTATTTTATTTGATCCTGGAATTGGCCGACCGGTTGTCGCAGTAATTTTAGGATCAACAATAGACGGAAGATTTGAAGATATTCAAGCACTAGTAAAGGCAACCCGTGAATATATTCTGCAAGAAAAAACAGAAAATTAGTATCTGGTATACGTTATAAAAAAACCTAAACAGTAACAAAGATTGAGGAGGGGGTTAGGAATAAGTATTGATAATTTGATAAAATAAAACTATGACGACCAAACAAGCCAACAATCTAAAATTTATGGATTTCTGTGCAGGAATTGGTGCAGGTCGTCTTGGTCTTGAAAAAACAGGTCTATCGTGTGTCGGTTTTTCTGAAATAGACAAACAAGCAGAAATAACTTATAGAAAATTTTTTGGTGAAGAAGAGACAAACCACGGCGATTTGACAAAAATTGATCCTCAAAAACTTCCCGACTTCGAGATGATGATCGCGGGTTTTCCTTGTCAAACTTTTTCCGTTATCGGGCAGAGAAAAGGAATGGGGGACGAACGGGGGCAGATTATTTTCAGTTTAATAAAAATAATGCTCGCAAAAAATTTGAAGTATTTTATCTTGGAAAATGTAAAAGGTCTGACAAACCACGACAACGGAAATTCGCTTAAAGTCATCTTGCAAGAATTGGGAAAAGCAGGATACAAAGTTTTTTATCAAGTATTGAATAGTCTTGATTACGGGGTTCCTCAAATGAGAGAAAGGATATATTTTGTTGGCATAAGAAAAGATTTAGTACCAGATGATTTTCAGTTTTTCTTTCCAGAACGCCAACAAAAAACAAATGTTAAGGATTACTTAATTGACACTAAAGAACTTGAGTTTGATGAAAAGAAAGTCGCGTACGAAACTTTTTTGAAATATTTGGATAATAAATATAACAAAGGACAATATGATATTAAAGAAATTCTCGGGCAAGATTATTTAGTGATTGACACAAGGCAATCTGATTTGAGAATATACCACAATAAAGTGCCAACACTCCGAACTGGCAGACATGGGATTTTATACGTTAGAGATGGAAAGTTTAGAAAATTATCTGGCTATGAATCGCTACTGCTTCAAGGTTTTCCAAAGGAATTGGCAAAAAAAGTTGACGGGGTTATCGAAGAAATGCATTTATTAAAGCAAACAGGCAATGCTATGACAGTCAATACCATAGAAGCAATTGCAAAAGAACTATTTAAAACATTGGAAGTCTATGAAAAATAAAAAGAAAAATTTAAAACAAATGATAGCTCTTGGTTCAAAGACCGCTAGAGGTGGATTTACTAACGAACAAGATGTCATTGATCGTTTCAATAATTGGAAAACAGACAAGGTCGCTCAAGAATGGCTGACGGAAATGAATTACAAAATTGACGACATTGAGTTTGTAAAAGCATCAAAGGTTAGAGGTCAATACAAGGCGGATATTCAAGTTAGAATAACAGTTTTAATTAAATTGAAATCACAGGAAGATTTGCAAAACTTGCAAGTAAAACTCGTCAGTAATCCGCAAGGTTTTAACCAAATAGACAAAAGAAAAGTCGATAAATATGTTGAGTTTTGGAATATTCCTCAAGACATAGCAAAAATACTTAAACTTTTTACTGGTGAAATTGCTCCGAAAAAAATCGGACTTCGCGATTCTCGCAGGATGTTTTTAGACGAGATGAGTAAATCAGATCAAGACAAAATTGTGGATTTTTTCAAACACAAAAAAATATTAGTTGTTTCGGATATTCTAAAAGGTAGAGGAGAATTTTCAGCAGATTGGACTTTAGTGATTTTGAAAATGAATGGAGAAAGCAGATGGGTGTTGAAATCTATAAATGAGGTAATGAATGTTTTTGGTGCCGGAGATGTCCGCATAACACGAGAAGGAAGTTTAAAAATCGGTAAAATTGGAATGCAGAGAAAGGGTGGGGATGGCGGTCGTGAAAGTGCTAAAATGTTGCAATTCAAAATCAATCCAGTTGAGTTATTTCATGAATAAAAATTTATTAGATTGGATCAAAAAATGTTCTGACGAGGAAGTGTGGGAAACTTTTGCGTTATCAAAAAAAGAACTTAAAAATAGAAATCTAATACGAACAAATAATATAGTTGGCGAGAGAGGAGAATTTTTAGTTATAGCAACCTATAATAACACTCCCGGGTTTCCTAATTTGCAAGCTGCACCGGAAGGAACTCAAAATGTCGATGCTTTAAGTAGAAAGGGTGAGAGATATAGCATTAAGACGATGTCTATACCCAGTAAAACTACGAGTGTTTTTTATAACTGCGGTGAGTTGGGTGACAGAAGTGTTCCCCAAAAGAAATTTGAATATGTAGTTATTGTTATGATAGATGATAATTTGGAACCAAAAAAAATTATCGAGCTTACCTGGGAACAATTTTTGAAATATAGAAAATGGCATAAGACAATGCGGGGATGGAATATCTCTGTAACTAATGAATTATTAAAACAATCAAAAGTTATTTTCTAATGAATATATGGGCATGATTTGACAAAGAAAGATTTTAAATTTATTAAAATTAAGGTATAATCAAGACTATGGACTCGAAACAAAAAATTGTCGGCATCACTTTCGGTATAAGATTTAATCGCTCCTTTCGTGTCCCTGAAATATCGGGAGAAATGATTGATGATATCTTGTATGGTAACAAAACTCCTTTTGGTACAGAGTTTTTTCCAAAGGTTCAAGAGACAGCAAGGGAAAAAACTTTATTTAATAATAAGACAAATGAGTATTTAAGAATTAACACGGACGATATCATTTTGGGTATTGAAATTAAAGATGATTTTGAAAAGAAATTTGAGTGGCTAAAAAATGAAGTTCTAACTTATTTTAAAGACATACTCTTTAAAGAGTATGGATTAAAAAATATAAGAAGGGTTGGTATAGTTTTTTCACATAAAGTAGAAAAAGATCCTAATCTAGACAGTGCAATAAAAGTTTTAACAAAAAATAAAATCGATGGCGTTGATAATGTCAATATTTCTTTTTCAAAAAAGCTTCCAGCCACAGATGCTTTAGTTAGAAAAAATGTAAATGATTATAAAAATACTATTTATAATATAACTGAAATGGACAATTCTATTTTAGCTGAATTAGATTACCAATATTACTATAATCCACCAATTGAGGATTTAAGAGAGTGTTTTATTGATAAAGTTCTTGCGGACGCCAAAACTTTTTTAGAAGGAAGTTACTATAATTGGCTTAAATTAGAAAATAAAAATGCAGAGGATAAATAGAAAAGCACATGTTGGAAAAAGTTCTAATGAAAAAGAAGCTTATAAAAATTTTCTAAGCCAGCGTTTTTCTCTTGATAAAACAGAAGAAGACCCTGAAAACCCATCAAAAACTGACTCTTCAAATTTTGACAGCGAAGAACGTTTGAGCAATATAAAATCACGGGGTAAGTCTTGGAAACTTAAAATAGGAGATTTTTTCCAGAATAATTGGGTCGTAAGTTTAGGGACTGGTTTAATACTTTTTGTAATAGGGTTGACTGTATCTTTTGCGATTAATCAAGGAGTTCAAGAGGAAAAAATTTCTGGTATGGAAACTAGGGTTGGAAAAGTAGAAGGAAAAGTTGATAGCTTAACAACTACCGTTGGTGAATTAAATACAAATATTAGTACTATGCAAACTGGGTTTAATAAAGATATTGAATTTATAAAAGATAAATTATCTGGCAGGAAATAAAGGGAGCCCTCGCATCCTTCTTCTCTTCTGCTGATGATTGAGTGAAACGAAGCGGTAGCAAAGTGATTCATTCCTCGTCGGGATTACTGTAATTACAATACCGTATACTGTATACTCAATACCATACCCCGTAGTGAATTTTGGCATGGTTTTCAACTTATTTAGATAAAATCTAAATAATGCCAAAATCTACTACGGGGCCATATACTACTTCATCATGATTCTCGACACTGTAAAAGTATTTCTACCGGCGGTTATCGCCTTTATATTAGGAATTGCAATGACGCCAATTGTGGCTGGTTTTCTTTATAAACACCAAATGTGGAAAAAGAAAGCGGGGAAAATCGCCTATGACGGCAAAGAAGCAACTGTCTTTAATGGATTGCATAAAGAGAAGGAAGTCGGCACTCCAAGAATGGGGGGGATGATTATCTGGCTTAGCGCTTTTTTAACTATCCTTGGCATTTGGATTATTTCAAAAATTTCTCCATCAGAAGCAATTCTAAAAATCGACTTTTTAAGCCGCGATCAGACATGGTTGCCTTTCTTTACGCTCATTATCGGGTCTTTAGTCGGACTAATTGATGATTTTTTAGAAACAAAAGGAAGTGTTGAGAAGATCAGCATGGGTCTATCTCTAAAAAAAAGATTGCTTGTCGTCGGTCTCATTGGCGCTCTAATCGGTTTTTGGTTTTTCTTCAAACTTGATGTCAGAGGAATAAATATTCCGGGATGGGGGATATTCGAATTGGGATGGCTATTTATTCCATTCTTTGCGCTCGTAACGCTCGCTATTTATTCCGGTGGCGTGATTGATGGAATAGATGGTTTAGCTGGAGGAATATTCGCAATTATTTTTTCTGCTTATACTGCTATTGCTTTTACTCTTAACCAAATAAACTTGGCTGCTTTTTGCGCCATGCTTACTGGAGCAATTTTAGCTTTTCTTTGGTTTAATATTCCTCCGGCAAGATTCTATATGTCAGAAACAGGGACTATGGGGCTTACCCTTACTCTTGCTGTTGTCGCTTTTATAACAGACACTCTCGGCGGGGGATACGGCATAATAGTCTTGCCAATAATCGCTTTTCCTCTCGTCGCCACCACGTTATCTAATATAATTCAGATTACTTCAAAGAAATTCCGAGGAAAGAAAGTGTTTCTTGTCGCCCCGATTCATCATCATTTTGAAGCCCTTGGTTGGCCAGCGTACAAAGTTGTAATGCGATTTTGGGTAATTGGAGTTATCTTCGCTTTAATTGGAGTGATTTTGACTTTAATTTGGTAAATCTAAATGGACGCATCATGAATCCCGTAGTAGAAAATGGCATAGCTCTTATTTGCGAGAAATAATGTTTAAGAAACAAAACAGTGTTTGTATTACAATAGAAGATATTAATATTTTAAATTGAATATAGAATGGCGAGCAAATGATGCCATTTTTCACTACAGGATGAAGTTACCAAAAGTAAATAAACTGTTTTTAACTTCTACCATTCTCTTAACAGTGGCTGGTTTTTTTATTTTTACTTCTGCTTCCCTCGGTCTTCTCGCAAAAGAAAAAGGCGCTCTCAAGGACATTGCTTTCAACCAAATATTCTTGGGACTTTTTTTGGGAACAATAGCGCTCATAGTCATTTCCCGTATTGATTATCGTGTATGGAGAAAATATTCTTTATACATCTTTCTTTTCTCAATAGCCCTAACTCTTCTGGTCTTTGTGCCAAGTCTAGGTTTTGAACACGGAGGGGCTAGACGATGGCTTTTTTTGGGGCCAATTTCTTTTCAACCTTCAGAGTTTCTTAAACTTGGTTTTATAATTTATTTTGCCACCTGGCTTTCTGGAATTAAAAGTGAGATAAGTAGAATCGGGCTTGGGCTCATTCCTTTTATTATTTTGATTTTGACAACTTCGTTTCTTTTAATCCAACCCGACACAGACACCTTTCTCATAATTTGTGTAACTGGACTCGCAATGTTTATCGCCGCTGGTTGCAAATGGAGGGATATAATAATTATTTTATTGATTGGAATCATTGGTTTTACTTTCATTGCCTTTAGCAAGCCCTATATAATGCAGAGAATTTCAACCTTTTTTAATCCGTCAGAAGATTCTCTTGGAGCAAGCTATCAAATTCAACAATCATTGATCGCAATCGGTTCTGGTGGTTTTTCTGGACGAGGACTGGGGCAAAGCATTCAAAAATTCGGATTTCTACCGGAACCAATAGGGGACTCGATTTTTGCTGTTGCGGCGGAAGAATTTGGGTTCTTGGGAAGTGTTACTCTAATATTTTTGTTTGTATTTTTTACCATTCAAGGCCTTAGGGTTGCGCGAGAAGCCCCTGATTTATTCGGTGGACTAGTAACCGTGGGAATTGTTATACTCATAGTGTCGCAATCATTTTTTAATATTGCGGCAATGCTTGGAATCGTACCTCTTTCTGGTATGCCACTTCTATTTGTGAGCCATGGTGGAACAGCATTATTTTTTACACTAGCTTCGGTAGGAATTGTTTTGAACGTTTCAAGACATAGGAAATAATTTCAGATTTCCGATATAAGATTTCCGATTTATAAACAAAGAATTACTTAAGAATGATAGTAACTCGCAAACTGACTCAAATAAATCATAAATCTTAAATCGAATATCATAAATCCATGAAGATACTATTTACAGGAGGAGGCTCCGGAGGACATTTCTACCCAATCATAGCCATTGCAGAATCCATAAAAGAAATAAGCGAGAAGAAACATTTGGTATCTCCGTCGCTCTTTTTTATTGCTCCAGAAGCATACAACCAAGATATTCTCTCGGAAAATAAAATAATCTTTAAAAAAAGTTCTGCCGGAAAAGCACGAAGATATTTTTCTCTTTTAAATATAATTGATCTTTTTAAAACACTCTGGGGAATCATAAAATCTGTGGGGATAGTTTTTAGTATCTATCCTGATGTTATTTTCGGAAAAGGAGGCTTTGGAAGTTTCCCCACATTATTTGCTGCAAAAATACTTCGAATTCCAGTCGTCATTCATGAATCCGACAGTGTTCCGGGCAGAGTAAATTTGTGGGCTTCAAAATTTGCCAGACGCATCGCTATTTCATGGAAAGAAGCGGCAGAATATTTTCCACAAGAAAAAACGGCTTACACAGGACAACCTGTGAGAAAAGAGTTCAAGAAAATTTTAAAAGAAGGAGCCAGAGAATTTCTCAAACTTGAAGAAAAAACACCGATTATTTTAATTTTGGGCGGATCTTTAGGTTCACAACTTATAAATGATCATTTGGTTTCGGCTTTGGGAGAATTAGTAAAAAAATACCAAGTTATCCACCAAACTGGAAAAAATAATCTTGATGAGGTAACAGAACGCGCCGAAGTAGTATTGGAAAATAACCCGAACAAAGCTCGCTACCATGCCTTTGATTATCTAAATAATATGGCTTTGCGGATGTCTGCGGGAGCCTCGGACTTGATTGTGTCTCGCGCTGGATCAACAATTTTTGAGATTGCCAGTTGGAACAAACCGAGCATCATTATTCCGATCACTGATTCAAACGGAGACCATCAAAGAAAAAATGCTTTTAATTATGAGAGAAGTGGAGCATGTTCTGTTGTGGAAGAGATAAATTTAACTTCGAACATTTTAGTTTCCGAGATAAATAGAATACTGGAAAATCCAACCGTCGCAGAAAAAATGACATCGTCCGCAAAAAACTTTGCTAAACCAGATGCGGCGGATAAGATAGCGGAGGAGATATTAAATATCGCCCTAGAACATGAGAGATAATTTCAGATTTTAGATTTACGATTTCAGATTTAGATCAAGAAATCTTAAAGTTTAAAAAATCATAAATCATAAATCTTATATCTTAAATCGTATATCGTAAATCATATGAAAATCGTAACTAGATTCGCTCCAAGTCCAACAGGTTTTATGCATGTGGGAGGTGTCCGCACGGCTCTTTTTGCGTGGGCTTTTGCCAGAAAACACGGCGGCACTTTTATCCTACGTTTCGAAGATACTGACAAAGAGAGGGAAGTGGAAGGGTCCAAAGAACACATTATTAAGTCCTTAACCTGGCTTGGCATCACTTGGGATGAAGGACCTGATATTGGTGGTCCTAACGCTCCGTACATTCAATCAGAACGCCTCCAAAGCTACAAGAAATACGCACAAACTCTTATTGATAAGGGCTATGCATACGCTGATCCATATACCGAAGAAGAGCTTGAGGGGCTTCGCAAAAAATCAGAAGAAGCAAAGAAACCATTTCTTTATAGAGAATATCGACCGGAAAATCCTCCCGCTTGGGACGGAACGCAACCACTCCGATTAAAAGTTCCAGAAATAAAATCTTACAAGTGGCACGATGAAGTGCGAGGGGATTTGAGCGCCGGTCCGGAAGCAATTGATGATTTTATTCTCATAAAAAGCGACGGTTACCCAACCTATAATTTCGCTCACATCATCGATGATATTGAAATGAAAGTGACTCACATATTACGCGGTGATGAGTTTATTTCTTCGACTCCAAAATTTCTTTCTCTTTATGAAGCACTTGGAGTGGAACATCCAAAATTTGTAACCTTGCCGCCAATTATGCGAGCAGACGGCAAGAAAAAACTCGGCAAGCGTGACGGTGCTAAAGACATTCTTGAATATAAAGAAGAAGGATACTTAAAAGAAGCGATGATGAACTTCTTGGCCTTTATCGGCTGGAATCCTGGCGGAGAAAAAGAAATATTTTCACCGGAGGAGTTTGTCAAAGAATTTTCTATCGAACATATTCAGATTGCTGGCGGTAAATTCAATGAAGAAAAGCTTGATTGGGTAAACAAAGAATATTTGAAAAAATTGGGGGATAAAGAAAAGGCTGAAGCGGTAAAAAATTATTTGGAAAAATATAAAAAGGACTCTTGGAATACTATCGAAATAAAAGAGGCTTTGGTGAACCTAATCACGGAGAGAGTAAAAAAATGGGGGGAAATAAAAGAATTAGTTACGAGTGGGGAACTAGATTGTTTCTTCGAAGAGCCGATATTAAAGAGGGAACTCATTGTCTGGAAAAAAGACAAGGACGCGTCTTCCGCTATCGCCCACTTAAATGCTGCATCAAAAATCATAGAAAGCTTGGAAGAGCAGGATTGTAATGCTAAAATCATAAAAGAAAAGCTTATGGTGTATGCAGAAAAGGAGGGAAAAGGGTCAGTTCTCTGGCCACTACGATATGCTCTATCAGGCAAAGAACAATCTCCGGATCCATTTGCTTTAATCGAAATTTTGGGCAAAAACAAAACTCTGCACAGATGGAAAAAAGCAAAAGAAATTCTAGAAAATTAGCATTCGGAACAATTGCCACCTTAGGCATGATATTTTTGCTTGCGGGAGGGGAAGTACTAGCGCAAAACAATTCAGAAATAATTGAGCTTCAAAAAAAGATCGAGGAAAAAAATAAAGCGGTAGCAGAATTAAATAAAGAGATAAATAAATACCAAACTGATCTTATTGAGGTTTCCAAATCAGCTAACACTCTCCAAGGAGCTGTTAAATCCCTCGATCTAACTCGCAACAAACTTTTAAAAGATATCAAAGTTACAGAAAACGAAGTTGAATCGACCACCCTTAACCTTTCAAAGTTGGATATTCAAATTGGAGAAAATGAAAAGCGAATAGAAAAAAACAGTGAAAGTTTAGGGGAAACTTTGAGACTTATCAATGAAACATCGGAAAATTCGATGGTTGAGATTTTTCTAAAATATGACGATTTTGGATCTGCTTGGGAAGAAGTGGACACGCTAAGTCGTTTCCAAACAAGTGTTCAACAAAAGGTTAATGACTTAAAAGTCACCAAAGAAGTTCTCGAGGATCAAAAAACAGAAACGGAGGAAGAAAAGAATGAATTAGAAAGGCTTGAAGCTGAATACAATTCACAACATAAAATAGTCGAAGCAAATAAAAAACAAAAAGAACAACTTTTAAAAGAAACGAGAAATACGGAGTCCGAATATAAAAAAATTCTAGCTAGAAATTTGGCGCGTAAAGCTGAAGTTGAACGAGAAATATTCGAATTTGAATCCCGACTCCAAATTTTCATTGATCCGTCAAAAATCCCGTCTGCGCGCTCTGGAGTGCTTGCGTGGCCGCTCGATAATATATCAGTTAGTCAATTCTTCGGACGCACCGCAGACTCTATCAGACTTTATGTTTCTGGCACTCACAACGGAGTCGATTTCCGCGCAGCGGTCGGCACAAGGGTCAAGGCGGCTGATTCTGGAGTCGTTAGCGCGCTCGGAAATACTGACGAAGTCCGGGGTTGTTATTCCTTTGGTAGGTGGATTTTAATCGCGCATAACAATGGTTTATCCACTCTATATTCGCATTTGTCGGCTTCACAGGTATCAGTCGTCGGCCAACAAGTGGAAAGGGGAGCCACAATCGCTTTTAGCGGTGGAGCTCCTGGAATGTTTGGCGCGGGGTATTCCACTGGCCCCCATCTGCATTTTGGTGCCTATATTACCGAAGGATTACGTCCTCAAAGATACACTTCGGCTACGCCTTGCAACGGGGCATATATGCCATTAGCCGATCAGAGGGCGTATTTGGACCCTATGGCCTTCCTTCCGTCCTTATAACTCTCATATTCGGTCTATTTCGTCGTTGACCGCTCCGCTTCTTCCATGCACTATATCAGTATATACAGCTTGGTCAGAACGCTCGCGGATCGCCTAGAACTAGCCTCGAATCTGAAAGTTCTAAAATTGTATATAAGATGTATTTTTAATTTTAAAAAAAAAGTTTAAAATGAGAGTAATATGAAAATTAAAAAAAGTGGAAAGGGGGGATTTATAAAATTAATAATTTTAATAATTATCGGGTTGGCTATTCTAAAACTTGTTTGGAATATAAACATCAGCGATATTATTGATTTTCTAAATAAACCTCAAGTAAAAATGATCTGGGAAGCTCTGTGGGGCTTTCTAAAAATGGTTTGGGAATTTGTGACAAATCTATTCACGAAAAATTAGTATGTAGTATCTAGTATTTTGTATTTAGAAAAATCTTAAATCTTGAATCGTAAATCTTAAATTAAAGAGGGAAGTCCCCTACTCGAAATAAAAAATTTTTAAGAGCTGATTAAGAGGGAAAAAGTTCTCCTTAAATGAGTATAAGGATCCAAAGGGGATAAGTAGTTCCAAAACAACCTCGAGAGAGTAAGTTGGAGGTATGTAGATACCTTCCTGCCTGCCGGCAGGCAAGGGAAAAGATCTCAGAGAACCAAATTATTTTTTGAGTTGAGATTGTTGTTTTTCCACAACTCATTCGTTTTACATATATTGTGCGAATGACTGTTAATTTGATATTATATAAGCATGAAGACTCTAGAACCCATCAAAGATCAAATCCTCCCCTTCCTCGACTACTGCGAAATTGAAAAAGGTCTCGCGGACAATACTCAAAGAAATTACAAACAATACCTCTCTCTCTTTGTCGGCTGGCTCAAAGTCGTGGGAATGGAAAATCTTTTGCCGCATGAATTAAATGCCAGACACATTTGGGATTATCGATTGTACTTGGCTCGAACCTATAAAACGCCTAGTGATGAAAATTTAGGTAAGAAATCTCAAAACTACTATCTTATAGCTTTAAGAGCCTTGCTGGACTACCTTGCTGAAAAAGATATAGAAACTCTCCCCTCATCAAAAATAAAACTAGCCAAACAAAAGACAGATGAGAATATTTCTTTTCTTGAGATGCGAGATGTTGAAAAGATGCTAAAGATCCCTGACACAGAAACTCCAAACGGTTTACGTGACCGAACCATCATGGAACTTTTTTTCTCCTCTGGAATGCGTATTTCGGAACTGGTGGCATTAAACGTCGATCAAATGTCTTTTCTTCAAGACAAGAATCCAAACAGAACATTCGAGCTTTCGATTATCGGTAAAGGAAAATATGTCCGTACTATATTCATATCACCAACTGCGGCAGAGTGGCTTCGAAAATATTTGAAAATCCGCCGAGATGTTTTCAAACCTCTTTTTATAAATTTTCGCTCTAAAGATCCGGAAAATAAAAGATTGTCACCACGTTATATTCAAAATATGGTTTCAAAATCCGCAATGCTTGCTGGCCTTTCAAAAAAAGTGACTCCGCACACCCTCCGCCATTCCTACGCAACCGATCTTCTCACTCATGGAGCGGACCTCCGAAGCGTCCAAGAGCTTTTGGGACACAAAAATGTCTCCACCACCCAAGTCTACACCCACGTTACAAATAAACGCCTACGAGACATCCACGAAAAATTCCACGGTGAAAAAGGTGAAAATAACAAATAGATACTGTTCAATAATTTATTTTATTCCCAATTCCTCTTTTATTGTTGATTTAATGCTGTAAAAATCTTTGTTTTTCTTTGATATAAAATCTTTAATTTGTTGTTCTAATTTTGTATTAGAATATAAAAGAGCCTCACCAATAATTCCCGCCTCTTTAACATCCAGGGTATCTAATCTGGGTAATACACCCAGTAATTTAGAATAGCAGGTCCTTTTAGATTCAAAAATCAATTCTTCCCTTCTTCTTTTTGCATCAAAAAATGATTGAAACACACCTCCCAAGAAAGTTAATGTTCCTCCAGCAATAAGTAATAAAAAATCTTTTAACATTTTATAATTATATCATTTGTCTCTATCTTCTACTTCTGCACCATCTAACGCAATCATTGCTGTGGAATGAAGGTCATCGATCATTTTTTGTTTTGTCTGTCTCATAAGTATTTTATCCTTACCATACATCAAATTCTTAAATTTACCATGCGCTAAATCATTTCTTAAGGTATTTATTTTGTCACTAAATGCTATAAATTTTTTATATCTTGGGAACGAATTCTCCTTCAAGATTTTGATTTTTCCTCGAAAATGAAGTTCGCTGATTGTTAACCCAATTAACTGGTTTACTTCTTTAGTATTTTTAAAGTCATTTTTTATAAAAATTTTAAATATACCATTTAAAACTCTGGTGATAAGATTCTCAACCTTACTGACAAATAAAAAAGAAAAGGTAATTGTTTCTAATTCTTCAGAATTTAGCGTTGGGGCTAAATAACTATATAATTCTTCTTTTGATATGGTATCAAGACTGATCTCAACTTTTTTATATCTCTCTTTTAGATAATCTTTTGTTAATATTTTTTTCATTATTTTTAAGAATCAAAATAATTTCTACCTGTTTTCAGAGCTTCGATATAATTGGCTAAAGTAGCAAACAACGGCTTGGGTAAATTATCTAAACTGTACCAATTCCAACCTTCGCATTTTTCCGGCTCCAATACCTTCGGAGTTCCACTTTTCCAATCTGCAACAAGTCCAATATCAAGATAATGCTTGGGAGCGTAAGTTTTTAAATTACTAACACACAAAAGCTTGATATTCTCTATTTCTATTCCAGCTTCTTCTTTTACCTCTCTTTTAGCACAGTCTTCGATGGATTCCATGTATTCCAAATGTCCTCCCGGACCAGCATACATACCCGGTGCATGGGACCCCTTCCTCTTTCCTAACAGAACTTTTCCATCTTTAAAAACAAAAACCCCTATTCCCACTTTTGGTCTATTTAAATTATTTTCTACCATATTTAATTTGAAAATCTTAGACTATTTTTCTTTAATTCTTTTCTCATTTCAAGATAATTCGGAACCGTCTCCCCTACTAAACTCCAAAATTTCTTGGAATGATTAAATTCTTTTAAGTGACAAAGTTCATGGACCACAACGTAATCTGCCAATCTTTCTGGAAGAAGCGCGATTTTATAGTTAAAGTTTAAATTCCCTCTTTTAGAGCAGCTGCCCCAACGAGTCTTCTGATTTTTTATTGCGATCTTACCTACCGAATAATTATATATTTTATTAAAATGTAAAATTCTCTGCTCTACCAAATTCAAAGTAATCCCTTTATATTTTTGATAATCTCTCCTTCCCCACCGTTTAATGGGTTCAAATTTAAACTTCTTAAAATAAGCAATTTTCTCAAAAATCCAACGACTTTTGAGACGCAAAAATCGATCAATTACGCCATCCCCTACCGCAATAGGTGCTGACACAGCGATAGACCCATTATGATATACAGAAAGTCGTAGACGTCTTGAACGACGACTTTTCTGCAACTTATAACTAATCTCCCTATTTTCCAAAATAATCCGCTTTTCCATCTTACTTAGCGTTCACATCCGGTTGGTGTATTCCAAAGGTGTTTCCTTCTGTATCCAGATAATAAGCCTGCCAAGCCATACCAACGAGTGCGAATTTAGGCATAGCAACTTTCCCTCCAGCTTTTACAATATCTGACCCAATTTTATCTAAGTCAGAAACCATCATGGTGCAGACAAAAGCATTTGAACCGCACATTCCTTCTTTTAATTTTTGTGGTCGAGGCAAAAGTCCGCCATTTATTCCCATTTCTTTACTGTCTTTTGGGGCAGTCATGACCATCCAATATTCCATCTGACCTCCTTCCCATTTGGTAATCTCCCAACCAAAAACTTTCTTGTAAAACTTCACTGCACGGTTACAATCATCAGCATGTATCTCAAAATGTACCACTCGATTATTCATAGTCTTATATATTTAAATATTAAATTTATTGAAACAGTATAGCAAAAACAGTTCTAAAATTTACAATTTTACAGTAGCAAGCAATGTATAAAAGTCTTTATATATATTGTCCTCTAGAGAATTAAAGGTGACATTAAACACGTAAATAAAATCGCCGTTTACACTCACTACAGTTTCATTCCTGTAAAGTCCATCTGATCGATAACTTAGTGCTTCCCTATTTCCCAAAGTCATATCCTTCGCCTCTCCTATTATTTGTTTGAAATTAGAAAGAGGACTTTTCTTTAACCAGTTCTCTGTGGTCAGGTTCTCTTTATTATTTATTATAAAAACAGTTATTCCAGGAGGTCCTTCTCTCGCAACACCATTTTTTATATCTTCAACAAGTTTTTGATTTTCACTTTCTTCAACCAAAGTCAGCATCCGAAGAAGATCTGGTTCACTCTTTTTAGCTAATTCAAAGTATTTACGATCAGAAAAAGCATACGTATCTATTCCCGTATTGTACGAAAAAGATAACGGATATTCTTTGTCTGAATAAGTTTCAGGATTCAACGTCTTTTCATACCCAATTTTGACGGCAAATAAAATACCCAAGACAATAAACACACTGATTATAAGCAGGGTGGAATATTTCGACTTCAACATAGTTTCAAGATTACCTAGTTTTTCGGCTTAATTTCAATCCGTGATATCCCAAAATCGCAGCAATCAAAAAAGCGACTGTGTTTACCCAGATAGGAACTGACCATCCCGCAATCACAAGACCAAACCCTGTGATAACTCTAAGTAAATGTACTATCGCTACTATTGAAAAAACGGCGCTCGCAAATGTAAAAAATGTATGAGCTTTCATAAGAACCAATCTTAAATATAAGTTAATAATAAAGGGTATCAAAACCCTTTGATCCGTCTTCGCTCGCGCATCATGAGAATAAATTCTCGCGATGCCGCTCGCTAGCCGGAATAATCTTGTTTAATTATACCTCTCTCCTCGCTCCCCACCAATTAAGTTAATAACAAGCGGGATTCAAGATTTAAGATTCATGAATACAAAAACCCCGCTTACGCGGGGTTTTTGTGGAATTATCTTTATTTAGACGTTTCCTTTACCTTTCCAACATTTTTCTGAAGCTTTCCAAGGTTTTGTACCTTGTTTCTCATATAGATGTCTGGCATATTCCAGATTTCCATCTATAGAATAAATGTCGACATTCATCTTTTCTGCAGTATCACCGTGAAAACGTTCGTTAATTTGCATAACACCAACGTCACGGCTGTTAACTACACCCCTCAAGACTTCTCCTTTAGAGTTGATTTGTCTAAAGGTCGATTCACATCTGGCGATTTCCACCATGATGGGAGCATCGGCGAAATAGTTTTTTACTATTTCTTCAGTCGATTGAACAGTTTTTTCACTCTCTATCTCTTTAATCCCAGAATCAACGATAGTTACTTTTTCACCAGAAGCTTCATGCATTGGCGTAAGCAGACTAACCGGTGAGTTTATACCGGTTAAGCTTGTCGCCAAAAACAGTATAATCATTTTTGTCATAGGTTATTTTTCTATTTAATTTGCCCGGTTACTTGTCTTGGTTTCGTTAGTAATCGGGTTTGCCGAACTCACATAAAATCACATGATTTGGTGAGAGCTCGGTTTAAAATTGAAAACCCAGCCTTTCAGCTGAGTTGCAATAAGACTAGCACAGTCTAGTCTATTTGTCAATGACAAAAATCGATTTTTATTGTTTAATTGCTTATGTGATAGTTCTAAAAAATGGCTCTATAGAGCCATTTTTTAATATAAATCTTGACTAAATCTTCCATGGAATTTTCATGGATTTGAACTCCGGATACAGAGACTTGTCGTGAAGCAACCTCATGAAAGCTTCGGCCTCCCATTTTGCACCCCTAAAAGCGTTATGAGGCTTCGGTTCGGGAGAAATTCCAACATAGCTCATCACTGTGTCCGATGTTAAAGCGCTTCTTCCTTTGTTTGTCGGCGGTTCAATCCCCTTTTTTATCATGTGATAGAAACATATTGAATGAAGATCAACCATTCTGTGAGCTAAAGGGAAATTGAGTTTGTGAACTTCGCAGGCAAACTGTAAAAACAAAACGTCAAAAAATGGATTATGCCCGCCGATGGTGTGCTCTTTGCTTTGCATACACCAACCAAAAAAACTCTGTACTATTTCTTTTTCTGTTTTCTTTTTTGGATCTGCTATATCCTTGCGAGTAAAACCGTTTACAGCAAGACCTTCATCGTCTATATGCGCACCTTCTCGAAGCCTACACTCTTCATAGAACTCTCTAGACGAGTCATTGAAATCCAACGCTCCAATACTTAAAATACCGTTTTTCCAACAATTTGGTCCCGACGCTTCGATATCTAGAATAATCATGAATTTATTATATCTTAGTTTTGCACTTTTGATTTTTACACTACAAAAATCTTGCGACGATAACAATTTGACAAAAAATGTCAGTTTGCTAGAGTCTATGAGGAGCGTACTGAGTTCTCGGCGGTAAAAAAGCGGGGTCCAGAACCAACATGGTGAAAGTCGGGCATTACAACCTGATCATTAACCACCTCTTGCAATCTACGCCTCGGTCTCAACATAACTGCCCTCCCTCGGTACACTGGGACTCGATGACACACGTCGTCGAGTCCTTTTTTTATCTAAAAAATGAGAATATTTTCCCGCTCCTACTTTAACCCTTTGCAATTTCCGGCCGGAGTAAGACCTGCGGCCTTGGCTTCTTCTATCGATTTAAAATAAACTTTATTGGCTTCTGTGATTCTTTTAGCTCCGGAACACCAAGGAAAATGATATTTATCGCCAGTCTTTGAAGCTACCACTTCCCCACCCTCTTTACTTATATTTTCTCCCAAAACAGTTGGATTTGATTTTGCGCTAGAAGGTTTGCTTCCAGAAGGTAATACTTCTGAATCCGAGTCCTTAAATTCTTGCATTTCAATCGTAACAGGCTCTTTTTTTGATTCAAAAGCCGAAAGTCGGCCAAGACCAAACGAAGCCGTACCAACAAGCACTATTACGACAATGGTTAGGGCTTTGTCTTTTAAGCCAGTATCCGACTGCCAGAACCCCTTGATTTTTGTTGTAATATTCTTTATACTCATAGCCATTGATTTGGGTTTAATAATAACAAAGTTTTAGAAAAATTAAGCAGGAAGAAGAATATTGGCTACCCCAATTCTAAACTTTGCAAAATGCAATAAAAGTGAGGTGATTTATTGACGAACTGCCCCATTTTTATAAGCGCAACGCTTCGCTCAAAACCGGATTGGCTTATTCAGCCACCGCATTGCGCGGGAGATATCGTAAGGCAAAGTTAGAACGGGGTGCTCATAAAATATATTCGCTTCGCTCATTATTTTATGGCACATAAAAAGGCAGGGGGCTCAACAAAAAACGATAGAGATTCAGGTCCACAATACCTGGGAATTAAAGTAAATCAGGGAGAAAAAGCATCTGCTGGCGCTGTTTTAGTTAGACAACGTGGTACAGATGTTTTACCTGGTAAGAATGTTGGTATGGGAAAAGATCATACTCTTTACGCAGGAAAAGCAGGATTGATAGAATTTAAAAAGAAAAGAAAAGTCAACTTCGACAATACCGAATCGGTCAAGAAAGTAATAAATGTGATTTAAACCTTTCTGGCTTCTATAATAACTTTCAGATTGGCCTTAAGTCCGAATTTTTCCACTCCGACTTGATGCTCACCAGTTTCTTTTATAGGCTTTTTCAAAAAGATACACTCTGGCTCTAAATCGAGCGCGGTGTATTTTTTTATAGCCGCAATCAATTCTTCTTTACTTACAGCTTTAAATAAATGGCCTTTTTCGTTTGCGTTTTCTGCAATCTTAACTGGGGTATTTTTTATTATTTCAAGTTTTTCCTTAAATTCCTTAACTTGCTTCTCATTATTAGCCTCTTTATTCTTTTTCTGTTCTGTAATCTTTGTTATTTCGCTTGCTGAAGATTTTTTCACCAAACCTTTGGGTATCAAAAAATTTAAAGCGTATCCATCTGGCACCTTTTTGACTTGATCTTTCTTTCCTAATTTTGGAACATCTTTTAAGAATATAACTTCCATCCCGTAGTGAAATTTCAGGTCGTCCCGTAGTGAAAGCTTCGCTTCTACTACGGGACTATCCTGAATATTTTTATTAATTTTATAAATTATTCAGTTTTTATCAACATATTCTATCTACCCAAAATTTGCAACCTGAAATTCTACTACGGGATCCATATTTTTTAACTTATACAGCTTATTAAACTTTCCAACTACTTCAGCACTTCAAGAGCTTTCTCAAGTACAATATCTTTCTCTTCTTTAATATCTTCCTCTTTTACTTCCACCTTGTAGTCAGGCGTCAGACCCTCAACAGAAATTGAGTGCCCCAAAGGCGTGAGCCATCTTGCTACTGTGATTTTAACAGATGTATCTGAAGAAACTTGGATTAATTCTTGCACCGAACCTTTTCCGAATGATTGACTGCCAACAAGTTTGGCAATTTTATGATCTTGCAAGGCGCCAGCAACAATTTCCGAAGCTGAAGCTGATCCGCCATTGATAAGAATGGCCATCTTTAGATTCTTTGGAAATGCGTCGTAACCCTTACTGCGATGAATTATTTCTTCGCGTTTTCCCGCAAAGTCCTCTGTAACAATGACTTTTCCAGCTGGCAAAAACCATGAAGCAATCTCCACGGACGCCTCAAGAAAACCGCCGGGGTTACCTCGAAGATCCAAAATTAATTTAGAATTCTTTTTCTTTTGCTCTATAAATTTTCTGATTTCGCCCCTAAAAAGATCAGTGGCATTAGCAGAGAAATTATACAAACTTATAACAAACGTATCCTCAATCCATTTTGAATCTATGGTTGGAATCGCAATGGACCCCCTGGTAATCTTTATCTTTATTGGATCTTCAACTCCTTCCCTAATCAAAGTCAGTGTCACGCTCGTTCCTTGTTTACCGCGTATTAGAGACACCGCTTCATCGACACTCATCCCGGCAGTCAATTGTTCATCAATCTGAAAAATCTTATCTTCTGCTTTCACGCCAGCAAGTTCTGCTGGAGTGCCCTTAAGTGGAGAAATGACAATTAAAACTTCATCACGAATGCCAACTTCCATTCCAACACCTTCAAAATTTCCGCTAATTTCATTTTCGAAGATTTCAGCTTCCGGCGGCAAAAAGAAAACAGAATTTGGATCTTTTAAAGAATCAACCAATCCTTTTATCGCTCCATAAACCTTATCTTGAGGAGTTGCCGGTTTCGTTTCTAACTTAGGGTTCGGCATTACATATTTCTCTTCAATCAAATTCCAAACTTTCCAAAAATGTGAAAAATCAATTTTTTCCTCTAAAGGATTTTCTTTATTCTCTAAACCATAAACCTTTGAGACTTCCGGACGATTTCCAAAACCAATAAACGTTCCAGCAGAAAAAAATATCACCGCAGTAATTACAAAAATTTTGAGATTGCTGGATTTCTTTTGATCGGATGAGTTTTCCATTGATACCAGTATCTCAAAAAAAAATAGACAGGTCAACGATGACGTAATAGTTCGATGATTAAAATAGGGCTGGACCCCAAAAGGAATCCAGCCCTGCCATAACTTATTTTTATGCCTACTTTCTCGTCATGGCTCGAGGCGGCCACCACAACCGAAGCTTCACTGGCCTCCTGTCTCTCGTGCTTGTGTCCCCTTCTGCTTAAATTTTATACCCTTTTTAAAAAAACACCAACTTCGCCCAAAATCGCGTGAGTTTGTAAAGATAGCAGAAAAAAGATATGATTTTTACAACATGACTATCACTCTTTTCAATTCTCTTAAGAATAAAAAAGAAAAATTTAAACCGATAAAAACAGGTGAAGTTTCCATGTATCACTGTGGACCGACAGTTTATGACAGACAACATCTAGGCAATCTTCGTTCAGCTGTCATTTGGGATCTGTTGCGAAGATTTTTTGAATTAAGTGGATACGAAACAAACCAAGTTATAAATCTCACTGATTTTGGTCACCTCACTTCCGACCAAGACGAAGGTGAAGACAAAATGGCCAAAGGACTTAGACGGGAGAATCTGCCTTTTACTTTGGAAGCCATGAAAACGTTAGCGCAAAAATATGCGGCAATTTATGTTGAAGATAGAAATAAACTGAACTGTCTTAAGCCAACTCATTTACCTTTCGCAAGTGATCATATAAAAGAAAGTATTGAACTTATAAAAAAATTAGAAGAAAAAAATCTGACTTACAAGACAAGTGATGGAATATATTTTGATACGTCAAAAATTAAAAATTACATAAAATTTGGTAACCCAGAAGAAAATAGAGAATCCAGAATTGGAAAAAACCCAGAAAAGAAAGAAGATCGCGATTTCGCTCTTTGGAAATTCGCAAGTGATGAAAAAATTGGTTGGATGAGTCCTTGGGGATCTGGCTTCCCTGGTTGGCATGTAGAATGTTCGGTTATGTCAAAGAAATATCTAGGCGAGACTTTTGATATTCATACAGGAGGAATTGAACATAAGCCCATACATCACACAAATGAAATAGCTCAAAGTGAATCCGCCACAGAAAAGCCGATGGCTCATTTCTGGATGCATAACGAACATTTAATTCTTCAGAGTGGAAAAATGGCTAAGTCTGCCGGCAATTCTATTACACTAAAAGAATTGGAGGAAAAGAATCTTGATCCAATATCTTTGCGATTACTTTTTCTTCAAGCTCACTACCGATCACCTCAAATATTTTCCTGGGACGCCCTCGAAGCTTCGGAAACGGCTCTTTCTAAAATAAGACATTTTGTTGCTGAAGAAATTCTGAATGAAAAGAAGCCGAATGCAAAATATGTTTCGGAGTTTAAAACCATTATCGGGAATGATTTAGACACCCCAAAAGCTTTAGCTCTATTGTGGGAAGTCATGAAAGATGACTCCCTAGGTAAAGACGTGAGAAAAGCGACAATTTTAGAATTTGATAAAGTTTTTGGCTTAAATCTTAAAAACTATAAATCTCCCCTGCTTGAAATTCCACAAAATATTAAAGATCTGATGACACAGAGAGAAAATGCTCGCAAAGAAAAAGATTTTAAAAAAGCAGACGAACTTCGAGATTTAATTAAAAAAGAAGGTTTCAATGTAAATGATAATGACGGACCTTCGTCAATCTCATCAATGTAGTAAATAAAAAAGGAAGCCGTCTGTACGACCTCCTTTGACCGTAGGATCGTCACCGAGAGAACGATCTCACGCTTCGACCTCACTTCCACGCCCCAATACGACCACGAGGTCTCTGACACTCTGCCTAACGTGACTGGAATCCGTCGATTTCTCGACGTTTTCGAGCCTTGCAAGCAATTCGGTGAAATCTCGCCCTGGAGTCACCACGTCAATTGAGTGACAGATCTTCTGAATCGCCCCGACCAGTGTCAATCTGATCGCGGTAAAAGAAGAAGACCTCCTCTCCTGTTCCAGAAGCTCTATCACGGACAAAGCAGACGCGAGACAACACTTTGTGCAATCTGTTCCGCGCTCCATAAGATTCCTCCTTGGTCTTTGGAATGAACTAAGCCGATAAATATAATAGAATTTAAAAATATATGAGTCAAATAGATTTTAATTAATTTTTGAAATTAAAAAAACTTGCAAGTTGCCGAAGCTAATTGCAAGTTCTACTTTCCTTTTCCGACAAGTTCATCCCTATCATCCCTCTCCTTGAGACGATTGAGCAGAGCTTCCATTTGCCGGTTGAGGCCGTAGAGAGCGGCGTTCATTCGAGCAAACTCCTTGTTGAGAAACGCCAACTCTTCGAGTTCGGATCTGTTGTTGGAGGGAAGATTCATCATCCTCTCTTCGTGTTCAGAGATGAACAACCCGGAACAGCTAGAGAACAACACAGTGATGAGACACAGGAACAGGCTCCGCATACAGCCCCCTTTTTTTGTATGGTAGCAAACAAGTCGAAATTGACGAGTTTTCTAACTAGCAAAATACTACAGATACACTGACAAGTCAAAAAGGTACATTTAACATGCGAGTGCGCAGGACGCTATTATAAGAAGAAATTTGTCCTTCCATTGTCCCCAATTTACCAACATTATACGCACGTTTGAGCAACGCTTATCTTTGGTGATATGATTGCGTTATAAATCATGGCAACAAACACTCGATTAAAAATTCCACCACAAAACCTGGAAGCTGAAATGGCGCTCCTCGGTTCTTTGATGCTTCGTGCCGAAGCAATATATGAAATTGTGGACATAATTAATGGAAATTCCTTTTACTCAAAAAAACATAAGTTGATTTACGATGCAGTCCAAGATTTATTCAAGAAAAATAACCCGATTGATTTGCTTTCTGTGTCTGCTCGTCTCAAAGAAAAAAACAGTTTGGATGAAATAGGAGGATCGAGCTTTCTTGCCGAACTTTTAAATAGCGTCCCGACAGCTGTAAACGTCCGTCACTACGGCGAAATTGTTAAAACAAAACACGTCATGAGACGCCTTATTGAAGCGTCTGAACATATCGCAAATCTAGGCTATGAGGAAGAGAGCGATTTGGAAGAAATTTTAGACAGAGCAGAAAAGAAAATTTTTGATGTCACATCAAGCGGAGGCACATTTAAATTTACAGAAATAAAAGATGAATTGGAGGAAGCGTGGGAAAGATTAGATAAGTTGCACAACTCCAAAGGTGAAATGAGAGGTATCGCCACAGGTTTTCCTGACATTGATCACAAATTGGCGGGACTTCAAAAATCAGATTTGATTATTCTGGCGGCACGACCATCGATGGGAAAAACTTCTCTGGCTCTCGATATCGCTAGACAAACAGCGGTCATGCACAATAATTCAGTCGGCATATTCTCTCTGGAAATGAGTTCTCAACAGTTGGTTGATAGAATGCTTGCCGCTCAAGCCAATGTTGACGCGTGGAAACTCCGAACTGGAAAATTATCCCGAGAAGAAGATTTTACTTCGATTAGGCAATCTCTTGATAAACTCTCAACTGCCCCGATTTACATAGACGACCAACCGGGAAATAATATTATCAAGATGAGAGCGACAGCGAGAAGGCTTAAAGCCGAAAAAGATTTAAAACTTATCATCGTTGATTATCTACAACTGATGCTTCCCACAGGAAGTCGACACAATGAAAATCTCGTTCAGCAAGTAACGGAAATTTCCCGTTCACTTAAAAATTTAGCACGCGAGCTGGATGTTCCTGTTTTGGCGCTATCCCAACTTTCAAGAGCTGTCGAAAGCCGTGGAGGACGCCCAAGACTTTCTGATCTTCGTGATTCGGGCTCAATAGAACAAGACGCAGACGTCGTTATGTTTATTCATCGTGAAGATAAATATAAAGAAGATTCTGATCGGACAAATATCGCAGAAATTCTAATCGAGAAACATCGTAATGGTGAGACCGGCAAAGTTGATCTTTTCTTCAACGATAAAAAAGCGACCTTCCAAACTATTGCTAAAGGAAATTTTGGCGGATCAGAGAAAGAATTCGAAGAATTCTAATTATTACTAGTCCTTTTGGCGCATCTCTGCGTTGCTTCGCTCCGGTGCTCCCTCGTCGTATTGTCTAATACGCCTCGGTTCGCTCCTCACTTGCGCCTTGATCTGCAACCAAAATTTCTAGTAATAAAAGAATCTATTTATGGAACATACTAATAAATTAGCAGAACTATTCTCCCGTTTCCCAGGAATCGGTCAAAGACAAGCAAAAAGATTTGTCTTTTTTTTGTTGTCTCAAGATCAAGGATTCGTTGAAGATTTGGCCAGACAAATGTCTAATCTAAAAAAAACCGCCAGCACTTGCGGAAATTGTTTTCGATTTTTTTTCGGGCAACAGAAAGAAGAGAAATTATGCAAAATTTGCCGAGATACTAAACGCGAAAATACCCTAATGATTGTAAGCCGAGAAATTGATCTCGAAAATATTGAAAAATCTGGAATTTTTAGTGGTAAATATTTTGTCTTGGGTGGCACCATACCGATTCTTGATAAACCGCCATTCAAAAAATTAAGGATGAACAAACTTCTGGAAAAGGTTGATAAGGCTGGTCAAGCTGGAGAATTAAAAGAAATTATTATCGCTATGGATTTTAACCCAGAAGGAGAAAATACAACAATAATTGTGAAGAGAGAATTATCTGCCTTAAGTGAAAAATATAAATTTAATATTTCATCTTTAGGTAAGGGACTGTCACTTGGAACAGAACTTGAATACTCTGATCCAGAAACAATCAAAAATGCTCTTCAAGGAAGACACTAAAGGTGACTGTGGATATAATCAAAAAGTAAAGCAACTTCTCTCAAATAAAAAGCTTAAAAAGCCTTATATATAGGCTTATTATTTATTTCATCAAATTTCCACATATCTCCCTTCACAACAAACTTGGGGAAAAAGTAGTTGACACGAATTTTGTACTTGTTATTATTTATAGGTCTTTAGCTTTTCGGAGACTAAGTTTTAATGAAAAGCGACCGAGGATTTTGTTATAGGGATTTTTGACTTTGAAAGTGCTATGCGGTACACTAAAAAAGTAAAAGCTCTAATGACGGGTGCTTGCGGGGTCAAAAGCCCTGCGAGTGCAGGGTAGCAATGGGTAACTATTGCAACCTACAAGCCTCGGTCATTGGGGCTTTTTTGTTTGTCATTTATATCTCTCAATAAGTATCTCCATGTATATTTTTTGAGTGATTTGATGGTCGATGTAAAATCATTCCACGCCGTTGGTCTGTAACAGCGGATCGGAGTAAACGACAAACAAAATGAGTTCAAGATTCGCATTCTGTTTTCTTGGTCGTGATGGAAATATGGTTTGCCAACACCATAATGGTAGTTGGATCGTATTTCCAGCCAATGAAGACAGACGAGGCCAATTGAAAACCGCCCTCGTTAAAGTAGCGGTTTCAAAGTCTTCCTAGAAGTTGACTTGGCAAAGCATTCCCGAAAAGGGGATGTTTTGCTTTATTTAATTCTACAACTTATTAGCTCGCTATCCTAGCAAAACTGTGGATAAAAATCAATTTTTTAGTCAAACTATTATTTGACAGCAATTTTTGAATTATTTAAATATTCACGAAAGAAAAAACCTAGTGCAAATAAAGCAACAGCCTTTGCATTTAAGGCTATTTCTACAAAAAGCTGTGATAAAGCACGAACACCAGCAATATCTGGTAATACATCTTGTGTAACACCAGCAATTATTAGGAGAATAAGAAATGCAAGAAGAGATAAAGCAAGAATACACATTAAGAAAATTTGTATAGTAGTTTTTGCAGTTTCAAACCATTGGATTCGCCTAAACGCAGGGAGTTCAGTAGAGCGGATATCATCAATAGTATTTTTCTTGGTAGCCATAAATATTTACTTACAACAGGCGGAGATCAATGGCGTATTCTTCTTTTCCTTTTTTAATAGTAACTATGGAACCTTCTTTGGCTAGATCAATTAAATTAATTCCTTTAGTTAAAACTTCACCAAGTCGATCTTCTGATATATTCAAATCATTCGCTACTTTTTTTAGCTTTTTTAAGGCACCATTCTTAAATGTAATATTGAAGTTGTTATCCTTATCATCCATAGATTTTTATGCCATTATATACAAAATTATGACTAAATCCAAATTCCTCTCCATCCTTAAGCACGCAATAAAGTATTCAATAAAACCCCGAAACGCTGATTGTCGTTGCCTCGGTTGTTGTAATGAAAGACAAAAGCATCCAAGTAAGACTGTAAATGCTGTTTCGAAATAGCTTTGAATGTACCTTTTATACTTCGCTTTAAATGCGAGAAAAATGTCTCCACAGTATTAACGTGGGCTTTGCCTCTAACGTATTCTTTCTTAGAGTGATTTACAGATTCTCGTTTGTAAACTATATCGCTCCTCACATACACAGCACTGGTATCAGTGAATATCTTTGTAGCTTTTGATTCAATGTTTCTTTTGATAAAAGATTCCATGATTTGAGCAGAAGCTACGGGTATGATTTCTGCCTTAATCTTTCCACCTCTTTCTACGGCTACGTTAACAATAGATTTCTTCGTCATGACATGACTTAATCGTTCGTTGTTTTCTCCACCATATCCTTTACCCCCAAAGAAACCAGTATCTATCTCGACTTCGCCTTTAAGTTTGGTGTTGTCTTGCTTTAAGGACTTTCTAATCATAGAAAGAATCCTCCAAGCACACTTGTAGGTAACACCGAGCTGTCTTTCCATTTCTTTTGCGGAAATACCGCTCTTAGCGTTTGAGAATATAAAGATTGCATGAAACCACAAAGATAGTGGAGTATCTGACTTATTGAAGATTGTATTTGCAGTAGGGGCTATTTGATAACGGCAATTAGAGCAGTAGAACTGCTTACGGCCTTTAACTTGCTTGTATTCGCCTCCACATGAGCATTTACGGCTATGTAGGGTATCAAATATCAAGGCTAAACAGGCTTCGTCTGTAGGGAAATCCCTCTTTAAATCTCTTATTGAATATTTGGTTTCTTTTGCCATACATCCATCTTAGCAAATGGCTGTTTTGTTGTCAAGGGATAAGTGTGCAAATTTCCTATTGACAAAAATTATAGGTATGCTATCATGTCACGTATAGGAGTCGCAGAAATCCAAACAGTTTTAGGGATGATTCTGGCTCTCTCTTCGGAGGGGGCAGTAGGGAGGGTGGTGAAAACCAAAACCTCCTCATGGCATTCTTTCTTCCTGTTTGGTGGTCATACTCTGTATGAAGCTACAAAGAAATTAGCGATTCCTCTTAAGTCCCTGGCCAGCTTGCTGGTCGGGGGCTAATTTTTTATCTAAAAAATTTCTTTATAAATTGTATTTCTTTTTTGACTTTTAACTTCCTCTATAGTAGTAATGAATACAAATGCCTAATTTATTTATTGTTGAATCCCCCGCCAAAGCAAAAACAATTTCAAAATATCTTGGAAAAGATTTTATTGTAACGTCTTCTGTGGGACACATTCGAGATCTACCTAAAAGCAACAAAAAAGCCATCGACATCGAGGGTGGTTTTATTCCCCATTACGAAACTGTAAAAGGAAAAGAAAAAATAATCGACGAGATAAAAGAAGCTGCAAAAAAAAGTGAAATCGTCTATCTTGCAACCGACCCCGACCGCGAAGGCGAAGCAATCGCATGGCATATTGCAGAAGCCGCAAATATTAAAAACCCCAAAAGAGTTGTTTATCACGAAATCACCAAAGAAGCGATTCTAGAAGCAATTAAAAACCCTCGCCTCATAGATCAAAATTTACGTATTGCTCAAGAAGCTAGGCGTGTTCTTGATAGGCTCGTGGGCTATGATCTCTCCGGACTTATCTGGAAAAAAGTTAGATACGGCCTTTCGGCTGGACGCGTTCAATCCCCCGCTCTCCGAATAATAATGGAACGAGAGCGTGAAATTCGAGCTTTTAAAAGCAATAAGTTTTGGGTGATCACGGCCTCCGTCCAAAATAAAAAAAATGTTGGTTTTATTTTGACTTGTTCTGAAGAACCAACCGACCACGCTGAAGTATTAAAAATTTTAGAAGTTGGGAAAAAAGGAAAATGGATTATTTCAGAAATTAAAGAAACAGAAGCAAAAAGATCTCCCAAAGCGCCATTCATCACCTCAACCCTTCAACAATCAGCCAGTTCTCGCCTAGGATTTTCGCCTTCCAAAACAATGGGAGTTGCTCAAAAATTATATGAGGCAGGATTCATTACATACATGAGAACTGATAGCACCACTTTAAGCGCTGGGGCAAAAAGTCAGATTAGCGACATAATCGATAAAAAATTTGGCAAAGAATACAACTCTCCAAGAATCTACACCAAAAAAAGCAAGAGTGCCCAGGAAGCTCATGAGGCAGTCCGACCTACAAATATTGGAGTGGAAAACGCTGGAAATAACGAAGAACAAAATAGGTTGTATAGACTTATCTGGCAAAGAACAATCGCTTCTCAAATGAGCGATGCTAAAATTCTTCGAACTAAAGTCACAACTAAAATAAATGAAGGACAAATTCCTGATTTTTTCATAAATGGTTCTAGAATTCTTTTTGACGGATGGCTTCGTGGAGATCCGGAAGCAAAAGGAGAAGATGTTATTTTACCAGAGCTTAAAAAGGACGAGGAGTTGAAACTTGTTGAAATAAATTCAGAAGAAAAAGAAACTGAACCATTACCAAGGTATACAGAAGCCGGTTTGGTTAAGGAACTTGAAAAAAGAGGCATCGGCCGACCTTCTACTTACGCCTCCATCATTAAAACCATTGAAGATCGCGGTTATGTGGAAAAAATAAACAAAAGTCTGCATCCTACCGACACTGGAGATGTGGTAAGTTCATTTCTTGAAACAAATTTTGGGAGCTATATCAGCGATTCTTTCACTGCCGAAATGGAAGATAGTCTCGACCTTATCGCGGAAGGCAAACGCGGGTATGAAAAAACTTTAAAAGATTTCTACAAACCTTTTTCGAAAGAAATAAAAGAAAAACAAAAATTAGAAAAAGCTACCAACTTGGGAGACGCGCCGGCAGAATTTAAATGCCCAGTTTGCGGTGAAGCCATGATTATAAAGCTGGGCAAGGCTGGCAAGTTTTTAAGTTGTAAGAAATTTCCTGATTGTAATGGTGCAAGAACAATTGACGGAAAGGAACTTGAGGGACCGAAGGAAACAGGCGAAGCGTGCCCGGAATGTAAAGATGGAAAACTGATTGAAAGAGATGGTAAGTTCGGCAGATTCATCTCATGCAACAAATACCCAAAGTGCAAATATATAAAAAAAGATCCCGAACAAGAAAGAAAGAATTCTACGGGAGTTAAATGTACACAATGTAGTGATGGAGTATTAACAGAAAAAAAAGGTAGGTTTGGTATCTTCTACGCATGCACCAATTATCCTAAGTGTAAATTTACCATCAAAGCAAAACCGACTGGAGCAAAATGTTCTATGTGCGGAGCTCTAATGATGGCTGGCACAAAAACCATTCCCGAACGTTGCAGCGACAAAACCTGCCCTAACCATAATCCGCATAAACTAAACAAAGACTAAATTCAAAATTTATAATGAAGATTGAAATAGATAAAATCTCTCCCCAAGATATTATCGACCTAATGAATAAACGAGAAAAGCAAGATATCGATCTTGTAGTTCACGCTTTTGAATTTGCAAAAGAAACCCACGAAGAAATTCTACAAATTTCTGGTGAACCACATTTTATTCATTCGTACGAAACAGCTAAAATCTTAGCGTCCATCGACGGCAGTAGCCAAACTATCGCCGCAGGACTTCTTCATGCCGTCCTAGAAAACCCCAAAGTAACAAGTGATATTTTAAAAAAAGAATTTGGAGAAGAAATGGTTTTTCTTATTGAAGGAGTAAACAAGCTTCGAAAATTAAAATACCATGGGGTTAAAAAGCATCAGGAAGGGCTCCGCAAGCTCTTTGTAGCAATGTCGCAAGATATTAGAGTGATTATCATAAAGCTCGCCCTAAGGCTGGCTCAAATGGCATTGCTGGGTTCCCATACCGAAAGTGAGCGAAAGGAAATCGCGGAAGAAACTTTGGAAATTTTCGCGCCAATTGCAAATCGATTGGGTATCGGCTATCTAAAAAAACAACTTGAAGATTCAGCCTTCCCTTTTGTTTTTCCAGAAGACTACAAAAAAGTAAAAGAGCTCATGAAACACAGAGGGAGCGATACCCAAAAAAAACTGGAGAAAGTTTATCGTACCCTGCAGAAAAAATTTGGAGAAGAAAATATTAAAGTTCTGAAAACAGATTACCGCCTAAAGGGGCTTTATAGTCTTTACAATAAACTCAAGAAACATGACATGGATATTGAAAAAATCTATGACATTTCGGCTCTCCGAATTATTGTGGGAGAAGTAATAGATTGCTATAAAGTTTTGGGAATTATTCACAGCTTATGGAAACCGCTTCCTGGAAGGATAAAAGACTATATAGCTTCAAAAAAACCAAATGGTTATCAAAGTATCCACACCACCGTTTTTACTGGTGAAACAGGAATTGTAGAAATTCAAATTAGAACTCTTCAAATGCACAAAGAGGCGGAATTTGGAGTTGCTTCTCATCTTTCTTACAAAGAAAAAGCGGATAAGGAAAACTCTGGGTTAGCATGGGTTTTTAAACTCCTGCCTTTTAGATTGGATTTTTTTAGAGGAAATAAAGATAAAGAAAAAAATGGAGTGGAAGATGTTCCCAGATGGGTTAAAGAATTGGCAGAATTTCAGTTATCTTCACACGGTGAAAAATTTATTGAAAATTTAAAAGCGGATTTCTTCAAAGAAAGAATTTTTGTTTTCACACCAAAAGGAGACGTGCTTGATATTCCAATAGAATCAACCCCGATAGATTTTGCCTATGCTATTCACTCTGATATCGGCAATCATATTTTTGGAGCGAAAGTAAATGCTAAATTTGTTGCGCTTGATACCAAACTTCAAAATGGCGATGTTATAGAAATACAAACAAAACCTAATAGTCACCCTTCAGAAAAATGGCTTCAGGTTGCCAAAACCAGCTTCGCTCAAAAGCAGATAAAAATGGCACTGGATAAACAGAAGTAGAGGATTAAGGAAATTTAGAGACATTAAAGACACATCTTTCTTGACACAGAAAATACAAGTTGTAGCATGCTTAAAGAATTTCTGAAGTCTTCAGGAATCCGTGCCACGACGGGATCGTGGTAACAGCTCTTTGGAAAAAACCATGGGTAAGAAGTGCAGGACAACACTGTCTGTTTTGTGTGTCATCGCCTGTGTTTCTATGCTTTGTTTAGCGTTCAATTATATAACGAAACAAGATTGGACCGGAACAACAGTAAGCTCGGTGCTTATGGCTGTTTTGGTAGTAGTTGCTGTGCTCGTCGTTATAAGACCGAAACAAAGCGATAGAGCATGAAATCGCGTACCCCCTCGTCAAACCCTAACCACCGAGAAGAACCATGAGCTGGGGAAAGATAAACTTCTATCTGCTTTCGCTGTTCGTCATCGGATTCGCCGGAAGTGCGAGTTTTTGTCTTATGGAACTGATGCTCGGTGGTGATAAGGAAATGATAGACACTGGCATATTTTGGACAATCATCTCCGGCTTCGGCGTCATTATGGTATTGGCCATGGTAGTGCCAATCGACACCCCTAACCCATCAGAAAAATGAGATCTGTGCCATCCAATCTCTCGGCCAATATTTCCTTTGGTCTATGCATTTTGTGCGGCGCTTCCGCCATAGTGTCGGCTAACGACAACAACATGACAAGGATGACCTTATTGGTCTTTTTGGCGGTTATCTTCGGGGTTCTAACCGTACTCAATGAACCCAAAGAGATAGAGTAACAGAGCCTTTTGTGAGATTCATTTCACAAGGCTCTTTTTTTATTAGAACTTTCAAATTTGGATGCAGATCAGTCGTAAATTTTCCACAACTATGTTGTAGAAAATCTTACGACATGATTTTTGAATGGCAAAAATCAGGCGCGAGCAACGATGGGATGCGCTGAATTTGGAAGTTCTATATGGAAAAGTTTTTTATAGAATACAACTCCTCATCACTCTCCTCTTTCTCTTCTTTTGAGCGATCGTCTAATAGAGCTGTTTCGGAAGTAAGAATCACTGGCGCATCGGAAAGCTCTGCTTTCTGCGCGTCTCTAGCTTGTTCTAAACTTTTAACTTTCTCGCTTTTTTCTTTCTGAATCACATTTAAAATTCCATCAAGCTCATCTTCAGAAAAGAAATCAATGGAAATTTTGCCGCCATTCTCCCCTCTCTCAATGTGGACTCTGGTTCCTAAAGTACTACTTAACTCTTGTTCAATCGCTTGAGTCAAAGGATCTATATCTTTTTTGCGAATCTTATCAAAAGCAATACGACGAGAAATTGCTTCAGCTTCACGCACTGTAAGTTGTCTCGCCACGATTTCTTTAAACAATGTGTCTTGTTCCGCCGGCCTATCGATTAGCATGAGAAGAGGTCTAGTATGACCTTCTGTGATTTTTCCTTCGCTTAAGGCTTGTAGAATCGCTTCTGGCAGGGACAAAATTCGAAGACTGTTAGAAACGTATTCCCTACTCTTTCCCACCTTGTCAGCAATCTGGTGATGTTTGAATTTGAATTCTTCTGCGAGACGAGCAAATGCCCGAGCGCGGTCGACTGAATTTAAGTCTTCCCTTTGAATATTTTCGATAATCGCAAGCTCGAGTTTCATCAAATCCGAATCTTCAACAACTCGAATTAAAACCGGCACTTGGGAAAGCCCTGCGAGTTTTGAGGCTCGGAGTCTTCTCTCTCCTGCAACTAATTCATATTCAACAGCAAGACCACCATCCTCTTTTGGAATTTCTTGGCGAGTAACGACAAGTGCCTGAAGCACGCCATATTGCCTTATAGAGTCCGCGAGACCTCGAAGCTGTCCTTCATCAAACTCTTTTCGTGGCTGATGAGGATTTGGTTTGATCTTATCAACTTCTATCCAAAAAACTGAATTGTTATAAAATTGAGATGCCATGGCTGATTTTCAAGATTTAGTTCTCTTTATTTTATCATGATCATACAAAAATCAAAAAGTCTTCTGAAGACTTATTGCGGGACAAATTAAATTGATTTTCGGTTTTTTTAGGGTAGAATAGTCATATTCACGCCGCTGTGGTGAAATTGGTATACACGCAACACTCAAAATGTTGAGGGGGAAACCCCGTGTCGGTTCGAGTCCGACCAGCGGCACCATTTTTGATGTCCAAAATATAGCCCTTGACTTTTTTGACCAGTTGTAGTATCCTCTAGCAAGACCACAAACCCAACCAAGGAGGTACCGCATGACACAACAGACCACGACGACAGCGAGGCACGAGCACGACAGCGAGATGTTCCCTGTTCTTTTCGAGAATGGTCTCGTGCGGGTTTACAGGAACCACATGAGCGAGATCTTCGTGGAAGACATCCAATCCGGCGCCACGATGCGGATCAGCTCATTCCGCAGTCTTGGTGGGCTCAAGTTCACCACCGCTAGCCTGGTCGAGCCGGTCCAAGTCGAGGGTATGCTCGGTTGGCGTGTCGGACCTCGCTGAGACAACCTCGACCACCGAGCTTCGCACTCGGTCAAAAACCACCACGTCGCAAGACCTCTGGTGGTTTTCTTCTATTTAAATTTACAAGATCAATGTGTGCCGCCTTGATACAAGGCTTTACTTTTTTATTAAGATGTGTTATTTTGGACATTAGAACTGGACAACCAGTAAAACCAAGACCTGAACCTTCAAAAGGAGACCTAGTGCACCGTTTCAAGTCTGTCGGACATTTGTGTGAGTGGCTTCAAAAACCACAATCGCTTGTGTTCACTTCGAAACCAAAGCGTTTAGGAAGATGGCACATTCTTCTTCATTCGCTAGCAGGAGGAGATTGGAATCCCGCCCACTGCCAATCTGCTTTTTCCAAAAAATCGTTCTTCCAAGGGACCGTGTCTCATGGAGTAGGTGTTTTGGCACGAGCAGAAGGACAGTTTGTCGAACTACTACCGAGACTGCTCGAAACACCTGTGGAGATCATCACGCGTGGCTACGGTGAGGTAAAATACTTCGCCCCACTCCGTTTGGGAGATACCTACCAATACCGGTTCGAGATTACAAACCCGCGACTACGAAACGATGGTGGTCGTCCGCGGATAAATCTCGACTGCCGTATCATCTGCGAAGTCTTGGGCCAAATAGTGGCAGAAGCCAAGTGGAAGCCTTCCTTGGTAGAGCATGTCCGTGACCCAGAAACGATGAGACTCCTAGGCTCGAAGAGTCACGTTCAGAATGTCATGAGAGTCTTCCTGCCTGCAGTGGCAATCTGGATTGCCGGACTGCTATTTTACGGGTTTGGTCTCATGCTTGTGGTCAGTGGACCATTGATGTTCCTACTCTCCACTGTGGGAATCATCGAGATGAACTCTAGCGGCTTTGGAGAGTACTTTGGAACTGGTCCATGAGAGTTCCCCGGCGCGCAACCCTAGTGGTATGCGCGCTTTTTTTATGCGTTGACTTTTGTGGGCAAATAATACAACCTGAATGGCAGAAATTATCGGACGTTCCGATGATAAGTTCTTCAGAAACAAATTACCATTAGGATTGGTATGGATACTTCAGAAGTGTTTGTCGTTGTTTCAACCATTCTTCTCTATCTTGTCGGGTTCTCAGCGCAAGTGTGGAAGAATTATCGCGATCCAAAGAGCACAGAAGCGATTCATCCACTCCTCTACTTTCTTGGAGCATGTTCTCTTGTGTCTATGGGTGTATACGGATGGATCCACCAAAACAACGTATTGTTATGGTCTGCAGTGCCAGGAATCGGTCTTGGTTCGATTATCATTTTTCAGTTTTTTCATTACAAACTGAAAAAAAGGCAGATAATGAAGAATCTGATGTTGCAAAACTTGAGAGGTAGAGTGCCAAGACCTACAATCCATGAGAGCTCCTAACAGTTTTACGACTTCAGGAGCTTTTTTTTATAAAATGAATAATGAATTAAAACCTAAAATAATAGTGATACTAGGTCCGACCGCAACCGGAAAGAGTAGTTTGGCTGTGCAAATTGCCAAAAAATTTAACGGAGAAATAATCTCGGCTGATTCGAGACAAGTGTATAAAGGTCTTGATATTGGTTCAGGGAAAATCACGGAAAAAGAGATGATGGGTGTTCCCCACCATCTTTTAGATATTGCAAATCCGAAACGAAAATTTAGTGTTACAGATTTTAAGGAAAAAGCAGAAAAAGCAATTGAGGACATTTTAAAGAGAGGTCAGCTTCCAATTATTTGTGGAGGTACTGGATTTTATATTCAAGCCTTGGTTGATAATTTAGTTTTACCTGAAGTCTCCCCCAATATTAGTCTGCGAAAGAAATTGGACAAGAAAACTCCCGCCGAGCTTTTTGAAATTCTAAAAAAATTAGATCCGAAAAGAGCTGATTCGATCGAGAGACAAAACCCGAGACGCCTCATAAGAGCAATCGAAATAGCAAAAGAAATTGGAAGTGTCCCAGTGTTAAAAAAGGATTCTCTCAAGTATAGTCCCCTATTTATCGGACTTGATTTGCCTGATGAAATTCTCAAACAAAAAATTGGAACTCGTTTAATGGAGAGGATAAAAATCGGAATGATTGAAGAAGCCAGAACTCTACATGAACAAGGATTGTCTTTTAAACGAATGATTGAGTTGGGACTCGAATATAAATTTTTAGCTAAATATTTGAAAGGAGAAATTACAGAAAAAGAAATGGTAAGTAGTCTTCAAATAGAAATATGGCATTTCGTAAAAAGACAGAGAACCTGGTTTAAGAGAGATAAAAGAATAAATTGGTTTGAGCCTTCAGAATTAAAAAAGATAGAAAAGTTGGTGAAAGATTTTGTCATACCTAAAAAATAACATTCTCACATTCTCAAGTATGTGAGAATGTTATTTGCATATCAAAATCTTGGCTTTTAGTTGACAATAATGACAGCTTATGCTATACTCTTATAGTACTGTTCTTTTCAAACCAACAACCATACGGAGGGGGCGATGAGCCTTCGAATCACTTTTCTGCGTCACGGGAACACGGTGAAGACGGCTGGTGACCACAGGACCCACGTTCTGTCGGACACTGGTCGAGCTCAAGCGATGGCGCGGCGAGAACAACTCGGCAATCCACAGTTCGATCTGATCTGCCATTCTGGTCTTGCTCGGACGGAGGAGACCGCTCGTATTGTCGCGGGGCTCGCCGCAGAAGAACCCACAGTGGAAGTAGACGGGCTCTTCTACGATGCCGCCTTTCCGGGAGCACAAGCGTTGGATGCGGCCTTCAAGAAGCTTGGCTATGCCACTCTCGATGCCTACTACAGAGAAGGCCCGGGGGTGAGCGGGCCAATTGCAACATTGGCTTGCATTGCGGCCGAGAGGATCGATGAACTGATCGAATCCGATGCGCCAACCAGAATGCTGGTTGTCGGACATGCGGTACTTCTCCCCGCTTCCTGCCTTGCATTCACAGAAGGCGCCGATGAAGTGGAGAAGCGCATCTTTCTCGAAGCCAATATCGGTGAATGCGAAGGTTTCCAGATCAACATGATCCGTCGCGGACGCCTCTTGGTCACCTCTATCCGGTGAAGTCACCGGCACGAAGCCTTAGCCCCTACACAGTGGGCTAAGGCTTCTTTTTTTTATATTTTTCTCACAATTCCATTATTCGCATCTACTTCCACCAGGTCCCCATCTTTTAAAACCTGAGTCGCGATTTTGGTACCAATAATACAAGGTTTTTTGAGTTCGCGGGATACAATTGCCGCATGGCAAGTAATACCACCTTCGTCAGTAACAAAACTAGAAGCAATATTCATTATCGGAACCATGTCTGGTGTAGTCATGCTGGCAACTAGAATATCACCCGGAAGAACTTTGGAAAAATCATTTCTGTTTCGAACAACCCTTACAACTCCTTTCGCTTGACCTTTACACGCAATAACACCCTTAAATTCTTTTATTTCAGAAGTCTCAACTGCAAACATTTTCTTAATTTTCTCTGTCGCAACTCCCGAGAGACATCTAACGACTCCATTGTCTAACAACATCACGAAATCATTTATACGTTCCTTAAGAACTTCTCGTGAAGGTAAATTATCATTAACAACTTCATCCTTAGTGCAATGTAATAATTCAACATAACTTAAGCCCCTCTCTTTCGCCATTTTTTCAAATTTTGGAATAAAAAGATAAGAAGCTCTGTTTAAGACATCAGTTCTTTGAGTGCGGTAAAAAATTATAAACTGCATAAAATCAATTATGTCAGCATCTTCACCGCCAAGAATTTCTTTTGCTTTTTTTATAACCTCTTTTAATTCTGATTTTTCATGATTCCACTTAGCAAGGAAACTAGCTTTGTCTAATGCCTCTAATTTCTTCAACGCTTCTTCTTTAGTATAGGGATGTTTTTCTCCATATCTAGATTTAATCCATTCATATTCTTTGACGTGTGAATCAATATCTTCAGCCATTAAAAGATCGTGGTCAATTTTTTTATAGTAATTATCTTGTAGCGGAATATTCAAAGCGTTCATTAAGTGTTCTGTCTCTTCTGCGGAAATTTTCTTTGATAATCTTTTTCGAACCTCATTTGCTACTGGCGCGTCACAACAGAATATAAGTACAAGGGCAGGTACATAGGCCTCATAAGCATTGGCAAAATCATTAAATTCTAGAGAAGTAGCGGATATAAGTTTTTTCTCTCTTTTCTCTAATTCATTTTTTACTCTTTCTAAAACTCCGGGCTTCATCCAATAAAATGGAACGTTTTTAGCCTTTCGTTCAAGGGTCGATTTAGCATAATACAGGATATGATCAACCGAAATAAAATCTTCAAAAACAAAGACTTCCTCCATAAAATGTTTGTGGTGTTTATGATTAGAAGTCCCGGCCAAAATCAATGATCTAAGTAGTGGTGGGTACGGTCTTCTTACTGTTTTTGTATATTCTGATGGTTTTAACATGTTTAGATTTATTTAATTATTTTTACAATTCCATTATCGGCATCCATCTCCACCATATCTCCGTCCTTCAAGACTTGGGTAGCAATTTTTGTTCCAATCACACAAGGAATGCCAAGTTCACGAGAAACTATAGCAGCATGGCATGTAATACCTCCTTCATCTGTAACAATACCACCCGCAATTTTCATGAGAGGGACAAATTCTGGCCGTGTCATACCAGTAACAAGTATTTCTCCAGGGTTTAGTCTTCCCCGATCTACGTATAAATCTTTAATAATTCGAGCAATGCCTTTGACAGTACCAAATGATCCCCTCTGCCCTTGAAGTTCGTTGGATTTCAAATCGTGAACTTGCTGGGAGCGAAAAAATTCGTTTACACATTTTTCATTTTCTTCGACTGTTCCATATTCCAACTCCTGTTCATTATTATAATGTACGAGCAACACAACGCCTTTCTCGGCTCGAGAAATTATTTCTTCCTTATGTTTCTTAAGATATTGCGTACCATTCTTGAGCTCTTGAATACTTGTAAACACCATGAATTCTTCTTGAATACCAGCATCCTTAAAAAGACGCTCCGCAATCTTATAGAATCCTGTTACTGCCTTCATAATGAAATCTTTTCGCTCATCACGTAACTCAATTATAAATTGTGTGAAGTGTGCGATTCGTCGCTCAGAATCTGAAAGCGAATCTAGCCATTTCTTGTTTTCTTTTAATCTCTTCTCGGTCTGTAAATCTTCAAGATTAATTTCAGAAGAAGCTTTCTGTGGTGTATAGCTAGAATATTTTTCGCGAAGTTTTTCCTCGATAACTGTGGGAGAAAATATTTTGTCATATCCGGTATCAAAATACTGGCATAATTCACCTATCTCAGACCAAGACTTACCCTGATCTATAAGTTCCAAAAGATAAAGATTTCTTCGTTTTTCAAAAGAAATACCGGGCGCCACAATAGCCTTTTCCCAGATAAAATCTAGACGTTCTTGGGAAATACCAATACCTAACTCTTGCACGAGTTCCTCACAAATTTTTTTATCAAAGTAAATCGAATAGAACGCCACAGCATTCATGCTCCATGTAACTTCATCGAGTTCGGTAACAATTGAATTGATCTGCTTTTCAGCTAAACGCGAAAGATTGCTATAGGTAAGTTTCTTGAAAAAAATATCATCAATTTTTTTGGTTAAATCTTTAAATATGTCGTACCGATTATGAATATATGACTCGTTTTTCCAATACTCGCGAAAAACTTCACTTACAAGATCTTTCTCCTTCCCCGTTGATGCATATAATACCCCACTACTTCCTTTGGTGTGAAAAAAGAGTGGAGAAGGAATTTGTGACTTATAGTATTTTCCAAAATATTTAGATGTATTCCACCCACTTTGATGCACCAACATAGAAGAATTGTAGATAGGTGGACGAAGCTCTTGATTACCAATCTCTTCAATGAATTTTTCAGCAAGAATTTTTTTCTTTAAAGATTTATTACTTGAAAGTGTCGTAATCGGTCTGCTTTGGGTTATATAAAACTTCCCTTTCTCAAAAGCCCATTCAATGTCACACGGAAAACCGTAATGATTTTCGATTTTGAGAATAATTTCTGAAAGTTCAAGAATCTGTTCTGTTGTCAGAACTTGAGATGAAGCTTGAGGTTCTGAAATATCTCTCCATTCATTATTACCATGCTCGGCCAAAGATTTCTCTGATCGATACAATGCACGATCTTGAGTTGAAACGTTTATATCCAAAATATTTCTTGGTTCCTTTTCTACCACATATGAGTCTGGTGTAACAGAGCCCGATACAATCGCTTCTCCCAAACCAAAACCAGCTTCAATGATAAGTTGATTATAGTCTTCAGTAACAGGATGGACCGAGAAAGCAATGCCAGAAAATTCTGATTCCACCATTTTTTGGATGACAACTGCCACCGATATTTTTGTTGAGTGTAAGCCTTTTTCGAAACGGTAGAAAATTGCCCGAGGGGTAAAAAGTGAAGACCAACAAAGTTTTACTTTTGCCAGTACCTCGGCTTCTCTCGTATTCAAATATGATTCGAGTTGTCCCGCCCAAGCATGATCCTTGCCGTCCTCCGCTGTTGCGCTCGAGCGCACTGCTACATATTTTGCATCAAGTTTCTTAAATTTCTTTTGAATATCAACGGAAATATCCTTTGGCATTTCTGCGTTCAAAATAAGCTCTCGAATCTGTTCAGAAGCTCCTTCGACAGTATGAATTTCTTTATGATTAACCTTATGGAGAATAGAATCAATTTCCTGATAGAGATCAGTTTCTTTGAGAAACTGTTCAAAACATCCCGAGAGAATTACAAAACCAGGTGGCACAGGAAGCCCAGCTTGGCTCATTTCTCCAAGAGACGCCCCTTTTCCACCAGCAATTCCAGCGTCATTTTTGCTTATTTTATCGAAATTCCTTATCAACTCCATATAATTCAATTAATCAAATCCTACAATAACATTTTCACATTACCAAGTATGTGAGTATGTTATTTTTACTTTAAAATCCACCAAATGCACGCAATGGAGGAATAGATCACAAATATTTTTCTGCTGAAAAATTTCGCGACCCCGCCTCGCGCCGTCGCGCTCCGACTTCCGATTCCCCATCTTTCTCGAAATGATATTCAATTCGAAAGTCGTTTAGACTTTCTTATTGATCATTGCGGGCGATGGAGGAATCGGACCTCCGACGGCGGTTTTGGAGACCGCAGTTATACCACTTAACTAATCGCCCTTAATTTGTATGACTTTCCAATGGTAACAAAAAAAACGATGATTTTCCATCGTTTTTTTCTAACCTTCGGATCGTGTCTTATTTCTTCACTTCTTTATGAACTTGGGTTTTTCGGCAGAATTTGCAATATTTATTTAGCTCAATTTTCCTCTCAACCAATTTTTTATTCTTGGATGAATAGTAGTTGATATTCTTGCATTTCTTGCAGGCTAGTTTTATGAGTCTATCTTGTGACATAAATGTTTGATATTAATAGTTAGAATTTGGGCCAGATTTCTTTAAACTGACAAGGTCTATAGAATAATAGAAAACACCAAAAAAGGCAAATCTTAGACTTAAATATAAGAGCGTTTAATCAATGGATTGATACGGGTTATGATTTCATAACTACTAGTACCAGCGAGAATGGCCATATCGTGAGCTGTAACATCTTCTCTGCCTTGTTTACCCAACACAACCACTTCCTCCCCCACTTTGAGATTTTGAACATCTCCGACGTCAATTGTAATCATATCCATGGACACCCTGCCCAAAACTTTGCATTTTTTACCCTTCACCAAAACATAGCCGACAGATGAAAGCGCACGAGGAAAACCATGCCAATAACCTATCGGGCAATTAGCAATTTGCGTCTCTTTGTCCAAAGTTTCAGTGCAGTCGTAGCCGATTTTTGAACCTGCGGGAACAGTTTTAATTTCGCTTATTAACGTTTTCCAAGAAAGGATCGGTTTAAGAGAAATCTTACTCTCAACTCCCAAACGAACTTCTTCCGAAGGCCAGATTCCATAAAGCGATATTCCTAGACGAACCATATCAAAATGTGCCTCTGGAAAAAGTAGTGTTCCAGCACTCGCGGAGGCATGCACAATTGGCTTCCACCCAGCGTCCTTAAAAGCGATTCTCCATTTTTCAAATTCCTTAAGTTGATCAATGGTAAATGTTGGATTTTTTGGATCTTTACCAGAAGCAAAATGGGTAAATAAACCTTCAACCACTAAATTACTTTTTTTCTTTGAAAGTTTTTTTAAAATTTCGATTACTTGAATCAAATCTTTCTGCAAAAAACCTTGTCTATGCATTCCTGTATCCACCTTGATATGGATTTTTATTTTTAACTTGCCGTTTATTTTCTCCAGAACCTTAAGAGATTCGAACGAAGATATTGTGAGACTAATATCATTAGAAACTGCTTTTTGCATCATCGCTGGCAATGTATATCCTAAAATTAAAATTGGTTTTTTTGTGCCGGCTTTTCGAAGAGGAATCGCTTCTGTAACCGAGTCCACCCCGAACCAATCAACCCCCAAAGCGCTAATATTTTTTGAAAAATCCAAAAGACTATGGCCGTAAGCGTTCGACTTTACAACCGCCATAAGAAGACACTTTGGAGACATGGATTTACGCAAAACTTGGTAGTTATGCTTTATAGCTTTTTTATCTATCTCAATCCAAGTCCGCAATCCATTTTTTTCTCCGAAATTCATTTGTCCTAAAATTAACAGATTTAAATGTCTGGAGCAATACAATAAAAAAAGGCCCTGCGTGTTATCCAGCAAAGGCCCCTTACAGCTATGCACAGAACTAGAACTCCAATGAAAGAAGCTGCTTTTCAGTGCCGTCCTTTTGTCGAAGAATCAATTCCGCTCCTTCTTTCTGGGAAGCAAGTAGCATTTCGTACACATATATCGCACGGCGTACCACGTCAGAAGCATTGTCACTGCGAGTTCTTACTCGAATTCCCTCTATTGTTTCCAAAAAATGAGAATTGACTCGACAATTCAATCGACGGGACTTCGGCGCTGTCTTGTTTCTCGCCATCTTGCTCTCCTCGTGTGATTAGAACAAACCACGAAACACGTCATGGCACGTTTTTCGGATGGGACCGAATCTGGCAACACTCTACCATAATACTATAAATAATGCAAATTCACGTTGAGCAGAATAAAAAAAACGCGGATCATCTCTGATCTGCGTTTATGACCACAACTACCTCGTCATGACTCTCGTGTCTTCAGTCGAAGCTTTCTTCTGCCTCTCTAGAATGAACGAAACAAGAGCGGGAGTCGGAAAAAATATGTCCTGCCTCATGGATTTTTCACCCCTTTTCACGACCAACATCTCCCCTCTTGTAAGCTCACCGAGGCCAGCATCGATGCAATGAGGGAATTGGAAGATTCCAGTGGCAGGCAACTTTTCCGGGAAAAAATCTTTCTTGCGAATCCTCGGGCTCTTCACAAGTCGAGAGAAGAAACCGCGAGTAACCCCGCACAGAAAGTCGTGCCGACGGACAGCTCTCCCATATCGCGTTTCGGCTTCTCTAATACGAAACGCCGTCTTGTGGTCTTCGATTGCCATGTCGCGCAAACAGATCCAGCTCACCCCAACCCATCGGCCAAGCCTTTGAGAAAAAGTGAGAATACGCACTGCTATTTCTTCACCATGTCTCGGCGTACCTTCGGTCGAGACTAGCGAGTAAGGTTTGGTGTGAATAGCTTCCGGATTACACGGCATCTCCCCTTCGACCGCAAACAAACCAGGTTGAACTTCTTGCATTGTTCTGCTCCTTAGACAGGTTAGTTGTAAAATGAACACAATGAGCTTGAAGCTCGAATCCGAGTATGAATTTAGCACGTAATATAACAGTCATCAAGGAAAAATAAGATCGAAAATTATGCTGTGCGTCGGGAGGGACTCGAACCCCCGTAGCCCAGAGGGCGCCACGTTTACAGCGTGGTGTAATTGCCACTATACGACCGACGCAATTTACATACACATAAAAATTACCTTAAAAAGACCTAAAGGGCAACCTCTGATCAGCGTTTAATTCCCAAAAACTTATTTTTGTAAAAGTCTATATAATTTTTTATATTCAATAATAGTTTCTTATCATGGTATCTAATGTGCACTAAACCGTGCTTCATTTTTCTACCGTCTTGTCTAAAATCTTTTCTAACATATGGTTTAGTAAATTGATTTTTTGGAATTTTCGTCAATTTACTCCAAAAATCAATAAGGTCCTTTATATTTTGATCTGAGTAGCAATACAACAAAACTCTAAATTTACTTTTCTGTAATTCATAAGTGTTGTTTAGATATTTAACAAACATGTCTATCATCTCAGGATCACTGTTAGCAAAATCCACACAGGTGCTTTTATTAGTTTTATATCCTTCTCCCCAATATAACATTACTCCTATTGCTCTTAACTCTTTTTCATAAATAGAATTTATCTTTTTTTCTTTAAAGGAAGGTTTCTTATTTTCAAATTTTATCTTGCTTATTTCACTGAAAGTTCTCCTTTTCAGTTCAAAATGTCGCATAAAATAAATAACAGCGTCTAGAGAAACCCCCAATAAATCCGCGATACTACGCATGCTTAATTTTTTCTCATAATAGAGATGCTTTAACATCTCAAGTTTTGAATGTGGAATCTTCCCCATATTATTAATTATAAAAGAATCTATAATGAGGTCAAACAGAATTATACACAGGTAGATACTAGATTGACTAAATAGTTATAAAATTAATATATATTTTCTTTCAATATCAACTAGGTCATTACACAAATAGCCACAGATGTGGCTATTTGTGTAGAACTAAAAAAAATTTAATTTTATTTAGTCACCGCAGAATTCTCGAATATCTCTTCACTCATAACACTCCCCTTTCTACCTTTCTTTACCTCAAATTTAAATTCTTTGTCGGGGCCTAATTTAACCGAAACTGTTCCACCTTTAAGCAAACCCCTAGAAATCATGAGAGACGCAACCGGAGTCAAAATTTTATTTTGAATAATTCTCTTCAGTGGTCTTGCGCCATATTGCGGGTCAAAACCAATTTGACCCAAGTATGAAATCACTTCAGGAGAAACCAAAAGTGTAATTTCTTTCTGGAGTAATCTCTCTACAACCGCTTCCACCTGAAGCTTAGCGATTTCTTCGATGGCCGGCTTTGAGAGCGAATCAAAGACAATAATATCATCCAACCTGTTTAAGAATTCTGGTTTGAAATGATCTTTGAGACTATTCATCACTTTGTCTTTCATTTCTTTGTAGCTGTCATCTCCTTCTGAACCTCCAAAGCCGATTTTTTGCATCCTATCTATGTATTGAGCGCCAACGTTTGAAGTAAGAACGATGATCGAATTCTTGAAATTGATAGTTCTCCCTTTGGCGTCAGTTAAGCGGCCGTTATCCAAAACTTGGAGAAGCAAGTTGAAAACTTCAGGATGAGCTTTTTCAATTTCATCAAAAAGAATAACTGCGTATGGTCTATGTCTTATTTTTTCGGTAAAGCTTCCACCTTCGTCATATCCAACATACCCAGGAGGCGCACCAATAATTTTAGAGACAGAATGTTTTTCCATGTATTCCGACATGTCTACTCGGATGAGCGCATTCTCATCATCAAACATAAATTCTGCGAGCGCCTTGGTGAGCTCTGTTTTACCCACTCCAGTAGGACCTAGGAAAATAAACGAACCAATCGGCTTATTTGGATCAGCAATTCCAGCGCGTGATCTCTTCACAGTTTCACTGATTTTTCTAACAGCTTCATCTTGGCCGACAATTCTCTTTTTAAGGACGTCTTCCATTCTATCGAGTTTCTGAAGTTCGGATTCGAGCATTTTTGACATTGGAATGCCAGTCCAGCGAGAAACCACGTCAGCAATATCGGCTTCGGTAATTTCTTCACGAAGAATTCTTCTCGAACTCTGAAGTTTTTTTAATTTTTTGGTTTTAGTCTCTAAATCTTTTTGCAACGCAGGAATCTTTCCATATCTAATTTCCGCAACCAAAGTGAGATCGCTTCGGCTTTCTGCTTTTTCTGCTTCCATTCTTAAAGATTCAGCTTCTTTTTTAATAGATTTTATTTCAGAAACAATTTCTTTTTCGTTTTTCCATTTGAGTTCAATTTCGCTAGTTTTTTCTTTGAGGTCTGCGATTTCTTTTTCAATTTCTTTTATTCTAGTCTTGACCTTTGTGTTGGTCTTGGACACTTTCAATTCTTGAGATAAAGCTTGTCGCTCTATTTCGAGCTTCATAAGTTTTGAATGGGTCTCTTCCAAAATCGGCGGCATATTTTCGAGAGAAATTTTAAGTTGTGAAGCTGATTCATCAATTAAATCAACTGCCTTATCCGGCAAGAATCTATCAGTAATGTATCTGCTACTTAAATTTACCGCGGCCAAAATAGCATCGTCTGTGATTCTAACACCGTGATACAACTCGTATTTTTCTTTAAGACCTCGCAAAATCGTTACCGCATCCTCGGTATTTGGTTCGTTTATAAAGACCGGCTGAAAACGTCGGGTGAGGGCTGGGTCCTTTTCAATATATTTTTGATACTCCCTTAGAGTAGTCGCACCGATTGCCCGAAGATCACCTTGAGCTAACGCAGGCTTCAACATATTTGAAGCATCAATCGAACCTTCGGCGGCTCCGGCTCCGACAATCGTATGAATTTCGTCTATGAAAAGAACGATCTTGCCTTCAGACCTTTCAATTTCTTTTAAAATCTTCTTAAGTCTTTCTTCGAATTCTCCTCGGTATTTTGTGCCAGCAATTAAAAGTCCCAAGTCTAGCGAAACCAATTCTTTGTCTTTCAAAGATTCCGGCACATCACCTTTAGACATCTTGATAGCAAGGCCTTCGGCGATAGCAGTTTTACCTACTCCTGCTTCTCCGATAAGAATCGGATTATTTTTCTTTCGACGAGAAAGGATTTGAATAATTCTCGAGATCTCAACATCTCGGCCAATTACTGGGTCGAGTTTATTTTCGGCAGCGAGCTTTGTGAGACTACGAGTATATTTGGCCAAAAATTTATGTTTTTTGGGAGGATGAACATCGGTAATTTTCCCAGTTTTAAGCTCCTCTAATACAGCAAGTATTCTTTCTTTGTCTATTTTGAAGCGAAGCAGAATGTCTTTGGCAGTAGCAGGCACTTCGGAGCTCGCGATAAATAAGTGTTCGGTTGAAACAAATTCGTCATTTAAACTTGTAGCGATTTTAGCGCTCATCTCAATTGTTTGAGCAAGTTCTGGAGTGATATATATCTGATATGAAGGAGCAACAGTTGAAGAAGCTTCCGGAGTTTCTATGGAATCCAAAATCGAATCTGTCAGTAATATAGTATCGACTTCTAATCGATCGAGAATAGACGCAACCATGCTTTCCTCTTGTAAAATTAGAGCAGCCAAAAGGTGCAGAGGATTTACATGGTTCTGTCCCCGCTCAATCGCAAGTTCGTGAGCTTTACGAATCGCTTCTTTTGCTTTAGTTGTGAAGTTGTTAAATGGAGGCATTGAAGTGTTCGAACTTTTATATTTAGCGACACCCGCGTCGTAAATTTTCCACAATTACATTGTAGAAAATCTTACGACGTGATTTTTGAAGGGCAAAAATCAACAATTTCAGAGAGCAGTATTATAAACGATTTCTATGAAAAAAGCAAGCTTATAGTGCCTAGATTAGATTTTGCATTTCTAATTTCAGAAGATTTATCGGAATAAAATTTCCGAGCTGGCCGGAACTCATTCCAATGAGTTCTCCGTTTAGGTTTAGAGCCGGACTGCCAACTTCCCCATTTAAGACATCACTCTCAATAAGAGAATATCTGGAAGATGTGGCATTTTCACTATTTTCTGGAGTCAGCAAGAGTCCGTTTATTCTGCCAATTGATACAGTGTTGCGTTCAACCCCTCGTATAGAAATAACTGTCTGTCCAAGCTGTAAAGTATCAGAATCCCCCATCGATGCGCCTACAAATTCTTTTTGGGCAGAATTCTCAACGGTAAAAAATGAAAAGTTTTTAGTGGGAGCAAACATTTTTTTCAAAGTTACTTTTGAATTATCTGGCAAGACTGCCTCAAATGTCGCGTTAGGCAGAAAATTAGTTTTTGAAGTGGCAATCAGGCCTCCTTTATGTAAAACCAAACCAAAGGCTGAAAATTTTGGTGGAACCCCTTTAATGATTTCTTGAATTCTGACAAGACTGCCTTCATTTTTCTTAATAGCGTCTATAACCAAATCTTCTTCTTTAACAACAACAGTAACTTCCTTGGTGATAACTTCTGGCTTATTTTCTGCTGGCACAACTGTCTCAATGGTCCTCTCTACCACTCTATTTATTGTTTGAGTAATAGTTGCGGGCGCTTCACTTAAGAGCGAATAGGTCATTATGCTAATAGCAACAGAGCTTACAAAGCTCACGAGGAGTCCTAAAAGTATTATTTGGGTTTTGCTTAAATCTTCCATAAGTATATAAAGAACTTCCATATTCGGCGCATCTCTGCGTTGCTTCACTCCGAGCCTCCCTCAACGTATTATTAAATACGTCTCGGTACGGTTCTCGCTTGCGCCTTGATCTGCATCCGAATCTGAAAATTCTAAATTTTTAAGTTGAGTAAATAATATCACAATGTGTATATGCTAGGAAATTAATTTCAATTCCCCCATGTTACTAAACTACCAAGTAGTATTTACTAATCTGGGGTATAATATTTCAATCATTTATATGCGAACTCTTATAGAGCAAAATCCTATTCTTTTTATAGTTTCAATTTTAGCTTTTTTTATTCTTGTTTTAATAATCTGGAACTTTGTTTTACAAAGAAGACTTAAAAATTTGGTAGGAGGGAAAAAAATAAATTTGGAAGATGCTTTGCTTGAGAATTATAAAAGACTTGAAAGTTTGGAAGATTTCCGTAAAGAAACAGAGTCCGCTTTAAACATTGTTGAAAAGAAACTAAAGAAGAGCGTTCGTGCCATAAAAACCGTCCGTTTTAATCCATTTAAAGGGAGCGGTGAAGGTGGAAACCAAAGTTTTTCCTCCGCTTTTCTAAACGAAGACGGCGACGGCGTGATTTTAACCGGCCTTTATCATAGAGAAAGAATTTCTGTCTTCGCAAAGCCGTTAAACCAAAACAAGAGTCCGTTTGAATTAGCGAGTGAAGAAAAAGAGGCGGCAGATGAGGCCATGGAATCAATCAGGAGTGGAAATTAAAAACACGCGTTAAGTAATCGCGAAATAGAGAATTGTGTGATATGGTGGTCTAATTGATACGTAGACCCGCCGAGTCATATTTGAATTTAAGCGGTCATTTCACATTTCCACGTTTTACATTGTCCTTTTTTTGATATATGCAGAAAATTCAAAAACAAAAAAATACTGGTCTAGTGGCTCGTCCTCCAATTGTGGTTGTGATGGGTCATATTGATCATGGGAAATCCACTCTGCTTGATTTTATAAGAAAATCAAACGTAGCCGAAAAAGAAGCCGGAGGCATCACCCAAAAAATGTCGGCGTATGAAGTTAAAATCCCATCTGCAAAATCTTCTGCAGTTAAAATAACTTTTCTTGACACGCCAGGACACGAAGCATTTAAAGCCATAAGATCACGCGGCGCCAAAGTGGCAGATATCGCGATTCTTGTTGTAGCCGCAGATGACGGAGTAAAACCGCAAACTCTCGAAGCGCTAAAATGCATACAAGAAGAAAAGATGCCGTACATTGTTGCTATAAATAAAATTGATAAACCGGGCGCCAATTTGGAAAAAACTCGAAACAGTTTAAGTGAACACGGAATTTTCTTGGAAGGATATGGCGGGGATGTACCGGGAGTTGAAATTTCAGCTAAGCTCGGAAAAAATATTCCGGAATTACTAGAACTTATCAGTCTAGTTGCTGAATTGGAAGAACTGAAAGGTGATAAAGAAACACTTGCGGAAGGATTTGTCTTAGAAAGCCATCTCGATCCTAAATGTGGGATTTCCGTAAGTCTTCTGATAAAAAATGGTTCACTTCGAACCGGACTTTTTGTAACAGCTGACAAAGCTTATACGCCAGTTAGGATGATGGAAAATTTTTTGGGTGAAAAAATAGACGAAGCGAGCTTCTCAAGCCCAATTAAAATTATCGGTTGGAATGAAATTCCAAAAGTCGGTTCCTCTTTTAAAACATTCGAAACAAGAAAAGAAGCCGAGAGTGCGGTGATTAATTTTAAAGAACCTACAATTGTTAAAAAACAGAAAGCAAACACCGTCGTTAATTCTGACATGTTGACTATCCCTATAATGCTAAAAGCTGACACCGAAGGAAGTTTGGAGGCCATAAAACACGAAATAACTAAACTCAATACGGGAAAAATAGAATTTAAAATTATAAATTCAAGTATCGGCCAAATTGGCGAAGGTGATATAAAAAACGCAAACCTAGAGAAAAAACCGATTATTATTGCTTTCAACACCAAAATAGATAATTCCGCAAAATCCCTGGCTTTGCGCGAGGAAGTAACAATAAAAATATTTGATGTGATTTACAAAATCACCGAATGGCTCAAGACTGATTTGGCCACCCTTTTGCCAAAGATTGATGTTGAAGAAATTACAGGAAAAGCTGTCATTATAAAAGTTTTTGGAATGCAAAAAGAAAAGCAGATAATTGGAGGCAAAGTTATAGAGGGTCTTATTGAAACCGGTGGTCTCTTCAGAATAAATAGACGAGGAAACATCATCGGCACTGGGAAAATAAGAGGTTTGCAACAAAAAAAAGCTGAAACCAAAGAAGTCAGTTCAGGAAATGAATTTGGCGCTTTAGTTGAAGGTAAGATAACGGTTACTGCTGCCGATACGTTGGAGTTTTTTAAAGTCACCAAACAACCAGTAAAGATTTGAGATTTATGATTTAAGATGTAAGATTGAAAAAATCCAAAAGCATTAAAACAAAATAAATCTGAAATCATAAATCTTATATCTTAAATTTTTTATCATGCCATATAGAAAAGAAAGAACTGAAAAAATAATCCGCGAATTGGCGGCGACTTTTATTGAAAAGGAGTCTGGTCCCCAATCTTTGATTACAGTAACTCGCGTTGAAACCAGAAACCGAGAGCGAACTGCAACAATTTACTTGAATGTAATGCCTAAAGATAAAGAAGAAGTGGTGATGCAATTTCTTTCTCGAAAAGTAAATGAATTCAAAGAATATTTAAGAGACAACAGTCGCCTTTCTTCAGTCCCCTTCACTGAATTTAAGTTGGATAAAATTTAAAGAAAAATAAAGTAAAGAAGCTTACCTTCTTCCAGCACAATAATAAAAATCCTGCAGTTTGTGCAGGATTTTTATTATTGTGCTGGGAAGAGGACTCGGTCACACATAAATTTTTTAAAAAAAATTTTGCTCGACCCCGCCTCACTCGTAGCTTTTCGCTTCGCTCATATAGCTACTTCGATCCGGCCTTCTCGTCTTTTATCCAGATTACAACAAAAGAAAATACCGACTTGAAGCCGGCTTTTCTTTTGTTGTGCTGGGAAGAGGACTCGAACCTCCATGCCGATTAAGGCACCAGCTCCTAAGGCTGGTGTGTCTACCAATTTCACCATCCCAGCAAATTTAGAATGGCTCCGCGATCTCTCAATTGCGGGTCCGCCTGGAAGGATTCGAAACTTACAGTTTCAGTACCCCGATTGGTTATTTTATTTCTCCTTCGATAAAATCAGGATCATAAAATAAGCTCAATCGGGCTTCGAATCCTTCCCGAAAGCATATAACGCTTTCTTGTCCGCCTGGAAGGATTCGAACCTTCGACCTTATCCTTAAGAGGGATCTGCTCTACCAACTGAGCTACAGGCGGATATTATTTATTTTTATATAAAATGACTTGTGCCCGGGGCGAGACTCGAACTCGCAAGCCTTACGGCGCTTGATCTTAAGTCAAGTGCGGCTACCAATTACGCCACCCGGGCAAACTCTTAGCTTTTTAGGATACAAGAAATTAAGTGATTTGTGAAATGAATATTGAGGCCTAGGCCGGACTCGAACCGGCGCATAACTCTTTTGCAGAGAGCCGCGTTACCCCTTCGCCACTAGGCCAAATTAAAAATTTCTCTTCAATTACTCTATGCTTTAATACATTTGAGTCAAGGTCTATTAAGATCCATAAAAATTGAAATATTACGATGGAGTGTTGCGAAGGTCATGATGCATTACGCAGGTTGACCCCGTAGTGAATTTTGGCATTATTTTATTCGCAACCGAGGTTGCTATGCCAAAATCTACTACGGGGTTGACTTTTTTATAGAAAGAATATATAGTAGCAACTAGAACCGTTCCCTACTCGTTGTAGGAAACAATGCTCTTTGACGTGAAAATCAGTTCGAAATACAAAACAAGGAGACTCTCAAATGACCTCGAATACGACACCTCCCCTGGATCCAGACACCAACAACACAGCCGCAAACAACGAAGCAAACGAAAAGGAGTCTAGACTCAATTGGTGGGCAAGAAATAAGAAGGGGGCTAGCATTGCCTATTATGTCATGCCCGTACCGTATTTTGCGATCCTGTTTATCGCTACGGTGGGGCTATGGATTGGTCTGAAGAACTTTGCTGGCCTCAGTGTAGACTCATTCTCTTTTGTCACACTGATAATGGTATTTTTTGCCATCAAGAGTATGCGAATAATTGGACCAGACGAGCAGGCAGCCCTGCTCCTTCTCGGTAAACCAATTCGAGACTTATCATCCGGCCCTGTGTTTGTACCATGGCTTCTCTGTAGTATCAAACGGTTTCCAACAAAAAGGATCCAGTTTGCAATACCGAAACACGAATTGCTCAGAAAGATCTACACGAGCAAGGATGACAAGGGAGAAGACGATGTGGTTGTGGTTCGCATCATAACTGCCGACCGTAACACTATGGTCTACACTCTGCCACCAAAGCCAGATTTCAAGCCCGATCAGACGACTGAAGAGCAAGAGGCTTGGGAGAAAATGGCAGCCGAAGACAAAAAGACGTACGATAACTTAGTTGGACGCCTGAAGGGAACGGATAATCCCCTTCACGATCAGCTGACAATTGAGCCCGAGTTCATCGGCCGATTCACTATTTGGAGTCCGATGAGGTTCGTGCAGACTGGCGGCACCATAGCAGAAGCCGTACGCGATATTGCAGCCACGATCGTGGCTGCAGCGCAAGCGGAATTTGCTAAGCTGACGCCACTCATGCTTCTCTGTCGAATCCCCCAAGTAAACGCATTGATTCACAGGAGAGTAGAGATCCTTATCGGAGAAGAGAAGAATCCTGAAACCGGAAAGAAAGATGACCCTTGGGGTATCAACTTTAATGCCGGTTACGTTGACAGGCACGGGATCTCAAGAACAGTCAATGTGGCTATGGCTGCATTAAGGGAGGCGAGCTTCAATAGGAAGAATCTCAAACTTCAAGGAGAAGGGCTCGGCGCAAAAGAGAAAGCTTTCCTTACTGGTCGAGCCGCTGGTCTTCAGAAAATGGCAAAGGCAGTCAGTAGCCCAGGGGGGGAGTTATCAATACAAATGGACACCCTCCAAAAAACCGTCAACCCAGCTGCCCAGGTGTTTATGACCGGTGGAGATCTAACCACTGCTGTCATGGGCACCATACTAGCTGGCAAAACTTCACCAGTGCATCCACCTCGGCTTTCTTCCCCGCCCTCGGGAGTCGAGCCAAAGAGGTCGTCTTCTCCTGAAAAGAAACCTCAGAAAGAAGAAGACGGTGAAGACCACAAGGAGTGAAATCGAACTGATTTTCTCACGCGCAGGACCCCAACGAGTGAAAACTCAATGGGGTCTTTTTATTATTTGACTTATAAAATAAACCATGATATATATGTAGCTGGCAATGTTCTTTGATTTATACCAGCAAACCACTTAACCCTTTACGAAAGGAGTCTACTAATGCTCAATTTCATCGTAACACTGTTGTGGATTGTGGGGGGCGTTTTTGTCCTCACTGTTATCCTGTGTCTTGCTGTTCCTAGCTGGAGAAAAAAGTCTTGGAAATATCTGGGAGAGAATGCTCCCAGACTTCGCAAAGTGATCTGGACGCACCAATCTTGGGCTATTTGGATCCCATTGTGCGTTGTGGGCGCTATGAGTTTGGTGTTGTTTGGCCTTGAGTTCTTAAACCACACACCCACGACAGTATCCACGAGCAATAACGAGTTCATGATGCTTCTGGGTTTGGCGGCGGTAGTATTCGGCCTCACTCGTCTCTATGAGATGTTCAGATCAAGAGTACAAGAAGAAGATCTGGGACACGCAGAAGATAAACCTGAAGGAAATACTCCGACAACAACGAACAAAAAACCGTTGTATTCCAGAATGTGGAACGGGATACGTGGTGCACCAATCTGGGGATTCTTGTGGATCCCGGAGATTAGGTATCTGTGGATCACCGCCCTCCTCATCTTTACCGTCGTGTATGTACCGATGATGTTCCTCCTTCCGGAGGCATGGGATAACATACGAGGTAAGCCAAAGATTTTTTGGGGTTTCACTCTAGGACTCCTCTTTGTTCTTTGGTTCGCCATCGCTTTCCATGGCAAAAAATGGGGAAAGTGGGTAGCCACCGTTCTCGCAGCGGTTGTTGGATTAGGACTCTTCACACAAGTCCAACAAACACTGCTGTACAAGGAATGGAGAGCTTCTAACCCGACTCCTGTTGCAAGTGCGACAGTGGTGGTAGCCAAAGTAGAGCTTCCGAGAGGTACACTCATGATGGAGGCTGGAAGAGAGCCGAACCTCATAGAGAAGACGGGGTGGCCAGAGGAACACATCCTCGAAGCCAGAAACGTCGTCATCGATGAGTTCGGGCTACCAGCTCAATTCGACATCTGGGACGAGAGAATCGGAAAGTGTGGAGAGTTCCGTTGGAGTAAGTACACCAAAAAAGGAACTTACTGCCTTCAATTCCCCACTGAAAAAGGAGAATGGCTCCTAACACCAACTGGTCCACCAGACGAGTACGAAGGATGGTGTTTCTTCGTAAAGAAGGGTGAAAAGCTCAAGGTACCAGTGAAGTTCTTTGTGGAGAGGTAGCGAGCGGCGGAGGATTCAATTCTCTGCCGCTTTTTTTACCCCGTAGTAGATTTTGACATTATTGCTCCCGCAACGAAGTTGCTATGCCAAAATTCACTACGGGGTTTTATTTACCCAACAAATTAAAAACCACCACGTCTGACGTGGTGGTTTTTAATTTTAATTTCAATTTTTTAGTTCTATTGGGTCAGGAGTTCGATCGGAGTGATAGCAAATGTTCCTAAAATTAGCCTGATGATTCCGAAAACTCCAAACATTATAAACATTCCGATAAGACCCCAAAACATATTTCTTTTACCACGTTCTTTAACTTCTTCACTATCGAACTTGGCGATAAACTCAACAATCCCCCACAGAAAAACGACCACAGACACCCCTATCATAAGATAGATAATAGGGTTCACTATAAACTCGTTTATCTTGTAGATTATTGGCAACACTTAGATTTATCGTAAATTATATTATCTTGGAACTTGAGGGAGATTAGGAGCTGTAGTACCTGTTATACCGAAGGCGCCTATAAGGAAATTAACAATTCCCCAAATACCGATCATTATAACGAAAGCAAGAATACCCCAAAACATAATTCTCTTTCCTTCTTCTTTTGCTTCTTCTTCACCAGCAGCAAGAATAAATTTTGCAAGACCCCAGAAAAAGAATATCAAAGCCAAAGCTATGATAACTGTTGTTAGTGTGCCAAGAACATCCTTGAAACGGTCTAGAGTGGTTGTTAATGTTCCAAAATTTAATTGGGCCGAAGCAAAAAATGGCGATGTGGCAACCAAAGCTAGCGCGCTTGATAAAAATACAAATCTTTTACTCATAATTTAGTTATTTTTTAATAATAATGCTTTATAAACTTATAATGCGACCTTATATTTAATAATCAAAATGATACTACGTAAACGTTAAATAATCAATGTTTCTCCTGTGCATAAAGAAACCAACCAATCAGTCACAAGTTACTTGTTACAAGTCACTGGTTTTTAATTTTTAAGGTACTCGTGTGGGAAAATTAGGAATCTCAATAGTTTGATTAGAACCTTGGAAGGGGCCGGATCCAAACAATACATCAAGTAAAAAATATACTATCCCCCAAATTCCAAACATAATGACTAGGCCTACGATACCCCAAAACATAATTCTCTTTCCTTCTTCTTTTGCTTCTTCTTCTCCTGAATGAAGGATAAATTTAGCTAATCCCCACAAAAAAAAGACAAAGGCCAAAACAAAAATTACTGGAACTAAATTTCCAAGAAATTCCTCAAAATTAAGTAGTGATACATAACCAACATCAGGTAAAGGACCATTCATAATATTTTTTTATTTAATTAAAGGCCTGACGGAGCACCTGGGAATATGCTACCGAAAAAAGCTATTTGAAAAAATTTTATAATGCCCCAGATAGCAAACATTACAGTTATCGCAATGATGCTCCAGAGCATCTTTTTTTTATCTTCTTCTTTATCTTCTTCTTCAGCGTGCAGAATAAATAAAGCCATACCCCAAAAGAAAAATATGATACCAAAAATCACAACTATTCTTGTAAGAACAGAAATGTAACTCATTCCAACTTGAAGTAGACGTTGTAAACTGGTAATTCCGCCTGACTGCGCTCCAACCAGCATAGGGAAAAACAGCATGGAAAAAATAAAGTATTGGGTTGCTTTTAGAAAGTTTTTCATTATTTTAACTTGTTCGCAATCTAGGAAACCTGAATTCAAAGCCAAAAGTTCCGAGCAGAATCTTCGTTAGACCCCAAAAAGAAACCATGACAAAAAGACCAATTGCCCCCCACATCATTAACTGCCGACCCTCTTCCCTTTTTTCGTCTTCTTCGGCGTGTAAAATAAATTTAGCCATTCCCCAAAGAAATACCAAGAGTCCGATAGCTATAAGAAGGGGAATCAAATAGGAAATGAATCCCAAAATCATGCTTATAAAATCTCCAAAATCTGATGGGGATCTGGGAGTTCCAGGAGAAAGTTGGGCCATCGCAAAAAGAGGAAATATAAAAACCATGGCGTGTGCTAGAAGACCTTTCATTTTAAACACCAAACTGATTATTTTTTTTGTTTTGGTCATTTGTTATTTTAAAGCCATTATCATCTACAAAAACTAGGAATATTTGCAATTTGGCAAATAGTATCCTTTATGCCATTTGAAATTACTAGAGACCCAAAAAGAATAGCGATTCCTATAATTGTCCACTTTAAAGTAGATTTGGCATGCTCGAGTTGTTCTTCATTACCCCTTGCAGTCACAAAAAGGAATCCAGCGTAGACCAAAAATAATACAGCGATTACACCTCCAATTGGTAAGACAATATTTTCCAAGATGAAGTTTAGAAAAGATACGATTGTAAAATCCTGTGGATAAGGAGAGCAAATTATTCCCGGAGGACAAGGATCTCTTGGACTTTGAGCAGAAACGGTCACAAACGGAATAATTATTAAAAAACTCAACATCAGAAAAGAAAAAAGGAAAGGAAAGGATTTAATTTTTTTGAAAGTAATCATTTTTTTGTCTTGATTAAAATTTTAACGACTCTGCAAAATAGTTGTGTATGTTGGATCCAACAAAGTCGAGGTAATGAGATAAACAATAAGCCATGCGGCTAAAATAAAAAAGAAACCGATTGCAACTTTTATAAAAATATCATGAGCATGATGGATTTGGCTCTCATTTCCAGCGGCCGTTATATAAAGGAAGCCTGCATAAGAAAAAATGATGGCAGTAAGCGGAATAGAAACCATAATGATAAAACGCATTATATTATTCGCCAGTTCCATTAAATGGTTGAAATCACAATTTGCTCCGCAATCTGGCAATAAACCAGTGTCCCTTGGACTTTGAGCGAATAATAATTGTGGTAAAAGAAAAATTATGGCCAACAAAAAAAAGCCAGTGATAATTTTATAGTGTTCTTTATGTAATAAATACATATTCCAACTAAAAACTTAAAAGTGAGTTTAATTCAACATAAGCTCGGTTCACTGCTTCGCTTGTGCGCGCTCTGCCTCCTGTAACAGATTCTATCATATCTTTAAATATGAGTCGGGTTGCGGACATATCAGGGCTTAGCCAAGGCTTAGCTATAATTGCGCTCGCAAAAAATACTTCCATATAAGCCCGTTCCGGCTTCTCGGAAAGCAAATCTCTGCGAGTCCCGGGCAAAGACTTGATTTTACTTAAAGCCGAAACTGCGAAATCACCTGAAAGCGCTCTAGCTAGAAGAAAGGCTGAAGGGATATTGCGCGATTGTTTGTTTATCATTATAGCCTCTACCCTGCCATAAACAACGGATTTACCGACTTCTTTTGTTTGTGGAATCATCGCAACATCAAAGTTCAAATTTGGATTTTTATCCCGCAATTCGAAAAGTTCTGAAGCTAAACCAAAATAAACACCCAAATCTCCGGACAAGAAATAATCTCTTGAACGAGGCAAAGATCGGTTCCATGAATAAAAAGTTTTATCTGAATTAGAAAATCCTGTATAGAAACTTAAAGATTGTTCTGCTGGTGAAGTTGGTAAATTGAATTTTTGGTTTAACACAACTTGCACTCCTCCTGAAACTCGTTTGGTAATCGGGTTTCCAGCTTGCATTATGAGAGTGCTTAGAATTTCAAAGGCATTGCTCACGTTTCCGTATTCACCCAAAGCCACACCGCTTCTTGTTAATTCAGAGGAAGAGTCTCTGTGAGTGAGGTTAGTGGCTAAATTATAAATCTCATCCCAAAAACGAGGCGGCGCGACCAAACCTTCTGAATTAAAAATGTCTCTATTCCAATACATCACGAGAGGATCAACCAAAACAGGAAAACCAGAGACTCCCTCGTCCACAAGAAAAACTTCTGCTCCTTCTATAAAAGATTTTGTAAAATCCCCCTCCGAAAAACTGCTAAATGGCACAACAAATACTCGATCTTTATATTTTAAAAGAGAATCGGAACTAAGAAAAAACAAGTCTGGGCCAATCCCGCTTGCCAGAGCCTCCAAGAATTCGATGTCAAAATTGTCCTTACTTTTTTGAACGTAATCTATTTTTAAGGTTTCATTTTTATCTAGACCAGTCTTGGAAATAACTTCTGAAAACTCTGTGTTTGGCATTGTTCCCCAAACCAAAAGAGGGACCACGGAACCTCCGCCTCCAGTCTTTCCGAGCGCAAAAATTAAAATACCCACTATAATAAAAACTCCAAAAATTCCTAGAACTGCGATTTGAAATTTAGAGATATTTTTCATCCCGTAGTGAAAAATGACATCATTTGCTCGCCATTTTTAGGTTAATTTGTAATACCACTTATATTATAATACAGATTTAATCTTGTTTCTAAGATATTATTTCTCACAAACAAGAGTTATGTCATTTTCTACTACGGGATTCATTAAATTTTCTTAAACGAAATCCCATAATGATGGTCGCCAACATCTTTTAATTCTTTATAAACTTCAAAACCATTTTTTAAAAACATCTCTTTGGAAGAGGCGAGACTTACAACAGCTGAATTTTCTGGACCTAATCCACCAAAAGAATCAGCCCAATCGATGATATATGCTTTGCCCTTTTTTGGTTTCAAGATTCTATTCACTTCTTTTATAAATGAATCTTTGTCTTCTAATTGAAATAAAATATTTGAAGCAATAACTGTGTCTATAGAAGAATCAGCGAGTCTGGTGCCTCCGATTTTTTCCACATCGCCCCAAATCACCTCCACATTCGTGAGATGTTTGCTTGTCGCGTCTGTTTTAGTTTTTGATAAAAGTTCTTTCTGAATATCTACTGCGTAAACCCTACCGCTATCACCAACCAACCGAGCCGCGCTCAAGACATAGAAACCAGCACCGGATCCCAAATCAGCCACTTTATATCCAGGCATGATTTCAAATCGTTCTACATTTTTTTGAGGGTTAGTGAACATGCCTTCTATTATAAGATGTATTTACAATACAGCAAAGAGCTGTCTGGGCATAAGAACAGACTATTTCTTATTTGTTTACTAGAGGCAAACCAAAGAGGCTATCTTATCTTTCTCTCTAAGCTTCATGATTCTGACTCCTTGAGTTTGACGTCCCAAAACTGGAATTTCGCTCAAAGACACCCTTATCACCTGACTTTTTTGAGAAATTGCCACAATTTCTTCCTCATCACTGATAACCTTAGCTGAAATTAAATTGCCAGTTTTTTCTGTTACCTTTGCGGTTTTTATTCCAGTACCTCCTCTTTTTTGATTTTTATATTCTTTTAACAGGGATTTCTTACCATAACCATTACTGCTTATAACCAAAAGTTCAGGATTTTCGTATTCTTTCTTTATAACTTGAGCACTGATTACCTTATCTCCTTTAGAAAGTTTTATTGCTCGAACTCCGCCTGCAATACGTCCCATATCACGCAGATCCCCCGCTTTAAATCGAATTGACTGTCCACCCTCCGTTACAACCACCGCTTCATCTTTTGGACTTATGAGTTCAACCGAAACCAGACTATCACCCTCGCTTAAGTTTATAGCCAAAATTCCGCTTCGTCTCACGTCTTGGAAGCTTCCCGCTTTAACTCTTTTCCCAATACCATTTTGAGTAATCATCAAAACCGACATGTTTGGATCAATCGCAGATCCTTCCACTGGTAAAATAGATGTGATTTTGTCAGTCGCGGCGAGAGCAATAAAATTCATGATTGATTTACCACGAGTTGCCCTCTTCCCTTCCGGCAATTCGTACATCTTGGTCTGATAGACCTTACCCTTATCAGTAAAGAAAAGAATATCACTGTGAGTATTTGCTCGGAGTAGATTCGTCACAAAATCTTCTTCCTTAGTATCCAAATCAACAACACCTACTCCCCCTCTTTTTTGTTTTTTAAATTCATCAGGCTTTGTCCTTTTGATGTATCCGCCGGCAGTTAGAACAAGAGCATTCTCTTCATTCGGAATTAAATCCTCAAGAGACATGTTTTTAACTCCGCCTTTTATGATTTTTGTTCTTCTATCATCACCATATTTTGCGGCAATTTCTTGAAGTTCTGTTTTGATAATATCTAAAATCATCTTTGGACTTCCAAGAATGATTTTTAGTTTTTTGATCAAGCTTTGGGTGTCACGCAAATCATCTTCAACTTTCTGGCGTTCCAAACCTGCCAACTTTTGGAGTTTCATTTCCAAAATAGCAGTAGCTTGAATATCAGAGAATTTGAATTCTTTTATTAAACTCGCTTTAGCCGCTTGAACATCTTTAGCCGCTCTAATGAGTTTTATGATCTTATCAATATGGTCAAGAGCCTTTTTGAGGCCTAGCAAGATATGTTCTCTTTCTTCCGCTTTTCGGAGATCAAATTCTGTCCTGCGGCGAACAATTATTTTTCGATGTTTGATGAACTCTTCAAGCAATCCCTTTAGAGAAAGTGTTTGTGGCGCGCCATCAACCAGAGCAACAGTATTGTAATGAAAAGTTTCCTCGAGAGGAGTATGTTTGTAAAGATAATTCAGAACATTTTCCGGATAGGCCGATGTTTTAAGATCGATAACAACCCGTATGTCTTTGGTCGATTCGTCGCGAAGACCTTTTATGCCCTCGATTTTTTTATCTCTGACCAGATCAGCAATTTTGACTATTAAATCCGACTTATTAACGCGATAAGGAATGGAAGAAATAATAATCTGTGATTGTCCTGCTTTATTTTCAACAATTTCTGCCTCGCCTCGCACCACTACTCCGCCACGACCTGTTGCATAAGCATGATGAATATCTTTGTCGTTAAAAGCTATTCCGCCAGTAGGAAAATCTGGGCCTTTAACAAATTTAAGCAAATCTTCGGTCGTAGCTTCTTTATTATCAATCAAATATGAAGCGGCTTCAGTCACTTCTCGCAAGTTGTGCGGTGGAATATTAGTTGCCATTCCGACAGCAATTCCCAAAGTACCGTTTAAAAGCAGATTTGGAACAGCGGTTGGAAGAACAACTGGCTCTTCTCTGGTAGCTTCGTAATTAGGTCTCCATCCCACAGTGTCTTTATCAAGATCTCGGAGAAGTTCGCTTGCCACCTTGGACATTTTTGCTTCTGTATACCTTTCTGCCGCCGCATTATCTCCGTCGATTGATCCGAAATTTCCTTGTCCAATAACGAGGGGATATCTCATGGAAAAATCCTGGGCCATTTTTACCAACGCTTCATAAACAGCAACACTTCCGTGCGGATGATAATTACCAGTAACGTCTCCAGTGATTTTGGCGCATTTTCTGGTTTTGGCGCTCGAGGTGAGACCAATTTCATGCATAGAAAAAAGAATTCTTCTGTGCACAGGTTTAAGACCGTCACGCACATCCGGCAGGGCTCGGGAAGCGATGACAGACATCGCGTAATCCAAATAAGACTCCTTCATTTCGGAGACTATATCTCTTGCAATTATGCTGCTTCCGCGGACAACTTGTTTATCTTCGTCTTTATTTTTTGGCATATATTTGGGTAGTTTCTTCAGAACTTAGTTCTCTAGCTTATCATTTTCCACAGTGTTTTTGAAGTCTTTTTTTTCTGTGTCTGGGGCAACAAATTCTTGGTCAAAAGAAGACGATAATTTCTCTTTTAAATCAGAAAATTCTTTTGAAATCGACTTAAATGCCCCCTCAAATCCTTTCTTTATATTAGCAATCGGGGTTACCGAACTTTTCTTCTCTTCCGTTACACTGCTTAAATTTTCTGGAAGCGTCAAAAAAGCCCAGAGACCAAAAATAAATAAGGTAACACTCAAGGAAGAGACCAAAGCAAAAATTTGCCTCTCACGTCTTGTTTTTTTTCGAAGTCTCTCAAAAAAATCAAACATATGATACAAAAGATCAAATTATCAATTACCAATGTCCAATTATCAATCAAGATTCAAACCCCAATTATCAAATGAAAATTGGTCATTGAAAATTGAAAATTCTATTCCCAATAAACTCACAAAATAAATTATTGATTTATTAAATTTCTGCCAACAAAACCACTTCGCCTTCTTTACCTATTAAATCTTTCTTTTTGAGCATCAATTTATCAACGCTCTTTAAATTCTCTTTACCAGACTCTTTAAGAAAAGTTTTTAGGCTATTTTTATCGGAAACTTCACCATAATGCATTGGAATAATGATTTTTGGTTCTAAACTGACTGCGAGCTTATAAGCCTCTTCTGGATTTAAAACTCCAGAACCACCGATTGGCAAAAACAACACATCGACTTCCCCTTCAAAGGCTTTCATGTAATCGGTAAGTTTCTCTCCGCTAAGTGCCCCAAGAAAACACAGAGATGTGTCTTCAAGTAAAACCTTATAGAAAGTATTTATTCTTTTTTTGTTTTTATAATTTGATTCAGAAGGATACCCTTGTATAAAAATATTTTTATATTCATATTCACCGGGCCCAGAAATAACAAATGGTTCCTTATCTCCCCTTGCGGCAGTTTTTGAGCCATTAAAATCTTCATCGTTTAAAGTAGAGAGAACGATGTCTGCGCCGAATGAAGTTGATTTATATTTCGAAGATTTAGAAATCGGATTAAAAGCGACCGTTGTGTCGCCAAAAGTCACTTTAAAAAATTCTAAACCGTGGTAAGTAATAACCATAATATTGGAAAATCTAGGTTTTTAATTAAAGAATTACGACTATTCTAGCACGAAAGTAGATTCAAGACACACGATTCATGATTATATTTATAAAAAAACACCCCGCAACAGTCAAACTGTGCAGGGTGGGTGGGGACACTAGTGTGGTCCAGATCTATCTCGTGATCTCGGCCATCTCGTCCGGGGTCATGATACCACGCCCAACTTTGGGGGAGGAATGGGTATCACTCTTGGGTGGATCGTTTGCTTTCTGTGTCGTAGCTTGAAAGACTGGGCTTCCTTGGTCCGTCTCCAGCTTCACATGCTTGTCTTTCTTGTCCTTGTCTGGGATGGTCATGTTCTCTGTCTACCCTGTGAAAATAGTAAGATGGGAAAAGAGCTATCTATATAAAATATACATCCAAAGCCAATAAAAGTCAAATACCGTCTAGTTTTTTACTTTACATAACTTTGGACTACTCTAGTAGACATTTTAATCAAAATACGTATACTAATACTCGCCTGCCCTTAAATGGGTGTTTTAATTTAAGGCATAGCATTTATTAATTAATCCCCTGTTAAATCAGACTTTGTATGGTAAAAGAAACAACTCAAGATTTGAAAAAAACAAAAAAAGTAAAAAAGGAGGAAGAAATTAAAGAAACGCAAACTGAAAGCACAAAAGAAGAAGCTGAAAAAGAGGTGAAGTTGGAAAAGCCAACTTTAATGGGCAAATTATTGAATGAAGCGACTCCTCCACCTATGGTTGGAGATTTAATCGAGGGAAAAGTTCTTAGAATAGAGAAAAGCACTGTTTTTGTTGATATGCAGCCATTTGGTACCGGAATTATCTACGGCCGAGAATATACAGTTGCAAAAGATATAATAAAAAATGTTAGCCCGGGCGACAGCGTTAGTGGAAAAATTATTGATATTGAAGAAAAAGAAGGTTACTTTGAAATTTCACTCAAAGAAGCTCGTCAAGCAAAAGTTTGGAGTGAAGCAGAAACAGCAATAAAAAACAAAACTGTATTCGAGCTTTCTCCGCACGAGGCCAATAAGGGTGGTCTTATGCTTAACTGGCAAGGCATCACTGGTTTCTTACCAGCTTCTCAACTCAACACTGAACACTATCCAAGAGTCGCAGACGGCGATAAGGATAAAATTTTGGAAGAACTTCGAAAATTATTGGGACAAAAATTGTCTGTCTCTATTATTGTTGCAACTCCTAAAGAAAATAAATTGATTTTCTCCGAGAAGAATCCTGAATTAAAGAAAAAAGCAAAAATTATTGAGAAATATTCTGTTGGCGACAAAGTTATGGGAGAAGTTACCGGAGTAGTTGATTTTGGTGTCTTCGTTAAAGTCGAAGAAGGACTTGAAGGATTAGTTCATATTTCAGAAATGGACTGGGGACTCGTGGAAAACCCAAAAGGCATGTACAAAGTAGGAGACAAGATCGAAGTTAAAATTATCGAAATTAAAGAAGAGAAGATTTCACTCTCTATCAAAGCTCTAAAAGAAAACCCTTGGAACAATGTTGAGAAAAGATACAAGAAGGGAGATTCTGTTAAAGGCGTGGTTATTAAATTCAACAAACACGGCGCGCTTGTCAGCATCGAAGAAGGAATCGCAGGACTTGTGCACGTATCTGAATTCGGCAATGAAGCCAAACTAAGAGAGAAATTGAGTCTTGGAAATAGTTACGATCTGAAAATCACCCTTTTTGAACCAAAAGATCAAAAAATGACCCTATCTTTCATTGATCCAAACGCTAAAAAAGAGGAAGCAAAGGAAGAAACAAAGTAAAAACGACTTTCTTACAAAGAGATTAAACAAAAACACAAACCTTAAGGTTTGTGTTTTTGTTTAATTTAATTTTTATCTTGAATCTTGCCTCCTTGCCTGCCGGCAGGCAGGTTGAATCTATTAATTACTATTCCACTTCCCCATTGCTTTTTCTAAACCGTCCTTTACAACATCCTCCAAAGCTTCCGATGCCCTTTTATAAACCTTCTTTAATTCTTCCGACTCTGACTTCTTGAATTTCCCTAAAATAAAATCTACTACTTCTTTTTCTCCATGCGGTTTTTTAAGCTTGCCGCTTGCAGTTGCCGGGGTTACCCCGACTCGAAGCCTTATAAACTCACGAGTTTTTAAATTCTTTTCGATTGATAGAACTCCCCTGTGCCCGCCCGAACTTCTGTTAAAAGAAATTTTCATTTTACCGATCGGCAAATCCAAATCATCATAAACTACAACTGCACTATGGGCCGCTTTCACAGATGTTATAAACCCCCGTAGGCTCACTCCGGATTTATTCATATAAGCATCAGGAAGAATCAAATCTACATCATTTTTACCGATTTTCCCCTCTGAAGTAAGAGCCTTGGCTTTGTTGTTCAACTTCCACTCTGAAAATCCGTTCTTTTTTCTAAAAAAATCGACAATATCGCGTCCAACATTGTGTCGACTCTCTTTGTATTCATCTCCCGGGTTGCCTAGACCAACGATGTAGTATGTCATTTTTACAGATATCTTATATATTTATAATCTTATACTTATATTTAGAATCTAATTATCAATTATCAATGCACAATTATCAATCAAGCTACATATCTCAATTATCAAACAATTGAAATTTGATAATTCATTGGGAATTGGTCATTGTGAATTGAAAATTTTACTTATTTTATTCAAAAAAATCATTAATCTTGTGACAAAACAAACAAAATAAGTGGTTGCTCTTGCTATTGATATTCTAATTGTATAAAATACTTGGAAAATGGCAATGACAGATGAATATTTAGATAATGGGGAGAAAAAAAGTGGTGGATTTTTCAAAGAACTCCTAAAATTTATTTTAATTGCTTTCTTGGTTGTAGTGCCATTTAGATATTTTGTCGCGCAGCCCTTTATTGTAAACGGCGCCTCGATGACTCCAACGTTTTTGCCTGGCGAATATTTAATTGTTGACCAAATAAGCTATAAAACACTGAAAGACCCAGAACGTGGCGAGATTATTATCTTCCACTACCCAAAAGATCGCTCAAAATACTTTATTAAAAGAATAATAGGCCTACCAAGCGAGACAGTTAGGATAAACGGCACTGAAATTACTATTATAAACGAAGCAAATCCAAAGGGATTGAAACTTAAGGAGGATTACATCTTGTATCCGAAAAATGATTCGATGGAGGTTACATTGGAAGACGATGAGTACTTTGTTATGGGCGACAACCGAGCCTCAAGTTCAGATTCACGCGTTTGGGGACCACTCAAAGAAGATTTGATTGTCGGAAGACCGCTAGTCAGGCTTATTCCCTTTTCCCGTTTGAAAGTTTTCCCTGGTAGATACGAGGAATAGGTCGAGTCAGAAATTTTATATAGCACCTCATTTTTATTTTGCTCACACAAAACAAAACATGAGGCGTAATTTTTGAAGGGCAAAAATTAACTTCGTGATAAAAAATCTTCCGACATGATTTCTGTGGTACAGAAATCAGCCATCCGTGAGCTCGCGAATATGCGCGTTTTTAAAAAGAACATGTGAGTGATTATCTATCTCCAATGCTTACAAAAGACAAATCATCTTCTTTGAATAAAAATCTTAATAATCTCTCCCTCTATAATATTGATAAGGCCTTAGAAACCGCTTTTTTTTACGGTTTTATTCCAATAAAAACACCCCAAGCCTCCAAAGATGATTGCCTCCAGTCTAAAAGTTTTGAAAATGGTTTATGTCTCCAAAAAATAAATCAAGGTCTTGAACGTTCACATAGCATGAATAATAAAATATATCTGCTCCGAACTTATATTGAAGGCGGTTTCCGATCATTTCCTTTTCCCCTCTCAATTTGCTACAGAGACAAAGAAGAATATAAAAAAAATGACTCCGAATCATTTTTAAATCTGTCTATTCTTGGATCAGGAAGCAGTGTTGCTGAAGCTCTGGCTTTGAAGACCAGTCTAGCGATATTGAGAGATCAGGAAGTAAAAAATTTAAAAATAGAGATAAACAGCGTTGGAGACAAAGAATCTTTCGGAAAATTCGAAAAAGAATTATCAAATTTCGTCAAAAAAAATGCCGAAGTCTTGCCCAAGGACATTATCGAAATAATCAAGAAAGAACCAAATGATATCTTAAAGAAAGATCTGGAAGACGAGAATAAAGAAATGATGGCAAACATGCCAAAACCTTTGAATTTTTTGACGCCACAAGCAATAAAACATTTTAAAGAAGTTTTGGAATATTTGGAATTTTTCGAAACTCCTTATGATTTAAATCATTCTTTGATTCCAAACAAACAATATTGCTCACAGACAATCTTTCAGATCAAGGCCGACGAAGCCGTCGTAGCCGTGGGTGTCCGACATCACAATATTGTAAGAAAACTACACATCCGAAAAGAAATCCCGTACTTAAGCGTTTCAATCAAAGACAATATAGCTAAGGTCAAAAAAACAAACATAAGAAAAATAAAACCGAAGTATTTTTTGGTGCAGTTTGGCAATAAGGCTAAAGCTAAATGTCTTGCACTCATCGAGTCCCTCCGAAAAGCGCGAATTCCGATTTATCATTCTCTTACAAAAGATAAACTCATGGGACAACTCACCACAGCTGAAAACTTGAATTTCCCTTATATCCTGATAATTGGAGAAAAAGAGGCGTTGGAGCAATCAGTTGTTGTCCGAAATACCGAGACTCGGGTCCAAGAAACGGTTTCTTCTTGTGATTTGGTGAACTACTTGAGAAAACTTAAGATATAAGAGTAGAAGCATGATTCAAGATTCAGGAATCAAGATTAAAAAAAATTATTCTTGTCCATGCTGCTCAGGATCTGGCGAAGCCATGAAATCATGAATCCCTGCCGGCAGGCAGATTGTTTCTTGAATCTATATTTTTCCACACCCTAATTAGAAGTTGAAATAAATTTGTACGTTTAAACAATATATGTTAGTCTATTAGCCTATGTCAGTAAACGTTGAAGTTCAAAAAACAGGCTCTGAAAACAATGTCAGCCTCATAAAAAGGTTTACCAGAAGGGTCCAAGGATCAGGTATTTTGCCTAAAGCTCGCGCCGAGAGGTACACTAAAAGAGACAAATCGGAACCAGCTAAGAAAAATCGAGCTTTGAAAGTTATTGAAAGAAAAAAGGAAGTCAGCAGATTGATAAAGCTCGGCAAAATGCAGGACAAAAGAAACGACTCCTCGAAGTAGAAAACTAACACATGTTTGATATTGTAAATAAAACCGAGGTTAAGCCGCCTGCTAGCGGCTTATTCCTTAAAAAAATTAAAAATAAAATTGTCGGACAAGATTATGAATTAAGTGTGGTTTTTGCTGAAAATACGCTATCTCAAGATTTAAATAATAAATATCGCAACAAAAACCATCCAACAAATGTTTTGAGTTTTCCGCTTGGAGAAACAGCCGGTGAAATCTTTATGGATCTCTCAAAGATCGAGGAAGAAGCGAAAAATATTAAATTAAGCTATCAATCCTATTTTGTTTTTATATTTATTCATGGACTTTTACATCTAAAAGGTTTGGATCATGGAAAAGGAATGTCGGACCAGGAAAAAAAATTCTTGGAAGATTTTGATATTAAAATCCCTCCAGAACTTGAGCAATTCTTTAAGAATTAGGCTTTGGGAAACCAGGCATTAGGCGATAGGAAAAAAAATAACAACAGGAAATCTCAAATTTCTTTCTTGAATCGTGAATCTTATATCTTGAATCAATTTTTTCATGATATAATTTATGCTCTATGAGCAGGAATTTTGTTGCTAGCATCGATATTGGTACTCAATTTATTCGAGTAGGCGTTGCTGAATCCTTGATTGAAGGTGAACGTCCTGTACCAAAGATGATCGGTTTTGGGCTCTCTGAATCCAGAGGTCTTCGACATGGTTGCATAACAGAAAAAGAGGCCGTTTCAAAATGTGTAGGAAAAGCGCTCCGAGCGGCAGAAAAAAGTATAGGCTCAAAAATAAAAGAAGTCATGCTCTCTGTCGGTAGCACGGGGTTAGGCAGTGTTTCTTCCTCTGCAGAAGTCATAATATCTCGCGCCGATCTTGAAGTGGGTGAGATAGATTTAGAAAAATTAATCACGGAGTGCCAAAACAATATACCTAGCTCTGCTTCTTTAAACAGAGAAATCTTACACACAATTCCAATCTCTTATAAATTGGATGGCAAAACTGTTATCGGAAGTCCTATAGGTATGAAAGGGAGTAAGCTTGAAATGAAGTGTCTTTTCGTGACTGTTTTAGAAAAACATTTGAATGATTTGATGAAAGTATTGGAAGAATTAGGTGTTGACGTCATAGACGCTGTGGCAAATCCGATAGCTTCAAGTTTGATTTTGCTTTCCAAACAACAAAAAAGAGCGGGTTGTATTCTAATCAATATAGGCGGAGAAACTCTCTCTACTGTGATTTACGAAAACAATATTCCAATTTCCGTCGAAGTCTTCCCTACTGGTTCAAACAACATAACAAACGATATTGCTTTGGGACTTAAAATTTCCTTAGACGAAGCTGAACACGTAAAACTTGGCGCATTAACCATTGCGACTTATCCAAGAAAAAAAGTTGAAGAAATTATTGAAGCCAGACTCGAAGACATATTCGATACCATAGAATCTCATCTGAAAAAAATTGGGAGGAACGGCATACTGCCAGCCGGAATTATCTTTACTGGCGGAGGAAGCGGCATCGTTGATATTGAAAATTTTGCCAAAACATTCTTAAAACTTCCGGCAAAAATTGGAACGATCTCCAATGAAAATACAAAAAATAATGTAATCAAGGATTCTTCTTGGTCAGCAGTTTATGGACTTTGCTTATTAGGTTTAGGGGCTCAAGACCAAGAGCCATATTTAAAGTATTTTGTAAAAAAAACCACTGGAAAAATAAGGATATTTTTTAAACAATTTTGGCCTTAATTCAAAATGAGACTATTTCGCTAGTGTTATTCAGCATTGAAGCTAGCAAGGCACTACCGTGATTATATTAGATGCGGGGAAAAAAGTTTCCGTTGGGGCTTGTTTTTAAAACTTTTTTTGATATATTAGTGTAGACACACGCATGTTCTTCTCTTGATCGAACTCTTTTTTAATTTTTAAAAACATATAGCATTAAAATATATGCCTCAAATAAAACCTGAAGTAGAAGCATTCGCCAGAATAAAAGTATTGGGCGTGGGAGGATCCGGTAAAAACGCTATAAATCATATGATTAACTCCAAAGTTAAGGGGGTTGAATTCATTGGTATCAATACAGACGCGCAAGACCTTCACAACACACTAGCTAAGCGAAAAATTCATATAGGAAAGAACTTGACCCGAGGCTTGGGAACCGGCATGAATCCGGAACTTGGTAAAAAAGCGGTGGAAGAAACTCAAGAAGAAATTCAGGAAGCAATCAAGGGCGCCGACATGGTATTCATCGCTGGTGGAATGGGAGGCGGAACTTGCACAGGTGCCGCTCCTCGTGTTGCTCAAATTGCCCGTGAGCTTGGAGCACTCACTGTTGGAGTTGTAACCAGACCGTTCTTTTTCGAAGGACAACAAAGAAATAAATTGGCCGAGCTTGGACTCGCAGAGTTACGCAATGCGGTGGACGCAATAATTGTCATTCCAAACGATCGTCTACTCGTTACCGTCAGCAAAGAAACGACAGCTAAAGATGCTTTCGCTATGTGTGATGACGTTTTGAAACAAGCCGTGGAAGGTATCTCTGATCTTATAACCACCCCCGGAGTCATCAACGTGGACTTTGCCGACATCAAGGCTATTATGGAAAATGCGGGCCCTGCTCTCATGGGAACAGGTTCAGCAACTGGTGAAAAAAGAGCGGAAGAAGCGGCGAAGGCGGCCATCAATTCCCCACTTCTAGAACTTTCCGTAAATGGCGCCAAAGGTGTTCTCTTCTCGATTGCTGGTGGAAACGACCTGACAATGCATGAAATTCAAGAAGCAGCCAAGATTATTACAGAATCTGTTGATCCAAATGCAAAAATTATTTTCGGTACAGTAAGAGATGAAAAGTTGAAGAAAAATGAAATAAAAATCACAGTAATTGCGACAGGATTTCCTGAAAATGTTCTGAAAAAATCTTTGTTCCAAAATGTGGAAAAGAAAGAGAGCGTAGTAGAAAAAGGAAAAATATACAACACTCTACCTGAATTCAAGAAAGAAGTGATAGAAGCAGGTGAAGAGAAAAAAACCCCTCTAGGAGCTGATGAGGAAGATGATTGGGGTGTAGTACCAGCGTTTTTAAGACGCAATAAAAAATAATCAAGACTAATACATATGTACGACTTAGCTATTATTGGTGGTGGCCCAGCGGGTGTTGCCGCTGGAGTTTACGCCGCTAGAAAAAAACTTAAGACTGTTTTTATAACCTTTGATTTTAATAGCCAAAGCTCTGTTTCTTTAGATGTCCAAAATTGGATTGGAACAGTTTCTCTATCAGGCCTAGAACTAGCCGAGAATTTAAAAAAACACCTCAAGGCCTACTCTGCAGATACCGTCTTCATAAAAGAAGGAGAAAAAGCAATATCAATTATCAAAGCTGGAGAAAATTTTGCAGTAAAGACCGACAAAGGAGAATATAGCGCAAAAACTGTCCTTATTGCGACAGGTAGCAAGCGTAGGCAATTAGAAGCCAAGGGGGCCGACGTGTTTGAAAACAAAGGCATTACTTACTGCGCTTCGTGCGATGGTCCTCTTTTTGCTGACAAAGACACTGTTGTAATTGGAGGGGGCAATGCCGGTTTTGAAACTGCCGCCCAGCTTTTAGCGTATGCCAAAAGCGTTACATTGATTCATAGAAGCGCGGAGTTTAGAGCTGATCCTGTTACTGTTGAAAAAGTCCTCAAGAATCCTAAAATGAAAGCTCTGAAGAATATCGAGACTTTGGAAGTTAAGGGTGATAAGTTTGTGAAATCGATTGTTATCAAGGATGCAAATACTGGAAAAATTACCGAGCTCCCCACTGAAGGAATATTCGTAGAAATCGGTTTAGTTCCTAATACAGATTATGTGGCAAATTTAGTTAAACTAGACCAATACAAAAGAATTCCAATCGATACTAAAAATCAGCAAACAAGTGTAAAAGGAGTTTGGGCGGCTGGAGATTGCACTGATATTTTATATCACCAAAACAATATTGCTGCGGGAGATGGGGTGAAGGCATTGGAAGATATATATATGTACTTGCACGCCAAATAGGTAGAACTCTCATATCCGACACATCTCATCGTTACTTCGCTCCGAGCCTCCCTCAATGTACAAAGGAGTACATTTCGGTACGGTTCTGATTTTTGCTCTTCAAAAATCATGTCAGAAGATTTTTTATCACGAAGTTAATTTTTGCCCTTCAAAAATTACGCCTCATGTTTTGTTTTGCGTGAGCAAAATAAAAATGAGGTGCTATATAAAATTTCTGACACGGTTTTTCCAACAAACTTGTCTCACCTGCCTGCCGGCAGGCAGGAATCTGAAAGTTCTATCCGAAACAGTATGAAATGAAATCAAAAAAGTATTGCCATTTAGCAATACTTTTTTGATTTATTAAATTATAAGAAAAAAATTTATGACTCCACAGAGGCAATTTCCAGAGTTCCTCCAAAGAATGACTTATAGACAAAGTACATTATCAAAATTAAGACAAGAAGACCAAAGCCACACAAAATATGCAAGTAATGATGGTGTCGCAACTCAAAGAATAGAGCGGTCAAAACTAGAAATATTACAACGACGATCAGCGCGATATAGATGATAGTAAGAAGCATCGAAGGGCTTGAAAGTAGTAATTCTGTGGGATTTGAATACGTTTTGTAGGAAATACTCTCCCCTACCACCATTTCGTCTTGTTTGAGAGAATTGTTAACATTCTCCACCGCTAAAAACTTCTGATCACCTGAATCAACGGACGCAATACCTAAAACTTCTGGATCAGATTCTGTCCCAGCAATCGCAAGGGGGGTTGGAGTAGAAGCGGATGCCGGCTCGCTTTTAATTAACTGTTCTGAAGATGTATCTGCAACATCCATAGCCAAGGCAACATTCGGACGACCGAACATTTGAACAACAAAAATAGTTTCTTCTCCTTTATAAAAGCCTTTGGCGGTTGCAATACCGATTTCTGTGAAATTCTGATTTAAAATATTTTCTCGATGACTTGGAGAATTCATCCAGGCTTCTTCCACATCTTCCGAATCAGAAAAATAAACCGCAAGATTTTCTCCCGCATAAAGAAAATCGTAATTAACGCTAGTCATGAAATGCCACGGACTTAACCCCTCTGGACTATAATGTGCAAAATAGCCTTTTTCAACCATATCAACAGCCTTTCTTCTGGCGGCTTCTTCAAGCGCTGGACTTGGTTTGAGTTGTCCAAGATTTGAAGCAAGGCGATTGTTGTTTGTAAGATCAACTAAAACTCTAGGCAAAACATCAGCTAAATAACCGGTTCGAGAAATGATAACTCGATGAGAAATTGAAGCAAAGAAAGAAAAAACAATGAGAAAAACCAAAGCGGCGACACTAGGCATGAGCCAAGCCTTTGGATGAGGATGCTTATCTTTATTTTGGTCTTCCATCCCGTTAGTGAAATTTCAGGTCGTTCTTCGCAAAACTGAAGAACTGTCCTGGAATTAATATCTTATGATGATTATATAAAATTATTTAAATTTGCAAAGTAATTATTTGTAACCTGAAATTCTACTACGGGATCCATATCTTTCTTATTTTAACATGTAAATAGATTTTCTACAAGTGTAAGTCGGTCATTCAAAAGTCTCCAGTTAATTAACATTCTAGCAGATTCACCGATATTGGCGAGTATAGCAAGTTTATATCTATATAAAAAAACCCGCCGCATAGACAACAACGTTTCCGTCATTGCTTAGCGGCGAGTCGTGGAGGAAATCTCCAGAGAGGCCCGTCAGGCGGAAGCGGCTTGCGCCACCCGCGTCTTCTGAACCTTCTGGATTTCCACCCCGGGATGGTTCCAATCGAAGAAGACCACCCCCTCACGTTTCGTCATGTCCCCTTCGAGTCTCCCGACGTCATGCCCGGGGTAGATCGACTGAATGATCGCGCCCGGAACACCCTGCTGATTCCTCGACAGAGTGAAGATGATGGTGATGAACGAGGTCACGGGAGCAGGGAGGCGAGGATTCTGCACGAACAGAGCGCTCGCGCAATTCCTCCAACCGAAGTTCTTCCTCTCAACCACATCATCGTGATACAGCGTCCGATCGTCGGTGCTGGACCAACCGACCGGAACGCCCATTTCGATCTCGAAACTGTGGTCTTCCCCCAACGGAGACGAATCCTCGACGAGAGTTTGCACTTCCTCGAGAATCGCCGTCATGATGGTGGGGTGATTCAGGAAATCATTGATGTCCTTGAAAAAGCGGAAGTTGCCAGCCAGAGCCTTGCAACCGCGGAAACAGGTCGTGCAGAGCCGGGCCTTGGTCGCCTCATCGATCGCGACACCAGCCTTGAAACCATTCCTCAAACTGCGAATGTGAGAAACCACTGTGTCCTCCGAAGTTGGTTGTTTGTTTCTGAAAAGAACAATGTCCAAACGACAAGTTTGGATACCTAGAGTCTAGCATAACTAACTATATTTGTCAAGTAAAATCAAGAGTCAGAAAATAGGCCCGAGAATAAGGCCTTTTGTCTCTTTTTCTTAGATGAAAAATTTCAACCTAAATCCCCCACTTAGTGAAGGTAAGAGTATGCCTTTCTCGAACGTCTAAGATTATAGTGAGTATACGTTGTTACAATTAATTATATAAAAAAACTTTATGAAAAAATTACTTTTATTGGGAGTACTTATATTTAATCTCGGTATAGGAGCTTCGTTTGTAGCGGCCCAAACAGCTGATGTAAGTGCGACAGCAGATGTCTACGCTGACACCGATACTTGTTTGAAGTTAACATACGATATGAAATTAGGCTCCACTGATGCTTCTACTAAAGGAGAGGTTTCAAAACTTCAGTCATTTCTAAAGTCTCGCAATTATTCCAGTGCTGAACCTACTGGTAAATTTGGTGATTTAACTTATGTGGCAGTTGTGATTTTTCAGGCAGACAATGGCATTAAACCTGCCGAAGGAGTTGTCGGGCCACAAACACGAGCGAAAATATCTGAAGTGTCATGTAATCCAAAAGTAAAACCCCTTTCCTTCTTGCAAATGCTGTTTGGAAACATCCAAACTGGACCAATTAATTTGGCAGATTTGCTAGCTAGAAGCAAAAACATCAAACCAGTTCCCCCAATTCCTGCTCCAACAAATCAACCATCTATCGAGATCACAGCAAGTTCGGGTAAGGTATCGAGTACTTCTTACATTGCTGTTCAAAAAGGAGACAAGGTTAAATTTTACGGCAAGCCGGTAAATCTAAGCGATTCGAGTTACGGAAAAGATGGATTCACAGTCGCATGGAAATCATCCGATCCAGTATTTAATGAAAAATGTCTGAAAGATAGAAAATTTAACGGAAATGCGGTTTGGGTGATCAATTGTAAAACAACCGAAGTCGGAAAATCCGAAGTTTATGCTGAAATATATAAAGACGGGAAGACATACACATCAAATAAAATAAATGTGCTTGTGGAAAATCGTAAGAACTACAAAAAATCCAAAATAGAGTTGGATTATGTTCAATCTTTCGACAAGTTGAGTAATAACGTCCTAAGTGCGGACCAAACCGCAACCATCTACGGAAGCAAATTGGACACACCCAATATCTCTCTTCACCTCAAAGGAAAAACAGCTCAATATAAAGACACGAAATTGGAAATGAAGAACGTGCAAAGCAATAGTATTGAGTTTATGGTTCCAAAAGTTGATACCGGAGAATATGAATTGTGGATAGAACAATCCAACGATAATAGAGCAAGTAACAAATTGAATGTGAGGGTTATAAATACGGGAGTAAAGCCATCTACTGATTTCAAGTTCATCTTCCCTGCCGTAAATTCCAAGCTTATTGTGGGCAAAACTTATGATATTGCGTGGACAGGAAATGAACCTGGCGCCGAAACTTACAATTTCTTTTTAGATTGTGAGAATCCATCTTGTGATGCCGTACTTATAGGCACAGCGGTTGCAGAGAAAACTCCTATACTGTCTTGGAAAGTTTCAGATAATACCAAACCAAGAGGTGACTACTTTGTCTCTTATAATGCAGTTGGGAAAAATGTTCGTTCTTACTTAGTTGCACCAAGAGGTCCATCGTTTACAATTTCAAGGTAAACCAGAACAATTTATTATCAAATAAAAACAACCCGCGACTGTCGGGTTGTTTTTGTATGCATGTATTTTTTCAAAATAATTCTAGTTAAAAATAGAGAAAATTTTAAATATAAAAAAGCCCCCGTTCCAATCATGGAAACGAAGGCGGAGAACAAAAAAAGAACTGTGGTGACTATTTGCTAGGGCTTTGCTTTATCACCATCGGCCACGGGGCAGAAGCAAAGCAGACACACTTTGTCTCCCCAACGATCTCTGAAATAGGCGAGGTCGAACGTCATCTGCGCAACAGGTTCATGACGCAAGACTGGAACCATTCGAGAGTTCCCATCCAACCAAAGAGAAGACTCTTCGTCCAGAGACAGTAGCCATCTATTCATTGGCAACTGATCTCTGGCTTGTTCGAGAGCAAGAGCGGCTCCTTGTGCACCAACCATAACTGCCCCTTCTCGAACCATGAGAGATGAGCAATCAATCGCCTTCACCTCTCCTACCACTTGAAATACCTTCACCGTGAACCTCTGTCCGGGAATAAGACGGGTGGTTACTGTCCTGAAGTTCCTGTCCGAGATATTCCGATTCCAGTAATGAATTCTACCTACTACATGCCCACGGACAGCGGCAAGATAGGTTTTGTGATCGTAGTCTCGAGGTACAACCACATCAAATGTGTGGATCTGCTCAAACGAGGAATAGTTTCGCCTTTCCGACCTCTTCCATAGTGAGGTCAACATATCCCTAAGAGCGAGCTCTAGCAATTGAGATGAACTGCTGTTGATCGCCGCCAGGACTTGGGGATCCATACAACGCGGAAAATGTGTTTGTATTCTCTGCGTAGCTTCCAACTCACTTCCATCAAGTGGGGCCTTGTTGCTCATGGCAACCCTTCCTCCATTTTCAAGGTACTTCCGGTAATCTGCCGGATCAGATGCAAGCATATTCTTGCAGGTAAATATTTAACATAAATGAAATTACTAGTCAAGGCGGAGGGTGGAGGATTTGGTCACAGATATTTTTCTGCTAAAAAATTCTGCGACCCCGTCTCGCATCGTCATGCTCCGACTTTCAAATCCCCACTTCTCACGAAATGATAATTCACGCGAAAGCCGTTTGGGCTTTCTTGCGAATCATTGCGGAGGGTGGAGGATTTGAACCTCCGAGGGATTGCTCCCAACCGCGTTTCGAGTGCGGCGCATTAGACCACTCTGCCAACCCTCCTTCATCATTGAATTTAAACGATTTTTGATTTTTTAGCAAAAAATGCTATGATTTTTCTTGATTTTATATCAATAACGGCCCTATCGTCTAACGGTTAGGACAGTGCCCTTTCAAGGCGCAAACCCGGGTTCGATTCCCGGTAGGGTCATACTGGAGCATAGCGACAAGCTATGACCCTAAGGAAGCAACTGCTTGCTTCTGTCCGGGAATCGAAAAGGTTCTCCGTTATATTTTGGAAATTAATATTTTCAAAATATCGAAAACCTATACTGTTCTCGTAGAGAAAGATACTCCCGGTAGGGTCATCAATTTAAAAACGATTTTCTTCGTGCAATATTTATAAGTTCATCGTAAGATAAATTGCCATGTTGAACGAATCATTATTCTCACTTTCTTTAAATGATTTAAAAAACGTAGTGGTTCAAGACCTGACTATTTTTGATGTTGCACTTGTTTATGTTCTTGTGTATGTCGTGTATAAAGCACTTGGTCGTTACATCTATTTCAAACCACAGGAGCATGCGTCAAAAATAAATCGAACATTTCTTGTTCTTTCATTATTGGTTATCTCACTCCATTTTCTTGCAAGTATTACAAATCATCTCCCATTTCTTTCGGGGTATAGATGGCTTTATGCAACGTGTAGTTTGGTGCTTATTATTGCTCCCTTAAGTATTATTATGGACAGAGTGATATGGAAATACTCTAGGACAGGAGAGAAGGAATTACGATATTGGAATTATATGCCCATACAGTTTGATTACTATAAAACCACTGTTTCTAAAAGTGAGAAAAATGGTTATTTTACTAAATCTTGGGAGGAGGAAGGGGTAGAGAGTACTATGAGAAATCTACATTCAGATGCTTTATTAAATGTATCTGCTTTAATTATTTTTATTGCTGTTGGGATACAATGGTCTTATGAAAGTATTGTAAGTTATGGGTGGTATTCGTTTATATTTTTTGTGATAATTACTCTATGGATTTCTGCCATTTTTTTGGATAGAGGTTTATTTGCTTGGATTGAGTATCTTGAGCGCAAACACAACACCAAGCAAAGATAAGGACGGATAGAGTTCAGTCCTGTTCGTTTTCAACCTTTCCTCCAGAATTCTTATCTGTTAACATCACCTAAAGCTCTCCCGAGACTGTACCATTCGTTAAATTCTCTTACTAACTGATACCAATTCTGTCCCACTTGGGTCACAAATAGCATCAAATTAATCTCCAAAGAACTCGAATCTTTTTTAAACCTTATGATTCAAAATGTTTTCAAAAAGGTAGAGTGCTAAAAAGATTATTTGAGAAACTATCTCTTTTCCTGTGAATTTGTAAATGAATAGTAATATATTGAGTTTTTTATAAGTTCTAAAAATGATTCACTTTTATTGAATTATAGAGTAATTACACTATAGATCAGATGAAAATATTGTTTTTCCAAAATAAATTCTTTCCCATCGGGAAACAAGGTCAGAACTTTGACCAAAATTTCCTTTTCCATCATGAACGAGGAGTTGCTTTTGAGTGTTCAGGGTTTTTCTTTGCGTCTGGTATAAGACATGGAGGAAAAGTCCATTCCGTCAGATTTCCAGATATTAATTTCTCTGATCTAAAAAATTGGGTTGCTAAAAGTTTTGGTGATACCGAACCAATAGAATCAAATTATGTTCTTGGTACTTTTTATAAAAGAATATGGAGACCGACAGCTTGTGGTGACCGATGGCAAGACGAGGCCATAAAAGAAAGGATAAATGAATCCTTTGTCTCTTTGCGTATATTACTCACTAAGCTTGAGATCCTTTTTGAGACTATAGAACCGAATAAGGCTAATCTGTCTACTCACGGTCATAAAATACGAGAGATTATCCTATTAGCTTGCATGGAGGTAGAATCAGCATGGACCGCAGTTCTAAAAGAGAATGACTACCCCTCAACCGCTAGATTAAGAACCAATGATTATGTAAAACTCCTTCAAGCGATGTTCCTGGATGCCTATGAATTGTCGCTTCAGTCATATCCCAATTTTCCAAAATTTATCCCTTTTGCCGGATGGAACTCTAGCAACCCGACAACTTCTTTGTCTTGGTATGATGCCTACAATAAAACCAAACATGATCGAGAGGAAAATCTGAAACTCGCCACTTTAGAAAATGCTGTTTATGCCGTAGGTGCAGCAGTCGTGATGTTCCATGCTCAATTCGGTCTTAATTTTGGTACTGGTCCATTCGATCAAAAAAGCCCTATCATTAGAAATATATTCAAAATAGTAACCACAGGTTTAGAAAAATATGAAAAGGATTTTTATATATCAAAATTTGAATTGCCACCTGATTCCATAACACCACAATCTTTAGTGCAAGTTAAAGATTGGACTGCACTCAATTATCCATTCTAAGTGTACATGTGAACTTGATAGATAATGAAAGACGATAGATCCGAGATTGCCAATTTGATATAGTTTTTATACTCTAATAGTTCTTAAATCCAAACATTTATGTCACAATTTTAAAGTCTATGTTCACCAAAAAGATAAAATCAGCAGGAGGAGTTGTAATAAATAAAAATGGTGAAGTTTTAGTGGTAAGCCAGAAGAATAATGCATGGTCATTGCCGAAAGGTGGAATAGAAGAAGGCGAAACTCCTCTTGAGGCGGCTAAAAGAGAAATTTATGAGGAAAGCGGGATCAAAAATCTCACTCTCATTAAAGCGCTTCCAAGCTACCAAAGATTCAAAATTGGAAAAGATGGTGGAGAGGATAAAAGCGAGCTCAAATTTATTTCGATGTTTTTATTTAAAACAGACGAAATGGAGCTAGAACCAATAGACCCAGAAAACCCAGAAGCAAAATGGCTTCCAAAAGAAAATATCTGCGATCTTCTTACTCACCCAAAAGACAAACAATTCTTCCAGAATGTACTTTTTGAGATAAATTAGACAGCAAAGCAAATTTAAGATTGTGATATTATAACTGTATTATCTATTATTTTTTTATATATGAAAGAACTTTTAAAAAAGAAATCCACAGTCATATTTTGTCTCATAACAGCAGTAATAATCATATTAATTGCGAATTTTTATAATGGATATTTTCCATCTTCTTTTAAAAAAGATCGGACGAGCGTTTTGACAACAATTTCGTCTTTCATGACCGCACAGTCTACATATTCCAATAAAGATTTTTCAAAATTTCGTTGTACAACTCTCCCCTGCATCGCCCCAATATCTCCATCCGAGGTTTTTGTCGATGGTTTTATATCCTATAAAAATGAGAACGAAATAAATTTCTACCTCGGTATAATATCTAATTCTGGTTTGACGGCTTCCACGAATGTAACCATAAGTTTAGTTCCTGGTGGCATTCAAATGATCGGAACTACTTATAGGAATAGTCGTAATCCATGGAACTTACCTGAAATGATTAAAGAATTCGATAAAATAGTTCCACTTAATAACAAAAATGATTCCTTGCTCACATTGCCCAAAATGAGTGTCCACGAAGCAGTCTCATTAGCACTTCTCTTGGCCACCATGGACATAGATGAGACTTCGTTAGGTATAGACACCCCGAGTGGCCCTGCCGCTCTCGCTCCAATTTGTGGTGATACAAGTCGAAGAGCGCTCGGTTCTGATGGGCCTATCCAGGGTTTCCTTTTTATTCCTTGGTTTACATCAGATGCTTCAGAATCCTGTGCTATAGAGCATGATATATGCTATTCCAACAGTAAGCCAAGCGATCGAGCCGCCTGTGACAATGCTTTTGCCGAATGTATGGATAAAGCAACCGGACTTGAAAATTATTTTTATCTAAAAATAATGATGATTTTTATAAACTCTTTTGGTTCAATAAGCCAAAGCTCATATCCGTGTCAGTGCAAGTGGGATCTAAGTGCTGGAGAAATTCAAGTTCTCATGGCGACTAATCACTCTTCAGTCAAAGTCAAAGGTTCTTGGTGTTGTGAGGGCCAGATATGTTTGGTAAATCAGAGGTGCCAAGTCGACTTTTTGGACGATACTGGTTGGCCATTAATGAGAAAAGATGGCAAATGTACAGAAGCGACAAATAACACGGCTTCGGATTCATAGTAATAAATTTTTTTAATTAAGAAACATTCATGGGCGGTTAGCTGTCTTGGTAGATAATATGCAACTTATATGGGCGGTTAGCTGTCTTGGTAGATAATATGCAACTTATATGGGCGGTTAGCTGTCTTGGTAGATAATATGCAACTTATATGGGCGGTTAGCTCAGTTGGTAGAGCGCAACATTGACGTTGTTGATGCCAGAGGTTCGAGTCCTCTACCGCCCACAATAAAAGAAAAACTGGCTTCTGCCGGTATTTTCTTTTATATTCTGGCCTTAGAGGACGAGAAAGCCGGAGCGAAGCAACTATGTGAGCAAAGCGAAAAGTTGCGAGTGAGGCGGGGTCGCGCAAAATTTTTGATAAAAAATTTATGTGTGACCGAGTCCTCCATAACCAACTACGACAGAAAAATGATCATTCTATCCATTGAAACATCGTGCGATGAGACAGCCATTTCTCTAGTTTCGGCCAAAGGAGGAATTAAAAAACCGGAATTTAAAGTGCTTGCGGATATGACAATTTCGCAGATAAAAATCCACCAAAAATATGGCGGCGTTTTCCCTAACTTAGCCAAAAGAGAACATCAGAAAAATTTAGTGCCAATCTTAGAACAGGTATTAAAAAAATCTGGCCTGTATAAATTAAAAACCAAAGAAAATGATTTATCTACTGATAAACTCAACAATTTAAAAACTATTCTTGAGAGAGAGCCAGAGCTTTTAAAACAATTTTTAGAATTTATCCCTAAAATCAAAAAACCAAAGACTCGTCCCGTTAGAAGTCGCGATGGCTCGCAGCGTGAATTTAGCTCTAATAGGATAGATGCGATTGCTGTAACCCAAGGCCCGGGGCTCGAACCCGCTTTGTGGGTCGGTATAAATTTTGCTAAGGCCCTTTCCCTAATTTGGGATATACCGATAATCCCAGTGAACCATATGGAAGGACATATTGTCTCCCCGCTTATAAGTTTGGACACTCCGGATCTCAAAAAGGTAAAAGAAAAGGAGCGAGTAAATATTAAATTTCCAGCCCTTGCTTTGTTAATTTCTGGCGGACATACGGAGCTCGTAGAAATTAAAAAATGGGGGGAATATAAAATTGTCGGCAAAACAAGAGACGACGCTGTGGGTGAATGTTTTGATAAGGTTGCAAGGATGCTTGGTCTTCCCTATCCTGGCGGCCCCGAAATTTCTGCTTTGGCTGATCTCGCACGGACCCAAAAAAACAAAACGGAAGGGGAACCTGTGAAATTTCCTAGACCAATGCTCAATTCTCCTGACTTAGATTTTTCATTTTCTGGTCTTAAAACATCTGTTCTGTATTTTCTGCAAAAACAAAAAGAAGTTAATGAGAAACTAACACAAGCTATTAGTCTAGAATTTGAAGAAGCCGTCACTGAAGTTTTGGTTACAAAGACCAAAAAAGCTATTCAAGAATTTGGTATCAAGAGCCTAATTGTTGGCGGTGGGGTTTCGGCTAATAAACACTTGCGAAAAATCTTTGAAAGAGAATTTGGCCTAAAAACTGAAGTCTACTTCCCTTCTAACTATCTCTCAACTGATAACGCTCTTATGATTGCTGTAGCGGGCTATTTAACGTCTTTGAGAGGTATAAAGACCAAAGGACCAGAGAGTATGGAAATCAAAGCTTTGGGTAATATGACATTCTAAAAAACCAAAACAAACAAAAAACCGCCAAATATATTGGCGGTTTTTTGTTTGTTTAATTAACCTTCTTTTTATTTTTAATTAGCACCAAATAGGCCTTTAACGAAGTTCCAGAATCCTCCGTTGTTTGAAACGTCAGCAGTAGCTTGATTTTCAATCGAAGTATCTTCTGAAGAAACTTCTGACGAAGCAGGTTCATCGTTAGCACTCAAATCTTCTGCTTTGATGCTCCAAACTGGAACATTAGCTTCTTCCATTGAACCACCAACAGGATTATTTAGACCGTTTGATAGAACAGCTAAAAGATAATTTCTGAAACTATCAATTTCTTGTTTATCAGCAACAGTTAAAGAAATCGTTGTGTTGCAATGCAATTCGTTGATTTTCTTTCTGGTCAACATGTAGACGAAACCAGTAGCGTCAGTGTGTCCCCATGGAGAAAGAATATCGGCTTTGTATTTATCTTGGAAAGCGCTAACAGCTGTAAATGTTTTTTGGTCAAAAATACCATTAACATCAACATCTAATTTTTGAGAATCCTTTAAGAATGACTGGAGTTTCATTACTTCAGCTGGATTATTTTCCCAATCCATTCTCATAAAATCTCGGATATAAGAACAAGATGCGCCAATTGGTCCGGTAGATGCACCCAAAACAATTCCATTGTTTCGGTTACTTCCTCCACCATTACCACCGTTGCTACCTCCGCCGCTTCCTCCACCACCATTACCACCACCTCCTGGAGTTGTAATAGCTGTGATTGTGGCTGAATCGGTTGCTGTAGAGCCATCTAAATTTACACAAGTGATTGAGTGTGTAATTGATTGCCCCGCTGTAATCGCAGGGGTTACAGAAACGCTTCCGTTTAGAGCTACTGCATGAGTAGTAGCGTTATTAGATAGAGTCTCACTTGTACAAGCAACTGCATTTTGAGAAGACCAAGTTAAAGTAGAAGATCCGCCAACTTGAATTTCTGTTGGATTAGCTGAAAGATCGACAGAAACTTGATTGATAGTAGCTACTGTATTAACTGGAGTTGCACAGGTTTGTACTACTTGTGGTGGTCTCACTCGATTAGCTGTAATCGTTACTGAATCGGTGACAACTCCGGGTGCAGGGGCCAAAGAAGAATCATTTGTGGTACTACCAGAACCTATGCACTCAATTGAGTAAGTTTGTGTTCCTTGAAAGTTTGAAATATTAGGATTAACAGAGACGAAACCGCTGGTAGCGCCTCGAGTATCAAAGTTGGCACTTGAACAAGAGAGCGCGCTGTTGGCAACCCACACTAATAGTGAGTGACCGTTTAATTCAATTTCTGCGGGAAGAGCTTCGATAGCAACAGATAATGGTAATACGGGTGATGCAGGTCGGGTAGCTGCAATCGTTACTGAATCAGTTGCAGTCTGTCCTAAGGCATTAACACAATTAACTGAATAAGTGTATGTTCCACCAACAACTGTGATTGGAGGTCTAACAAAAGTTACTCCAACTTTTGTACCATGAGTATTAAAGTCTGAACTTGTGCAAGAAACTGCGTCTGGGGCATACCAAACTAACATTGATTGACCTTGTAATTCAATTTCTGACGGTACAGCCAAGATAGTAACAGACGGAATAGTTGTTGGTACAGGTTGGATTGATACCGGAAGGTTATTATTTAAGTCGTTTACAGTTTGGCTAACGAAAGCTTGTATAGGATTACCCGCAACGTTAACAGAAGATGTTTGATTGACTATTGGATTAGCAACATTAGTTTGTGTTGTAGGCATTACGCAAGCTGGTACTACTGTAGTCACAGGTGATTCAGCTCGATTTACTGTGATTGTATCTGAATCAGTTGCAATGTTTCCAAATGCATCAGTGCAAGTGATTGAGTAAGTAAATGTCCCGCCAATAGTTGTTATTGGTGGTTGAACAGAAACCATTCCGCTAACTGCGTTATAGGTATTGAAGTTTGAACTTGTGCAAGAAACTGCATTTTGAGCAACCCAAATTAAAATTGAAGAACCTCCCATCTCGATTTCTCTTGGATTAGCTGTAATGTTTACAGATAATAGTCCAGGCAAATTGGTAGTTTGGACTGGGTTTACTGTTATAGGATTACCCACTATCACGGGTTCAACTGGAGCAACCTGTACGGCGACAGTATTTGAATGAGTCTCGACAGAGGCTGTAGAGACTGGTTCATTATTACTAATATCGCTTGAAGTTTCTGATGGAGATTGACTTGATCCGTCAACAACCTCAAAAGAAGCCATTACGCTTGTAAATGGACTTAAGATAAAAATCGAAATCAAAAAAGACCCCAATATGCCATTTGCCATTTTATTCTTGTGATAAAAAATCTTATTTTTCATATATTTATATCCTTTTAATAATATTATTTAGCTTTTCATAATTATCAACTTGTTTTTATGTATGTCCTTTATAAAAACCTATGTCCTTTATAATTTTGGCTTTTATGAAAAGAATATTTTAGTTTTATTTTCTAAAGGACAAAGACCAATACCTTAGAACTAAAAAATCCTTTTTGTAACTTCCAAACAATAATACCTATAAATAACTATTTGTCAATATTCTAAGATGTGCTGATAAATATAGTTCTTAACTCAATTGAAGACGTTTCTCTGATCAAAAACTTACTTATAGCTCTTTATAAAAAGAGAGAAACGAGCACACAGACCACCAATACCCTACTTAAAACTACTTCTCGTTTTTACAATCCTTCCTACTACATGTAATCATAATCGGAATATTTTGTCAAGGGTATTCTAAATATCCTCAAAAAAGACCAAATTTTGTGTTATCTTTTAAAGGATATGAAAGAGATAAATCAAAAACTACTTAAACCCTACAACTCTAAAGAAGTAGAGGAAAAAATATACCAGATTTGGGAAAAAAGCGGAATGTTTAATCCGGACAACTTGCCTAAAGAAAATAAGGAGACTTTCACAATTATAATGCCTCCAGCAAATGCGAACGGTAATTTGCATGCGGGTCACGGCCTTGTAATGACGATAGAGGACGTAATGATTCGATTCAACAGGATGTGTGGCAAAAAGACTTTGTGGCTCCCTGGTAATGATCATGCTGGATTTGAAACTCAAGTGGTATACGAAAAGAAATTAGAAAAAGAGGGACGTTCTCGTTTTCAAATGAGTCCGGAAGACTTGTATAAAGAAATTTGGGATTTTACCCAAAGCAATCGCGCCAATATAAATTCTCAAATAAAAAGTATGGGCGCATCATGCGACTGGTCTCGAGAAAAATTTACTTTAGATAAGAGTGTGGTGGATATTGTCTACAGAACCTTCAACAAACTTTTTGATGATGGATTGGTTTACCGGGGTAAAAAAATAATAAACTGGTGTCCTAAACATCAGACTAGTTTTTCCGACCTAGAAATAATAGACGAGGAAAGAGAAGATAAATTTTACTACCTCAAATACGGACCATTCATTATAGGTACCGCTAGACCTGAAACAAAATTCGGAGATAAATATGTGGTAATGCATCCGGACGATAAAAGATACGGTGCTTACAAACACCGCCAAAAACTAAAACTTGAGTGGATAAACGGCGAAGTGAAAGCCACAGTTATAAAAGATAAGAGTGCCGATATGGAATTTGGTACGGGTGTTATGACGATCACTCCTTGGCACGACGCAACAGATTTTGAAATTGCAGAAAGACACGGGTTAGAAAAAGAACAGATTATAGACGAGAGAGGAAAACTTCTTCCTATCGCAGGAGAATTTACTGGGATGAAAATTGGAGAAGCCCGAGAAAAAATAGTGGAAAAATTGAAATCTAAAGGTTTGGTAGATCGAGTGGATGAGAAATACAAACACAACGTACGTCTATGTTATAAGTGCAACTCTCTTATAGAACCTCAGATCAAGTCTCAATGGTTCGTAAGAATGAAAAATCTAGCAGAACCTATCATAAAAGCCGTTACTAAAAAAGAAATAAAATATATTCCGGATCATTATGAAAAAATAACTCTTCATTGGCTTAACAACATAATCGACTGGAATATTTCAAGACAGATAGTTTGGGGCATACCAATACCAGCAAAAATTTGCGACAAATGTGAAATTGGATTTCCTGATCTCGAGAATAAGATAACTAAATGTCCAAAATGTGGACAAGAAGCCCGAAAAGATACTGACACGTTTGATACATGGTTTTCTTCTGGACAATGGCCATTTGCTGCTTTGGGTTACCCAGATAGTCCCGATTTCAAAAAATTCTACCCGACTCAAGTTATGGAAACGGCCGGCGAAATTATATTTTTCTGGGTTTCTAGAATGCTTATGTTAGGTAAATATATTACGGGCAAACTACCTTTTAATACCATCTATCTGCACGGACTGGTTTTGGATGCTAAAGGTAAGAAAATGAGTAAGAGCAAAGGAAACGTAATTAATCCACTTGAACTCACCGCAAAATACGGAACAGATGCTTTTAGGATGGCGCTGGTTGTGGGTAATACTCCCGGCACTTCCCTTGCCCTGTCAGAAGACAAAATAAAGGCTTATAAACATTTTGCTAATAAAATTTGGAATGTCTCTCGCTTTGTTTTGGACAATACGAAAGATTTTGCTGGTCAAAAACCAGTCTTAGATGAATATTCAAAAAATATTCTGGTTGGATTTGAAAAGCTGATAAAAGATGTTACGGAAGACATGGAAAATTTCCGCTTTTACTTATCTGCCGAAAAGATTTATCACTACTTCTGGCATGAGTTCGCAGATGTTATTATTGAGGAGAGTAAAGCACGGTTCAAAAACACAGATCAAAAAGCATCAACAAGTTATCTGCTTCATACCCTTCTACAAAATCTTTTAAAACTTCTGCATCCATTCATGCCATTTATTACCGAAGAAATTTGGGGGATGTGCGATTTCATAAAGAATAAAAATCTTTTAATAGTTGAGAAGTGGCCAAAAATTCCCCTCGTATAGAGTAGTTAGAAAAAAAATAATGATAGCACCAGAATTATTTATTTATGCCGCCGCCGGAGGACTACTCCCCGCCATTTTATGGTTATGGTTTTGGCTTCGAGAAGATAGAACTTATCCAGAACCCAGAAGAATACTAGCATTGACCTTTCTTGGTGGAATGATTGCGATCCTACCCGCTATAGCCCTTCAACTTTCAGTAGATACGACCTTCGCCTCTTGGTTTCAAAACATAGAATCGAAGTTTAAATGGCTAACATATTTTGGTGGAGCATCATTTTTTATCTTTATACACGCCGCAATTGAAGAATTGATGAAATTTGGTCTGTGTTTTATAACAGCTTTGCGCACCAAACAAAACGACGAGCCTGTGGATTCGATAATTTATCTTATAACGACAGCTTTGGGGTTTGCGGCGGTAGAAAATACGCTTTTTATATTAAGTAGTTATATGGATTCTCCTACAGGTAATCAAATTGTCTCAAGTCTTATCGTTGGCAACATCAGATTCGTCGGTGCAAGCGTCCTGCACGTCGCAGCTTCAGCGTTTATCGGCATTGCTTTGGCTATGGCTTTCAAAAAAAGTTTGCCGATGAAAATCTTATTCGGCTCCCTAGGAATTATCTTTGCAACTATATTGCACACTTTCTTTAATTTTCTTATAATAGATAAAGATTCTGGATTTTTATTTTCCTTTCCTCTTGCTTGGATAGCTGTGGTGTTTCTCATTTTATCAATAGAAAAGATTAAAAAAATAAAAATATAAATATGCTTAAGAAAAAATCTTTTTTTGAAAGACTCACGGGAGGAATGAGAATCAAACCAGATGAAGGTTATGAATCCGACCTCGCAGAATCTCCAGATAAAGATACAGAGGCTAAAAAAAATGCACTCACGGAGGAAACTGCCGAAGAAGGGCAATTAACCGTGGATGTATATCAAACACCTGGCGATATAGTTATCAAGACGATGGTTGCAGGAGTAAGACCTGAAGATTTAGATGTCGCAATCACGAGAGATATGGTAACCATCCGAGGTAAGAGAGAGGAAGAAAGAAATGTGAGCGGAGAGGATTATTTTCATAAAGAACTTTATTGGGGAACTTTTTCTAGAACAATTTTACTTCCGCAGGAGGTTGAGATAGAAGAGGCTGAAGCTATAGAAAAACACGGGCTTTTAATAATCAAACTTCCAAAGATAGACAAAGATAGACAAGCTCGTTTGAAAGTTAAGAATGGATAGAAAAGTATGGTCATCAAAAAACCACCGCATACGGTGGTTTTTTGATTTCCCTTTCTACTTTTAACTTTATAACTTTTAACTATTTGTTGGTGCCGAGGGGCGGATTCGAACCGCCGACCCCTTCCTCTTCAGGGAAATGCTCTACCAACTGAGCTACCTCGGCATTAGAGAAAGAACATCTAGTTTATAGCATATTTCGCTTAAAAACGTAAGAAATTATATAAGTTGAATTATTGCCCTGACGAAGGGTTTAATTTCGCGAACGGAAGGCTATTATAGAGTTCAAGCAACTGAGTAATGTATGGTTCTATAAAATAATAAAACCAAATTGATCCTATAATAATTGCAATCCAATAAACAACTCTGAAAAAACTAGTCCAACGCTTTCCGGAGCGCATTTTCTTTAACATTACATTATTTTCCCTCGCGTACTCAAAAGCTCGAAGAAGTAAATCTTTTTCTTTTGGTTCCATATATTTTATTATACAAAAAAGTTAAGTAATATGCTAAAATGATTCTTATACCTCTTTACTATCAATTAATATTAGAACTTTCAGATTTGAGACAAGTTATTTGATAAAATCGAGTACCGTAGCGAGACGTATTTAATAATACGGCGAGTGAGGAACAGAGATTTTAGCAAATAAATTGGCCAAATGTGGAAGTTATAATCCAATGAAAAAAATTACTATCTACTCCACCCCAACCTGTCATTTCTGTCACATGACAAAAGAATTTCTAAAGGAACACAACATTCCTTTCACTGATTACAACGTTGCAACTGACTTAGAGAAAAGAAAAGAAATGATTGAAAAAAGTGGACAAATGGGCGTACCGGTCATTTTCATTGATGATGAAATGATGATCGGTTTTAACAAAGACAGACTTTGTAAACTCTTAGGAATCGCTTCGTAATATCTCCCTTTCGTAACACAAAGAGCCTCCGATTTGAGGCTCTTTGTGTTATATTAACTGTTTGAAGCCCTCGTAGTTCAATGGATAGAACAACCCCGTCCTAAGGGGTAAATGTAAGTTCGATTCTTGCCGGGGGCATAAAATGAGGTTATTTTACTCTATCTAAGTAAGTGGTGTGTTTGCCCTTGACAAGAAGGGTGGAGTTTGCTATACTTCTGGCAGATAAATTGTTCTTTTATATTGGTTACTCCACGCATATTTGTTTGTAATCCCCTTTCGTTCTATATCAATTGCAAATAAATACGTGTGGAGTAATCCACAAAACCAAAACACAACCAAAACGAAAGGAGGTTTGCAGTGCAGACACAACAAGGAAAGGTTTCTTCCCATCCCCAGGCTCATCTCGATGAACTCGTGGCAGAGTGGCTTCTCAGAACTTTCGCGGCAGATCAGATCCCCGAAGGCACTCGGCTCGGCGAGGGTGGAGGAGAATTCGATGAGCACATGAAGGGTGGGGGTCGAATCAAGGGAGAGTGCTCGGCTACGCGAGTGGCGAGGCATCTCAACCTAGACACAGATCACCAGCTCGCAGCACTTCTCGGCTTCACACTGAGGACCGATGAAGGACCCCCTGAATACATCTTCGATCTGGCCGCAGTAGTCATGAAGTTCCGACGAGTCCACCCAGACCAGACGAATAAAGAGAAGTATGAGTGGGTCAAAGTGGCGCTCGATGCCTACATGGCAGTCGTCCGCAATTGCCAATCTGAAGCCGATGTCAAGATGGTTCTGGCGGAGGCTAGGCACTATCCTGGACTCAATTTCCACTCTATCCTGCACTCAAAAGGAGTGCACAGGCGAAGCGGCGGATTCATGGCGGGGAAACTCTATGACATGGCAGACAAGGCGTCACCATCAAGTTGGATACACCCGTGGGACATCACCGCAGTAGCCAGGATGATCGCATCGGTTTACGGTGACAAGGTCGCCGTAGATTGGTTCGATCTTCCTGTAGCAACTGCTCGTATCGAGGATGAAGAGTACCGACTGGCTGGGATCATCTTCGGGCGAGACTTCTACCAAGTAGAAGTTGGTGGGGGAATTATTGCTTGGGGAAAAACCAACAACCCTCAAGTAGGCAAAGCCGGTCGCTCACGAGGCGCTCGAATTGTCATCCAGCAGACAGAAACCGACAACATCATGATCTTCACGAACGACCAAGCGGTCTCGGAAGAACTCATGGATGCAATCGTGGTCGCGGTCAAGGCCAATGAAACTGACAACTCGGAAGAAGTCTGGTATTACCTGAAGGGCAAGCAACGGATGCTACTCAACGGAAGTGATTCCCGACCAGATGTCCCGCCAACCAAGCAGAGTTTGCGGGATGTTGCAGACACCGTCATCGCCACCGTTCGTGAATGGTGTAAACGTAGATAGAAAGCCGACGTTCGCCTCGAGCGAATTGTCAGAGCTCCCCTTGCATAGTGCAAGCTGGGAGCTCTTTTTATTAAAAACTTACATATTTGGCATGGCGGGTCGTAAATTTTTGATAACTACGTCATAAAAAATCTTTCGACATGATTTTTATAGCGTAAAAATCAGAATCGAAACTTACAGTTTCAGTACCCCGATTGGATTCGCTAAAAAGGCGAATGCTCAATCGGGCTTCGATTCTCGCACGGAAACACTTAGGTGCTTCCTCACTCTTCATTTCGCTTTGCTCAATGTGCGAGTGGCGAGAATCGAACTCGCGTCTTATGCTTGGGAAGCACACGTACTGCCACTGTACTACACTCGCTTTTTTGTTTTATCTAATCACTTAATCCAAGCCAGCCAAAATATTTTTTAAAGAATCTTTTGAAAAAACCTTCGTTCGTTTCTGTCTCACCCAGATTTTCAGGAGGATCAATTATCACAGCTAATTTCTCTCCTTCTTTTACTAAATCAAATTTCTTAATCACTTCTTTTTCTTTACCAATTTGAGTGTTTAATTCTTCTAATTCAACCTCAAGACGTTCTTGTCTCTGTGTTAATTCTTTAATTTCATTAGCGGTCCGCTCAAGCTCTTTTTCGCTCATTCGATATTTTTGCCAGATTTTCCAGGTTGGTTTGATTAGAAAAACTATAAGCAACAAAACAATAGTCCAGATGACCTTTTTATAAAATTTTCTTTTCGCTTTTTCTTGCCCACTAAATTTAATCATTGGCTAAAGTTATTATAATTTTTTAACTTCTCCAGTTTACTAATTCCTTCAATTCGTTTATATTATACTTAAACATAAATTAAAAAACATGCTTTTCCACAAAAGAACTCAAAAAATAGTAAAGGTGCTTAGCGTTATTATAGGTATTTTGACAATTGTAAGTATGGTACTTACATATTCTATGTTCTAGCAACTAGGTGCTAGGAATTAATAAAATTATCAATGCGCAATTATCAAACAAGCTTCAAACTCCAATTATCAAACAATTGAAAATTGAAACATTGAGAATTCATTGGAAATTGGTTATTGAAAATTGAAAATTCGAAGAATAAGTTTTAAATTTGACCTATTCGTGTCATTCGCATGAATTCGTGTATTGGTGTCGCACTTATTCACTCTTCACCATCTTAAGAAACACATCTTGAGGAATATTTACAGTACCCAAACTTTTCATCTTCAACTTTCCCTTCTTCTGTTTTTCTCGCAATTTCATCTTACGGGTAATGTCTCCACCATACATATGTTGGGTAACATCTTTTTTAAAAGCTGATAGAGTTCTTGAGGAAATAATTCGGCCCATTGCTTGCGCTTGAATTTTTATCACGAACATCTGTCTAGGTAAAATTCTATAGAGTTTTTCAACTGAGGCCTCGCCCTCAAACTGAATATTTTTCTTTGAAACTATTTTAGTGAAAGCTGGAATGGGGTCCCCTGCAACCAGAATTTCAAGTTTAACCACCTCTGCCTCCCGAAGATTGAGCAAATGATAAGACAAAGAAGCAAAGCCGGATGTCTGGCTTTTAACTTTATCGAAAAAATTACGCATAAGTTCTCGAAGTGGCATTTCCACACTCACGCTCACTCGATCTTCTCCAAAATTTTCTGAAGCACCCACCACTCCCTCATGTTCAAAAATAATAGTCATGAGAGGACCTAAAAAACGAGAAGGAGTAATAAGTTTAATTGCGGCCCATGGTTCGAAAACTTTTTCTATTTTGTAATCCTCTGGAAATGCTGAAGGAGTATAAATCTCTTCTGTTTTGCCACCCTTTAACAACACCTGATATTGAATCGTTGGTGAACTTATAATTATTGAAAGATTAAATTCTCGCTTCAAGCGTTCAGTTATAATTTCAAGATGGAGCATGCCCAAAAAACCACATCTGTATCCCCTTCCTAAAATTCCAGATGATTCCTCCTCGAAACTAAGAGACGAGTCAGAAAGTTTGAGTTTAGCAAGTGATTGTTTGAGAAGTTCAAAGTCATCCTGGCTTTCTGGATAGACTGAAGACCAAACAACTGGCTGGGGATTCAAATACCCTTTTATTGGTGGTAAAGTATCTTGTAATGTCGCAACAGTATCTCCCACCGAAGCCACTCCTGGTTCTTTTATACCTGTTACGATATAACCAATTTCACCTGCAGACAGAGAATCTTTTGCTTTTTCTTCTGGAGTAAAAATTCCCACTTCAAGAGCAGTAAATTTTTTACCAGAGACTTTAAATAGAAGTTCATCACCTTTTTTAACTGTACCACTCATAATCCTGACATACACTTCCACCCCTCGATGGGTCGAGTATTGGAAATCAAATATTAAACTTCGTAGTGGATTTTGTCTTTGATTTTCGCCTGGTAGTTCGTCTGGACTTCTACGAGCTTGGGGAGATGGTATTTTTTTAACAATTTCCTCGAGTAAATTCTCCACACCCTCACCAGTTTTGCCGGATACTCCCAAAACATCATTTTCATCGCATTTTAAGAGTAAAGCAATTTCTTTTTTTACTTCCAAGGTCCTCGCAAGCGGAGAATCAATTTTGCTCACAACCGGTATAATCGTTAGATTTAGATTTTTGGCCATTTCAAGAGTGGTTATGGTTTGAGCCTGCACCCCTTGAGTTGCATCTATTAAAAGTATTGACCCTTCCACTGCCCGAAGAGCTCTTGAAACTTCATAGGAAAAATCAATGTGCCCTGGGGTGTCAATCAAATTGAGAATATATTTTTCTCGATATAACATCCTTACAGGCTGCATTTTTATGGTAATTCCTCGCTCACGTTCAAGCTCCATCGAATCAAGCACCTGGGCTTTCATTTTTCTTTTTTCAACTGTTCCGGTTACTTCAAGCAATCGGTCGGCCAAAGTACTCTTGCCGTGATCAACGTGGGCGATAATAGTAAAATTTCTGATATTTTCCATAATTATTTTAATTTTTAAAATTAGATCTTATTTCTATTTTTCAGTAGGACATAAGAATTTTGATGCAGATCAAGACGCGAGCGAGAACCGTACCGAGACGTATTTAATAATACGTTGAGGGAGGCTCGGAGCGAAGCAACGATGAGATGCGCTAGATTCTTATGTCCTAGGCAACCTCTGCATCCGAGCCAATGACCTTTGTTTTCCAAAATCTCTTATGAAGAGTTTTCCAGATTTCTTGAAGTTCTATACTTCGAAGTAACCATAGAATGGTTACCCCGATTAGTAATGCAAATATTCCCGAAATAAATCCTTGAAAGAATAGGCCTATCAGGGTCTCTAGATTAAACCAAGGAGCTACAATATTCAAGGTGAGATACGCGACAAAACCCATAATTACCCCCGCCCCCAAACTCTGGAAGAAAGAGTCGAATATCGATCTATGGCTACCTTTAAAATCTCGCTTGAAGAGGAAAAGGAGCATAAGTGTATTTAAAATCATCCCGAGCGAATATCCAAGAGGAAGCATGAGTACAATCGTTCCTTGGATATCTTGCACCCGCAAGAGAGATTCGATAAAAAATCGAAAAACTTCATTTTGTTTAAATAAGCCGATTAAAAAGAAACTGAAAAATATAATTGCAACACTCGAGATTAAATTAACGACTAAAGGTTTAGCTGTTTTTTGAGCGGCATAATATCCTCTAGTAAACAAAAGATTGAGACTCTGACACAGAATAGAAATTGAAAAAATTGCCAACGCGGCGGCAGTAAGTCTGGTATGTTCCCAATTAAACTGTCCGGAACCCAAAATAACTCTTACGATTTGAGCGCGAAGAACAATGAACAAAACTGTAACTGGCACTGACCAAAAAATTATATGCTTAGCCGCTACAGTTATTTGTTCAACAAACTTTATATGCTCCTTATTAGCAAAGAATTGAGCAAGCATCGGAAAAGCGGCTAAAGAATAGCTGACCCCCACAATACTTAATGGCACTGACTGCAAATTAAAAGATAAATTAAAAATTGTAATCGACCCTGCTTCGAGAGTGCTTGCGAAAGAAAATAGAAACAACAGACTCAAGTGGCTCGAGCTTAATGCTAGAGTTCTCGGAACAGAGAGGTGGATTATGGTTTTAACATCTTCCCAAAGCCATTTAAAAGTTAGGCGAGGAACTAATTTAATTTTAAAAACGTATGGTAATTGGATAAGAAGATGCGCCAAAGCGCCAATGATAACTCCCAAGACAACAGCACGAATCCCCCATTTTGGCGCTAAAAAAACCAAGCTCAAAATAATACTCACATTGTATATAATGGGACTCAAAGCATAGAGGACAAAACGACGATTAGCTTGAACAATACTGCCAATCAAGTTGGAAAAACCTAAAAGAATAGGAGAGAGAAGTAAAATTCTTGTGAGCAACACAAGTTCTGCATAATTTTGCGAAGGAAATCCTGGAAAAATAAATTTGAGTATGTGGGGAGCTAAAATAAAAACAATCGCACTTGAAAAAATAATTAGTATGAAGAAAAAAGAAAAAATACTATTCAAAAACCGCCGGCATGTCTCTTTGTCTTCTAACCGCGAAACTAAAAGGGGTATGAGAACAGAAATAGACACGAGCGATGCGACAGAAACAAATAGAAAGTCAGGTAACCGAAAAGCGGCATAATAAAGATCGAGAGTAAGGCCTGCCCCAAAATGATGGGCCAGGAGACGATCTCGGAATAACCCTAAAATTTGAGATAGAAGAGCAAAGATACCCAGAAAATAAGCGGCTTGATGCAAACCGTTTTGTTCTTGATGAATAAAGTTTAGTATTTTTTTGACCACAAAAAATCAGAGGGATTAGCTGTTAGAGAAATAATACCTCTAGTTCCTCTAATTTTCTTCTTCTAAAGGTAATTCTGATCTTTTTTTAGGATCGACATTTGTAGGCGCTTTAGCATTAAAGAATGGGTCTTTCCCAGCTTTCAGATTTTCCAGAATTAGTTTTACTTCGGCACTATCAGAATTTGTTTCTTTAATTTTCTCGAAATGAACTATCGCTTCAGCATTTTTTCCAAGTTGAGCCAAACTTAAACCTGCAAAATACCTTGCGTTAGCAAAATCAGGCAACAAAACAACAGCTTCGTTTAAGACTGTGGCGGCATTTTCATAATCTTCTTTTTGATAAAACAAGAGACCTAGATGAAAATAAAGATATGGTTCTTTCGGGAAGACTTTAATTGTTTCTATCGCAGAAATGATTGCGCCATCGATATCTTTTTGCAAAAATTTAATCCTTGAATGCAATAGCATCGCATCTCCAAAGTTTGGTTTTTGAGAAATTGCATCTGTTACAAATTTCAAAGCCTCATCCAAAGTGCCAGATGAGACCTCGAGATTAGCCAAGAGAAAATTTAAAATAGGGTTGTGTGGGTCAAGAGTTTGCGCCCCCAAATAGATGCCTTTAGCAGTGTTATAAGCTCCTTTTGTTTGGATTTCTGCCAAAAACTGGTAGATTTTTCCGAGCTGGATTCTATTTTCAAGATTATTTGGGTTTAACCTTAAAGCAACTTCTATATTTTGAATTGCATTTTGGAAAATCTGTTCAAAGGTTTTAACTTGTTCTGGTGTTGGCTCTTTTATATCTTGCGTAAATTGTTGAAGTTTCAAAACATAAAACTCGGATAAACTTCTCCTGTAGATATCATTTTCCGAAACAGTAAGAGCTTTTTTGAAATTATTTTCAGCCTCTTTTAAATTTCCGGCATAAAAAGACGCAAGCCCCTTTTCAAAACTAAAAGCGGCTATTGATTTTTTGTAAACAAGAACAGAGTTAACAAGATTTACAGCAACAAAAACTATAAATACTGCAATTAAGACAAAATTTCTTCTAGTTTTAATTGAAGGATTATTAACCAATGTAGAATCTGTGCCTAAAGTACGAAAGTATGACGCTAGAAAAATTCCGGAAAACAAAGCGGCATACAAAAACAGAGAATACGAAGGGAGATAAAAAATAGTCATAAACCATAGATACAAACTGGCAAAGAAAAGCGATACTGAAATAAAGTTCTTAGGATTCGAGCGGATGTGTCTGAAGCCCAACACACAAAAACTTATTAAGAACAACAGCCAAGAAATAATTCCTAGAAAGCCAGTTGTTACAAAGAAAGTCGGTATAAGGCCAACAGCATAGTGAAATTCGGTATTCCAAAAATTAGTGAGATTGATGTTTTCTGGTTTTCCTAATCTCCACTCTTGCAAAAAATTGTTTGGTCCTGAACCGAGAATAAAATTAACTTTGTCCTGCTTAAGCGTGCTCGAAATGATTTCCCCCGTGCCTTGAATAGAAAGTCTGACTTCTGTGAAATTTATAACAAAAAAATTATGTATTTTTTGAGTAATAAATGTGCCACTAGGAAAAATGAAAACTAGGGAAACTAGAGCCACGATTATTGAGATAAAAGAAAAATTTGAACTTTTGTTTTGATTTTTCTCATGAATCGAAATCATTTCTGGACTTTTATTTTGAAAGACAATATCCCGACCAACCTGCGAAGTGCCCTTATTTTGATTTGGGGCCATCTGTGAAGTGCTTCCATCTCCAGAAACATTGGTCTTTTTGGAAGTAATCTTGAGAAGTGAGAAAAGCACAAGAGAAACCAAAAGCATGATCCATGATAACCAAAAATTAATTACAACGAGCATAATCAAACCTAGTGTCAGAGAAATTTTGTAAAGAATTTTTGATATATTTTGAAATCTTAAAATATCTAAAGCTATAACGGAAATTAATGTTACAACACCAGCAAGAATTCCAATTTCGTTAAAACTACCAATAGGAGTGCTTATCTTTTCAGAAAAAATACCGCCAAAAGAAATTAAATCCCAACCAAAGAACAATTTAAGCAGATGATAAATAGAGAGAACGATAAAGGGAACGATTAAAATTAAGTTGGCTTTGTTAATTCTTTTGCTAGATTGAAACAAAGTGGCTCCCAAGAAAAATGCGGTGAACAAAAGAAAAATAAAACTAAAAGTCCCAGTTTCGAACCCATATCCAATTTCTGACCTGGCAAAATTTTCGCTCATAATAGTTGAGAGAAGAAAGCTTCCTATAATCAAAAACACCCCTAAAAAAACAGGGTTATACCGCAAAGAAATTCTCCCAGATTTAAATACGTATAGAGACAAGAAAATCAAAGAAAGTGAAACCCCTGAATAGACGAGTATGGATTTACTGAAAGAAAGAGGAAAAATCACGCCAGGTATAAAGAAAACAGGTAATAATATAGCGGTTACGAACAGAACCCAAAAAGAAACATTTAAAAGTTTGGGTGTTTTTTGATTTTCCTCCATCATATACGTTTTTTCTATTAATTAATTTAATAAGATTCAGTTAATTATAACAAGATTTCAAGTAAATAAAAGATTATTATTCACAAATAACCCTTGTTTTTAATGATTTTTTGTGCTATGATGGCTTCTGTTCCCTACTGGAGAGTTGCTCCTTATATGCTCGGCATATAAGGGGAGGAAAGTCCGAACTCTCCCCTGATTTTTTCAGGGAGAAAAATAGCGGGTAACGCCCGTCCGCCGTAAGGCGCGAGGTGCGATCAGAGACGATTTTGTTCGAAAGAACAAGATTATCCAATCAAGTGATTGGATAAGTCCCGGTGGAAACATCGGGAGTGAAACGGCTAAATCCTTATTTGAGTGCAAGGCCGTACCGAATTAATTCGCAAGAAATGATTCGGGGTGCCGCTCGAGCGATATAGTAATATGTCGCCCAGATAAATAACTCTCGCCAATTTTGTTCACCACAGGTGAGTACAAAATTGAGCGTCTCGCCGTAGCTCTAGCGAAGGCGGATTCGTCTTCATAAGAACTTTGGTTGGATTCTCATTTTGCATCATCTCTGGTGAACAAAATTTGTACAGAATTCGGCTTATAGGTAGAGAACATTAAAATGATAATGACCCCGAAAGGGGTCATTATCATTTTAATTTTAAAATCATCCTTGAGATTCCGGTCCACTCGATTCACCACCACCTTCTCCTCCAGAATTACCGGGCTCTGGATTACCGTTTGATTGTTCTGGTTCGGGCGAAGATGGCTCGTCCCCACCTGAAGGAGTTGAATTACCTTCACCTCCAGTTTGAGACGGAGTAGGTTCAGAATTTCCACCTGAACCGCTCGTACCCGACTCATTTGATCCTCCCCCTGAAGTTATAGGAGAATTTTGAGATTCACCACCTCCGTTCGATTCAACAGACTCAACTGGTTCAACTATTACAGGCTCACTTGGCTCAATTGGCTTTATTCCAGCTTTTTTTACCATCATCAAGAATTGGTCTCTAGTGACACAAACATCTTCGATACAGAGTTCCTTGGTCGTAACCTTGTCCGTAATCAAATGCGCAACCTTGAGAAGTCCTCTTTCAATTATGATGTCGTAAGTTGTGTTCAAAAATTCGACAATCTGGGACATCACTGCAGAAACTATAGAACCGATGCTTGGAGAATTATTTGATCCACTATTATTACCGCTACTTCCGCCACCAGTTATATTACTGGTCGAAGAAGCAACGCTAGATAAATATTCAACCCTATCATTCAATTCTTGAACAGCTTTTGTTAGAACGGCGGTCAACTTTGGATAATCAAGGTTCATAACTTCACCATCTGGTCCATAACCGATGATTTCAGGAATGACCAATTCAACTTCTTCTGCGATGAAGCCAATCTGGTGTGTGGCGTTTGGCATGAAGCCCTGTTTCCAATCAAATGAAACTGGGTTTAGTTGTCTTACTGCATCCAAACCATAAGTAATTGGAAGAACATTCTCTTTGTATTTGATGGATGAAGCTCCGCAAGCAGTGGTAGAAGTAGAAAGTTCTCCGCTTGTTGTCGTAACACAAGCATAGTAACCAGTACTGTTATTAGCAAGGCTTGTCATGACAACACCTCCACGACTTACTGTAAGTTTACGATCTGGAGTGGTTGTACCAATACCAACATTACCGTTGCCACCTACAGGGTTAAACAATAAATTAGCTCCTCCGATTATATAACTGTATCCGGCTGTAGTCTGACCTATTCTTATACCGCCCGTACCGCCCGATGGTTCGTATGCAGTACCGAAAGAGCTACCTGAATTTGTGCTGAATCTCACCCTAGCGTCTGTCGTCCATCTTAAATCTGTGAGAGCTGCACCATCTTGATTAAGTAACATATTTGAACCAGACATTGAGCCAATCGAGATGGTCGATGTCGCAGTAAGTGCAGCGATGCTTAGATTCCCGGAGAATAATCCGTTTCCTTGAACAGAGAAATTAAACGCTGGAGAGGTTGTTCCAACTCCAACAAATCCCCCGTTTGGTTGCAAGTTCACATAACTTGTTGCTCTTGTAGAGTTTGATGTTCCTTGAATAGTGATGTCGTCGTTTGCCGCCGTGCCTCCTGTCAAAGATTGCCCTCCAGATCTTCCAGCAAGCAAAGCGTATTGGGTGTGGCTGTCTACAGTTAAATTTGACAGTGTTGAGTGATCTATACCCGTAAGACTGGATCCGTCTCCATAGACTTTTCCGCTTGAATCAGCGAGAAGTACATCTCCACCGCCGTAATAAAGTTCGCCAGTACTATTGGCAAGAATTGCGCCGTTACTGTAATAGAGATTATCACTTGCGTCAGTAAGAGAAGCACCACTGACATAAAGAAATCCTGTTGCCGACGATCTAATACTTCCTGAAACAATCAAAGATCCGGTAAGGGTAGCTGTGCCGTTGTCTAGGATGCTTAATATGTCAGAATTGCTTGAATTTTTAAGTTCAAAAGTTCTACTAGATCCCGTGCCAACTCCTTTGACCGACAGTCTGGCGCCGGGTGTTGTGTGACCAATCCCGACATTACCTGAAGAAACAATTAGACCGTTTGAAGACAAAAGACTGTTTGCCACAATACCTCCGGAAAAAGTTGAAGTTGCGGAAGACGTATTCAGAATGGAACCGGCGCTAACGACAAGTCCCGCGCTTGATGAGAGTCCAACGCTTGATATGCCTCCGGCGAATGTAGATGTGGCACTTCCAGTATTAGTTATCGATCCTCCTGTCACTGTAATTCCAGTACTTGAATTTAGATTGGTAAGTGAAATTCCACCCGCAAGCGTAGATGTTGATGTGGTTGTCAGATTAAGTGTTCCCACAGAAAAAATGTTTCCTTTGGAAATAGTCAGTCCGTTAGCAGAAGAGAGACCGCCTGTTGCAATACCTCCTGTGAATGTCGAAGTTGCCGAAGATGTATTGATGAGTGTACCGCCAGTGATTGTAAATCCTTGTGAAGATAGAAGTGAAGTCAAAGACAGGCCACCTGACCATGTAGATGTTGCGGAAGAAGTATTGTTGATCGACCCACCTGTAACCAAAATTCCTGTCGAAGAATTAAGATTGGTGAGAGAAAGTCCACCCGCAAGAGTTGAAGTTGAGACAGAAGTGATGTTCAAAGTACCAGAGGAAACGATGTTGCCTCCTGAGACTGTAAGGCCATTTGATGTTGAGAGACCTGCTGTTGCAATACCTCCAGAGAAACTTGATGTGGCTGCGCTTGTGATCTCCAAGTTTCCAGAAGATTTGATTCCTCCTCCTGTAATTGTGAGTCCCCCTGTTGAAGACAAACCAACTGCAGAAAGTCCTCCAGCAAATGTTGTTGTACCTGTTGAGAGGAAGGAAGCTAGACCAGTGAAGCTTGATGTTCCACCAACTGAAAGTGTTCCAGTTGCTGTGAGGTTAGCGACATTCAAATCACCAGAAATGAGAGCGTTGCCTTGAACAGAAAGTGTCTTTGATGGAGTTGTGGTGCCAATACCAACACTACCGTCAAACCGAGAGGTTCCACTGTCTATCCACAAAGCATAAGGATTGGTTATGACTGCTGTGCCGGTTGTTAGAGGTTGGCTGGCAATATACAAAGTCGCCGCATTAGTAACCGTTCTTGTCGCCCCCGCAGCTGTGTATACTATCTGATTCAGTTTATTAGCGGAGGCAGAGGTAATATCTGAAGAAATTGTTTGAGTAAAAGATCCGGAATCAATGTTTACTATTTCAGAATTGGAAGACAAACTAGCTCGACTGATACTTAGCGAAGGACTTGCGCTTCCGCTTAATGCGGATCCAATAATCAAATCTCCTCCTAATTTAGTTGTGCCTTGCTGAACATACAGAGCATAACTTTCATTTAAAGACATGTTACCACTTCCGATTTGTGGTTCATTATCTATAAAAAGAGTGGCGGCAAGATCAATCGATGTTTCGCCAGTCCCATCTGCACTAAAAGTATTTGCCAAAAACTTATTTTGATACCAAGTGGACAAAATAATTCCTTCTACAAGAGTAATATTCTGCGCACCTGATATAAATCTTGAAAGCTCTGCCGCTGCACTTGTATAATCCGGCAGATCTAATTCAAACTCCGCATCTGGAGTTTTATCTCCTTGCCCAATTTTTCCATTCTCAAGAATTGTGAATAGTGGCAAACCGGCTGTTCCATCAACTACATGAAATGCTTCATTTGTGCCATTGCTTGTTCCTTGCACTGTAAGTCTACTTGTTGGAGAAGTTGTACCAACTCCAAGATTTCCACTTGATCTAAGTCTAAAGTTGGCGGAGCTGTACAAAAGATCTCCTCCTGTGATTGTGATACCAGTAGATGAGTTCAAGTTTGTGAGGGAAAGACCGCCTGCGAGAGTTGATGTAGCGCTTGATGTGATATTCAAAGTGCCACTTGAGAATATATTTCCTCCTGTAACTGTGAGTCCTGCGGATGATGACAGTCCTGCTGCTCCGATTCCACCTGCGAATGTGGAAGTAGCGGCGCTTGTGATTTCAAGATTTCCAGAAGACTTGATACCTCCTCCTGTCACTGTGAGACCTCCTGTTGATGACAGACCGACTCCAGAAATTCCACCTGCGAATGTTGTTGTGCCAGTCCCGAGGAATGATGCGAGACCTGTGAATGAAGATGTTCCTCCGACTGTGAGAGTTCCTGTAGCTGTGAGAGCGCCTGTTGTGATTGAATTTGCGACGTTGAGTGAGCCCATGAATTCCCCGTTTCCTTGTACTGAAAGTCTGGAGTTTGGAGAGGTGGTGCCAATGCCGACATTTCCTGTTGCGAAGTAGATATTGGATCCAGAAGTTGTCCACTGTGAAT